>CABFVJ010000007.1_pt1 | contig 206065 bp, 222 predicted proteins | sample 7065501 | NCBI WGS metagenome assembly CABFVJ01 (sample SAMEA5704812, study PRJEB33009) | decomposition metagenome | isolation source: culture collections or soil | reverse complement strand
ATCCGCTCGCGCGCCGTCAGCTTGCCCTTGGCGTGCTGCGCCGCCACCCGCGCCTCGCCCCCGCCAGCCCGCGCCTGCTCGCGACGCCGGTCCAGTTCCTCCAGTATGTGCTGCACGCAAAACGCTCTTTGTGAAAAAGTATGGTCCCTCAAAATCGCCGGATTGTGCTTGCTCGCAAGGAAAACCTAGGCAAAATCGAGCTGCCGAGCGGCGTTGTGACGGCAAAACTTGTGAAACTGCAAAGTTGTAAAGTCGTGCGCGAAAAGCTGTTCATCGGCCCCAAGGTCCGTCTCCTGCGCCAGGCCAAGGGCTGGAAGCTGGAGCCCTGCGCCGCCCGCCTCGGGGTTTCGGCCAGCTATCTGTCGCAGATCGAGGCCAACCAGCGGCCGGCGACGGCCCGGGTGCTGATCGACGTGATGCGCGTGTTCGAGGTCGACGCCGCCTCGCTGGACGCGGCGGACGACGAGCGGCTGATCGCCGACCTGCGCGAAGCCACGGCCGATCCGATCCAGGACGGCGAGACGCCCAGCCTCGGCGAGCTGAAGTCGGCGGTGGCCAACACCCCCAACCTGGCCAAGGCCTATCTCGTCCTGCACCATGCCTATCGGCGGCTGGACGAGCGGCTGAAGACCACCGACGAGGCCGTGTCGCTGGACGAGCGCGGCGCGGCCAGCGCGCTCTTGCCCTACGAGGAGGTGCGCGACTTCTTCCACTACAAGAACAACTACATCCATAGCCTGGACATGGCGGCCGAAGCCCTGGCCTCGGAGCTCGGCCTGGACGGCGGCGAGTCGGTCGAGACGGCGCTGGAGCGACGCCTGAGAGACGGCCTGGGCGTCCGCGTGGCGCGCTCGGCCGAGCCGGATCTGCTGCGGCGCTTCGATCCGGTCGCCGGCCTGCTGACCCTGGGCGCGGCCCAGGCCGCGGCCACCCGCGCCTTCCAGATGGCCTACCAGATCGTCGCCGCGACCCTGAACGCCGCCGTCGAGGCGGAACTGGCGGCGGCGGGGTTCCGCAGCGAGGGCGCCGCCAAGGTCTGTCGCACCGCGCTGTTGAACTATGCGGCCGGGGCGCTGCTGCTGCCCTACGAGCGCTTTCGCGAAGCGGCCCGCGCGACGCGTCACGACACCGAGCAGTTGAGCCGAAGTTTCCAGACCAGCCTGGAGCAGGTCTTCCATCGCCTCAGCACCTTGCAGAGGCCCGGGGCGCGGGGCGTGCCGTTCTATTTCGTCCGGGTCGATCAGGCCGGCAACATCACCAAGCGCCACAGCGCCACGCGCCTGCAATTCGCGCGGTTCGGCGGGACCTGCCCCCTCTGGAACGTCCACGACGCCTTCGCCCGGCCCGACCACTGGCTGGTGCAACTGGCCCAGATGCCCGACGGCGCGCGCTATGTCAGCATCGCGCGAGGGGTGGTGAAGTCGTCGGGATCCTATCTGCGGCCTGACCGACGCTACGCCCTGGGCCTGGGTTGCGAGGTGCAATACGCCGACAGCCTGGTCTACGCCCAGGGGCTGGACCTAGCCGGGCCCTCCGTGCCGATCGGCGTCAGCTGCCGGATCTGCGAGCGCGACGACTGCGCCCAGCGGGCGTTTCCGCCAGTCGACCGAACCTTCGACGTGTCCGAGAACGACCGACGGCTTGTGCCCTTCACGCTTCGCGCGATCGACGATCGTTCATAGGCGCGGCCATGACCTTGTCGACCGACGGTCGCCCTGCAGACCAGAGTGGCATGGACGCGCCTGTCGGGCTAAAGCCCTGGCATGGCGCGAACCAAGCAAAGTTCAGAGATCGAGATCCAGGTCGGCGGCGAGCCGTATGTCTGGCGGCTTCATCGCCAGCCGGGGTGGTCCAGCGACGGCCCGGAACGGCACGGCATGGCGATCGCCGTCCGTCACAAGGAGGGTCTGCGCGAAGCCGTCGTGGAGTTTCCGCCCGGCCCGGAGCCCCGGTACGGCGCGCCGTTGCTGAAGGCTTCGCAGATCGCGCCGAAACTCGTCGCCAACGCCATCGCATCGGCCATAGCGGCGGGGTGGGACCCGCTGTCCCGGGGCAAGACGGTCGCCATCGTCGTCGACGCGGCCGGCGGTTGACGCCTGGAGGCGCCGATTACGCTCGCAGGATCTTTTCCATCGCCTTGCCCTTGGCCAGCTCGTCGACGAGCTTGTCCAGATAGCGGATCTCCCGCATCAGCGGCTCGGCGACCTCTTCGACCCGCACGCCGCAGATCAGGCCCTTGATCTGGGTCCGTGCGGGATGCAGTTGCGGCGCCTGCGCGAAAAAGGTCTCGAAATCGGTCTTCTGCGCCAGGTGGTCGTCGAACTCCTCCTGGCTGAAGCCGGTCAGCCAAAGGATGATCTGATCGACCTCGGCCTTCGTGCGCCCCTTCCGCTCGGCCTTGGCCACATAGTGCGGATAGACGCTGGAGAAGCTGGTCGTGTAGATCCGGTGGCGAGTCATGGCGATCTGGTCCGGTCCGCGAGCTTCAGAAACGCCAGTCTAGCCAACCGCGCGACCCTGCGTCTCCGGCCCATGCTTCTCGCAAAGTTTCGGACGCGAAATGGCAGGGAAATGCTGAACGCGGATCGGCCAGCTTCGCGACGGCTAAGGCCGTCTGCGAACTTCAGCGAACAAGGGGGTGGCGGAGAGGGTGGGATTCGAACCCACGGTGCCCTTCCAGGCACGCCGCATTTCGAGTGCGGTACATTCGACCACTCTGCCACCTCTCCAGGGGGTCTTCGCAGGCCGCCCGGGGGCTGGCCTTGAGTGAGGGCGGGATACCTAGCGGCGACGTTCGAAGAGCGCAAGGCCTTGTGACAAGCTTTTGTGTCGCGGGCGCGGTTTCTCGGCGCGGGGGCCGGCGGGCTCATGCCTTGGGGTAGAGAACCATCTGGGTGCAGCGGAAAAGCGCGACGGTCTTGCCGGTGGCCTCGGCCGTGACGACGGCGTCCCAGACCTGGGTGTTGCGACCGCCGTGCACCAGGCTCGCCTCGCAGAGCACGACGCCGCCCTCGCGCACCGTGCCCAGGAAGTTGGACTTCAGTTCGATGGTGGTGAAGCCGCTGGCGCCCTCCGGCAGCGAGACGACGCAGCCATAGCCGCTGGCGCTGTCGGCCAGGGCGATGACGCTGGCGGCGTGCAGGAAACCGTTGGGGGCCATGTGGCGCCGGGCCACGGTCATGCGTCCGCGCACCTTGCCCGGCAAGGCCTCCAGCCACTCCAGACCCAGCACATCGGGCAGGTAGTCCTTCTGGGCGGCGGTCAAGGCGGCGCTACGATCGCCTTCGCTGGCGGTCCGCGCGGCGTCAAGAGGAGATTGGGAGGTCATCGGCCGGGTCCAGAACTTCGCGCACGAAATAACTAGGCCCGTATGGTCCTCGCGGCAATATGCTGCCGCGCGGCGCTTCCCAGCGTAGGCGGGAGTCTAGATCGCGCTGATGTCCACGACCGTGAAACGCTTGCCGTCCTCTCCTTCGGGCGGCAGGCGGAAGGCGCGGATCCCGACCTGCAAGGCCGGGGCGGCCAAGGGACCGGGCGCGGCCGCGGCGGCGGCGCGGCGGGCGACGAAGGCCTCGACGGGCGCCGCGTCGCCGGCGTCGACGTTGCGGGCCTTCTGCTCGGCGACCGTGGTGCTCCAGGCGTCGACGGCCTCGCCGGTGCGGCCGACCAGAATGCGGGTCGGCGGCGGCAGGTCCAGCAGGCGGCGGGCGGCGGCGTGCAGGCCGGCGGGGTCGGCGCCGGGCGCGGCGCTGTCGTCCAGGCCCTGGTCGGGGGGCAGGATGGCCGAGCCCGCGAAGACGACGTCGCCGATCTGATAGGCGGTGGCGCCGGGCAGGCGGCCGGGCAGGGCGATGGCGGTGACCTCGATCCCGCCCATCGGCAGGGCCTCGCCGTCCTGGGCCAGCTTGTCGAAGTCCCAACCGTCGAGATCGACGCCGTCGGAGCCCAGGACCGGGACTAGGCGCTTGAGGCTGTCCAGCACCGCCGCGCCGATGCAGATCGAGGCGCCGGTCTCGTACTTCAGGTGGCCGGCCGCGGAGAGGTGGTCGGTGTGCAGACCGGTCTCGAGGATCCAGGTCGGGCCCAGGTCCTTGGCGCGCACGTCGGCGATGATCGCGTCGATGAAGCGGGTGTCGACCGCCTGGGTCAGCGGATCATAGTCCAGGACGGGGTCGACGAAGGCGCAAAGCAGAGTGGCCGGATCGGCGATCAGATAGGTCACCCGCCCGGTGGCGGGGTGATGGAAAGCGGTGATTTCCGGCTGCATAGATCGGTCCGATGACGCCTTGAGGCGGCCACCTTGACCGGAAGCTCTTAAGTATCGGCGAACAAGGTCAGCTTCCCGACCCCCGAGACGATAAGTCTCAGGAACGAGGCTATGGGCGCTCGGCGGCGGCCGTGCAGCCCTTGTCGCCGCGCATTTCGGTGACCCAGACCGGTTCCACATAGCGGTCTCCGTCGCGGAAGCCGGGCGCGCAGCCGTCGGGCGTGTCGGACCTGGACCGCCCGCCGCCGCGCATGTCGAGCGACAGGGCCAGGGACTGGGACGTTCCGCCGCGCGGTCCCCAGCCGTAACCGTATCCGCCGCCATAGCCCCCGTACCCGCCATAGCCGCCGTAACCGTAGCCGCCGTGCTTGCCGAAGTCGGTCTTGCCGACGGCGACGCCCAGGGTTCCCGTCTCGCCGATCGGGATCAGGCTCGAGACATAGCCGCTGCGATAGCCGCCGGTCCCGACGCTGACGCCCATCTCGCCGTGGACCTGGCGCTTGCCGTCCTTGTCCAAGGGGAAGCCGTTCACGTCGAGATCCGCGCGGGGCGCGTAACCGATCGCGCCGTTGACCGGCGGTGCGTCGGCCATCCAGGCGGAAAGCGGATCCTGGACCGCCGGCTTGGCGCGTTCGGCGGCGGCCCGGGCCTGGGCGTCGGCCTTGGCCTGCTCCAGTTCGGCCTCGGTCGGCGGCCGGGTGGCGCGGGCGGCGGCGGTGGTCACGACCTCGTCGTCGGTCGAACGGGCCAGCGCCGCGCCGGGGAGGGCTAGCGGCAGGGCGATCAGAGCGACGAGAGCGATGCGGGACGCGAACATGGACGAAACCTCCGACCCCGCCACCGTGGGCGCGATCTGTAGCCGAATTAGGGCCCGAATATATCGCCCAAGCAAGATAGGCTGCAGCTGGGGACGCGCTTAAAGCGCTTCAAGGGCGGCTTCCAGCGTCGCCATGTCCGGAGGCAGCGGGGTCTCGAACCGCAGGGTCTGGCCGGTGATCGGGTGAACGAAGCCCAGGACGGCGGCGTGCAGGGCCTGGCGGGAGAAGCCGATCTCGACCAGCGCCGCCTTGACCGGCGCGGCCGGAGCGCCGGCTCCGTATACCGGATCGCCCAGGCAGGGGCTGCCCTTGCTGGCCATGTGCACCCGGATCTGGTGGGTGCGGCCCGTCTCCAGCCGACAGGCGACGCGCGCCGCCAGCGGGGCGCCCTGGGCCTTGCCCGACGATCCGAAGGTCTTCTCCACGCGATAGTGGGTGACCGCCTCGCGGCCGCCGGTCTTCAGCACCGCCATCTTCTTGCGATCGTGCGGCGAGCGGCCCAGCTGCGTCGTGATGGTATCGGCGCGCGGGTTCGGCGCGCCCCGAACCAGGGCGACATACATGCGGTCGATGTCGTGCTTGGCGAACAGGGCCGACAGCCCCTGGTGCGCGGCGTCGGTCTTGGCCGCGACCATCACGCCGGAGGTCTCCTTGTCCAGGCGGTGGACGATGCCCGGCCTGGCCACGCCGCCGATCCCCGACAGGCTGGCGCCGCAATGGAACAGCAGGGCGTTGACCAGGGTGCCCGTCTCGCAGCCCGGAGCCGGGTGGGCGGCCATGCCGGGTGGCTTGTCGATCACGATCAGGTGGGCGTCCTCGTAGAGCACGGTCAGAGGGATGTCTTGCGGCGCGGGCTCGGCGGCGACGGGCGGCGGGATCAGCACGGCGTAGACGCCGGCCGGGGCCTTGGCCTTGCCGTCGGCCATCACCCGCGGGGTCTGGCCGTTGACGATCAGCGAGACCTGGCCGGCGGCGATCAGCGCCTGCAGCCGGGCCCGGGACAGATCCGGAGCCGCGGCCGCCAGGGCCTTGTCGAGCCGCTGGCCCGCCAGGTCGGCGCCCAGCGCGATCCGCACGCCCTCGCCGCGGCCGTCCGCTTGCGCGTCGGCTTCGGGCAGGTCGAGGTCATCGATATCGTCGTCGACCGGCGACGCGGTCTGGGCGGGCGGCTGGGCCATCCGAAGGGGATAGTCGATGCGCGCGCTCCGCACCACCTCGCTGTCTTCGACCGGCAGGCGGGATCGAGGATGTGCGCCCGCGCGCGACCCCGTCGCTAGCTCTCGGCCTCTTCCTCGCGCCCCGTGATCGAGCCTTCGGTGAACAGATATTCCTTCAGCTGCTCATTCGTCTCCGGGTCGCTGCGGCGCAGCCATTCCAGGACCATGGCCGCGTGCTCCAACTCCTCGCGGGCGTTGTGCAGCAGGATCTTTCTCAGTTCCTCGTCGTCGCAGTCGTCGGCCCGCTGCCGGTACCAGTCCACCGCCTCCAGCTCCTCGATCAGCGAGGTGATGGCGTAGTGCTGGTTGAGCGTCTTGGTCCGCAGCTTTTCGCGCGGAACATGGAGGCCTTCGCTGGACATGGATCGTCATCCTACTGTTGTCTGTCCAGGCTAACGCACGAGAAGACCAAGCGGCGCCGTGAATCTTCGGGGAGTTGAGCATGACCATCGACAGACGCAGGGTCCTGGCCCTGTTCGGCTTGGGCGGCGCCGGCGCGGCGAGCGAGGCGCTGGCCGCCAAGCCCCGGGCACCGTTCGCTGGGCGCGTGGAATTCCGGCACGGGGTCGCCTCGGGCGATCCGCTGCAGGACCGGGTGGTGCTGTGGACCCGCGCCACGGCCGAGGCCACCACCGACCCGATCGCCGTGCGGTGGGACGTGGCGACCGACCCGGCCTTCAGGACCATCGTCCGCCAAGGCGTGGCGACGGCCGTCGCTGGCCGCGACCATACGGTCAAGGTGGACGTGACGGGGCTCAAGCCGGCCACCGCCTATTTCTACCGTTTTCGGCATATGAAAAACGGCAAGCCGACGGGCAAGGGCGTCGGCGGGCGGACGCGCACCCTGGCCCAGGGCGCGACCCAGGACGTGGTGCTGGCCGTCGCCTCGTGCAGCCTCTATCCGAACGGCTATTTCAACGCCTATGACGCCATCGCCAAGCTGCCCCGCGTCGACGCGGTGCTGCACCTGGGCGACTACATCTACGAATACGGCGCCGCGCCCGACGACTACGGCATGACCTCGCCCACGGCCCAGGCCCGCCGCCCCGATCCGCCGCGCGAGATCCTCACCTTGGAGGACTACCGCCGCCGCCACGCCCTCTACAAGACCGACCCGGCCCTGCAGGCGGCCCACGCCCGCGCGCCGTGGATCGTGGTCTGGGACGACCACGAGACCGCCGACAACAGCTGGATCGGCGGGGCCGAAAACCACCAGCCCGAGACCGAGGGCGACTGGGCCAAGCGCAAGGCCGCGGGCATCAAGGCCTATTATGAATGGATGCCCATCCGCGAGCCGGCGGCCGGGACCTTGCCGGAGGCCGCCTGGCGTCGCTTCCAGTTCGGCGACGTCGCCACCGTTCTGATGACCGAGACCCGACTGACGGCCCGCACCCACCAGCTGGACTATGGTCGCGACCTGCCGATCCAGGACGGCAAGCCCGACTTCGCCGCCTTCTCAGCCAAGCTCAACGACCCCGATCGCCGGATGATGGGCCAGGGTCAGGAGCAGTGGCTGGCGCGCGAAGTCGACGTCTCGATGAAGGCCGGCACGGCCTGGCAGGTTCTGGGCAACCAGGTCGTGATGGCGCGGGTGGCGCCGCCCGACCTGAAGGCTTCGATGGGCGACGCGGCCTATGGGGCTTTGCTCGCCAAGCTGCCGGCCTCCGTCGCCAAGCCCGTCGAGCAGAGCCGGGCGCTTTCGGCCGCCAATGTTCCGGGTAATCTGGACGCCTGGGACGGCTATCCGGCCGACCGCGCGCGGGTCTACGACATCTTCAAGGCCGGCAAGGCCCGGCCGATCGTGCTGTCGGGCGACAGCCACGCCTTCTGGGCCAACGAACTGTGGGACGACGCCGGCACGAGCCGGGTGGCGGCCGAGTTCGGCGTGACGTCCGTGACCTCGCCGGGCTATGGCGACTACCTGCCCGGCGCGCCGATCGACCGGGCCTTCGTCGCCCGCAACAAGGAGGTGAAGTTCACCGACCAGGGCGCCAAGGGCTATCTGCTGCTGACGTTGGAGCACGGCCGGGCGGTGGGCGAGCTGGTGGCCGTGTCGACGATCCTCGCGCCCGAGTACGAGACGCGGGTGTTGAAGCGGTTCGTCGTGACGCCGGGCGATAACGGCGGGGTGAAGGGACTGACGGAGGCTTAGCGCCGCTCCAGAGCGATCCGGACGCCGAACGCCACGAACACCCCGCCCGTCACGCGGTCCAGCCACTTGACGACGCCGGGCCTGCGCAGCGCCTTGGCGATCGGGGCGGTGGCCAGGATCAGCCCGCCGGCCCAGACCAGACCCATCGCCACGTGCAGGCTCGCCAGCAGCAGGCCGAAGGCGGCGGGGCTGGCTCCGGTTGGGATGAACTGCGGCAGGAACGACACGTAGAACACCCCGACCTTGGGATTGAGCAGATTGTTCCAGAAGCCCTTGGCCAGGGCCGAGGCGAGCCCGCCGGACGTCGGGGCCTCGCCCTTGTCGCTCTCGAAGGCGCTGCGCGGCTTGCGCAGCAGATTGACGCCCAGCCAGACCAGATAGGCCGCCCCGGCCCATTTCAGGATGGCGTAGGCGGTTTGCGAGGCCACCAGCAGGGCCCCGGCTCCGAACGCCGCCGCGGCGCCCCAGGCCAGGCATCCCAGCCCGATTCCCACCGCCACGGCGCTTGCCCGCCGCCAGCCCTCGGCCGCGGCGGTCCGCAGCACCAGGGCGGTGTCCAGCCCGGGCGTGATCGTCAAGAGGCCGGCGGCGATGGCGAAGGCGATCAGGGCTTGGGCGGTGGTCACGCGGCGATCTCCATGAAGTCTGCAAATCTTGTCTGCGTCGGCTCGATCTGGCGAGCGCAGGCTCACGCCATGAGAAGAGCCCTACGCCTCGCGCTCGACCAGCGCCCCGTTTTCCCAGACGCGGTAGAAGCACGAGCGGAAGCCGACATGGCAGGCGCCCCCGTCGCCTTGGGGGCGAACCTTGATCAGCACGGCGTCCTGGTCGCAGTCGATGCGCAGCTCGGTGACGACCTGCAGCTGGCCGCTGGTCTCGCCCTTCTTCCAGAGGCTGTCGCGCGACCGGCTGAAATAGTGGGCGACGCCGGTGTCCAGGGTCAGTTTCAGGGCCTCGTCGTTCATCCAGGCGAACATCAGGATCTCGCCGGTGTCGGCATGCTGGGCGATGGCGGCCACCAGCCCGTTGGCGTCGAAGCGCGGGGCGATAGTCGTGCCGCGCTCGAGAGCGGTCTTGTCGGCGGCGGGCGGGAAGATCTGGGAGGTCATGCAGCGACATATGGCGCCGGACGCCCCCTCCGTCACGATGCGTATTCGCATCGCGCCACGTCCCCCGCGATGCGGGTGAGGAGGAAGCGGGTCAGCCTTCTCCTCCCCCGTGCAACGGGGGAGGTGGCGGCGGAGCCGACGGAGGGGGCGTCCGGCCGCCTACTTCCAGATTGGCTTGCCGTCGCCCGGCAATCCCAGCCGCGCCCACTTCTCGCTGACCGTGTCGATCACCGCCTGGTCCATGCGGATTTCATTGCCCCACTCGCGATGGGTCTCCGGCGGCAGCTTGTCCGTCGCGTCCAGACCGATCTTCGACCCCAGGCCGCTCTCGGGGCTGGCGAAGTCGAGATAGTCGATGGGGGTGTTCTCGATCACCGTGATGTCCCGCGCCGGGTCCATCTTGGTGCTGATCGCCCACATCACGTCCTTCCAGTCGCGGGCGTTGATGTCGTGGTCCACGACGATCACCCACTTGGTGTACATGAACTGGCGCAGATAGCTCCAGACGCCCAGCATCACCCGCTTGGCGTGGCCGGGATAGGCCTTCTTCATCGACACCACGGCAATGCGGTAGCTGCAGCCTTCGGGCGGCAGCCAGAAGTCGACGATCTCGGGGAACTGCTGGCGGATCAGCGGGATGAACACCTCGTTCAGCGCCTCGCCCAGCACCGACGGCTCGTCCGGCGGCCGGCCGGTGAAGGTGGTCAGGTAGATCGGCTTCTGGCGCATGGTGATCGCCGTCACCTGGAAGACCGGGAACTTCTCGACGCTGTTGTAGTAGCCGGTATGGTCGCCGTAGGGGCCTTCGTCCTCGTATTCGTCGAGCAGGACGTGGCCCTCGATGACGATCTCGGCATGGGCGGGCACCATCAGCGGCACGGTCTTGGCGGGGACCAGGTCGACCTTGGCGCCGCGCAGCAGGCCGGCGAACTGGTACTCGCTCAAGGTGTCGGGCACCGGCGTCACGGCGGCCAGGATGGTGCCGGGATCCGCGCCCAGCACGGCGCAGGCGGGCAGGGGCTCGCGCTTACCGGCCTTCTTGTGCCGCGCGTAATGCTGCGCCCCGCCGCGATGGGCCAGCCAGCGCATGATGCAGCGGTCCTTCCCGAGCACCTGCATGCGGTAGATGCCCAGGTTGAAGTCGTCCTCGCGGTCCTTGCCCGGGCCCTTGGTGACCACCAGCGGCCAGGTGATCAGCGGGGCCGGCTCGCCCGGCCAGCAGGTCTGGACCGGCAGCTTGCTCAGGTCGATGTCGTCGCCGGTCAGCACCACTTCCTGCACCGGCGCCTTCTTCACCGTGCCCGGCCGCATGGCCATGACGGTCTTGGCGAGCGGGAGCATGTCCCACGCGTCTTTCAGGCCCTTGGGCGGCTGGGGCTGGCGCAGGAAGGCCAACAGCTCGCCGACCTCGCGCAGTTCGCCCGCGGTGGTGCGCGGCTCGCCGCCCAGGGTGACGCCCATGGCCACCCGCTTGACCGTGCCGAACAGATTGGCCAGGGCCGGCATCGGCGAGCGGCTGCCGTCCGGCAGGATGACGTTCTCGAACAGCACCGCCGGACCGCCGGTGGCCAGCAGCCGGGTCTGGATCTCGGTCATCTCCAGCACGGTCGACACCGGCTCGGTCACCCGGACCAACTCGCCCTTCGCCTCGAGGACGTCGATGAATTCCCGAAGGCTGCGGTACGCCATGAGGTGCTCCTGAACGCGGCGGAACCTAGAGGCCGCCCCGCCGCCCGGCAAGCTCGCGCCGCCAAGCTTGACTCTAGGCGCCGCCGGCGCGGCGTGATCCTGTCCATTCCGAAAGTCCAGGTTGTGAGAGTTCGACGATGACCGATGCTCCTTTTGGCGGCCCGCTGGACGCCGTCGATCCCCGCGCCGTCCGTCGCGCGGCGGTGCTGCGCCTGGTCACCGGCCTGGCCCAGGGCCTGCTGCTGTACGGCCTCTATCAGGCCGACAAGTCCAAGGTCTGGCCGGCCACCCAGCGCGAGGTCTACGCCGCCCTCCTGTTGGTCTTCGTGTTCGTGCCGCCGGTCGTGCTGGCTGGCGTCTCGGCCCTGCGCTTTCGCACCCTGGCGATCTGGAAGGGCGTCGCCGTGCTCGTCGCCGCGGGCCTGGGCGCCTATGGCGCCTGGAGCGGCGATCCCACGGCCCGGGGCGTCGACGGCATGGGGCCGTTGACCTTTCTGGGCGTCGCCGTCCTGATCTTCATCGGTCATCACCTGGTCCAGCCGGCCGACATGGAGCGGCGGCGGATCGCCCGCTACCCGACCTATTTCGACGTCACCTGGAAGCACGGCGTCCAGGCGGTCCTCTCGCTGGGCTTCACCGGGGCGTTCTGGCTGCTGCTGTTGCTGGCCTCGGCCCTGTTCAAGCTGATCGGCGTCGACGCCATCGAGACGCTGATCCAGCACCAGGGGTTCAGCTTCCCCGCCACCGCCGTGATGTTCGCCGCCGCCGTGCAGCTGACGGACGTGCGAGCCAATCTGGTGCGCGGCGTGCGGACCGTGGCCCTGACCCTGCTGGCCTGGCTGCTGCCGCTGATGGCCCTGATCGCGGCGGCCTTCCTGCTGACCCTGCCGTTCACGGGCCTCGAGCCGCTCTGGAAGACCAAGAGCGCCACGGCCATCCTGCTGACCGCCGACGCCTTCCTGATCCTGCTGACCAACGCCGCCTACCAGGACGGGACCGAGGCGACGGCCGTGGTGCTGAAATGGGCCGCGCGATTGGCGGGCGTGCTGCTGGTTCCGATCACCGTGCTGGCCGCCTATGGCCTGTCCCTACGGATCGGCCAGTACGGCCTCAGCCCCGACCGGATCATCGCCGGGGCCTGCGTGCTGGTCGCGGCGGGCTACGCCGCGGGCTACGCGATCGCCGCCGTGCGCCCGGGTGTTTGGATGAAGGCGTTGGAGATCACAAACATCGCCATGGCCTTCGTAGTGATCGCGGTGCTGCTGGCGCTGTGCACGCCGATCGCGGATCCGAGACGGTTGTCGGTGGGCGATCAGGTGGCGCGGTTGGAGGGCGGCAAGGTGAAGCCTGAGGCGTTTGATTATCAGTTCCTGCGCTTCGATGCCGGCCGCTTTGGGCGCGAGGCTCTTGAGCGGCTTAAGGGAAGTCAGATAGCTGAAGTGGCCAAACGGGCCAAAGTCGCGTCGACGGCGACCGGTAGGGACTACAGTTCTTCAGATCGCGCTGTACCTGGTCCGCGAATTGTCTTCCATCCGGCGGGGGCGCGGCCGCCGGAAGGCTTCCTGAATTCGACGACGACGGGCAGACGATATGGCGGCTGCATGGAAGGCGGCGGGACTTGCGATGCGCGCCTGCTGGATGTCACCGGTGATGGTCAGCCCGAAGTGTTGATGACGAGCGGCTGGGAAATTGAGGTCTATGGCGCCGGCCCGGACGACGCTTGGCGCAAGCTCGGCGGCTTCCAGCCGCCATGCAGCGGCTTTGACTCTCGCGCGGCCGTCCGTGACGACAAGCTGAGCGTGGCCGCGCCGGCCGTCCAAGACCTGATTTCGCTGAACGGTCCGATGCGGTTCGCTAAAGAGGGCAACGAGGCCTGCGCGTCGACGGTCAAACCCTAGTCGCTGTCTGACATTCTCCCCCAATCTCCCTTCATCCCGGCGAAAGCCGGGACCCAAGCCGGGTCTGGAGGTTGCGCTCCGAAAAACCAGCCGGCTCAGCTTGGGTCCCGACTTTCGTCGGGATGAGGAGAAGTTTTTGGGGTTGGATCACCTAACCGGCGAACGCCCTAACCCACGCCCTCGCTGACCGCATTGAGCCGCGCATACACCCCGCCCGCCGCCTTCAACTCCCCGTGCCGCCCTTCCTCGACCACCCGCCCGTTCTGGAACACCAGGATGCGGTCGGCGCCGCGGACAGTCGACAGTCGGTGGGCGATGAGGATGGTCGTGCGGCCGCGCATCAGGGCCTCGGCCGCGGCCTGCACCTGGCCCTCGGTCTCGACGTCGAGCGAAGAGGTCGCCTCGTCCATCACCAGGATCGGGGCGTCGGTCAGGAAGGCGCGGGCGATGGCCACGCGCTGGCGCTCGCCGCCCGACAGCTTGATCCCCCGCTCGCCGACCAAGGTGTCGTAGCCCTGGGGCAGGCGCAGGATGAAGTCGTGGGCGCGCGCCTTCTTGGCGGCGTTGACGATCTCCTCGTCGGTGGCGTCGGGGCGGCCATAGGCGATGTTTTCGCGCAGGGAGCGGTGGAACAGGGCCGGGTCCTGCGGCACTACGGCGATGGCCCGGCGCAGGCTGCCCTGGGTCACCTGGGCGACGTCCTGGCCGTCGATGACGATCCGCCCGCCCTGCAGGTCGTGCAGGCGCTGGACCAGCTTGACGAAGGTCGACTTGCCCGAGCCCGTCGGCCCGACCAGAGCCACGCGCTCGCCCGGCGCGATCTTCAGCGAGAAATGGTCGTACAGCGGCGCGCCGGCCGACTTGTAGCGGAAGGTGACGTCCTCGAAGGCGATGGCGCCCGGCCCCCTGATGAAGTCCGGCGCGTTCGGCGCGTCGGCGATCTGCGGGGCCAGGCTCTCCCACGCCGCCAGATCCTCGGTGTCGTCCAGGCCCTTCTGCAGCATGCGGATGTTCTCGCCCATGTTGCGCAGATAGCCGCTCATCAGCATGAAGGCGGTGATGGCGAAGGCCACGTCGCCGGGCGTGGCGGTCCCTCGGCTCCAGGCGTGGATCATCGCGGCCGTCAGCCCGCCCTGCAGCAGCACCAGCAGCAGGTTCTGGCCGAGCCAGACATTGGTGAACTTGTGCCAGGTGACCATGACCGCCTCGCGCCAGGCGGCGGTGATCTCGGCGACGCGAGCGCTCTCGCGGGCCTCGGCGCCGAAGCTCTTGACGGTGGGGTTGGAGCTGACCGCGTCGGCCAGGGTTCCGCCGATCTTCGAATCCAGGGCGTTGGACTTCAGGTTGGCGGGCCGCACATAGCGGGCGGTGACCACGAGGTTGACGGCGATGTAGGCGGCGACGACGACCAGGGCCACGGCGCCGGCCAGGGGCTGGCGCAGCAGCAGCATCACCGACAGGCCGACCAGCACGATCAGGCTGGGGGCCAGCCAGATGGTCACCGCGTCGGTGACGCTGTCATAGCCCCACATGGCGCGGGTCAGCTTGCGCACCGTGGCGCCCGCGAAGCTGTCGGCGTGCCAGTCGGACGAGAAGGCCTGGATGCGGGCGTAGCCCTCGTTGGTCATCTCCTCCATGTTGCGCGCGGCCAGCGGGATCCAGAACCGCATGGCCAGGTTGCGGATCAGCGAAAAACCCAGATAGACGCCGACGAACGCCGCCCAGGCGACCCAGGCCGCGTCGATGGCGCTGGGCCCCCGGGTGACGGTGTCTATCAGCCGGCCCGAGGCCCAGGGCAGGGCCAGGTCGAAGCAGATCGCCGCCAGGGTCAGGCCGACGCCGCTCAGAAACAGGCCTTTGCGGCGCAGCCAGAAGCGCGCGATGAAGCCCAGCACCCGAGCGTTGCTCAGGGCGCGGCGGCGGCCGCCTTCGTTTTCGTCCTCGATCTCGTCGGTCATGGTGGAGGGTAGATAGGCGCTCGACGTCCTGGGCGCGAGCGTCCGTTCAACCGCGTCTGGAGGTGTTGCTCCGGCGCCGCGCGCCGCCGAACGGCCGCCAGCGGAGGTACCAGCGGATCGCCGGCCCGACGACCGGCGTGCGCAGCAACGGTCGCACCGCGTGCGGCCGGGTCTTGAGGAAGCACATCACCGCGCCGATCCAGAAGACGGTGGTGGGCAGGCCGGGCGTGACGATGCCCACGGCGCCGGTCGCCAACAGCGCCGCGCCCAGGCCGTCCAGCGCCCAATGCGCGGGCCGGGGCAGGCGCTTGCGGGGCGGGCGGGGCGCGTCGGTCATGGCGGCAATGTGAGCGATCGCCGCCCGTTCCGCCAGCCCGGCGCGGCCGTTTCGGCCTCAGGGTTTCACCCGAGAAAAATAAGGAATTTCCCAATGGTCGAGTTCGCTTGGACGATATCAAGCTGCGGCCGCCGATAGCCCTGTCCGGCCGGAGCGGAAGCTGATGCGGATCGATCCCCCCCAACCGCTCTGGACGGCCTTCCTCGCCTATCTGCTGGCCGGACTGCTGGTCGTGGGCTTGGCCCTGGTCCTGCCCGTCGGGGTTGGGAGCGGAGGGTAGGCGGCCCGCCCCGCGCGGCGGCCGATGACGGGCTCGATCGAGGTCGCGGATCGCGATGGCCCCTCGGATATGACAAGGCTGTCAACGACCGGTGGCGTCCCGGCTCGACCCGGGGCACAACAGCGTGGCTGAAGAGTCGATAGCCAGGAGCGCCGCCATGACCTCAACCCCGCCGATGACGCGCCGCGGCGCGGCCGCTGCGATGCTCGCCTTGGCCGCCGCCCCCGCCTTGGCCAAGTCCGCCACGCCCTATCCCGTGGTCGGCAAGGTCGAGCGCCTCGATCCGGCCCTGGACGCGCTGATCGACGCCGACGCGCCGGTCGAGCAGGTTCTGGACGGCTTTACCTGGAGCGAGGGTCCGGTCTGGGTCGGCGGTCCGAGCGGATTCCTGCTGGTCTCCGACGTGCCGGCCAACAAGATCTTGCGCTGGTCGCCGTCGCGCGGCGGCGAGGTCTGGCTGACCCCGTCGGGCTATGCCGGCCCGCCGACCAGCAGCCTGCGCGAGGCCGGCTCCAACGGTCTGATCCTGGCGCGGGGCGGGTTGGTGATCGGAGACAGCGGTAATCGCTGCGTGTCGTTCATCGACCTGAAGACCCAGAAGAAGACCGTGCTGGCGTCGAGCTTCGAGGGCAAGCGTCTGAACAGCCCCAACGATCTGGTCCTGGCGCGGGACGGGGCGATCTATTTCACCGATCCGCCCTGGGGCCTGAAGGGCGACTGGAGTTCGCCCTACCGTGAGACCGACTATTCAGGCGTCTATCGTCTGGGGACCGACAACGTCCTGACGATGATCGACAAGACCGTCGAGCCCAACGGCGTCGGCCTGTCGCCGGACGGCAGGACCCTGTACGCCACCGACCGTAAAACGGGCTGGGTGGCCTGGGACCTGGACGCTCGCGGGCGTCCGACGGCGCGGCGACAGTTCGTCGACGGCCGGGCGACGGGGATAGCCGGCGGCGACGGCCTGAAGGTCGACCGAAGCGGCAACCTGTGGGCTTCCGGCCAGGACGGGATCTCGATCTTCACGCCGGCCGGCCGGCGGGTCGGGATTATTCGGGCCGACGACGTGATCTCGAACTGCGAGCTGGCCGCCGACGGCCATCTCTACATGTCGTCCAACCACCGGGTGCTGCGGGTGAAGGTGAAGGCCAGGAAGCTGGCCGTCTGATCCCCGCGAGACATCAGCACTTCACCCGTCCTGAACTCATGCAAAATCCCGGGTGAAACTGAGAATTCTCCCGATTGGTGCGCGACCTTTCCACGATCAGCTTGACGGTTGCACGCGGAGAGACGGCATGACCCGATTGGCCTCGAAGTTCGGCATCCTGGCGGCGGGGCTGACGGCCGGCGCGTTCTGCACGGCTTTCGCCTCCGCCGCCCAGGCGCAGATGATAAACGATCGGTATTGGCTGGAGGTGCAGGCCTTCTGGCCAGACATCGACACCCGGGCCAGCGTGTCGTCCGCGAACGGTGCCAGGGGCACCGAGATCGACCTGGAATCCGACCTCAAGCTGCGCGACCGCAAATCGCTTCCCGCCGTGATCGCCGGCGCGCGGATCGGCGATCGCTGGTCGATCATCGGCGAATACTACGCCCTCAACCGTAGCGCTTCGACCAGCGCTAGGCGGGACATCGTCTTCGACGACGTGACCTATCCGGCCGGCGTGGCCATCGACAGCAAGTTCGACACCGACGTTTATCGCGTGGCTGTGGGCTATTCGTTTGTCCGCAACGACAAGGCCGACTTCGGCGTGGCGGCCGGCCTGCATGTCACCCAGTTCACGCTCGGGCTGAAGGGCCAGGGGCAAGTGGGCGCCGCCGCGGCGCAGACCGAGGCTCGTCAGCGGGACGCACTCGCGCCCCTGCCCACGCTCGGCCTCTTCGGCAGCTACCAGCTGGCGCCCAAATGGTCGGTCGGCGGGCGGGTCGACTATCTGTCGCTCAAGGTCTCCGACTATGACGGCCGCCTGGTCAACGCCGAGGCCCGCGTCAGCTATCGGTTGTTCAAGAACGTCGGCGTCGGCGGAATGTACCGCTATGTCGACTACCACCTGAACGTCGACAAGGACCGCTGGAACGGCGAAATCGCCTACAAGTTCAAGGGGCCGGCGCTGTTCCTGCAAGCCGCCTTCTAGTCGCCGCCAAAACCTGGCGCTGGGCGGCTATCGCCCCGGCTCGGTCATCGACGGCGGATCGCTCGCCGGAAAGCTGTCGTCGAGCGCGGCGTCGAGCCGGGCTTCTCGCTCGGCCCGCAGCCGTTCGTTGAGCGCCACGCTGGCGTCCATGCGCGCCAGTTGCTCGGGCGTCGCCGGCGTTTGATGACGAGCCTTCCAGTCCGCCTGCGGCATGCCGTACACCGCCTCGCGGGCCTGGTCTCGATCCAGCCGTCCCTCGGAGGCTTCGCTGACCCAGTCTCCCAGGCAGTTGCGGCAAAAGCCGGCCACGCCCATCAGGTCGACGTTCTGGACGTCCGTCCTGGCGCGCAGGTGGTCGACCAGGCGCCGGAAAGCCGCGGCGGCGAGTGTGTCGTCGATCGGAAGGGTCATGACGTTGCGCCTGGTTTGTGCTGGGCGATCATTTGGCGTGGTGCGGGCCGATCGGCAATGGAAACCCAAGACCTTGGACCTATTTCGCCGCTGGTCCTGAGATGAACTGCGCGGCGGGTTTTCGGGTTGTTCATCCGGCGGCGTTGGACAAACACGACAGCGTCACCCTGCGCTGCGGCGGCCACGCACCGACCAGATCATGCTCTCGGGACTTTCCCGCCGCCGACGGCGGAGGCCAGCCGCTCGCGCGCCCGCCCATCATGGTTAATGCGGCCTTAACCGTCATCGCGCCTTCTGCTCCGGTGTTCAGGTCGGTCGCGATTCGGGATGTCGCGGCGCCAGCATCGAGGGCTTCATGGTCAGCAGCGTCACCAACGGCTACGCGGCGAATCCTTATCTGAGCGCCGGGGCGGCCGCCACGACGGCCCCCGCGGCCACGGCGACGGCCGACGCCTCCGGCGCGGCCGCGGCCAAGACCGGCGGCTCCAGCGTCAACGTCACCCTGTCGGCCAAGGCCCAGGCCGCCCTGGCCGCTCAAACCGATAACCGCACCACCGACGCGGTGGTCGCCTCGGCCCGCGCGGCGCTGGACAAGCTCCTGGCCGACGCCAAGGCCGCCAGCGCGCTGAAGGACGGCAAGGCGACGATCGACGTCTCCGGCATGGACCGCCGCGGCCTCTACGCCATCGCCAGCAACAACGGTGGCAAGTTCTCGATCGAGGAGCAGGTCGTCGCCAGCCTGCAGATGAAGGCCAACCGCGAGGCGGCGCTGTCGGCCTCGACCTCCGCCATGCGGGTCACCGGCGACTATGCCGGCCTCTACAAGGCGGCCCTGGCCGATCTCGAGGCCGCGGGGCCCGAGGAGAAGGCCATGGGCCAGTGGTCGAAGGACAAGGCCGCCCTGACCGAAGGGCTCAAACAGGCTGTCGCCAAGCCCGGCGTCGCGCCCAGCGGCATCGAGGACGACCCGGTCGCGGCCTATCTGAAGGACGTCGGCGGGGTGGTGGCCAATCCGCGCACGCGCGACATCGGCAAGGTCGCCTCCGACGTCCGCTCGGTGCTCGACAGGCAGTACGCCGCCGCGACGGGGGAGGGGATGGCGACGGGCCCCGACGACGGCGAGATCGACTTTTCCAAGTTCGACGATCGGTCGTTGGCCGCCGTGGCCCTGAACAAGGGCGAGCAGTTCTCCGAACACGAGATCGCCCAGGCGGCGGCCGAGGTGAAGGCCCGCAACCGCGACAGCATCTCCAGCGCCTATGCCGGGACGAAGGGCTCCGAAAGCTCGGCCTTCGGCAAGAGCCTGATCACCCAGTACGCGGCCATGAGCGACGAGGAACGCCAGGCCGCTGGCTGGACCCCGGCCCTCTACGATAAGATCGTCGAGATGCAGAACCTCTCGGACAAGCTGGCGTCGCTGTTCAATCCCGACGGCAGCGTGAACACCGGCGGCGCCAGCCTGCTGGATTATCTGAGCTAGCCGGACGAGGTCTCCGCGCCGTCGCTCAGCGCGTCAGGGCGCTGTCGACCCAGGAGATCATGCTCGCGGGCGGGCCGCTGAACCGCTTGCCATGGCCGCACCGGCGGCGAGCCCCTGGCGATCATCGAAGTTCGCAGTTTTAGCGGAAATGGCGCGCCCGGAACGATTCGAACGTCCGACCCTCAGATTCGTAGTCTGATGCTCTATCCAGCTGAGCTACGGGCGCGCACTGCCTTTCGGCGAGGCGGGGGAGATAGCCCGTTCGATCAGGGGGCGCAAGCGGCTTTTCGTGCAGAATGCGGGAAGTTTGTGGAGAAGGGCTCGCGGCTCTTGACCCGCAAGGCTCCGCTCCCCTTTTGAGAGGAGAGCGACCTTGGCCGTGCGTGGATCGCGACGGCGCGATCGTCGTTCCCATCCAGGACCCTTGCCGAAAGTCCGCCATGCGTCTGATCGCTCCTCTGCTTCTCGTCCTTCTCGCCGGCTGCGCGCCGCTCACGACGCCGTCGTCGGCGAGCGCGGCGCCGCCCGCGCCGGCGGCTGCCGCTCCGGCCTATTCGCCCCGCGGCATGGTCGCGGCGGCCAATCCGCTGGCGGTCGAGGCGGGGTTGCGGGTCCTGCGGGACGGCGGGTCGGCGGCCGACGCGGCGGTGGCGGTGCAGAGCGTTCTGGGCCTGGTCGAGCCGCAGAGCTCAGGCCTGGGCGGCGGCGCGTTCATGGTGTTCTACGACGCCAAGACCGGCAAGGTGACCGCCTATGACGGCCGGGAGAAGGCGCCCCAGGCGGCCGGGCCCGACCTGTTCATGGGTCCCGACGGCAAGCCGCTGGACTTCGTCACCGCGGTGCTGTCGGGCCGCTCGACCGGGGTGCCGGGCGCCGTGGGCATGCTGGCCCAGGCCCAGAAGGAGCACGGCAAGGTCGCGTGGAGCAGCCTGTTCACCGACGCCGAGCGTCTGGCCGACGGCGGTTTCACCGTCAGCCCGCGCCTGGCCGGGATGATCAACAGCCCGCGCGTGCCGCAAGGCCGCGCGCCCGACGCGGTCGCCTATTTCACAAAGCCGAACGGCCAGCGTTACCAGGCCGGCGACACCCTGAAGAACCCGGCCTACGCCGCCACCCTGCGCGATCTGGCCGCCAAGGGCCCCAGCGCCCTCTACGAAGGGCCGCTGGCCCAGAAGATCGTCGACCGGCTGCACCAGGGCGACTTGGCGTCGAGCATGACCCTGGCCGACCTGAAGGCCTACAAGCCGCGCTCGGCAGAGGCCCTGTGCCGTCCCTGGAAGGTCTATACCGTCTGCGTGCCCAATCCGTCCTCGAGCGGCGTATCGGTGATCCAGGCGCTGATGATGCTCGAGCATACCGACATCGCCAAGCGCGGGCCGACCGATCCGGTGGCCTGGACCCAACTGGCCGAGGCCGAACGGGTGATGTACGCCGACCGCGACCGCTACGTCGGCGATCCGTCGTTCGTGAAGGTGCCGATCGAAGGCCTGTTGGACCCGGCCTATGTGGCGCAGCGCGCCAAGCTGATCGGCGTGACGGCCGGGCCCGCCCCGACCTTCGGCCTGCCCAAGGGCGCGCCGGTCGTCGGTCCGGACAAGACCCAGGAGCCCGCCGGGACGACCCACATGGTCATCGTCGATCCGATGGGCAACGTGGTGTCGATGACCACCACGGTCGAGAGCGTGTTCGGCTCGGGCCGGATGGTCGGCGGCTTCTTCCTCAACAACCAGCTGACCGACTTCAACTTCGATCCGCATGACGGCGACGGCGCGCCCGCCGCCAACGCGGTGGCGGGCGGCAAGCGGCCGCGGTCTTCGATGGCGCCGATCATCGTGCTCAAGGACGGCAAGTTCCTGGCCGCCCTGGGCTCGCCGGGCGGCTCGGCGATCCTGTCCTATAATCTCAAGGCGATGGTCGGGGTGTTCGACTGGGGCCTGACCATGCAGCAGGCCATCAACCTGCCGAACCTGGTGGCGCGCGGCGACAGCTTCTCGGCCGACGTCGAGAAGTTCGGACCGGAGATGACGGCGGCGTTGCAGGCGCGGGGCGTGGCGATCAAGACCGGCCAGAACGAGACCTCGGGTCTGCACGGGGTGATCGTGCGGGCCGGCGGGGTGCTGGAAGGCGGCGCGGATCCGCGGCGCGAGGGCGTGGCCAAGGGGTTGTGGGTTGGGAGGCCAGAGGCCGCCTTCTCCCCCTAAGGCTTCGATCGCGCCCTGGGTTTAAGGGGTTCCGGCGGCGCTTCGGGCGGCGGCTCGGCTGTTCCGGCCAGGGTCAGGTCGAACACCGAGCCGCCCGGGCCGGTCTCGACCAAGGCCAGGTCGCCGCCGTGGCCCTGGGCCAGTTCGCGGGCGATCGCCAAGCCCAGACCGGTGCCCCCGCGGCGCACGGAGCCCACGAACGGCTGGAAGAGGTTGTTGCGCGCCTTCTCCGGCACGCCGGGACCGTCGTCCGACAGGCGCAGCACGCTCATGCCGTCGACGCGGCGCAGTTCGACGAACACGCGACCCTTGCCGCCGCGATCGGGCGCGCCCTCGATGGCCTCGCGCGCGTTGCGCAGCAGGTTGGTCAGGATGCGGTGCAGTTGGTCCGGATCGGCGATCACCTGCTCACGGCCGTCGATCACCGTCTCCAGCGCCACGCCGGACGGTTGCAGTCCGGCGTCTTCGGCGGCCATGTCCAGGGCGGCGCGCAGCGGCGTGGTGCGCAGGGCCGGGGCCGGTTCCTTGGACTTGCCGTAGGCCATGACGTCGCTGGCCAGGGTGATGGCGCGGTCCAGGGCCCTTTCCAGGCGCGGCAGGGCCTGGGCGACCTTGGGATCGCCGAGGGCCGCCAGGCGATCCGAGGCCATCTGAGCGCTGGTCAGCATGTTGCGCAGGTCGTGATTGATCTTGGCCACCGCCTCGCCCAGGGCGGCCAGTCGGGCCCGGGCCTGCAGGGCGGTCAGCAGGTCGGTCTGCATCATGTCGAGCTCGCGCTCGGCGCGGCCGATCTCGTCGCGGCGGTGCGAGACCACCACACGGGCGGCCGGGTCCTCGGGATGGGCGCGGAACCGCTCCATGGCCTGGGTGATGCGCTGCATGGGCCGCACCAGCAGGAAGTTCAGCGCCAGATAGATAAGCCCGCCGGCCAAGCCGGCCACGAACACCGTCACCCCGGCCAGGCGTCCCACCTGCTCGACCAGCTTGGCCTTCAGCTGGGCGTCGGGCAGCACGATCTCGACGAACTCGGCCTCCTGGCGGAAGCGCGGCTCGGCCATCACCCGCACCATGCTGCCCGGCGCGCTCTTGAGGGTGAAGAACGGAGCGGCCAGCCATGAGCCGGGGTTCTGGCGACGCAGGTCGACAAGGTAGGGCGTCTTGATCTTCAGGCCGCGCGGCTCGGACGGCAGGACCAGGCGCCGGGCGCCGTCGACCTCCAGCGCCACGATCACGACGCCGGCCTGGTCTAGCAGCTGTTGGGAGACCTTGTCGGTCACGCGCCGTTCTGGGTCGGCGTCGGCGATGGTGGAGGCCAGTTCGGCGGCGCGCACCCGATCCAGCAGCCACTGCTCCTCGAAGGCGGCCAGCGCCGGCGGCAGGATCAGGGCGCCGGCGATGGCCACGAACAGGGCGGTCAGCAGCAGCAGTCGCGCCGACAGGCCGCCGGGCCACGGGAAGCGACGCCCTGGCCTGGCATTTTCCGGAACGGACGGCGTGACCGGCTCGGTCATCTGTCTGAGTTACTTCACGTCTGAGGCTTCGGCAACGCGTTGGCGTCGCCAATAGCGCCAGAGCGGCGGCAGCAAGGCCAGGGCGCCCATCGCGATGATCGGCAGATAGATGCGGGGCGAGAACAGGGTGTGCATGGTCACCGGCTTTCCGCTGGCGAAGATATGGCCCAGGCCCGCGCCGATGCCGGCATAGACGAACGAGCTCGGGATCATCCCCAGGAACGAGGCCAGGAGATAGGTGCGCACGGGAATGTTCATCAGGCCCGAGGCGACATTGACCAGCAGCAGCGGGAAGGCCGGGATCAGGCGCAGGGTCAGCAGGTAGGAAAAGGCGTCCGCTTTGAAACCTTCCTCGATCCGGGCCAGCATGGCCCCCGGCTTGCGGCGCAGGAAGTCGCCAAAGGCGGTGCGGCAGACGAGATAGACCACGGTCGAGCCGCCGGTGGCGCCCATCACCGCCACGGCCCCGCCGCCGATCGGGCCGAAGAGGAAGCCGCCGGTCAGGGACAGGATCAGGGCTCCGGGCAGCGAGATCGAGACCGTGAGGACGTAGATGATTACATAGATGACGGCGCTCTTCAGCGGATTGGCCGCCGCGTAGGTCTGAAGCGCCTGACCGTGCGCCTGCAGGGTCGCCAGATCCAGCTTGCCCGCTAGCCCCGTGGTCAAGGCGACGACCAGCAGGATCAGCAACGCGCCCAAGGGACCGAAGCGGCGTAGCCAGGCCAGGGTGGTGTCGGGCGTCATGCCGCGCCGATCGCGTCGGTCACCGAGGCGAAGCCTTCGGCGCGCAGACGAGCGGCCAGGTCGGCCTTGATCCGCTGGACCAGGCCCGGCCCGCCATAGACCAGCGCCGAATAGAGCTGAACCGCGCACGCGCCGGCCTTGATCTTGGCCAGGGCGTCGGCGCCGCTGGCGACCCCGCCCGCGCCGATCAGAGCCAGGTGGCCGTTGTTGGCGGCATGGAACCGCGCCAGCATGGCGGTCGAGGCGTCCAGCAACGGCTTGCCCGACAGTCCGCCGCTCTCGCCCTTGTGAGGCGAGGCGAGATGGTCGGGGCGGGCGATGGTGGTGTTGCTGACGATGACACCGTTCAGGCCGTTGGCCTTGACCGTCTCGATGATCGCCTCGACCTCGCCGTCCTCCAGGTCGGGCGCGACCTTCAGGAAGATCGGATAGTCGACGGTGCCCGCCGCCTTCAGCAAGCCTCGGGCCTCGGCGATGCGGCCCAGAAGTTCCTCCAGCGCCGCCTTGGTCTGCAGGGCGCGCAGGCCGGGGGTGTTGGGCGAGGAGATGTTGATCGTGAAATAGTCCGACAGGCCCCACAGGCGCGTGAGGCCCGTGACATAGTCGGCGATGCGGTCGGCCGCGTCCTTGTTCGCGCCGATATTCGCGCCGACCACGCCTTCGGCCCTCCGGACTTTCAGCGCGGAGAGGCGCGAGGCGAAGGGCTCCAGTCCCTCGTTGTTGAAGCCCATGCGGTTGATCACCGCTTGGTCCGGGGTGAGCCGGAACAGGCGCGGCCGCGGATTGCCGACCTGGGGCAGGGGCGTGACCGTGCCGCACTCGACAAATCCGAAGCCGGCCCTGGCCATTGCGGCGGGAACCTCGGCGTTCTTGTCGAAGCCCGCGGCCAGGCCCACGCAGTTGGACAACGGCAGGCCGGCGACGTTGATCGCCAGGATCGGGTCGTCGACGTCGGACTGGCGTGGGCCCAGACCCATCTTCAGGCCCTTGATCGCCCAGCGATGGGCGTCCTCGGGATCCAGCACGTGCAGGGCGCGCGAGGCGATGTCGTGCAGGCTCATGCCGAAAGCTCGCCCAGCATCGGCACGCCGTCGGCGTCGAGCGCCAGCGGACGCTCGGCCAAGACCTCTTTCACCGACAGGTCGCGAAACAGATGCGGGAACAGCGCCCCGTCGCGCGAGGCCTCCCATTTCAGGGCCGCGCCCAGGTCATCGGCCTCGACGGTCAGCAGCACCAGATCGGCCTGGCCCTTGAAGTAGAGTTCGGCCGTGCGCTGCGCGGTGTCATGGCCGGAGAAATGAATGAAGCCGTCGGTCAGGTCGATCGCCGAGCCCGCGAAGACGCCGGCGGCCTGGGCGGCGTCCCACTCGGCCTTGGGAAGAATCTTGTAGATCTTGCTCATTCGCCGCCGTGTCCGCCGTTTTCCGATGCATAGAAGAGGTGGCTCAAGGTCGGGGCTCCATCGGCGTCTATCGAAAACGCCGCCACTGTCGCGGTGGGAAATCTGGACCGCAGTTGCGCCAGCTTGGCGGGATCGGCCGGGCCGCCCAGGGCCAGGCGCAGCGCCAGTTCGTGCAGGCCGGGATTGTGGCCGACCACCATCACCGCGCCGCTGTCGGGAGCCCCGTCGCGAATCGCCGCCAGCACATCCTGGGCCTCGGCGTGATAGAGCTCGCGGCGGGTTTCCGAGCGGGCCTTGGGAAAGGCCGGGGCGGCCGCCGCCCAGGTCTCGCGGGTGCGGCGAGCCGAGGAAACCAGGACGACGTCCGGCGACAGGCCGGCCTTGGCCAGGACCTGGCCCATCAACGTCGAGTCGTTGTGGCCGCGCGGCGCCAGGGCGCGCTCGAAATCGCCGCCCGAAGCGGCGTGCTGCTCGGCCTTGCCGTGGCGCATGAGGATCAGTCGGTCCATGATCCTCCATAGCCTTCGCCGGGGCCCACCGGAAGCGCTCGGTTGACACAGGCGGCGGTTGACAGCGAAGGCGCCAAGCGGTCCAAGGCGAGCATGGCTGAACTCGACTTCGCCGGGCCTGTGCTGACCGAGGGCGGAACCTGGCGGTTCCCGGCTCACCAACCCTTGTTGCTCGACTCCGGCGCCAAGCTGGAAAACCTCGAGATCGCGTATCGGACCTGGGGCACGCTGAACGCGGACGGCACGAACGCCGTGCTGATCTGCCACGCCCTGAGCCTGGACCAGCACGTGGCCGGCAGTCATCCGGTCACCGGCAAGCCCGGCTGGTGGACGCGCCTGGTCGGCCCGGGGAAGCCCGTCGATCCCGCGCGTCACTTCGTCATCTGCTCCAACGTGATCGGCGGCTGCGCCGGCTCGACCGGTCCCGCCTCGGTCAATCCAGCGACCGGCCAGGTCTACGGCCTGACCTTCCCGGTGATCACTATCGCCGACATGGTGCGCGCCCAGGCCATGCTGATCGAGGCGCTGGGCGTCGAGACCTTGCTGGCGGTGACCGGCGGTTCGATGGGGGGCATGCAGGTCCAGCAATGGGCCGCCGACTATCCGGACAAGCTGTTCAGCGCCGTCATCGTCGCCTCGGCTTCGCGCCACTCGGCGCAGAACATCGCCTTCCACGAGGTCGGCCGCCAGGCGATCATGGCCGACCCCGACTGGAAGGCGGGCGCCTACGCCCGGGGCAAGTCACGTCCGGAAAAGGGCCTGGCCGTCGCGCGGATGGCCGCTCACATCACCTATCTGTCCGAGCCGGCCCTGCAACGGAAGTTCGGGCGCGAACTGCAGCGCGACGGCCTGTCGTGGGGCTTCGACGCCGACTTCCAGGTCGAGAGCTATCTGCGCCACCAGGGGGCGACCTTCGTCGACCGGTTCGACGCCAACTCGTATCTCTACATCACCCGGGCCATGGACTATTTCGATCTCGCCGCCAGTCACGGCGGAGTCCTGGCCCGAGCCTTCGCCGGGGCGCGGAACGTGCGGTTCTGCGTGCTCAGCTTCACCAGCGACTGGCTCTATCCCACCGCCGAGAACCGTCACATCGTCCGGGCCCTGACCGCCGCGGGCTGCCGCGCCGCCTTTGTCGAGATCGAAAGCGACAAGGGCCACGACGCCTTCCTGCTGGACGAGCCGGTGATGGACGCGGCGCTGTCGGGGTTCCTGAGTTCGGTGGAGCGCGAGCGGGGCCTGTCTCGATGATCCGGGAAGACTTCAAGGAGATCCTGCGTCTCGTCCGTCCGGGCTCCCGCGTGCTGGACGTCGGCTGCGGCGAGGGCGTGCTTCTGGATCTGCTGACCCGCGAAAAGCAGGTCGACGGCCGCGGGCTGGAGATCAGCGCCGCCGGCGTGGCCGCCTGCATGTCACGGGGCCTGTCGGTCGTACAGGGCGACGCCGATCAGGATCTCGATCACTTCCCCGATCGCACCTTCGACTATGCGGTGCTGTCCCAGACCCTGCAGGCCACGCGCCAACCGCGCCATGTCCTGGACGAGTTGCTGCGCATCGCCGACCGCGCCGTCGTCTCCTTCCCGAACTTTGGCCACTGGCGGGTGCGCTGGTCGCTGCTGCATCGCGGACGGATGCCCGAAACCGCGGCCCTGCCCTTGCCCTGGTGGGAGACGCCCAACATCCACCTCTGCACCCTGGCCGACTTCCTGGCCCTGACCGAGGATCTCGGCGTGCGCATCGACGCCTGCGCCGCCTTCGCGGGCAACGGCCCGGCCCGGCAGATCGACCCGACCAGAACGCTCGAGAACTGGCGGGCGGAAACCTGCCTGTTCATGCTCAGCCGCAATCCGGCCCCAGCCGCCGCTGTAGAACCGGCGGAACTTCCACCTCTTTCAGGCGATCTGTTCGACGGATGAAGCTTCGCCTCATGACCTACAATGTCCACCGTTGCGTGGGCACGGACCGCAAGCTCGACGTCGAGCGGGTGGCCGAGGTCATCGCTGCGGAAAACGCCGACGTGGTGGCGCTTCAGGAACTGGACGTCCGCAGGGCCCGCACCAAGGGCGTGGATCAGGCCCACCGCCTGGCCGAATTGCTGAAGATGCGCTCGCACTTCCATCCGGCCATGGCGGTGGAGGAAGAGCTCTATGGCGACGCCATCCTGACCGCCCTGCCCGAGAAGAAGGTCAAGGCCGACGGCCTGCCGCTCTATCCGCGCATTCCAGGCTTGGAGCCGCGCGGGGCGATCTGGATCACCGTCGATGTCGGCGGGACCCCCGTTCAGATCATCAACACCCATCTCGGCCTGGTGCCTCAGGAGCAGAAGCGCCAGGCCGCCGCCCTGCTGGGCGAGCAATGGATGGCGCACGAGGACTGGAAGGCGCCGGGCATCCTGTTGGGCGACTTCAACGCCAGCCCCTATTCGGCGACCTACCGTCTGCTGAAGACGGTCCTGCGCGACGCCCAGACCCGGAGCGCGTCCTGGACACGGACTCCGACGGCGACCTTCCCCTCGAATTTTCCGTTCATGCGCATCGACCATGTCTTTTTGACAAAGGGCGTGGAGACGGTGGCCGTGCGTTCGCCGTACGGCCCTCTCGCGCGTGTCGCCTCGGACCATCTGCCGCTGGTGGTGGATCTGGAGATCAGTCCTGCAGGTGATCCGGCAGTTCCGGCTGCGGATCGGCCATCAGACGGTGCAGCTCGCGCTTGAGCCGGCGGCGGCGGCCCCACGGCCGCCAGGCGTCGACGGGTGAGATCGCGTCGCCCAGGCTCCAGTCGGCGATGAACTGCTGCACGCCCGTCAGCGACCGGATCGGCACCGGAGAAAGGCGCCGGGGCGCGCCGCCCTTTCGATCGAGCGCGTGGATCGTCGCCGCCAAGCTTTGTTCGCGATCATAGGTCTCGAGCACGTGCTCGGTCTGGTGGTCCAGGAAATGGCCGATCAGCCGACCGAGGAAGGCGCGGATCGCGGCGCGGCTGGCCTCGTCGGTCCCCTCGAAGGCGATGTCGCACTCGGTGTCGAGTCCGATCGAGCGATTGTTGAGATTGGCCGAACCCAGCCGCAACATGCGATCGTCCATGATCGCCACCTTGGAATGGACGATGATCGCCGCACCTTTCGGCGTGCGGGCGCTGAAAGCCGAGAAGCGGCCGTGGACGTCGATCTCGCGCAGCCGGTTGATCGCCGAGGTGCGGGCGCTGTCCATGGTCATCTGGTCGAAATAGCTGGGGCTGTGGGCCGGACCCACGGTCACCACCTCGGGCCCGTCCGGCTCGGCCAGGCGCTCGGCCAGGGCTTCGATGATGATCGGCGAGGTCAGATACTGGTTCTCCAGATAGATCAGTCGCCGGGCCGCCTTGATGCTGGCCAGGTGCATCAGCATCGTCTCGTTGACCTCGGGCTGGTCCTTCCAGGCCGGTTGGGTCCGGCAGATGGCGACGCCGGCGTTGCGCAGGTCGGGGATCAGGTAGTCGGGCCACGGCGCCTCTTCCGGCTTTTCCGATCGCCCGAGCCGCTCGCCGGTCGACTTGGCCCAGCGGTCGATGAACAGGTCGCCCAAGGCCTCGGCCGCCTTGCCGTCGACCATGGCGGCCACCTCGTGACGAGCGGGATAGTGACGGCCCGTGGGCAGGCGGCGACGCGGATCGTTATCCAGATGCTGGGTGGTGTCCCACCGGTCGATGCCGATGTCGCCGCCGCTGACCAGCGCCACCGAGCCGTCGACCACGACCACCTTCTGATGATGACAGGCGCTGGCGGGCAGGGTGTTGTCCAGGTGGTACTTGACCCGCGAGCCGGTGAAGAACGCCTGGCCGCGATGGGGACCGAACAGCTGCGAGGCGGCGATCGGGAACGGCATGTCCCAGACCAGAATCCGGACGTCGAGGGCCGGGTTCAGCGCCGCCTGGCGGCGTAGCAGCAGGCCGATGCGATCGACATGGGCCGGATCGCGGCTCTTCTTGACCCGGTCCGGATCGAGCCGCGTCAGGGGATCGAACACCCACGCCAGGATCCAGATCGACTTCTTGGCCGACAGCAGGATGTCCTTGAGGGCGTCGAACGCCTCGTCGTTGTCGATGAACAGCGCCAACCGGTCGGCCTGCTCCACGCGCCAGCATGTGGCGCCCGGCTTGAGCAGCGAAGCGGAGAGCAGCGAGGATGCGTCGTCGGCCATGTTGCCCCTTGTGCCATGGAAATTCGTCAACGCACGGGTCCATGTTAAGGCTCCGCTTGGATAGGAGACTGACGCATGTTTGTTGGACGCCCATGACAGCCCGGACGCCGGTCCACCATGTTCTCGCCGACCGCAAGCGCCTGTGGGCCTTCTGGTTGGGCTGCCTGATCGTCACCTCGGGCGTCGTCCTGCATGTGCCGATGTACCTGATGGGGTCGGAGGTCGGTTACCGGCTGGCCGGCATGAGGATGGACCTAGGCATGACCTTGGGCATGCTGATGATCCCGCCGGGCTGCGCTCTCGCCGGCTGGGGCCTGCTGCCCCGCCGCGGGGACCACCATCTGGACCACACCGTCGAGGTCACGCCGCCCGAGGACGCGCCGCTGTCGATGGCGCACTGGTGGCTGATGCTGGTGCTGGTGATCGCCCTGATCATCGACATCATGAAGCCGGCCAGCCTAGGCTTCGTGGTGCCCGGGATGATCAAGGAATACGGAGTCAGCAAGGCGATGGTCGCGTGGCTGCCATTCGCGGCCCTGACCGGCACGGTGACCGGCTCGATCATCTGGGGCGCCCTGGCCGACGTGTTCGGGCGGCGAGCTTCGATCCTGCTGTCGTCGGTGATGTTCGTCGGCACCTCGATCTGCGGCGCCATGCCCGATTTCTGGTGGAACGTCGGCATGTGCTTCCTGATGGGCGCGGCGGCCGGCGGGCTGCTGCCGGTGGTCTATGCCCTGCTGGCCGAGACCATGCCGTCCAAGCATCGCGGTTGGAGCCTGGTTCTGGTCGGCGGCCTGGGCGCCGTGGGCGGCTATCTGGCCTCGTCCGGCTCCTCGGCCCTGTTGCAGCCGGAGTTCGGCTGGCGGATCATGTGGTTCCTGAACCTGCCGACCGGCCTGATCCTGATCGCCCTCAGCGGCGCCATTCCCGAATCCGCCAAGTTCCTGATGACCATCGGCCGGCTCGACGCCGCCCATGCGGTGATGAAGCGCTTCGGCTCGGTGGTGCGCGAGAAGGCCGACACGCCCGAAGACCATCACCACGTCCTGACGGCCCCGCCGGTCGAGCGCCGCTTCATCGGCAAGACCGCGGCGCTGAGCATCGCGGCGGTGGCCTGGGGCCTGGTCAATTTCGGCCTCTTGCTGTGGCTGCCGGCCGAACTGGTCGCCGAGGGCCACAGCGTCGGCGTCTCGAGCCAACTTCTGGCCAAGTCGGCCCTGATCGCCTTCCCGACCGTCTTCGTCTGCGCCTTCCTCTACAGCCGCTGGAGCACCAAGTGGTCGTTGGCGGCGACGATCGCGCTCAGCGCCCTGGGCGTGGGGGGCGTGCTGACCATCGGACCGGGCGTCAGCCCCGTGCTGCCGGTGGCTCTGATGATCATCGGAACCAACGGCCTGCTGGCCATCCTGCTGCCCTATACGGCCGAGAGCTTTCCGCTGCGGATCCGTGGCCGGGCGACAGGCTGGGTGGCGGCTTGCAGCAAGTCTGGCGGGCTGATCGCCCAACTCCTGGGCATCCTGGCGGCCGTGCCGCCGCTGAAGGTCGCGGCGCTGATGATCATCGCCCCGCTGGCTCTGGCCCTGGTGCTGATCGCCTGGTTCGGGACCGAGACGCGCGGACGGGACCTGCGGGAGCTGGAGGGGTAGGCTAGCCCGCGATCGCCGCAGCGTCGCGTTCGCCGGTGCGGATGCGCAGGGCCTGTTCCAGGTCCATGACGAACACCTTGCCGTCGCCGATCTTGCCGGTGTTGGCGGTGCGCTGCAGGGCTTCGACCACGGGCTCGACAACGTCGTTGGCCACGGCGATCTCAAGCTTGACCTTGGGCAGCAGCTTCACCTCGTATTCGGCGCCGCGATAGACCTCGGTCTTGCCCTTCTGTCGGCCGTAGCCGCGCACCTCGGTGACCGTCAGGCCCGAGGCGCCCGCCTCGGTGACCGCCTCAAGCACGGCGTCCAGGCGGCTGGGCTTGATAACGGCGACGATCATCTTCATGGCGCGGCTCCCGCTGAGGACGGCTAGTTCTGCGACTCAAGGCTAGGCCCGGGAATCGTTGGCTCCAAGAGCCTTGCGGCATTTAGATTACGCGGCGCCTTTCGAACAGGCGCCGTTCTGGCCGGCGAAGGTCCGCCCGGCGAGGGCTGCAGCACCACGCCCGGCGCGAACACCCGCACCCGCGCGCGGCTGCCGCGCGGCTTGACCGCGAACGTCTGCTTGACCGCCTCCATCAGGATCAGGCCCGCGAAACGAGGCCACAGGCGGGCGCCCACCTGCTCGAAGCCTTCGGCCCAACGCGCCGCCACCGGCATGGGAGGGACGTAGAGGGCGCGCGTCCAACCGGCCGGCTCCAGGTCGACCTCGCGCAGCAGGGCCTCCAGTTGGTGACGGCTGAATGGGCGGCCGTGGCCGAAGGGCGTGCTCTCGGCCCCGGCCCACAGGCCGTCGCGCGAAGCGACGGCGACGATCAGCCGCCCGGACGGGGCCATGACCCGCCAGATCTCGCGCAGCACGGCGGTCGGGTCGTCGGCCTCCTCAAGCGCGTGGACGGCCAGGACCCGGTCGAACATGGCGTTGGCGAAGGGGAGGGCGGTCTCCTCCACCAAGGTCGCGGCGTTGGCTCCGCCGCTGGGCCACACCTCGACTCCCTGGGTGGCCGGCATGGCGGTCACCACGCGACGCGCCTGGGTGCGGGCCTTGTCGATGAAGGGCGTGGCGTAGCCCAGACCCAGCACGTCCAGCCCGCGCGCGTCGCCCCACGCCTCCTCGACCTTGCGGCCCAGCATTTCGCGGGCGGCGCGGCCGAGCGGACTGGCGTAGAAGGCTCTGAGATCGAGCACGTCGCGGCGCATTGAGTCTCCCGGTCGATAGCCTCATCTATGTAGGCGGACCGACCCCGTGCGTCACGTCCCGTCCCCGTCCGGAGTCGAAACCATGTCGCTGACCGTCCACCAGTTTCCCTGCCTGTCGGACAATTACGGCTTTCTCGTGCGCGACGACGCCACGGGCGCGACGGCGACCATCGACACGCCCGACGCCGACGCCATCCTGGCCGAGTTGGGCAGGCTGGGCTGGAAACTGGACCTGATCCTCAACACCCATTGGCATCCCGACCACGCCGGCGGCAATGCGGCGATCCAGGCGGCGACCGGAGCGACCATCGTCGGTCCGCAGGAGGTGACCCGCATCGCGCCGCTCGACCGACCGGTCGGCCAGGGCGACACCGTCATGCTGGGCGAGACGACCCTCTCGGTGATCGACACCGGCGGCCACACCCTTGGCCATATCGCCTATCACGACGCCAAGGACCACATCGCCTTCGTCGGCGACACGCTGTTCGCCCTGGGCTGCGGCCGGCTGTTCGAGGGCACGGCCGAACAGATGTGGCGTTCGCTGTCCAAACTGACAGCGCTGCCGGACGACACCACCGTCTACTGCGCTCACGAGTACACCGCCTCGAACGCCCGCTTCGCCCTGTCGGTCGACGATGATCCGGCGGTGCTGGAACGCGCGGACGCGGTGTTCGCCGCCCGCGACCGCGGCGAGCCGACCGTGCCGACCACGATCGGACTGGAGAAGGCCACCAATCCGTTCTTGCGCGCCCCCCAGCTGCGGCCTCATTTGGCTCCCGCCGAGGCGTTCGGCGAGATTCGCACCGCCAAGGACGGCTTCAAGGGATGAGCATGACTTCGGCGGTCTCCGGCGACGTGAGCGGCAACGAGGTCATACGCCTGCTCGATCTGCAGCCCCATCCCGAGGGCGGCTGGTATCGCCAGAGCTTCAAGGACATGCCGGACGAGGAAGGTCGCCCGTTGTCGACGGCGATCTACTATCTGCTGCAGGCCGAGGAGCAATCGGCTTGGCACAAGATCGACGCGGTGGAGGTCTGGCACTATTACGCGGGAGCGCCCTTGTCGCTCACCCTGTCGACCCCCGATGGCCAGGGCGCGACCGTCCACATCCTGGGTCCCGACCTGGGGGCCGGCGCCCGCCCGCAGGTGGTGGTGCCGACCGGCTGGTGGCAGACCGCGGCCAGCCTCGGGGCCTGGACCCTGGTCGGCTGCACCGTGTCCCCTGGGTTCGAGTTCGACGGCTTCGAACTGGCCCCCAAGGACTGGCGGCCCCACTCCCAGACGGCGCGACGGCCTTAGGCGTCGGACATGAAAAAGGCCCCGGATCGCTCCGGGGCCTTCTGGCCTGGACCGCCGCCTAGGGCGCGATCGAGGCGGGTTCGGCGCCAGGCTCGGGATGGATGTCGTCCGAGCCGTGCGACCATTTCTTGAGGATCGGCGACAAGGCCAGGAACAGCACCCCGATGCCGATCGAGATCAGGCCGACGATCTTGAACACCAGCAGCGACTGGGCCAGGGCGGCGGCCGGATCCAGCGCCTGACCGCCAATCGTCTCGGTGGAGGCTTTGCCGGCGATGAAGCCTGCAACCAGGTTGCCCATGGACAGCGCCATATACCAGACCGCCATCACGAACGAGATGATCGACAGCGGCGACAGCTTGGTCATCTGAGACAGGCCGACCGGCGACATGAACATCTCGCCCGAGGTGTGCAGCATGTACATGACGATCAAGAACATCAGCGGCATGCGGAACGCGCCGTCGGCGAAGTGGGCGCCGACCAGCAGGATCAGGAAGCCCGCGCCCACCTGGATCAACGACAGGCCGAACTTGACCATCGGGCCGGGATTCTTGCCCCGGGCGCCCAGGAACGTCCAAAGCGCCGCGAAGACCGGGGCGAAGATCAGGATCCAGCCGGCGTTGATCGCCTGGGTCTGGGCGGCGTTGAACGCGGTGTTGACCCACAGCTTGCCGGCCGGGTCGATCCCCGCCGCCGCCAGTTGTTCCGGCGCGCCTAGCACCACCGCCCCGCCCAGCCATTGCACCGGGTGCGACAGCAGGGTCAGGTTGACGTTGGTGGCCGCGAAAAGGTTCAGCGACGAGCCGGCCTGTTCGAACAGGGCCCAGAACACCACCGCGCCCAGCACCAGCACCGTAGCCAGCAGCAGCCGCTCGCGCTCGACCTTCTGGCACTTCACGAAGGCGAACCACAGGATATAGGCCAGCGACAGGACGCTGCCGGCGATCAGGGTGACGCTGACGACGGGCGTGTACTGCACCAGGAAGAACACCAGCCCGACCACGCCCAGCGAGGCGGCGTAGATCACGCCCTCGCGGTTGAGCGGACCCAGCACCGGGGCCTTCAGCTTGGCGAACTCGGGCGGTTCGCCCTTGCCCAGCAGCCACGGCTTGCCCAGTACGAAGATCACGAAGCCGGCCAGCATGCCCACGCCCGCCATGCCGAAACCAGCGCCCCACCCCAGGTTGACGCCCAGCAGGCCACAGAGGATGGCCGCCCAGAACGAGCCCAGATTTATGCCGTAGTAGTAGAGGGTGAAGCCCGGATCGCGGCGCGGATCGCCCTGCGGATAGAGTTGGCCCACCAGGGTGGCGACATTGGCCTTCATGAAGCCCACGCCGACGATGATCAGCGAAAGCGCCAGCCAGAAGATGTTCAGATACAGCGGGTCGCGATCCTTCACGCCCAGTTGATATTGGCCCTTGGGCAGCACGGCGGGGACGGCCGACTGGGCCGGCAGGTTCTTGATCTCGAAGTCGCCCGCTTGGTTCGCGGCCACCTCATAGGGCTTGTCGCCGACGACGATCTTGGCGACCCGCTCCTCGCCGCGGCCCTTGACCTGGAAGTCGTAGGTTTGGCCGGCATAGGTCAGGGTCTGGGTCGCCGGGCGTCCCTCGACCGCCATGGTCAGGTGACCCGCGACCAGCAGGATCGCCCCGAAGGCCACGGCCTTGCGGGTGCCCAGATAGCGGTCGGCCAGGAAGCCGCCCAGCAGCGGCACGATATAGACCAGCGAGGTGTAGGAGCCGTAGTGACCGCCCGCCGTCTTGGAATCGAAGAGGAAATGCTGCGTGAGATAGAAGATCAGCAGCCCGCGCATGCCGTAGTAGGAAAAGCGCTCCCACATCTCGGCCAGGAAGCAGATGATCAGCCCGCGCGGATGTCCTCGCAACAGCTGGATAAGCACGGGAACGCCGGTCACCAGGGTGACCAGGATGCCAGCGGCGACAACGATATTCATTCACGAACCTTGAAACGTACAAGCGGCGCGGGCGAGCCTACAGGTGGTTTCGCCCTCCCCTCCCCATTGGCGGGGGAGAAGATCACGGCGCTTTGCGTTTCACAAGCAATGGCTTGCCGCCTCGGACCCCCGGCCTCGTCTCGTGCGTTTGTAGGGCGACCGTCTTTTCCTCACGGGAGAAACCAGCATGACCGCCGACGACAACGACCATCCGATCACCTGCGCCAAGGAACAGGGCCGGGTGCAGGTGCTGTTCGAGGGACACAGCATCGCGACGAGCGACGATGTGTTGGTGCTGCGTGAGGCTGGCTACGAGCCGGTGCGCTACTTCCCACGCGAACACGTGGCCATGGCGTTCCTGAGGAAGACCGACAAGGTCACCCACTGCCCCTACAAGGGCCAGGCCTCGTACTACACGATCATGCGCGACCGGCAGATCATCGAGAACGCCATCTGGTCCTACGAGAACCCGCTGCCGGCCGTCAGCCAGATCGCCGGCCGCCTGGCCTTCTATCCGGAACATTTCGACTTCCAGGTCGGCGCCCAGTCAGCCTCGGACACCGAGTCGTTCGACCATGGCCGGCCCGAGGTCGCCAATGCCGAGGTGGGAAGCAACGGCCGACCCGACGGTCCGGCTCCGGAAGGCGCGCGGTCGTTCGCCTCCGCTGACGACGCCGCCCATCGCGCCGGCGTCGACGAGGTGGTCAGGCATACCGACAGCGGCTCGGGCGCCAGCCAGGCCGAGCACTGGGAGCCCAACGTCTCCATGCCCGAAGATGATGACCGGGACGGGGACGACAGCCGCGAAAACGCGCCCCCTGTGGTCGCCAAGCCTTACGAGGGAACCGGAACAATCTGAGCCACGTTCAGCCCCAGAGCGTAGAGCTTCGTTAACCTTTGCAGCGCTGCAATGCTCGCAGCGCTCAAGCGTGAAGCCTCCTTTAGAGAGGCGCTCTGGGAGAAACGTCGTGGCTTACGTAAGTTATGATTCCGATTTCCGCCCGCCCTCCGACCGGACACGGTCGCCCTCCATCCGCGCCAGGGTGGCGTGGGCGCGGCTGGCGGTCGTGGCGACCAGTATCCTGGCCTGGGCCGGGATCATCGCCGCGGCCCGGGCGATCTTCTGAAATCGCCGGAACGTCTCGCACCGTCGCCAGGTCTCCGACGGCGCGAACCGTTCAAGAAAGGCGTGCGCGCCTAGTACGCGAAGTCCTCGAAGACCCGGTTGATGTCGCCCTTCCATGCGCCGTGATAGAGCGACAGAAGACGTTCGGCCGGCGTGATCCCGCTCTCGGAGATCTCCTCCAGGTCGCCTAGATAGATGGTTTCATCCAGGAAACCGCCGTTCAAGTGAGCCCGCGATTTCAGGCCCGTCTTGGCGATGGCCACGAAGTCTTTGGCCACGTCCTGGGCCGTGCGCCCGGCGACCTTGGCCTTCAGACCCAGCTTGGGCACGTCGCGGCGCAGGCCGGCGCGATCCTCGGCCGTCCAATCCTTGCAAAGGTCCCAGGCGGCGGCCAGGGCCGCGTCGTCGTAGAACACGCCGGTCCACAGGGCGGGCAGGGCGCACAGGCGGCTCCACGGGCCGGCGTCGGCGCCGCGCATCTCCAGATAGGTCTTCAGGCGCACTTCGGGGAACAGGGTGGTGGTGTGGTCGGCCCAGTCCTTGATCGAGGCGCGCTCGCCCGGCAGTTCGGGGATCTTGCCGTCGATGAAGTCGCGGAAGCTGCGGCCGGCCAGGTCGATGTACTTGTCGCCGCGCTTGGCGAAGTACATCGGCACGTCCAGGGCGTAGCGGGCGTAGCGCTCAAAGTCGAAGCCGTCCTCGAACACGAAGTCCAGCAGGCCGGTGCGGTCGGCGTCGGTGTCGGTCCAGACATTGGCGCGGGCCGACAGGAAGCCGTTGGGCTTGCCCTCGGTGAACGGCGAATTGGCGAACAGGGCCGTGGCGATCGGCTGGAGGGCCAGGCTCATGCGGAACTTGGCGACCATGTCGGCTTCGCTGGAGAAGTCGAGATTGGCCTGCACCGTGCAGGTGCGCAGCATCATGTCCAGGCCCAGTCCGCCGACCTTGGGCATGTAGTTGCGCATGATCACGTACCGGCCCTTGGGCATGACCGGCACCTCTTCGCGCTTCCACACCGGCGAGAAGCCCAGGCCCAGGAAGCCCAGGCCGAGCTCGTCGGCCACGGTCTTGACCTCGTCCAGGTGCTGGCCGGTCTCTTCGCAGATGTCGTGCATGGTCAGGAGCGGCGCGCCGGACAGCTCGAACTGTCCGCCAGGCTCGAGACTGACATTGGCGCCGTTGCGCTCCAGCCCGATGATCGTCGGGCCTTCCATCACCGGCTTCCAGCCAAACCGCTGCAGACCGGTCAACAGGGCGTGCACGCCCCTGTCGCCCTCGTAGGGAACGGGCGCGTGAGAGCCTAGATAGAAGCCGAACTTCTCGTGCTCGGCGCCGACGCGGAACTGGTCCTTGGGCTTGGAGCCCTGGGCGAAATAGGCGGTCAGATCGTCAAGCGTCAACGGACGCTCCTGGCTCATGGCTTCGGCCATCGGCCTTCCCTCCCCAAAACACGCTTCAAAGAAGGGAGGGCGTCGCCCTCCGACCTGGCCGCGAACTGTCGTGCTGCGCAGTTGGGCGTTTTCTTAGCGAACCTCAAGGGGCAGGCCCAGCCTTTCGCAAGCGCTCCCGCTACCGCCAGTCCCCCGCGACCGCCTGCCAAAGGGTCATGGCGGCGATCGCGGCGGTGTCGGCGCGCAGGATGCGAGGCCCCAGCGAGACGGGGATGACGAACGGCAGCGACCGCAGACGCTCACGCTCCTCGGCCGCGAAACCGCCTTCGGGTCCGATCAGGATGGCGGCCGGCGCGGTCGTGCCGCCCAGAGCCTCGACCATCGGTCTGGCGTCGCCGCCCTCGTCGCAGAAGATCAACGTCCGGGCCTGGTCCCAGCCGTCCAGGATCTTGTCCAGCTTCATCGGGTCGTCGACGGCGGGCACGTCCAGGCGGCCCGTCTGCTCGGCGGCCTCGATGGCGATGGCGTCCAGGCGGCCCAGCTTCAGGAAGTCGACATTGGTGCGTCGGGTCTGGGTCAGGCGCACCCGGCGCGCGCCCAGCTCGGCGGCCTTCTCGACGATGGTCTCGACCCGGCCGCGCTTGACCATGGCGATCACCAGGTCGAGATCGGGGCCATAGGCCTGAGGCCGCGTCTGTTCCTCGGTCTTCAGCAGGCAGCCCCGCTTGCCCGCCTCGGTCAGGGTGCAGCGCCACTCGCCGTCCTGGCCGTTGAACACCAGGACCTCGTCGCCGAGGTTCAGACGCATCACGGCGGTCAGGTAACGCGATTGGTCGATCGTCGGCGCGACGCCGACCCCGAGCTTGAGCGAATGGGGAACGAAAAGACGGATCATGCCGCTCTTCTAGCGCAGATGACCGATCCAGGGGTAGGCTCGCCCGATGAGCAAGTCTGATGACTACGAAGCCGAACTCCACGACCTGCAGCTGGCGATGATCGGCCTGCAGCGCCTGGCGATCAAGGAAGGCTGGAAGACCGTCACCATCTTCGAAGGCCGCGACGCCGCCGGCAAGGACGGCGCCATCGCCCGCCTGACCGAGCACGCCCACCGCCGCGCCACCCAGGTGATCTCGCTGCCCGCACCCAACGAGCGCGAGCGCAGCGAGTGGTACTTCCAGCGCTATGTCGACTATCTCCCCGCGGCCGGCGAGTCCGTGGTCTTCAACCGCTCCTGGTACAACCGCGCCGGCGTCGAGCGGGTGATGGGCTTCTCCTCGCCGCAACAGCAAGAGCAGTTCCTCCGCGACGTGCCGGCCTTCGAACTGATGCTGGTGGAGAACGGGGTCAAGATGACCAAGTTCTGGCTCGACATCGACCAGAAGACCCAGGCCGAACGCCTGCAGGCCCGACGTGACGATCCGCTGAAAGCCTTCAAGGTCAGCGACCTGGACGCGGTGGCCCAGGCCAAGTGGGACGACTATTCGGCGGCCCGCGACGAGATGCTGATCCGCACCCACTCCACGCCCGCCCCCTGGGTCTGCGTGCGCGCCAACCACAAGAAGGCCGCGCGGTTGAACATCCTGCGCTGGATGCTGCACGTCTCGGCTCCGAAGAAGCTGCTCAAGGGCATCAAGCGGCCGGACCCGGAGGTGATCTTCAGATTCGAGCCGACGGCGCTGACGGACGGGCGGCTGGCGAAGTAAGCCGGCTCTCCGTCAATCCACATCCCACGCGAACGCCGGATCCAACCAGTTCCCCAGCCGCCCGTCCGGCCGCGCCAGGGCGAAGATCCGCGCCATCTCCTCTTCGGAGAGGGCGAAGTCGAAGATATCGAAGTTCTCGGCCAGCCGCGCCGGGTTGCGGGTCCGCGGGATGGTCGCGACGCGTTGCTGGACCTGCCAGCGCAGCGTCACCTGTCCCGGGGTCTTGCCGTGGGCCTCACCGATCTCGATCAGCACAGGGTCATCGGCCACCTTGCCCTGGGCCAGCGGCGACCAGGCGGTGATCGTCGAGCCCATCGCCCTGGCCTTGGCGATCAGGGTCTTCTGCGACAGGTAGGGATGGTACTCGACCTGGTTGGTGACGATCGTCGCCTCGGAGGCCTTCTGGGCCTCGGCCATCAGGGCCGAAGGGAAGTTCGACAGGCCGATGGCGCGGGTCAGGCCGCGGGCGTGGGCGTCGTTCAGCGCCGCCATGGTCTCGGCCAGGGCCGGCTTGGGTTTGGGCCAGTGCAGCAGCAGCAGGTCGACCTGCGGCGCTTTCAGGCGCTTGAGACTGCCCTCGACCGACCGCTGCAGGTCGCCTTGCGCGAACTGGTCGACCCAGACCTTGGTGGTCAGGAAGATCTCGTCGCGCGGCACGCCCGTCGCCGCCAGGGCCGCCCCGACATCCTGCTCGTTGCGATAGGCCTGGGCGGTGTCGATATGGCGATAACCCAGCTCCAGCGCCTTCTCGACCAGGGGCTGGGCGGCGCCGTTTTCCAGCTGCCAGGTGCCCAGGCCGATGATCGGCATGGCCACGTCGCCGGCGCGAAGGTCGGGGATGGACTGGGGCATGGCGGACCTCCTGGGAGCGATGGCTGAGCGTCGGTTTCGATATAGGGCGTTCGAGTCGTCCACGTCAGCCGTCGCGGCGCCGCCCGGCTCAGGCCTTGGCCGCGTCGTGGGCCGCCAGCAGCTTCCTGGGCGCCCGGTCGCGCCAGTGTCGCTCGAGAAGCCGCTCCACCGTGCCGGCCTCGACGCGCGACAGGCGGATCAGGACATAGGGATAGCTCTTGTAGTGGTCGGTGACGAAAAAGGTTTCAGGCTCGGCCTCGATCAGCAGCTCGCGCTCGTCGAAGTCGACGCCTGGGCAGACCAGCACGTCGCCGTCGTCCCACACTCGCGTCAGGAATTTGCCGTGCGCCTTCAGGCAGGGACGGCCGTAAGCCGTCCCGTCGGTCACGCCGGGCAGTTTGAAGGCGAAGGCGCGAACATCCTCGAAGGTCATGAGCAAAATCCTGGGTCGCCGCTTCCAGCCCGACTATAGGGGGAAGATGGACGCCGAACACATCCCCTCGACTTCAGCTCCGGGCGCCTCGGGCCTGGCCTCGCCCGTCCTGGTGCTGGGCGCGACCAGCCTGATTGGTGACTTCGTGCTGGCGCGGCTGAACGCCCTTGGCGTCGCGCCGATCTCGTTAAGCCGTCGTCCGCCCAACGACGACGTCTGCTGGGTCGACGGCGATCTGGCCGATCCGCACCTGGCCGACGAGCTGCCGCCGGTCGCCACGGTGTTTTCGCTGTCGCCGATCTGGCTGCTGCCCCAGGCCCTGGCAGCCCTGAAGGCGCGGGGCATGACGCGTCTGGTGGCCTTCTCCTCGACCAGCCGTTTCACCAAGCAGGATTCGCCCGAACCCTCCGAACGCGCCGTCGCCCAGGCCCTGGTCGACAGCGAGGCCAGGGTCGAGGCGTTCTGCGCCGAGCACGGCGTGGCCTGGACCATCCTTCGACCGACCCTGATCTATGTCGAGGGCCGCGACGCCAATGTCAGCCGCCTGGCCAGCCTGATCCGCCGGTTCAAGGTGCTGCCGCTGTCGGGGCGCGGCGAGGGCCTGCGACAGCCGGTGCACGCCGCCGACCTGGCCGAGGGCGCCATAGCCGCCGCCAGGGCGCCGGCCGCCCGCGACAAGGCCTATGACCTGGTCGGGGGCGAAACCCTGACCTACCGCCTGATGGCCGAGCGGATCTTTGCGGGTCTGGGCCGCCGCCCGGCGATCCTGCCGTTGCCGGCTTGGCTGTTTCGCCTGCTGCTGACTCTGGCCAAGCCGTTCTATCCCGGGGCCACCGCCACGATGGGCGATCGCATGGCCCAGGACCTGACCTTCGACGACGCCCCGGCCCGTCGGGACTTCGGCTGGGCGCCGAGGGATTTCCGGCCGAGGTTCTAGCGCGGACGGGACGCGCACGCGCTCCTAGGCGTCGCTCAGCACCATGGCGAACGGGACCTTGTCGCCGTCCTTGTCGACATAGCCGCTGACGATCTTGTGGTCGGGATTGAGCACGCCCAGGTCGGCGTCCTCGGAGGGGAACATCACCACCCGGCGGTCGCCGATGCAGATGAGCAGCTCGTAGCCGTCATAGGCCCGCTGCGACATGGCCTTGAGGCGCGAATAGTAGGGCTCGCGCTTCCACGACGCCGGCTTGCCGGGATCGACCACCACGTTCAGTCGCTTGCCGTCGCGGTCGGGGTACATCAGGAAGCCGGCCTTGTCGGGACGCCAGGCGTCGTCCAGCTTTTCCGAGGTCAGCCACAGGCAATGGAAGCCTCGGCAAGCCTGGGGCCGGGCCTCGTAGCCGCCGCAACCGGAGCCCTTGCGGAACACGCCGCACCACTGGCCGGCCGGCTTGTTCAGCTCGCTGATGTGCAAGACCTTGCAGCACATGCCGCAGTCGCCGCACGACTTGGCGGGAGCCGAGGCCGGGATTGTTTCGCTCATGCCGGAACCTCGCGAACCACGCCATGGTCGAGGTCGCGGTCGGGCAGGATCGTATAGCCGCGACGGCCCACCAGGACATTGAGGGTCAGGCCCTGGGTCGCGCCGCGCGCCGCCCAGGCCCTGAAGGTGTCGTGGAACGGGGCCTTGCGCCACGCGTCGGGGGAGGCCGGATCGACCTCGACCACCAGGGTCCGGCCTTCGTCCTCGCGGTGCAGAACGAAGCGGGAGCGGTCGGGCCGCCAGCGGTCGTCCAGGTTCGGCGCGTTCAGCCAGTAGCAGGCGAAGTCGGCGCAGGCGCGAGGACGGTCCGCATAGATCCCGCAGCCCGCGCCCTTGCGGTAGTGGCCGCACCAGGCGTGGGGCGCCTTGTCGATGGCGGCCACGGCCATCAACTTGCAGCACAGCCCGCAATCGCCGCAGGTTCTGGCTTGCGTCGCCTCGCCCACTATCCGTCACCCCGCAAATCGTCCGGAGACGGATTTATCGCGGTTTCATGACGGTTTTTCGCGCGTCCCTCAGACTCTGACCCGCCTCGACCTCCGTCGGAGCGATTGGAGAGTGTCTATGTCTCGCTCCACACCGCCAGCTCGTTGCCGGACGGGTCGGTGAAGTGGAAGCGACGGCCGCCCGGAAAGCTGAAGATCGGCTTGTTGATCGTCGCCCCCGCCGCCGTCACCTTGGCCAGCATGGCTTCGATATCGTGGGCGTACAGCACCACCAGCGGCCGATCGGTCGACCCTTCCTGCGGCGTGCAGAAGCCGCCGTCTGCGCCCTGGCCTTCGAAGGCCGCGTAGTCGGGACCGTAGTCGACGAAGCGCCAGCCGAAGGCCGCCGTGTAGAAGGCCTTGGTGGCCGGCAGGTCGCCGGCGGGCCATTCGATGTAGTCGATCTTGCCGTCTTCGCGCACCTGGCGGCCCTTTCCTTGTTCTTCTTATGTTCTAGATCGCCGTCATGGCAGAGTCCAGACGCTGGTGCGTTTGACCGCCATGTCCTCCAGCTCCCGCGTGGTCGGCACCTGGTATTCGGCCAGCTTCACCAACCCCTCCTTGGGAAAGTAGGTGCGGCCGGGATCGCCGATCAGCACGGCGGCGCCGGCCGCCCGACCCTGGGCCAGCCAGGCCATCACGGCCTCGGCCATCGGCCGCTCGTAACAGATGTCGCCCGCCAGCAGTACGTCGGCGGCCGGTGGCGGGGCGTTCAGAAGATCGACGTCTGTGAAAGCCACCTCGACGCCGTTGGCCGTCGCGTTCACGCCGATCGCCGCCTCGCAGAAGACATCGATGTCGGCCGCCAGCACGCTGGCCGCGCCCGCCTTCATGGCGGCGATCGCCACCAGGCCCGAGCCCGAGGCGAAGTCGATCACCCGCTTGCCGGCGACGATCTGGGGATGGTCGAGGATATAGCGGGCCAGGGCCTGGCCGCCCGCCCAGGCGAAGGCCCAGAACGGCGGCGGCAGGCCGATCTCGGCCAGGGCCTCCTCGGTCAGCGTCCAGATCGGGGTGATCTCGTCCGCCAGGTGCAGCGCCAGCTCCGGCATATGCGGCGGAGCCTGCAGCCGGGTGTTCTCCAGGATGAAGGCGCGGCGGCCGGCGAGGGAGGCTTCGATCATGGCCGCCTTAGAGCACCAGGGATCGCGGGAGGCGAGGCCTAAGCCGGAACGCGGCTGGACGCCGCCTTCAACACCGACAGATAGCCGGGCGCGGTCAGCATGCCGTCCGTGCGGCCCTTGGCGACCAGCAGCCGATGCGCCCTGGGAAGGTTCCAGCACGGCATGTGCATGAACAGGTGATGCTCGGCGTGGAAGTTGACGTAGTAGGGCGCGATCAGGGCCCTCTCGATCCAGTTGGCCTTGGTGGTGCGGGCGTGACGGAACGGGTCGCGCTCGTCCTTGGCCACCAGGGCGTGCTCGGCGATGTTGCGCAGCCGCGTGACCAGCGGAAACCAGGTGGCCATGGGCACGATCCACAGGGCGAACCACGCCCACCACAGGCCCACGGCGCTCAGCACGACCAGCAGCCCCAGATTCCACAGCAGGAACGGCCGCTGACGGGCGACCTCGCCGGCGAAGATCGCGCCCTTGGGTTCTTGCCGCCCGTTCATCTTGCCCAGCACTGGCCCGAACCGCTGCTTGAAGAAGGTCTGGCCGGTCAGGTCGCGGACGATCTTGCGGCGCAGCGAGGCGCGGGTGGTCGGAAATGGGGCCGACAGCACCAGGTCCGGATCCTCGGCCTGCTGGGCGTATTTGTGGTGGGTCAGGTGATAGGGGCGATACTTGGCCAGGGACGCGCCGGTCGGGGCGGCGCACAGCCACTCGCCGACCCAGTCATTGACCTTGAGGTTCGGGTGCAGCCCGCCATGCGCGGCCTCGTGCATCAGGATCGCCAAGCCCAGTTGGCGGGCGCCGATCAGCATCACCGCCAGGACGTAGGTCAGCGGATTGGGCCAGATCACGAACAGCGCGCCGGCCGCCAGGATCACCGCCCAGGCGTGGATGACCAGGGCGATCCCTTTCCAGCGCGAACGCGCCGACAGCGGGGCCCACTCCTGGGGCGTGAACAGCTCTTGCGGCTTGATGCGGGACGCGACGGCCATGGAACCCATCATGCCACATTCAGCTTCCTGCCGACAGAATGACCCGACGTCACGCCCTTCGGAGATCGCCATGCGCCTTGTTCTGACCGCCCTCGCCCTGACCTTCGCCTTACCCGCCGCGGTTCAGGCCGCCAGCTTCGACTGCGCCAAGGCTCGGTCCGCCGACGAAAAGGCCATCTGCGCCAACACCGCCCTGAACGACAAGGATGTGAAGATGTCGGTGCTCTACGACATCAACAAGCGCACCCTGGCCATGGGCGGACGGGGCGCGATGCAGGACGCCCAGCAGGCGTGGCTGCGCGGCCGCCGCGACTGCGGGGCCAACCGCGCCTGCCTGAACCGCGCCTATGACCGCCGCCTGGGCGAGCTGGAGCGGAGCATGGAGCGGATCTACCGCAACGGGCCTTTCTGAGGCCGCCTGGGGCCTAGAACCCAGCCGGCTTCCACAGCCCGGCCGCCAGGGCCAGGAACAGCACGAAGCCGGCCTGGGTGTTGGACTTGAACAGGGCCAGGGCGCCGACGGGGTCATCGATCCGCAGGGCGGCCGCCTGGCGCGACAGGTGAACCGCGAACAGCGCCGCCAGGGGCAGGAACAACGGTCCCAGGTCACCGACCCAGGCGGCGGCCAGCGCGAACACGAAACAGGCGGCGTAGAACGCCAGCACGCCCTTCTGCACGTGCTGTCCCAGCCGGCGGGTCGACGACTTGATCCCGGCCAGGGCGTCGTCCTCGATGTCCTGGATGGCGTAGATCGTGTCGTAGCCCAGGGTCCAGAAGATACCGGAGACGTAGAGCAGGGCGGCGGATTCATCCAGCCGGTGGGTCGCGGCGGCGTAACCCAGCAGCGCGCCCCAGTTGAAGGTCAGGCCCAGCCAGGCCTGCGGCCACCAAGTGATCCGCTTCATGAACGGGTAGGCGGCGACCAGGCCCAGCGACAGCACGCCCAGCCCGATCGCCAGCCAGCCTAGGCACACCAGGATCAGGAAGCTGACCAGGCAGCAGCCGATCACGAAGCCCCAGGCCTGCTTGACGCTGATCAGCCCGGCCGGGATCGGCCGCATGGCCGTGCGGCTGACCTGGGCGTCGAACTCGCGGTCGACGATGTCGTTGAAAGCGCAGCCGGCCGCCCGCATCAGCGCGGCCCCGATGAAGAAGGCGATCAGCAGCCACGGGCTGGGCCACTGTCCTTCGCCCGCCGCGGCCAGGGCGATGCCTTGCCAGCCGGGCAGCATCAGCAGCCAGATCCCCGCCGGTCGGTCGAACCGCCCCAGCTTCAGCCACGGCCTTAGCGCCGCCGGCGCATGGCGGTCCACCCAATTGCCGGCGGCGGCGTCGGGCAGGATGGCGGCGGCCTTCGAAGAGGGGGGCGTGCTCATGGTCCAGGCTTAGCGCCCGGCTCCCATCCTGCGCAACGGCGAGACCACGCCAAGCAACAAAAGCACTGGTTTTCTCAAAGATGGCGGCTTCGCCGGCTATAGGGTTTTTCAATCTCGCTGGAAAATAAGATCGATTGGATTGATGCGGCGGCCGGGCCCAGGATGGCCCAGTTCGATAGCTTTCCCAGGGATGTTCCCATGACCGTGTCCACCTTCATCGACCGCCTGGAAGCCTGGGCCCTGCTGATTCTGGGTTTTGGCGCGGGGATCGTGTTGCCCCACCCCGCCACCGTCGCCCTGTGGACCGCCGCCGCCCGAGCCTTCGACCGGGCCGGGGACGCGGGGATGGCGGCGCGGCTGACCTCGGCCACGAAATTTGGTCCGCGGATTCGGGCGAGCCTGCGCGGCGATACGCTCAGCCACCTGCGGTTCGCCTGATCGCGCGGGCTCCAGCCTACTTCGAGCGCCAACCCTGGCCGCGATGGGCGTCCAGCTCCGGCGCCGCGGGCTCCACTCGCCCCGGCTCCTCGCGGAACAGCAGCGGTGTCCCGACCACGGCGGCGCCTTCGGCGTCGCGGGATATCATCCCTCGCGCCGCCACGGCCGGGTCGTCGAAAGCGGCCTTCAGGCTGCGGACCGGGGCGAAGCAGACGTCGCGGCCCTCGAACCAGGTTTCCCACTCGGCCTGGGCGCGTGTCCGGAAGGTCTCGCGGAAGAAGGCTCTCAACGGCTCCTGGCCCGGGCCGGGCGGCAGGCGCGCATAGTCCAGCAGGTCGGGGCGCCCCAGCGCCGCCAACAGATTGGCGGCGAACTTCACCTCCGAACCGCCCAGCACGATCCAGCGGCCGTCCGCGCATTCGTAGAGATTGAACATCGCCGCCCCGCCCCACGAGCGCTCGGCCTTGGGGACATTGGCGCGGCCTTCGGCGAACACCGGGCCCGTCGCGTTCGGCGTCCAGGCCATCAGGCTGTCCAGCATGGCGACGTCCAGATGGTCGCCCCGCCCCGTCTGGGTTCGGCGGTAGAGCGCCATCAGCACGCCCGACAGCGCGGTCAGACTGGCCAGGGCGTCGGCGGCCATCAGCCCGGGCATGGCCGGCTTGCCGTCCTGGCCCTCGTTCAGCGCCACCAATCCCGCCAGGGCCTCGACCGCCAGGTCGTGGGCCGGGCGGTCGCGATAGGGGCCGGTCTGGCCGAAGGCGCTGATCGAGCAATAGACCACGCCCGGATTGACCGCCTTGACCGCCTCGTAGCCGACCCCGAGCCGCTCGACCACGCCCGGCCGGAACGCCTCGACCAGCACGTCGGCCTCTTTCGCCAGCGCCCAGAAGGCCGCCTGGCCGTGGCTGGACTTCAAGTCCAGCTGCACCGACCGCTTGCCGCGATGGGTGTTGCGGAACCACACGGTCTGGCCGTGGGTCGACGCCCCGATATGGCGGCTGGGCTCTCCCTCGCCGACGGGCTCGACCTTGATCACGTCGGCCCCATGGTCGGCCATCATCAAGGTCAGCATCGGCCCGGGCAGGAACAGGGAAAGGTCCAGGACCTTGACGCCGTCGAGCTTCATAGGGCCTCCGACGCGGTCTTGGGCCCCAGCAGCAGCGCGTTATGCTCGCCCATCGCCGGAGCGCGGGCGGCAGGCATGCGCTCTCCGTCGACCCTGATCGGGCAGGCCAGCATCTCCAGCCCCTGGGGCCGGGCCGGATGGTCGATACGGTCGCGCATGCCCACCTCGGCGACGAAGGGATTGTCCAGGGCGTCGGCCAGGTCGGCGATCGGCGAGAACGGCACCCGGCCGCCCAGATAGGCCATCCATTCGGCGCCGGTGCGCTGCTCCATGACCGCGTCGAGGATCGGGGTCAGGGCGTCGAGATTCGCGCGCCGAGCGGGCATGTCGACAAAGCGGGGATCGGTCTTCAGCTCGGGACGCCCCGCCAGGTCGCAAAACACCTGCCAGAAGCGCTCGGTCTGGCACATCAGCATGCCCCAGCCGTCCCTTGTCTTCACCCGTTGCGAGGGGCTGATCGACGGGTGCGCCCCGCGCGGCGGACGCCCGACCTGATGGCCCTCGTTCATCGCCCAGACCGCCGGATAGGAGGTCTGGTGCAGGGCGACGTCGAACAGCGAGACGTCGACGTCGCAGCCTCGGCCGCTGGCCCGCGCGCCGAGGATCGCCGACACGACGCCAAGGGCGAACACCGAACCGGTCATGAAGTCGACCATCGACAGGCCGAAGCGGACCGGCGGTCCGTCCGGTTCGCCGGTCAGGGTCATGAAGCCGGCCTCGGCCTGCATCAGATAGTCGTAACCCGGCCAGGCCTCGCGGCTGTTGCCCCGTCCGTAGGCGGACAGGTGCGCGCAGACGATGGCTGGGTTGACGGTCTTCAGGTCGTCATAGGTGATCCTGAGCTTGCCGGGCTGGTCGCCGCGCAGGTTGTTGACCACGGCGTCGGCGCCGGCGACCAGCCGCTCGAAGTCGGCTCGGCCTTCCGGCGTCTTGATCTCCAGGGCCACGGATTGCTTGCCGCGCGAGAACGTCTGGAAGAACTGGCTGTCGCCGTCGCCCAGATAATAGGGGCCAAGGCTCCGGCTGATGTCGCCGCCCAAGGATGGGGCCTCGATCTTGATCACCTGGGCGCCCAATTCGCTCAACAGCTGCGTGCCATAGGGACCGGCGGCGTATTGCTCGACCGCTACGATGCGCACGCCGTCCAAGGGTCTGTTCATCCGCTCCGCCTCTGCTTGAGCCGATGATGCGATGGGCGCGGCGCCGAGACTAGGGCGACGTAGGGGAAGGGCGCTTGTCTGGGTGCGGCGATGTGCGTAGGCAGGCCTCCATATCCAATGCTTCGGAGGCGCCATGTCCATCGTCGTCCTGCAGACCGCCCGCGCCCGCGTGGAGCTGTTGCCCGCCCTGGGCGGCGCTATCGGGCGGTTCGCCTGGGACGGCCGCGACGTGCTGCGGCCGACGCTGGCGGGGACCGACGAGGTCTTGCAGTCGAGCAGTTTCGCCCTGGCTCCGTTCTGCAATCGAATCCGTGACGGCCGGTTCCAGTTCGCCGGCCGCGACGTGACCCTTTCGCCCAACCTCGGCGACCATCCTCACGCCCTGCACGGCCAGGCCTGGCGCGGGACCTGGAGCGTGGCGTCGAGCACCGAGACCGAGGCGGTCCTGGCCTTCGACCATCCGCCCGGCGAATGGCCCTGGTCGTATCGCGCCGAGCAGCGCTTCGGGCTGGGCGACAGCGGCCTGCGCGTCGAGCTGTCGGTGACCAACACCAGCGCCGAGCCGATGCCGGCGGGCCTGGGCTTCCATCCCTATTTTCCGGCTCGCGACGGCGAGCGGCTACAAGCCGGCGTGACGGGGGTCTGGATGATCGATGGCGATTGCCTGCCCACCCGACATGTCGACGGCGTCTGGCGCTCGGATTGGGCGGCCGGAGCGCCGACGGCGGTCTCCGAACTGATCGACAATTGCTACACGGGCTGGAACGGCGTCGCGACCCTGTCCGCGCCGGGCGGGGCGACCACGACCCTGACCGCCTCGCCCGAATGCCGTTGGCTGCACGTCTATTCGCCGCCGGGCGCGGACTTTGTCTGCGCCGAACCGGTGACCAACCGGCCTGATCCGTTCAACGGCGAGGACAGCGGGATCCGGGCCCTGGCGCCAGGGGAGACGATGGCGGCGTGGATGAACCTCGCGTCGAGCTAGGCCTCGCCGCCTCGCATCCGCTTCAGTCCACCATCGCCTGCAGCGCCGCGCGGTTCCGCAGCAACACCTTGCGGGCGCTGGGCAGGGCGATCAGCCCGTCGTGCTGGAATTGGGTCAGGGTGCGCGACACGGTCTCGATGGTCAGGCCCAGATAGTCGGCCATGTCCTGGCGGGTCATCGGCACGTCGAGCAGGGCTTGGGCGTCGGTGCGTTCAGCCAGATCCAGCAGCAGGGCGGCGACGCGCTCGCAGGCCGTGCGACGGCCCAGCATCAGCACGTGGTCCTGGCAGCGGCGCAGGCTGTCAGTGGTCAGCGCCAGCAACCGTCCGGCCACGTCGCCGCGCTCGCAGGCCAGGGCCTCCAGCGCCGGACGGGGCATGATCCGCACGAGGGTCGGGCTCAGGGTTTCGGCGGTCACGCGATAGGTCTCGCCGCTCTCCAGGCCGAACACGTCGCCGGCGAAGTGGAACGCCTCGATCTGCCTTCGGCCGTCCCGCAGAATGCGGCACGTGCGCAGGGCCCCCGAGATCAGCTGATAAATCCGGTGGGCCGGTTCGCCCTGCTCGAAGATCGACTCCTCCCGGCCGAAACTCTGGCGCAGGCCGTCCAATACGAACGCGGCGGGCTGGCGAGTGACGGCGGCGGCTGGGGCTTGGATCACGGACAACATGGCGATTTTCCGATTTCGTCTTTCGCCAATCTCCATCGCCGCCGCCAAGCGGTACAGTCGGGTCTATCGCCTAAGGGGGACTACCTAGGGCCGGCTTCAGGAATCTTCGGCCTAGGCTCGCCGGGTCGACAGGGTCATCCGCACCAACGCCGCCAAGTTGTCGGCGTGCATCTTGGCCATCAGCTTGGCGCGATAGATTTCGACCGTACGAGGGCTGATGCCCAGTTCTCGGGCGATCACCTTGTTGGGCTGACCGTCGACGACGCCGTCCAGCACCTGGCGTTCGCGCTCCGACAAGGTCTCCAGCCGCTGGCGCACCAGGGCCGCCTCGTCGGACACCGGGGCGGTGACCGGATGAGGCGCGGACGCCCCGGCCTTGAGCGCGCGGTTCAGGGCGTCGAGCATGCGGCTCTCCCCGAACGGCTTCTCGATGAAGTCGACCACCCCCGCCCGCATGGCCTCGACGGCGAGCGGGATGTCGCCGTGGCCGGTGATCATCAGCACCGGCACGCGCGAGCCGCGGGCGTTCAATTCGCGCACCAGCTCCAGGCCGGTCATGTCGGGCATGCGCATGTCGGTGATCACGCAGCCGGCGCCCTCCAGGGGCAAGGCGTCCAGCAGGGCCAGGGGCGAGGCGTGGCTGACGACCTCGAAGTCCGCGGCCTCGAGCAGGAAGGCCAGGGATTCGCGGGCGCTCTCGTCGTCGTCGACCACATGGACCGTGGCTTCACTCATGGGTCAGGTCCCTTCGTCTCGCTCGTTGATCTCGTCGGCGTCCGGGCGGCGCGGCGGCAGGATGAAGTGGAACACCGTCCCGCCCTTCGGATTCGAATCGGCCCAGATGCGTCCGCCGTGCGCCTCGATGATCGAGCGCGAGATCGACAGGCCCACGCCCATCCCCTCGGCCTTGGTCGTCATGAAGGGCTGGAACAGCCGCTCGCGAAAGTCGTCGCTGATTCCCGAGCCCGTGTCGGTGACGCTCACCTGGACGGAGCCGTTGTCGAGCCGCTGGCTCGAAATGGTCAGTTCGCGGCGCGGCGAGTCGGCCATGGCGTCGACGCCGTTGCGGATCAGGTTCACCAGAACCTGCTGGATCTGCACCCGGTCGGCATAGACCGCGTCGGCTGCCGGATCGAGCAGCAGGCGCGAGGTCACCAAATGTTCGCGGGCCCCGATCAGGGCCAGGGCGGTCGCGTCCTCGACCACCTTTGACAGGCTTTCGGGGGCCCGCTCGCTCGCCCCGCGCCGCACGAACTCGCGCATGCGATGGATCACGTCGCCGGCCCGCAGGGCCTGGGCCGAGGCCCTCTCGACCGCGTCGCGGACCTTGGCCTGGTCCTCGGGGCGGCCGCGCTCGATCAGGCGGCGCGAGCCGGTCAGGAGGTTGGCGATCGCCGACAGCGGCTGATTGAGTTCGTGGGCCAGGGTCGAGGCCATTTCGCCCATCGCGGTCAGGCGTGAGACATGGACCAGTTCGGTCTGCAGGTCGCGCAGCCTGGCTTCGGTGTGCTGACGCTCGGTCAGATCGCGGATGAAGCCGGTGTAGAAGGGCTTGGAGCCCTTGGTTTCGCCGACGGCCAGTTCCATCGGGAAGGTCGAGCCGTCCTTGCGCTTGCCGACGACCACGCGACCCGTGCCGATGATCCGCTTCTCGCCGCCACGGCGGTAAGTGGCCAGAAAGTTGTCGTGACGCGAGCGGTCGGGCTCGGGCATCAGCAGGCTGACGTTCTGGCCGATCGCTTCGTTCGAGGTCCAGCCGAACAGCCGCTCGGCCGCGGGGCTGAACGAGGTCATCACCCCCTGCAGATCGATGACGATCACCGCATCGGGAGCCGAATCGAGGATGGACTGCAGGTGATGGGTCATCGCGGCCGCGCGCGCCCGGGCGGCGTGAAACCAGCCGCCGCCGATCGACATGCCGCCGCCGATCATCACGAAGACCAGGCTGGACAAGGCCGTGGACTGGTCTGGCGGGCCGTGCACCTTCAGCAGCCACACCGCCCCCGCCGCCAGGACGGTGGCGAACAGGCCCGGCGCCAGTCCGCCGACGGCCGCGCTGATCAGCACCGCCGGCACAAACAGCAGGAAGGCGGAAGAGGCGGTGAAGCCGGGGGGCAGGGCCAGTTGGATCAGGGCGCAGGCCAGCACCGTGGCCAGGGCCGCCAGATAGGCTCGGGGCCGCAGGTCGCTGTGCAGCGTCCCGGCCGAAACCGTGGTGATCACGTGATAGCGGCCTCCGCTGCGCAAGGTCGGCTATCCTATAACGCGCGTCGCCGCGATTGGCAGTTGGAGATCGCACAAGACGCGCGGGGCCGGCCGGTGACTGACCAGCACCAAGCCCTGGCCCTTGCGCCTGAGCCGGGCGTCGAGGCGCTCGACGACCAGGGCTTCGGTGGCGGGGTCCAGACCTTCGGTCGGCTCGTCCAGCAGCAGCCATGGCGCGTCGCGCAGCAGGGCGCGAGCCAAGGACAGCCGCCGCCGTTCGCCGCCCGACAGGCGCTCGCCGTTCTCGCCGATCCAGGTGTCCAAGCCTTGCGGCAGCGCCCGGACCCGGGCCTCCAGGGCGGCGTCGGCCAGCGCGTCCCACAAGGCGTGGTCGGCAGGGGCGTCGTCGGCATGGGCGCCGGCCAAGGCGAGGTTTGCCCGGACCGTGCCGGCGATCAGGGCGGCGTCCTGCGGCGCGTGGGCGAAGGCGGAGCGCAGGGCGCGGGCGGGCAGGGTTTCGATGGGCCGGCCGTCAAGGGCGAGAGCCAACCCTCCCGTCCGCCCAGCGCCGTCCTCGTTGCAATGGCTAGGGGCGGGGGCGCGGAGGGCGAGCAGTCTTTCCAGCATCGTGGTCTTGCCGCCGCCCGACGGCCCGACGAGCGCGATTCGCCCGCCCGGCTCGAGGGTCACCTCACCCAGGCGCAATCCGGGCCAACCCGGCGCGGCAGCCTCGACTGGGGTCGCCACATGCGCCAAGACGACGTCCAGCCGCTTGGCCGCCGCGTCCGCTCCGGCCTCCTGCTCGAACGCCTTGCCGAGGCCGGCCAGACCCTCCAGGGCCATGGCGGTCGCCAGGCCGGCCATGGCGGCCAGCGGTGTGGCGGCGTCGCGGGCGAAGACGAGGACCAGCGCGACCGCCACGCCGAGGATCACGCCCTGCAAGACCGCCAGCCCGCCGTTCGCGGCCGCGGCCTTTTGCTTGAGCGCGTCGAGCCTGGCGCCCTTGACGGCGATCTCGGCGGCGGCGCGATCCTCGACGCCGTAGACCCGCAGCTCCGGCGCGGCGCCGGCGTAGGCGGCCAGGGTGTCCTTCAGGTCGCCGGCGGCGTGCTGGAGAGCGGGGCCGAGCTGGACGGTCAGGCGGCGGGCCAGGGCGCGGACGCCCACCACCGCAATGGCGACGGCCAGGGCGACGATCAGGGGCGGGGCCCAGCCGGCGGGCGCGGCCATGGCCGCTCCGGCGGCGACCGCCGCCGCCGCGCCCCAGGGCGCGGAGAGGCGGACCAGGCGGGTCTCGACCGCATCGACGTCCTGCACCAGCCGGGCCGAGGCCTCGCCGCGCGACAGGGCCAGGGCCTGGGCCGGCGGAGCGGCGGCCAGGGCGGCGTAGAGAATGGGGCGGATGGCGGCCAAGGCCCTCAACGCCGCGGCGTGGCCGCTGAGGCGCTCCAGATAGCGGAACGCGGTGCGCAGGATGGCCAGCAGGCGGATGCCGGCGCTGGGCAGCAGGACGTTGAAGGCCTGGGCCGCGGCAAGACCCGCCAGGCCGGCGATCGCGGCGCCGGTCAGAAACCAGCCCGACAGGCCCAGCAGCAGCACGGACCCGGCCCCGACGACGGCGGCGGAAATCGCGGCCAGCCGCAAACCGTCGGCGTGCAGCCGGCGCTGCTGGCGGATCAAGGCGACGAGAGGTCCGGGCGCCGTCGGGTCCTTGGCGACGCGCTTCGCTCGCCGGGGATGACGGACGTGATGGGCCTTGGCGCTCATAGACGCACCACGCGATCGGCCAGGCCGGCCACGGCCTCCGAATGGGTGGCGATCAGGGTCGTGCGGCCGCGGGCGGCTCTGGCGAGGATCGGCAGCAGGGCCAGTTCCGAGGCGGTGTCGAGATCGGCTGTCGGCTCGTCCAGCAGCAGGATCGTGGCCGGCTTGAGCAGGGCGCGGGCCAGGCCCAGCCGCCGCCGTTCGCCGCCGGACAGGCCCGCGCCGCGCTCGTCGAGCCGCGCGTCCAGTCCGCCCCGGCCGGTCAGCACCGCGCCCAGACCGACCGCGCAGGCGGCCTGTTCAAGGTCATCCCGCGTCGCCCCGGGATGAGCCAGGGCGAGATTGTCGGCCAGCGACCCGGGCAGCACGACCGGCGACTGCCCGGCCCAGGCGACGCAGGCGGCGATGGAACCCAGGCGCGAAAGAGGGTGATCGCCGATCGACACCTCTCCGCCGCTCAAGGGGGCCAGACCCAGCAGCAGGTTCAGCAGGGTGGTCTTGCCGCTGCCGCTGGGGCCGAGCAGGGCGACGATCTCGCCGCCGGCGACGTCCAGGTCCAGACCCTCGAACACCGCGGCCTCGCCCGCCGCGTAGCGCACGCTCACCGCCTGGAAGCGCAGCGCCGGGGGCGTGTCGAAGCTCGGGGCGGGCGGAACGGGCGCGGGGGCGGGCAGGACGGCCAGGGTCAAGGCGGCGGCCTCGGCGATTTGCCGGTCGTGATAGGCGGCGGCCAGGCGGCGCAGCGGCGCATAGACCTCCGGCGCCAGGGCCAGGGCGAAGAACGCGCGCTTCAAGTCCAGTTGCTCGGGAACGGGGAAAGGCAGCAGGCGCAGCAGGTTGAAGCCGCAATAGACCGCCACCAGCGCCACCGACAAGGCGGCGAAGAACTCAAGGGCGCCCGATGACAGGAAGGCCACCCTCAGGACGCGGATCGTTCGCCGCGCCAGGTCTTCTGCGGCGACGGAAAGATCGCGGGTCACCGCGTCCTCGGCCTGGAAGGCCAAGACCACGGGCAGGGCGCGGACGCGGTCGAGAAACAGGCCCGACAGCCGCTCGAGAGCCAGGAATTGCCGCCGCGATTCCTCGGCCGCCGCCCCGCCCGCCAGGGCCATGACCAGGCCGAACGGCGCCAGCGTGGCCAGCAGGATGGCCGCCGCCACGGGGCTGGCCGCTGCTATGGCGGCGATCACCAGCAGCGGCGCGACCGCGGCCGCCAGCTTGGCGGGCAAAAAGCGAGACGTATGGCCGTCCAGTGCCTCGACTCCTTCCACCACGGCCGACAGGACTTCGCCGCCGCTGACGCGTCGAGTCGGATCCGCGCCGTTGCGACCGAGCACCGACGCGACGGCGTCGCGCCGGGCCTGCGCCTTGACCCCGGCGGCCGCCTTGGCGCCGGCCTCGGCGGCGCGCTTGACCAGCAGGCCGCGCGCCGCCGCGGCGAGCGCGAGCAGGACAAGCCAGGGCGCGGCGGCGGCGAGTCCGTTGGGCAGGGCGTCCACGGACAGGGCCAGGCCGGCGGCGAAGGCGACGGCGGCGGGGACCTCGGCCAGCAGCCACAGCGGAGCGGTCACGGCCGCTGTTCCGCTCGCCCTGCCGAGCGTCTTCAGCCAGGGTCGCGCGACGGCGTCTAGGTCGGCGGTGAAACTGGCGCTCATCGTGCCCTGTTAGGAAAAGGGACGCCGTTCGTCCTTGATCCTGATCAAAGCGTCCTGGCCACGACCCGTCTAGAGGTGGACAGTCCGGGCGATCGATCGCCACGACATCCGGAGCACTGCATGGACCCCGCCGTCGTCGACCTATCCCGTCTGCAGTTCGCCTTGACGGCGCTGTACCACTTCCTGTTCGTGCCCCTGACCCTGGGCCTCTCCTTCATGCTGGTGATCATGGAGAGCGTCTATGTGATGACCAAGCGGCCGATCTGGCGAACCACGACCCGCTTCTGGGGCACGTTGTTCGGCATCAACTTCGTCCTGGGCGTCGCCACCGGCCTGACCATGGAATTCCAGTTCGGGATGAACTGGTCCTACTACTCGCACTATGTCGGCGACATCTTCGGGGCGCCGCTGGCTATCGAGGGCCTGATGGCCTTCTTCCTCGAGGCCACCTTCGTCGGGCTGATGTTCTTCGGATGGGACAAGCTCAGGCCCGTGACCCACCTTTTCGTGACGTTCCTGGTCGCGCTGGGCACCAACCTGTCGGCCCTGTGGATCCTGATCGCCAACGGCTGGATGCAAAATCCCGTCGGCGCAGCCTTCAACGCCGACACGATGCGGATGGAGGTCGTCGACTTCAAGGCCGTGGTCTTCAACCCGGTCGCCCAGGCCAAGTTCGTGCATACGGTCAGCGCCGGCTACACCATCGCCGCCGTCTTCGTGCTGGGGATCAGCGCCTACTATCTGCTCAAGGGCCGCTATGTCAGCGTGGCCAAGCGCTCGCTGACCGTGGCCGCCGCTTTCGGCCTGGCCTCGTCGCTGTCGGTGGTCGTGCTGGGCGACGAGAGCGGCTATGCCCTGACCGACAACCAGAAAATGAAACTCGCGGCGCTGGAGGCCATGTGGGAGACTGAACCCGCGCCCGCCGGCCTGACCGCCTTCGGCATTCCTGACCTGAAGGAACGCAAGACCCACGCGGAGATCAAGATTCCTTTCGTGCTCGGTCTGATCTCGACCCGCAGCCTCGACCGTCCGGTGGCCGGCATCTTCGAGCTGGTGGCCCAGGCCGAAACCCGCATCGAAAGCGGCTTGGTCGCCTACAATGCGTTGGAGACCCTGAAGGCCGATCCGACCGACCTGGCGGCGCGCGGCGTATTCGAGACCCATCGCCGCGACCTGGGTTACGCCCTGCTGCTCAAGCGCCACGTCGCCGACCCGCGCCAGGCCGACAAGGCGCTGATCGCCAAGACCGCCTGGGACACCGTGCCCAACGTGCCGGTGATGTTCTGGTCGTTCCGCATCATGGCCGGCATCGGCTTCCTGATGATCGGCCTGTTCGCCACGGCCTTCGTGCTTGTCACCCTGCGCAAGCAGAACACGCGCTGGTTCCTGATGATCGCCGTGGCGGCCATCCCCCTGCCGTGGATCTCGACGGAACTGGGCTGGGTGCTGGCGGAGGTCGGGCGCCAACCCTGGGCCGTGGAGGGCGTCCTGCCGACCTTCCTGGCCCCGTCCAGCCTCAGCGTCGCGCAACTGCTCACCAGCATCGTGGTCTTCACCCTGCTGTACGGCGCCCTGGCGGTGGTCGAGGTCGGGCTGATCCTCAAAACCATCAGGAAGGGCCCCTTCGCCGAACAGGAGGCCTTCCCCTCCGGACTTGCCGCCCCCGCCGGCGAAGCCGTCGCCTAAGGAGACCGGATCATGGAACTGCCAATCGACTATCCGACGCTGCGCCTGATCTGGTGGGCCCTGCTGGGCGTGCTGCTGATCGGTTTCGCCCTGACCGACGGCTACGACATGGGCGTGGGCGCCCTGCTGCCCTTCGTCGCCAGGACCGACGAGGAGCGGCGCATGGTGATCAACACCGTCGGCGCGACCTGGGAGGGCAACCAGGTGTGGTTCATCACCGGCGGGGCCTCGATCTTCGCGGCCTGGCCGCTGGTCTATGGCGTCAGCTTCTCGGGCTTCTACCTGGCCATCTTCCTAGTGCTGGTGGCGATGATCCTGCGGCCCGTGGGCTTCAAGTACCGATCCAAGCGGCCCGATCCGCGCTGGCGGGCCTTCTGGGACTGGGCGCTGTTCACCGGCAGCTTCGTGCCGGTTCTGGTGTTCGGCGTGGCCGTCGGCAATGTGCTGCAGGGGGCTCCGTTCAAGCTGGATGGCGACCTGCGCGCCACCTATCACGGCGCGTTCTTCGGCCTGTTCACCCCGTTCACCCTGGTCTGCGGCCTGTTGTCGGTGGCCATGCTGGTGCTGCACGGCGCGGCCTGGCTGGGCGTGAAGGCCGAGGCGGGCGGCGTGGTCCAGGACCGGGCCCGCAAGTTTGGCACCGGCGCCGGGATCGCCACCCTGGTGCTGTTCCTGATCGGCGGCCTGCTGGCCATGCGGCTGGGCTTCCGGATCGAGGGCGCGTTCGACCCGGCCGCGCCGTCCAATCCGTTGCGGACGGCCACGGTGGCCGCCCCCGGCGCCTGGTTCGACAATTTCGGCCGCTATCCCTGGATGCTGATCGCCCCGGTGTTGGGCTTCGGCGGCGCGATCCTGGCTTTGCTTGGCCTATGGCGACGGTCCGTGGCCCTGGCGTTCGGCGGCTCGTCGGCGTCCGCCATGGGGATCATCGCCACGGTCGGCCTATCGATGTTCCCGTTCATCCTGCCCAGCACGATCGATCCGCGGTCGAGCCTGACGGTGTGGAACGCCTCGTCCAGCCACACCACCCTGTTCATCATGCTGCTGGTCGTGGTGCTGCTGCTGCCGGTCGTGCTGCTCTACACCGCCTGGGTGTTCAAGGTCCTGTGGGGCCGGACCAGCACGGACGCCCTGAAGACCGACCCGGCCCTTTACTGAGGAGACTGACGATGTGGTATTTTACCTGGATCCTCGGCCTGGGCCTGGCGCTGGCCTTCGGGGTGCTGAACGGCGTCTGGTACGAGTTCAACCTCACCGACGAGGGCGATGTCGGCGCGTCGGAGCCCTAGTCCAGATCCGCTCATTCCGGCGCCGCCGGGATGAGCGGATCTGGGTGGGCTTGATCAACCACTTCCAGCGATTCCGCGACAATTCGACGCCGCCCCGCAAGCCTTGCATTAACCGTTATTAAACGGCGCTCGGGCTCTTGTGACAGGCGACGCGAAACCGGCTCTCGGCCTTCGCTGCAAGACCTTTCTGAGCCTCGGGACCCGACCATGACCGACCAAGCCGAACCCGCCCTGGAGCTGATTTCTTTCTGCATCGGCGAGCAGGAGTTCTGCATCGACGTCAAGACGGTCCGCGAAATCCGCGGCTGGACCCCGGCCACCCCGATCCCGCACGCCCCGAGCTTCCTGAAGGGCGTGATCAATCTGCGCGGCGCGATCATGCCGGTCATCGATCTTCGCAATCGCCTGGGCCTGGGCGTCACCGTCCCCGAGACCCGTCACGTCATCGTCGTGGTCGAGTGCCAGGATCGTCTGGCCGGCATCCTGGTCGACGCGGTCAGCGAGACCTTTACCGTGTCGCGCGACCACCTGCAGCCGACCCCGGACCTGGGCGCCGACGAGCTGCGCTTCATCCAGGCGATCATCTCGCTGGACAGCCGCCTGATCACCTATCTGCGCATGGACGACGTCTTCCCGGCCCAGGTCAGCCAGGCGGCGTAGTCGCGCTCCAGAGCGAAACGAACAAGGGCGGGTCGCGAGACCCGCCCTTTTTGATTCAGCATCCAGGACTGGGGACAGGCGTATGCGCCTGTCCCCAACCGACCTACTTCCCCCGCACGATCTTCGCCGCTGCGGCGTGGAACACGGCCTCGGCCTCGGCGGCGTCGGCGACCGCGGTGTGGCGGTCAGCCGCGACCGGCATGGCGGCGCGTCCCGTGGTCGGGGCGGCGTAGCTCTGGGCCACTCTGCGGGCGTCCTGGGCGCGCAGGGCGGCGTTGTTCGAGGCCGTCTCGTGCCAGTGAGCCAATTGGGCGGCGGTCAGGGCGCCGTCGGCGGGGAGGTCGCCGTGGTGAACCACCTCGCCGAAGCCGATGGCCACGAAACCGTGGATGACGCCGTAATCCTCTTCCGACAGCAGGAAGGTGATCTGCCGCTCCTCGACCTGGCCGGTATAGGCGTCCTGCTCCGGATCGAACTCGCGCAGCACCAGCACGTCGCCCACCGCGAATTCGCGGTCGTTGCGACGGATCTCGAAGCGCTTCTTGCCCGAGCGCACGGCGGCGAAATACTGGGGCCAGGTCTTCAGTTCGTGACGGGTCATGGACGGCTTCTTCAGGGAAGGGGCGGCGCTCTTAGCCGAGGCGGGACTCTATAGCAATCATGGTCGGCGCGCGCAGGCGGGATCGAACCGGCGACAGAAGGGTTGAGTGAGCATGATCCACTCCTTCCTCATCGGCCTAGTGGCCGGCGCGCGGGCCATCACCCCCTTCGCAGCCGTCAGCGACGCGGCCCGGCGCGGCGCTCTGCCCCGGGACAACGGCGCGCCCTCATGGCTGGGCGGTCCCCTGGTCGCGGCCGGCTCGAAGATCCTGGCGGGCGGCGAGCTGTGGGGCGACAAGCTGGCCTCGGCGCCGGACCGGATCGTGCCGGCGGGGCTGCTGGCGCGTCTCGCCACCGGCGGGCTGGCCGGTGCGGCCCTCGCCCCCCGTCGCCAGGCGCTGGCCGGCGCGGCCTTGGGCGCGATGGGCGCCGTCGCGGCCGCCTACGTCACCTTCGACCTGCGGATGCGGGCCATGCGCCGCTTCGGCCAGACGCCGACCGGCCTCGTCGAGGACGCCGTCACGGTTGGAGCCGCGCACTGGGTGGTGTCCTCGGCCCGCCGCTAGGTCGGATTCAGCTCAGGCAGGTGCGCGCGATCTCGGCGCGCAGTTCGGGCAGGCCATAGCCCTTCTCCGAGGAGGTGGCCATGACCTTGGGAAAGGCCGCCGGGCGCTTGGCGATGGCCTTCAGGGTCTTGTCGACCGTGGCGTCCAGCTCGGCCTGCTTGATCTTGTCGGCCTTGGTCAGGACGATCTGGTAGGAGACCGCGGCGATGTCCAGCGCGTCCAGGGCCTCGGTGTCGACGGACTTCAGCCCGTGGCGGGCGTCGATCAGCAGATAGACCCGCTTGAGGTTCACCCGGCCGCGCAGATAGGCGCGGCCCAGGTCCTGGAACTTGTCGGCGATGGTCTTGGACACCCGCGCGAAGCCGTAGCCGGGCAGGTCGACCAGACGCAGCTGCTCGGCCAGCACGAAGAAGTTGACCTCGCGGGTGCGCCCCGGCGAGTTCGAGGCGCGCGCCAGGTGGTTCTGCCCGACCAGCCCGTTGATCAGGCTGGACTTGCCGACGTTCGAGCGGCCGGCGAAGGCGACTTCGGGCAAGGTCGGGGCAGGCATGCCGTCCATCTTGACCGCACCCATCATGAAGGTCGCCGGTTGGGCGAACAGCACGCGGGCCTTTTCGATGTCCTCTTCGCTGTAGTCGAGTTCCTTCATCAGGTCGCCTCGACGGTCTTGCCGCGCAGCCGGTTGACGAGCTTGTCGATCGGGTTCTCGACCTTGTAGCGGTGCATGATGATGTACTGCTGGATGATCGTCAGCACGTTGCTCCAGCACCAGTAGATCACCAGGCCCACCGCGAATTGCGACAGGGTGAAGGTGAAGATGATCGGGAACAGCTGGAAGATCTTCTGCTGCATCGGGTCGCCGGCCGGCGGGTTCATCGCGGTGGTCAGCCACATGGTGAAACCGTAGAGCAACGGCCAGACGCCGATGTGCAGCGGTCCGGCCAGGAAGGCGCCGATCATCGGGGCGGTCGCCGGATCCCAGGGGATCAGGCCGAACAGGTTCGTGAAGGTCGAGGGGTCGCGGGCCGACAGATCGGTGATCCAGCCGAAGAACGGCGCATGCCGCATCTCGATGGTCACCGTCAGCACCTTGTACAGCGAGTAGAAGATCGGGATCTGGATCAGCATGGGCACGCAGCCCATCATCGGATTGATCTTCTCCTTGGCGTACAGCGCCATCATTTCCTGCTGCTGCTTGGCCGGATCGTCCTTGTGCTTGGCCTTCAGCTTTTCGACGTCGGGCGCGATCTTCTTCATCTTCGCCATCGACTCGTAGCTCTTGTCGGCCAGCGGGAAGAGGATCAGCTTCAGGGCCACGGTCAGCAGCATGATGGCCACGCCGAAGTTGCCCACCAGCTTGTAGAAGATCTCCAGGATGTTGAAGATCGGCCGGGTGATCACCTCGAACATCCCCCAGTCGACGGCCTTGTCGAAGTTGGGGATGGCCGCGGCCGGACGGTTCCAGAACTGCCACCAGACAATCGGCTTGCCGCCGTATTCATAGCGCGTCAGCAGCGGCACGGTCTTGGCGCCGGCGAATAGGCGGGTGGTGTTGTTCAGCGTCGCGCCGGCCGCCAGCGAGCGCGGCGTGCCGGTGAAGGCCGATTCATAGACGTCGACGCCGCTGACCGGCTTCACCTGGAAGCGGCCCTTGATCATCTCGGACTGCTGGGGGATCAAGGCCGCCAGCCAGTACTTGTCGGTCATGCCGATCCAGCCGCCCTTGGACTGCAGATTGTCCTGCAGCGGCTTGTCCTTCTTCCACTTCGGGTACTTGGCCTTGTTCTGCAGGATGTATTTGCCGTTCTCGACGCCGTCGACGCCGCCCAGCACGCCGATGCCGCCCTCGTAGACGATCTGGGTCTTGCCCAGGCCGTGCGGGCCTTCGGTCGGAATGCCCTGGCGCTGGACCGAGGCGTAGGGCGCGAGGGCGACGGCCGCGCCGCCCTGGTTGCGGACGCTGTCGGCGACCGTGAACATGGCGTCGGCGTCGACCGAGACGGTGCGGGTGAACACCAGGCCCTGGCCGTTGTCATAGGTCAGCACGACGGGCGAGTTGGGGCGCAGCACCTGGCCGGGCGCGGCGGTCCACACGGTCTGGGGCGTGGGCAAACCGGTCATGCCGGCGATACCGGCCCAGCCGAAGTCGGCGAACCAGGCGTGCTCGGCGCCCTCGGGGCGGAACAGCTCGACCGGCGGCGAATTCTTGTCCGCCGTCTGGGTGTAGCGCTTGAGCCAGAGGTCGTCGATACGGGCGCCCTTCAGGGCGATCGAGCCCGACAGGGCCGGGGTGTCGACGGCGATGCGCGGGCTCTGGGCCTTGGCGGCGTCTCGCGACAGCTTCAGCGGCTGGGGCAGTCCGTCCGCGCCGATGGCCATGCCGGGCTGAGCGGCGATCTGGGCTTCGGCGGCCTTCTTGGCCTGGATCGCCGCGGCTTCCTTCCGTTGGGCCGGACCAGCGTACAAGACCTGGTAGCCGATCAGGATCGCGAACGCGCAGACGAGGAACATCAGCGTGTTTTTGTTGGAGTCGTTCTGCATGGGTTGGACTTAACCAGAAACGGAGGAATCGGACGCGGCGTGGGCGTGCGGAGCGGGCGTCGCGCCCGGGCCCGCGCGATCGAGGTCGGCGGCGAGGCTTATCAGCGCGGTTTTAACGTCGTCAAGCAAACGCCCCCAGTCCCGCTGGCCAGTTCCGCCGCGGGCGATGAACACATAGTCGCAACTGGGGCGGCCATGAAGGGGGAGAAGCAGCCTGGCGGCCTCGCGCAGGCGTCTTTTGGCGCGATTTCGCTCGACCGAGCCGCCGATTTTCTTGGTGGCGGTGAACCCGACCCGGATCAGCGGGTCGTCGTCATGGCGCGGGCGCATCTGCATGAACACCGCGCCGCGCGCCAGATTGGGCGCCTTGGCGGCCTTCAGGAAGTCCGGGCGCTTCTTCAGGCGCTCGATCTTCACCGACCTGGGCGATGGCGGAAGCTGGGCTTCGGTCATGAAAAAAGCCGCCCTTTCCGGCGCAGGCGCTGGGCCTGGTTCGAGGAAAGGGCGGCTTCCATCATGGTCTTGTTCCCGCCGATAGGAGCGGGAGAAGGCTGTTAGGCCGTCAGGCGCTTACGGCCCTTGGCGCGGCGACGCGCGACGATCTTTTGGCCGTTCTTGGTGGCCATACGCGCGCGGTAGCCGTGACGGCGGGCTCGCACGAGCTTCGACGGCTGGAATGTCCGCTTCACGAGGTGGCTCCGATAATAATGGGGCGCGAAGGCCGTAGGGCCGCCGCGAGTGAGGGGCGGTGGATAAGGGAAGGGGCGGGCGCTGTCAACATGAGTCGAACCAAGGGGTTGTACGAACTTGGCCCGCCTGGCGCCTGCGCCGCCTCATAGGTCCGGCCGGATCACCGCCTTGCCGATTACTTGCCGGTCGGCCAGCAGGTCGAACGCTTGGCGCCAGCCAGCCAGCGGCCGTTCGGCATGCACGTGTGGCCGGATGACGCCCTCGTCGGCCATCCGCCACACCGCCTCGGCGTTCTCCCGGCCCTTTTCCGGAAATTGCCGGCCATACTCTCCCGCCCTGACGCCCATCACCGAAAAGCCCTTGATCAGCGGCATGTTCACCGAGACGGTCGGGATGCGGCCCGAGGTGAAGCCGATCACCAGCAGCCGGCCGTCGAAGGCGATGCAGCGGACGCTCTCGTCGAACACGTCGCCGCCCACGGGATCATAGATCACGTCGGCCCCATGGCCGCCGGTGATCGCCTTCACCTGATCGCGGAAGCCGCGCGTGACATTGACCACCGCGTCGGGCGCGTAGAGGCGCTGGATCTCGGCCAGCTTGGCCTCGGAGGCGGAGGCGGCGATCACCCGTGCGCCCAGCGCCTTGGCCAGGTCGACGGCGGCCAGGCCGACCCCGCCGGCCGCGCCGTGGACCAGCACCCATTCGCCGGGTTCCAGCCGCGCGCGACGGACCAGGGCGACATAGGCGGTCAGATAGGCCGCGCCATAGGCGGCGGCTTGCGCGAACGACAGCCGCTCGGGCTTGGGCTTGAGGGCGTCGGCCGACAGCACGGCGTATTCGGCGAACCCGCCCAGCCGCGCCCCGCCGACCACGGCGTCGCCGACCTTCCAGCCCGTCACGCCCTCGCCCAGGGCCGCCACGTCGCCGGCCAGGTCGAGACCTGGGGTGAAGGGCAGGGGGGGCTTGAACTGGTATTCGCCCTTGGTCATCAGCAGGTCGGGGAAGTTGACGCTGGCGGCGCGGACGCGGACCAGCACCTCCCCGGCGCCGGGCGAGGGCGTGGGGACGTCGCGGACCGCGCAGCCGGCGAAGTCAGGGGCGAGGCTTTCGACGACGAGGGCGCGCATGTGTTCTCCAATCGCCTGTCATCCCGGACAAGCGAAGCGCAGATCCGGGACCGCCGGAAGCGCCAGCGTTCACGCGTCGGTCCCGGATCTTCGCGCTGCGCGCTCGTCCGGGATGACAGTTTAGAGTTTGTCGAACGCCGCCCGCACCAGTCGCGCGATCTCCCGACACGCCGCGTCCGCCGCCGGCACCGCCCCGGTGAACGCCGTGAACCCGTGGGCCAGGCTGTCGTAGCAGCGGTAGGTGGTCGGCACGCCCGCCGCGATCAGCCGCTTGGCGTAGGCCTCGCCCTGGTCGACCAGCGGATCGAAGCCGGCGGTGATCACCACGGCCGGGGCCAGGCCGGAAAGGTCTTCGGTCTTGTCGGGCGACAGGCGTGGATCGGCCGGGTCGGCGTCGGGACCCATATAGTGGCCCATGAACCAGTCCATGATCGGCCGGCTCAGCGGATAGGCGTCGCCATAGGTGGTCATGGACGGCGTCTCGCTGGCCACGTCGACGGCGGGATAGATCAGCAGCTGCAGGGCCGGCTGGGCCTCGCCCGCCCGCTTCATCTCCTGGGCGACGACGGCCGAGAAGTTGCCGCCCATGGAGTCGCCGCCGATCGCCGCGACGCCTGGCGCGGCGCCGAACCGCGCGGCGTTGTCACGACCCCAGCGGAAGGCGGTCAGCACGTCGTCCAGGCCGGCCGGGAAGCGGTGGTCGGGGGCCAGGCGGTAGTCGACCGACAGCACCGCCGTACGGGCGATGCGGGCCAGGACGCTGCAGAAGGCGTGGCAGGTCTCCAGGTCGCCGATCACGCCGCCGCCGAAATGGGCGAAGACGATCAGCGGGGCCGTGCTGTCCTGGTCCGTCGGGCGATAGGCGCGCAGCTTGACGGCGCCGTTCGGCCCTTCGATCGACAGGTTCTCCGTGCGCACCCCGGGTTCGAGCGGACCGCTCATGGCGGCCAGGCCTCGGGCGCTGGCGGCGCGCGCTTCGTCTGGCGCCAAACTGGTCAGGGACGGCATCTTGGCGGCGCCCGCGGCCAGGAACTGGAAGCGTGGATCCAGGGTCCGCCCGCCGCGATAGACCGTCCCGCCGCCCGACATCGCCCGCAGGATCGGGCTGGGCAGCGACATCAGCGCCTTGACGATGAACTTCTGGACGGCGGGGTCGGCCATTCGGGCTCTTTCTTATGACGGGAACGTCTCTAGGGGCGGGGAAGGGCGGGCAGGCCGCCAAGGATCATCCGGACGGCGAAGTCTGTGGCGGTCTCGACGTCGATCGGCCGACGCTCCAGCATCTTGTCGCCGACCTCGCGGGCCACGGCGATACAGGCGGCGGCGAAGTAGTCCAGGTCCACGGCCGGAGCGTGATCGTGCTCCAGCACCTTGGCGAAGGCCGTGTGGACCTCGTCGAACACCGCCTGGATCTCGGGCGTGGCGCGGGCGTGGGGAAAGACCTCGCCGGCCGGGCGGTTGATCCGCCAGCTCTCGTGCTCGCCTTCCAGAAAGTCGAAATAGGCCCGGATGGCGCCGCGCAGGAAGCTCTCGAAATCGACGGCCTTGTCGGACTCGGCCCGCAGGATCGGCCGGAAGCGCCGCGCGCCGTCGTCGGCCAGGGCGTCGAACACTTCCTCCTTGGACTTGTAGTAGTTGTAGAAGGTGCCCGAGGCCAAACCCGTGCGGCGGATGATGTCGCGCACCGTGGCGGCCTCGTAGCCCAGCTCGCCGAACACCGCCCGCGCCGCGTCGAGGATCGATTGACGGTTGGCGACCTTGGTGCGCTCGCGCTTGCCCGGCTTGTTGTCTTCCAGGGTCGGGCGGGCGGGGAAGTAGGCGATGTTCGACATCGGACGCGACTCGTGGCGAGGCCCAGATGACGCCCCGTCACGATTTCAGCCTCATTCCGCCGCCAGTGGCAAGGATTCCGACGCGCGCGCCGAAACCGGCAGGGCGCCATCGGACGCCCGCGCCCGCTTCTCGCCGGCCGTGATCTCCTTCTTGAGGTCTGCGCAGTAGACGCCGAAGTCGACCTGGATGGTGTGGCGCGCCGAGGCGTAATACTGGCCGGTGTGGCGCTCCTCGTCCTTGGCCGTGATCTTGACCATCTCGGCGACCGATGGCGGGGCGTAGCGGCCGGTCAGATAGGCGGCGACCAGCTTGGACTGCTGCTCGGCGAAATTGACCAGGGTCGGCAGGGCCTGGGCCAGGCCCATGTAGAAAAGGTCGGGCACGCCGGGTTTCATCATCCGCTTGAACAGCGGCAGCCGATGATCGGCGTCGGGGACCAGGGCGGGGTCGTCCAGGAACGGGAAGCTGATCTTGTAGCCGGTGGCGAAGACGATCACGTCGACGGGCTCGACGCTGTCGTCGGCGAACCGGACGTTGCGGCCCTCCAGCGCCTTGATCGCCGGCTTGAAGGTGATGTCGCCGCAGCCCGCCCGCGTCAGGAACTCGCCGCTGACCGAGGGGTGGGCCTCCAGCGGCTCGTGGTCGGGCTTGGGCAGGCCGTAGTCCTCCATCCTGCCGACGTGCTTGCGGATCAGCGAGCGGACGATCTTCAGGCCCAGCTTGCGCGGCATCCACGGCGGCATGGCCGACTTGTCCGAGGGTTTGCCGTTCAGATATTTCGGGAACACCCAGACCCCGCGCCGGGCCGAGACGATCAGCTTGCCGGCGATCGGGCGCTGAGCCAGTTCGCTGGCGATATCCATGGCCGAATTGCCCATGCCGACCACCACCACGGTCTTGCCGCGAATGTCGACCGGATCGAACGGATCGCTATAGGCATGAGCGTGGAAGGCCGGGCCGTCGAAAGCGCCCGGATATTCCGGCACGCGCGGGTCCCAGTGATGGCCGTTGGCGACGATCAGCACGTCGTAGAGCCGGGTCTCGCCGGTCGACAGGGTCACCGACCACAGGCCGTCCTGGGTGCGTTGGGCGCGCAGGACCTTGGTGTTGAAGGTGATGGTCTCGCGCAGGCCGAAATGGGCGACGTAGTCCTTGAAATACTGCAGGACCTGGCTGTGGTGCGGGAAGTCGGGCCAGTCGGCCGGGACCGGGAAATCCTCAAACGCCAGCCGCCACTTCGATGTGTCGATGTGCAGGCTCTCGTAGCAGGCCGACAGCCCATTGGGGTTCTTGTAGTACCAGTTGCCGCCGATGTCGTCGGAGGCCTCGAAGCAGTCATAGGGGACGCCGGCGTCCTTCAGCCGCTTGGCGGTGGTGAAGCCGCTGCAGCCCGCGCCGATGATGCAGGCCTTGGGCAGCCTTGCGGATGGCGTAGCGGAGGTCATCTCCTCCTCCCTGACTTATCGTTGTTCAGGTGAAGGTATCAGCGTTATGCGAGCCGTCAAACTTCCGTTGGGATATCCCCGGGTCAGCCGTTGAGCGGGCACGTCACGCGCGTCGCCTGGTAGCTGGCGAACGCCTGTTCCTTGTCGCCGTCCCGCGCCGTGATCCGCCATTCCAGCTTGTCGCCGGCCAGGGTCCAACGGTTCAGGAAGCTCGAGGGGGGATAGGCGTAGGCGATCTCGAAGCCGTCCTCGCGAACCGCGCCCGCGCCGGTCGCGGTGAAGTCGCCGCCGAAGCTGTCGGCCCAGTAGCCCGTCAAGGTCGCGGGAAAGCCGCCGTTGGCCGCGCGAGCGCCGAGCACCAGGTGGGCGGCGTAGCGGTCGCTCGGGTCGGCCTTGGCCTGGCTTTGCGCCTCGATCAGGAACATAGCGCCCAGGGCGACCGGCTTTGCGGAAAGGGTCAGCGTCACCGGCTTGCCCATGACCTCGCCGGTCCCACGCCAACAGCCCTCCAGCACCTTCACCTGGGTGGGAAGCGGGGCCGACGGCGGGTCCTGGGCCAGGGCCGATCCGCTGGCCAGCGCCAGCAACGCGGCCAGCGCGCTCGAGATCTTCATGTCGTCCCCCGGATGTTTCGGGGCTGTAGTGATCCGACTCGGCGTCTGGACGCCAGCCGATCCTTCAAGGCTGCGACGTCGCCAGAAACGCGGCCAGGCCGTCAGCCAGATGTTCGAACATCGCTCGCATCCGCAGGGTGGCGCGCAGATCTTCGTGCATGACTAGCCAGACGGGCAGGTCGAAGCCGAGCTGTCCGGGGCAGACCGGGATCAGATCGGGATCGCGACGGGCGATCCCGTGCTGGACGAAGCCTATCCCGAAGCCGGCGCGCAGGGCGGCCAGCTGAGCCAGGTCGCTGTCGGCCCGGAAGGCGAAGCCCGCCGGCGACACGGGCAGCCGCTGGACCAGACCGCGCAGGAAGGGCGTACCCCGGTCGAAGCCGATCAAAGGATGATCGCGAAGTTGCTCCAGGGTGGCGGGCGCGCCGTTCGCCTCGACATAGCGGCGATGGGCGTAGAGCCCCAGATGGGTGTCGGCCAGGCGGCGGGCGACCAGGGCGTCCTGGGTCGGCCGAACCATGCGCACGGCGATATCGGCCGCGCCGCGCAGCAGATCCTGCTGCTGGTTGTCCAATGACAGCTCGACGACCACGCCGGGATGCAGGGACCGGAAGTCGGCCAGGATCCGAGGCAGCACCTCGGCGCCGATGATCTCGCTGGCGGTCAGGCGGACCACGCCCCGAGCGGCGTTCCCCGCCCCAGACGCGGCCCGGGCCATGGCGCTGGCCGCTCCGGCCATGGCCTGGGCGTGGGGCGCGAGGTCGAGCGCCGCGTCGGTCGGCTTGAGGCCCTGGGGCGAGCGGGTGAACAGGGCCACGCCAAGGGCTCGTTCCAGCTCGGCGATCTGGCGGCCCAGGGTCGGTTGGGTCAGGCCAAGGGCCCGGGCGGCGGCGGACAGGCTGCCTTCGGTGATCACCGCGAGGAAGGCGCGGTACAGGCTCCAGTCTGGATCTACGGTCATGCATTTATGCATGGCAGATCAAGAAGGTTCGTCAATTCCTGTTTGGCCCTCGAGGGGTGATCTTGGGTCAACAGCAAACGGGAGACCGACATGACCACGAACCAAAACTGCATCGCCCTGGTGATCGGCGCGGCCGGAGGCGTCGGCGGCGAGGTCGCCGCCGCCCTGGCCCGCCATGGCTGGACCGTCCGCGGCCTGACCCGCCGACCCATGCCGGCGCGCGCCGGGCTGGAGTGGGTGTCCGGCGACGCCATGATCGCCGCCGATGTGGCCCGCGCCGCCCAAGGCGCCCGGCTGATCGTCCACGCCGCAAACCCGCCTGGCTACAAGGACTGGGATAAGCTGGTCCTGCCGATGCTGGACAACACCATCGCCGCCGCCAAGGCCGAGGGGGCGCGGATCCTGCTGCCCGGCACGGTCTACAATTTCGGGCTCGAGACCCTGCCGCTGATCGACGAAGCCGCGCCGCAGAACCCGGTCACCCGCAAGGGCAAGATCCGCGTCGAGATGGAGCGGCGATTGAAGGACGCGGCGGCGCAGGGCGCGCCGGTGCTGATCGTCCGGGCCGGCGACTTCTTCGGGCCGCAACCCGGCAACAACTGGTTCGGCCAGGCGGTGGTCAAGCCGGGCGCGCCGCCGAAGTCGGTGACCGAGCCCTCGACCCGAGGCGTGGCCCACGCCTGGGCCTATCTGCCGGACCTGGCCGAGACCATGGCGCGCCTCCTCGACCGCACCGACCGGCTGGCGTCGTTCGAGGTCTTCCATTTCGGCGGTCACCTGCTGGCCTGGGGCGAAATGGCCGCCGCGGTTCGCCGCGTGACCGGCCAGCCGAAACTGCCGGTGATGAGCTTCCCCTGGTGGCTGATCCTGGCCCTGTCGCCGGTGGTGCGGATCTTCGGCGAGATGGCCGAGATGCGCTACCTGTGGCGCGAGCCGCTGGTGCTTGATGACCGCAAGCTCCAGGCCTTCCTGGGAGACGTTCCGCACACGCCGCTGGACCGGGCGGTCGAGGCGAGCTTGCGGGGGCTGGGGTGTTTGAACGCTCCGGCTGAGGTCGGAGGCGAGTTGGCTCAGGCCTGATGTGAAGGAGGGGACGCACACTCAGCCCCAAGCCTTGCCAGGCGGGCTGAAGCTGTTGGGTGGGTGTGTGTCCCCTGTTCAGGCGCGGGGCAACTTCAGCTTCTCGATCAGCGCCATCGCCGCGGCGGGGTTTCTGACCTTCGCGCCGGCGATGAAGTAGGCGAAGACGTCGCCGCGCTCGGCCCAGGCCTGGGTCTGTTTGGCGATCCCGTCCAGTTCGTCCGAGGTCATGCCCGTGGGTTCGTCCGGCTTGCTGGACATCAGCCGCGCATAGGTGAAGTCGGCGGTCGGCTCGTCGATGCAGGGCCAGGTCGGCTCTTCATCATCGACGGCGTAGACGATGGCCACGCCGTATTTGGCGGCCAGGTCATAGAACTGCTGGGTGGCGAAGGTCGGGCTGCGCACCTCAAGGGCGTGCCGGGCGGGCCGGCCGCCGATCTCCCTGGGCAGCAGTTTCAGGAAGCCCTCGAAATCGACCGGGTCGAACTTCTTGGTGGCCATGAACTGCCAGTTGATCGGGCCGAGCTTGGCGCCGAGCTCCTCCATGCCCTGGGCGAGGAACTTCTCCATCGAGTCGTTGTTCTCGGAGAGCACGCGGCGGTTGGTGCAGAACCGGCTGGCCTTGACCGAGAAGACGAAGTCGTCGGGCGTCTCGTCGCGCCACTTCTGCCAACTGTTGGGCTTGAAGGTGGAATAGTAGGTGCCGTTGATCTCGATGCTGGTCAGCTTGGACGAGGCATATTTCAGCTCGTCCTTCTGCTTCAGATCCTCGGGATAGAAGGGCCCGCCCCGCCAGGGTTCGAACGTCCAGCCGCCGATGCCCGCGCGAATGGTTCCGGTCATGCCTGTTCCCTTCCTGTTCTCGCGGCGCACCCTAGGTCAGGGGCAGGAGAATGGGCAAGAGGGATTTCAGGTCCTCCCCCTGCGGGGGAGGACCTAGATGTGCGGCTTGCTCAACACTCCACCCGATTGACGGAAAGCCCCACCGCCAATCCGCCCAGCGAGGTCTCCTTGTAGATCTCGCTCATGTCCTCGCCCGTGCGCTTCATCGTGGCGATCGCCTTGTCGAGCGACACCGAGTGCTGGCCGTCGCCCAGCAGCGCCAGCCGCGCGGCGTCGATGGCCTTGATGGCGCCCATGGCGTTGCGTTCGATGCAGGGGATCTGGACCAGGCCGCCGATCGGGTCGCAGGTCAGGCCGAGATTGTGCTCCATGCCGATCTCGGCGGCGTTCTCGATCTGGTCGTTCGTCCCGCCCAACGCCGCGCACAGGCCCGCCGCCGCCATCGAGCACGCCACGCCCACCTCGCCCTGACAGCCCACCTCGGCCCCGCTGATCGAGGCGTTGCGCTTGTAGAGCGCGCCGATCGCCGCCGCCGTGAGCAGGAACACCCGCACCCCCTGCGGCGTGCCGTTGTGGAAGCGGTGGTAGAACCGCAGCACTGCAGGGATCAGCCCCGCCGCGCCGTTGGTCGGGGCCGTGACCACCCGGCCGCCGGCGGCGTTCTCCTCGTTGACCGCCATGGCCCACAGGTTGACGAAGTCCATGGCCGCCAGCGGGTCGCTGATCTGGCGCTCCATGCGGCCCTGGATGGTCTGGTGGATCTGGCGGGCCCGGCGCTTGACCGTCAGGCCGCCGGGCAGGACGCCCGTCTCGCGCATGCCGCGCTCGATGCAGGCCTCCATGGCCTCGAAGATGCGGTCCAGGCCCGCGCTCAGCGCGTCCTCGTCCATTCGCACCAGTTCGTTGGCGCCCATCACGCCGGCGATGGTCAGGCCGGCGTCGGCGGCGCGCTTCAGCAGGTCGGCGCCGCTCTCGAACGGGAAGGGGACCTCCGGGCCCGGGTCCGGCGGCGTGTTGCGGCCCATTTCGCTCTCGTCGCGTACGAAACCGCCGCCGATCGAGAAATAGGTGCGCTCGGCCAGGATCTGGCCGGCCCGTTCGTAGGCGGTGAAGGTCAGGCCGTTGGGATGCTGGGGCAGGCGTTCGTGGCCGGCCCAGATGATGTCGCGGGCCTCGTCGAACGCGGTGTCGATCTCGCCGCCCAAACGCAACGACTGGGTCGCTCTGGCCTCAAGCAGGGCCGCCTCGCCCGCGTCGGGGTCAAGTTCCGCCGGTACGAAGCCCATCAGGCCCAGGATCACCGCCCGGTCGGTGGCGTGGCCGCGACCGGTCAGGGCCAGGGAGGCGTAGAGCCGCGTCTCGACCCGCGCGACCTCGGCCAGCTTGCCCGCCTCGCGCAGCCGGCCGACGAACAGACCGGCGGCGGTCATCGGCCCCATGGTGTGGCTGCTCGACGGGCCGACGCCCAGCTTGAACAGGTCGAAGACGGAGGCTGTCATGGTGTACTCCGCTCACCCCGTGTGGTGAGCGCCAAACGAGATTACGCAAATAGGCTGTCATCCCGGACAAGCGCGAAGCGCGCAGATCCGGGACCGCCGGAAGCGCATGCGTTCACGCGTCGGTCCCGGGTCTTCGCTTCGCTACGCCCGGGATGACAGCAGAGGAGAAGACCTACTTCCGGTCGGCCTTCGTCGCGTCCCGCAGCGCCTTGAACTCCGATCCCGCCTGCCATTCCGGCCAGGTCTTCGAATTGGCGAGGTCGGCGCCGATCTCGTAGAACAGGCCGATGTCCTGGGCTTGCCCGCTCAGGTCCCAGTCCGCCGACCATTCGTCGGCCGGCTGGTGGTAGCGGTTGGCGGTGTAATCCTCCTCGGCCTTGGCGCCCGCTTCCTTGCCGCCCTTGACCAGGTCCTCGCCCGAGCCGACCGAGATGGCCGGCACGCCGCGCTTGGCGAACGGGAAGTGGTCCGAGCGATAGAAGTGTCCGGCTTGGGGCGAGGGATCGGGCGTGAAGTAGCGGCCGTGGGCCTTGGCCTTGGCGACCAGTAGATCCTGCAGGTCGACCTTGCCGTCGCCCGAGGTGGTGACGTCCTTGGACGGACCGGCCGCCGACAGGGCGTCGATGTTCAGGTCGCCCACGGTCTTGGACAGCGGGAACAGCGGGTTGGCCGCGTAGTACTCCGAGCCCAGCAGGCCGCGCTCCTCGGCGGTGACGGCCAGGAACAGGATCGAACGCTGCGGGGCGGGTTGGCTCTTGAAGGCGCGGGCCAGCTCCAGGATGGCGGCGATGCCGTCGGCGTTGTCGATCGCGCCGTTGTAGATCTTGTCGCCCTTGGCGTCCGGCTGGCCGACGCCCAGGTGGTCCCAGTGGGCGCTGTAGATCACCGTCTCGTCGGGCCGTGCCGAGCCCTTGATCCGACCTGCGATGTTCTTCGAGACGATCACCGCGTGGTCGACGGCGTAGGCCGCCGAGAAGGTCGCGCCCTTCAGCTCCACCGGCTTGAAGTCGCGGCTCTGGGCCTGCTTCTTGAGGGCGTCGAAGTCCAGGCCGGCCGACTTGAACAGGTCGACGGCCACGTCGCGCTGGATCCAGGATTCCAGGCTGGGGTGGCTCTTGGCCGGCTCCTTGCGGACGATGTCGAACATCGTGTTGGTGTTGGAGTTCTTGACCGTCGCCCAACCGTAGGAGGCCGGCGCGGTTTCGTGGACGATCAGCACCCCGGCCGCGCCTTGGCGGGCGGCCTCCTCGAACTTGTAGGTCCACCGGCCGTAGTAGGTCATGGCCTTGCCGCCGAAATCGCCGGATCCCGTCTCGAAGTCGGGATCGTTGATCAGCACGACCAGGACCTTGCCCTTGACGTCCAGGCCCTTGAAGTCGTCCCAGTTCCGTTCCGGAGCCTTGACGCCATAGCCGACGAAGACGATCGGGGCGTCCTTGATGGCGACGTTGTCGACATTGGTCATGGCCGCGCGGATCGCGATCTGCTCGCCCTGGCCCAGGGTGACGGCCTTGCCGCCGACGGTGAACTGGGCGGCGACCGGGCCCTTGATGTCGAACTTGCCCAGCGGCACGTCCTGGGTCCAGGCGCGGGCGCCATTCTTCAGGTCGCCGGCCGGTTCCAGCCCGATCGCCTTCATCTGGCCGACGATGTAGTCGACCGCCTTGGTCTCGCCGGCCGTAGCGGGGCCGCGGCCCTCGAAGTCGTCGGACGACAGCACCTTGATGTGGGCCGACAGCCTGGCGGGGTCGATCTTGGGCGTATTCTCAGCGTGCGCGAGCATAGGAGCGGCGAACAGGGCGGTCGCGAGCAGCAGGCGTTTCATCGGGTCTCTCTTTTGGAGCAGATCTTGATCGTTGGCGCGGACCCTAGCCGTAGGCGCCGCGCGCGTCATCCTCGACTTCGTCAGAAAACGCCGCCGGGGACCGTCCCGCGCCGTGCCGCGTTTGGACCCCGTGAAGATCGCCACCTTCAACATCAACAACGTCGTCAAGCGGCTCGATAACTTGGTCGCGTGGCTGGCCGAGGCCGAGCCTGACGTGGTGTGTCTGCAGGAGCTGAAGGCCGAACAGGGCTGGTTTCCCGCCGAGCCCCTGGCCCAGATGGGGTACCACGCGGTCTGGAAGGGCCAACGCAGCTGGAACGGCGTGGCGATCCTGTCGCGGGGCGTGGAACCGGTGCTCACGCGCACCGCCTTGCCCGGCGATCGCGACGACGGCCAGGCCCGCTACATCGAGGCGGCGGTCAATGGCGTGCTGGTCGCGTCGCTCTACCTGCCCAACGGCAATCCCAGGCCCGGTCCCAAGTTCGACTACAAGCTGGCCTGGTTCGCGCGACTGATCGCCCACGCCGCCGACCTTCGCGCGACCGGCGCGCCGGTCGTGCTAGCTGGAGACTACAACGTCGTGCCGACCGAAACCGACATCTATCAGCCGCACCGTTGGCAGGACGACGCCCTGCTGCAACCCGAGGTCCGCGCCGCGTTCCGCGCCCTGCTCGACCAGGGCTGGACCGACGCCTTGCGCGAGGTTCATCCCGACGGGCCGCTCTGGACCTTCTGGGCCTATCTGCGCAACCGCTGGCCCAACGACAAGGGCCTGCGCCTGGACCATCTGTTGCTGACCCCGGATCTGGCCGAGCGGCTGGTCGACGCTGGCGTCGACCGCTGGGTTCGGGGCGAGGAGGGCGCCAGCGACCACGCGCCCACCTGGGTGCAGCTGGAGGGGTGACGAGCCCCTTTCCTCCCCCGTTTCACGGGTGAGGAGAAATTCAGAGCTCGCCGTTCAAGATCCGCCCAAACAGCGCCGGATCCACGTTTCCGCCCGAGCAGACGATCGCCGCCGCCCGACCCTTCAGGTCGATCTTGCCGGTCAGAGCCGCCGTCAGGGCCACGCAGCCGCCCGGCTCGATCACCAGTTTGAGAGTCGAAAAGGCGTAGCGCATGGCGTCGGCCACTTCGGCGTCGGTCACCGCGACGACGCCCGCGAGGTTGCGGCTGTTGATCGGCCAGGTCAGCTCGCCGGGGGTCGGGGTCAGCAGGGCGTCGCAGATCGAGCGCGCGTCCGGATCCACGGTCTCGCGCCGGCCCGAGGCGAGGGACCGCCGGGTCTCGTCGAAACCGGCCGGCTCGGCGCCCCAGACCTGGGTCGCCGGCGACAGCGCCTTGACCGCCGTGGAGAGCCCGGCGATCAGCCCGCCGCCGCCGACGGGGCTGAGCACCAGATCCAGCTCGGCGCCCAGGGCGCGGGCCTGCTCGACGATCTCAAGCCCGGTCGTGCCCTGGCCGGCGATGATATGCGGATCGTCGTACGACGGCACGACCACGCAGCCGCGCTCGCGGGCGATCTGGTCGGCGATGGCGACGCGGTCCTCGGTGAAGCGGTCGTAGAAGCGGATCTCGGCCCCGAAGCCCCGCGTGCCCTCAACCTTCACCGCCGGCGAGTCCGACGGCATGACGATCAGCGCCGGACAGTCCAGCAGTTGGGCGGCCAGGGCCACGCCCTGCGCATGATTGCCCGACGAGAAGGCCACCACCCCGCGCCGGCGCTCGTCGTCGCTCAGTTGCGACAGGCGGTTATAGGCGCCGCGAAACTTGAAGGCCCCGGCCCGCTGCAGGGTTTCGGGCTTGATAAACACCCGGCCGCCCAGACGCGCGTTCAGCGCCGGACTTTCGATCAGCGGCGTGCGGACGGCCAGGCCTTCGAGTCGGGCGGCGGCGGCCTGGATATCGGCGAAGACGACGGCGGGGGCGTTGCTCATGGGACGCAGGTCTAACGTCATGCAAGCCGCGCCGAAACCCTTTGCGGGCGACGCCGTTCAAGCCATAAGAGGACCATCTAGACCGCTGGGGACCATACCGTGAAGAAAGCCTTGTTCGCCGCCGCGGCCTGCGCCGCTGCGGCCATCGCCGCGCCCGCCTTCGCCGGCGAGGCCTTTGTCGGCGTCTACAAGCACGACGTCACTTTCGTCGGAAACCTGGTCGGCCTGGGCGCCGCGGGCCGCGAGGACGGCGTCGACGTGCATCTGGGCTACCGCACCGACAAGATCGAGAGCCTGCGCGTCCTGGGCAAGCCGCAGGTTCACGCCATGATCTCGATCAACAGCGAGAACACCTCGAACTTCGTGGCCGCCGGCTTCGACTGGAAGATCAACCTGGGCAAGCCGGGCGGCTTCTACCTGCGTCCGGGCATGGGCCTGGCCTATACCGACGGCGAGACCCAGCTGCCGCCGGCCAACGCCCCGGGTATCAGCGACGAGGAACGCGCCCGCCGCACCAATCTCTACTACACCCGCATCGACTTCGGTTCGAAGGTGCTGTTCGAGCCGGAACTGGCTCTGGGCTATGAGTTCAACGACCGCTGGTCGGGCGAGCTCAGCTATGTCCACCTGTCGAACGGCCAGATCTTCCACCAGGGCAAGAACCAGGGGCTTGACGACGCCGGGGTCCGGCTGGTCTACAAGTTCTGAACCGGGCGGCCCCCTCAAGCGCGGGCCGTCACGCCGATCACAAGAGATGAAACGTCCGCCGCCGAGTCCTGTCGAAGGGCCGCGGGCGCCTTTCGGCAGGTGATAAGGCATATCTGAACATGGCCAATGTGACCGTTGTCGGCGCCCAATGGGGCGACGAGGGCAAGGGCAAGATCGTCGACTGGCTGTCCAACCGGGCCGATGTCGTCGTTCGCTTCCAGGGCGGCCACAACGCCGGCCACACCCTGGTGGTCGAGGGCAAGGTCTACAAGCTGGCCCTGCTGCCGTCGGGGGTTGTGCAAGGCAAGCTCTCTGTCATTGGGAATGGCGTCGTCGTCGATCCCTGGCACCTGCTGACCGAGATCGACAAGATCGCCGAACAGGGCGTGGCGATCACGCCCGACCTGCTGGTGCTGGCCGACAACGCCTGCCTGATCCTGCCGCTGCACAAGGACCTGGACCAGGCGCGGGAAGCCGCCTCGACCCAGAAGATCGGCACCACCGGCCGCGGCATCGGTCCCGCCTATGAAGACAAGGTCGGCCGCCGCGCCATCCGGGTCGCCGATCTGGCCGACCCCGAGGCCCTGAAGCCGAAGATCGACCGCCTGCTCGCCCACCATGGCGCCCTGCGCCGGGGGCTGAACCTGCCGGAGGCCGATGCGACCGAGCTGTTCGACGCCCTGATGGAACTGGCGCCGCGCGTCCTGGCCTACGCTCAGCCGGCCTGGCGCCTGCTGGACAAGGCCTACAAGGACGGCCGCAAGATCCTGTTCGAGGGCGCCCAGGGGGCTCTGCTCGACGTCGACCACGGCACCTATCCGTTCGTCACCTCGTCCAACACCGTCGCCGGCCAGGCGTCGGCCGGCTCGGGCATGGGCCCTTCGGCGACCGGCTACGTGCTGGGCATCGTCAAGGCCTACACCACCCGCGTCGGCGAGGGCCCGTTCGCGGCCGAGCTGGACGACGAAGTGGGCAAGCACCTGTCGACTGTCGGCCGCGAGGTCGGGGTCAACACCGGTCGCGCCCGCCGCTGCGGCTGGTTCGACGCGGTGCTGGTGCGTCAGTCCGTCGCCATCAACGGCATCCACGGCGTGGCCCTGACCAAGCTCGACGTGCTCGATGGCCTGAAGACCCTGAAAATCTGCGTCGGCTACAAGATCGGCGACAAGGTCGTCGACTATCTGCCGGCCGGCATGCGCGACCAGAAGGCCGCCCAGCCGATCTACGAGGAGCTGGAAGGCTGGAGCGAAAGCACGGCGGGGGCCCGCTCGTTCAAGGACCTCAACGCCAACGCCATCAAGTATGTACGCCGGGTCGAGGAGCTGATCGGCGCCCCGGTGGCCCTGCTGTCCACCAGCCCCGAGCGCGATGACACCATCCTGATGCGCGACCCGTTCCAGGGGTGAGTTCCGATCGCGGGCCGGGCTTCGCCGTCCGGCCCGCGATTTAGCGGCCGATTAGCGATTGCTTAGCAGGCCCGGCCGTATGACGACTCCCTTCTGCAAGGGAACGCCGGCCTTGTCCGCACGTCGAAAGCCAAGGCCGCTCAGCACCACGGATCGCCTGACCCGCAGCCTCCGGGCGCTTGACCAGACGGCCTCGACCAGCCGGGTGCTGAATTTGCTCGTCATCGAGGCCCGTAGCGGCCACCGTCCCGAGCATGGCGAAGCGCCGCTGTTCCGCAATCGGGTGCTCAACACCGCCCTGGTGGTCAAGCATCGCCTGCGGCCCGACGACATCTTCCTGTTCGACGAGGTTCGGCCCAACGCCACCAAGATCATCATCCCGTTCGAACGCAGCGACCTGGGCCTGGGCGGCCAGTCGTTCTTCGTGGGCCAGCGCGGCTGGGTCGAGTTGCTGCGTCAGGCCTGCAACGAGCATACCGACATGGCCCGCGACATCGCGACCCTGCGGCTGATCGATCAACTGCCGTCGCTGGATCCGTTCCTCCTGCGCGAACACCTGCGTCGCAACGGCCTGTCGGTGGCGTCGAGCTATTTCGGCTTTTCGGACGCCGACATGAAGCAGATGCGAAGCTTCGTGTCGGAGCAGGTCCTGCAGCTGACCAAGCTGGCCTACCGCGATGCTGGCGGGGTGGCCCCTCGCGGCCACGCCGCCCGACTGGTCGAGGCGCTGTTGTCGACGGACGTCGACGAACGCCTGGAGCCGCTGCGCCAGACCTTGGTCATGGACGGCGAGAGCTTCAAGGAAGGCGTCTTCAGCTGGAAGGGCTTCCTCTACTACAAGTGGATGCTGAGCCGGTTGTGGCCGGAGCTGAACACGGTCGGCGGCGAGATCGCCCGCCTGACGGTGACCGGCAATCGTGACCCTGACGCCCTGCGCGCGGTCGACGAGGCCCGCAAGCGGCTGCGTCGCGGCATCGTCGCCGAGCGCAAGGCGATCATGCGGTCGCTGGAGGTCTATGATCGGGCCTTTATCGACATGATCGACAACAGCAAGCCTCAGAAGTTTCGTGAATTCCTGCTGCGCGCCCCGGACATGTTCCTGTCGCTGGGCGAGAAGGTCGGGGCGATCGCCCATATCGCCAGCTTCTGGCGCTACCGCTTCCCCCCTGGCGCGCCCCTCAGCGCGGACATGGATGAGGCCGTCGATATCTTTCAGGATTTCGACGCTGGACTGAGCGCCAGCGCGGAATTCTGAGGACATTCCTGTCTTAATGTCCCGCTAATAAGCGGATTTTTACTATCGCCCGTTTAGGCTGCGAGCGGTTCATCTCTGGAGCGTCCGGTCTCGTGTTCGACGGCAACATCCGCACCTTGCAGCGTATCGCGGCGAAGATGCAGCGCGTGCTGGTCGTCGATCCGAACACCGCCGCCGTGCGCCTGCTGGCCGGCCAACTGCGCCATGTCGGCAATGTTCAGGTGTTCCATGCCGGCTCGGTCGAGGCGGGCTGGGGAATGGCGCGCACGACCGACCCGACGCTGATCTTCGTGGAGCACGCCTCCAGCGGCTGCGACGGCCTGGCCCTGGCCCGCAAGATCCGCCGCAGCGACCTGGCCTGCCGCGAAAGCCCGATCATCATGTGCACCGCCGAGGCCACCGCCGAGGCGATCTTCGGCGCGCGCGACGCGGGCGTCCACGAGTTCATGCGCAAGCCGTTCACGATCAAGGATCTGGAGCGGCGGCTCGAGGCGGTGACGCTGAAACCCCGCGACTGGATCGAAGCGGTCGAGTATGTCGGCCCCGATCGTCGCCGTTTCAACTCGGCCGAATACAAGGGGCCGCGCAAGCGCAAGGCCGACGCCAGCGACACGCCCGCCGGCCGCCTCGCCCAGGCCCTGCGGATCGTCAAATCGGCCGCCGAGGCGCTGGACAGCGATCCGACCCAAGCCCGCCGCGCCCTCGCCGCCCAGGCGGCCGAGCTCAAGAAGGTCGGCGAACTGGTCAAGGACGCACGCCTGGTCGACGCCGCCGCGGCGCTTGCGACCAGCATGGACGGCGGCGTCGCGCGCTCCGCGCTGATCAAGCGCATCAACGGCGTGATGGGCTTCCTCGTCGAGGACGACAAGGGCGGCCGCGGCGCCGCTTAATCCTGCCGAGGGCCGCTCGGCGGTCGCCGTCATCTAAGTGATTTAAAACCTACACACCTCCGTCTTCGCGCCGTCGCGGGACGGCAACACAGCCCGTCTACAGCCCGCCGAACAGAGACCGCGCTCCTTGCGCGGCGACACCGGGGGCAATTCCATGATCCGTCTCACCAAGGGCGCCTTGCTGCGCCGCGTCAGCGCCTTGGCTCTGGCTTCGCTCGCGGTCGCCGGGCCGAGTCTGGCCGCCGACCTGCGCGGCCGGGTGGTGGACGCCGCGGGCGCCCCGTTGCCGGGCGCATGGATCGGGACGAACGGTCGCTCGGTCACCGCCGGCGCCGACGGGCGGTTCGTCCTGAGCGGGCTGACCGCGGGCGCCGCCGATGTGACCGTGGCCTATGTCGGCTACTCCGCCTCGACCCTGCCGGTGACCGTCGCCGACGCGGGCGGCGAAATCACCCTGGTTCTCAAGCCGCTCGACGCCGTCTCCGAGGTGGTCATCAGCAGCGCCCGCGCCGCCGAGCGCCGGTCGTTGCAGGTCAAGAAGGTGGCCGACAACTTCGTCGAGGCCATCTACGCCAACGACGTGGGCAAGCTGCCCGACCAGAACGTCGCCGAGGCGGTGCGTCGCCTGCCGGGCGTCTCGGTCGCCAACGACCAGGGCGAGGGCCGCTACGTGATTATCCGCGGTGTCGACCCGCGCTACGTCAACGTCACCATCAACGGCCAGACCGCCGCCGCGCCGGAGCCCGACAGCCGGCAGGTCAAGCTGGACGATATTCCCTCGGCGATGATCGGCGCGGTCAAGGTGATCAAGAGCCTGACCGCCGACCTGGACGCCAGCGCCATCGCCGGCCAGGTCGACATCATCACCCTCAGCGCCTTCGATCGCCACGGCGTGTTCGGCAGCGCCCGCGCCGCCTACGGCAAGTTCGACCTGAACGACAAGAACCCCTACGAGACCGACGCCGTGCTGGGCGGCACGTTCGGCGCGGACGGCCAGTTCGGGGCGGTGGTCTCGGCCAACTATTCCAAGCGGCCGGTCGAGTCGCAGAACGTGGCCGGGGCGTCTTGGACCACGGCGGGCGGCAACCCGATTCCGGCCGACTTCGACGTTCGCGACTACAACCTCATCCGCGAGCGCACCGGGTTCGTCGGCAATTTCGACTGGCGGCCGAGCGACGATGTACAGCTGTACCTGCGCAGCTCGTACTCGAAGTTCACGGACCACGAGACCCGCGACCGCTTCCGCCTGCCGATCGCCGGCACGATCGTCCCGTCCACGACCTCGACCACCACCGGCTCGTTCAGCAAGGCCACCGGCACCCGCTACGTGCGTCGCCGCGACGAGGACGACAACACCAAGACCGTCTCGGCCGGCGGCCGCTTCAACCTGCCGGTCGGCCATCTGGACGTCGACGCCGCCTACAGCCGCGCCGAGAAGACCGATCCGTTGCGCAGCGAGTTCCAGTTCGCCACCGGCAAGACCATGGCCGGGACCTACGACCTGAGCGAGGTCCTGTTCCAGGTCACGCCGACCACCACGGCCTATGACCCGGCGCAGTACATCTTCAAGAGCACCAACTACGACCGCCGCGAGGCCGTCGAGGAACTGAAGCAGGCGCGCGCCGACTACAGCCTGCCGCTGGCGATGATCGGCGAGGACAGCACGCTGAAGATCGGCGCCAAGCTGATCGACCGATCCAAGACCAACGACCGCGAGTACACGACCTACGATCCGGGCGCGACGGCCTTCACCCTGGCGGCCCTGAACCCGCCGACCTTGGATTCGATCTATGACGGCCGCTACAAGTTCGGCCCGACCGTCAATTACCAGGCCGCCCAGGCCTATGTGGCCGCCAATCCGACGACGCTGAAGCTGAACACCGCCAAGTCGCTCTCGACCTCGCTGCTCAGCGACTACGACGTGTCGGAGAAGATCTACGCCGGCTACGCCATGGCGAAGCTGAAGCTGGGCCGCGTCACCCTCGTCCCCGGCCTGCGGGTCGAGACCACCGATGGCGACTACGCGGCCAAGACGTTCAACAACGTCACCTCGAAGCAAGGCCCCGACACCACGGGCTCGAACAAGTACACCAACTGGTTCCCGAGCCTGAACGCCAAGATGGACGTCACCGACCGCCTGGTGCTGCGCGCTGCGGCGACCACGGCCATTGGTCGCCCGGACTACGTGTCGCTGGCGCCCGCCGTCACGGTCGACGCCACGGCCGATACCGTCGTCCAGGGCAATCCCAACCTGAAGCCGCTGCTGTCGACCAATCTGGACGCCGGCGTCGAGTACTACCTGCCGGGCCAGGGCCTGCTGTCGGCCGCGGTGTTCTTCAAGGATATCCAGGACCCGATCTTCACCCAGACCCTGCTGAACCAGAGCGGGACCTTCGGCGGGGTCGCTCTGACCGGGGCGGCGGTGACCACGCCGCTGAACGCCACCAAGGCCAACGTGGCTGGCGTGGAGTTCAACGCCCAGTCCCAGCTGACCTTCCTGCCCGGGGCGCTGGACGGCTTCGGCGTCGGCGTGAACCTGGCCCTGATCGACTCCGACCTGCGCGGCGTTCCGGGCCGCCGGGACAGCCTGCCGCTGGCCCAGCAGTCCAAGACCGTCGGCACCGCCCAGCTGTTCTACGAGAAGTACGGCTTCTCGGCGCGGCTGGCCTATTCGTACCGCTCCAAGTTCCTCTACACGATCGGCGCGGACCAAGGCTCCGACGTGTGGTGGGACGACCACGGCCAGTTGGACGCCCGCGCCGCCTACGCCTTCAACAAGACGGCCAGCGTCTTCGTCGAGGGCTCGAACCTGAACGACGAACCCTGGCGCACCTTCGTGGGCAACGATCGCCGCCTGGGCGAGAACGAGCGTTACGGCCGAACCTTCCGGACCGGTATCCAGCTCAGCTTCTAGCGCCCGGTTCTCCGCCGACCCTGGACGCCCCGCGAAAGCGGGGCGTTTGTCTTCGATCTAGCGAGCTGTGCGGGCCAGCCAGCGCTTCAGGGCGGCGTTGACCGCCTCGGGCGCCTCCATCGGCGTCATGTGGCCGGCGTCGGGGATGACCACCATGTGCGAACAGCCGATCGCGCTGGCCATCTCATACTGGCCGGCCAATGGCGTGATCGCGTCGTGCTCGCCGCAGATGATCACGATCGGGCAGCGCAGCGCCCGCAGCGCGGCCGCCCCGTCCTCGCGCGGCATGGCGTTCTGGCGCAGGAAGACCTCGCGGCCCAGGCGCTGGGTCATGGCTTGGATGCGGCCGGTCAGATCCTTGTCGTCCAGGCGCGAAGGGTCGACATAGCTGGCCATCAACCGATCGGCGATGCCGAGAAAGGCGCCGGGGCGCTGAGCCGCGGCGTTCGTGGCGCGGCGTTGGGCGGCGCGCTCGGGCGTGTCGACACGGATGGCGGTGTCGATCAGGGCCAGGCGTTCGATCCGTCCGGGCGCGATCCGGGCGATTTCCTGGGCCACGTAGCCGCCCATCGAAAATCCAGCCAGGGCGAAGGTCGGCTCCGCGTCGGCAAGCACCTGCTCGGCCAGGTCGCGCAGGCTCTCGCCCTGTGTCAGGTCGGCGACCTGGCAGCGGGCCACGTCGGCCAGGCCGCTGATCTGGTCACGCCACAGTTCGGCGTCGTTCAACAGGCCGGGCAGCAGGATCAGCTGGGGAAGAGCGTCGGTCATCGAAAAACGCCCCGGACCTTGATCCGGGGCGCTCCAGTCGTTGCAGGAAGAAGCTTTCTAGGCTTCGACCATGTTCTTGGCGATGGCGGCTTCGCGCATCGACTTCTGCAGCTTTTCGAACGCCCGCACCTCGATCTGGCGGACCCGCTCGCGGCTGACGCCGTATTGGGTGGCCAGGTCTTCCAGGGTGGTCGGGTCGTCCTTCAGTCGCCGCTCGGTGAGGATGTGGCGCTCACGATCGGTGAGTTCGACCATCGCCTCCTCGAGCAGGCTCATCCGCATGGACTTTTCCTGGTTGTCCGCGACGACGGTCTCTTGCGAAACCTGGTCGTCGTCGGCCAGCCAGTCCTGCCACTCGCTTTCGCCGTCGGCGCGCAGCGGCGCGTTCAACGAGGCGTCGGGGCCGCCCAGGCGGCGGTTCATCGAGATGACTTCGCTGTCCAGAACGCCGAGCTTGGTGGCGATGGCGCTGACCTGCTCAGGGCGCAGATCGCCGTCCTGGAAGGCTTCGATCTGGCTCTTGGCCTTGCGCAGGTTGAAGAACAGCTTCTTCTGCGCGGCGGTCGTGCCCATCTTCACCAGCGACCACGAGCGCAGGATGTATTCCTGGATCGAGGCGCGGATCCACCACATGGCGTAGGTGGCCAGGCGGAAGCCCTTGTCGGGCTCGAACTTCTTGACGGCCTGCATCAGGCCGACATTGCCCTCGGAGATCACCTCGCCGATCGGCAGGCCGTAGCCGCGATAGCCCATGGCGATCTTGGCCACCAGGCGCAGGTGGCTGGTGACCATCTTGTGGGCGGCTTCGCTGTCCTGATGCTCTTTCCAGCGCTGGGCGAGCATGAACTCCTCGTCCTTGGCCAGCATCGGGAACTTGCGGATTTCGGTGAGATAACGCGACAGGCCGCCGTCCGGCGACATCACCGATAGTGAATTCACGGCCATGGAAACTATCCCCTTGGTGTGGACCCGCCCGTCAACCGCGCGCCATCATCCCCACCGAATGGGTCAGATAGGAATGGGTTGCGGCTAAGGTAAGGTCGATAACGTATTTGTAATGTCCGACACCCGGACTCGGGTATTGGCGCTTCGAAAGTGAGAATGAACGTTCATTCTCACTTTTTCAAGCGCAAAATGCCGAGCGACGCGACGTCACCCGATCCCGCCCCGGCGGCCTGTCTAAAACCGACCGACGGAGAGTTCGGCCCGCACGCCGGGCGCGTTGTCGTGATAGGCCAGGGTCCCGCCCATCTGACGGACCAGGGCGTCCATCATCTTGCTGCCGAAACCGACGCGCGGACCTTGCTTGCCGCCGCCCTGGTCGGCGACGATCAGCCGGATCCTGTCGCCGTCCTCGATCAGGCCGATGTCCAGCGGACCGGGCTTGCCGGCGTAGGCGTACTTGACCGCGTTGATGAACAGCTCGGTGATCACCAGGCCGATGATCACCGCCTTGTCGGTGGGCACGGTCACCGGCGCGGCGTCGACCCGCAAACAGCGGGCCCAGTCCTCATCCAGCGTACCCACCATCTCCTCGGCCAGTTCGGCCAGGTAGCGGTCCAGCGCCACGGTCTCCAGCTGGTCGCCACGATAGAGCCGCCGGTGAACCAGCCCAACGGCGGTCAGACGGCGACTGGCTTCCTCGAGAGGGCCGCGCGCTACCGGGTCGTCGATGGACTTCATCTGGATGGTCAGGAAGCTGGCCGCCAGGGCCAGGCTGTTCTGCACCCGGTGGTTCACCTCGCGCAGCAGGAAATCCTTCTGGCGCAGCAACTCATCCTTGTCCTGCAAGGTGGCGCGCAGGTGGCCGTTCAGCTCGGCGGTGCGGCACGCGCGGCGCAGGTCGATCAAGCCGTCGCACAGTCGCAGCGCGGCGCCGGTCTGGGCGGCGGTCCAGGGGCGCGAGCGGCCATGCACGGTCTGGGTCCAGGCGTCGAACGAGGCGCGCGGGGTCAGGACCCCGTCCGGCGTCGTGGCCTTCACCGGCTCGCCCGCCCAGCGCACGGTCTCGACCTGCTCGGCCCGGGTCCACAGGACGGCCAGCAGCGGCGAGCGCTCGACCACGATCCCCATCAGGCCCGAAGCCAAGGCGCGGAAGGGGGCGGCGTCCGGAATGTCGGCGGGCGCATGGTCGGTGGCGGCGATCCGATCCTCGGCGGTCTCCACCAGCCAGTCGCGCAGCATCGACAGGGCCAGGTGGGCCGGCAGCTTGCCGGCGGCCTCGATCCGGTCGTCGCGTAGCACCGCCACGCCGTCGGCGTCGGCCAGACGCATCAGGTCGCGCAGGTGCTCTTCCAAGGCCAGGTCGCCGTTGTCGGCGCGCGACAGGGCGTCGATCAGGTCATCGCCCAGCGACCGCAAGCGCATCCGCTCGTGGTAGGTCTCGGCGTCCTCCTTGGCCTTGATCTGCCGGGCCAGGGCTCCGGCCAGGGCGCGGCAGGCGGCGCGGATGTCGTAGGGCAGCAGGCGCGGAACTTCGTGGTGGCAGGCGATCAGCCCCCACAGCTTGCCGTCCTTGACGATCGACACCGAGGCCGAGGCGGTGACGCCCATGTTGCGCAGGTACTGCAGGTGAACCGGCGAGACGCTGCGCAGAGCGCAGTCGCTCATGTCCAGCGGGCTCTCGAGCGGCGGCAGCAGCGGGGCGGGGACGTAGGTGGACTCGGGGATCACCCGCACCAGGTTGCGCACATAGAGCGCGCGCGCCTGCTTGGGAATGTCGCTGGCTGGAAAGCGGTGGTTGAGGAAGGCCTGGACGTGGGCCGCGCGGCTCTCGGCCACCACCTCGCCAGCGTCGTCCTCGCCGAAACGATAGACCATCACCCGGTCGAAGCCGGTCAGGTTTCGGAACTCCAGCGCCGCCCGGTCATAGAGGGTCTTGAGGCCGGGGCAGCGCTCGAAGGCGGCTGCGGCGGACTCAAGTTGGGCCAGGATCTGGGCCCCGGTCAGGGCTTGGTCGAGGCCCGGCTCGATCTCGACCAGCACCTTGTCGGACTGGAACGTGGCGCTGACGTCGAACGTGCGGCCGGCCGCCCGCAGCGGACCGACAAACCCGCCGCTTCCGCCGGCGCCGGTGTTCGAGGCGGTGACGGTGGCGATCCGCCCGGCGAGATCGTCGCCGAGCACCGCGCCGGCCGAGCAGCCGATCCAGGCCTCGACGCCCAGCAGCCCGGCCACGTCGCCGGCGGCGTGGCGGATTTCGAGGGTGTCGCGGTCCAGGACCAACAGCGCGCCGTGCGGCTGGATGGAGCCGGGAATGTGAATCGGCTCGCGGTCGCACGCCTGGATCTGGTGGGGGGTGGGAACGGCCATGTTCATGCTGGAGCTCCGCACATCCAGGCTTCCATCTGCGCGAAGGCCGAGCGGGCTCCGCGCGCCGCGGCGGCCTGGTCGTCGGCGCGCTCCAGCACGGCGCAGAAGGCCTTCCACCGCGCGCCCGTGGCCTCGCCGTAACCCTGGAAGAAGCTCAGGCCCTCGGGCGACAGGCCTCGGGCGCGCACTTGCTTGTCGATCACCCGTCCGCCCAGGGTCGAGCCCTCCAGCACGTAAAGGAAGCCCAGGGCTTCGGAGCGTCCGGCCGGCGGGGCCAGGGGCGCGTCCACCGGCGACGCGGCCTTGAGGGTCGCCATGTCGCGTTCCAGGGCCGGAACCTTGCGACGCGCGTCGAATTCCAGGTCGGGCTCGTTGGCCAGCGTCCGCGCCAGCGCGGCTTCGGCGGGCCGATAGAAGGCCAGGAAGCGGCCGACCATCTCCCGACGTCGAGCAGGATCGGCCAGGCGCGTGAAGACGTCCAGCCGGGCCTCCAAGCCATCGTGCAGGTCACGGGTGGCGGAGCGCAGGTGATCGAGGATCGGCGTTGTCATCAGGCGATAGTATTCCCGTGGCCAAGGCCGAAGCCTTTACCATAGCGTTGAATGAACATGTTCATTGTCGGGTATGCGACAGATGGCCTCGCCGCGCCTTGCCGAGAAAGGCAAGTGCCCATGTAATGGTCGCGCTTGCCGCCAAGGAGACCTTTCGTGATGCGATTCATCATCCGCGCCCTGATCGCCGCCCTGGGCCTGTGGTTGGCGTCCGAGATCGTGCCCGGGATCGCCGCGCCGGGCGGCTGGACCAGTCTGGCGATCGCGGCGCTGCTGTTGGGCGTGGTCAACGCCGTCGTGCGGCCGGTGGTCATCGTGTTGACCTTGCCCTTGACGGTGGTGACGCTGGGTCTGTTCCTGCTGGTCGTCAACGCCGCCATGCTGGGCTTGGTCGGCCTGATGTTGGGAGGCTTCGTCGTCGATGGCCTCTGGGCCGGCGTCTTCGGCTCGGTGGTGGTCTGGGTCGTCAGCTGGCTGGGCCATATGCTGATCGGCGACGGGCGGGAACGAGCCTAGCCTCCCACCGCCGCGGCGGCCATGTCTCGCCAGCCGCGGGCTTCCTTGCGAAAGTGCGAGTGGGACTTGGCCAGGCGCTTTTCGATCTCGACCAGGGCTTCGCGCGCCTCGTCCTTGCGGCCGACATCGGCCAGGAACACGGCGTAGCGCGCCATGCCCTCGAAGCCCGGAAGATGGGCCGCCGCCCAGCGTAGGGCGGTGTCGGCCTCGGCGTCCCGGCCCAGGGCGTGATAGGCCCGGCCCATGGCCAGGGCGACGTGCGGCGTGCGCGCGCCTGGAGATTGGGCGCTGACGGCTTCAAGCAGCGGCAGGGCTTCGGCGGCGCGGTTCAACTCGATCAGGGCGTTGGCCCGGCCAAGCAGCAACTGCGGGTCGTCGGCGTACATCCCTTGCAGGGCCTCGGCATAGAGCCGCTCGGCCTCGGCGTGCCGACCCAGGCTGCTGGCGGCCACCGCCAGGCGGGTGCGATTGGTCACGGTCGGCGCGTCCTCGACCGCTTGGCCGGCTTCCCGATACTCGCGATGCGGATCCAGCGCCTGGCGCGCGGCCTGGCGGGCCTTCTGGGCCTTGGCCCCGCCCAGGAACTCCGGCGCGACGATGGCGACCAGATAGACCAGCCCGCCCAAGGGCTGGAACAGCAGGATGATCATCAGCCAGTACATCTGCTGGCCGGTGCGGACCACGTGGACGCACAGAGCGATCGAGAAGATCAGCGACAGACCTAGCAGGATCATCGGACAGAGCGCTCCAAGCTTGACGTCGCTATGTGTGGACTGCGGCCGGCGCCGTCAATCGGCGCCGGTCGGCGAGTTCTACTCAGGCTGCCGTGCGGCCTTTTTGGGATCGGCCTTCGGGGCGGGGGCCAGGCGCAGCACCTCGGCCTGGTAGCGTTCGTCGTCACCGGCCGCCGCGAACGGCAGGGCGTCGGCCAGGGCGTCCAGCATCGGGTCCAGCCACTGGTGGTCGACCTTGTGGAAGTCGCCCAGCACGTAGTGCATGACCGCGTCCTTGTGGCCGGGGTGACCCACGCCGATGCGACCCCGACGGAAGGTGTCGCCGATCTGGCTGGTGATCGAACGCACGCCGTTGTTGCCCGCGGCCCCCCCGCCAGCCTTCATCCGGAAGCGGCCGGGGGCCATGTCGATCTCGTCGTGGAAGACGATCACGTCGGTCGGGGCCAGCTTGAAGAATTTCATCGCCTCGCCCACGGCCCGGCCGCTCTCGTTGTAGAAAGTCTTGGGCTTCATCAGCAGGAGCTTGACCGGCCCGCCGGGAGTCGAGACCTGGCCTTCGCAGGCCAGGCCCTGGAAGCGCGAACGCCACGGCGCCGTGCCCCATTTGCGGGCCAGGGCGTCGATCGCCATGAACCCGACATTGTGCCGGTTCTTCTCGTATTTCGGCTCGGGATTGCCGAGGCCGGCGAGGATCAGCATCGCTGAGGCTCCATGCGTCCTTCGAGGCCTTGCTGCGCAGGGCGCCTCAGGATGAGGGATTCTGTTGATAGCGCATTCACCGAGTTCCTCATCCTGAGGCGCTCACGAAGTGAGCCTCGAAGGACGTACGGCTTCAGCCAAAACGAAAAACGGGCGGGCCGTGAAGCCCGCCCGTTCTGGATATCAGATCGGAAACCCGACCGCGTGAGCCTTAGGCTTCGACGGTGGTGTCGCCTTCGTTCGATTGCGAAGCGGCCGAGGCCTTCAGGTTGGCGATCACGAAGTCGCGTTCCATGGCCGGGCGCACGCCTTCCGGAAGCTTGATTTCCGAGATGCGGATGGTGTCGCCGATGTCGTGCGAGGCCAGGTCGATGACCAGTTCCTCGGGGATCTTGTCGGCCGGGCAGGCCAGTTCGACTGTGTGGCGGATGATTTCCAGCGTGCCGCCCTTCTTCAGGCCGACCGAGATGTCGTGGTTCTTGAAGTGAACCGGGATCTCGATCTTGATCAGTTGGTGCTCGTCGACGCGGTACAGGTCGAAGTGCAGCGGCTCGTCGGTGACCGGGTGGAATTGCACGGCCTTGGCGATGACCGATTGCTTCTCGTCGCCGTGTTGCAGGGTCACCAGGTGGCCCAGCAGCTTGCCGGTGTAGAGCGCCTTGCGGAATTCGTTGCCCTTCACGGCGATGTTCACCGGGGTCTTGTTGCCGCCGTACAGCACGCCGGGGACCTTGCCTTGGCGGCGGGTTTCGCGCGAGCCGCCGGTGCCGGCGCGGTCGCGAAGTTCGACGTTGAGAATGATCTCGGCCATGTCTTGTCTCTCTGGAGAGCCCCATGCTCTCGAAATGCGAAGCCGCCGCACAAGACTGGATTGTCTCGCCCGGTCGACGTTTTTGGGTCGCGCTCCATACACAGAACGGCCGCCCGATGCAACGGGCGGCCGTTCCAGGTGCGGCGAAAGGGCAGACGGTAGAGCGGCTTAGCTCTTCTTCTTGGTCGCCGTGGCCTTTTTGACCGGCGGCTTCTTCTTGGCGACCACCGGCTGGGCCTTCGGCGGCGGCGGCGGCTCGTAGGGCATCTGGGCGCCGGACGCCTTGATCACGCACATGCCGGTGTCGATCATGATGTGCTGGCCCAGGCAGAACACATCCTCGTAGTGCGGCTTGGCCACCGCCAAGCACTGGTAGAGGTTCAGCTTGGCCATGTTCAGGCACATGGCGCTGGCCGGCTCGGCCATCACCGCCTCGATCAGCGCCAGTTTGTCGTCGCCGGCGTAGCCGAGCGCCGCCAGGGCGGCCACGGCCATGCCGCGGATCACCAGGGGCTTGTAGGGCGGCGGGGCCGAGCGCGGCGCGTCCACCATCGGCACGCCGCCGATCGAGGCCTGCTGGAGGGCCGCGACGTCGGCGCTGTCGGCCAGGCCGGGAGTCGCCGACATGGTCTTAGCGTAGGCCAGGCGGCCGTCGCGATCGAGAACCGGCAGGGTCGACCATTTGGCGCGCTGGATGTCGTAGGCCGACTGCTTCACGGCCTTGCCGGCGGTGTAGAGCTTCAGGCCGTCGGCGCCGAGCGTGTCGATGATCCGCCCCGCCGCGGTGTCGCTGCCCTTGAAGCCGACGGCGTAGGCCGGGTCGGCGATGATCTGGTTGATGACCTGCTGGCGCTGGGCCGGATCGGCCGCGAAGGCCCGCACCGAGGCGACATAGGTCGGATCCTGCAGGGCCAGGACAGCCGCGTAGGCCGTGGCACCCGACAGGAACTGCTTGGGCTCGTAGGCGACGCCGATCTTCAGCGAGGCCTGAATCTGTTCGCCGTTGTCGAAGGTGGCGCCGATCGCGCCGGCGCGCTGCATGTAGCCGCGGAAGGCGCTGGCCTTCTCGACGATGCTGGAGGACAGGGTGATCGGCGGCGGCGCGGGCGGCGCGGCGACCACGGGCGGCGGCGGCGGCGGCGTCTCGCAGCTCGCCAGCAAGGTGGCGGCGGCGACGGCCAGGGCCGTCAGCGCGGTGCGCGTACGCGTGGTGGAAAACATCCCAAACATCCCCGTTGAGCAGAGCGCTCGCCAGTACATCGGCGCGCGGGCGAGATTGTGACAGTCGGCCCGTTAACCATGTCTTGACAAGCGTCGCTGTCCTAAAGCTCTGGAAGCCCCCTGGAGGTTCCTCCGGCGGCGTTTAGTCGAACAGTTTGGAGACCGATTCTTCGTTGGCGATCCGACGGATGGCCTCGCCGATCAGCGGGGCGCACGAGACGTAGCGGATCTTCTTGCAGGCCTTGACGGTGTCGGAGGCTTCGATCGAGTCGGTGACCACCAGCTCGGTCAGCACCGAATTGGCCACCCGCTCGGCGGCCGCGCCCGACAGGACGCCGTGGGTGACATAGGCCGAGACCGACTTGGCGCCTTGGGCCATCAGGGCGGAGGCGGCGTTGCACAGGGTTCCGGCCGAGTCGACGATGTCGTCGAACAGGATGCAGCGACGGTCCTTCACGTCGCCGATGATGTTCATGACCTCGCTTTCGCCCGGCGCCGAACGGCGCTTGTCGACGATGGCCAGGTCGGCGTCGTCCAGGCGCTTGGCCAGGGCGCGGGCCCGCACCACGCCGCCGACGTCCGGCGAGACGACCATCAGGTCGTCGCCCATCTTGTAGCGCTTGTGGATGTCGTCGGCGAGCAGGCGCGAGGGCAGCAGGTTGTCGGTCGGGATGTCGAAGAAGCCCTGGATCTGGCCGGCGTGCAGATCCATGGTCAGGACGCGATCGGCGCCAGAGCGGGTGATCAGGTTGGCCACCAGCTTGGCCGAGATCGGCGTGCGGCCGCCGGTCTTGCGATCCTGACGGGCGTAGCCGAAGTAGGGCAGAACCGCCGTGATCCGCTTGCCCGACGCGCGCTTCAGGGCGTCGACGCAGATCAGCAGCTCCATCAGGTTGTCGTTGGCCGGATAGCTGGTCGACTGGATAACGAAGACGTCCTCGCCGCGCACGTTCTCGTCGATGGTGACGAAAACCTCGAGGTCGGCGAACCGGCGCACCTGGGCGCGGGTCAGCGGCATGTCCAGATATTCCGCAATGGCCTGGGCCAGGGTGCGGTTCGAATTGCCGGACAGCAGCTTCATGGTTTTGTCTCGGAAGGGGTGTCGCCGTTGCCGGGGCTTCTAGCAGCCTCGGGCGCGGGAACAAGCTTAAGTCGCGATTGACCCTGGTTATTTGACGCGGTCAGGCTTCCAGCGCGATTGCCGAGAGAAGCCGCCCATAGTCGGACTCCCCTGCCAGGAAGGCCCTGCGGTTCGAAAAGAACAGGTCCGGCTCCGTGCGCGTGTCGCGGCCGACCCATTCGCTTTGTCCTACGCCCGCCGTCTCCAGGCGGTCCAGAACGAAGGTCGGCAGGTCGAACAGCCGCTTGTCGTCGGCTTGGCCCGGCGCGAAGAATCGCCCGGAGCCGGGGCTGTCGGCCTCGAAGCGGTGCAGGAACTCCAGCCCGACCTCATAGGACTTTGGCCCGATGCAGGGACCGACGGCGGCGATCATGCGCGCGGGGTCGGCGCCCAGCATCACCATCTGGTCGACGGCGGCCTGAACCACGCCGTCCAGGGCGCCGCGCCACCCGGCGTGGGCGGCGGCTACGACGCGGGCGACCGGATCGGCGATCAGCACCGGCGCGCAGTCGGCGTGCAAGGCGCCGCAGACCACGCCAGGGGTCTTGGTCACCACGGCGTCACCCTCCGGACGAACCTCGCCCCACGAGCCGTCGGCGACGATGGCGATGGTGGAGTGGATCTGGAAGCAGGTGTTCAGGTCTTCCGGCGAAGCCCCGAACCAGGCGGCGGCCCGGGCGCGGTTCTCGGCGACATCGGCCGGGTCGTCCTTGCTGCCCCGCCCGACGTTGAGGCTGGAATAGAGGCCGGTCGAGACCCCGCCCTGGCGCGTGAAGAACGCGTGCTTCACCCCGGCGACGGCGGCCAGCAGCGGCGACTGTACGGTGGGCAGGTCGTGCATCGTCAGGGTTCCTCGAACAGCGGAGGAGAAAGGCCGGGTGCGGACAGGCAGACGACCTTGAACAACTGTCCCATCTGCGCCGCTCCGGTCAGGCGATCAAGCTGTCTGGCCAGCTTGTCGGCCTGGTCTGGTCGCGCCGCGGCCAGGGCTTCGGCCCGGGTCTCGACGCCCAGCGCCTGCAGGAACGCGCCCTGGGTCAGGATGGGTCCGGTGGCGGCGCCAGCCTCGGCCGCGGCGGCCAGGACGGCGGGGAAGTCGGCCCAGACGGTCAGGTCGGCGCGGCCGGGCTCGGCCAGGGGCGAGACTTTCCGGTGGCCCTTCAAGGCCTGCAACGTGTCGCCCGCTCCCGGAGTGTCGCGGCCGTAGTCGATCAGCAGGGCGGCCCCGCCGTCCCGGACGACGCGGTGACCGATCTCCGATCCGAGGGCGGCCTGGGCGGGCGAGGATTCGACGACCGCGCCGGGCTCCAGCCCCTCTCCAGGCGGGGGAGGCGTCGAAGGGGACGGAAGGGGAAGTTCACCAAGGTGGGTCTGCTCTCCCGTCCGGCCTGTTCGCGCCGCCGTCTTCCCGGGGGCAGGGGCTAGCGCCCGCAGCCCAAACGCCAGGTCGCCCGCCTCGTCCAGTCCCACCACCCGTTCGGCCCAGCCGCCCTCCGTCCGCACGAACTGGTGGGCCGGCAGACAGTCCAACACCTCGTTGGCGACCAGCAGCAGCGGCGCGCCGGCCGGCACGGCCTCCACGCGATCCGCCCAGTTCGCAGCCAGGGGCGCGCCCTCCAGCCGCTCGGTCTGGACCGCGCGCAGCGGCGGCGACACCTCGACCAGCCACAGGTCGGCCGCCGTGAGGAAGTCGGGCGACAGCCGCGCCGCGCGCAGGATGTCGGACATCAGAGTCCCGTCGCCCGGCCCCAGCTCGACCAGCCGCACCGGCGCGGGGCGGCCCATGCGGGTCCAGGTCTCCAGCAGCCACAGGCCGATCAGCTCGCCGAACATCTGGCTGACGCCCGGCGCGGTCAGGAAGTCGCCGCCTTCGTCCCCTCCCGCCGAAGCGATGGCGGGACGGGTGGCGTAGTAGCCGTCGCGCGGGTCGTGCAGGCAGCGGGTGAAGTACTCGGCGACGCTGATCGGCCCGTCCTGGGCGATCTGCGCCCGCAGGCGGTCAAGCAGGCTCATGGGTTTCCGAAGGCGGGGCGACCGGCTCGCGCAGGGCGCGCCACAGCAGCCAGACGCCGACCAGCAGCATCGGGATCGACAACATCATCCCCATGGTCAGGCCGAACGGGAAGTCCGGCATGCCGCGATCGGGATTGCGCACGTTCTCCAGCGCCGCGCGGAACAGGCCATAGCAGATCAGGAAGGTCGCCACGAGCGCGCCCCGGCGCTGCAGCCATTTCAGCCGATAGGTCGCGAAGGCGAGGATCGCGAACAGGACGGCGCCCTCCAGCGCGGCCTCGTAGAGCTGGCTGGGATGGCGCGGCAGCTCGCCGGCCGGGCAGGAGCCGCCGCTCGCGGCTCGGATGGTGTCGTTACAGAAGATCATGCCGAACGGGTGATCGGTGACCCGGCCCCACAGCTCGCCGTTGATGAAGTTGGCGCAGCGGCCGAAGAACAGGCCGATCGGCACGACCGGGGCGACCAGATCGCCCAGCTTCAGCATGTCGATCCTGTTCTGGCGGGCGAACAGCGCGATCGCCGCGCAGACGCCCAGGAAACCGCCGTGGAACGACATGCCGCCTTGCCAGATGCGCAGCACCTGCAGCGGGTCCGAGGCCAACTCGGCGCGCTGCCCGTCGTTGATCAGCATGTAGAACAGGATGTAGCCGATGCGGCCGCCCACGATGATGCCCAGGGTGATCCACAGCACCAGGTCGTCGATCTGCACCGAGGTGGCGGTCGGCTTCTGACCGCCCCACAGCTTGGCGTCGCGGACCAGGCGGACCGCGTACTGCCAGCCCAGCAGGATGCCGGCGACATAGGCCAGGGCGTACCAGCGCAAGGCCAGCGGGCCCCATTGCAGGGCCCAGGGGCCGATGTGGACGATGGGGTCGATGTCGGGGAAGATCACGCCGCGTGCGCTCCGGACGGACAGAAGGTCGCAGGCATACCGTGGTTCCTCTTCGCTTTCATCCCTCGTTTCCCATATAAGGCCCGGTCCCATAAGTTCGGGACGAACCGCGCCGCGCCCCCGACGGGCTTTGGGAATCTCGATGCACAGCCAAAATCCCTTCCTCGACGAATTCGCCAAGTTAACCCAGGCCGCCATGGGCATCGCCCAGACAGCCGGCGAAGAGGCCAAGACCGCGATGCGGGCCCAGGCCGACCGGCTGGCCGCGGAGTTCGACCTGATCCGGCGCGACGACTTCGAGGCCTTGAAGGCCGAGGTGGCCGCCCTTCGCGCCGAAGTCGCCGAGCTGAAGGCCCCAAAAGCCCCGGCCAAGAAGGCCGCCCCTGGTAGCGACAACGCGGCCAAATAGACGCGTTTCGTTCTCGTTCGACGTGAAGGCGCTTGTGACGCCGCCCACGAAGCAGATTAGACTCCCTCGCGTGGGTGATTTGGTCGGGTCCCACGACCCGTCTCTCCCCGGGGGCCAAAGGTTCTTATGGACACCCAACCGGAAGAAGACGACGTCCTGCTGGCGATGGACCCTCTCGAGGTCGTCGAACATGTGCTGGCGGCGGAGAACCTGACGTTCGACCGCACGGAGGACGGCGATCTGGCGTTCGCCCTGACCGGCGACTGGAAGGATTACGAGCTGTGGTTCGCCTGGCGACCCGAGGCCGATTGCCTGCAGCTGTGCCTGTCGCTGGACCTGCGCGCCGCCAAGACCAAGCGCGCCGCCGCCTACGAACTGCTGTCGATGATCAACCAGCGCGTCTGGCTGGGCCATTTCGAGGTCTGGACCGAGGACGGCGAGGTCGTGTTCCGCCACGCCCTGGCCCTGCCGGCCGGCGAGCGCCCGACCATGGCCCAGGCCGCCTCGATGATCGACGCCGCCGTGGAAGCCGCCGACCGCTTCTATCCGGCCTTCGACTTCCTGCTTCACGGCGCCAAGACGCCCGACGAGGCCATGGCCGCCTGCATGTTCGAGACCGTCGGCCAAGCCTAGTATCCGGGGACATGCCCTCGCGGCGTGTCCCCACGGTGCGCACCGACCTGGAAAAGGGGACACGCCGCGAGGGCATGTCCCCGGCTCGCTCGCCGCAGCGTGACCTGCTAGGCAGGCTCTATCGAGTTCAGCGGAGCCGCCCATGACCACCCCCATCCTCCTCCTCGGCGCCGGACGCATGGGCGGGGCCTTGATCGAGGGCTGGGTCAAGGCGGGGGCGTTCGCCCTGGGCGACCTGATCATCCGCGACCCCAACATCGAGCCCGCCGCCTTTCCGGGCGCGACCCTCAATCCGCCGCCGCAGGCCCTGGCCGCCGCCAAGACCGTGCTGCTGGCCGTCAAGCCGCAGATCTGGCGCGAGGCCGTCGCCGACATCGTCCCGCATCTGGCGCCCGACGCGGTGATCGTCTCGATCGCCGCCGGCGTGCGCGCCTCCGACATCAGCCAGACGTTCGGCGGCCGCGCCGTGGCCCGGGTGATGCCGACCACCGCCGTCGCCATCGGCCTGGGCGCGGCCAGCGTCTATGCCGACGCGCCCGACGCCCGGGCGAGGGCGCACGCCCTGATGGACCCGGTCGCCACGGTGGTCGACCTCGACGACGAGGACCTGATGCACGCGGCGACCGCCGTGTCGGGCTCGGCCCCGGCCTATCTCTACGCCTTCATCGAGGCGCTGGAGACGGCGGGCGCCGGCCAAGGCCTCGACCCGGCGGCCTCGGCCAAGCTGGCGCGGGCGACGATCGTCGGCGCGGCGGCCCTGCTGGGCCAGGGCGGCGAGGAGCCGGCCGAGCTGCGCAAGCAGGTGACGTCCCCGGGCGGGACGACGGCGGCCGCGCTCGGCGTGCTGATGGGAGAGGGCGGATTTGGCGACCTGCTGCCGCGCGCCTTGGAAGCGGCGGCGAAACGATCCGTGGAGCTGGGAGGCTAAAACCCTCGTCCCGTTGGGGGAGGGTTCTTGCTTCGCGCCGCCCGGTCCGCCATCTCAACAGCCATGACCACCGCCGAAGACATCCTTGACCGCGCCTCCGCCGCCGCCCTCGCCTTGGCCGCCGACCGGCCGTGGACCCAGATCAGCCTGCGCGACATCGCCTTGAAGGCCGAGGTTCCGTTCGCTGAGCTCTACGCCCGCGCCGACGGCAAGGGCGCGGTGTTGAACTACCTGGCGGCCCGCTTCGACCGCGCCGCCCTGGCGACGGTGTCCGCCGACGACGCCACGACCCACGACCGCCTGTTCGACGCCGCCATGGCTCGGATCGAGGCCATGGAGCCGCATCGCGCCGCCCTGGTCGCCATCAGCCGCTCCGAGAGCGTCGTGATTTCGGCCCTGCGCTTCCCGAAGACCGCCCGCGCGATCCTGGAAGCCGCCGGCGTCGACGCGACGCCCGCCCGGCTGACCGCCATGTCGGCGGTCTGGGGGCGCACCCTTCAGGTCTGGCGCGACGACGAGGGCGCGCTAAATCGCACCATGGCCGAGCTGGACAAGCGCCTGAAGCAGATGGCTCAGGGCCTGGAAAAGATCGGCTCAGGGCTCTAGCCCTCTCCGATCTTGGACAAACAAAAAGCCCGCCGGGATCGCTCCCGGCGGGCTTCTTTTCGTTCAGGCTCTAAGTCCGATCAGCTCTTGGTCGCGTTGGTCGGCAGCTTGCAGCCGCCGCCCACGCCCTTGGCCTGCAGGCACGAGAGCAGTTCGGCCGGCTTGGGAGCGTTCTGGTTCAGCGGATAGGCCATCACCCAGCCCGGCAGGCCGTCCGAGCAGGCGACTTCGACGAAGCCCTGGGTCGGGGTCTGGCCGATGATGCGGGCGCCCGAAACAGTGCAGCTGCCCTTGCCCATCGCCTTCAGGTCGTTGGTCAGGCGCGGGAAGGCCGCGTCCTGCTTGGTGAAGCTGCAGCGATAGCCGTTCATTTCCGAGGTGATGCAGTCGTAGACAGTGTTGCTGTCGGCGGTGAAGATGCCGATGCCGCCGTCGGGACGGTTGGAGCACTTCAGCTCGACGATCTCCTTGCGGGGATCCTGGCTGGGCAGCATGCCGTACTTCTCGACCTTGCAGTCGAAGCCGGCCTTGGTGGCCAGCTTGGTGTAGAGGCCGGCCTGCTCGGTCTGGGCGGCGACGGCGTCGCTCAGGGTGCAGCCGCCGCCGACGAAGCCGGCTTGAGCGCAGTCGATGGCCTTGACCAGAGCGCCGCCGGCCGCGGCCTGCTGCAGCACGTAGCCCTTGCCGTCCTGGCACGAGACTTCGAAGTAGTTGTCGGTCTTGGTGCTGAGGATGTAGCGCTTGTCCTTGACCGCGCAGTTCTTGCCCGACGCGGCGTTCAGCGTGTCGACCACGGCCAACTGGGTGGCCTTGTCGGTCAGCTTGCAGCTGACATTGCCGCCGTCTTCGTACAGCAGGCAGCTGTTGACGACCACGTCCTGGGCCACATTGACCGGAGCCGAGGTCTGAATGATGTAGCCGGCGCCGCCCTTACAGGCGACTTCGAAATAGGCGTTGTGGGCGCCGGCGCCGATGGCGCGGGCGTTTTCGATGTCGCAGGGAGTCTTGGACTTGGCGAGGAACGGCGCGAGGCCGGCCTTGGGATCGGCGTTGCCGGGCAGGATGCAGGCCAGGGCGCTGGGCTTGCCGTCGGCGGCCGCGGCGGCGGTTTCCAGGCAGCTGTAGGTCTGCGGCGCCGCGTCCTTCTTGGCCAGCAGCGCGAAGCCGAGGCCCTCCTGACAGGCGACCTCGTAATAATCCGTGGCCGTCTTCTTGTCGTTGCCGATCAGGCGGGCGTCCGTGACCGTGCACGAAATACCGGCGGCCTTGGCGATGTCGGGCGCGGCCTTCATGCCGGCCTCGCGGGCCTTGGCGTCGACGGCGGCCGGCTTTTCCTTTTCCTTCGCCGCCGAGATCACGGTGGCGGGAACGAGCGCGACGAGCGCGAGGGCGGCCGTCAAGCCGATCGCGATAGGCCTCATGGGGGATGTCTCCTGGGGTAAATTCCTCGCGGCGGACTTAAGGCCCGCTTGCATCAAGGGTCAAGATGTCGTCCGACGGGGGCGTAATCATGACGACGGAAGCGACCGGAGGACGCAGATGCGAGACGGGATCGAGGAAGACGCGCCCGAGCCGTCCGAGAAGACGTCCAGGCCGCGGCTGGTCTATCCGTTCGAGGCGGCGCCGGAGACCGGTTCGGGCCAGGCCGTCGAGGTCGCGCCGGGGGTCCTGTGGCTGCGCCAGCCGCTGGGCGGCTCGCTGGGCTTCATCAATGTCTGGGCGATCCAGGACGGGGACGGCTGGGCGGTGGTCGACACCGGCCTGCAGACCAAGGAGACCTCCCAGGCCTGGCGCGCCGCCTTCGCGGGAGCGCTGGCCGGGCGACCGGTCACACGGGTGATCGTCACGCACCTCCATCCCGACCATGTGGGCCTGGCCGGCTGGATCGCCCGAAAGTTCGACGTTCGGCTATGGATGACGCGGCTGGAATATTTCCAGTGCCGGATGCTGGTGGCCGATACCGGCCGCGAGGCGCCCGAGGACGGCGTCCGGTTCTTCCACGCCGCCGGCTGGGACGACGAGGCGATCGACGCCTACAAGGCGCGGTTCGGCGGCTTCGGCAAGGCGATCTACCAGATGCCCGACAGCTATCGTCGCCTCACCGACGGCGAGACCTTCCGGATCGGCGACCACGACTGGCGGGTGGTCACGGGCCAGGGCCATTCTCCCGACCATGCCTGCCTGTGGTGTCCGGAGCTGGACGTGCTGATTTCCGGCGACCAGGTTCTGCCGCGCATCTCGTCCAACGTCTCGGTGCATCCCACCGAGCCGGACGCCGATCCGCTGAGCGACTGGATCACCTCGCTGGCCAAGGTGAAGGCGACCGTGCCGGACACGGTTCTGGTCCTGCCGGCCCACAACGATCCGTTTCGAGGCCTGCACGCCCGCATCGACCACCTGATCAATGGCCACGAGCGCGGTCTGGGAAGGCTTGAAGGCAAGCTGGCCGAGCCCAAGCGCGTGGTCGACGTGTTCGGCGCGCTGTTCGCCCGGCCGATCGGCCCGGATCTGCTGGGCATGGCGACGGGCGAGGCCCTGGCCCATCTCAATTGCCTGATCGGCCGCGGCCTGGCCACGCGCGAGGCTGACGGCGACGGGGTCAACTGGTATCGAGCCGCGGGCTGACGCCCATCGATCCTGGAGCGCCGCCATCCGTATCGTCCTCGCAACCGCCGGATCGCTGGGCGACCTGCACCCTTTCCTGGCCCTGGGGCTGGCGCTGCAGGCTCAGGGTTTCCGAGCCGAGATCGCCACCTCGGCCGAATACCGGGCCAAGGTCGAGGCCGAGGGCCTGGGTTTCCATGAGATCGGTCCCAGCTTGGAGCGCCTGCGGGCGGACCTCGGCATGGACCTGGCCCAGATCACCCAGGGCATCGCCGCCTCGGACGTCTTCCTGTTCGAGAAGATCGTGACGCCTTACCTGGCCAGCGCGACGCGGCAACTGATCGTTGCCGCACAAGGCGCCGCGGCTATCGTCGGCGGCAGCTTCGCGGCCGGAGCGGTGATCGCCGCCGACGCGCTGGACCTGCCGTTCGTCTCGGTGGCCCTGCAGCCGACCGTGGTGTTCTCGGCCTACGACCCGCCACGCCTGCCCAAGGCCCCTTGGCTGGCCCCCGCCGTCGGCGGTCCACGCCTTTGGCTCAATCGCGCGACCATCGCGATCGGCCGGGCCAGCACCGACGCCTGGACCAAGCCCGTCAACGCCGTCCGGCGCGAACTGGGCCTGTCGCCCACGCGAGATAATCTGTTCTTCGACGCCGGCCGCCGCGCCGCCCTGTCGCTGGGACTCTATTCCTCGCTGCTCGGCTCGCGCCAACCCGATGCGCCGGACAATTTCGACGTCCTCGGCTATGCGGGCTACGACAGCGACCAGGGCGGCCCGGCCAGCCTGCCGCCGACCTTGGACGCCTTCCTCGCGGGCGGTCCCCCGCCCCTGGTCTTCACCCTGGGCAGCGCTGCGGTGAACATTCCCGGCCGATTCTATCGGGAGAGCCTCGCGGCCGCCCGCCGCCTGGGACGGCGCGCGGTGCTGCTGGTGGGACCCGACGGCGACCTGTCGATCGCCGAGGGTGCGGTCGACGCCGTCGCCGTGTCCTACGCGCCCTATTCGCTGCTGTTCCCCCGCGCCGCGGCCATCGTCCACCAGGGCGGGGTCGGCACCACCCAGCAGGCGCTACGCGCTGGCCGGCCGCAGTTGGTCGTGCCCCACCTGGGCGACCAGTTCGACAACGGCGCGCGGATCGCACGGCTGGGCGTGGGAGTCACCATGGCGCGCGCCGCCTATCGCGCGGCGACGGCGGCGGCCGCTCTGGGCCGGCTTCTGGAGGGCGCCGACACGATCGCCGCCGCCAGGCGGATCGGCGAGATCGCGGCCAGGGAGGACGGGGCCGGCGAGGCGGCGCGCCGCATCGCCGGCCTTCTGGCCTAGCGAACGTCCTCAGGCCGACAAGCGCTTTTCGTATTCGGCCTTGAGCTTGCTCCAGCCGTCCCAGAAGGACGCCGTCTGCGGCTTGCCGCTGATCCGCGTGACCAGGACGTCCAGGTGGGCATGCCAGCCGGCGCTGACATTGAGCAGTTGGGCGCGGTCGGGCAGGCGGCGGTGGATGACGGTCAGCAGCACCTTGTCGCCGGCGGGCTCCAGCTCGAACGAGACCTCGCCCTGGTTCCAGGTGAACGCCAGCTTGCGGCCCGGTTCGAACGCCAGGATGCGGCTTTCCAGGCGATGCTCGGCGCCAAAGCCGTCCGGGCGCGTACCCGGCGGGTCGCTCAGTTCGTCGTTGCGCCAGACCAGCTCGAACGGCGTGTCGGTCTTGCCCTGCATCTGGCCCGAGGCCAGCCATTGGCGGCGCAGTTCGCTTTCGGTGAGATAGGCCCAGACCCGGTCGACCGGGCCCGGCAGCAGGCGCTGAATCTTCAGGGTCAGGGGCTCGATCACTTCGCCATAGGCTTCCAGGGTCGCGAGTTCCGTCATTGGTCGTCTCCTTTTCCGGGGGGTGGGGTCTTGCGGGCGTCCTCCTCGCGAAGGAGCCGGTCCAGCACGTCCAGACGGCCTGTCCAGAAGCGCTCGTAGAAGTTCAGCCACTCGTGCGCCGTGGCCAGCGGGCCGGGTTCGAGGCGGCATAGATGCGTGCGGCCGCGAACCTCGCGCTGGATCAGGCCGGCGCTTTCCAGGGCCTTGATGTGCTTGGAAGCGGCGGCCAGCGAGATCGAGAACGGCTCGGCCAGCTGGCCCACCGTGCGTTCGCCATTGGCCAGCTCGCGCAGCATCCGGCGGCGGGTGCCGTCGCCCAGGGCGTGGAACACGCTGTCCAGCTGAGGAGCGGAGAGGGGAGAGAATAATTCAACCATGTGGTTGAATGTGTTGGCTGAGGATCGAAGAGTCAACCGATTGGTTGAATAAGTTCCGACATAGACCAAAACATTCGTTTGATATTTCGTGCGCGAACTATAATCTCGCGTCATGACCGCGCCCCCCGATCGCCGCCTGGTGTTCCTGCTCAATGTCGCGCACCGCCGGGTGCAGCGCTATGTCGAGGCCAAGATGGCCGCCAAGGGCGGGCTGACCGCGGCGCAGTCCGGGGCCCTGTTCGTGCTGGGCCAGAAGGACGGCGCCCTGATCGGCGAGGCGGCCGAGGCCCTGGACCTGGCCCCCTCGGCCATGACCGGCCTGGTGGACCGCATGGTCCGCGCCGAACTGGTCGAGCGCCGACCCGATCCCAGGGACGGCCGCGCCTTTCGCCTGCACCTGACCCCGCGCGGCGAGGACGCCCGCAAGGAGGCCAAGGCCGGCGTCGAAGGCCTGAACGCCCACCTCACCGCAGGCTTCACGGACGATGAGATCGCCGTGGTGTCGCGCTGGCTGGCCAGCCTGCAAACGAAATTCCCCAAAGGAGACCCCGCATGACCGAGTCCGTGAAGGTCGATGTCGACGCCGGCGTGATGACCATCACCCTGGCGCGGCCGGAGAAGAAGAACGCGCTCAGCAACAGCATGTACGGCGTGCTGGCCGATAGCCTGGAGCGGGCCGAGACCGACCCCTCGGTGCGGGTGGTGGTGTTCCAGGCCGACGGCGACAGCTTCAGTTCGGGCAACGACCTGCAGGACTTCGCGGCTCAGGCGACGGGGGCCTTCACCGGGGAACGCCACGTGATGCGGTTCCTGAAAAACCTGGCCAAGGCCACCCGCCCGCTGGTCGCCGCCGTCCAGGGGCAGGCCGTGGGCGTGGGGACGACCATGCTGCTGCACTGCGACTTGGTGTTCACCAGCCCGGACGCCAAGCTGACCGTGCCGTTCGTCAATCTGGCCCTGGTGCCGGAGGCCGCTTCCAGCCTGCTGCTGCCGGCCCGCATCGGCCACGCTCGCGCCTACGCCATGTTCGCCCTGGGCGAGGCGGTCAGCGGCGAGACGGCCGCCGCCTGGGGCATCGCCAACGCCTGCGTGCCGCTGGAAGACCTGCGCGCCAAGGCCCGCGCCGCCGCCGACCAGCTGGCCAAGCGTCCGCTGGGCGCCCTGACGGTGACCAAGTCGCTGATGCGCGACGCCGAGGCGATCTCGGCCCTGATGGACAAGGAAGGCGAGCTGTTCGCCGCGCGCCTGCAGACCGCCGAGGCGCGGGAAGCCTTCATGGCCTTCGCCGAGCGCCGCGCGCCCGATTTCTCGAAGGTGGGGTGAGGCGGCCGTCCTATCCCCGTTTCCCCGGCGAAGGCCGGGGCCCAGGTGAAGCCCACGAGCCGCTCTGGATGAATCTGGGTCCCGGCCTTCGCCGGGAAGACGGAAGTTCGAGTAGCTAGAACAACAAACAAAAATTAGGGAGCGAACCATGCCCGACCGCATCAAATCCGCCTTCGGGCCCTTCACCGACGCCCGCGACGTCGTCGCGGGCCAGGACCTGACGGGCAAGGTCGCCATCGTCACCGGCGGGGCGACCGGCATCGGCGTCGAGACCGCCCGCGCCTTGGCGGAAGCCGGGGCCGAGGTGGTGATCGCGGTGCGCAAGCCGGACCTGGCCGAGGCGGCGGTGGCCGACATCGCCAAGACCGCGAAGGGCAAGGTCAGCTGGTCGATGCTGGACCTCTCCAGCTTCAAGTCGATCCGCGCCTTCGCCGAGCGCTGGGGCGACCGGCCGCTGAACCTGCTGATCAACAACGCCGGGGTCATGGCCTGCCCGCTCGCCTATACCGAGGACGGGCTGGAGATGCAGATCGGCACCAACCACTTCGGCCACTTCCTGCTGTCGGTGCTGCTGGCCCCGAACCTGGTGGCCGGCGCCAAGTCGGGCTGGGGCTCGCGGCTGGTGTCGCTGTCGTCGATCGGCCATCGCCGCGCGCCGATGAACTTCGACGACCCTCACTTCCGCTCGCATCCCTACGAGAAGTGGGAAAGCTACGGCCAGGCCAAGACCGCCAACGCCCTGTTCGCCGTGGGCTTCGACAAGCGGTTCAAGGATCGGGGGGTGCGCGCCTTCGCCGTGATGCCGGGCGGCATCATGACCCCGCTGCAGCGCCATCTGCCGATCGAGGAGCAGAAGGCGATGGGCTGGATCGACGACGACGGCAAGGTGCGCGACGGCTTCAAGACGCCTGCCCAGGGCGCCTCGACCAGCGTCTGGGCGGCCGTAGGCAGTGAGCTGGACGGGACTGGCGGACTCTATCTGGAGGACTTGGCCCAGGCCGAGCCCTGGAGCAAGGAGCACCCCTGGTCCGGCGTCCTGCCCCACGCCCTGGATCCCGAGGCGGCCGAGCGTCTCTGGGCCCTGTCTGTCGAGACCACGGGCGCGGGAGGCTGACCTCATCATCCGCCTTGCCGGACACACGGCGAAGGATCAGGGTCGCCTCCACCGTGTGATCGACCGAACCGGCGCCATCGTGGTCAGAACCGCATCGAGAGCAGAAGCATGAGCAGCCTAGCTGGGAAGACCCTCTTCATCACCGGCGCCTCGCGCGGCATCGGCCTGGCCATCGCCCTGCGCGCGGCCCGCGACGGGGCCAACATCGTCATCGCCGCCAAGACCGCCGAGGCCCACCCCAAGCTGCCCGGCACGATCTACACCGCCGCCGCCGAGATCGAGGCGGCGGGCGGAAAGGCGCTGCCGCTGGTCGTCGACGTGCGCGAGGAGGCCAGCGTCCAGGCGGCGGTCGACAAGGCGGTCGAGACGTTCGGGGGCATCGACATCTGCGTCAACAACGCCTCGGCGATCTCGCTCACCGGCACGCTGTCGACCGACATGAAGCGCTACGACCTGATGCACCAGATCAACGGGCGCGGCACGTTCCTGACCTCGAAGATCTGCCTGCCGCACCTGAAGAAGGCGGCCAATCCGCACATTCTCGCCCTGTCGCCGCCGCTGGACATCAAGCCCCGCTGGTTCGCGCCGCACGTGGCCTATTCGATGGCCAAGTACAATATGAGCCTCGCCATGCTGGGCATGGCCGAAGAGTTCCGGGCCGACGGCGTGGCCTGCAACGCGCTGTGGCCCCGCACCGCCATCGCCACCGCCGCCATCCAGTTCGCCCTGACCGGCGAGGAGGGGCTCAAGCACTGTCGGACGGTCGAGATCATGGCCGACGCGGCCCACGCCATGTTCCTCAAGCCCTCGCGCGAATTCACCGGCCAGTTCGTGATCGACGACACGTTCCTCTACGCCGAGGGCGTGCGCGACTTCGACCAGTACCGCGTCGATCTGACCGCCACCCTGATGCCGGACTTCTTCGTGCCCGAAGACAGCCTCCCACCGCCGGGGGTGGTGATCGGGTAGCGCCTCGAAGGACGCACGGCGCTAAGGCTTCCGAACCTTCCGCGCCGCCGCCACCGCGATCGACCGACGCGCCCACGCCACCATCAGCTCCGGATCGTCCAGCGCCTCGGCCGGCGCGGTCCAGTAGGCCATGGGGCTCATGCCGGCCGGTGCGAACTGGGTGCCGCCGGCCGCTTCGAAATCGGGGCGCAGGGTCTCGTCGCCCTTCAGGTACAGGGTGTCGTCGTCGATCAGGGCGAAGAACAGGCCTTGGGCGTAGAGCCCGACTCCGCCGAACATCCTGCGCGAGGTCAGCGGCCCGACCGGGGCCAGCTGTTCGAGCACGAAATCCAGATAGTCCAAAGAGACCGCCATATGCCCGTCGCCATTCGCCCAGCCGTCCGAGAGGACAGCGCCCTGATCCTGCAGTTCATCCGCGACCTGGCCGAGTACGAGAAGCTGCTCGACGATGTGCGAGCGACTGAAGGCGACGTCACGGTCGCTTTGTTCGGCGAAAATCCCAAGGCCTTCTGCGACATCGCCGAGATCGACGGCCAGCCGGTCGGCTTCGCGCTGTGGTTCTACAACTTCTCGACCTTTGTCGGGCGGCACGGGATCTATCTGGAAGACCTGTTCGTGCGGCCCCAGGCGCGTGGCTCCGGCGCGGGCAAGGCGCTGCTGGCCAATCTGGCGAGGCGCTGCCTGGACGAGAACCTGGGCCGGCTGGAATGGGCCGTGCTCGACTGGAACGCCCCGTCGATCGCCTTCTACGACAGCCTGGGCGCCGCGGCGATGGACGAGTGGATCGTGCGACGGATGACGGGCGAGGCGCTGGAGAGGCTGGCCAGCAACTAGGCCTCACCAACTGTGGTTGTCATCCCGGACAAGGCCCGAAGGGCCGCCGATCCGGGACCGCCGGAAGCGCTGAGTTCACGCGTCGGTCCCGGATCTCCGCGCTGCGCGCTCGTCCGGGATGACAACGAATTTTGGAACAGGTTGAGACCTACTCCAGCCGATCCGCCTTCCTCAGCGCCGGGAACATCCTGGCCCAGGCCCCTGTGACCACCAGCGCCCCGACGCCGCCGAAGACGGCCGCGCCGACCGGGCCCAGGAACCGGGCCGCGACGCCGCTCTCGAACTCGCCCAGCTCGTTGGAGGCGCTGATGAACAGGCCCGAGACGGCGGCGACGCGGCCGCGCATCGGGTCGGGCGTGACCAGCTGAACCAGGGTCTGGCGGATATAGACCGAAACCATGTCGGCCCCGCCCAGGACGACCAAGGCGGCCACCGACAGCCAGGTCCACTTCGACAGGCCGAACACAATGGTCGCGGCGCCGAACACGGCCACGGCGCCGAACATCAGCAGGCCCGCGCGGCGGCGGATCTGGTGGCTGGCCAGGAAAACCGCCACCACGGTCGCACCCACGGCGGGCGCCGCCCGCAGGATCCCGAAGCCCTCGGCGCCGACATGCAGCACGTCGCGGGCGAAGACCGGCAGCAGCGCCGTGGCCCCGCCCAGCAGCACCGCGAACAGGTCCAGCGAGATCGAGCCGAACACGATCTTGTTGTCCCAGGTGTAGGCCAGGCCCTCCTTGATCAGGGTCCAGCGCGAGCCCGGCTGCACCACGGGCTTGGTCGACTGGCGGATGAACGTCAGCAGCACGCCGCCCAGCAGGAACAGGCCCACCGACGCCCCGAAGGCGGTGGCCGGGGAGACCGCGCACAGCAGGCCGCCCAGGGCCGGACCGATGATCGAGGCGCTCTGCCAGGACAGCGAGTTCCAGGCGATGGCGCGCGGCAGCAACGGACGCGGCACCAGCATCGGCCCCATGGCGCTGGACGCCGGCGACAGGAAGGCGCGACCGGCGCCGAACAGCACCGCGATGGCGAAGATCGGCCACAGGGCCGTGTGTCCCGACCAGGCCAGCAGCCCCAGGCCCGCCGCGCACAGGATGTCGACGCCGATCGCGGCGGTCATGATCGCCTTGCGGTCATGGCGGTCGGCGGTCTCGCCGGCGGTCAGGGTCAGGAAGAACAGCGGGATGAACTGGGCCAGGCCCACCATGCCCAGCAGGAAGGCACCCTGGCCCTCGTCGTGTCCGGTCTCGCGGGCCAGGGTGTAGACCTGCCAGCCGATGGTCACCCCCTGGATCTGCACCGCCAGGGTGGCGACGAAGCGCGCGGCCCAGAAGAACAGGAAATCGCGCTCCTTGAGCAGGGCGCGCATCGAGGTGTCCCCTCCGTCTTGTTTAGGCGCTTCGAGAGCCGAAGGGACGGAGTCGGGATCAGGGGGGAGGTCGGTCATCGCGGCGGACCATGTCTTCCGGCGAGCGTCACCGCAATCGCGATTGTTTGATCCGACGGTCGATTTCATTGACGGCGGACGCCCTAGGCCCTATTTCGCGCCTCCCTGAACGGAAGGAAGCGCCGCCATGCGACGCCTGCGACGAATCTGCGCCGCGCGGACCGGAGTCCGCGTCTGAACGCCCCGGAAGCGGCCGTCTCGGCCGCGTCACGATCCGGGGCTATGTCCCCTTTTCGTGTTTCGGATCGTTAAGCGCCCATGTCGTCTTCCGCCGTCGCTCCCTCGCCGCTTCCCCCGTCCATCCTCGTCGAGCGGCCCGAGCACGCCCGCGCCGTCGAGGTGCTGGTCGATCGCGCCTTCGGCCCCGGCCGGTTCGCCAAGTCGTCCGAGCGTCTGCGCGAGGGCAACCGCAAGCTCGACGACTGCTCGTTCGTGGCCTTGCTCGAAGGCCGGGTGATCGGCAGCGTGCGGCTTTGGCCGGTGACGGTGAGCGGCCAACCGCTCGCCTTCCTCGGCCCCTTGGCGGTCGACGCCGACGCGCGCAGCCATGGCCTGGGCCAGGCCCTGGTCGAGGCGGCCTGCCAGGCCGCGGCCAAGGCGGGCTGGCGCGCGGTGCTGCTGGTCGGCGACGCGCCCTATTTCAGCCGCCTCGGCTTCTCGGCCGAGCCCGCCGCCCGGGCGATCATGCCGGGACCGGCCGACCAGCGCCGCGTGCTGGTCAAGGCCCTGGTCGAGGGCGGCGATCAGGGGCTGGTCGGTCCGATCCGGATCGGTTGAGGACTCGCGAAGCGAGCCTTGAGCCCGCGCCCGGCTTGCCCTACCTGAATTCCATGACCGTAGATCCCACACCTTCCGGCCTCGCAGGCGTCACCGCCGCCGCCAAGGAAGCGGGCCAGCGCGGCCTGCCGCCGGTGCACCTGTGGCATCCGGAGCATTGCGGCGAGATCGACATCCGCATCCGCAAGGACGGCGTGTGGTTCCACGAGGGGACGCCGATCGGTCGCGAGGCGCTGGTGCGACTGTTCTCCACCGTGCTGCGGCTCGATCCGGACGGCTACCACCTGGTCACGCCGGTCGAGAAGCTGAAGATCCAGGTCGAGGACGCGCCCTTCATCGCCACGCGCGTGGACGCCGTTCCCGGCCGGGATGGGGCCGGCGATGTCCTTCGCTTCGAGACAAATGTTGGCGACGTGGTCGAGGCGGGCCCCGACAACGCCATTCGCGTCGAGACCGATCCGGCGACGGGTGAGCCCCGGCCCTATCTGCACGTCCGACGTGGGCTGGAGGCGCTGATCGCCCGGCCGGTGTTCTACGAACTGGTCGAGCTGGCGGCCGAACGCGACACGCCCGAAGGGCCGCGCCTGGGCGTCGGTTCGCATGGAGCCTGGTTCCCGATCGCGCCGGCCGGGGCGCATCGCGCATGACCCTGACCCGCGACGAGCGTCGGGCCTGGATCACCAGCAAGCTCGATCCGATCGCCGCCTATGATCCCAGCCTCGACGCGGCCCGCTCGGACTTCGATCTCAATCCCGGCCTGCTTCCCGACAACCCCCACGCCCTCCGTCCCGCCGCCGTGCTGGTCGGGCTGGTCGAGCGGGAGGCGGGCATGACCGTGCTGCTGACCCGCCGGGCCGACACGCTGCGCAGCCACACCGGCCAGATCGCCTTTCCCGGCGGTCGTTGCGACCCTGGCGAGACGCCGTGGGAGACCGCCCTGCGCGAGGCGCGGGAGGAGGTCAATCTTGATCCCTCCTGCGTGACCCTGGCTGGCCTGCTGCATGGCTACCGCACGGTGACCGGCTTTCACGTCACCCCGGTGGTCGGTTTCATCGACCCGGCCGCCACCTTCGAGGCCAGCCCGGAAGAGGTCGCCGACGTCTTCGAGACGCCGTTCGAGTTCCTGATGGATCCCGACAATCACCAGCGTCAGCACCGCGACCTGCCGGACGGCGAACGGCGGTTCTTCTACGCCATGCCGTGGAACGAGCGGTTCATCTGGGGCGCGACGGCGGGCATGCTGCGGGGGTTGTACGAACGCCTGCACGCGCCGGACGACGCGCCGGACGACGCGCCGGGCGGCGCGTAATCTCCGCCAGCCTGCCCCAGCGTTAGCGCGGGCAGGCCCTATCGACGGGGTTGTTCGCCCGCGATAATCGTCTGAAATGCCTCGCGGCGCGGTGAACGGCGCGGGGGCGTACCGTGGGGGATGGCGTGAACACCGAGACGATAGGCCTGGCGCCGTGGATGGCGCTTCCAGACACCAAGGCGGTGATCGCCGCGCTCGAGGCCGGGGGCTCGCCCGGCTGCGCGCGGTTCGTCGGCGGCTGCGTGCGCAACACTCTGATGGCCAAGCCCATCGATGACATCGACATCGCCACCACCCTGACCCCCGACCAGGTGATCGCGGCGCTGGGCGCGGCGGGCCTTCGCGCCGTCCCCACCGGGATCGATCACGGCACGGTCACGGCCATCTCCAACGGTAGGCCCTACGAGATCACCACCCTGCGCCGCGACGTCTCGACCGACGGCCGCCGGGCGGTGGTGTCGTTCACCCACCACTGGAACGAGGACGCCCAGCGCCGCGACTTCCGGTTCAACGCCCTCTATGTCGACATCCATGGCGGCCTGTACGACCCGACCGGCGAAGGCGTGAACGACGCCCGCGAAGGCCGGGTGGTCTTCGTCGGCGATCCGAGCACCCGCATCCGCGAGGACTATCTGCGCATCCTGCGGTTCTTCCGCTTTCACGCCTGGTACGGCCGGGGCGAGGCCGACCACGACGCCCTGGCCGCCTGCAAGGCGCTGAAGGACGGGCTCGCGGGCCTCGCCGCCGAACGCACCCAGAAGGAGCTGCTGAAGCTGGCGGCGGCCGACGATCCGCGCCCGGCGCTGCGCCTGATGGCGGCCACGGGCGTGCTGTCCTCGAGCCTGCCGTTCGTGACCTCCCTGGCCCGCTTCGAGGGGCTGATCGCCATCCAGACCGAGCAGCTGTTCGAGAACGATCCGGAGCTACGCCTGGCCGCCCTAGTTCCCGACGACCCCGAGATCGCCCGACAGGCGGCCGAACAGCTGCGGCTGTCGAACGCCCTGAAGGAACGGCTGATCGCGGCGGCGGGCAAGTCGCCGCCGATCGTCAGCTGGATGAGCCCGCGCGAGACCCGCCGCGCGGTCTACGCCCTGGGACCGCGGACCTTCAGCGACCGGGTCAAGCTGGCCTGGGCGGCCTCGGACCGCACGGCTACGACCGCGCAATGGCGCGGCCTGCTGGCCCTGGGCGAAAGCTGGGCGCCGCCGGCCTTTCCCCTGACCGGTGACGAGATCCTCAAGGCCGGCGTGCCCAAGGGGCCGATGGTCGGCGAGGTGATGCGCGAGGTCGAAACCTGGTGGATCGACCAGGACTTCATCGACGACAAGTTCTCGATCATCGAGCGGCTGAAGGCGGTGGCCCAGGGGATGGCGTTCTAGGGGCGGCCTTCCCACGACCGGGCCGCCCAAATGGTTGTCATCCCGGAAAGCGCGCAGCGCTTGTCCGGGACCCAGGGGCGGCCGCGCCGTGCTGGCTCGGTCACCTGGGTCCCGGACAGCCTCTGCGAGGCTTCCGGGATGACAACTGTGGGGGCGTTGAGCGCTCAAATCGTTCCCTTATATCAAGACGAGAATCCAGGAGCCCCGCGCCATGAAGATCGGCCTGCTTGAGACCGGCGAACCGCCCGAAGCCTTGCAGCCCGAGTTCGGCCGTTATGGTGCGATGTTCCAGGACCTGCTGGGCCCAGGCCACGACTATGTCGTCTACGACGTCCAGGCCGGCGTCCTGCCCGCCGATCCGGCCGAGTGCGAGGCCTATATCGTCACCGGCTCCGCGGCGGGGGTCTATGACGACCTGCCGTGGATCGAGCCGCTGAAAGCCTTCCTGGTCGAGGTCCGCGACCAGCCGCTGGTCGGGGTCTGTTTCGGCCACCAGATCATGGCCGAGGCGTTTGGCGGAAAGGTGGTCAAGTCCGACAAGGGGTGGGGCGTGGGCCTGCACCGCTACGAGGTCGCCGAGCCGCAGCCCTGGATGGAACTGGAGCGGGATCTCGCCAGGGTCGCCGTTCCCGCCTCGCACCAGGACCAGGTGATCGAGATCCCGCCCGGAGCCCGCGCCGTCGCCGGCAGCGCCTTCACCCCGGCCGGCGTCCTGGTCTATGACGACCGACCGGCGATCTCGATGCAGTTCCACCCCGAGTTCGATCCGGCCTATGCGCGGGCCCTCATCGAGGCCCGGCGCGGCAGCCGCTTGACCCACGCCCAAGCCGACGCGGCGATCGCCAGCCTCGACCAGGCCAATGACCGCGCCCGAGTGGCCGGCTGGATCCAGGCGTTTCTTACCCAGGGCGCCTGAAATCTCGCAACCTGAGCCGCGGCTCGGCCGTTCCGGCTGAAACGCGGAGGCTTTAACAAATGAGAGCCGTCACCCTGGCGCTCGTCGCCGGCTCGCTGATGATCGGCGGAGCGCTGTTGTCCAGCGTCCGGGCCGCCGCGCCGCCCGCGGCCCCCGTGACGCCGGCCGCCTCGCCGACGGAGACGCTGAAGAGCGCCGCCGATTTCGCCTCGATCCAGGATCCGGCCGCCCGTTCGGTCGCCCTGTTCACCGAGGCCGGCAAGGTGATTTCGAGCCCGCGGTGCATGAACTGCCATCCGGTCCAGCGCGCCCCGACCCAGGGCGACGACCGGCATCCGCATAACCCCCCGATGGTCGGGGGGCAGAGCGGGCACGGCCCGGCGGGCCTGCCCTGCAGCGCGTGCCACGGCCCCGCGAACGTCCAGACCTGGGGCCAAGACATCAAGTCGATCCCCGGCGATCCGAAATGGGCCCTGGCCCCGGTCGAGATGGCCTGGCAGGGCAAGTCGCTCGGCGCGATCTGCGCCCAGATCAAGGATCCGGCCAGGAACGGCGGCCGCAGCCTGGCGGAGCTGCATCACCACATGGCCGAGGACCACCTGGTCGGCTGGGGATGGAACCCCGGCGAAGGTCGCAAGCCGGCGCCGGGCACCCAGGCTCAGTTCGGCGAGTTGGTGCAGGCCTGGATCGACACCGGCGCCAAGTGTCCGAAGGCCTAGCGCCCTACGGCCATTTCACCTCGGGCGGCATCGAGCTGAGGATCGACTCGACATTGCCGCCGGTCTTCAGCCCGAACATCGTGCCGCGATCGTAGAGCAGGTTGAACTCGACGTAGCGGCCGCGCTGGATCAGCTGCTGCTCGCGCTCCTCCGCCGTCCAGGCCTCGCCCATCCGCCGGCGAACCAGGGTCGGATAGATCTCCAGGAACGCCTTGCCGACGTCCTGCGTGAAAGCAAAATCCCGGTACCAGTCGCCGCTGTCGTGGTGGTCGTAGAAGATCCCGCCGACACCGCGCGGCTCGTTCCTGTGGGGCAGGAAGAAGTATTCGTCGCACCAGGCCTTGTACTTGGCGTGCCAGGCGGGGTCGTGGGCGTCGCAGGCGCGCTGGTAGGCGGCGTGGAAGTCGACGGCGTCGGGAAAGTCCTGACGGCGCTGGTAGCCGAGCAGGGGCGTCAGGTCGCCGCCGCCGCCGAACCAACTCTTGGCGGTGGCGATGAAGCGGGTGTTCATGTGCACGGCCGGCACGCGCGGATTGCGCATGTGGGCGATCAGGCTGATCCCGGTGGCGAAGAACCGGGGGTCCTGGTCGGCGCCGGGCATGTTTTTCGCCATTTCCGGCGTGAAGGTCCCGAACACCGTGGAAACGTGGACGCCGACCTTCTCGAACAGGCGGCCATGCATCATCGACATCACGCCGCCGCCGCCGGCCTCGCGGTCCCAGGACTTGCGTTCGAAGCGGCCGGGCGCGCCAGGATAGAGCTCGGCCGAGGCCTCGTCCTCCAGACGCTCGAACTCGGCGCAGATCTGGTCGCGCAGGCTTTCGAACCAAGCGCGGGCGGTGGTTTTCTTGCGGTCGAGATCGAGCGTTTCGGTCATGGCCAAGCCGATTAAGCGTTTGCCGCCTGGGGCGCAAATACGGAACAGCCCGTTACGGAAAAACCCGTAGAGGATACGGGATCACCGACTTCAGGCGCTGATCTGCGGAAACCCGTCCGTCTGGCGCAGGGCCTCGCCCAGGGCCATGGCTGCGGTGGTCGCCAGGTTCATCGAGCGGGCCTCGGCCCGCAAGGGAATCGCCAGGCGGGCGAAGGCGGTCTCGTGAACCTGCGGCGGCGCGCCATGGCTCTCGTTGCCGAACAACAGGGTGTCGCCCGCCTGAAAATCGAACTTGTGGAACGGCGTCGTCGCCTTCGTGGTGAACAGCAGCAACCGGCCTTCGCCCCGCTCGGGTGCGGCAATAAAGCTCTGCCAGGAATCGTGACGGATCATGTGCGCCAGGGGGCCATAGTCCAGGGCGGCGCGCTTCAAGCTCTTGTCGTCCAAGGGAAAACTGCAAGGCTCAATGACGTCGAGACCCACCCCGAGGCAAGCGCCCAGGCGGATGGCGGCGCCCACGTTCTGAGGAATGCCGGGTTGAAAAAGCGCGAGCCGCATTCTAAGCGAACCACCATAGAGCCAGCAGGGGCGTTTGCTGCGAATCGAAAGGGCTTGCGGACTTCGTCCGCGCGTCCGATAGGACGATCCGCTTTTGCCTGTTGTGGCGAAGACCCGTTCGCGGGTCCAGACAGTATGCGCCAACAGGCGTTTCTCCAGGCCGAGCCGCTTCTGGCGGCGCGGCCGGCATCGAAGGGTGACTTGGGTGGCCGACACCGCCGTGGGCGCAAAAACTGATCCGGCGCATGGGGAAGACCCCAGCCGCCGGGATTTCATCTACATCGCATCGATGGCGGTCGCCGCCGGCGGCGCGGCCGCGATCGCGTGGCCGTTCATCGACCAGATGAACCCCTCGGCCGACACGCGGGCCCTGGCGTCGATCGAATTCGACGTCACCAAGGTCGGCGAGGGCCAGCAGGTCGTCGTCAAGTGGCGCGGCAAGCCGCTGTTCGTGCGCAACCGCACCAAGGCCGAGATCGCCAAGGCGGTCGCGGACGACGGCGCGTCGATGAAGGATCCCGAAAAGGATTCGGCGCGCGTGAAGCCGGGCAAGGCCCAATGGCTGATCGTCGGCGGCAACTGCACCCACCTCGGCTGCGTCCCGACCTTCGGCGGCGGCGAGTACGGCGGCTGGTTCTGCCCTTGCCACGGTTCGGTCTACGACACCTCGGGTCGTATTCGTAAGGGCCCGGCTCCGAAGAACCTGATCGTTCCGGAGTACGCCTTCCTGTCCGACACCAAGGTCAAGATCGGTTAAGCGAGATGAGCGGACATTCGACCTACGAACCCAAGACCGGTTTCGAGCGTTGGCTCGACGCCCGTCTGCCGATCGTGCGCCTGGGCTACGACAGCTTCGTCGACTACCCCACGCCGCGTAACCTGAACTACTGGTGGACCTTCGGCGCGATCCTGTCGCTCTGCCTGGCCGCGCAGCTGATCACCGGCATCATCCTGGTGATGCACTATACGCCGAGCGCCGACCACGCCTTCGCCAGCGTCGAGCACATCATGCGCGACGTGAACTACGGCTGGCTGATCCGCTACATGCACGCCAACGGCGCGTCGATGTTCTTCATCGCCGTCTACATCCACATGCTCCGCGGCCTCTACTACGGCTCCTACAAGGCGCCGCGCGAAGTGCTGTGGCTGCTGGGCTGCGTGATCTACCTGCTGATGATGGCCACCGCCTTCATGGGCTACGTGCTGCCCTGGGGCCAGATGAGCTTCCACGGCGCGGTCGTGATCACCAACCTGTTCGGCGCCCTGCCGCTGGTCGGGCCGGCGATCACCACCTGGCTGTGGGGCGGCTTCGCGGTCGACAACCCCACCCTGAACCGCTTCTTCTCGCTGCACTACCTGCTGCCCTTCATGATCGCGGGCGTCGTGATCCTGCACATCTGGGCTCTGCACGTGGTCGGTCAGAACAACCCGACCGGCGTCGAGCCGAAGTCGAAGGCCGACACGGTGCCGTTCACCCCGTACGCGACGGTGAAGGACGCCTTCGCGCTGAGCGTCTTCCTGATCCTCTTCGCCTTCTTCGTCTTCTTCATGCCCAACGCCCTGGGTCACGCCGACAACTACATCCCGGCCAACCCGCTGGTGACGCCGTCGCACATCGTTCCGGAATGGTACTTCCTGCCGTTCTACGCGATCCTGCGCGCCGTTCCGGACAAGCTGATGGGCGTGCTGGCCATGTTCGGCGCCATCGCCTGCCTTTTCGCCCTGCCGTGGCTGGACACGTCGAAGGTGCGCTCGATGCGCTACCGCCCGACCGCGAAGATCCACTTCTTCATCTTCGTGGTGGCGTGCTGCATCCTGGGCGTCTGCGGCGCCAAGCTGCCTGACGACCAGGTGATCCCGGGCCTGACCACGTTCCAGCTGATGTCGTCGGACCTCAACAGCTTCGTGTGGCTCAGCCGCGTGGCCTCGCTCTATTACTTCGCTTTCTTCCTGGTGATCCTGCCGGTTCTGGGCCTGACCGAAAAGACCCTGCCGGTGCCGGACTCCATCGCCTCGCCCGCCCTGTCGCATCCGGCCACCGTTCCGGCCGAAGCGACCGCCGCGCCTGAAATGAAGGGCTGATCCCGATGCTGCGCAAACTCTCCGTCATCGCAGCGGTCGCGGGTCTCCTGACGGCCGGCGTCGCCGGCCCGGCCCTGGCGGCCCACGGCGCGCTGGAAGCCAAGGACGTCCATTGGTCGTTCGAAGGCCCGTTCGGCAAGTTCGACCAGGCCCAGCTGCAGCGCGGCTACAAGGTCTATCGCGAGGTCTGCTCGGCCTGCCACGCGATGAGCCTGGTGTCGTTCCGCAACCTCGGCGACAAGGGCGCTCCGTTCTACGACAAGAAGTACCCGAACTCGAACGACAACCCGTACGTCAAGGCGATCGCCAAGGACTACGAGGTCGCCGACATCGACAACGAGACCGGCGATACGATCAAGCGTCCGGCCACGCCGGCCGACCGCTTCCCGTCGCCGTTCCCGAACGAGGCCGCGGCCCGCGCCAGCAATGGCGGCGCCCTGCCGCCGGACATGTCGCTGCTGGCCAAGGCTCGCGAAGAGGGTCCGGCTCACATCTACTCGATCGTCACCGGCTATGCTGCGCCGCCGCCCGGCCTGAAGATCACCGAGGCTCAGCACTATAACCAGTACATGGCGGGCGACCTGACCTCGTACTGGACGGGCAGCCACGAGCACGTGCCGCCCGGCGGCTTCATCGCCATGGCTCCGCCGCTGAAGGCCGGCCAGGTGACCTTCGACGACGGCACGCCGTCGACGCTGGACCAGCAAGCCAAGGACGTTTCGGCGTTCCTGATGTGGGCCGCCGAGCCCAAGCTGGAAGAGCGCAAGCAGACCGGCTTCGCCGTGATGCTGTACCTGCTGCTGTTCGCGGGCCTGCTCTACGCCAGCTACCGCAAGGTCTGGAAGAACGAGTCGCACTGACCCGGTCTGACACCTGAAAGATCAGGGCTCGGCGGTGACGCCGGGCCCTTTTTCTTTGCCGGTCTCCTGGGGCGGCAGGACGGGCGTCAGCCACAGCCGCAAGGCCTGGGGATCCAACCGCAGGTGATAGGCCGATAGCACCTCGACGCCGAAGGCCCCGACCACGCCGTCGGGCAGGCCGCCCGCCACCACGGCCGGCAGGTTCTGGCGCAGGGTCCCGTTCAGCGACAGGCCGCGCAGGGTTCCGGCCGGCTTCTGGCGGGGCCCGTCGACGGCGCCGCGGGCCCGCACGCCGCCGCCCGACGCGGTGTCCAGGGCGAAGGGGCCGGAGACCGCCGTCAGGCCGTCCGAGGCCGCTGCGGGGATGGTCGGCACGCCGCCGACCATGACCACCCGGATCGCGCCCCTGTCATGGCTGGGCATGGACCCGAGGGGCTCCAGGCGCAGGCGGCACGGGGCGAAATCCAGGGTGACGATGTAGCGGTCCAGGATGTCGGCCCCGATCACCCCGATGATCGGTGTCAAGAAGCCCACGCCGCGATAGTCGAGGTCCTCGATCGACACCGACGTCCCGGACGCCTGCTGCCCGGCCACGACCACCGGCAGGGTCAGGGCCGTCCCGGCGTAGCCGCCGCGCTCGGCGGTCGTGTTGTGCAGCAGGGTGCGGGGCGCCGACAGGTCGATGACGAAGTCGCCCGCCATGTCGCCGATCGCGGCGGGGGCCACCACGGCGCCGTTCTCGAACCAGCACGCGGTCTCGCCCGCCACGGCGGAGCCGGCCGGCGTCGCCGCCAGGCTCAGGAACAGCAAAGGAGCGAGCCGACGCATGGGGCGATCCTGCCAAGGTTTCGCCTCTCGACGAAAGCGGAAAGATCAGGCCTCGCCCCGGCTTCCACCGGTCCGCTGGAACAGCTGCAGGGTCCGCAGCATGGCCAGGCGGGCGCTGTCCTCGTGGCGGCCGTTGGGGGCGACGAAGGCGTGGCCGGCGTCGTAGAGCCAGACGGGCAGGTCGGGATGGGCGGCGATGATCGTCTCGACGTCGGCCATCGGGATCAGCGGGTCGGCGCGGCCGAAATGCAGGATGGTCGGGACCTTGGGCTGCTCGTTCGCGTAGCCGGCGATGTCGCCGCCGTAGAAGCACGAGACCGCCGCCAAGCCGGCGCAGCGGGCCGAGGCCAGCCAGGCCGTCGTGCCGCCGAAACAGAAGCCCATGGCGAAGACCTTTCCGTCGTCGCGGGCCAAGGCGTCGATCGCCGCCTGGACGCGGGGCAGGGCGGTCGCGCCCCAGCCGCTGGCCAGGCCCATGGCCATGCGGGCGTCCAGATTGGGCGGGTCGAGGTCGGCGGTCGGGAAGGGCGCGTCGGCGTCGTCCAGCAGGCTGGGGGCGATCACCTCGTAGCCCTGCTCGGCCAACTGGTCGGACAGGGCGCGAATGTGCGGCGTGACCCCCCAGATGGCGTGCAGGATCACCAGCCCGCCTCGCCGCGCCTCGCCGGGCGGGGCGTGATAAGCCGAGACCGGCTCAGCGTCCGCCGTCGTCAGGACGATGCGGGCGCCCGCCTCAGCCATGCTTCTTGTCGGTCAGGGTGCAGGCCACGCCCGCCGCCTTGGCCTCATCGCAGGACAGCGACGACTGGGTCGCGGTCGAGCCGGGCGCCGGGGCGTCGACGATGTAGCCGCCGCCGCCCTTGCAGGCGATCTCGTAGCGCCGGATCGGCGGATCGCCGCCGCCGCCCAGGAAGGTCCCGTTGGCGACGGTGCAGCCGGGCGAGACCTTGGCGGCCAGCGGCTTGAGGCCGGCGACCGGGGCCGCGTTGTCCGGCAGCGAGCAGACCATGCCCAAGGGCCAGGACTTGCCGGCGGCGAGGGCCGCGGTGTCCAGCGCAAGGCAGTCGTTCAGCTGCGGCTTGCCGTCGTGGCCCGTGCTGATGATCCAGCCCAGGGCGTCCTTGCAGGCGACCTCGTATTCCGGCTTGGTGCTGGGACGGTCTGACAGCGGGGCGGCGTCGATCACCTCGCACGGCGCGTGCAGTTCGGCGGCCAGCTTGGCGGCCGTGCGGACCACCATCGGATTGCCGGATTGGCGAGGCGTCAAGCGGGAGGTCGGCCGGTTGACCGAGGTATACTCCCGCATGTTGTACTGCTGGGTGCCGTAGAGCCGCGTCGGCGGAGGCAGCGGCGTCTGGGCCGAGGCCGAGCCCGCGATCGCCGCCAGCGCGACGGCCAGGATGAAATGGCGGCCAAGCTTCTTCATGTGAACCCCCAAGGTCTTTGCCTAGGCTCAAGGTTGTATCGGGCGGGGCCCCGCCGCAAGCCTTAAGCGGCCCCGTGGGCCTGGAACAGCTCCAGGCTGCGCTGGCGGGCCAGCTTGGCGTCCTCGAGGTCGGACTCGGGCCGGCCGTCGTTGTTGAAGCCGTGGCCGCTGTTTTCATAGATATGGACCGCCACGTCGGGATGGGCGGCGGCGAGCTTGGCCTTCACCGCGTCGGCCGGGATATGGCCGTCCTTGCGGCCCAGATGGACGACCACAGGGGCGTTCAGCGGCAGCTCGGCGTTGGCCGCGATCATGCTGCCGTAATAGGCTGCGCCGGCCGCCAGGCCCGTGAGCTTGCCGGCCGCCAGCCAGACCAGCGACCCGCCCAGGCAATAGCCGACCGCGAACACCGGCCCGCGCGGGGCCAGCTCGTCGATGCAGGCCTGGATGTCCGACAGCATGGCGTCGACGCCGACCTTGCCGACGTAGCCGACGCCCGTCTGGAAGCCCTGCGGATCATGTTCGGCCACGAAGCCGGGTTCCGCGCGGTCGAAGATCGACGGCGCCAGCACCTCGAACCCCAGCGCCGACCAGCGCGCCACGTCGGCCTGGACGTATTGGTCCAGGCCGAAGATCTCCTGCACCACCACGATCCCGCCCTTGCGCTGGCCCTGCGGCGCGGCGTGGAGGGCGGTGAATGTGAAGCCGTCGACGGCGGAGGTCAGGGTGACGGTGTCGGTCATGGCGGGCTCGAGCTTTGAGGGGATACAAAAACGGCCGGGGGTGAGCCCGGCCGCCTGTGGTTCTAGACGTTGAACCGGAAGTGCATCACGTCGCCGTCCTTGACGACGTAGTCCTTGCCCTCGGCCCGCATCTTGCCGGCCTCCTTGGCGCCGTGTTCGCCGCCGAGCTTGACGAAGTCGTCGAAGGCGATGGTCTCGGCGCGGATGTAGCCCTTCTCGAAGTCGGTGTGGATGACGCCGGCCGCCTGGGGGCCGGTGTCGCCGACGTGAATGGTCCAGGCGCGGGCTTCCTTGGGGCCGACCGTGAAATAGGTCTGCAGGTTCAGCAGGCTGTAGGCTTCGCGGATCAGGCGGTTCAGGCCCGGCTCCTCCAGACCCAGGGTTTCCAGGAACTCGGCGCGCTCTTCGGCGTCGAGCAGGGCGATCTCGCTCTCGATCTGGGCCGAGATGACCACCGACTTGGCGTTGTCCTTGGCGGCGCGTTCGGCGACCTGGTCGCTGTACGTGTTGCCCTTGTCGGCGCTGCCCTCGTCGACATTGCAGACATAGAGGGCCGGCAGCGAGGTCAGCAGCTGCAGCATGTGCCAGGCCTTCTCGTCGTCGGGGTCGATCTTGGCGGCGCGGGCCGGGCGGCCTTCGCGCAGCAAGGCCAGGGCGATATTGGCCAGGCGCAGGGTGTTGGCGCTTTCCTTGTCGCCGCCGGTCTTTGCGCGCTTCTCCAGGGCGGGGACGCGCTTTTCCAGGCTCTCCAGGTCGGCCAGCATCAGCTCCATCTCGATGATCTCGAGATCGCTGAGCGGGTCGATGCGGCCCTCGACGTGGACGATGTCGCCGTCCTCGAAGCAGCGGGCCACGAAGGCCACGGCGTCACAGTCGCGGATGTTGGCCAGGAACTGGTTGCCCAGGCCTTCGCCCTTCGACGCGCCGCGCACCAGGCCGGCGATGTCGACGAAGGTTATCCGGGCCGGGATGATCTCCTTGCTGCCGGCGATCTTGGCCAGGGCGTCGAGGCGCGGCTCGGGCACGGCCACTTCGCCGGTGTTGGGCTCGATCGTGCAAAACGGATAGTTGGCGGCCTGGGCCGACGCCGTTTGGGTCAGGGCGTTGAACAGGGTGGACTTGCCGACATTGGGCAGGCCGACGATGGCGACTTTAAGGGCCATGGAACTCTCATGAATTTCGTTGGCGCGCGCTTAGCATGGATCGGCGGGGAAGTCCTGTTGGACGATCGACGGCGCGGCTCCGCCGCTCACGCGGAAACCCGCTGAGGGAATGGAAAGGGCTGCGGAGCGCCGGACATCGTCCGGAGGATTTGGAGTAGTGTACCGTTTCGACGAAGCCCGATCGCTCCGCGCCATCGTTATCCGAAAGCCCGCGACGCTGAGCCCTGTTAGGGCCTCGCCGCCTTGAAGCCTCCGACGGGCGGGCCAGGGCAACGCCCCCGGTCCCGGACCGCGAGCGCGTCACCGCCCGCCTGCCGCCAAGTCAGCCCTCACGTCACGTCGTATCTGTATTCCAGGCCCGACCGGCTCCAGAGACGCAAGGTTTGACGCTGTCCTGAACTCACGCGGACACCGCCGCCGACAGAGCTTCCCGCTCGATCGCCCCCCGCCGCCGCATCGGTCGCTGGCCATGCGCCCTTTCCCGCGTCGAGGTGAGGAAAGGATACTGCAGGTTTCAGCGTCGCGGATAAGTAACGCTACCTTTTCCGTAGAGCTTTGAAGGGGCTGAAGTTCTTTCTGGCGCCGACGGGGACAGGCGCCGCTGTATCCCCGCCGGGGACATGCTCTCACGACGAAGACCCTGCGGGCTGATCCGCTGAATGTAGGGTGAGTGCGTCTTGCCAATTCAGCCAGCGCATTGCCGTGAGAGCATGTCCCCGGCCATGAGAACGTTTCCCCCTCATTCCGACTTTCATCGGACGAGGGGGAAGAAGGACGGTGTCGGCCTCAGCCCTTGCTGTCGACGACCTGGGTGGTGGGGCGGTCGTCGCCGGCCGACAGTTCCTCGCGCCAGCGGCCGCGTTCGTCCTCGTAGGAGATGCCGGTGTCCTCGCCGGCCACCCGCTGCTCGCCGGCCGCGCGTTGGGCGGCGTGCAGGGCCGCGTCGTGGGTGCGGAACGTCTCGGAGAACACGTCGCCCACCTTGTAGGCCCAGCCGCCGTCGTGTTCGACGATGATGTAAGTGATGTCGGTCATGGCGTGGGCTCCGTTGAAGGTTCGAGGATCAGAAACTGCGCCTCGATGGCCACGGTTCCAAGGGGAGTCTTGAACGGACCGGCCGCGCCCGCGTTCAGGGGCGACCTCGTAGCTTACCGGAGGACCGATGTCGGTTCCGCTCTCTCGCGTTCTGCCGTTGACCGGCCTGTTGCTGCTGGCTTCGGCCTGTTCGGATCCCAAGGACGGGGCCGCTCCGTCGAAGCTTTCGCCGGGGCCGGTCACGGCCCAGCCCGCCATGCCCCAAACCAGGACGCCCCAGCCCGCCACGCCCCAGGCCACGACGCCTTTGGGACCCGGTCCCGTCGTTTCGCCGACGCCGCCGCGCTCGGAGGAGGCGCTGATCGAGCCGTCGCGCGACCTGGGCGGCGTGCTGCCGCTGAAGCAAGGGATCTTCGTGGCCGACGACGTCGCCTGCGGCGACCCGCCCAACGCCGCCATCCGCCGCTATGACGGCCAGGGTCTCAGCGGCGCCCACACCCACGCCTGCCGGGCCAAGGTGCTGTCGAAGACCGGCTCGACCTACGAGGTCGACCAATCCTGCATCGATGCGGGGGCGGGGCCGGCCCCGCGTTCGAGCGAGCGCCAGACGATCACCATCGCCAACAATCTGGAATTCACCCTGAAGCGCGCGGCGGGGAGCCAGCGGTTCAAATACTGCGCGGCGTCGCTGCTGCCGCCGGGGATCCGGTAACATCCCTCTCCCGCGAGGGGAGAGGGACGATGTTTTAAGCCACCTTCACCCGCGCCGCGCTCTCGGGCAGGTCGCTGCCGAACGCCCGCTGGAAGAACTCGGCCACGGTCGGGCGCTCCAGCTCGTCGCACTTGTTCAGGAAGGTCAGGCGGAAGGCCAGGCCGATGTCCTTGTCGAAGATCTCGGCGTTCTGGGCCCAGGTGATCACCGTGCGCGGGCTCATGACGGTCGAGATGTCGCCGTTCATGAAGGCGTTGCGGGTCATGTCGGCGACGCGGACCATGGCGGCGATCGTGCGCTTGCCCTCCGGGGTGTCGTAGGAGGGGTTCTTGGCGAGGACGATGCCGGCCTCGACGTCGTGGTCGAGATAGTTGAGCGTCGTGACGATGCTCCAGCGGTCCATCTGACCTTGGTTGATCTGCTGGGTGCCGTGATAGAGCCCGGTGGTGTCGCCCAGGCCGATCGTGTTCGTCGTCGAGAACAGCCGGAAATACGGATTGGCGCGAATGACGCGGTTCTGGTCCAGCAGGGTCAGCTTGCCGCCGGCCTCCAGCACGCGCTGGATGACGAACATCACGTCCGGTCGGCCGGCGTCGTATTCGTCGAACACCAGGGCGATCGGGCGCTGCAGGGCCCAGGGCAGGATGCCTTCACGGAACTCGGTGACCTGCTTGCCGTCCTTCAGGACGATGGCGTCCTTGCCGACCAGGTCGATGCGCGAGACGTGGCTGTCGAGGTTGACCCGCACCAGCGGCCAGTTCAGCCGGGCGGCGATCTGCTCGATGTGGGTCGACTTGCCGGTGCCGTGATAGCCCTGAACCATCACCCGGCGATCGTGGGCGAAGCCGGCGCAGATCGCCTTGGTGGTCTGCGGGTCGAACTTGTACGCCGTGTCGACCTCGGGGACGTGGCTGTCCCTGTGGCTGAAGAACGGAACCTTCATGTCGCTGTCGACGCCGAACGCGTCGCGGAGCGTGACCCACTTGTCGGGGGCCAGGGTGATCAGGGGATCGGAGGCGTGGCTGTCGGTCAGGTCGGGCATGACTTCCGATTACCGCCTTGACGTGGGGGAGGGGAAGGGGCGAGGCGGTTTTTCGGACGTTAAAAAAGCAAACGCCCCGGACAGCGGAGCTGTCCGGGGCGCTCGAGCGAGGTCCTTGGAAAGGGCCTAGTTGTTGGCGATGATCACCGAGGCGATCAGGCCGGTGGCCACGGCGGCCAGGATGTAGTTGTCGTTCACCCGCTGCCAGCGGTAGCCGCGCGGCGGGGCGCGCAGGCCGTGGCGGCGCCAGTCGCTCACATAGTAGCGGTTGTCGCGGTAGCGGGCGTCCAGGCGCTGGCCGCGCTGCCAGTGACGATAGTCGCGGCGCTCGTGCGCGGCTTCCCGGCGGCTGTGGCCATAGTCGCGGCGGTCGTCATGACGGTCATAACGGCTGTCGTGGCGCTGGTCGTAGCGCTGGTCGTAGCGGCCGCGGTCGTCATAGCGTTGGCCCGCGGCCATGGCGGTCCCCGACAGGGCCGTGCCGGCCAGCAGGGTCGCGGCCAGGGTGGTGATGATCAGACGCTTCATGGCGAGGTCCTTTCCTGTTGCTTGGCAGTCCGACACTGCCGAACCTCTTCGATAGTCCGACACTAGCAAGAGTGGTTTGGACCGGACCTGAACGGCGCGGATCAGGATTGGTTCATGTTTCATTTTCGAAACATTTGCAGTGTACTACGCGGCGCCAAGTCCAGTCTGGAGCGTTCGTTGATCATGAAGCGTCTGCTTGCCTTTCAACCTCGCCGGGATCTTCCCAGACTGCTCGCCGCCGCCAAGGGAGAACTGGGGGCGGTCGCGGCCCTGCTGATCGTGGCCGGCGGGCTGCTGGCCTTCCTGCACGTGTCCGAGGAGGTCGCCGAGGGCGACACCCGGGCCTTCGACCTGGCGGTGCTGAAGGCCCTGCGCCTGCCGGGCGATCCCAACAGCCTGATCGGGCCCAAGTGGCTGCACATCGCCGCCACCGACGTCACCGCCCTCGGCTCGGTGACGGTGCTGGGGCTGATCGTGCTGCTGGCCGTGGTGTTCCTGGCCAGCCTTCGCCGCTGGAGCGAGGCGCTGGTCGTGCTGGTCGGCGCGGCCGGGGGCATGGAGATCAGCCAGGGGCTGAAGGTCCTGTTTGGGCGCGAGCGGCCGGACCTGGTCTATCGCGCCGTCGAGGCCTCCAATCCCAGCTTCCCGTCCGGCCACGCCATGCTGTCGGCCGTGGTGTTCCTGACCCTGGGCGCCCTGGCGGCCCGGTTCGCGACCCTGCGACGGGTCAAGGTCCTGGCCCTGTCGGCCGGCGTCCTGCTCAGCCTGCTGGTCGGGGCGTCGCGAATCTATCTGGGCGTCCACTGGACCAGCGATGTCCTGGGCGGCTGGAGCCTCGGCGCGGCCTGGGCCATGGCCTGCTGGATGGCGGCCTGGGCCTGGGAGCGGCGGTTTGGAAAGACCTCACTCAATAATTCCCTTCATCCCGACGAAAGTCGGGACCCAAGCTGAGACTCAGAACGAGAATGACTCATCCAGGTGCTCGAGCAGATCGGACCAATCAGGGTTCGACGCCTCGATCAGTTGTATCTTCCAAGCGCGTCGCCATTCCTTGATGCGGCGCTCACGGCGCAAGGCTTCAGTGCGGCTTTCGTGCTGCTCGATCCAGACCAGCCGTGTCACGCCGTACTTCTGGGTGAAGCCTGGAATTTCCATGGAGCGATGCTCAGCGACCCGACGCCAAATGTCCGCTGTCGAGCCAGCGTAAAGCGTGCCGTATGGCCTGCTGGCCATCATGCGTGAAGAAGGCCACCTCTCAGCTCCAATCCCTCGCCTCGGCTTGGGTCCCGGCTTTCGCCGGGATGAGTGGAACATTAAGTGAACTTTCAGTTGTGTGCAGCTACTTCGCCAAGCCCGACTTCTGCAGGGTCTTGTACGCCTTGATCACCCGCTGGAGCTTGTGCTCGGCGCTGCGGTCGCCGCCGTTCATGTCGGGGTGGCAGCGCTTGAGCAGGTCCTTGTAGCGGGCGCGGATCGCCGCGCCGTCGGCGCCGGCTTCCAGGTCGAGGTCCGCCAGGGCCTGGCGTTCCAGCTTGCCCAGGGCGCGGCCGGCGGTCGCCGCCTCGGCCTTGCGCTGCTGGGCGCGGAACAGGCCGAACGGGTCGTTGAGGTGGCGAGCGTCGCGGGCGGCGGCGGCGGCGGCTTCGCGCGAGCGCGAATCGGCTTTCATCGACCAGGTCGGCCGGCCGCCCGTCATCTTCTCCTGCTCCTGCTGCGAGCGGATCTGGCCCTCGCTCATGCCGGCGTAGAAGTTCCAGTTCTTGTTGTACTCGGCCGCGTGCCGCTGGCAGAAATTGTAGTAGACGCCCGGCATGTCGCGCGACTTGGGCGCCTTGGCCGTGGCGGCCGCCCGACATTCGGGGTGATCGCAACGCACTTCGCCCGGTTTCAGGGCGTAGACGTCGTTCTCCCGAGCCGCCTCCTCCGGCGATTTCGGGGGGCGGACACGGATGTCGAAAAACTTGGGGCGATATTCGAAGTCGGCGCTCATGGCGCTTAGAGTAAGCCGCAGCTATTTCCGTTCAAGGATTGACAAGCAAGGAAGCTATCATGGGCGCCGTCGCCGATGCCATCGCCGCCAAATTGACCACCGCTTTTTCGCCCGTCCGGCTGGAGATCGTCGACGACAGTGAGCGCCACCACGGCCATGCCGGACACCGCGAGGGCGGGGAGAGCCACTTCAACCTGCTGATCGAGGCCCAGGCCTTTGCGGGCAAGGCCCGCGTGGCGCGCCAGCGGATGATCTTCCAGGCCCTGGCCGAGGAAATGGCCGGTCCCGTCCACGCCCTGTCGATCGTCGCCAGGGCGCCGGGCGAAGCTTGACCCTGCGGGTGAAATCGCGCTTGCCACCCGGCCCCGCGACTGATTGCCTCTGCGCCCGGCGCGAGCCTGCCGGAGAGGCGAAACACGGCATGAGCGCGCTGGAAATCCCGACGTCTTCCGATCAACCGTCTTCAGAGGACGATCTGGCGGCGACCCTGCCGGCCCTGCTGGCGCGGTCGTACGCCCGCTATTCGAACTTCACGGTCGCTTGTGCGGTGATCGACGAGACCGGCCGCGCCCACCTGGGGGTCAATGTCGAGAACGCGGCCTATCCCTCCGGCACCTGCGCCGAACAGACGGCGATCGGGGCGATGGTCACGGCCGGCGGGCGGGGCATCGCCAGGGTGCTGATCGCCGCCGGCTCCGACGGCGTGGTCCAGCCCTGCGGCGCCTGCCGCCAGCGCATCGCTGAATTTGCCGACGACGGCTGCGAGATCGTCTCGGTGCAGGGCGGGAAGATCACGCGCCGCCTCCCGTTCTGGAGCCTGCTGCCCGACTCGTTCGGGCCTGGGGACCTGGATCGCTGAGGCGCGGCGGATTCGCCGAAGATCTGGCGTTGCGTCGGAGCGGCGACAATCCATTCCGCGGTATTGCCCAAATCACGACCGTGCTGTGACCAAATTGTAACGATTACGGCAAAAAACAACCCAATGTAGTTTCCCCGCGTTGAGCCTGAATTGCTTGAGGGCCAAGGTCGGATCATCAGGTCGGGGGACTTGGTGCAGACTTGAGCCGCCGGAGACGGCGCGTGGGGGAGTAAAATGCTGAATCGTAAACGTCTTTTTCTTTCAACGACTACCATCGTCGGAATGCTGGCGGCCGCCGCGCCGGTCTTCGCGCAAACGCAGTCCGCGCCGCAGGATAGCGCGGAAGTTGAGCAGGTGATCGTCACGGGTTCGCGCATCCCGCGGCCCAATCTTGAACAGCCCACCCCCGTCCAGAGCATCACGCGCAGCCTGATCGAAAACTCCGGCACCAGCAGCCTAGGCGACGTCCTGGCCCAGTTGCCGGCCCTGTCGTCGAACGGCACGGTGCGCGCCAATTCGGACTCCGGCGCCAATCTGGGCGGCCTCAGCTTTCCGGATCTGCGCGACCTGGGCACTTCGCGCACCCTGACCCTGGTCAACGGCAAGCGACACGTGGCCGGCGACGCGGGCGACACGGCCGTCGATCTCAACTCGATCCCGACTGCCCTGGTCGACCGGGTGGAAGTGATCACCGGCGGCGCCTCGGCCATCTACGGCTCGGACGCCGTCAGCGGTGTGATCAACATCATCCTGCGCGACGACTTCGAGGGATACGAGTTCAACATCCAGGGCGGGGGGCCGCTGAACGGCAAGTACGGCCAGTCCGCCTCGGCCTACATGACCGGCGGCTGGAACTTCGGCGGCGGTCGCGGCAACCTGACCATCACGGGCTTCGCCGATCATCAGGATCGCGTGCGCGGCCCCAACGTCAAGGGCCTGAAGGACTGGGCCACGATCGAGAACCCGGACGACACCGGGCCGGCCGACGGCATTCCCGACCGGCTTTATCGGCCCTACGTGCAGACCGAGTTCTTCAGCCCCTACGGCAACCTGATCGGCGCCAGCGACTTCTCGCCCCTGACCGGTTTCGATGCCGGAGGGCGCCCGGTAAACATCCCGCCGCGCACCGGCGACAACAACTTCTATTACGGCTCGTTCGCCACCAATTGCGAAGTCTGCACTTCCAGCGACGCGACGGCCGTCCTGATCCCGCGCTCCAACAAGCGCGGCGTGGAGAGCACCTTCCACTACGACATCACCGACAACATTCGCTTCAAGGGTGATGTGAAGTACGTGAAGTCCAAGACGATCGACACGTTCAGCTCGTCGTTCACGACTTTCGAATACGTCCTGGATCCCGACAACGCCTTCATCACGCAGGACATCCAGGCGGTGATGGATACGCGCCCGGGCGAATTCTATTATCTGAACCGGACCAACGACGACATTGGCGGCCGCAACGACGACACCACCCGCGAGACCTTCCGCGCCGTGGGCTCTTTGGAGGGCAAGTTCGACGCAGGGTTCTCCGACATCGGATGGGAAGCCTCGTACAACTACGGCCGCACCCGTAACAAATTCCACTCCACCGGTGGGTTGATCCCCGGCAACTTCAATTCGGCCATCGACGCCGTGGTGGATCCGGCCACCAACACCGTCCGCTGCCGCCGCGACGTGCCTTCGACCTGGTACCCCGGCTATGTGCCGACCGACTCGTCGGAATTGACGGGCGAAACCTGCGTGCCGTTCAATCTGTTCGGCGCCCAGAACAGCCAGGCGGCGATCGACTACGTGACCTTCGAGGCCGACCGCAAGCACACCATCACCGAACAGGTGGCGGGCCTGACGTTCAACTTCGACACCGAACGGTTCTTCAAGCTGCAGGGCGGGGCCATCGGCTTCGCCGGCGGCGTCGAGTACCGCAAGGAAGAGAGCGAAAACATCAACGACCCGTTCGTGCAATCGGGCATCACGGAGACCGCGCCCCAGCCCGACGCCGTCGGCGGGTTCAACGTCAAGGAAATCTTCGGCGAGTTCGACGCCCCGATCCTGAAGGACAAGCCGTTCGCCCATCGCCTGTCGATCGACGGCGCGGTGCGCTACGCCGATTACAGCCACGCGGGCGATGCGACCTCCTACAAGGTGGGCGGCATCTGGGCGCCGGCCAAGGAGCTGACCTTCCGGGGCACCTATTCGCGCGCCGTTCGGGCCCCCAATATCACCGAGGCCTTCCTGCCGGCCACGTCGGGCTTCGACTCAGTGTTCGACCCCTGCGAGGCTGCGGCCCTGGGCGAGAACCCCAATCGACCGAAGAACTGCGCCGCCCTGGGTGTGACCTTCGACGACGCCACCGACAACCAGTTCCCGGGCGTGTCGAGCGGCAACGCCAATCTGAAGCCGGAAGTCGCCAAGACCTGGACGGCCGGCTTCATCTATCAGCCGCAGTGGGCATCGGGCCTCGCCCTGACCGTCGACTACTATGACATCCGCATCAAGGACGCGATCACGTACCTCTCGCCGCAGGACGCCGCCGACAAGTGTGTCGATGGCCCGGAACTGGCCACCCAGTACTGCGACCTGATCATCCGTGATCCGGCCACAGCGCAGATCACCTCCTACCGCTCCAGCTACCTGAACCAGGCGGCGCTGACGACGGCGGGTTGGGACGTGCAGCTGTCCTACGCTCGCGACGTCAACGTGGGATGGCTGAACGGCCGCTTCAACGGCTCGATCAACGCCAACTACTTGGAAAAGCTGCGTGATTTCGCCTTCGCGGACTTCCCCGAAACGGTGGACCGCAACGAGGGCGAGACGGGCGATCCGCGCTGGCGCTTCATCAGCTCGGCCAGCTTCACCCAAGGTCCGGTGACCCTGACCTGGGAAAGCCAGTACATGAGCAAGGTCCGTCGCGATCGTGACGGCTCCCTCGAACGCTCCGACAGCCCGTGGGTCGAAGCCAACTGGTATCACGACATCATCGCCCGCTATCGAATCGATGATCTGGGCAAGGGTGTCGAGGTGTACGCCGGCATCAACAACATCACTGGCGAAATGATCCCGATGGGGCTGACGGGCCAAGGAACCTCGTCGTCCTACGATATCTTCGGGCGCTATCTGTTCGGCGGCCTCAAGGCGCGCTTCTGATGGCGCGCCGCGCTGGGCGGCTTCGGTCGCCCAGCGCATCGGACTTGGGATAGAAAAAAGGGGGCGAGCCGATCAGGCCCGCCCCCTTTTGATGTTTTGATCTGGGCAGGCCGCCGAGAGGCGAGCCGGCGACGGGTCAGGCCACCTGGGCGGCCAGGCCTTCCAGCACCTTGCGCAGGTCGGCCTCGCGGAACGGCTTCTGCAGCACGGTGGCGCCCTTGTGGGCTTCGGAAAGGCCCGCCTCGCCATAGCCGCTGGCGAAGGCGAACGGCACGCCGCGTTCCTTCAGAGCGTCGGCCACGGGGAAGATCGGTCGGCCGCCGAGATTGACGTCCAGCAGGGCGGCGTCGATGTCGGCGCTGCCGGCCAGGCGCAGGGCTTCTTCCAGCTCGGCGGCGGGCCCGACGACCACGCAGCCGAGATCGCCGAGCATGTCCTCCACCAGCATGGAGACCAGCGCCTCGTCTTCGACCACCAGAACCTTAAGGGCGGCGAGGGTCTTCATTGTTCAGGACTCCGGGTCACGATCGGCAACCTCATGCAGAGGCCAAGGCTAGCATAGGCGATGCGGAGCTGGGCGGACAGTTCGTCCTTGGGACGCTTTTCCGGCGGACTACGCCAAATCCGAGAGGCGGCGGCAAGGGGACGGCGGGACTCCGCGGATCTCCTGGGCCGGTCTTTCCAACCAGGGCGAGGCGCACGATGCCATCCTCGATCCCGTCTTCCTTGGCGCGCCCCACCGCGCTGGTCAAGTTCTTCACCGCATCCGCCCCGCCCATTAACCCGGCGGGCCTCAAACGCGCCGCTAAGGCCATGGTTCCAAGTGACGTATCCTGCGGCCAGGCTGCGTCGTCGCCAAGCCTTGAGCTCTTGAAAGTCCGAAAAAATTCAATCGGTTGCGTCGGCTTGCCGACGAAGGGGCTAACGTACGCTCTCGTCGAGCCGGCCGCTGATCCGCAGGCCGGTGACCTGGTTGCGCTGGCGGCGCAGCACCTGGAAGCGGTGATGGTGGAAGATGAAGATCTGGCCCGGCTCGGGAATGGTCTGGGCCTCGTGGATCACCAGGCCGGCGATCGTCACCGCCTCGCCCTCCGGCAGCCGCCAGTCCATGGCGCGGTTGAGGTCGCGGACCGTGACGTGGCCGTCGACATGCACCGAACCGTCGGCCTGCGGACGCAGACCCTCCACCTTGGTGTCGTGCTCGTCCTCGATCTCGCCGACGATCTCCTCGAGGATGTCCTCCAGCGTGACCAGGCCCTGAAGGGCGCCGTACTCGTCGACCACCAGGGCGAAGTGGCTGCGCCTCTTGAGGAAGGCGTTCAGCTGGTCCTTGAGGTTGGTGGTGTCGGGAATGAACCACGGCTCGCGCTGGATGGCGGCGACGTCGACCTCGTCGATCGGCCCGGTGGCCAGGGCGCGCAGCAGGTCGCGGGCATGTAGGACCCCGACGATGTTGTCGGGGTTCTCGCGATACAGCGGAATGCGGGTGTGCTGGGCCTCCAGCGCCTCGGCCACCAGCTCGCGGATCGGCAGGTCGGCGTCGATCAGGGTGATCGACTTGCGATGGACCATGATCTCCGAGACGTCCATGTCCGACAGGTCCAGCACGCCGCCCAGCATCCGCCGGTCGCCGCTCTCCACCCCGCCTTCGGAGTGGTGGTACTCGACGGCGCCGCGGATCTCCTCGTGGGCCGCCAGCACGTCGACGCCCATGTCCAGCTTGACGCCGAACAGCCGCAGGGTGCGGCGGACGACCCACTGGATGGCGTAGATGATCGGCCCGAACAGCCGCACCACCAGCAGGGTGGGGGCCGACAGGAAGCGAGCCACGTCGTCCGACCTCAGGATCGCCAGGGTCTTGGGCAGCACCTCGGCGAACACCAGGACCAGCACGGTCATGGTCGCCGTCGCGGCCGCCACGCCCCAGGGTCCGGGAATGGCCGCGGTCAGCACCTGGGTGGCCAGGGCCGAGGCCAGGATGTTGACCATGTTGTTGCCCAGCAGCACCGCGCCGATCATCGTCTCCTGGTCGGCCAGCAGGGTGTTGACCCGTTTGGCCGGCCGGTCGCCCTCGCGCTCCAGCTGATGCATGCGGGCCCGGGAGGCGGCGGTCAGCGACGTCTCGGCCGCCGAGAACAGCGCCGAAATGGCCAGCAGGACGATGACGATCGGCGCGAGGCCGAGGATGGCGGTCAGGATCATGGGAGGGTTGTACGCGAGCCGGGCGTCCGGGGGGAGAAGATCTGAAGGGCGTGATCGCGCCGGTCGTCTTCGCCAGGCCGTTTGAGAGATCGGCCAATCGCTGTCGTCGTGCGCCGCTTCAGCTTGGCGGCTCCCGCTAAGATCGACGGCCTAATTTCCGGCGAAGGTCGGAACCCTACCGCCGTCGAGCGTCTTCCTTCCGGCACGTCTGGGAGAAGCAACATGATAAAATCGATCATCACTCTGGCCGCCGCCGCTGCGCTGTTGACGGCCTGCGGGCCCAAGAGCGAGACGGCCGAGCCGTCCCGCACCGAAGGTCCGGTCGTCTCGACGTCGCAGGAGCCGCGCAACCAGGCGGTGGACACCACGCCGACCACTGGCGAGACCGGCCCGACGCCCGGCGCCAGCTCCTACACCGAGGCCCAGGCCAAGGGCGCCATTGAGTCGGCCGGCTACAGCGCCGTCGGTCCGTTGACCCAAAACACCAACGGCCTCTGGCAGGGCAAGGCGACCAAGGACGGCAAGGAAGTCAGCGTCTCGGTCGACTACAAGGGCGCCGTCACGGCCAGCTAGGCGTCGTCCGCGAGGCCTAGCCAACACTCATCAAAATTACGGGAAGCAAGCCATGACCAGAACCATCACCCGCCTTTTCGACACCCACCATCAAGCCCTGGACGCCGTCGAGGATCTCGAGCGCGCGGGCGTCGACCGCGACCGCATCAGCCTGGTGTCCAACAACGCCGACAACTGGCACGCCGGCGACTGGCGGTCCGGCCGTGGGCTGGGCGCCGACGGCCCGCTCGGCGACGCCAACCATGACGGCGACAACGATGTCGCCGACGGCGCCGGAAAGGGCGCGACGACCGGCGGCCTGATCGGCGGCGGGGCCGGCCTGCTGGCGGGCCTGGGCATGCTGGCGATCCCGGGCCTTGGTCCGGTCGTGGCGGCTGGCTGGCTGGCCTCGACGGCGGTCGGCGCCCTGGTCGGCGCGGCCGCCGGCGGCGCGACCGGCGGCCTTCTCGGCGCCCTCAAGGAAGCCGGGCACTCCGACGAGGAGGCCAATGTCTATTCCGAGGGCGTTCGTCGCGGCGGCACGCTGGTCAGCGTCAAGGTGGATGATGACCGGGCGAGCGAGGTCGAACAGGTTCTCAACGGCCGTCGCGGCGTGGACGCCGTGACCCGAGGCGCGGCCTATCGCCAGGCCGGCTGGTCGCAGTTCGACCAGAACGCCGAGCCCTACAGCGCCGATCAGATCGAGCGCGAGCGCGCGCTCTATCGCGGCGAGGAGCGGTCCTTCGCGTCGTCCGACGACATCGAGTCCCTCGACGAGGCCGAGCGTCTGCGTCGCGAACGCGAGGATCGTCCCGGCCAGGGCCTGGGTTCCGGCGCCTTCTAAAGCCTGCAGCGCGCCGGAGCGGAACGCTCACGGCGACGGCTGATCTTCACGAGCCCCGGGGGTCTTCCCCCGGGGCTTTTTTAGATCGCCCCTTCCTCGACCAGGAAGGCGCGCAACTGCGTGCGGTCCACATCCTTGGCCACGAAGGCGTCGCCGATGCCGCGGACCAGGATGAAGGTCAGCAGCCCGCCCTCGGCCTTCTTGTCCTGGGCGCTGTGGGCGATCAGGGCGTCGGCGCTGAACGGTTCGGGGCGGATGTCGGACAGCCGGGTCGGCAGGCCGGCGGCCTTGATCGCGGCCTCGGCGCGGACGGCGTCCTGGCTGGAGCACAGGCCCTGGCGCGCCGAGAAGCGGAAGGCCTGGGCCATGCCCAGCCCCACGGCCTCGCCGTGCTTGAGCGCGTCGCCGAACCCCATCTCGCCCTCGACGGCGTGACCGAAGGTGTGGCCCAGGTTCAGCAGGGCCCGACGGCCGGCCTCCTTCTCGTCCTCGGCGACGATCTCCGCCTTCATCTCCACCGAGCGGCCGACGGCGCGGACCAGGGCGGTGGTGTCGCGCTCCAGCACCGCCTTCACGTTGGCCTCCAGCCATTCGAAGAAGGCGAAGTCGCCCAGCAGGCCGTACTTGATGATCTCGGCATAGCCGCAGGCCAGCTCGCGGGCGGGCAGGGTGGCCAGGATGTCCAGGTCCGCCAGCACCAGGCGCGGCTGGTGGAAGGCGCCGATCAGGTTCTTGCCGCGCGGGGTGTCGATGGCGGTCTTTCCGCCGACGGACGAATCCACCTGGGCCAGCAGGGTGGTGGGGATCTGGATGAAGTCGATGCCGCGCTTGTAGATCGACGCCGCGAAGCCGGTCAGGTCGCCGACCACCCCGCCGCCGAACGCCACGACCATGTCGCCGCGCTCCAGGCCCAGGGCCAGCAGGCGGTCCGACAGCTCGGCCAGGCCCTCGAAGCTCTTGGTCTCCTCGCCGGGCGGGACCAGGATCACGTCGGTCGCCACGCCGGCGTGTTCCAGCGACGCGGCCAGCCGCTCGCCGTGGTGCTCGCCGACGATGGTGTCGGTGACCACGGCCACCCGCTTGCGCTTGAGCAGCGGCGCGATGCGCTCGCCCGCGCGGTCGATCAGCCCCGTGCCGACCACGACGTCATAGGCGCGCGCGCCCAGGCCCACGGAAATGGTGGTGATCACTTGGACTCGCTTTCGGATTGGGGTTCGCCCGCGGATGGCGGCGCCAGATGGCTGGCGAGCGCCTGCATGACCGCCTCGACCGCCACGGCGTGGGGGGTGTCGGCGGTCTCGACCGTCAGATGGGCCTCGCCATAGGCGGGGTAGCGCAGGCGGGCGTGCTCGCGCAGCACCTCCATCGGATCGCGGCCCTTCAGCAGCGGCCGGCCGTCCTTGCGGCTCACGCGGCGGGCCAAGAGCTCCAGGTCGGCCTTCAACCAGACGGCCAGCGCCTTGGACTTGATCAGGGCGCGGGTCTCGGCGTTGACGAACGCGCCGCCGCCGGTGGCCAGCACGTGCGGCGGCTCGTCCAGCAACCGGGCGATCACCCGCCGCTCGCCGTCGCGGAAGGCCGGCTCGCCCATCTCGGCGAAGATCTCGGGGATCGAGCGGCCGGCGGCGGCCTCGACCTCGTTGTCGGCGTCGCGGAACGGCAGGTCCAGCGCCGCGGCCAGGCGGCGGCCGACGCTGGACTTGCCCACGCCCATCAGCCCGACCAGGACGATGGTCTTGCCGCGCAAGGCGGCCCTGGAGTCCTGGCCCCGAGGCGCCGGCGCCGGGCGGTCTGGGCCCTCGGACTCGGGGCGGGAAGGGGCGATGTCGTCGATCATGGGCCTGCGCGCGGTTTACACGAGGCCGAGCCCTCCCGCCAAGGTTTGGACCAACCCGGCGTCCAAGTTGGGATGAGGGGCGAAAAGTTTCGCCAACCCCCGTCCTGCGGCATAGTTGAACCATGGCTTCTTCCAAGCGACTCACGACCCGTTCGGCGATCGTCCTCGCGGCGGCGCTGTGCTCGACCGCGCCGGCCTGGGCCCAGGTGCAGGTGCAGGCCCTGGCCGCCCCCGACCTGTTCTCGCCGCCGGCCGCCGACACCGGGTTGTCGAGCGATCTCTGGAAGGACGCGTCGCCGGGGATCATCCGCGAGGCCCTGCCCAAGCTGGCGGCCAAGCCGCTGTCGCCGGCCGCCGCCGGTCTGGCGCGGCGAGTGCTGTCCACCGGGGCCAACGCGCCGGCCGGGATCGGCGACGATCCCGAGATGGGCGCGGCCCGGGTCCTGGCCCTGATCGCCCTGGGCGAGGCCAAGGGGGCGGACGCCGTGCTCGACCGCGCGCCCGGCGTGGCGGCCAGCGCCCAGCTGTCGATGGCGGCGGCCGAGGCGGCCTTGATCACCGGCGCCGACGACAAGGCCTGCAGGGTCGCGGACGCCTTGAGCGTCGACCGCGGCGCGCCCTACTGGCTGCGGCTGCGGGCCTTCTGCCAAGCCCTGGCCGGCCAGCGCGACGCCGCCCAGCTGACCTTTACCCTGGCCGCCCAGCAGACCAAGGACGCCGACTACGCCCGGCTGATGAACGCCCTTCTTTCGGGCGCTCCGGCCGGAGCGGCCAACCTGCGCAATGGCGTCAACTACGCGCTGTCGCGCAAGCTGGGACTGGACGTGCAGTCCGCCGCCGCCGCGGCCACCGCCGCGCCGGCCCTGAAGCCGGTGCTGAAGCCGGCCGACGCGCCGGTTCCGACCGACCTGAACGCCGCCCAGACCTCGGCCCTGGCCTTCCTGCGTCAAGCCAAGGGGCTGGGCGCCTTCGCCGAGGCCGCAAAGGCCTCGCTGCCGTCGATTGTCGCCCTGGTCGGCGCCGACGCGCCGCTGGAGGATCCGGTGCTGCTGGCCCGGGCCGCCCTGGCCGCCGGCGACCCGGCGACCGCCCGGACCATCCGGGGCAAGCTGACCGGCGACACGGTTCCCGGCGCGACCGCCAGCGACCTGGCCCTGCTCGACGCCGCGCTCGCGGCGGCCGAGGGGCGCGAGGACAACCAAGTCCTGGACGGCCTGATCGAGCGCGGCGCGCAAGGCGGCCCCAAGTCGGCGGCCCAATCGGCCGCCCTGATCCTGGCGGCGCTGGGCGGGGCCATGGATCCCGAGGCGCGGGCCCAATTCGCCGCCTATGATCCCGCCAAGTCCGCGGTCCCGGCCGGGCGGCTGATCGTCCTGGACGACGCGGCGGCCGCCGGCCGTCAGGGCGAGACGGCGCTGCTGGCCCTGTCGATCGCGGCCGACGCCGGCCCCGGTGGCCCGGCGCCGCTGGACCGCGCCAGGCTGGTGCGGGCCTTGCTCAAGGCCGGGCTGGACGCCGACGCCCGCGCGCTGGCCGTGGAGGGGCTGCTGGCGCTGCAGGTGAAATGAGCGGCTCGGCCAAGGCATCGGGCTGGATCGACGCCTTTCTCGAGATGATGGCCGTCGAACGGGCGGCGGCGCGCAACACCCTGACCGCCTACGAGAAGGATCTGGCCGACGCCCGGCTGTTCCTGGCCTCGCGCGGCGATCTCGACGGCGCCTCGGCCGAGGCGGTCGAGGCCTATTTCGCCGATCTGGGGGCGCGCGGCCTGTCGCCCGCCACCGCCGCCCGCCGCCGCTCGGCCTTGCGCCAGTTCTATCGGTTCGTGCTGGGCGAGGGTTGGCGCGACGACGATCCCTCCCGCCGGGTCGAGGCCCCCAAGGCCGGCCGGCCCTTGCCCAAGGTGCTGTCGCGCGAGGCGGTCCTGCGGCTGATCGCGGCGGCCGCGGCCAAGGACGGGGCCCAGGGCCTGCGCCTGGCCTGCATGATCGAGCTGCTCTACGCCTCGGGCCTGCGGATCTCCGAACTGCTGAACCTGCCGCTGACGGCCCTGGCCCGCGACCCGGCCTTCCTGATGGTCAAGGGCAAGGGCGGCAAGGAGCGGCTGGCGCCGCTGAACGACGCCGCACGCACGGCCGTGAAGGCCTATTTGGAGGCAAGGCCGCAATTCCTGCCAAAGGGCGCGAAGGAGAGCCCCTGGCTGTTCCCGTCCCGCGCCAGGAGCGGACGCCTGACGGCTCGCCGGGTGTCGCAACTGCTGGAGGACGCCGCCATCGCCGCCGGCATCGACCGCGAGACCGTCAGCCCCCACGTCCTGCGCCACGCCTTCGCCACCCACCTGCTGGAGGGCGGCGCCGACCTGCGCGTCATCCAGACCCTGCTGGGCCACGCCGACATCGCCACGACCCAGATCTACACCCACGTGGCGGGGGACCACCTGGCCCAGGTGGTCAAGTCCAAGCACCCGTTGGCGAAGAAGACATGAGGCTCGCGCCCTTCCTTCCATCTCCCCGGCGAAGGCCGGGGCCCAGGCGAAACCCACGAGCCGCCCTAGTGGAATCTGGATCCCGGCCTTCGCCGGAAGGCGGGGTTATTGGGTTGGGCGGTGTTTGTGTTGGACGCACGTCCTGATACGAACCCCCACCTTTCAGGAGAACGACATGTCGGACGAAACCCGCGACAGCAACGGCAACATCCTGGCCGACGGCGACAACGTCACCCTGATCAAGGACCTCAAGGTCAAGGGCTCGGGCGGCGTGACGCTCAAGCGCGGGACCCTGGTCAAGAACATCCGCCTGACCGGCGACACCGACGAGATCGAGGCCAATGTCGAGAAGGTGCGCGGCCTGGTGCTGCGGGTGGAGTTCGTGAAGAAGGCGTAGAGATCTACCGCGTGAAGTTCAGCGACCCCGGCGTCAGTTCTCCGCCGACATCGCTGATCTGGGCGCTTTTGCCGTCGTTGGTCGCGGTCAACTTGAAGCGCACGCCTTGGACCTGGACCCAGGCCGAGCCCTGGGTGTCCAACGCGATGCGGTGTTGCGAGGGATAGGAGACCTTGTCGCCGTCTCCAATATCGACGATCAGCCGGACCACGCCGTTGCTGGCTTGGTTCCAGCGAACGGTCAGCCGCAGCGGCGGCAGGTCGACCGGTCCTTCGGCTAGTTTGGGCCGGTCGCTCTGGACCTGATGTTCAAACGAGGCGCCGGTCACGGTCGCGGTGGTCAGCATGCGCCAAGTGGAGCCGAGGTACTGAACCCTAGGGTCAGGCTTGGTGAGGTAAACGCAGGTGGCGCACTTCTCCGGTTCCTTGAAGCAGACCGCGCCTCCGCTGAACGTGCCCGTCAGCTGGTGTGTCGGCGTGCACCAGACGTCCATGTCGTTGAGGCGAACAGCGTAGAACGGCGCACCTGCCGTTGCGATCACCTTCTTGCCGCCGAAGGCGTAGCGCTCGACATCGGCCTCGAGGCGCGCGGTCCGGTGATGGCGAACGCCGAAGCTGATGATCTCGCCGCCGGGCGAAACCTGACCGGCAGTCACCTTCAACGCACCTGCGGGATCAACATCATAGGGGGCGTAGTCGGTGACCCAATGGGTGATATCGGCCAATAGCCGGGCCGGCTGCGGCGCGCCTAGCAGTTGAAGCGCCTGCCGGGCGTCGCCAGGTCCCGCGCTGGCCAGGACCATCACCATGCTGGCGATCGCCAGAAAAGCGCGCATTGAACCCCCCCAAGCCTGTATCGAAGCCACGAGCGTCGACACGTCAAGCTTAACCAGGACGAGCGTCGCCGCAAGGGTTGAGTTCGGCGTTGCGAGATACGTTGGCCGAGGTCAGGCCGCCCCCTCGAACGCCGCCTTCAGCTTGGGCATGTCCAGTTTCACCATCTGCATCATGGCCTGGAACATCCGGCCGACGCCGGCTTTGTCGGGGCTGGAATAGAGGTCCATCAGCTCCTGCGGCACGATCTGCCAGGACAGGCCGTACTTGTCCTTCAGCCAGCCGCACTGGCTTTCCTTGCCGCCGTCGGCGGTCAGGGCGTCCCAGTAGCGGTCGACCTCGGCTTGGTCGGCGCAGTGGACCATGAACGACACCGCCTCGGTGAAGGTGAAGTGCGGCCCGCCGTTCAGGGCGGTGTAGGCCTGGCCGTCCAGTTCGAAGCCGACGGTCATCACCTTGCCGGGCGGTCCCGCCGGCGGCTGGGAGTCGCTGGGATAGCGGGCGACGCTGGTGATCTTCGAATTGGGAAACAGCGAGACATAGAAGTTCGCGGCCTCCTCGGCCTGGGTGTCGAACCACAGGAACGGGGTGATCTTCTGCATGGGCTTTTCCTTCCGTGGGGCGGCTGTTGGACCGAGGACGATCAAGACACGTCCGTCCCGACATCGACCGGTCTTTTTGCCCCGTCGTCGCTCGCGGCGACGACGCCGCCGTTGCCGCCCGGGCCGCCGCGCTCTAGGTAGCGTCCATGGCCGCTTCCGAGATCGAACCCTTCCACGCCATCGCCATCAGCCGTCTGGCCCACCAGATGAAGGCGCAGGGCCAGTCGATCATCCACATGGAGTTCGGCCAGCCGTCGACGGGCGCGCCCAAGGCCGCCATCGCCGCCGCCCACCACGTGCTCGACACCGACGGCATGGGCTATTGGGAAAGCCCGGCCCTGAAGGCGGCGATCGCCGGACGCTACGCCCAGCTGGACGGCGTCGGCGTCGATCCCGAGCGCATCATCCTGACCTGCGGCGCCTCGCCGGCCCTGGTGCTGGCCCTGGCGTCCAACTTCCAGCCCGGCGACCGCGTCGCCCTGGCCCGGCCTGGCTATGTGGCCTATCGCAACACGCTGAAGGCCCTGAACCTGGTCCCGGTCGAGATCGCCTGCGGGGCCGAGAGCCGCTTCCAGCTGACCGCCGCGCACCTGGCGGCGCTGGACCCCGCGCCCGCCGGGGTGATCATCGCCAGCCCGGCCAATCCGACCGGCACGATCATTCCCGCCGCCGAGCTGGAAGCCATCGCCGAGATCTGCCGGGCCCGCGGGATCCGCATCGTCTCCGACGAGATCTATCACGGCCTCAGCTACGGCGAGCCCGCCCGCTCGATGCTGGCCTTCGAGCCGGACGCCCTGATCGTCAACAGCTTCTCCAAGTACTTCAGCATGGCCGCCTGGCGGCTGGGATGGGTGGTCGTGCCGACCGACCAGATCCAGCGGGCTCGCGCGTTCATGGGCAACCTGTTCCTGACCCCGCCGTCGCTGAGCCAGCATGCGGGGCTGGTGGCCATGGACTGCCTGGACGAGCTGGAGGGCCACGTGGCGGTCTATCGCGCCAACCGCGCCCTGCTGCTGGACGCCCTGCCGGCCCTGGGGCTGGCCTCGATCGCCCCGCCGGACGGGGCCTTCTACATCTATGCCGACATCGGCCACCTGACCGACGACAGCCTGGCCTTCTGCGAGGCCCTGCTGCGCGACACCGGGGTCGCCACCGCGCCCGGCGTCGACTTCGACCCGGTCGACGGTCGCCGCTTCATCCGCTTCAGCTTCGCGGTCTCGACGGCCGAGGTCGAGGAAGCCCTGCGGCGGATCACGCCTTGGTTCGCGGCTCGGGCGGCCGCCTAGTTCGAAGGATCGACGATGCGACTGATCGGAATGCTGGATTCGCCCTATGTGCGGCGCGTGGCGATCACAGCGCGGCTGCTGGGCCTGCCGTTCGAGCACGAGGCCGTGTCGGTGTTTCGTCACTACGATGTCTTCGCGGCGATCAATCCGGTGGTGAAGGCCCCAACCCTGGTCACCGACGACGGCGTGGTGCTGATGGACTCCGGTCTGATCATCGAGCACCTGGAGCGAGCGGCGGGCGCCGGCCTGGGTCCCGCCGACCTTTCCGAACACGCCCGCGCCCAGCGGATCCTGGGCCTGGCCCTGGCCGCCAGCGAGAAGACCGTCCAGCTGGTCTACGAATTCAACCTGCGCCCGGAGGACAAGCGGCACGGGCCGTGGGTCGAGCGGGTGCGGGGGCAATTGGCGGAGGCCTGGCGCTTGCTGGAGGCCGAGGTCGCCGCGCCGCCGCCGGCGTTCGAGGGCTCGCGGGCCTGGCTGACCTGCGCCGTGGTCTGGACCTTCGCGGTCCGCACCCTGCCGGAGTCGGCGGACGCGGCGGCCTGTCCGAACCTGGCGGCCCTGGCGGAGCGCGCCGAGGCGACGCCCGCGTTCCTGGCGACGCCGTTCGACTCAGCGGACCCTCGGCGCTGAGATCGCCACGACGATTGCTCGATCCGGCAAACCTCTTGCCCATTCCTGCACCGGCGATTTGGGGGCCTTATCGTGGCGGCGACCGGCGCCCATCTTGCCAGGCGTCATTCCAAACATCAGGAGCTCACCATGAAGACGCGCAAACTCGGCGACGGGCTGGAAGTCTCGGCCATCGGTCTTGGCTGCATGGGCATGGGCCAGGTCTACGGCACGGCGCTGGACAAGGCCGACGCCTTCAAGGTGCTGGCCCGGGCGGTCGAGCTGGGCGTCACCTTCTTCGACACCGCCGAGGTCTACGGCCCCTACCTGAATGAAGTGCTGGTCGGCGAAGGCCTCAAGCCCTTCCGCGACAGGCTGGTCATCGCCACGAAGTTCGGCTTCGACATCGCGCCGGAAGGCGCGGGCGAGGGCTTCAGCCGCATGCGCGGCACCGACAGCCGGCCCGCGCACATCCGCGAGGTGGCCGAGGCGTCGCTGAAGCGACTGGGCGTCGAGGTGATCGACCTGTTCTACCAGCACCGCGTCGATCCCAAGGTGCCGATCGAGGACGTGGCCGGGACGGTCAAGGACCTGATCGCCGAGGGCAAGGTCAAGCATTTCGGCCTGTCGGAAGCCGGCCCCGAGACGATCCGCAAGGCTCATGCCGTGCAGCCGGTGGCGGCCCTGCAGAGCGAGTATTCGCTGTGGTTCCGCGACCTAGAGAAGACCACCCTGCCGGTGCTGCGGGAGCTGGGGATCGGCCTGGTGCCCTATAGCCCGCTGGGCCGGGGCTTCCTGACCGGGGCGATCAAGGCCGACGCGCCCTTGGCCAAGGACGACTTCCGCCGCGGCCTGCCGCGCTTCCAGGGCGAGGCCCTGGCCAAGAACCTGTCCCTGGTCGAGGCCCTGACGCAGATCGCCGCCGACAAGGGCGTGACGCCGGCTCAGCTGGCCCTGGCCTGGTTGCTGGCCCAGGGCGACGACATCGCCCCGATCCCCGGCACCACCAAGATCAGCCGCCTGGAGGAGAATGTCGGCGCGGTCGACGTCGCGCTGTCGGCCGACGACCTGGCCAGGATCGCCGCGGCGGTGCCGGAGACTGAGGTCGAGGGCGCGCGCTACAGCGAGGCGGGCCTGGCGATGGTCGGGCGGTAGAAAGCCCTCTCTCGGAGGGGGTGGGTTTCAGGGGTTGATCCCGCCCCGCGCCCTGCCCACACTTGGCGCCATGTCGCCCAACCCCCTCACCCGCGTCGACGCCATCGAGCTGGTCAGGCTGGGCAAGACCACGATCACCCTGGGCGGGGTGGCGGCGGCGATCCTCATCGTGGCGGCGTCGATCTATCTGTCCCGGCTGATCGCCTCTGGCCTGCGCCGGCTGCGCGAGCGGTCGGTCGGGGCCGCGCCGTCGCTCTACATCGTCGAGCGCCTCAGCACCTATGGCGTACGAATCATCGGCCTGCTGGCGGCGCTGTCGGTGATGGGCGTGAACCTGACATCCCTGGCGGTGTTCGCCGGGGCCCTGGGCGTCGGCGCCGGCCTGGGCCTGCAGGGCTTGGTCAAGGACTTCGCCTCGGGCATCTCGCTGATGTTCGAGCGGCTGGTGGCGGTCGGCGACTTCGTCGAACTGCAGAACGGTTCGCGCGGCGTGGTGCACGAGATCGGCCCGCGCTCGACCCGCATTCGCACCAATGACAGCACCGACCTGATCGTGCCCAATTCGGTGCTGGTCAACGAGCAGGTCGTCAACTGGACCCTGCACCACACCAGTCGCCGCATCCGCGTACCGTTCATCACCGCCTTCGGGGTCGACAAGGAAAAGGTGCGCGCGGCGGTGCTCAGCGCCGCCCACGCGGCCCCGTTCACCGCCCCCGACGACGCCAATCGCAAGGCTCAGGTCTGGCTGGTCGGCTACGGGGACTCCGCCCTGAAGTTCGAGCTGGTGGTGTGGCCGACCACCGACGCCGTGCGGCGCCCCGCGGCGATCTTCGCGGCCTATACCTGGGCGATCGACGACGCCCTGCGCGGGGCGGGCATCGAGATCCCCTATCCGCAACGGGACCTTCGCCTGCGCGGGATGTTCGGGGAGGAGGGCGACGACGCCCGCGCCGCCCTGCGCCTGGAGCCGCGCGCCAGCCGCAAGGCCAAGGCCAAGGCGGCGGTCAGCTCCAAGAACGACGCCGCCGAGGATCTCAAGCGCGAGGACCCGGAAGAACCGCCGCTGCCGGTCCAGGGGCCGCCGCCGAAGACCTGATCGCGCTGTTGACGTCAGCGTCAGTCTTGACCGTGCTACCGCGCCGCCGCAATCTTCTCGCAACTGCGAAATAAGAAAAGAAGACAGGGAAGCGCGCGCATGAAGACCCCACGAGGCTTTTTCAAACCCCTGGCCATCGGGGCCCCGACGCCGTGGCGCGAGCCGCCGGCCCGGGTCGAGCGCATGATCCACTTCGTCCCGCCGCACCTGGACAAGGTGCGCGCCAAGATCCCCGAGATCGCCCCGACCGTCGACGTGATCCTGGCCAATCTGGAGGACGCCATCCCCGCCGACGCCAAGGGCGCGGCCCTGGCGGGCGCGATCGCCATGGCGCGCGAGACCGATTTCAAGGCCCTGGGCGTGGGCCTGTGGGTGCGGATCAACTGCCTCAACTCGCCCTGGCACCTGGACGAGGTGTCCACCCTGGTCGAGAAGGCCGGCGATCGCATCGACGTGATCATGGTCCCCAAGGTCGAGGGGCCGTGGGACATCTTCTACATGGACCAGTTGCTGGCCTCCCTCGAGGCCAAGCACGGCGTCACCCGGCCGATCCTGCTGCACGCCATCCTCGAGACGGCCGAGGGCGTGATGAACGTCGAGCAGATCGCCGGGGCCAGCCCGCGCATGCAGGGCATCAGCCTGGGCCCGGCGGATCTGGCCGCCAGCCGGGCCATGAAGACCACGCGCGTGGGCGGCGGACACCCAGGCTACCGGGTGATCGAGGACCCCCATGTCGACGGACGCCCGCGCGTCTCGGTGCAGCAGGACCTGTGGCACTACACCTTCGCCAAGATGGTCGACGCCTGCGCCGCCCACGGCATCAAGCCGTTCTACGGTCCGTTCGGGGCCATCGACGACCCGGTGGCCTGCGAGCAGCAGTTCCGCAACGCCTTCCTGATGGGCTGCGCCGGGGCCTGGAGCCTGCACCCCAGCCAGATCGAGATCGCCAAGCGGGTGTTCTCGCCGGCCCCCGACGAGGTGATCTTCGCCAAGCGCATCCTGGAGGCCATGCCCGACGGCACGGGCGTGGCCATGCTGGACGGCAAGATGCAGGACGACGCGACCTGGAAACAGGCCAAGGTCATGGTCGACTGCGCGCGGCAGATCGCGGCCAAGGACGCGGAGTATGCGGGGCTGTATGGGTTCTGAGGCGCCGAAGACCCCCTCAGTCGCTCCGCGACAGCTCCCCCGGAGGGGGAGCATCTGATCGGCGTAGATCCTCCCCCTCTGGGGGAGGTGGCCCAGAGGGCCGGAGGGGGTTACGCCGCCGCCGACGTCACCACCCGCGACCCCGCCACCAGCATCTTGTGCACCGGGCAAGCCTCGGCGATCTCCATCAGCCGGGCGCGCTGGGCCTCATCCAGGTCACCGCCCAAGGTGATCACCCGCTCGAAGATGTCGGCCGGCTGCGAGGACGGGTCGCGCCGCCAGTTGACCTCGACATGCACCGCGCCCAGCGCCCAGGCCTTGCGCGTGGCGTAGAGCCGCAGGGTCTGGGTGGTGCAGGCCGCCAGGCCGGCGGCGACCAGGTCGTGGGGATTGGGGCCGATGTCGAGCCCGCCGTCCAGGGGGCCCAGGTCGCCCGCGAATCGGATCGGGCCGGCGGTGACCAGGATCTGCACGCCGCCGTGGCCGCTGTCGTCGGCGATGGCGGAGGGGCGGGCGGGGGCGGCGATCATCAGGCGGACTCCACAGGCGTCCCACTTGCTATCGCGAAGCGGCGCTGTCTTGCACGGATTTATCGCTTCTTATCGCTGTCATCCCCGGACAAGGCCCGAAGGCCGCCGATCCGGGATCGCCGGAAGCGCGCGCGTTTACGCCCCGGTCCCGGATCTTTGCGCCGCGCGCTCGTCCGGGATGACAAAGGTTGGGGAAGGCGCGTTAAGCCGCCGCCTGGCGTGACGTCACTTCGAACAGGCGCGTGGCGCCGCGCCAGACCTCGATGGTGTCGCAGCCGCGATGGACGCCGACCATGGCCTGCGCCCGCTGGCGCGCGGCCTGGTCGTCGGAGCAGGGCAGGACGTCGAAGCGCGGCACCGAGCCATCCGACTCGACACAGAAAAAGGTGAACACCTGCATGGGAACATCCGTTCGCATCAGGCGGGACCGGGTCCATATTCGATGGGCGGGGCCGCGGGCGTCGGCTGAGTTCTGAGCCGACCAGACAGGATATAGGCGAAAGACCGGCCGTTAACCAGAGCGCCCGGGTTTCAATACAGGACTCTCCACAGATCTCTCACCGAGATGAATCCCCGTGACTCGCAGCGGTTCCCGGCCAGACACGGTGTCGCTGCGACGACGAGTCGCACGCCTGGAGGCGTCCGGACGTCGCCTAACCGGCGAACAAGGCGGCCCTCGGGCGATTTCATGGCCTTGGACCGCCGAAACCGGTTCCGTTTTGCCTTATCGCGCTCTAGGTTCGCCACCTTTCCGCAACGGCGACGTTAAGAGACCCATGGCCGCGCATTATCTCGACTTCGAGCGACCCATCGCCGATCTGGAAAGCAAGATCGAGGAGCTGTCGCGGCTCTCCGAGACGGCCGGCGCCGGCGCGTTCGAGACCGAGATCCAGGCCCTGCGCGACCGCGCGCAGCAGCTCCGCAAGGAAGCCTACGCCGGCCTGGACGCCTGGCAGAAGACCATGGTCGCCCGCCACCCCGAGCGCCCGCACCTGAAGGACTACGTGGCCGGCCTAATCGACGAGTTCGTCGAGCTGCGCGGCGACCGCAAGTTCGCCGACGACCAGGCCATCGTCGGCGGCCTCGGCCGGTTCCGGGGCACGCCGGTCGTGGTCATGGGCCACGAGAAGGGCCACGACACCACCACCCGCCTGAAGCACAATTTCGGCATGGCCCGCCCCGAGGGCTATCGCAAGGCCGTGCGCCTGATGGACATGGCCGAGCGCTTCAACCTGCCGGTCATCACCTTCGTCGACACCGCCGGCGCCTATCCGGGCCTGGGCGCCGAAGAGCGTGGCCAGGCCGAGGCCATCGCCCGTTCGACTGAGCGCGGCCTCGTGCTGGAGACCCCGATGGTCGCCACCATCGTCGGCGAGGGCGGCTCGGGCGGAGCCATCGCCCTGGCCGGCGCCAACAAGGTGCTGATCCTCGAGCACTCGATCTATTCGGTGATCTCGCCGGAAGGCGCGGCCTCGATCCTGTGGCGCGACGGCGCTCGGGCCAAGGACGCGGCGGCCAATATGAAGATCACCGCCCAGGACCTGATCAAGCTGAAGATCGTCGACCGCATCGTCGCCGAGCCGACCGGCGGGGCGCACTCGGATCCGGCCGCCGCCATCGAAGCCGTCGGCGACGCGGTCGAGGACGAGCTGAAGCGGTTGATGGCGCTGTCGCCCGCCGAGCTGAAGAAACAGCGCGCCGAACGGTTCTACGCGATCGGCCGCGAAGGTCTGCAATAACGCCCTCCATATCGCCTCATCCCGGCGAAAGCCGGGATGAACGGATTTATTTTTGGCCGGCATGTCACGCTTGGGCGCCTGACCTCGTCTTGTTCCCGAAGGCCCGATCACCGGGCCAAATCGAGGACAAGGCCATGACCGCTGAAACCGCTCCCTTCCGCCACGACGTCAATGTTCCGGCCGTCTACCAGGCCTTCATCGCCGCCGAGACCGCGGCGATCGGCGCCGGGGTCGACGCCCACCTGGTGCACCTGGTCAAGCTGCGCGCCTCGCAGCTGAACCAGTGCGCCTTCTGCGTGAAGATGCACGCCAAGGAAGCCCGCGACGACGGCGAGACCAACGAACGGCTGGACCGCCTGGTGGTCTGGAGCCACGTGTCGGACTTCAACGCCAAGGAAAAGGCCGCCCTGGCCTGGACCGAGGCCCTGACCCAGCTGCCGACCCATACCGAGCTGGGGCCGCTGCGCGCCGACCTGCGGGCCCATTTCACCGACGTCGAAGCCAGCGCCCTGACCACGGTGATCGCCATGATCAACCTGTGGAACCGGCTGGGCGTGTCCGTGCACTAGCCAGGATCTCCCCCTCCTTTCCGCTCTCATCCCGGACAAGCGCGTAGCGCGCCGGTCCGGGATCGCCGGAAGCGCACGCGCTCACGCGTCGGTCCCGGGTCTGCGCTTCGCTCCGCCCGGGATGACAGCGGAAGCTTGAGAAGAGCATCTCACCCGCCCACGGGGGCGGTGGCGCGTCGCGAAGCGGCGCGACGGAGGGGGCGTACCGCAGCCTCTTTCAGGTCACGGTAAACACCCCCGCAAACACTGTGACAGCGCCATGAAGTTTTCGCGAAATGGTGACGCTTTAGCGGGCAAGTTATCCAGTCGTTAGCCGAGAAATGATCCCTCCACCCGCGAGTGGAGGCATATCTATGTTCACCCTGCGAGACACTGTTTCGTCCCTGGTTCCGGCCCGCGCCGAGACCCTGGGCAGGACTCTGTACGAGCGGTTCCGCGAGGAGCCCGACACCCTGATCGTGCCGGTGCTCGACGCGGACGACCGGCCGATCGGCCTGGTCGAGCGCAACGCCTTCTTCCTGCGCATGGCCGCCGAATACGGCCGCGCCCTCTACGCCCTGCGTCCGATCTCGGTGCTGATGGACAACGACCCGCTGGTGGTCGAGGCGGATGTCGAACTGGCCGCCTTCACCAGCGACAGCCTGTCGTACCGGGCCAGCGACCTGCTGCGCGGCTTCATCGTCACCGACCAGGGTCGGTACCTGGGGGTGGGCACGGTGCTGGGCCTGCTGCAGGCCGCCAACGAAACCAACCGCCGAGGCGTGGAGGACCTGGCCGCCGCCACCGCCGCCGCCGAACGCGCCCGCACCTTCATGACCGCCGTGGTCGAGGCCATCCCGTCGATGGTGTTCGTCAAGCGGGCCGACGATCATGCCTATGTGCTGCTGAACCGGGCCGGCGAGAAGATCCTCGGCCACGCCCGCGCCGACATGATCGGCCGCACCGACGCCGACCTCTATTCCGCCGAGCAGGCGGCGATCTATCGCGAGCGCGACGCCGAGGTGATCTCCTCGGGCGAGGTGCGGGTGATCGAGGAAGACCCCGTGCCGCGCAAGGACGGGTCGATCGCCCTGCTGCGCACCAAGAAGATCGCCATCGCCGGTCCCGACGGGGCGGCTGAGTACCTGCTGGGGGTGTCCGAGGACATCGCCGAGCGCAAGCGCTCCGAAGCCCAGATCGCCCGCCTCGCCCACTATGATCCGCTCACGGAACTTCCGAACCGCCTGCTGTTTCGCAAGGACCTGTCGGCGGCGCTGAGCCGGGCGGCGCGGCGCGAGGACCTGGTTGCGGTCCACTGCATCGACCTGGACCGCTTCAAGACCGTCAACGACACCCTGGGCCATCCGATCGGCGACGCCCTGCTGAAGACCGCCGCCGAACGCCTGCGGGGCTGCGTGCGCGAGGGCGACACGGTGGCGCGCCTCGGCGGCGACGAGTTCGCGGTGGTCCAGTGCGGCCTGACCGACCTCTCCGACGCCACCAGCCTGGCCAGCCGCATCGTCGAGGCCCTGGCCGAGACCTTCGAGCTGCAGAGCCATCAGGTGATGATCGGCGGCAGCGTGGGGGTGGCGGTGTCGCCCAACGACGGATCGGACAGCGACGAGCTGCTGAAGAAGGCCGACATGGCCCTCTATCGCGCCAAGGCGGACGGGCGCGGGGCCTTTCACTTCTTCGAACGAGCCATGGACGAGGCCCTGCAGGCGCGCCGGGCCCTGGAGCTGGACCTGCGCCTGGCCTTGGCCGAGGGGCAGTTCGAGCTCCACTACCAGCCGCTGTTCAGCCTGGCGGCCGACCAGGTGATGGGCTGCGAGGCCCTGCTGCGCTGGCGCCACCCGGCGCGGGGCATGATCTCGCCGGCCGAGTTCATTCCGCTGGCCGAGGAGATCGGCCTGATCAATCCGCTGGGCGAATGGGTGCTGCGCGAGGCCTGCCGCGAGGCCGCCGGCTGGCCGTCGCACGTGCGCCTGGCCGTCAACCTCTCGCCCGCCCAGTTCCGCGACCGGCACCTGGTGTCGACCGTGGTCTCCACCCTGGCGTCCTCGGGCCTGGCCGCCGAGCGGCTGGAGCTGGAGATCACCGAGTCGGTGCTGCTGCAGAACACCGCCGGCAACATGTCGATCCTGCACGACCTGAAGGCCCTGGGCGTGCGGATCTCGATGGACGATTTCGGCACCGGCTATTCGTCGCTGAGCTATCTGCGCAGCTTCCCGTTCGACAAGATCAAGATCGACCAGACCTTCGTGCGCGACATCCTCGACGACGCCGACGCCCTGGCGATCATCAAGGCCGTGCTGGACCTGGGCGCCAGCCTGGGCATCACGACGACGGCCGAGGGCGTGGAGTCGGCGGAACAGCTGGACGAGCTGCGCCGGCAGGGCTGCGGCGAGATCCAGGGCTACTTCATCAGCCGCCCCAAGCCGGCGGCCGAGATCGCGGCGATGCTGGGGGTGACCGTCCAGAGCGCCCGCAAGGCGTCGGTGGTCAACCTGTCCCAACCGCCCGAAACCTTCTCCCATGGGGAGAAGGAGGGGCCCATGCGCAGCATGGGAGGATGAGGGGGTTCTGAGACCGACGGCGCGGCGGGTCCCGCCTCTCCCGCTGGGAGAGGTTGGCGGGAGCGCATTTATCCCCGACCTTTCAACCGTCGCCCCTAGCCACCCGCGTCCGCCTTTGCCACACAGCCGCCATGCGCATGGTCGGCTATCTCAGAGTTCCGCCCGTCAGGGGCGTGGTCATCGACGGGCCGCAGTCGCAGCGGCTGTTCGAGGCCGGCTGCGATCAGCTGTTCCACGACCGCTGCTATGGCCTGGCCGTGCACAAGCCCGGCCTGGACCAGGCTTTGGCCGCGATGAAGCCGGGCGACGTGCTGGCGGTCATCAACCTCCACGCCTTCGCCGCCCATCTGGTCGACCTGCTGGAGGTCCTGGCCCGGTTCGAGGCGGCGCAGATCCATCTGCTGACCCTGGCCGAGGGCATCGACACCCGCGCGCCCGGCGGCTTCTTCACCGCCTGCGCCCAGCTGGCCGCCTTTCACGACCAGCGCCGGGCGGTGCGGACAATGGAGGAGAAGATCGTGCGCGACGGCCCCCGGCGGGTCGAGGCGGTGGAAGAGGCCGAAGAGTAGCGGACGACGGCGCAGGCGAGTGAAGCCTAACGCTTCGCCGTCCCGATCAGGGCCTCGATCGGCGCCGCCTCGCCCATCGTCCTGTAGCCGGCCGGCGAAGGGTGCAGCTGGTCGCCGGAATCATAGGCCGGCAGCAGGCGCTCGGGATGTTGCGGATCGCGGGTCACCCGGTCGAAATCGATCACCTGATCGAAGACGCCGGACCCCCGGATCCAGGCGTTCACGGCCTGGCGGTCGGCGTCGGCGTCCGCGTCGGAGCGATAGACCTTGGTTCCGCCGAACGGCAGGATGGTGGCGCCGAGCACGCGCACGCCCTGGGCATGGGCGCGCTCGACGATCTGCCGATAGCCGTCGATCAGGCCCTCGACGACGGCCGCGCGCTTCTCCGGCGTGACCGGCCCCTCGCGCGACAGATTGCCGATGTCGTTGACGCCGATCAGCACGATCAGGGTCTGGATCCCCGGCTGGGCGAACACGTCGCGGTCCAGACGGGCCAGGCCGTTGGGGCCCGAGCCGTCCTTGAGCAGCCGGTTGCCGCCGATGCCGACGTTCAGCACCGCCAGGTCGCGGGTGCGCGGATTGGCCTGCAGCCGTTCGGCCAGCACGTCGGGCCAGCGCTCGTAGACGTTCACCCCGGCGCCCGAGCCGTCGGTGATCGAGTCGCCCAGGGTGACGACGGCGGCGGCCTTGGGATTGTCGACCTCGATCCCGGCCAGCTGGGCCCATTGCAGGTTGGTGGTCGCCCCGGTCAAGTCCGGCGCGGCCAGCTGGTCGCCCGCCACGACATAGGCGGTGGTGCGGGCCGAACGATGGACCGTGGACTGGGCGGGCGCCTCCGGCAGGTTCAGGCTGATCGCCAGCCGCGTCAGGCCCTTTACCGGCAGGTCGACCGGGTCGGACAGGTAGGCGGCGCCGGCCGGGATGGTCGCGCCCGCCTTGCCGTTGAAGGTCGCCACGCGATCCGTCCCGGGCACGATCGCCGCGCCGCCCGGGGCGGCCGAGATCGCCAGGTGCGCGCCGTCGATCCTCAGCGGCGCCGCGCCGAAGTCATTGGTCAGCCGCAACCTCACCCGCGTTCCGCCGATGCTGAGCCGGACCACCTGCCGCAGGGTGATCTCGCCCTGGGGCGCGGTCGGCGGCGTCGGAGGCGGAGCGACGGCCGGGGGCGTCGACGTGGAGGGGGCGGCCTGGGTCGGCGGGCCGGACGGGACCGAGGCCGTGGTCCACGACCCCACCCACCGCGTCGGCCGCTCGGCGGAGGCGACCGGTCCAGCCAGCGACAAGGCGCAAACGGCGGCTCCGACCAGGCGGAGCATGGCGCGTCCCATGAGATGACTCCCTAATCTCATAAAATGAATTGACGTCACAGAATATGGAATTAGCGTCCCTGGCAAGGCTCGCCGGTTTCGGCGGCCGCCGCCGTCCCCCAAGAACGGGAAGAGACGGCCTGGGGCAAGGGAGCGCCGTCGATGCGAGCTGGTCCGATCAGGCCGCGGGCAAGCGCCGATGGTCGACGCCGCGGCCTTGCCCACGCCGCAGCCGGGCAAGACCGCCAACAGGAAGCATGAGCATGACGACGGCGACACGACGTGAGGTGATGATGCGGGCCGCCCTGGCCGGCGCCCTGGCGGGTCCCGCCGCCGCCCTGGCCGGCCGCCCGAGCCAGGCCGCCGCGCGAAAGGCCTTGCCCGCGACCGAGGCGGTGTGGATCGACGGCGCGGCGCCCGCGCTGAACGCCGGCCAGACCTGGGGCGTGCCCTGGCCGCAGGGCGCCTGTTCGCGCAAGCAGGTCTTCCGCGCCAGATCGGCCGATGGCGCCGCGGTCGCCCTGCAGACCTGGCCCATCGCCTACTGGCCCGACGGCTCGCTGAAGTGGACCGCCCACGCGGTGGGCGCCGGCGCGCTGGGCCGAGGCGTGACGATCGAGCCCGGCAAGCCCGAGGCCGGCGCCCCCGGCGTCCGCGTGACCGAAGGCCCGACCGCCGTCGAGGTCTCGACCGGGCCGGCGACCTGGCGCTTTCCCCGCGACGGTTCGGCCCTGATCGCCTCGGCGACGCGCGGGGGCCGCGAGGTGCTGCGCAATGTTTGGCTGGTGCTGCAGACCCAGGACGCGCCCGAGATCGACCAGACGCCGGTGGCGCGCAAGACCTTCGACAGCGTGCTGGACAAGGTGGTGGTCGAGCAGTCCGGTCCGGTCCGCGCCGTGATCCGCGTCGAGGGCCGCCACAAGGGCGAGGGCGGCCGCGCCTGGGCGCCGTTCGTCGTGCGGTTCTACGCCTATGCCGGCGCGGACTCGCTGCGGATGATGCACACCTTCATCTTCGACGGCGACGCGGCCACGGACTTCATCTGCGGCCTGGGCGTCACGGCCGACGTGCCGATGGCGGACGAACTGTACGACCGCCACGTGCGCTTCACGGGCCAGGACGGCGGCCAGAACACCGGATTGTGGGCCGAGGCGGTCAAGCCGCTGACCGGCCTGCGCCGCGACGCGGGCAAGCCGTTCCGCGACGCCCAGATCGAAGGCCGAAAGACCCCGCCTGTCGACCAGATGCCCGGCCCGGTCCGCAGCGGCCTGCCGCTGATCCCCGCCTGGGGCGACTTCCTGCTGTCGCAGCCTACGGCCGACGGCTTCACCATCCGCAAGCGCACCGCCCCGGGCCATGCCTGGATCCACGCCGACGGCGGGTCGCGGGCCAGCGGCGTGGCCTATGTCGGCGGTCCTGCCGGCGGGGCGGCGATCGGCCTGGGCCATTTCTGGCGCGCCCCGCCGACCGCCTTGGAGATCCAGGGCGCGGCCGGCGACGTCGCCCGGCTGACCGCCTGGCTGTGGTCGCCCGACGCCCCGGTCATGGACACCCGTTTCTATCATGACGATCTGGGCATGAAGACCCACGCCCAGGAGACCGAAGGCCTCAACATCACCTACGAGGACTATGAAAAGAACTGGGGCACGCCGACGGGCGTGGCGCGGACCTCGGAGCTGCGGCTGTGGGCGCTGGACGCCACCCCGGCCCGCGACGCGTTCCCCCGCATGGCCGAGCTCAACGACAAGCCGCCCCGCCTGATGGCGACGCCGGAGCGGATCCACGCCGCCCAGGTGCTGGGCGCCTGGAGCCTGCCCGATCGAAGCTCGCCCCTGAAGGCCCAGATCGAGGACCGCCAGCACCAGCTGCTGAACTTCTATCTGGGTCAGGTCGAGCAGCGCCGCTGGTACGGCTTCTGGGACTATGGCGACGTCATGCACAGCTACGACGTCGACCGTCACGTCTGGCGCTACGACATCGGCGGCTTCGCCTGGGACAATTCCGAGCTGTCGACGGACCTGTGGCTGTGGCTGAGCTTCCTGCGAAGCGGCCGGGCCGACGTGTTCCGGATGGCTGAGGCCATGACCCGCCACACCGGCGAGGTCGACGTCTATCACGTCGGCCCCTATCGCGGCCTGGGCACGCGGCACGGGGTGCAGCACTGGGGCGACAGCTCCAAGCAGCCGCGGGTCAGCAACGCCATCTACCGCCGCATCTACTACTACCTGACGGCCGACGAGCGGGTCGGCGACCTGATGCGGGCCCTGACCGACGGCGACGAGGCCCTGACCCGCGTCGACATCGGCCGCAAGCTGGGCGACGAAGGCTGGCCCAAGGGCGAGGTGCGCGCCTCGTTCGGCACCGACTGGAGCTCGCTGTGCGGGGCCTGGTTCACCGAGTGGGAGCGCACCGGCGACACGCGCTGGCGCGACCGGATCGTGACCGGCATGAAGACCATCGCCGCCTTGCAGAAGCAGTGGTTCGCCGGCAGCGCCGCCTACGACGTCAAGACCGGCGCGTTCTCCGGCGCGGGCGACCGCCTGGCGGTCTCGCATCTGAACGCCGCGTTCGGCGCGCCCGAGATCCACGTCGAGATGCTGGCCCTGATCCGCGAGCCCGCCTACGACAAGGCGTGGCTGGACTATTGCCGCTGGTACAACGCCTCGCGCGCCGACCAGACCGCCCGGTTCGGCCAGCCGCTGGGCGCCAACGGCCTGCGCCAGGGCCACTCGCGACTGACGGCCTATGCGGCGTGGCGGCTGGGCGACAAGGCCCTGGCCGAGCGGACCTGGAACGAGTTCTTCGGCCGCGGCGTGGTCGAGGACCTGAACCTGTCGACCGCGACGAAGCGCTTCGTCGGGCCGGCGGTGCTCAATCCCGTCGACGAAGCGGCGGGGGTCACGACCAACGGCACGGCGCAGTGGGGCCTGGCGGCGATCATGAACCTGGCCTTGGTGCCGGAGGCGCTGAACGGGATGAGCGTGAAATAGCGGCGGGCGCTCAGGCCACCGCCTTCAGCGCTTCGCCCAGCTCCTCGACCATGTCGGGGGTCGTCGCCCACGAGCACATGAAGCGCGCCGTGCCGTCCAGGAAGCGGTAGACGAACCAGCCCCTGGCCCGCAGCCGCTCCAGCGCCGCGTCGTCCATGTCGACGAACAGGCCGTTGGCCTCGACGGGATGGCGCAGCGGAAAGGGCATCAGGTCGGCCAGCTTGCGGGCCATGGCGTTGGCGTGGGCGGCGCGCGTCTTCCACGGACCGCCGTCGGTCCCTTCGCCCAGCAGACCCAGCCAGGGCGCGGCCAGGAACCGGCCCTTGGAAACCAGCTGTCCGGCGTGCTTGAGCCGGGCGTCCAGGCGCCGGCCGAGGTCCTTGTTCAGGAACACCACGGCCTCCGTCGGGGTCGAGCCGGCCTTGGTGCCGCCGATCACCAGGATGTCGACGCCGATCCTCGGGACGGCGCGGAGGTCGAAGCCCGCCGCCACGGCGTTGGCCAGGCGCGCGCCGTCCAGGTGGACGCCATAGCCCTTGGCCTTCACCGGCGCGATCAGGGCGGCCAGGGCGTCGGCGGAATAGACCGTGCCGTACTCGGTGGCGTTGGTCAGGGACAGGGCGGCGGCGGGCTGGCGGTACGAGACGTCCGGTTCGTTCAGGGCCAGCTCCAGCCCGGGCAGGGCGATCTTGCCCGAGGCGCCCGGAAGGCCGATCAGGCCCACGCCCTGGCCGAAGAAGCCCGGCGCGCCGGTCTCGTCGGTGCAGATGTGGGCGTGCTCGTGAGCCAGCACCGCCTCGTGCGGCTTGGCCAGGCAGGTCAGGGCGAAGGCGTTGGCCGCCGTGCCCGAGGCGGTGAACCGCACCTCGGCGTCGGCGTCCAGCAGGGCGCGGATGCGGTTGGCCGCCGCGGCGCTGACATGGTCGGTTCCGTAGCCGGACGCTGTCCCGGCGTTGGCGGCGACGATCGCCTCGATGACTTCCGGCATGGCGCCGGCGACGTTGTCGGAGGCGAAGTCGTAGCGGGCCATGGCGGGGTCTCGGCGTTGGTGTGTGTGCTCCGATGCCATGGTGAAGGCGGTCGCGTCCAGCATCTCAACCCATGTCATCCCGGACAAGCGCGCAGCGCGCCGATCCGGGACCGACGCGTGAACTCAGAGCGTCCGGCGGTCCCGGATCTTCGCTTCGCTACGTCCGGGATGACAACTGTTCGGGGAGCAGGCGGTGTTGCGCTTGCCGGTCCTCAATCAAACACGATCACCGACCGCGCCAGCTCGCCGCGCTTGAGCTCGTCGAACGCCGAGTTGACGTCCTCCAGCTTGATCCGCCGCGAGATCAGTTCGTCCAGCTTCAGCTTGCCGGCCATGTAGGCGTCGACCAGGCGGGGCATGTCGACCGGGAAGCGGTTGCTGCCCATGAAGCTGCCCTGGATCCTCTTTTCGCCCAGGAAGTCGGGGCCGTGCAGCTCGATCATCGTGCCCACGGGGATCATGCCGATGATGTTGGCCGTGCCACCCCGGCGCAGCATCTTGAACGACTGCTCGGCGGTGACCTTCAGGCCGATGGCCTCGAAGCTGTGGTGCACCCCGCCGCCGGTCAACTCCTGCACCGCCTTGACCGGGTCGTCGGCCCCGGCGTCGATCACGTCGGTGGCCCCGAACTGCTTGGCCAGCTCCAGCTTGTGGGGGACGCGGTCGATGGCGATGATCCGGCCGGCGCCGGCCATGGCCGCGCCGTTGATGGCGGCCAGGCCCACCCCGCCGCAGCCGATCACCGCCACCGTTTCACCCAGGCGGACGCCGGAGGTGTTGATCACCGCGCCGACCCCGGTCATCACCGAGCAGCCGATCAGGGCGGCGCGGTCGAACGGCATGTCGCGGCGAATGGCGACGCAGGCGTGCTCGTGCACCAGCATCTGCTCGGCGAACGACGACAGGTTCAGGAACTGCGCCATCTTGGTGTCGCCGCGACCGGCCAGGTCCTCGCGGAACAGCCGGGGCTCGTCGCCCTTGGAGCGACGGGTTTCAGGGCTGACGCACAGGTTCATGCGCCCGGTCAGGCAGACCTCGCAGTGGCCGCAATATGGATTGAGGCAGGTGATCACGTGGTCGCCGACCTTGACGGTGCGCACTTCCGAGCCGATCGCCTCGACGATGCCGGCGCTCTCGTGGCCCAGCACGGCGGGCAGGGGATGGGGATAGGCGCCTTCGACGAAGTGCAGGTCGGAATGGCAGACGCCGGCGGCCTTGGTGCGGATCTGCACCTCGTGCGGGCCCGGCTTGCCGATCGAGACCTCCTCGATCTGGAGCGGCTGGCCCACTTGGCGCAGAACGGCGGCCTTCATCGCGATCTCCCTGGTTGATGGGGGACCCTAGCGGGAGGGGCGGGGGCGAAGGAAGGGGCTATTCGAACAAATGTTTGGTTTTGCCGCTCGCTCTTTCGCCGTCATTCGCGGACAAGGCCCGCTGGGCGGCCTACGGAGCGCCGAGCTCACGCGCCGGTCCCGGATCTTCGCGCTGCACGCCGAGTTCGCCATTTGGCGGACCGCACGCGGTCGCGGCCGGGATGACGACGCAAGTTCGGGAAAGGCGCGGCCCTTAAGCCGCCAGTTGGATCTTGCGTTCCGGCAGGATGGCTTCAACGGCCAGCAGCACGATCATGGCCGCTTCGGTGGTGATCACCGCCGAGACCAGGGTCGAGGCGATGTCCTCGCCCAGAGGCGGGGGCGGGCTGATGGCGTCGGCCGAGACGATGAAGCTGTCGCAGACGGCGTCGACCAGCAGGCCGGCGACGTCGTCATGGTGTTCGACCACGATGATCACCTGGCGCGAACTGTCGGCGGCGATCCCCTTGCCGAGGCGTTCGGACAGGTCGATGACCGGCATGACCTGGCCGCGCAGGTTGATCACGCCGCGCACATAGGGCGGCGCGTCCGGAAGCGGGGTGGCCGGGGTCACGCCGCGGATCTCGCGGACCGCGCCCACCGGCACGCCATAGGTCTGGGTTCCGACTTCGAACGACAGGATCTGCAGATCCTCGCCGGCCGCATAAGCCACGTTCCTGGACATCGCCTCGTCGCCTTCAAAGCTTGGCGTCGCCCGTTCTGGGCGCCGTCTTGCCCCCATCCTGGCGCGTAAAGGTGAATAAATCGGCTGTGTTTCAACGATTTGAGTCCGGGCGACCCAACAAGCTGACGGCGGTGTTCAGCGTGCGTTCAGCCGCCGGGGCGGAGGATGGACCCAAGATGGAGGCGACAGTCGGAAGGTCCCTCCAGGAGGACACAGTGTCATGAACCGTAAACTGAAAACCATCATCGGCCATGCGACCGCCGGCGTCGCCGCCCTGGCCATGGTCGCCGGCGCCGGGGCCGCCTCGGCCCAGGGCTATCGCGGCGGCTATCATGGCGGCTATTACGGCGGCCATCACGGCCACCACGGCAATGACGTGGGCGTCGCCGTGGCCGGGGGCATCGTCGGCCTGGCCCTGGGCGCGGCGATCGCGGGCAACAACAACAATCACTACCGCAGCGGCTACGACTACGGTTACGCCCCGCCGCCGCCCCCGCCGCGCTACTACGGCGGCTACGGTTACGGCCGCCCCCACGCCTACGGCTACGGCCGTGGCCGCGACTGCTGGACCACGCGCGAGTATGACCGCTATCGCGGGACGATGTACGAGCGGACCGTCTGCCGCTAGGCGGATCGGGTCCAGACACCGAGACGCCCCGGGTTCGCGCCCGGGGCGTTTTGTTTTCAGGGACGATGGCCGATGGGGCCGGCCGTTAGCCCTGGGCCGCCCGCAAGCGTTCCAGCACCAGCGGATGCAGTTCCTGGTTCGAGGCCAGGATCGAGACGCCGCTCACAGGGTCGCCATGCTCCTCGATGGCGCTGACCTTGCCGCCGCTCTCGGTCACCATCAGCACGCCGGCCGCCACGTCCCACGGCTTGACGTCGCGCTCCCAGTAGCCGTCGAAGCGCCCCGCCGCGACCCAGGCCATGTCCAGGGCGGCCGCGCCGAAGCGGCGCACGCCGGCCACCTTCTGGCTGACCTGGTGGAGCTCCTTGAGGAACTGGGCGTGGCCGGGCTTGCCCAGGAACGGGATGCCGGTGGCCAGCACGCTTTCGTCCAGGTGGCGGCGGGCGGCGACGCGCAGGCGCTTCTCGGCGCCCAGATAGGCGCCCTTGCCCTTTTCGACCCAGAACAGGTCGTTGGTGATCGGGTTGTAGGTGACGCCGGCCACCACCTCGCCCTCGCGCTGCAGGGCGATGTTGACCGCGAAGTGCGGGATGCCGTGCAGGAAGTTGGTGGTGCCGTCCAGCGGGTCGACGATCCAGGTGTGGGTCTTGTCGGTGCCCTCGACCAGGCCGCGCTCCTCGCCCAGGAAGCCGTAGCCGGGACGGGCCTTTTCCAGGATCTCGAAGATCACCTGCTCGGCCTTCTGGTCGGCGGCGGTGACGAAGTCGGCGGGGCCCTTCTTGGACACCTGCAACTCGGTGACTTCGCCAAAGTCACGGGCCAGGCCGCGAGCCGCCTTGCGGGCGGCGTCGATCATCACGTTCAGGAGGGCGGAAGCGGTGGCCAATCTGGGTGTCCTTCAAGGGTCCCCCTACGCAGCGTCGTGCAACGACGGCGGGGGATAGGCGTGCGGGCGGATAGAAAGATCGGGAAAGTGGGCGCGATACCTAGTCGCCTGGGCGCGCGAAAGCAAGGCGAGGGGATCTTGAACCCACCCTTACCGCCGCCGGGAAGAGCGGAGTTTGGGGTTCGGATGGGAAATCGAACCCGGCCATGTCACATCCGCGCGAGCCGTCTCGTCCTGTCTCCAAACAACGGAGACCACGACCGATGCGTTGGGCGAAATGGATTCTGCCATGGGGGCTTTCTGGCATCCTGGCGATCAACGGCGCGGTGATGATGCTGGCGCCGGCCTGGTGGTATCCGCGCGTGCCCGGGGTGATCGAGACCGGGCCGTTCAACGACCACTTCGTGCGGGACATCGGGGCGGCCTATCTGGCCTGCGCCCTGGCCATGGGCTGGGCCGTGAAGGACCCGGCGCGCGGCCTGGGCGCGGCGATCGCCTCGGCCAGCTTCCTGACCCTGCACGCCGCCATCCACCTGGTCACCACGTTCTGCGGGACCAGCCCGCCGTGGCCGCTGCTGGCCCGGGACTTCCCTGGCGTGTTCCTGCCCGCCATCATCAGCTTGGCGGTGGCGCGCGCCGCGTATCGGCGCCAGAAGGTTAGCCCATGAGCGATCAGGACCTGATCTTCGAGGACCGTCGCGGCGCGATGACCGGGCTGGCCTACCGCATGCTGGGCTCGCGGGCCGACGCCGAGGACGTGGTGCAGGACGCCTGGATTCGCTGGCGCGGCGTCGAGGCGGACGAGGTCGCCAATCCCGCCGGCTTCCTCAACAAGGTCGTCACCCGCCTGTGCCTGGACCGGCTGAAGTCGGCCCGCGCCCGGCGCGAGGTCTATGTCGGCGAGTGGCTGCCCGAGCCGGTGGTCGACGAGGATCACAGCACGCTGGGCGAGGACCTGTCGGTGGCCTTCCTGCTGGCCCTGGAGCGGCTGACCCCGCTGGAGCGCGCCGCCTTCCTGCTGCACGACGTGTTCGACGTTCCGTTCGCCGAGGTCGCTCGCACCCTGGGCCGCGGCGAGGCGGCCTGCCGCCAGCTCGCCGCCCGGGCCCGCGAGCACGTCAAGGCCGGCAAGCCGCGCTACCACCCCAGCGTGGAGGAGGAGCAGCGCCTGACCAGCGCCTTCCTGGCCGCCACGATGAGCGGCGACGAAAGCCTGCTGCGCGGCATCCTGGCCCAGGACGTGGTCATGCACGCGGACGGCGGCGGCGTGGTCAGCGCCACCATGAACCCGGTGTTCGGCCTGGAGAAGGCGGTGCGCCTGGTGCTGGGGATCAAGAAGAAGTGGCCCGCCCCGGAGGGCACGAGCGCCCGCCTGGCGCGGATCAACGGCGCGCCTGGCGTCGTGCTCAGCCACGACGGCGTGGTGTTCCAGACCATGGGCCTGGAGATCGTCGACGGCCGCATCGCCGCCGTCTACACGATGCGCAATCCGGAGAAGCTGGCGCGGTTGAACAGTTGAACGGCTAGGGCAACCGCCAAAGCGGCTGTCATCCCGGACAAGCCGGCGCAGATCCGGGACCGCCACAAGCGCCGAGTTCACGCCTCGGTCCCGGATCTTCGCGCTGCGCGCTTGTCCGGGATGACAGGCTTTGGTGGAAAGGATCTACGGCAGCGCCACCTTCGGCAGGGTGTCCTTGGTTTCGCAGGCCACGCGGCCCGCGCCGCCGGTGGCGCCCTTGATGTCCTCGACCTTCTCGCCCTTGCGCCAGCCCTTGGGCAGGCCCTGGTCGCCGGTGAAGTCCATGCCCAGGTCGATCCACTTGTCGGCGGCGCAGTCGAGGGCGAACAGCATGATCGGCCCCTTGCTGGCCGGCCAAGTCTTGTACGCGCCGTTGGGACGGCCCTCGGCGATGCGCAGCACGATCAGGCCGGAGGTCTGGTCCATCCGCATGAAGTCGGCGTCGTAGAAGGTTTTCGCCTCGCCGGGCGCGGGCTTCCAGGTTTCCGCCCGAGCCGCTGTCGTCAGGCCAAGAGCGATTACGCCAAGCAAACACAGACCAAGCCGTCGCATCGACGTCCTCCCCGTATCTTATCGTTGGGGAGAGGCTACGCCCGTCAAGCTTGAGCGGCAAGTTCCGAGAACGACGTTATGCGTTTCGCGCCGCCAGACCTTCGACGATCGCGGCGTTGATCGCCGCGACGCCGGCGGCGGGACCGCGGGGATGCTTCCAGACCCCGGCCGAGACCGCCACGAAGTCGGCGCCGGCCGCGGCTAGGCCGGCGGCGTTGTCGGCGGTGATCCCGCCGATGGCCACGCACGGGACCTCCATCGTCTCGTGCCAGATCGACAGGATCTCGAGATCGGCGGTGGTCGGCGCGTCCTTGGTGGTGGTCGGGAAGAAGGCTCCGAACGCCACATAGTCGGCCCCCGCCTCGGCGGCCTCCATGGCCAGGTGGCGGCTGTCGTGGCAGGTGACGCCGATCATCGCGCTCGGGCCCATGATCTTGCGGGCCTCCTTGTAGGACATGTCGCCCTGACCGACATGGACCCCGTCGCAGCCGAGGCGAGCGGCCAGGTCCGGCCGGTCGTTGAGGATCACCGCCACGTCGCGGGCCCGGGCGATCGGGGCCAGGGCCTGGACGGCGGCGGCGATCGCCTCGTCCGGGACGTCCTTCAGGCGGATCTGCAGCGCGGCCACGTCGCCGCCCTCCAGGGCGACGGCCAGGTCGCGGCCGAAGGCACCCAGGTCGTCCAGGGCCGGCGGTGTGATCAGATAGAGGCGGCAGTCGGTCATGGGGCGGGATTACGCCGATTTGTCCAAAGGGGCGAGAGGCGGGGCGAAGGCCCCCCTGTGGGCCTGGGCTGTCAGCCAAGAACAAAAGCGTTTGTCATCCCGGACGAGCGCGCAACGCGAAGATCCGGGACCGGGGCGTAAATGCAGCGCTTGCGGCGGTCCCGGATCGGCGCTCGGCTTTGCCGAGCTTGTCCGGGATGACAGCCGTTTTCAGAGCGAAGCCATGGACGATAGCCCTGTTATCAGAAGGTCTCTTTGTCGCACTGCGAGTCAGTTGCAAAAGCCCTTCGTCTCCGCTACATGAGAATGACAATCATTCAGCGGGGCGCGTCTCCCTTGTACGTCTGCAACTGTAACGGCATTCGCGAGCGGGAAGTCCGCGCCGCCATCGACGCCGGGGCCACCCGCCCGGCCGACGTGTTCCGTCACAAGGGCTGCCAGGCCCAATGCGCCAAGTGCGTGTGCGAGATGCGGCAGATGATCCAGGACAACCGCGAGGCCCTGGCCTTCGCCGCCGAATAGGCCGCCAGAACACGCGCTCCCAGGACGGTCCCACGCTTTTCCGTGAGGCTGAGAAACACTTGCAGACATAGCGGTTGAAGGTCCCGCCGGCTTGGACCAGGGTCCCTCGACTTTCCGAATCCTGAGGAGACCCGCCATGCAAGGCGATCCCGGCATCATCCGGCTCTTGAACGCGGTGCTCACCAACGAGCTGACGGCGGTGAACCAGTACTTCCTGCACGCGCGGATGTACGACAACTGGGGCTTCAAGCGCCTGGGCAAGATCACCTACGACGAGTCGATCGGCGAGATGAAACACGCCGACAAGCTGATCCACCGCATCCTGTTCCTGGAAGGCCTGCCCAACCTTCAGGACCTGCACAAGCTGAAGATCGGCGAGACCGTGCCCGAATGCCTGGCCAGCGACCTGTCGGTCGAGCTGGGCGGCCGCGAAACCCTGATCCCCGGCATCATCCAGTGCGAACAGGCCCGCGACTATGTCAGCCGCGAACTGCTGCGCGAGATCCTCAGCGACACCGAGGAGCATATCGACTTCCTCGAGATGCAGCTGGGCCTGGTCAAGTCGCTGGGCGAGCAGAACTACCTGCAGAGCGCCGTGGGCGAGTTGCCGGCCTAGGCCGGCCGACGAGGCTTTTCGTGGCTCCAAGCGGTCACGCAACTGCGGAAACCGTGAGGCCGCAAGGGAACCAAGGCCCAGCTAAACGGGTTACACGCATGTTTAGCGAGGAGTCCACGCATGCACATCCCGAGCGGCAAATCCCACGGGAGGCGGACCCACGCCGGCCGCGAGTCGTTCGAGATCGACGCCAAGGCCGACACCACCAGCACCGTCGGCGCGCAGTTGGCCCTGGGCTTGGCCCTGGCCGGGGGCGCCATCCTGGCCTCGACCCTGTTGGGCCGTCGGCACGAGAAGATGATCGACGACGAGGAATATGCGGTCGGCTACGCCGAGATGCACGAGCCGGTCGCCCATCAGCCCAAGGCCATGACCAGCCTGATCCTGCCGCCGCTGTTCATCGCCATGACCCTTTCGGGGCTGCGCATCTGGAACGCGCCTTCCAGCCCCACGCGAACACGGGCTCTCACCCTCTGGAGTCTCGTGCAGGGCTTCAACGCCCTCTGGCTGGCCCTCGGCGCCAAGCGCGTCGGGGGGCAGCTTGGGGCCGCGGTGGCGTCCCTGGCGGCCTCGGGCGCCTACGCCTTGCAGGCTCGCAAGCTGGTGGCCCCGGCCTCGGGCCTCAGCAGTCCCTATCTGGGCTGGCTGGGCTTCGCCAACGCCCTGACCGAAGAGCTGTGGAAGCGTCCGCGGCGCGAGACCGTCCACTAGAGCCGTTCAGACGGCGTGGAGCAGGGCGAACATCGGCCCGGTGCTCGCCCGCCTGGATAACATCGGTTCACCGGCCGTTCAGGCGGCCAAGCTTTAGCTCCCCGCAAGCTATGCAGCGGGGAGTTTTCACATGCGGGTCCTTTGGCGGGGTCTTTCGGGTCTGGGCGTCATGGTCATGGTCGGCGCTATGGCCGGCTGCGCCACCATGAGCCAGGAGGCTTGCCTCCAGGGGAACTGGGCCGGCGTCGGGTTCAAGGACGGCGAGGCGGGGCGTCCGCAAAGCCGTCTCGACGAGCACGCCAAGGCCTGCGCCAAGGCCGGGGTGATCCCCGACGCCGCGCCGTATTTCCAGGCTCGCGACCAGGGCCTGAAACTCTACTGCACTCAGGATCGCGGTTTCGGCGAGGGGCGCAACGGCAATCGCTACGCCGGGGTCTGCCCGGAAACGGCCGAGCGCGGGTTCCTCGTGGGCTATGCCGACGGCCAGCTGGTCCATGCCGCGGCCTCGCGGCTGAGCCAGGCGGAATCGGACCGCCAGAGCGCCGACCACCGCGCCGAGAAGCGCGACCGCGAGGCGCGCGGCGTCGAGGACGAGCTGAGGAATCCCAAGCTCAACGACGAGCAGACGCATGAACTGCGCGACCGTCTGAACCGTCTGCGGTCCGAACGCCGGCAGGCCGTGGAAGACGGCCGCCGCGCCGACTGGGCGGTCCACGACGCCGAGCGCGAGGTGGCCGAGCTAGAGCATCAGCTCGCACCGCGGTACGGCGGCTGGTGAGCCGCGTCCGCAGGCTCACTTGATCCCCAAGGCGCGATCCAGACTCCATCGCCCGCCGCCCTTGGCGACCAGGAACAGCAGGATCGCGGCCCAGGACAGATGGGTGCTCCAGGCGTCGGGATAGACGAACACCTCGATCACCAGGGTCATGCCCAGGAAGGCCAGGGCCGAGACCCGGGTGAACAGGCCGAGCACCAGCAGGATCGAGAACAGGTGTTCGCTGTAGGCGGCCATGTGGGCGGCGATATGCGGCGGGATCAGCGGCAGTCTGTACTCGGTCTCGAACAGCGAATAGGCGCTGTCGGTGATGTGCAGGATCCCGTCCACCTTGGTGCGGCCCGACAGGAAGAACACCGAGGCGATCCCCAGGCGCGCGACCAGGGTCAGCAGGTCGTCGGGCAAGGCCTTGCGCGCGACGCCCGCCAGCTGGTCGAACGGGCGTAGCAGGGGACTGGCGGCCGGAGCCGGGGAAAGGGCGTCGGTGGTCACGGAGCGTCTCCAAGGTCGAGGCCGCTGAACACGCCGTCGGCGATCAGGGCGGCGAAGAGGGTTGCGAGGTCGGCGGCGGGATCGGCTTCAGCGGCGGCGGCGATCGCCCCGCCCAGGGTCGCGCCGTCGCGCGCGGCGGTCAGGAAGGCGAAGCCGGCCGCGTCGAGCAGGCGGCTTCGCACGGCGTCCTCGGGCCGGACGATCAGCACGCCCTGCGGCTCGCCGATCCACTCCATCTCGTCCGGCTCGGGTTCGCGGGCCGCCAGCCACAGGCCGGGCAGGCCGCTGTCGAACCAGGCGAAGGCCAGGCTGGGATGCAGGCGCGGTCGGCCGGTGGCCAGGACGCCCGGCGTCAGGTCGAAGGCGCCGGCGGACAGCGACGGGGCCTCCGGCGCGAACAGCGTCGTGCTCCACATCCGGTCCAGCCGGGCGACGGCCGGCAGGTAGGGCAGGTCGTCGGCCGGCGGGAAACGCGCCAGCCAGTCCGGGAAGGCTTCGCCATAGCCCAGCAGAGCGGCGCTGACCGGCGGATTGTCGCGGGCGAACAGGGCGGCGGCGGCGGCGAACCAGTCGTCGCCGACCAGGCTGGCGACGGTGGGAAAATTGGCGGCCAGGGCGTCGACGCAGCCCTTGGCGATGGTGTTGCGATAGACGGCGAGACCGGCGGGCTCGGCCTCGTCCCGCGGCAGCCAGGCGGCGATCGGCGCGGCCGTCCGCTCGGCCAAGGCCGTGACGAAGGCGTCCTGGAACTGGCCCAGCTCAGACATGGGCGGACTCGGGTCGGGGAGAGGCGCATGCGCCTGTCGCCAGCAACAGCCCGTGCGCCCGGTCGCGCTCGGCCATCAGCGCCGCGAACGCGGGGATGTCGTCGTCGCGCTCGATCAGGGTGGGGCGGGGGCCGATCCGGTCGACCAGGCGGCCGTAGAGCGACCAGACAGCTTCGGCCACCGGCGCGCCATGGGTGTCGATCAGCAGGGCCGAGCCGCCTTCGTCTGCGCCGTGGCCGGCCAGGTGGATCTCGCCGATCGCCGCGGCGGGCAGGGCGTCCAGATAGGTCTCGGCTGCGTAGCCAAGATTGCTGGCGCTGACGAACACGTTGTTGACGTCGACCAGCAGGCCGCAACCCGTGCGGCGGGTCAGTTCGATGAGAAAGTCGGTTTCGTCCAGGTCGTGGCCGGTCAGCGGCAGGTACAAGGACGGGTTCTCGATCAGGATCGTCCGTCCAAGGACGTCCTGGGTGCGGCCGATGTTGGCGGCGATGCGGTCCAGGGCGGCGCGGGTGCGGGGGAAGGGCAGGAGATCGGGCTGGTGGACGCCGCGATGGGTGCTCCAGGCCAGGTGTTCGGAGACCACGAACGGCTCGAACCGCTCGGCCAGGGCCTTCAGGGCCGCCAGGTGCGCCGGGTCCGGATCGGCGTCGGCCGCCAGGGACAGGCCCACCCCGTGCAGCGACAGCGGATGCGCGGCGCGAACGGCTTCGAGCCGGCGCAGGCGCGGCCCGCCGGCGGCCATGTAGTTCTCGGGATGGACCTCGAACCACAGGCCCTCGGCGTCGCTGACGAGCGCCTCGGCATAGTGCTGCGATTTGAGGCCGAGGCCGGCGGTGGGAGACATGGGTTCTGGTCCGGAGATCAACAAACTTGTCATCCCGGAAGCCTCGCAGAGGCTGTCCGGGACCCAGGTGACTGGGCCAAGGCGGTGCGGCCGCCCCTGGGTCCCGGACAAGCGCTACGCGCTTTCCAGGATGACACCGTCAGGGGTCGAGTTAGGCCTTCGGGGTCAGCGAGCCCATGCCGTTCGGGGTCTTGATCTTGGTGCACGTGCCCTTGGCGACGTTCTTCCAGCTGTTGGCCTGATAGTCGGCCTTCGAGGTCCCCGCGCAGCTGGTGCCGGCGCCGGCCTTGCAGTCGTTCTGGCCGGCCTTGGCCACGCCGTAGCACTTTTCCATTTCCATCTTGGCCGGCTTCATGTCGTCGCGGGCCATGGCGGCGCCGGCGCTGAGGGCGAACACGGCGGCGAGGGCGAGGGCGGGGGTCTTGTTCATGAGGGCGTTTCCTTCGTCGGGTCTCGACCGGCCCGGCGCCGATCGTCGGCCCGTCCTGCGCGGTCAAAGGGGAGTTACGGCCCGGTGCGACGAAAGGTTACACCGTTCTGCGAACAAAAAGGCGGCGTCCCAAAAGCGGCGGCGAAAAGCGGAGCCGGAAACGTCACTTCCGGTTCCCGCTTTCCGCGACGCGGTGTAACCATCGGCCCGTCTCGCGCGAACAAGGGGGAGGCGTGACGGAAACCGAGGCCGCCCTGAAGGCGCTGATGCTGCTGGGCCTGGACGGCGACGCCCCGGCCTATCGGCTGCTGCTGTCTCTGCTTGGAGGTCGTCTGCGCGTCTATTTCGAGCGCCGCATGCGCGACGCTTCCGGCGATGTGGAGGACCTGGTGCAAGAGACCCTGATGGCGGTGCATACGCGGCGCGCGACCTACGATCGCGCCCAGCCGTTCACCCCGTGGGCCTTCGCCCTGGCGCGCTACAAGCTGATCGACCATTGGCGGCGCCGCAAGGTGCGGGTGACCCTGCCGATCGACGACTATGTCGAAGTGCTCGCCGCCTATGCGCCCGAACCGGGCTCGGCCATGGACCTGGACCGGGCGCTGGACACCCTGCCGGAACGCCAACGCAATCTGGTGCGCGACGTGAAGATCGAGGGCCTCAGCCTGGCCGAGGCCGGCGCTCGGGCCGGTGTGTCCGAGGGGGCCGCCAAGGTCGCCCTCCACCGGGCGCTCAAGAGCCTGGGAGAAAGGATGCGCGGTCGTGCGGACGGATGACCTGATCGATCAGCTGGCGACGGCGCCGCGGGTCGTCCGGCCGGGCGCCATCCAGCGTCGTTTCGTCGGCGTGGCGGCGGCCGGCGGCCTGGCGGCCCTGGTGATGGTGCTGGCCTGGCTGGGCGCGCGCCAGGATCTGGCCCAGGCCATGACCGGCCGGATGTTCTGGATGAAGGCGCTCTATACCGGCCTGCTGGGCGTGGCGGGGTTCTGGGCGCTGGAGCGCCTGGCCCGGCCGAATGGCGCGCCGCGCAAGGCGCTGCTGTTCGGCGCCCTGGTGCTGGCGCTGTTCGTCGGCATGGGACTTGGCCAGTGGGCTGCGGCCGACCGCGAGCACCGGATGCTGATGATGCGCGGCGGGTCGTGGACGGTCTGCGCCCGCTACATCATGACCCTGGCGCTGCCCGGCCTGGCGGCGGCGTTGCTGGTGCTGCGCGGCATGGCGCCGACCCGGCCGGTCCTGACCGGCTTCGCGGCGGGCGCCTTCGCCGGCGGGGTGGCGGCCACCGTCTACGGCCTGCACTGCGGCGAGAGCACCATGGTGTTCGTGGGGACCTGGTACACCCTGGGGGTGCTGGGGACAGGGGCGCTGGGGGCCGTGGTCGGGAAATGGGCGTTGCGGTGGTGAGCGGCTGACCCTTCAGTCGCCAAACCGTTGTCATCCCGGAAGCCTCGTAGAGGCTGTCCGGGACCCAGGGGACTGGGCAGAAGCTGTGCGGTTCGCCTGGGTCCCGGACAGGCGCTGCGCGCTTTCCGGGATGACACCTTGGTTTGAAAGCTCTAGCCGAGGACCTTAGTCCTTGGCGCGTTCCTGGTACGAGCCGTCCTCGGTCAGGATGATCACCCGGGTGCCCGAGGCGATGTACGGCGGCACCATGGTGCGCACGCCGTTGCTGAGGATGGCCGGCTTGTACGACGACGAGGCGGTCTGGCCCTTCACCGACGGTTCGGTCTCGACGATTTCCAGCACCACGGTGCGCGGCAGTTCCAGGGCGATCGGCGCGTCGTTGTGGGTCGACAGCTGGACGGTCATGCCTTCCTGCAGATAGGCGCCCAGGTCGCCGACCACTTCCTCGCTGGCGACGAGCTGGTCGTAGCTTTCCGGGTTCATGAAGTGATAGCCCTCGCCGTCCTGGTACAGGAAGGTGTGGTCGCGCTGGTCGACGAAGGCGCGCTCGACCTGCTCGGTGGTGCGGTAGCGTTCCGAGACCTTCACCCCGTCCGAGATGCGGCGCATGTTCAGCTGGGTGACCGGCGTCCCCTTGCCCGGGTGGATGTTTTCGGCGTTGAGGACCACATAGAGCTTGCCGTCCATATCGACGACGGAACCCTTCCTCAGCGAGCTGGCGGCGACTTTGGTCACGTAGTTCGTCCTTAGATCCCGCGGCGGCCCGTGGCCGCGCGAATTTGCGTTGGATATCGCCCTCCTATAGCGATCCTGGCCAAGTTCGCCACCCCGTCCCTGGGACTTCCCGTGCAGACACGCTCTCCTTCGCCCTGGTGGCGACCCGAAAACCACGCCGACCGGCGGCCCTTTCTGCTGGCCCGCAACCGGATCAAGGCCGCGTTCCGGACCTGGTTCGAGGCGCGAGACTTCCTGGAGGTCGAGACCGCGGCCCTGCAGGTCTCGCCCGGCAACGAGGCGCATCTGCATGCCTTCGAGACGGCCGCCGTGACGATCTCCGGCGAGGCCGCGCCGCTGTACCTGCACACCTCGCCGGAGTTCTCGTGCAAGAAGCTGCTGGCGGCGGGCGAGCGGCGGATCTTCGATTTCGGCAAGGTCTGGCGCAATCGCGAGCGCGGGGCCCTGCACCATCCGGAATTCACCATGCTGGAATGGTACCGGGTCGACGCGCCGTACCAGACCCTGATGGACGACTGCGCGGCCCTGCTGGCCCTGGCGGCGGAAACGGCGGGAACCCTCGAATTCCGCTTTCGCGGCCGAGCCTGCGATCCGTTCGCCGGGCCGGAGCGGGTAACGGTGGCGGAGGCGTTCGAACGCCATGCGGGGGTCGACCTGCTGGCCTCGATCGGACCCGGCGGCGAGACCGACCGCGACCTCCTGGCGGCCTCGGCCGCCGCGGCGGGGATCCGGGTCGCGGAGGATGACCGTTGGGCCGACGTGTTCAGCCGGGTGATCGTCGAGAAGGTCGAGCCCAACCTCGGCATCGGTCGCGCCACGATCCTTTGCGAATATCCGACCGCCGAGGCCGCCCTGGCCCGCCCCAAGCCCGGCGATCCGCGTGTGGCCGAACGGTTCGAGCTCTATGCCTGCGGCGTCGAGCTGGCCAACGCCTTCGGCGAGCTGACCGAGGCCGGCGAGCAGCGCCGCCGCTTCGAGGCCGAGATGGACGAGAAGGCCCGGGTCTATGGCGAACGCTATCCGCTGGACGAGGATTTCCTGGAGGCCCTGGCGATCATGCCCGACGCCTCGGGCTCGGCCCTGGGTTTCGACCGGCTGGTGATGCTGGCGGCCGGCGCGTCGCGGGTGGACCAGGTGCTGTGGACGCCGGTGGCGGGTTAAGCTCGCGCCCGCACCATCCAGCACGCCCCCGTGAAGCGCGCCACGCCGTCCGCCAGATAGGGCGCGAACCCTCGCCGCACGGCCTCGATCACCGCGTTTCGGCGGTCGGTGTCCAGGCTCGGCAGCGCCAGGCTCACCGGCCCCATGCGGACCGCGTAGGTTTCCAGATCCTCGGCCGGCATCGCGCAGGCGACGTCCAGGGGCTGTAGCTCCACGTCCCGCCATCCCGCCGCCGCCAGGATCCCGCCCACCCGGTCGGGATCGGCGAAGGCGAACTGCCCGGGTGCGTCGGGCGCGCGCGGCGGCGCCTCCGGCAGCAGCGGGGCGGCCGCGCGCTCGGCGGCGGTCATGAAGGGGTTTTCCGCCGCGCCGCGCCAGACGATACAGGCCAGGGCCGCGTCCCGCCGGGAAGCCCGCCGCAGGTTGGCGAAGGCGGCCGCCGGATCGTCGAAGAACATCACCCCGAACCGGGAGATCACAGCGTCGAAGGTGGCGGGCTGGAAAGCGTGCTGCTGCACGTCGGCGACGAGGAAGTCGGTGTTGTCGGCGCCGGTCTCAGCCGCCTTGCGTCGCGCCAGCTCGATCAAAGGCGTGGAAATATCAGCGCCGGTGCAGCGGCCTTGCGAGCCCAGGCTTCGGGCTACAGCGAAGGTGGTCGCGCCCGCGCCGCAGCCGACGTCGAGCACCGCGTTCGCGTCCTGGACCGCCTCCACCAGCGGCTGTTCGAAAGATGCGAAAAGGCGGTCGAGCATGGCGTTCTGCTCGACCCAGTTGTGGCCGGCCTGGTTGTTCCAGAGCTGGGCCTGGGCCTGGTTGGGCGCTGTCTCCGGCTGCGTCACGCGCAGTCCTCCTTGCTTCAATGTGGACTTAGGACGAGGCTACGACTTCAAGTCGACTTGAGGTCAACCGTGAAACTTCTCGATATCGCGCAGGTGGCTCAGGGAACGGGCATGGCGGCCTCCAGGCTCCGCTACTACGAGGAGAAAGGCCTGATCGCCTCGGTAGGTCGGCGGGGGCTCAAGCGATTGTTCGAGGCGGGCGTGCTGGAGCGGCTGTCGCTGATCGCCTTGGCCCAAACGGCCGGCTTCTCGCTGGACGAAATCGTCGGCATGTTCGACCAGACGGGCCGGATCAGCCTGGATCGCGTGCAGCTATCGGCCAGGGCCGACGATCTGGACCGGACGATCCGCCGCCTCTCCGCGCTGCGCGACGGTCTGCGCCACGCCGCCGCCTGTCCCGCCCCCAGCCATATGGAGTGCCCGACCTTCCGACGGCTGCTGAAGGGGGCGGTCGCGGCGCGGCCGGCGAGGTTCGTCGAGGACCTCGGCTAAGCCGCCGCATTGCCCCGGGCGGTCTAATCCGCCATACCGCCGGCCTCATGACCGCCGCCCGCACCCTCCGCAGCGCCCGAGCGCTGGCCGAAGCCGGCCTGATCGCCGCCGAGCGGCTGCCGGCGCTCGAGGCCGTGGCGGCGCGCTACGCCGTGGCGATCACCCCGGACATGGCCTCGCTGATCGACGCCGCCAACGCCGACGACCCGATCGCCCGCCAGTTCGTGCCCAGCGAGGCCGAGTTGCTGGAAAACCCCGGCGAGGTCGCCGATCCGATCGGCGACGAGGCCCACAGCCCGGTCGAGGGGATCGTCCACCGCTACCCCGATCGCGTGCTGCTCAAGCCCACCCACACCTGCGCGGTCTATTGCCGATTCTGCTTTCGCCGCGAGGTGGTGGGGCCGGGCGGCGCCGCGAACCTGACGCCCGAACAGTTGGACGCCGCCTTCGCCTACATCGCTGGGGATCCGGAGATCTGGGAGGTGATCGTCACCGGCGGCGATCCGCTGGTGCTGTCGCCGCGCCGCCTGCGCGACCTCTCCGAGCGGCTGGCCGCCATCGAGCATGTGAAGGTCGTGCGCTTCCACACCCGCGTGCCGGTGGTCGATCCGGCGGCGATCACCAACGAGCTGGTCGCGGCCCTGACAGCCGGCGGCAAGACGGTCTATGTCGCCTTGCACGCCAACCATGTCCGAGAACTGACGCCCGCGGCCCGCGCCGCCGTGGCGAGGATCGTCGACGCCGGCGTACCGATGCTCAGCCAGACCGTGCTCCTGAGGGGCGTCAACGACGATCCCGAGACGCTGGGCGCCCTGATGCGCGGCTTCGTCGAGAACCGCGTCCGACCCTATTACCTGCACCACGGCGACCACGCGCCCGGCACCGCCCACCTGCGCACCACGGTCGAGGAAGGCCGCGCCCTGATGCGCGCCATCCGCGGCCGATTTTCGGGCCTATGCCAGCCGACCTATGTGCTCGACATCCCAGACGGCCACGGCAAGGTGCCAATCGGCCCGGACTATCTAGCGGTGGACGGCGAGGTCGAGGATCCGAACGGCGGCGCGCACGCCTATCCGCCGAGGGGCTGACCGAGCCGGTCGCACGGCACCTGTTCCTTGACGATAATGGTGGTCTAGACGAACGTGGTTGTCGGTCCTGGTTAGATTGCCCGTGGGAACTTGATGCTTTTCGCCGATATGCCTCCGGTCGTGACGCAGTCTTGCGATCCGGCCGCTCACGCCGCGGCGATCGACAGGCTCGAGGACCAGGCGTTCGGGGCGATGAAGGCGGCGACCGAACGGGTCGCCGAAGCCTCGCGGCGCGGCGCCGTGGGCTCGGCCGGCGACGCCGAATGGGCGTCGTACAAGGATCTGCGCGCCCAGGCCGAGCGGCTGCGGGCCCAGCCGGGCGGCTGCCCCTCCAAGATCGCCGTAGCGCCCGCCGCGCCGCCCGCCGGGCCTCCTGTCGTCGAGCCTCGTGTCGCCGAACTGGCCGAGGCGCAGGCGCCGCTGACTGCGGCGGGCGCAGCGGAACCGCGTACCAAACGCTTCCGCGTCGAACTCAGCGCCAACTCGGCCGATCGTCAGCCCAGTTCAGCCTCGCGCCTGGGCGTGCGGACGTTCAAAGGGCGAGTGTACCAGCACAATTTGTCGAGAACGCCCGTCCCCTTGCCGCCGCCGGCGACGCCGCCGACCTTTCCGTTCCCCTCGGGGTTGTACGAATCCGTACAACTGCCGTCCAGCGATCGCGAGGGACCGCGTCCGTCCGTCAAAAGCTGGTCGTCGGGCGCGACGCTGTCGATGGAGTTCGCGCCCGCCGGCTTCGGCGAGGGATGGCGGTGGAACGCGAGCTTGGAAGGTCTGACCGAAGAGACGCGTTCGCACACCGCCGCTACCAGCAACACCTACAGGTTCACGCCGGGAACCCCGCAGTACAGCTGCACTCTCGGCAGCCCGGCCCCGGTCTTCTACCTGTGTGGTTACGAGGTGTCCGCGCCAGCGACGCTGGATCAATACGTCCTGCCAAATCCCCAGAGCGGAACCCTGATGTACGCCGCCGACCTCCACAAGGATGATGTCAGTCAAACCTCAAAGCGGGTGACCGGACGGTTCGGGGTGGCGCGCGATTTCGCCCTGGCGTCGCCGGTCGGCGGTCTGACCGCCAGTCTTGGCGGCGAAGCCGGTTTTGGCTGGTGGACGCTGGAGGAGCGGGAGTCGCTGATCGCCTCCGCAATCTGGGACTTCCACCGTTCGGCTGACGGTCCGACCGCCCTTATCGGTCTGACGGGCGAGATCGGCGGTCCGGTCGGGCGGGGGGGCAACTTCCGTTGGTCGGTCCGTTCGGCTCTTGACTATGAAGTGTCGGACCTCACCGCCACCTCACACACGGATTACTACTATTCCTTCGGGCAGGCCCATACGGAATCGACGGTCCAGAATCTCGACGACCAGTTCACGGGCCGGATTGGCGCTCGGCTCGACTATTCGCGGGGACCCGTGGGCGCGTTCGTGTCGCTGGACCGTCGACGTGATCTGTCCCTGGTCAGCACGATCTCGGCCTCCGGCGCCGGCGGGCGAGCCTCCAAGCGGTTCCTGGACGGCTCGTCGGTCGCGGTCTGGCCGGTCTACAATTCGCGGCTGACCGTCGGGATGAACTACGGCTTCTGACGTCCTGGTCGGCCGCCCTTACCGCCAAGGAAAAGGCCTCCCGGATTTCTCCGCGAGGCCTTCTGACTTTCGCCAGGATGTAACGCCTTATTCCGCCGCGGCCTTCTTCGCCGTCGCGCCGAACTTGGCGTGCAGTTCGCCCGACGCGTAGCGCTTGGCCATGGTCGCGGTCGACAGGGTCTTGATCTTGTCGGCATGGCCGGCCGAGCCGAACTGCACGAAGCGGTCCTGGCAGACCTGGCGCATGGCCTCCTTGGCGGGCTTGAGATAGGCGCGCGGGTCGAACTCGTGCGGCTTCTCGGTCAGGATCTTGCGGATCGCACCGGTGATGGCCAGGCGGTTGTCGGTGTCGACATTGACCTTGCGGACGCCGTGCTTGATGCCGCGCTGGATCTCCTCCACCGGCACGCCCCAGGTCTGCGGGATCGCGCCGCCGTACTGGTTGATGATGTCCTGCAGCTCCTGCGGCACCGAGCTGGAGCCGTGCATCACCAGGTGGGTGTTGGGCAGGCGCTGGTGGATCTCCTCGATCACGTTCATGGCCAGGACGTCGCCGTCCGGCTTGCGCGTGAACTTGTAGGCCCCGTGGCTGGTGCCCATGGCGATGGCCAGGGCGTCGACGCCGGTCTGCTGCACGAAATCGACGGCCTGGTCCGGATCGGTCAGCAGCTCGTCATGGGAGAGGACCCCTTCGAAGCCGTGGCCGTCCTCGGCCTCGCCCATGCCGCTCTCCAGCGAGCCCAGAACGCCCAGTTCGCCCTCGACCGAGACGCCGCAGCTGTGGGCCATCTGGACGACCTTGCGAGTGACCTCGACATTGTACTCGTAGGAAGCGGGGGTCTTGGCGTCCTCCATCAGCGAGCCGTCCATCATCACCGAGGTGAAGCCGTACTGGATCGCGGTGGCGCAGGTGGCCGGGCCGTTGCCGTGGTCCTGGTGCATGCACACCGGGATGTTGGGATAGATCTCGGCCAGGGCGTCGATCATCCGGGCCAGCATGATGTCGTTGGCGTAGCTGCGCGCCCCGCGCGAGGCCTGGATGATGACCGGGGAGTTGACGGCTTCCGCCGCCTCCATGATCGCCAGGCCTTGTTCCATGTTGTTGATGTTGAAGGCCGGCAGCGCATAGTCATGCTCCGCCGCATGATCCAGCAACTGTCTTAGCGTGATCCTCGCCACGTGGTGTTCTCCTGCAAGCGTGAGTGTGTTGGGTCGTTTCTTGTTGTTGGGGCCTTTTGACGCTTTGCGTTCTTCGCCCGTAGACCACGTCGAGTTCCTCCGTCTCGACGGTCGTCCGCTCCTTTAACTCCGTCTCCCCGGCGAAGTCCGGGGCCCAGATGCATCTGGAGCCTCGGCTGGATTTCACCTGGGTCCCGGCCTTCGCCGGGGAGACGGACCTTTGAGGGTCCGTCCGTATCTCTAGACTTCCAAGGCCGAGACGCCCGGGAGCGTCTTGCCTTCCATCCATTCCAAAAACGCGCCGCCGGCGGTCGAGACGAAGGTGAAATCGCCCGACACGCCCGCGTGGTTCAGGGCCGCCACGGTATCACCGCCGCCGGCGACGGCGACGATCTTACCCGATTTTGCGAGTTTGGCGGCGTGTTTTGCCGCGGAAACGGTCGCTTCGTCGAACGGAGGCACCTCGAAAACGCCCAAGGGCCCGTTCCAGATCAGCGTCTTGCTCATTTCCATGGCTTCGATCAGGCGCTGGGCGCTCTTGGGGCCGGCGTCGAGGATCAGGTCGTCAGCCTGGACATCCGCCAGGTCGCGGGTCTCGGCGTCGACGCCGGGCGCGACCTTCTTGGCCGTCACCACGTCGATCGGCAGCAGCAGTTCGCAGCCGGACTTCTGCGCCGTGGCGATGATCTGGCGCGCGGTGTCTGCCAGGTCCTTTTCACAGAGCGAGCCGCCGACGTCGTGGCCCTGGGCGAACAGGAAGGTGTTGGCCATGCCGCCGCCGATCGCCAGGCGGTCCAGCTTGGCGACCAGGTTGTTGAGCAGGTCGAGCTTGGTGGAGACCTTGGAGCCGCCGACGATGCCCAGCACCGGCTTCTTCGGATTGCCCAGGGCGGCGTCGAGGGCGTCCAGCTCGCGCTGCATGGCCAGGCCCGGATAGGCCGGCAGGATGCGGGCCACGGCTTCGGTCGAGGCGTGGGCGCGGTGGGCGGCGCTGAAGGCGTCGTCGACATAGAGGTCGCCGTTTTCCGCCAGCTGGGCGGCGAAGGCGGGGTCGTTCTTTTCCTCGCCGGCGTGGAAGCGGACGTTCTCCAGCAGGGCCACGCCGCCGTTCTCCATGGCGTTGACGACCTCGGCGGCGGCCGGACCGACGCAGTCGCCGGCGAAGGCCACCTCCTGCTCCAGCAGCTTGCCCAGAGGCTCGGCCACGAAGGCCAGGCTCATCTCGGGCACGACCTTGCCCTTGGGGCGGTCGAAGTGGGCCAGCAGGATGACCTTGGCGCCCTTGGTCGACAGGTAGTGGATGGTCGGCAGGGCCGCGCGCAGGCGGGTGTCGTCGGTGATCTTCCCGCCGTCCACCGGCACGTTGAAGTCCACCCGGACCAGGGCGCGCTTGCCGGCGAGATCGGCGGTGTCGAGGGTGCGGAAGGGCATGGGGAAAATCTCCAGGTCGGTCAGTGTTCGGAGGCGCCAGCGGCCGGCGGCAGATCGACTTTGATTGTCATGGTCGTTTTGAAAGGCAGAAGACCAAGCCCAAGGAGGACGCCCGTCATCCCCAAGGTCACCGCCAGGGCGATGGTTCTGTCCCTCCCACGGTGCTTGAAGGCGACCGTCAGCATCGCGACGAGCCAGAGCCCCGCGAGACAGAAGAGAAAGCCCAGGAACATGACGAAGGGGCGAAGCTCGCGCTCCGCCCCCAGCATCTGAAACAGGGCCGGGCCGCCGATCAGCATCGGCAGCGCTAGGAGGCCGAGGGCCCAGAGCACGATCGTCGCGATCCAAAGCCCCTTCACGCCCCTGTCTCCCGGTTTCAGAGGAACTTCGCCATCACCAAGGCCGTGTCGGCCATGCGGGTCGCGAAGCCCCATTCGTTGTCGTACCAGCTGAGCACGCGGACCAGCTTGCCCTCGATGACCTGGGTCTGGGGCAGGGCGGCCGTCGAGCTGGCGGCGATGTGGTTCATGTCGTGCGAGACCAGCGGGTCCCGGGTGGTGAACAGCACGCCGTTCATCGGGCCGTCGGCGGCCGCCTGCAGGGCGGCGTTGACCTCGTCGACCGTGGTGTCGCGCGACGGCACGACCTTCAGGTCGATGACCGAGACGTTCGGGGTCGGGACGCGGATCGACGAACCGTCCAGCTTGCCCTTCAGGGCCGGCAAGACGAGGCCCAAGGCCTTGGCGGCGCCGGTCGAGGTGGGGATCATGCTCAGGGCCGCGGCGCGGGCGCGGTAGAGGTCCTTGTGCATGGTGTCCAGCGTCGGCTGGTCGCCGGTGTAGCTGTGGATGGTGGTCATGTAGCCACGCTCGATGCCGGTCAGGTCCTGCAGCACCTTGGCCACCGGGGCCAGGGCGTTGGTGGTGCACGAGCCGTTCGAGACGACGATGTCGTCGGCGGTCAGGGTCTCGTGGTTGACCTTGTAGACGATGGTCTTGTCGGCGCCGTCGGCGGGGGCCGAGACCAGCACGCGCTTGGCGCCGGCCTGCAGGTGCAGGGCGGCCTTGTCGCGGGCGGTGAAGATGCCGGTGCACTCGAACGCGATGTCGACGTTCAGCTCCTTGTGCGGCAGCTCCTCAGGGTTACGGATCGCCGTGACCTTGATCTTGCCCAGGCCGACGTCGATCCAGTCCTCGCCCGAGGTGACCACGCCCGGGAAGCGACCGTGGACGCTGTCGTAGCGCAGCAGATGGGCGTTGGTCTCGACCGGGCCGAGGTCGTTGATGGCGACGACCTCGATGTCGCGGCGCGCGTGCTCGGCGATGGAGCGCAGGACGAGACGTCCGATCCGGCCGAAGCCGTTGATGGCGACGCGAAGGGCCATGAGGTCTTTCTCCTAACGAGCGTTCGGCCGAGGCGACCGACGTTACCTTGATTTTGCAGCGCGTTTTGCGGTGCGGGGCGGGGAAGTCAACCCCAAGAAACCTTCGCGGGCGCTCACATTGGATGACCTATTGTTATCCGCGCGGTTTCATCGCCCAATTGTCGCCATCCCGGGTGGCGAAGCGGACGGCACTCTATATGTTGCGCTGCATGACTGTTGGACGATGCCGATGACCCCGGGCGAAGGAAACGCCCTCGAACTGGCCGCGCGCCGCCTCGAGCGCGCCGTCGGCCAACTGGAACAGAAGATCGCCGCCGAGCGCGCGGCGCGCCCGGCCGCGCCGTCGTCCGGCGAGTCCGGGCCCTCGGACGCCGAGGCCGAGTCCAAGGCCGCGCGCCTGGTCCTCGACCTCGAGGCGGCGCGCGCCCGCGAAAAGGCGCTGGAGGAGGCGGGCGAACAAGCCTCCGAGGCCTTGGGGCGCGCCATCGCCGAGATCCGCGCCGCCCTCGGCGACGAGAGCCTGATCACCGAAGGCGTCCACGACGACGAGGAAGACGACTTCGCCGACGAGCCTGTCGAGGACGAGCCCGACGATCGCTCCGAAGACGACGCGCCTGAGGACGACTCGAACCCCGACCTGTTCGGCGAGCTCCTGAAGCGTCCGGAAAGGGAGGCCTGAGCCATGGCCCAACTGACCATCCAGGTGAACGGCCGGCCCTATACCGTCGGCTGCGAGGACGGGCAGGAAGCCCACCTCCTGGAGATCGCCCGCCTGTTCGACCGCCAGGTCCGCCAGGTCAGCCAGGACGTCGGCCAGCTGGGCGAGACGCGGCTGTTCCTGATGGGCGCCCTGCTGCTGGCCGACGAGCTGTCGGACCTGAAGCTGCGCCTGGCCCACGCCCAGTCCGAACTGGCCCGCCTGCAGACCGAGCAGACCCGCGCCGAGGTCCGCGCGATCAAGGCCCTGGACGCGGCCTCCGAGAAGATCGAAGCCCTGGTCCAAGGGTAGGGACGTCCGAGCCGCGGCCTAGGGCGTCGGCGGATTGAGCAGCACCCAGAGGCGGGCGATGCGGCCGTCGACGATCTGGGCGGCGTCCGCGCCCGTGACGGCGATCGGCCCGCCCTCCGGCCCCGCCTGCCAATGCAGGACGCCCAGGCCGTGATGGCCGACGGCGGGCGCCAGCGGCGTGAAGCCGAAGGTCGGCCCGAACTGCTCCAGCAGCTTGCCGGCTACGTCAGCGATCGCGGCCCGCCCGGTCACGACCTTGTCGGGTTCGAACATCACCGGCTCGGCCACGAAAAGCTCGGCCACGGCCGCCGCGCGCTTGCCGGCGTCACGCTCGTTGAACACACGCCGCAGGTTCGACCTCAGCAGGCCGTCGTAGTCGGGCTCCTGAACTTCGTGGGCCGTCGCGTCTGGCATGGGGCGTCCTTGCTCGTGGGATCGGGCGCGTCCGCGCGCCGGCCGCGCCACGATGATACGGGCGGGCGCGTCGTTTCAAGCTGAAGGTTCAGAGAGTCCGCAGCACCTGGGCCAGGATCGCCAGCCCCCGCTCGGCGTCCTCCGGCGCGGCCAGGCTGAAGTTCAGGCGGAGGGTCGGGCTGGCCCCGCCCTCGGCCAGGAAGTGGCTGCCCGGCGTGAACAGCACGCCGCGCTCGACGCAGCGCTTCAGTAGGGCCTCGACGTCGGTCCCGTCGGCCAGGGTCAGCCAGAAGAACAGCCCGCCGGGCGGCAGGGACCATGAGGCCATATTGCCCAGATGCCGGGTTAGGGCGGCGGCGAAGATGTCGCGCTTCTTGCGATAGAGGGCCGCGACCCCCTCCAGCCGCTCGGCGCGTCCCGGATCGTTCAGGTACTGCAGCACCATCCATTGGCTGAGCCGGTTGGTGTGCAGGTCGGCGGCCTGCTTCAATTGGACCAGCAGCGGGAAGAGGTCCGGCGAGGCGGTCAGATAACCCAGGCGCAGGCCCGGAGCGACGGTCTTGGAGAACGAACCCTGATAGATCCACGACCCGGTCTTCATCCAGGCGCAGGCCGGCCGGCGCTCGCAGGGCTCGTAGACCAGATCGCGGTAGGGATCGTCCTCGAACAGGATCACATCGTTGGCCTGACAGGCCTGGGCCAGCGCCTGGCGCTCGGCCGCGGTCCAGCACTGGCCGGTCGGGTTCTGGAAGGTCGGGATCGCATAGGCCATCGACGGCCGCGTCTCGGTCCAGCGGGCGGCCGGATCGGCCCGGTCGATGATCTCGAACCGGGCGCCGTAGAAACGGAACACCTGCAGGGCGGCCAGGTAGGCGGGGGATTCCACGGCCACGGTCGTGCCGGCGTCGATCGTCAGCTTGGCGGCCAGATCGACGCCCTGCTGCGAACCCGACAGCAGCAGGACGCGGTCGGCGTCGGTGTCCAGCCCCAGGGCGGCCAGGTCCTCGGCGATCCGGACGCGCAGGGCCGGCTCGCCCTCGGTGGGGCCGTATTGCAGCAGATCGCGGGGCGGCGGCGGCAGGTCCAGGCCGGCGAAGGTCTCTGGCGAGGGAAGGCCGCCGGCGAACGAGATCATGCCGGGGCGCTGGGCCACGTTGAGCATGTCGCGCACCGGCGAGGGCTTGATATCCGTGCTCCGCATCGACAGGCGCGCCATCGCCGACCTCCACCAACCGTCAACAGTGTCAAAGACCTTGACCTATCGACACGATGCCGCGCTCCAGCCTATTGTGTCAATATGCTTGACCTGGATGATCCTGCCCCTTCGGACGATCTGCATGCCGCGATCGAGCAATTCTATTTCGCCTATCGCGGCTTCACCGATCGTCCTGACCGCATTTTGGAAAGGCGAGGGCTGGGGCGGGTGCATCACCGCATCCTCTATTTCATCGGCCGCCGGCCGGATGTCTCGGTGCGCGGCCTGCTGGACCTCCTGGCCGTCAGCAAGCAGGCCCTGAACGCGCCGCTGCGCCAGCTGATGGAGATGGGGCTGGTCGGGGCCGAGGCGGGGGCGCAGGACCGCCGGGTCAAGAACCTGCGCTTGACGGAGTTGGGGCGAAAGCTGGAAGCCGACCTCACCGAGGCCCAGACCCGCCACCTGCGGGCGGCCTTCGACCGGGCCGGCCCCGAGGCGGAGCGCGGATGGCGGGCCGCGATGGACGAGCTGATCAGGGGCTAGGCGACCGCCTCGGCTTCCGAGCGTCGGCGCGGCGTGGTCCAGGCCCGCGCCAGGGTGTGGTACAGCGGCACGGGGCACAGCATTTCCGAGCACTTGCGGGCCACCAGGCACGACAGCAGCAGCGGCCCGACCAGGCCGGGGTCGCGGGTCATCTCCATCAGGATCACCGCGCTGGTCAGCGGGGCCTGCACCACGCCGGTCAGGTAGGCGGCCATGCCCAGGGTCACCGCCTCGCGCCCGCCGGCCCAGGGGGCGACGTGGGCGAACAGCGCGCCCAGGCCCGCGCCCGTCGCCAGGGACGGGGCGAAAATCCCGCCTGGCGCGCCGCTGACCGCCGCCGCCAGGGTCGAGATCCACTTGCCGACCGCCAGTCGCCAGCCCGAGGCGAAGTGGCCCAGCAGCAGGTTCTTGGCCTCGGCGTAGCCCGCGCCGTAGGCCACGCCCTTGGTCAGGGCCGCGGTCGTCGCCGCGACGAGCCCGCACAGGGCGGCGAAACCCAGCGGCCGCGCCTCGCGCAGGCGGCGCACCGGATTGTCGCCGGTCATCCAGGCTGACAGCAGGCGCGAGAACAGGCCGCCGGCCAGGCCCGCCGCGACGCCGATCAGCGGGGCGCTGAGCCAGGTGCTCCAGCCCGCCGAGCCGGCCAGGTCGCCGAAATAGGCGTAGTTGCCGCCCAGGGCGAAGGCCGCCACCCCGGCCGAGACGACCGCCAGGATCACCACCGAGGTGGCGCGCTTGTCGAAGCCCTTGGCCAGCTCCTCGACCGCGAAGACGATGCCGGCGATCGGCGTATTGAAGGCGGCCGAGACCCCCGCCGCGCCGCCGGCGATCAGGATCGTGCGCCGGCGCGGCCCGCCGCGAAGGCGCGAGGTCAGGAACGCCATGACGGCCGCCACGACCTGGACGGTCGGGCCCTCGCGGCCGATCGAGGCGCCGAACACCAGGAACAGCGCCGCCAGGGCCACCTTGAGCGCGGCGGTCTTCAGCGACACCCGGTCGTCGGCGATCGGGACGCCGGCTTCGTCGCGACGACGGCCGATCTCGCTGGCGGCGATCACCTGCGGGATGCCGCTGCCGGCGGCGGCGGGGGCCAGGCCGCGGGTCAGCCAGACGACCAGCGGAAAGCCGACCAGAAGCAGCACCGGCCCCAGCCAGTGGCGCGGCCCGACCAGCCAGGCATGGGCCTCCATGGCGGCGTCGCACAGCTTGGCGAACCCGACCGCCGCCACGCCGCCGGCCACGGCCGAGCCGACGACCACGGCGGTGCGCATCGACCGCTTGGCGCGCAGCCGGGCCAGCTTGCGCTGACGGTCCAGGGCGACGAGGGGTGTTCGCATGCGGCGTCTGCTACGCCGGTCGCGGCCGGAGGAAAAGCTTGGCCGTGGGAAAAGATCCTCCCATCGGCGCGGGACTTTTGCGTCGCCCGCGTCAACGCGGCGCTGGCGCCGGACTCTTCGAAGCCCTATATTCCTTCACGGCGGGTCAGCTGTGGCCCTCGTCGAAGATTTCTATTCCCAGGGACCTTAATCTCTCTATCGGGACCTGTTCCCTCCCGTGGCCGTGGCTGCGGGAACACGGGGCCCACCTGTAACTAACAGGTTCGAGTGGATTGAAACGTCTTCACGGTTCTTCACGGCGCCGCCACCTTTTCCCTTCTTTCTTGGTTGTCATCCCGGACAAGCGCGCAGCGCGCAGATCCGGGACCGACGCCTGAGCGCCGAACTTCCGGCGGTCCCGGGTCTTCGCTTCGCTACGCCCGGGATGACAGGTAAGGAAAGCGGCATGACGATCACGGATCCCGCCGCCGCCAAGACCGCCCTGCGGATGTTCTTGCGCAACCGTCGCAAGGACCTGGCCCGCGAGCATCCCGAGGCCGACCGGAGGCTGGTCGAGGTGGCGCGCGGCCCGCTGGCCCAGCGCTTCCCGGATCCCCAAGGCAAGGTCGCGGCCGTCTATCACGGCCTCGGCTCGGAGGTCTCGGCGCGCGCCCTGGCCGACTGGCTGATGGAATGCGGCTGGACCCTGGCCCTGCCCAGCGTCGAGGGCCCCGACCCCGAGGGCCATGACGGCCGGATGGTGTTTCGCCGCTGGACGCCGGGCGAGGCCCTGGTCCGCGACGCGATCGGCCTGGTCGCCCCGTCCGCCGAGCAACCGATCGTCGAACCCGACCTGGTGATCGCCCCCCTGCTGGCCTTCGACCGCGAAGGCCGGCGGCTGGGGCAGGGCGGCGGCTACTACGACCGGGCGCTGGCGGCGTTGCGCGCCCGCAAGAGCGCCTTCGTCCTGGGCCTGGCCTATGTGGGCCAGGAGACACACGGCCTGCCCGATGAGCCGCACGACCAACGATTGGACGCCATCCTGACGGAAAGCGAGTATATCGCCGTCCAAGAGGACTGAATTCATGCGTTTTGCTTTCTTCGGCGACGTCGTCGGCAAGTCGGGCCGCGACGGCCTGGCCGACCACCTGCCCGCCCTGCGCCGCCAGCTCCAGCTGGAGTTCGTGATCATCAACGCCGAGAACGCCGCCGCCGGCTTCGGCATCACCGAGAACACGGCGCGCGAGCTGTTCGAGGCCGGCGCCGACTGCCTGACCCTGGGCAACCACAGCTGGGACCAGCGCGAGGCCCTGACCTATATTGTCCGCGAGCCGCGTCTGATCCGGCCGGCCAACTATCCGATCCTGTCGGACGCGCCGGGCCGGGGCAGCCACCTGTTCCAGACCGAGGGCGGCCGGACGATCATGGTGATCAACCTGCTGGGCCGGGTGCACATGGACGCCATGGACGACCCGTTCGCCGCCGCCGACCGCGAGCTGGACAAGGCCCCGCTGGGCCAGGTCGCCGACGCGGTGGTGGTCGACATGCACTGCGAGGCCACCTCCGAGAAGATGGCCATGGGCCACTATTGCGACGGCCGCGCCTCGCTCGTCGTCGGCACCCACACCCACGTGCCGACCGCCGACGCCCAGATCCTGCCCGGCGGCACCGCCTATCAGACCGACGCCGGGGCCTGCGCCGACTATGACAGCGTGATCGGCAACCAGAAGGACGAGCCCCTTCGCCGCTTCACCACCAAGATCAGCGGCGGGCGCTACACCCCCGCCTCCGGTCCAGCCACGGTCTGTGGCGTGTTCGTCGAGACCGACGATCGCACAGGTCTTGCGGTGAGAGTCGAGCCGATCCGCGTGGGCGGTCGGCTGAAGGAAAGCGTGCCGCAACTGTAGAACCCTCTCCTGGAAGGGAAGAGGGCGCTCAGGTTCAGCCCGGCTGTTTGGTCGTGCGCAGGTAGGGCTTGTGCTCGGTCCAGCCGGCCGGGAACAGGTCCTTGGCCGCCTCGTTGGTCACGGCCGGGACGATGATCACGTCCTCGCCCTGCTTCCAGTTGGCCGGGGTGGCCACCTTGTAGCCGGCGGTCAGCTGCATGGAGTCGATGACCCGCAGGATCTCGTCGAAGTTGCGGCCCGTGGTCATCGGATAGACCAGGATCAGCTTGATGGTCTTGTCCGGCGCGATGATGAAGACGTTGCGGACCGTCGCGTTGTTGGCGGCCGTGCGACCCTCCGAGCCGCCCTCGGTGTCGGCCGGCAGCATGCCATAGAGCTTGGAGACCTTCAGGTCGGTGTCGGCGATCATCGGGAAGTTGGGCGCGTAGCCCTGGGTTTCCTTGATGTCGTCCGCCCAGCGCGCGTGGTTGTCGGCGGGGTCGACCGACAGGCCCAGGGCCTTGACGTTGCGCTTGTCCAGCTCGGGCTTCAGCCGGGCGACCGCGCCCAGCTCGGTGGTGCAGACCGGGGTGAAGTCCTTGGGGTGCGAGAAGAACAACACCCAGCTGTCGCCGGCCCATTCGTGGAAGTGCAGCGGGCCTTCGGTGGAATCCTGTGTGAAGTCCGGGGCGATGGCGTTCAGTTGGAGGGTCATGGCGACTCCGCGGGAGATCGGAACGGAAAGGCCCGGTTCTGGGGCGCGCCAGCGTTAACGCAGCTTGCGGGCGGCGGGAAGGTGAACAGGCGTGCGACGGCATGAAGGAAATCTACAAGCCGGCGGCGCTTGCGCCTGTCACGCCTTGAGCCAACAGTCCTCGCCGACTTCATCCCTCAAAGGAGCCTTCCCATGACCGACGCCATCTACACCGCCCACGCCCACGCCGTGGGCGGCCGCCAAGGCACGGCCAAGTCCGACGACGGCCATCTGGACGTCAAGCTGGCCTTCCCCAAGTCGATGGGCGGCGACGGCAACGGGACCAATCCCGAGCAGCTGTTCGCGGCCGGCTACAGCGCCTGCTTTCTCGGGGCCCTTGGCCTGGTGGCCCGCAACCAGGACGTCAAGCTGGGCGAGCACAGCCTGGACAGCGAGGTCGACCTGATCAAGGACGACACCAGCTTCCATGTCGGCGTGCGCCTGACCCTGAACGCGCCCGAGCTTGACCGCGAGACGGCCGAAAAGCTGCTGCACGCGGCCCACGAGGTCTGCCCCTATTCCAAGGCGACGCGCGGCAATGTCGATGTCGAGCTGAAGGTGGCTTAGTCCAGCGCCCGCGATTGGGGACAGGCGCAGGCGCCTGTCCCCAGCCCTATCGCCGGCGTCTTCCCGGAGAGACGTCGCGGATGACCAGCTCATCAATCTCCAGTCGGCGGATCCTTGCCCGGCCGATCGACAGGCGGCCGATGGCCACGGCCCCTATGGCCAAGGCGCCCACCGCCAAGGCTCCGACCGCCAGGCCGCCCAGCGCCGCCGCGCCCGCCGACAGGGCTCCGGCGGCGGCTGCGCCCGTCGCGGTCGCCATCGCCGGGGACAGGGCGTCGTCCTCGCCGACCCCCTGGATCTGCTCATGGGCCGCCAGGCGGGCGGGGTCGAACGGTTCGGACGGGCTCATCGGGCGGGCTCCAGCGGACGTTTCTCAGCTTGGAGGATGACAATATGGGGCCCCAGGCGCTAGAAGCGCGCCCTACCTTTCCTTCGCAAAGCAGAGAAGAGCCCCGGAATGGCCGGCCACTCGAAATTCAAGAACATCATGCACCGCAAGGGCCGCGCCGACGCCGCGCGCTCCAAGCTGTTCTCCAAGCTGTCGCGGGAAATCACCGTGGCGGCCAAGGCGGGCCTGCCCGACCCGAACATGAACCCGCGCCTGCGCCTGGCCGTGAACAACGCCAAGGCCGAAAGCCTGCCCAAGGACGTGATCGACCGCGCGATCAAGAAGTCGCAGATGGGCGACGCGGCCAACTATGACGAGATCCGCTACGAAGGCGTCGCCGCCGGCGGCGTCGGGATCATCGTCGAGGTGCTGACCGACAACCGCAACCGCGCCGCCGCCAACGTCCGCTCCTACTTCACCAAGATGGGCGGCAACATGGGGGCCACCGGCTCGGTGACCTTCAACTACGACCGGGTCGGCCAGATCAGCTATCCGGCCAAGGTCGCCTCCGAGGACGAGATGATGGAGGCGGCCATCGAGGCCGGCGCCGACGACGTGGTGTCGGACATGGACGAGGAGGGCGAGGGCCACACGGTCTACACCGCCTTCGAGGATCTCAACGACGTGGCCGCCGCCCTGGAGGCCAGGTTCGGCCCGGCCGGCAACACCAAGATCGCCTGGCGTCCCAAGAGCCAGGTCCCGGTCACCGGCGACGCCGTGGCCACCCTGATGAAGCTGCTCGACGCGTTGAACGAGGACGATGACGTGCAGGACGTCTACTCCAACGAGGAGATCAGCGACGAGGACGCCGCGAAGCTGGGATAAGCCTTCCCAGCCGCGCGGAGCGGCTTCCCGGCGGCGGGCCGGCCGGGCTATGCTGGCCCCATGCCGCTGCGCTTGCACATCGATACGGACTGCGGCGTCGACGACGCCCTGGCCCTGGCCATGCTGGCGCGCTCGCGCGACGCGGTTGAAATCGTCTCGGTGTCGGCGGTGTTCGGCAACACCTATGTCGACCAGGCCGCCGCCAACGCCCGGGGCGTGCTGCGCCTGGCGGGCTGTCCGGCCGAGGTCTATATCGGCGCCGGTTCCGGGGTGGCCAAGCGACGCGTCGAGCGGATGCGGCCGGCCCACGGGGTCGACGGCCTGAACGGCGCCGGCTTCTCCCAGCGCTGGAAGCTGCCCGAGCTGGACCGGGGCCAGGGCGGCAGCCTTTTGGCGTTTCGCGCCAGGGCGCGGGTGGCGGGCCTGTTCCTGGGGCCGCTGACCAACCTGGCCAACGGCCTGCTGGAAGATCCCGCGGCCTTCCGCAATTGGCGGCCGACCCTGATGGCCGGCGCCTTCGCGGTCGAGGGCAAGGCGGCGCGCGGCGCCGACTTCAACAGCTGGAGCGACGCCGAGGCCCTGGCCCGGGTGCTGGAGCGCGAGGTCATGCCGCGTCTGGTGCCCCTGGACGTCACGTCGCGCGTGACCCTGACCGCCCAGGCGATGGCCGAGGGTTCGGCGGCCTGCGGTTCGCCGCTGTCGGCGCGGCTGAACAAGGCCCTGGGCCCGTACATGGCTTTCCACCGCCAGGCCTGGGGCGTCGAGGGCGGCTGCCATCCGCATGACGCGGTGGTCGCCGCCAGCCTGGTGGCGCCGGAGCTCTTCACCTTCGAGCCGGCGCGCGTGCGGGTGCTGACCGACGGGGAGCGCCTGGGCCGGCTGGAGCTGATCGAGGGCCAGCCGAACGCCGAGCTCTGCGTCTCGGTGGACGTGGCCGCGGTCGAGGCGCTGCTGGTGGCGCGGTTGTTCTGCGCCCCGGTCCTGAACCCGGCGTGAGCCCCTCCTAAATCCTTCATCCGGACGAAAGTCGGGATGCAAACCAAGTTGCCGATCGGTCACGGCGTCCCGTTCGCCGGGATCAGTTCGGACATCCAGCTCGGGTCCCGACTTTCGTCGGGATGAAGGGGGTTAGAGGCATGGCTGATCTATCGGCCTTAAGCTTTCATTAGCTAAGTCGCGCCTTTTCCTTGGCGGCGAAACCGGCGATGGTGCGAGAACACATGATGAACGCGAATCGCATCCCGATCCGAATCCTGGGGCTCGATCCCGGCCTGCGCCGCACCGGCTGGGGCGTGCTCAGCGTCGAGGGCTCGCGCATGAGCCACGTCGCCCACGGGGTGATCGCTCCCGACGAGAAGGCCGATTTCGCCAGTCGGCTGCTGCACCTGTTCGAGGGGATCAGCGCGGTGATCGACGAGCATCGGCCTGACGAGGCGGCGGTCGAGGAGGTGTTCCTCAACACCAACGCCCAGTCGACCCTGAAGCTGGGCCACGCCCGCGCCGCCGCCCTGATCGCGCCCGCTCGCGCCGGCCTGCTGGTGGCCGAATATTCGACCCGCCTGGTCAAGAAGGCGGTGGTCGGCACCGGCGCAGCCGACAAGGCCCAGATCGGCTTCATGATCGCCCGCCTGCTGCCGACCGCCGGCAAGACCACGGCCGACTGCGCCGACGCCCTCGCCGTGGCCATCACCCACGCCAATCTGCGCGTCGCCAACCGGAGGGTGGCATGATTGGTCGCCTGAGAGGCGCTGTCGCCGAGGTCGGCGAGGAGGAGGCCCTGATCGACGTGATGGGCGTCGGCTATGTCGTGCGCTGCGGGTCGCGGACCCTGCAACGGCTGCCGGCCCTGGGCGAAGAGGCGCTGCTGCATATCGAAAGCCAGTGGAGCGAGAGCGCCGGCCTGCGTCTGTATGGGTTCGGCACGCGCGAGGACCGCAAGGCCTTCGTGCTGCTGCAGGCCATCCAGGGCGTGGGCCCCAAGGCGGCCATGGCCGTGCTCGACGTGCTGTCGCCGGCCGAGCTGGCCAGCGCGGTGGCGCGCGAGGACAAGGCCGCGGTGGGACGGGCGTCGGGCGTCGGTCCCAAGCTGGCCTTGCGGATCGTCACCGAGCTGAAGGACAAGCCGATCACCGATGGGCCGGTGTTCCTGGGCGCCCCCGCCGCCGTGGCGTCGGCTCCAGCCAAGCCGGCGCCGACCGGCGACGCCGTGGCGGCGCTGATGGGCCTGGGCGTGGCCGAGGTCAATGCGCGGCGGGTCGTTGAGGCGGCGGCGGCGAAGCTTGGCGACGAGGCTACGGTCCAGGCGCTGATCAAGACCGGTTTGCAGGAGTTGGGGCGGTGAGGGCCGCGCCGGCCCCCTCCGGCCCTCCGGGCCACCTCCCCCAAAGGGGGAGGATCTTATCCCGCCAGATGCTCCCCCCCTGGGGGAGCTGTCGCGGAGCGACTGAGGGGGTCTTGCGCTCATGACCCGCATCATCTCCGGCGAGCCTCAACACGGCGAGACCATCCCCACCGCCTCAGACCGCGCCATGCGCCCGCAGACCCTGGCCGAGTTCGTCGGTCAGGAGCAGGCCAAGGGCAATCTGCGCATCTTCATCGAGGCGGCCAAGGGCCGGGGCGAGGCCCTGGACCACGTGCTGCTGTTCGGTCCCCCCGGCCTGGGCAAGACCACCCTGGCCCAGATCGTGGCTCGCGAACTGGGGGTCAACTTCCGCGCCACCTCCGGCCCGGTGCTGAACAAGGCCGGCGACCTGGCGGCGATCCTGACCAATCTGGAAGCCAACGACGTCCTGTTCATCGACGAGATCCACCGCCTGCCCTCGACCGTGGAGGAGATCCTCTATCCGGCCATGGAGGACCACGTGCTGGACCTGGTGATCGGTGAGGGGCCCTCGGCGCGCTCGATCCGCATCGACCTGGCGCCGTTCACCCTGGTGGCGGCGACCACGCGGGCGGGGATGCTGGCCACGCCGCTGCGCGACCGCTTCGGCATCCCGATCCGCCTGGAGTTCTACACTCCGACCGAGCTGCGCCACGTGCTGCTGCACGCCGCCCGCAAGATGGGCGCGCCGCTGTCCGACGACGGGGCCGACGAGATCGCCAAGCGGGCCCGGGGCACGCCGCGCGTCGCCGGCCGCCTGCTGCGCCGGGTCCGCGACTTCGCCGCCGCCGACGGCGCGACGGTGATCGACCGCAAGGCGGCGGGAATGGCCCTGGCGCGACTCGAGGTCGACGAGAGCGGCCTGGACAGCCTGGACCGCCGCTACCTGCGCGCCATGATCGAGAACTACGGCGGCGGCCCGGTGGGCGTCGAAACCATCGCCTACGCCATCGCCGAGGCCCGCGACGCGGTCGAGGACGTGATCGAGCCCTATCTGATGCAGCAGGGCTTCATCCAGCGCACTCCGCGCGGCCGGATGGCTTGCGGCAAGGCCTATCTGCACCTGGGGCTGACGGAGCCGGTCTCCGCGCCGAAGATCGTGCAGGGCGGGCTGTTCGGGGAGGAGTGAGATGAGCCAGGTTCCCCAGCCCACCGCGGGCGTCTTCGATGGCCGCGAGCACCAGCTCCCGGTCCGCATCTACTACGAGGACACCGACTTCTCCGGCATTGTCTATCACGCCAACTACCTGCGCTATTTCGAGCGGGGGCGGAGCGACTTCTTCCGGATGATCGGGATCTCGCACACGGCGCTGCACGCGGCCGACACCGCCTTCGCGATCGTTCGCATGGAGCTGGACTTCAAGCGGGCCGCCCGGATCGACGACGCCCTGCTGGTGCGCACCACCTATGACCGGGTGAAGGGGCCGCGCCTGTACGTCAGCCAGCGGATCACCCGCGGCGACGACCTGATCTGCCAGGCGGCGGGCGAGGCGGTCTGCATCACCCTGGACGGCCGCCCGCGCAAGCCGACGGCGCAGATGCTGGCCCAGATGGCGCCGTGGCTGGAAGTTACTGTCTAGCGCCAGTGGACGCCACACCTTCACCACAACAAAAACCCGCCCTCTAGCCGATTGTCATAGTTTCACCATTGCCCCGCTTCATGTCAGTAAGGGCGCAACGGAACCCCGGAAGGTGCGCTATCAACCTTCCACGATACTGACGCCCCAACGGAGCAGGACCCGCATGGACGCCGCCGCAGGCCCGCAGAGCTTTTCCTTCATTTCGCTGTTTCTTCAGGCCGACTGGGTGGTCAAGGCGGTGATGATCGGGCTGATCCTGGCCTCGTTGGGGTCGTGGGCGGTGATCATCGACAAGCTGTTCCGCTTTTCGGCGCTGAACGCGGCGGCCAATCGCTTCGAGGACCAGGTCGGCTCGGGCCAGGGGCTGGAGGAGGTCGCGGCCCAGGCCGGGGCCAACCCGCGCCACCCGCTGCCGCGCATGCTGCAGGCGGCCCTCAAGGAATGGCGCGACGCCAAGGCCAAGGGCCCTGTCAGCGAGGCCCAGGCCGCCTTCCTGGTCCAGCGCATCGACCGGATGATGGACACCCTGATCTCGCGCGAGACCGGCAAGGCCGAGGAAGGGCTGGGCAGCCTGGCCATCGTCGCCACCGCGTCGCCGTTCATCGGCCTGTTCGGCACGGTCTGGGGCATCATGCACGCCTTCCAGAACATCGCCCTGTCGAAGAACACCTCGCTGGCCGTGGTCGCCCCGTCGATCGCCGAGGCCCTGTTCGCCACCGCCATCGGCCTGATCGCCGCCATCCCGGCGTATATCGCCTACAACAAGTTCTCGACCGACGCGGGCAAGTACGCCGATCGCCTGGGCAACTTCGCCGACGATCTGTCGACCGCCATCCAGCGTCGCCTGAGCGAGCGGGTCTAGCCCGATGGCCATGTCCGCCAACGACGCCTTCGCCACCGGCGGCCGTCGCGGCCGACGTCGCGGTCGCCGCCGGGGCAAGGGCGCCCTGTCCGAGATCAACGTCACCCCGCTGGTCGACGTGATGCTGGTGCTGTTGATCATCTTCATGATCAGCGCCCCGCTGCTGACCGCCGGCGTGCCGCTGGAACTGCCCAAGACCGAGGCCGCCGCCCTGCAGAACCAGCAGGAGCCGATCACCGTGTCGATCAAGGCCGACGGCGCGGTGTTCATCGGCGAGGGCGAGGCGCCGTTCGCCGAACTGGCGCCGCGCATCAGCGCGATCGCCGGGGACGGCTACGACAAGCCGATCTTCGTGCGCGCCGACGGCAAGGCGAACTACGCCACCGTCGCCCAGGTGATGGCGGCGCTGTCCAACGCCGGCTTCACCAAGATCAACCTGCTGACCGACACCGGCGGTCCGTCCTCGGGCGCGGCGGCGAAGACTTCGGACGCGGGCGACCTGCGTCCGGCTCAGTGAGGAGTACAACTCACTGATGCCAGCTTACCTCCGTTTCCCCGGCGAAGGCCGGGGCCCAGGTGAAACCCACGAGCTGCTCAGGATGAATCTGGGCCCCGGCCTTCGCCGGGGAGACTGGTCTTGGGAGGCTTGTCCGTGAGCCGTCGCGAGCGCACCAACTTCTCCCCGGCCCTGGTCGGGTCGATCGGCCTCCACGTGCTGGTGGTGGTCGCGATCCTGATCGGGCCGTGGAAGCCGTCCAAGCCGGTGATCATCGGCGAGAGCGTGCCGGTGACCATCGTCACCGAGGGCCCTACCAACGTGCGGCCGGCGATCGAGGACGTGCAGGACCAGACGGCCCAGACCGAGGAGCCGACGCCCGAGGCCACGCCCCAGCCGCCCGCGCCTGTGCCCGCGCCCGTGCCGACCCCCGCCCCGGCGCCGCCGAAGACCGCGCCGGCGCCGACCCCGACGCCCAAGCCGCCGACCCCCAAGCCGCCGCCGCCCAAGCCGGCCAAGCCCGAGCCCGACTTCTTCGCCTCGCTGGAAAAGACCCTGGCCAAGACGCCCAAGGCGACGGGCAAGCCCGTGGCCAACGCCGCCAAGGGGCCGACCCGTCCGGAGACCGCCACCCAGGCCCGCCCCGGCGCGGGGGCCATGACCGGCCTGCAGGCCGCCGCCATCAACGGCATGAAGGATGAGATCCAGCGGCGCTGGAACCCCAATTGCGAGGTCGAGGGCGGCGGCGCCGTGCAGGTCAAGGTCAGCTTCAAGCTGGCCACCGGCGGGCGCATCGTCGGCCAGGTGACGGCCGGCGACGCCGAACGCTCGGCCGATCCGGTGGTCAGGGCGGCGGCCGAGCGGGCCATCCGCGCGGTCTACCAGTCGGCGCCCTTCGAGGGCTTGCCGCCGGACTATTATGGCCAGCAACTCAATTTGAACTTCAAGGCGCGCGACGCTTGCGCGGCGCGATAGGGAGACCCGAAGCATGACCCTCAAGTCGATCTTCACCAGCCTGGCCGGCGCCGCCGTCCTGGCCCTGTCCATGGCCGCCGTCGCGCCGGCCGTCGCCCACGCCCAGATCGAGGTCGACATCGACAAGGGCGCGGTCAAGCCGCTGCCGGTCGCCATCCCCGCCTTCTCGGGCGGCGGACGCGGGGCCGACATCGCCCAGGTCATCAGCGGCAATCTCGAGCGCTCGGGCCTTTTCCAGCCGCTGAACGTCGCCAACGTCGCCGACAAGCTGGCCGACGTGAACGTCCAGCCGCGGTTTCCCGACTGGCAGGCCACCGGGGCCCAGGCCCTGATCAACGGCCAGGTCACGGTCGGCGCGGACGGCGTGCTGCGGGTCGACTTCCGTCTGTGGGACACGTTCAGCCAGCAGCAGCTGCTGGGCCTGCAATTCACCTCCACCGCCGAGAACTGGCGGCGCGTGGCCCACAAGATCAGCGACGCGGTCTATGAGCGGCTGACCGGCGAGAAGGGCTATTTCGACACCCGCGTGGTGTTCGTCGCCGAGAGCGGCGGCAAGATGGCCCGGGTCAAGAAGCTGGCGATCATGGACCAGGACGGCGCCAATCCGCAGTACCTGACCGACGGCTCCTACATCGTCATGACCCCGCGCTTCTCCTCGACGAGCCAGGAGATCACCTACATGGCGCTGCGGCCGACGGGGTCGAGCATCTATCTTCTGAACCTGCAGACGGCGCGCCAGGAGACGGTGGGCAAGTTCCCCGGCATGGTCTTCGCCCCGCGCTTCTCGCCGGACGGGACCAAGGTGGCCTTCTCGGTCGAGAAGGGCGGCAACAGCGACATCTATGTGATGGACCTGCGCACCCGCCAGTCGACCCGCATCACCACCGATCCGGCCATCGACACCTCGCCGTCGTTCTCGCCGGACGGGGGCAAGATCGTCTTCAACTCCGACCGCGGCGGCCAGGCCCAGCTCTATGTGATGAACGTCGACGGCAGCGGCGTGCGCCGGATCTCGTACGGCGGCGGCCGCTACACCACCCCGGTATGGAGTCCGCGCGGCGACTTCATCGCCTTCACCAAGCAGACTGGCGGCGAATTCCACATCGGCGTGATGCGGGCCGACGGCGGCGACGAGCGCCTGCTGACCACCAGCTACCTCGACGAGGGTCCCACCTGGGCGCCCAACGGCCGGGTGCTGATGTTCTCGCGCGAGGCCTCGAGCGGCAATTCGCGGCTTTGGACGGTGGACATCACCGGTCGGATCCTGCGTCCGGCCGCCTATTCGAGCGCCGCCTCCGATCCGGCCTGGTCGCCGCTGCTGGACTGATCCAAAGGACTTTCGCCGCAACCGCTGCCGTAAAAGCGCGTTGCCGTTAAAGTCGTTCATCCGACGTTCACCCATCGGATGAAAACCAGGTGGTGCGCGACATTCTGACGCCATTGTGAGGCGCTAGGTACGATTTGGCGCGGCGCCGCAAAGGTTCGTCGCGCTAGAACTGCAAACCTTGGCCGTGGACTTGAGGAGAACCTGAATGAGCTTCGACACCCAACGCGTCGCTAGACTGGCGATGATCGGTCTTGCGGCCGCCTCGCTCGCCGCCTGCGCTTCGCGGCCGAAGCCGACCGGCCCCGTGGCCCCGACGCAGCCGGCCCCCACCGAGCCGGCGCCCTCCTATCCGCAGCCCGCCAACCCGCAGTCGCCGGTCAACCCGGGCGCGCTGCCGGGCACGGTGCAGGACTTCGTGATCAACATCGGCGAGCGCATCTATTTCGCCACCGACAGCTACGACGTCACCCCCGACGCCCAGGCGGTGCTGGCGGCCCAGGCCCAGTGGCTGAACCGCTATCCGGCCGTGCGCGTGCGCATCGAAGGCAACGCCGACGAACGCGGCACCCGCGAATACAACCTGGCCCTGGGCGCCCGCCGCGCCAACGCGGTCCGCGAAGTGCTGGTGGCTCAAGGCGTTTCGGGCTCGCGCATCGAGACCCTGTCCTACGGCAAGGAACGCCCGATCGACGCCGGGACCAACGAGGACTCCTGGGCCAAGAACCGCAACGCCCGCACCGCCATCACCGACGGCGCGCGGTAATATCGATGGCCCTCTCCCGTGCGGGGGAGGGCCTTTTCTGCTGTCATCCCGGACGAGCGCAGCGAAGATCCGGGACCGCCGGAAGCGCAGCGCTCCACGTCGGTCCCGGATCTTCACGCTTCGCGTTTCGTCCGGGATGACAAACTTTGTGAGGCCACGTGCTTAGTGGCCGCACTTTTGTCCGCAACCGGGGCATAATCGCCGACATGAAGCTGAAAGTGCTCGCCTCCGTTCTGGCCCTGACCACGGTCCCGGCCCTCGCCTCGGTCGCCCTGCCGTCGATTGCCCTGGCCCAGACCGCCATGCCTGATCCGCTGGATGACCGCTCGGTCAAGCGGTTGGACAAGATGGAGAAGGTGGTCCGCGAACTGCGCGCGATCGTCTTCCAGGGCCGCGACACCGGCAAGCCCGTGGTGGTGCAGGCCGCCGAGACCGACGCCCAGATCGCCGCCCTGTCTGAGAAACTGACCGATCTCGAACAGACCCTGACCAAGCTGAACGGCCAGAACGAGACCCTGACCCACGACCTCGACGAGGCCCGCCGGGCCAACGACGGGGAAAAGGCCCGCGCCGACGCGCTGGACCAGCGCCTGGCGGCCTTGGAAAAGCGACTGGCCGATCAGGAGGCCGCCGCGGCGACCACCGCCGCCGCCGCCGCGCCGGCCGCGGCCGCGACCCCCGCCGCGACCGACCCGAGCCAGGCGTTCAAGACCGCCCGCCAGTTGTTGCTGGACGGCGATTACGGCGCAGCTGAACAGGCCTTCGCCGGCTATGTCGAGGCCTTCCCCGACAGCGCCAAGGCGCCGGAGGCCCGTTACTGGCTGGGCGAGACCCAGTTCGTGCGCGAGGCCTATGGCGACGCCGCCGGAAACTATCTGGGCGCGGTGCGCGGCTGGCCCCAGACCAGCTGGGCGCCCGACGCGGTGCTGAAGCTGTCGCGCTCGCTGGTGGCCCTGAAGAAGCCGGCCGACGCCTGCAAGACCCTGGACGAGCTGGCCAAGCGCTATCCCAAGGCCCCGTCCTCGATCACCACCAAGGCCGCGACGACGCGCGGCCAGGCCAAGTGCGCGGCGTAGGGCTTAAGGCCCCCTCAGTCGCTCCGCGACAGCTCCCCCAAAGGGGGAGCATCTAGCACGATCAGATCCTCCCCCTCTGGGGGAGGTGGCCCGCAGGGCCGGAGGGGGATCGCGGCGATGGACCCAGCATGACCTTCACCGCCTTCACCGCCGCCCTCGACCGCCGCCTGCGCGCCGAGGCCGCCGCGCCCCTGGCCGTGGGCTTCTCCGGCGGCGGCGACAGCCTGGCCCTGCTGATCCTGACCCTGGCCTGGGCCCGCGCCCATGGCCGCGCCGTGGTCAGCCTGACCGTCGACCACCGGCTCAACCCCGCCAGCGCCGCCTGGACCGCCGACGCGGTCGCGCGCGCCCGGGGCCTCGGCGCGCAGGCTCAGGCCCTGGCCTGGACCGGGCCCAAGCCGGCCGCAGGGCTGTCCGCCGCCGCCCGCGCGGCCCGCCACGCCCTGCTCGCCGAGGCGGCCCGCGCGGCCGGGGCGCGCGTCCTGCTGCTGGGTCATACCGCCGACGACCTAGCCGAGGCCGCCCTGATGCGCGCCGAGGGCTCGACGGTGAGCGATCCCCGCGAATGGTCGCCGTCGCCCGCCTGGCCGGAGGGGCGCGATCTGTTCGTGCTGCGACCGCTGCTGGCGGTCGGGCGCGCCGAAATCCGGGACTGGCTGGCGGCGCGCGGCGAGACCTGGCTGGACGACCCGGCCAATGAGGACCCGAAGTCGGCGCGGGCGAGGGCACGGGCGGAGCTTCTCCAGAACGGCGCTTTGTCATCCCGGACGAGCGCGCAGCGCGAAGATCCGGGACCGCCGGAAGCGCGGCGCTTAGGGTTGGTCCCGGATCTTCGCTGCGCTTCGTCCGGGATGACAAAGGAAGATCGATCTAGCGCCGGCTATCTCGTTCTCCCCCGCGCCGCTCCCGCCGCCCATATCGCCGCGGCCTGCCTGTGCGCGGCCGGGACGTCGCGGCCGCCGCGCGGCGAGCGGCTCCGGCGGCTGGTCGAGCGCATTCGTGCGGGCGAGACCTTCACCGCGACGCTGGCTGGGGCGCGAATCGAGGCGGGCGAGGCGGGGGTGAGTTTCTTCCGCGAACCCGGCGAAGCCCGCCGATCAGGCCCTGGGACCGCTCTCCCCTCCGGCCCTCCGGGCCGCCTCCCCCACGGGGGGAGGACCTTGGAGAGGGGCCTGCCCGTCGACCAGCCCATCGTCTGGGATGGACGCTATGAGCTCACCGTCGCCGAGCCGGGCTTGACCATCGGCCCGCTGCAAGGCTTGGCCGCCCGCCTGCCGGCTGCACAACGCCAGGCGCTGAAAGGCCTTCCGGCCGCCGCCAGGCCGGCCCTGCCGGCGATTCTGGCCCCCGATGGGACGGCGACTTGCCTGATCCTTGCAGAGACGAAAACGGCGCGTGCGCGTTGTCTTGTCATGGATCGTTTCGAAGCGGCGACGGGCCGTGTCGATCAAGAACCCGCGACATGATATCCCGCGCGTGGCGAAACCGACCGGGCCGTCCTATCTTGGAAGGTCAGAGACTATCCTTGGGAAGACAACGCGTATGAATTTCAAGACCCTGGGCATCTGGGCGACGATCGTGGTGGTGCTGGTCATGGCCTACGCCGTCGTGAGCCAGGGCGGAAAGCCCGGCGGCAACGGCGAGGTCAGCTACTCGCAACTGCTCAAGAACGTCGACAGCGGCGAAGTGAAGAAGGCCGACATCAGCGGCGATGTCGTCAAGGTCGAGCCCAAGACCGGCAAGCCCTATTCCGTCAATGTGCCGCCCAATTCCGAAGACCTGGTCAAGCGCCTCGAGGCGCGCGGCTCGACCATCGTCTATCAGCGCAACACGTTCAGCCTGCTGGGCCTGCTGTTCCAGATGCTGCCGATCCTGCTGCTGATCGGCGTGTGGATCTTCTTCATGCGCCAGATGCAGGGCGGCACCAAGGGCGCCATGGGCTTTGGCAAGTCCAAGGCCCGGCTGCTGACCGAGAACAAGAACCGCGTGATGTTCGACGACGTCGCCGGCGTCGACGAGGCCAAGGAAGAGCTGCAGGAAGTCGTCGAGTTCCTCAAGGATCCGGCCAAGTTCCAGCGCCTGGGCGGCAAGATCCCCAAGGGCGCCCTGCTGGTCGGCCCTCCCGGCACCGGCAAGACGCTGATCGCCCGCGCCGTCGCGGGCGAGGCCGGCGTGCCGTTCTTCACCATCTCGGGTTCGGACTTCGTCGAGATGTTCGTCGGCGTCGGCGCCAGCCGCGTGCGCGACATGTTCGAGCAGGCCAAGAAGAACGCCCCCTGCATCATCTTCATCGACGAAATCGACGCCGTCGGTCGCCATCGCGGCGCCGGCCTGGGCGGCGGCAACGACGAGCGTGAGCAGACCCTCAACCAGCTGCTGGTCGAGATGGACGGCTTCGAGGCCAATGAAGGCATCATCCTGATCGCCGCCACCAACCGTCCCGACGTGCTGGACCCGGCCCTCCTGCGTCCCGGCCGCTTCGACCGTCAGGTCGTGGTGCCCAATCCCGACGTGGCCGGCCGCGAGAAGATCATCCGCGTGCACATGAAGAACGTGCCGCTGGCCGCCGACGTCGACGTCAAGACCCTGGCCCGCGGCACTCCCGGCTTCTCGGGCGCCGACCTGGCCAATCTGGTCAACGAGGCGGCCTTGACCGCCGCGCGCAAGAACCGCCGCATGGTCACCATGCACGACTTCGAGCACGCCAAGGACAAGGTGATGATGGGCGCCGAGCGCCGCTCGATGGCCATGAGCGAGGACGAGAAGAAACTGACGGCCTATCACGAGGGCGGCCACGCCCTGGTGGCCCTCAACGTCGCCGTCGCCGACCCCGTCCACAAGGCCACCATCGTGCCGCGCGGCCGCGCCCTGGGCATGGTCATGCAGCTTCCCGAGGGCGACCGCTACTCGATGAGCTTCGACATGATGACCTCGCGCCTGGCGATCATGATGGCCGGCCGGGTGGCCGAGGAACTGATCTTCGGCAAGCACAAGATCACCTCGGGCGCCTCCAGCGACATCAGCGCCGCCACCAGCCTGGCCCGCAACATGGTCACCCGCTGGGGCTTCTCCGACGAACTGGGCACCGTCGCCTATGGCGACAACCAGGACGAGGTGTTCCTGGGCCACTCGGTGGCGCGCACCCAGAACGTCTCGGGCGAGACCATGAAGAAGATCGACGCCGAGGTCCGCCGCCTGGTGAAGGGCGGCGAGGACGAGGCCCGCCACATCCTCACCGAGAAGCTGACCGAGCTGCACGCGGTGGCCAAGGCGCTGCTGGAGTTCGAGACGCTCAGCGGCGACGAGATCATCAATGTGATGAAGGGCATCCCACCGGTTCGCGTCGAGGATGAGACCAACAAGATGCCGGTCGGTCCCGTGGCCGCGGTGCCGGTCTCGACGGGCGTCACCGCCTAGGGCTTTGGCCTTTGAAGACCTGGAGAAGCCGGATCGGTTCGCCGATCCGGCTTTTTCTTTGCCGGACGCGGGGCTAGCTTCGCCCTGGATGGGCCGCGAAGGCGGCGGGGGAGCGACATCAATGAAGACGACGATCATGGCCCTGACGGCCACGGCTCTGCTGGCGACGGCAGCCCAGGCCCAGGTCATCGACAAGGCGGGCATGACCGGTCCGGAGGTGGCCGCCTGGCTGCAGAAAGCCGGCTACAAGGCCGAGCTGACCAAGGACGACGGCGGCGATCCGCTGATCAACAGCGCCGCCGACGGCCAGGCGTTCAAGGTCTATTTCTACGACTGCGATGAAGCCAAGCGCTGCAAGGCCTTGCAGTTCTCGGCCGGCTTCGACCTGAAGACCCCGTTGGCCCTGGAGAAGGCCAACACCTGGAACCGCAAGAACCGCTATCTGAAGGTCTATCTCGACGACGAGGGCGACCCCTACGTCCAGTACGACGTCAATGTGAACGCCGGCCGCACCGTCGCGGGCCTGGACGACGACTTCGGCGTCTGGACAGGGATGATCGGGGACTTCACCAAGTTTATCGGCTGGTAGGTGCGGTGACGCCCCCTCCGGCCCTCCGGGCCCCCTCCCCCAGAGGGGGAGGATTTGGCCGGGCTAGCTGCTCCCCCTCTGGGGGAGCTGTCGCGGAGCGACGGAGGGGGTGAAACCCACAGGATGAACCGCCC
>CABFVJ010000006.1_pt1 | contig 213127 bp, 192 predicted proteins | sample 7065501 | NCBI WGS metagenome assembly CABFVJ01 (sample SAMEA5704812, study PRJEB33009) | decomposition metagenome | isolation source: culture collections or soil | reverse complement strand
AAGGGCATCTTCGTGGCCGGCGTGGCCCTGACTCAGGTCGATCTGAAGGCCCAGGGACGTTACGGCTACGGCGACGCCAACTACTATTACAAGAGTTACCGCAAGTACTATGCCGACTGACGCGGCGACGGGAGGGGCCATCGCCTCCGACGATCGCCCCTCCCGTCGCCGCTCGCGGCGGCTCGGCTTGTCGGAAAAGGCGGCCGCCCTGGCGTTGCTGGCCGTGGTCTCGACCGCGGTTCTGGCCTTCGCGGCCAGTGACGTCACGACCGCGACTCTGTTCTCGGGCGTGTACGCCGCCTTCTTGGGGGGGCTGCTCCTCACCTGCGACTGGGCCCGGCGAGACCTGGCCAAATTGCCGGGGCTGGGGCTCCAGGCCGCGGCCTTTGCGCTGCTGATCGCGACGGTCCTGTGGCCGCTGACGCCCTGGGGACCGGACGGCCCCCACCCCATCTGGGCCTACGTGCCCGAAGCCGGCGCCAGCCTGACCATCGACCGTTCCGCTCTGCTGCTGAACGTCCTGAGGCTGCTGGGCCTGGCGGCCCTGTTCGTGGCCGGGCGGATTATCGGGGCTTCCGAAGCTCGAGCGCTCTGGTTTCTCAAGGCCGCCGTCGCGGCGCTGGGCTGCTACGCCGCGCTCGCCTTCGTCGACCACGTCGTCGCGCGCCGGTCCGCCCGCCTGGTCGCCACCCTGCTCAGCCCCAATAGCGCGGCGACGACGTTCGGCGCGGGCATGCTGTTGGCCGTGGCGGCGGCGGTGGTCCGCTTCCGTCGCTATCCCGGCCTCACGGTGCTGCGCCGAGGCGATCCCGAGGCCATGCTCTGGCTCGGCGTCGTGGCGCTTCTGGCCACCGTGGTCTGCCTGACGGCCTCACGGGCGGGCGGCGTTGCGGCCCTGATCGGCCTGGGTCTTCTGCTGGGCTGGAATGTTTTCGCGCAACGGCAGACGGTCCGCGGCGGGGCGGCTCTGGCGGCGCTGGCGGCGGTCCTGTTGGTGGCGGCCATAGCCTTGCGCAGCGCCGATCCGCTCACCGGGCGTTTCAATGTCCTCGGACGAGACCTGGACATCCGGTCGGAGATCTTCGCCGCCCACTGGCAGGCGTTCATCACGAGCCCGTGGAGCGGCTTTGGTCTCGGCTCGTTTCCCACGGTCAACCAGCTGGTGGTCACGCAGGGCTCGCTGTCGACGCTGTATGACGTCCGCGCGGCGCACAGCCTCTATCTCCAATGGCTGGAAGAGGGCGGAATCGTCGGCGCCGGCGCCATGCTGGCGGTGTTTGGCCTGCTGCTCTGGCCAATCCTTCGCGCCGGCCTGGCCGACAGCACGGCCGGCGTCTGGGCTCGCGCGATCGCTTGCGCCGCGGTGTTGTTTCTCGTTCACGGCCTGACCGATTTCGCGCTCCAGGCGCCGGCGATCCAGGCGCTTTGCGCGCTGGTGCTGGGTGTCGGCGGCGGCTTGGTCGGGAGAGGGGCGTCAAGGCGCGGGCAAGTGGAGCCGGGTCCTGTTGGACCTCTTCTCGGCTTCGCGGCCGCTGTCGTCGCCATGGCGGCCGCCGCCGGGGCGCCGCTGGTGGCGGCCAGGCTGGACCATGATCTTTCGGGCTTGCCGACCGCGCCCGCCGAGGCCCTGGCTCAAACGATCGACACCCGTCTTTCCCAACCCGCGGGCAAGTCGCGCGACCTCGACCGTCTCAAGCGTCTGAGCGAACGCGAACTGGCCTTGGCGCCGGCGTCGGGCGCGGCCTGGCTGCGGCGTGCGGCGATCGAGGCGGATCTGAACGACAGCGCGGCTTCGAACCTCGCCCTGGAACATTCGTTCGCCGTGGCGCCGCTGCAGACCAGCCTGTTCGAGCCACGGGCGGTTTTCGCCTATGAACACTGGGATCGCCTCAGTCCCGAGGCCCGCGAAAAGACCGCCTATCAGCTGAAGGCCGAATGGCGCCGGACCGGCGACCAGGCGCGCTACGTCGCGCTGGCGAACAGCCTTCGCAATCCAGCGGGCCGGGTCGGCATGGCGCTGCAGATCGCGGCCCTCCGTCTGGCGGCTGCCCTGGAGACTGCTCGCTGACCAGTCGCTTCGGGGCCGAGCCCTAGTAGGCGTTCTCGGCCAGCAGCAGGTGCGGCACCGTCAGCAGCATGATCCGCAGGTCGGTCAGCAGCGTCCAATTGTCGATGTAGTCGATGTCGGCCTTGATCCGCTCGGACATCTCTTCGACCTCGCCGGTCGCGCCGCGCAGGCCCTTGATCTGCGCCAGGCCGGTCAAGCCCGGACGGGCCTTGAAGCGCTGATTGTAGCTGGGGATCAGGGCGCTGTAATAGTCGTCATGCGCCTGGGCGTGCGGGCGAGGGCCGACCAGCGACATGTCGCCCTTCAGGACGTTCAGCAGTTGCGGCAGTTCGTCGACGCTGGCCATGCGGATCAGCTTGCCGATCCGGGTGACGCGGTCGTCGCCGCGCTGCGCCTGCACGACATCTGAGCCGTTCTCTTCGCACCGCATCGAACGCAACTTATAGATCGTAAACGGGCGACCGTTCAGTCCACCGCGGGTCTGGCGAAACAACGCCGGGCCCGGCGACTCCAGCTTTATCAGCAAGGCCGTCAGCAGCAACACAGGTGCGAAGAACACCAGTAACAGAAGCGCCGACAGAAAGTCGCAAAGACGCTTGATGGGATCAACCGCTACTCGAGGAAGGAATGAAGTTGCGGCCGGTTGCATGACTTCTGTATTCAAGCTCTCGCGCAATGCACTATCCCCTGCATAACGTCTGACAATGGTTCAGAGGCAGCCCCGAGACTGTTTATCGCAATGCACGCGTTCCGTCGCTTATAAACCACACCTTAACCATAGATTATGATGAAGGTGCGTAAATCACGTTCGTTAGGCGGGAATTAGGGCTCGCGCTCTAGGCTCCAAGGGCAGAGGAGCGACCCCTATGTCCATCATCCCCGCTGACGTTTCCATGATGACCACCACGGCGGTCGCCTCGACGCCGCGTCGACTGTCGCGACTGGCGGGTTGGTCCTTGGCGGCCGTCGTCTCCGGCGGCTTGTGGGCCGGCGTGGCGCTTCTGGTTCGCCTCGCGCTCTAGAGAGAGCCTGTAGAGCGGTCGCCTGAGCGGCCGGATCAGAAATGAAAAAACCCCGCGGCGTCCGCCGCGGGGTTTTTCGTTTGACCAGTTAGCCGGTGACCGATGGTGAACGCATCCAATGGTGAACGCTTCTACGCGCCTGCGGGGTGACCCGCCGGATCGGGACCGCTTCGGATCAGCTCACGGCCGCCCAGGTCGAGGATCCCGCGACCTGCCGCTGCACCCAGCGATAGTTCAGGTCTTCCCAGGGCGTGGCCCAGGGGGTCAGGTTGTCGAGCACCCAATCGCCGGACTGGAAGCTGACCACCAGCACGGCGTGGGTTTCGCCGCGCGCGGTGACGGCCACAGCCATGGACATGGCGGATGCGGGCACGCCGGCGGCGATCAGCCGGCGACGCTTCTCGAGGGCGTAATCCTCGCAGTCGCCGTACATCTTGCCGTCGATCACCCGCGGCAGCGACCAGTACTCCAGCAGCCCGTAGAGATCGAAGTCCGTGGCCTTCTGGACGTCGTGGTTCACTTCGCGGTTGATATTGTTGACCAGGCGCATCTGCGCCGATTGCAGCAGGGCGGGCCGGGCGACTTCCATCGCGACCGGGGCGGCCTCGGCGTTGGATGAGGCGTTCAATCCTTCGCCGGCCGCGACGAAGCGGCTGTCGATGGCCGGACGGTAGGCCTGCAGCATAGTGGACTGGACGCCGTGGCCGGCCGCATCTGCGACATTCGGCGCCTCGGCGTGCGGAGCGGCGGCCCCGCCGATCGAGGACGTGGCCAGGGCGCTGGTCGCGGCCAGGCCGGCCGAGATGGCGGCGACTTCCGTCGCGCCGCAAGAGGCTTCGCCCCGTTGGCACAGGTCGGTGTAGCCCGGCGGCGGCGCGACCGACTCGCCCAGGGGCATGAAGGGGCGGTTCCCCGCCTGCGCGGCCGTGGCCGCCAGTAAGGCGGCGGCGACGCTAACGACCGTGACTAGCTCTCGACGAAGTGACATCGAAGTCTCGCTATTAATTGCGAGACCAAATTCGCTTTATCCCTTCAATATACGGTCAAAAGATTTGGTAACATCTACTGAAACGCTTTAGGTAAACTCCGTATTATTGGTAAACACCGAAATGGTTACTTGGTGAAATGAGCCTTTAACAAATTGGTATATTTCCTGTTATCCCTAACCAGGCGTGGTTGATTGGCGTAAAAGGGTGAGGCAAGTTGTCGCCGTCAAACCGGGCGCCCAAACGTCCCAGCCGCGCCGATTGGCTCAAAAGTATGCGCTTCAACCTCTTCCGTTCTCGTGCTGGAGCCTCTCCGAAGGTCGCCGTTTCGACGAATGGCCGCCTGGTCTATGCGATCGGCGACATCCACGGCCGGCTCGACCTGCTGGAGGACCTGCTGGAGGTGATCGCCCGCGACGTCGCGGGGCAGGACCACAAGGACCGCCCGGTGCTGGTTTTCGTCGGCGACTATATCGACCGGGGTCCGGCGTCGCGCGGCGTCGTCGACCGGCTCGTCGCCTTAAAGGACGAGTCGGATCGGGGAAGCGGCTTCGAGGTGCGAACCTTGATGGGTAACCACGAGCAGACCCTGCTGCAGTTTCTCGACTCTCCCGAGGTCGGCGCGTCCTGGGTGGAGTTCGGCGGCGGCGAGACCCTGGCCTCCTACGATGTGATCAGGCCGCCCGGGCGCGGCGACGCCGAGAGCTGGCGCGCGGCGCAGGAGCGGTTCCGCGAACAGCTCCCCGCACGACACCTGGCGCTGTTGCAGGCGCTGGAGCTCTCGGCCCGCTACGGCGACTATCTGTTCGTGCACGCCGGCGTGCGGCCTGGCGTGCCGTGGGATCGCCAGGAGCCCGAGGATCTGCTTTGGATCCGCAACGATTTCCTGACCCTGCCCCACCGTCTGGACTGCACGGTGGTGCATGGCCACACGCCGGACGACGAACCGTTCATCGGTCGCGATCGGATCAATATCGACACCGGCGCCTACGCGACAGGCGTCCTCACCGCGGTTCGTTTGACCGACAGTCCGCCGGTTGTGCTCCAGGCTCGAAAGTCTCTTCGGGCATAGCGCTTTGCCTTGTCGCCGTCACATACACATGTCATGACGGCGATCACAGGGACCGATTTAGATCTTGAGAACTCTTATCCCATGACTACTGCACGGCGTTTCTGGAACCGTTTGACACTGTCGCTCGGCATCGCCCTGATCGGCCTGCAAGCGGCTCCGGCTCTGGCTCAGGACATGACGCCCTTTCCGCCGCCGGCCGCACAGTCGGCCCCGGCCGCGTCGTCAACGCTCCAGGCTTCGGCCACGGCTTCGGCGACGCAGCCCACGATCGCGACGGCGACCGACACCGACTATCGCCTGGGCTCGGGCGACAAGGTGCGGGTCACGGTCTATGGCGAGCCCAATCTGTCGGGCGAGTTCTTCGTGACGGGCAGCGGCCTGGTCTCCCTGCCGTTGGTCGGCGAGGTCAAGGCCGCCGGCCTGACCGTCGGCCAGTTTCAGGAGGCGGTTCAGAAGTCGCTTAGCGACGGCTACCTGAAGGAGCCGCGCGTCAGCGCCGAGGTTCTGGGTTTCCGTCCCTTCTATATCTTGGGCGAGGTCACCAAGCCGGGCACCTATCCCTATACGTCGGGTCTGACCGTGTTGAACGCCGTGGCGACCGCCGGCGGCTATACCTACCGCGCCGACAAGAAACAGGTCTTCATCAAGCGCGACGGCGCCACGACCGAGGTCAAGACGACCTTGGCGCCATCGACCACCGTCGCGCCTGGCGACACCATTCGCATCGGCGAACGGTTCTTCTAGCCGCTCGGGCGCGTTCGTCGCGCCTGCCCGTCAACTGGGCCTGCTCGCCCAAACCCATGGCGCTTGCACCGAGACTCCAAGCCCACGCTCTTTTGTCGAGCGTTTCCGGTTGTTCGCGCCGCGGTGTTGGGCGACGAGGTTCGTAACTGGTTTTGTCCCGCTGCATTGAGCGGGGTTTTTGGAGTGGGGATACTATGCGCGTAGCGATGATCGGCACCGGCTATGTAGGCTTGGTGTCTGGGGCGTGTTTCGCCGATTTCGGTCACGTGGTGACCTGTATCGACAAGGATCCGAGCAAGATCGAGCGCCTGGAGAAGGGCGAGATCCCGATCTTCGAGCCGGGGCTGGACGACCTGGTCGCCCGCAACGTGCGCGAAGGCCGCCTGTTCTTCACCCTGGAAGGCGCCCAGGCGATCAAGGACGCCGACGCGGTGTTCATCGCCGTCGGCACCCCGACCCGGCGGGGCGACGGTCACGCCGACCTCAGCTACGTCTACGCCGCGGCGGAGGAGATCGCCGGCCTGATCGACGGCTTCACCGTGATCGTCACCAAGTCGACCGTGCCTGTGGGCACCGGCGACGAGGTCGAGGCGATCATCAAGAAGGCCCGTCCCGACGCCCAGTTCGCCGTGGTCTCCAACCCCGAGTTCCTGCGCGAAGGCGCGGCGATCGAGGACTTCAAGCGCCCCGACCGCGTGGTGGTGGGCACCGAGGACGAGCGCGCCCAGGCGGTGATGCGCGAACTCTATCGCCCGCTGTCGCTGAACGAGACGCCGATCATCTTCACCGGCCGTCGCACCAGCGAACTGATCAAATATGCGGCCAACGCCTTCCTGGCGATGAAGATCACCTTCATCAACGAGATGGCCGACCTCTGCGAAAAGGTCGGCGCCGACGTCCAGCAGGTGGCGCGCGGCATCGGCCTGGACAAGCGGATCGGCGGCAAGTTCCTCAACGCCGGCCCCGGCTACGGCGGCTCGTGCTTCCCCAAGGACACGATCGCCCTGGTCCGCACCGCCCAGCAATACGGCGCGCCGACCAAGCTGATCGAGACCACCGTGACGGTGAACGACTCGCGCAAGAAGGCCATGGCCGAGAAGGTCGCCGCCGTGCTCGGCACGGACGACCTGAGCGGCAAGACCGTCGGCGTGCTGGGCGTGACCTTCAAGCCCAACACCGACGACATGCGAGACGCCCCCAGCCTCGACATCCTGCCGGCGCTGCAGGCCAAGGGCGCGATCGTCAAGGCGTTCGATCCCGAGGGCGCCAAGGAAGCCGCGCACATGATGCCGGGCGTGACCTTCGTCGCCGGCCCCTACGAGGCCGCCGACGGCGCCGATGTGCTGCTGATCCTCACCGAGTGGGACCAGTTCCGCGCGCTGGATCTCGACCGCCTCAAGAGCCTGCTCAAGGCTCCCGTCGTGGTCGACCTTCGCAACGTCTACAAGCCTGCTGAAATGGTCCGCGCCGGCTTCACCTACGCCTCGATCGGGCGCGGCGCATGAGCCAGGCGCCTGTCATCGTCACCGGCGCCGCCGGTTTCGTCGGCATGCACGTCGCCGAGCGCCTGCTCGACCGCGGCGAGACGGTGATCGGCGTCGACGTCTTCAACAACTACTACGATCCGGCCCTCAAGGCCGCCCGCGCCGCCCGTCTCGACGGGCGGCCGGGGTTCACCATGGTCCGCCTCGACATCGCCGACGACGCGGCCGTGATGGAACTGGTCCGGTCCAGCGGGGCCAAGCGAATCGTCCATCTCGCCGCCCAGGCCGGGGTGCGCTACTCGATCGACAATCCGTTCGCCTATCAGCGCTCCAACCTGGCCGGCCACCTGTCCATGCTGGAGGCCGCTCGCCACAACGGCGTGACCCACCTGGTCTACGCCTCGTCGAGCTCGGTCTACGGCGATCGTCCGCAGTCGCTTGCCGGCGGCGAGGGCGCGGGCTTCAAGGAGACCGACGCCGTCGACGCGCCGGTGTCGCTCTATGCGGCGACCAAGCGCGCCAACGAACTGATGAGCATCAGCTACGCCAAGCTCTACGGTTTCCCGATGTCGGGTCTGCGGTTCTTCACCGTTTATGGCCCTTGGGGCCGCCCCGACATGGCCTATTACGGCTTCACCCAGAAGATCCTCAACGGCGAACCCATCGAGGTCTATGGCGAGGGCAAGATGGCCCGTGACTTCACCTATATCGACGACATCGTCGACGGGGTGGTGGGCGTGCTGGACAACCCGCCGGCCGTCGGCGGTCACGAGATCTACAATATCGGCGACAACGATCCTGTCGGCCTCATGGACATGATCACCACGCTGGAAGGCGCGATCGGCCGCGAGGCCGTGAAGATCATGCGTCCCATGCAGCCGGGCGACGTCACCGCCACCTATGCGGATATCTCCAAGCTCAACGCCCTGACCGGTTACAAGCCCAGGGTGAAGCTTTCCGAAGGCCTCGGCCGATTTGCCGAGTGGTGGAGAACAGCACGTCCGTAGTCAGGCCGCGCTGATGGAGGACGTCATGGAGACGATAAGCCCGGTCGAAAAGATCGTTCCACGCAAGCTCGACCTGCTCCAGTGCGGCCGGGCGATCGCCGCGATATCGGTGGCCGGTTTCCATGCCGCCGAACGAATGAACAAGCACGGCTTCCATGGAGCTGCGCCGGATTTGTTCCGCTTCGGCAATCTTGGCGTGGACCTGTTCTTCGTCATCAGCGGCTTCATCATCTTCTTCATCCACGCCAAGGACATTGGCCGGCCCCATCGGCTGGCGACCTATGCCTATCGCCGCGCGACCCGGATCTACCCTCTGTACTGGATCCTCTTCGCCCTGGTCGTGCCGCTCTATTTCGTCTTCCCGTCCGCCGGAGACGGCACGGCGCGGGATCCTGCGAGCATCCTTCGCTGCCTGCTTCTGCTGCCGAACCATACCGGCCAGATCATCGGCGTGGCCTGGACCCTGGTCTACGAAATCTCCTTCTACGCCATCTTCGCCCTGCTGATTCTGGGCGGGCGTTGGGGCATGGTGGTGGTCGCCGCCTGGGGATTGATGGTCGTCACCTCCCGTCTCGGGCACAGGGTCGACCTCGGCTATTTCAACGCCTTCTTCGGATTGCGGTTTATCGAGTTCGCGATCGGCGCGGCGGTGTTCTACGCCAGCCGTCGGTTCGTCCCACGCGGCGGTATGATCATCGCCGCCTGCGGGCTGGCGGTCTTGTTCCTGGGCGGACTGGTCTGGAGGCCGCTGGGACAGGCGTTGAGCGTGGATCCTAGCCGGATCGTCCTGGCCGGGCTGCTGTCCGGGGTGGTGATCTTCGGTCTGGTGGTGGCCGACATGCGCGCCGTCGGCGCCAGGACATCGTCGGCCCTGGCCGCCCCCTTGATCGCGCTCGGCGACGCCTCCTACTCGATCTACCTTTTCCACTGGCTGATCGGCTGGGCCCTGGACAAGGTTTTCATGAAGCTCGGCGCTGGAGCCGCCGGCGGCCTGCTGCTGTTCCCTGTGATGCTGGCGGCCATGATCCTCGGCGGCTATCTCGTGCACATCACCTTGGAAAAGCGCCTCATGGCGATATTCGCCCGCTGGGGCCGCCAGCTCCTGCCGGTTCCGGTCGCGAAACCCACGCCGGCCTAGCGGCTTGAGGAGCACTCCGCGGACGGGGCTCCTCCGACGGCGAGATGTTCCCGGCAAAGCCAGGATCTCAGACCCTGAAGGTCCGCGGGCGCGGCGGCCACGCGGTGCGTGGGCTCGGGCGGGGCCATGTCGGCCTCGGGCGGCGCGCTGACGATGCGTTCCGTCCCGGCGGCGATCTCGTCCAGCAGCCGCCGGTCGGTCGGGTCCCGATCAGCGGGCCGCGTTCCGGCATAGGTCAGCACGTCTTCCTTGACCGCTTCGGCCGGCAGCAACTTCCAGGTTTCGCCGTGGACCGGTCCCTGGTCCGCCAGGCTCAGGCCGTCGCCGTTGACCACGGCGCGAGCCCGGGGGCCAAGCGCCTGATGATTGCCGGCGACATAGATCTGGTCATTGGAGGGCCGCCCGTTCTTGCCCATCGGCGCGAGCACGCCGATCAGGTTCGGCTTGGTGTCGGGTCCGGCTTCGATGACGTTGTTGATCACCGACGCCCTGGTCGGGGCGGTGGAGCCGACGGCGTAAAAGTGGATCGCGTTCTGGCCGGGATTGACGATGTAGTTGTTGGCGAACAGCGCCGAAGCGCCCTTTCCGGCCACCGGGTTGCGGAACATGTTGCTGGCCAGCAGGTTTCCGGTGATCTCCGCGCCCTGCACGTTGGTCCCCACCAGCAGGCCCATCGAATGGGGTCCCTTCGGGTGGCCCGCATTGAGCAGCGCTTCCGAGACGATGCTATGGCTGACCGTCACCTGGCGGGTCGTCGGGTACCAGAGGCTGAGAACCTCGTCGACAGACCAACTGACGCTGACATTCTCCAGGCGCACCTGGTAGGAAAGATGCTCCTCGCCCCCTCGCGGATTGCCGTCGATGCTGATGCCGTCACGATTGTCGTTGACGGCCGCCGTGGAGCCCGGCCCGGCGCGCACCGCGATATGTTGCACCACCACGTCGTGGGTCCGGATCCTCAGCGAGGCCCCCCACAAGCTGATCCCCGGCGAAGGCGCCGTCTGGCCGGCGATGGTCACGAACGGCTCGTGGATCTTGAGGTCGCTCGCAAGATCGATCCGCCCGCCGACATCGAACACGATGACGCTCGGGCCCTTGGCCTCCAGGGCGGCGCGCAAGGTGCCGGGACCGTTGTCGTCCAGGCTGGTGACATGGATGACCTGAAAGCCCTCCACCGCCCCGCCGCGGGTCGTGGCTCCAGCGTCGATCGCGTCCGCGGCGAACCGAGCCTTCTGGGCAAGGCCGCTGGCGGGGGCCGCCGCCACGGCCAGGAAAAGGAGCCCGCCGAGCGCGACGGCGCGACGACGATGTTGGGAGCGGTCTCTAGGCATGGCTGCGCCTGTCTGCTGAAGCGTCGGACGACTCCTTCTGGGGGCCGCCCGCCAGGTTGCCTCCCACATGTCGGTCGACGGGACCTCGCTTTCGACACCTCAACATCAGACGCCGAAACTGTGGGCGAAACGCGGCGAAGGGGCCGGCCTCAGCGCGCGAATTTCGCCTTGATCCCGCCGAGCAACGGCGCGACCTCGGCTCTCATTTCCAGAAGGTAGCGACGGCCGACCAGAAGCAGCAGACCCACATAGACCAGGCCTCCGACGACGACCGTGATCGCGAAGCGCGGCAAGATCGGCATGTGGGCGAGCAGCGTCATCCGAAGGCCGAGCAGAACCAAGCCCATGCCGGCGGCCGCGAAGAAGGTCGGCGCCAGGCCCCGAAGGGCGTCCGTCATCTTCACGCCCAGCGCGCGCTTCAGGAACATCAGCGCGAAGGGCACGCTGAAATAGGCCCTCAAGGTGTAGCCTAGCGCGACCGCGGCGACGCCCCAGTGCACGGTGACCAGCGCCACGGCCACGTTGGCGACCAGGATGCCGAGGCTGTTGAGCAGCACGAAATGGGTCTTGTGGGCCGCCGCCAAGGCGGGCTGCACGAAGTACTGGAGGGTCGCGGCGCCGCCGACCAGGGCCAGCATGGACATGATCTGACCGCTGGCCGCCCACTTGGGCCCGAAGCAGAGGGCCACGAAGTCCGGCGCCACGACCGCCGCGCCGATATAGATCGGCAGCGACAGCAGGCTGCAGGCCTTGGTCATCCGAAGATAGACCGCTCCCACCGACCCCTTCTCGTGCACGCGCGCCAGCGCCGAGAGGGCGGTGGCCTGCAGCGGGGCTATGGCGACGTCGTTGATCATGTTGAGCGCGCGCGATCCGACGCGATAGAGACCCACGCCCACCGGACCTATAAAGGCGCCGATCACCAGTTCGGCGGTTCGGGTGTTCAACTGCCCGAGCACGGCCGAGCCGCCCAGGTGCACGCCGAACGACAACAGGCCCCGGGCTTCCTTGCGCGATATGGTGAACGAGGGCGCCCACTTGACCGTGAACCATACGACCAGCGTCTGGATGGCGGAATTGGCCACGCGGCTGGCGACCAGCGCCCAGGCTCCGAAGCCGGCCATCGCCATGACCACGCCGATGACGCCCCCGATCAGCGTGCCGGCCAGGGAGCGGTTGGCCAGGGCCTTATAGCCGAACTGCCTTTGCAGCTTGGCTTCGTGCGCGGCGCGGATGGCGTCGATGATGAAGGTCAGCGACAGCACCGACATCACCGCCTGCATCTTCGGGCTGTACAGCATGCCGAGCAGGGGCGCGACGGCGCCGCACATGATCAGGGCGAAGATGCCGGCGAAAATGAAGTTCAGCCAGAAGGCGGTCGACGCGACCTCCTGATCCCATTCCTTGCGCTGGACGAGCGCCTGGGGAATGCCGGCCAGGGCCAGCGAGCGCGTCAGGTCGATGAACACCGCGGCGAAGGCCACGAGGCCGAAGTCGGCCGGGCCCAGGAAGCGCGCGATCAGGGCGAAGATCACGAAGCTCATCAGATTGGACGAGCCGCGCCCGACGATGACCCAGAATGATCCTGAGATGAACTGCTTCTTGAGGCTCATGAGAGCGGTGCTCGCGTGTAAGGACTTCGTCGCACGGACGGCGAAGAAAAAGGGGTGAAGGTCCCGGCGGTCCGGTTGGCGATCTGAACTCAGTCGAGCTCGGGGGAGTCCCAGAGATCGAACGGAAAGGCCGCCAACAGCTTGGCGTGGTCGAACAGGGGCGGGGGCTCTCCACCCATCTCGAGGCCCTCCTCGATCGAATTGGCGTAGCTGAAGCTGGTGCGGCCCGTGCCGCGATAATAGTCCTCGTATTTGAACAGGTGCTCGTGCTCGCTGAGCCGCACGAAGCGGGCGGGCACGCCATAGGCCTCGGCGATGATCAGGCCGTGCAGCGAACTGGCCAGCACGAACGAGTGCTGGAGGATGGCGGCGACGCAGCGATTCCAGCTCTGGGTCGGCAGGATGATCGGCACGCCCGTGGCCTCGATCGCGCCCAGATGCGCCAGGTCGTTCAGGTTGGGGACGAACGCCGGGCCCAGTTCACCGGTCGCGCGGAAGCGATCGCCCGTGAGGTGCGGCAGCAGCAAGGCCGGGTCGCCGTAGGTCTCGGGAACGGCGATCCCCCGTTCCATCAGGAACGCCCGGGTCAACGGACCCCGCACCGCGCGGACGTCGAGGTCCGCGAACGTATGACGCTCGGCGGCGATCTTGCCGTTGACGCCCGATCCCCAGACCGTGGCGCCCGTCTGCGCGAAATGCAGGACCGAACCGATCGCGGTCAGTTGCCGCTGGACGCGCACCTCATCGCCCAGCGTCAGCCCTCGACGGGCCAGGGTGAGCTCCACGATCACGCGCGAGAGATAGTCCCCAAAGTTGAAGCCCGAGGCGGGGCTCCAATAGGTGAGGTCGACAACGGGGTAGAGCGTCTTGCCGGGGACCACCTTCGAATCCGCCGGCTTGCGGCCCAGCAGCGTGGCCACCGCGCGATTAAGTTTGGATGGCATCAGGCGGTTCCTCCAGCGGCGGATCGGGCGCCGCAACGGCGATAGAATTCTACAGTGCGCTCGGCGATCGTCGACCAGGCGCGGGTTCGACGAAAGTCGTCGATGGCCATTGATGACGGCTTGGCCGCAAGCGCGGCCTCAAGCGCGTCGCCCGTGAAGCCCTTGTCGGCGACCAGAACCAGGTCCGCTCCGGCCTCGGCGCGCAGCTCGTGGAAAAGCGGACAGTCGCTGGTCAACAGCCGGCCGCCGTGCTCCAGCACCAGCATGGCCAAGCCCGAATTGGCGACCCGGCGATATGGGAAGGCCGCGACGTCGCTCGCGCGGATAGCCTCCACCATCTCCTTGTTTCCCAGGCGCTGGTCGACGGCGACGACACGGTGGCCGGTGCGGCTCAGTCGCGCCAGGCCATCGCGCACAGCGCTCGCGTGTTCGTCATCGTCGGTGGGCAACGCCCCCGCCACGAACAGGGTGGCGGCGCTCGGGGGGAGTTGAGCGAACGCCTCGATCAGCAGGTCCAAGCCCTTGTATGCGCGAATATCGCCGATGAACCCGATGACCCGCTCGTCAGGGGTCAGGCCGAAGGCTTCACGGGCCTGTGCGGGCGTCTGGTCGCTGCTGTAGAGATCGCCGTACAGGCCGTGGGGGATCACGGTCCAGGGCTTCGACCGCAAGGCCGGATAGGCCGCCTCGACCGGGGCGCGCGAGGAATCGCCCAGATAGATCACGCCCGAAACCAAGCGGGTCACGGCGCCCATCAGCAGACGTTCCAGACGGGGCCGGTTCTGGTCGTGGGCATGGACGTTGTGGGCCGTCCAGATCACCGCGGCGCCGCGCAGGCGCTGAATGGCCAGGCGCAGAACCAGTTCGAAGGACTTCTGGAGCGCCTTGAGCGCAGGTCCCTTGGCGTAGCCCTGCGGCCAGTGGATGTGGATGACGTCCGCCGCGCCGAGCACGCCGTTGCGCCGCGTCAGTTCCGACACGTCGCAGCCCTTGGCGGCGAGCGCCTCGGACAGCAGGTAATTATAAGGGTTCGCCGCCCGATTGCGTCGGGCCGGCGAGCCGAAAACCGTCAGTGGACGCTCGGCCGATGGTGGGGCGGGGCCGCGCAAGCCGCTAATCCCGGGCCGGCGCGATCACGGCCTCGAAGCCGTCGATCATCCTGTCGAGCGTGAAGTGCCGGGCGACCAGCGTGCGGGCGGTGGTTGAAAGACGCTCGCGCAGCTCGGCGTCGTCGCGAACCTCCTGCAGAGCCCGGGTCCACGCCTGAACGTCGTGTAGAGGCGCCAGCACGCCGCCCATCTCGCCGGTCTGCTCGTCGACGATGGTTTCGCGCTGTTCCGGAATGTCGCTGACAATGATGGGCAGGCCCTCGTTCATCGCCTCGAGGACGGCGTTGCTCTGGCCTTCGTACAGCGAGCTCTGCACGAAGGCGTCGCTGGCGCGCAGGAGATCCCTGACCGCCGTGCGGCCCAGGGCGCCCAGGAAGATCACGCGATCGGCGAAGCCCAGCGCCGCGGCTTGGGCCTCCAGTTCGGGGCGTAGCGCGCCGTCGCCGGCGATCACCAGGGTGGCGTCCTTCACCTGCGATAGGGCGTCCAGCAGGAACGGGTAGTTCTTCTGGGTCTTCATGCGCCCGATGGCGGCGAAGATGAACGCATCGGCCGGCAAGCCCAGCGAAGCGCGAGCGGCGGCTTTGTCCAGGCTGGACGGCGTCCACTCGATGCCGTTGTGGACCACCGACAGCTTGCGCTTGTAACTCTCCGGATAGTTCGCGAACGACGCCTTGACCGCCGAGGACACGCAGATGATGCGGTCATAGACGGCCGAGGCGCCGAGCCAGCGATCCAGGATGCGCATCACCCGGCCGAAGGTCGGGCCCGGCGCCCGCTGGGAGGCGATGCGCAGCGGAACCCCGGCGATCGCGGCGGCGAGGAGGCCGAAGACGTTGCCGAGCGGCAGGAAGCCCACGACCGCGTCCGGCTTCTCGGCGCGCAGCACGCTGACTAGACGGAAGAACACCTGCACGTATTCGACCGGCGACAGCTTGGGCTTGCGTACGAACACCCGGTGAAACGGCTCGTCCGCGTGGATGGAGTCTTCTTCGTAAAGGAACCAGACTTCCATCTGGTGGCCGCGCGCTCGCATCTGACGAGCGAGCCGGAGCAAGGCCTCCTGGGCCCCCGCGGCGTTCATGAAGGAAATGACGCCGACAATCTTTTTGGTTTCGCGTGTCACGGGCTCGTCCAATCAGATCCAGAAGGCGTCTTTGATGATGTCGATGGGCGCGATTCCAAGGCCATGCGCCTGAGAGTCGCCGCGGATCAGGGCGCATTCGTGAACCGTGGCCAGGGCGCCGGGCAGCTTGTGCAGCGTGTAATCGGCGTCGATCCGGTTGGTCAGGAAGTCGATCGTGTCTTCAGCGAAGCGGCCCGCGCGCGCCTTGACCGCGCCATCCAGGGCCGCCGGAGTCGGTGCGGCCGTGCGGACGATCTGAACGATGTCGAAGTCCAGGCAGTAGGGCGCTTTTTCAATGAACGGCGCGCGCTGCATGATCGCCCAGGCCCGCTCGAACAAGGCGGCGTTGGCCTTGTAGGGCAAGCGGCCCTCGGCGTAGTTCACCCAGTGCAGGTGCACGATGCCGCCAACGTCGCCGACGTCGGGATCGTGCCGAAGCTTGTAGATCTGTCTGAACACGAACTGCAGCGCGTCGCTCTTGTAGGTGCGCAGCAGCCCCGTTCGCGGGTCGATCAGGGCGTCGCTGGCCTTCAGCAGGTCCTGGACCGCGGGCAGTGCGCGCTCGGCGGCGCGCTCCGGAGCCAGGCGCCGCACCGACTTGATGATCGACGGCGCGCCGCCGACCCAGTGGCTGACGCGCCAGGAATGGTGGGTGTATTTCCAGGGCCACTTGGGAAGAAGGGTGTCGCGGTGGAAGATCTGCTCCCACTGCCAGTCTTGACGCGCGACAAATTCCGAAACGAGGGCCTTGTGGTCCGCCGAAGCCAGGTTCAGCGTCCCGAGGATGTAGGCCGTCAGGTGGACGTTTATCGCCTCGCCCTCGCCCGCCGTCCCCGCCAGCCGGCAGGCGCCCGCCGTCTCGAGGAAGAGGGACAGAGCCTCGGCGCTGAACACGGGCTGGCCGAGCAGAAACCGCGAATAGGCGGCGTCGCATTGCGCCAGCAGCGACGCGGACTTGGAGCCGCCGGCGATGGCGGTCGCGCTCTGCTGATCGATGTAGTCCCGCAGGATGTCGTGGATCTTCATCATCTCCGCCTCGAAAGCACTTGTCGGTAAATCTCTTCGACACGCCCGGCATGTTTGGCCGGAGACAAGTCCGCAAGAGTTTTGCGCGCCTCTGCGACAACGTTCGCAGCCAGCGCCGGATTCGCGAGCAGATCGCGGGTGCGGGCGATCCAGGTCTCGATGTCGTGGGGATCGGCGAGATACCCGGTCGTCCCGTCCTTGATCAGCTCCGCAGCGCCGCTGTCGCTGGACATCACGATCGGCGCGCCGGCCTGGACCGCCTCGAAGGCCGTGCGACCGAAGGGCTCGCGCTCGGCGGGGGCCAGGACGACGTCGCAGGCCGCCATCCAGTCGCCCGCCGGCGACACGTAGCCTGGGCGAAGAAGGCGGGATTCCAGGTGGTGCGCCTCGATCTTCTCGTCGAGCAGCGTGTCGTAGGGTTCCTCGCGCTTACCGAAGGCCACGCCGACAACAGGCACGCCGTCGATCTCAGGGAGGGCGTGCAGGACGTCGGCCAGGACGTGGGTCCGCTTGCGCTGGATGTGGCTGCCGAACACGCCGATGACCTTGGAGGCGGGGTCCACGCCCAGAGCCGCTAGTTTCTCGCGGCGCTTTCGGGCCCGATCGGCGGGGTCCGTAAGGCGCTGGTCGATGGGATTGTATTCGATCACGCCCTTGGCCTGGATCCAGCTTGGCAGACGATCCTGGCTGTAGCGCGAAATGACGATCAACTGGTCCGCCAGGAACAGCGAGGCGTTCACAGACAGGCTTCGGCTGTAGTTGCTTCGCCAGTGCTTGATCAATCGCGCCGGCGAGAGCCGGGTCGGCCCCGCCCAGGTCCGCAGCATGGCCAGATCGTTGACGTGCACCAGCTGCAGGCCCAGTTCGCCGATCGTGCGGCGGCAGGCGCCGAACGCGCGCGTCTGGTCGAGCTGAAAGCGATGGGCGCGCGCGTCGGTCGCCACGCGCGACAGGCTTGGCAGCCGATGCGGACGGAAGCCTGCCTGCTCCACCGCCTCGGTCATGCGTCCGTCGCCGTGCACGATCATGTTCACGTTGTGGCCCCGGTCGCGCAGGGCGCCCGCCAGCAGCAGCGAGGACACGCTGCTGCCGCCGTACTGGTCGCCGGCGAACGGAAACCCGATCGTGAGCGGACCTTCGCTCATGACGCAGCCTGCACCCGCGCGGCGAGGGGAGCCAGCCGAGGCCCGCCGGCCCCGCGACGCGCCAGGACGTTGGTCGGCTGGTTCGACACGTACAGGTAGATCATCGAGAAGATCACCCAGGCGATGTCGCTGTGCTTGAAGGAGACGCTCTCCGTGTAATTGTTCACCATGAACAGGAAGAACAGGCAGGTGAAGCCCATCCAGACCCGCCTGTTCGGTTCAACGATGAGCAGGCGAACCAGCCTGAAGCCCAGCACGACGATCAGCAGGGTCAGCACGGTCAGCCCCGGGATGCCCAGGTCGGCGCGCACGTTCAGATAGCCGCTGTGGGCGTGGTTCGGGATGCCTGTCCAGTAGGTCAGGTAAGGCGCCAGGTCGGGAATGCCCCCGGCCTCGGTGAAGAACGCCCCATAGCCCGCGCCCAGGTAAGGGTACTTGGCCGCGATGATGTTGTTGACGCCGCGCCACAGCGTATGCCGCCCCGATAGCGTCGCATCCCGGCCCGCCGCGCTGAGCAGCTGATCGGCGGCCACCGCCGTCGTCAGCACCACCGCCAGGGCCAGGAGGACCACGATGGTGATGCGCAAGCCCAGAGACATTCGCGGGCTGCGGAGAATTTTGACGATCGGCGTCAGGCAGCACGAGCCGGCCAGGATGAACCAGTTTGTCCGCGACTCGGACATGACCACCAGAAACAGGAATATCCCGATGGTCGCCCATCGCATGTACTGCTGAGGGCGGGTCAGCGGCTGGCAGAAGGCCGCGGTGATGACGGCGATGGAGCAGACCCGGCCCAGGTCGTTCTTGTGTCCGTAAACGCCCTTCCACGCCCCCGAGAGGACAATGTCGTGGTGGATGCCGTATTTGGGCAGGATCGCCACATAGAGCAGGCTCGCGACCCCGCCGACAAAGAACACCTTCAGCAACTGCCTGAGGAACTCTTCGGGCGACAGGCGCGTGGCGAGATAGAGGCAGAACACGCCGGTCAACGCGTAGGCGGTGGATCGCCGGAAGGTCGCGCCGGCATCCACGCTCCAGACGATGGAGATCAGCGGCAACAGAAATGCGAAGACCAGCAGGGGCGTGCGGGACGCCACGCGCTTGGCGTCGTTCATCGTGTAGCAGAGCAGCCCGGCCGAGATCGTGTAGATCACCAGCGAGGTGATGAGGCGAAAAGGGTTCGCGTCTGTGTAGGTCGCCGCCCTCTGCCCTGTCAGGTCGTACAGGAAGGGGCTGAGCGCGTTCGACAGCGACAGCAGGGCGAAGAAGGTGAACGCCGCATCGACATTGATGACCGAAACGGGTCGCGCGGCTACGCGGCGGGCGGCGACGGACGTCATTGAACGGTTTCCAATAGGCGGAGATAGGCGTTGGCCGCATCGCCGACGCTGAAATCCTGAGCCCTGGCTTGGGCGGACTCCGGGGGGTGGCCGAGGGTCTTGGTGATGGCGAGCGCCAGGGCCTCCGGATCCTCCACGGGGACAAGCGCGCCGTAGCGGCCGCCTTCGAGGATTTCGTCCGGCCCGCTGGGGCAGTCGGTCGAGACGATCGCCGCGCCGCAGGCCATGGCTTCCACCAGCACGGTCGGCAGGCCCTCCCATCGGGAACTCAGCACGAACATCTTGGCGCGCGACATCATGGCGTAAGGATTCTGCACAAACCCCGCCAGCGACACGTCGTCGGCGACGCCGAGCTCACGCGCCAGCGCCTCGAGTTTCGGTCGATCCTCGCCTTCGCCCATGATGATCAGGCGGCAGGGATTGGTCCGCAACACGATCTGGAACGCCTTCAGCAGGACGTCGAAGCCCTTCTGCCGCTGCAGGCGACCGGCGGCGAGCAGCACCGGAGGCTGGCCCGGCTGCAGCCAGGGGTGATCGACCGGCAGCGCGGCCGCGTCCAGCATGGCCTGCTCATAAACGGGGTTGTAGATGCACTTGACGCTCCCCTCGCCGAGGCCCGTGAACGCCTCGACATCGGCCGCAACGCCCTTGGAGACCGCGATGACGTCATCGGCCCACCGATAGGCGAAGGGCGTGATGCGGTAGATCACGCGCTGACGGAAGCTCTTGGCCACCCCGATCTTCTGGGTGATCTGGTTGTGCTCCGTGACGGCGATCCGGGTCTTGCCGCCGGCCAGCGCCTTGGCGATCAGGGCGGCGACATTGATGTGCGTCAGGCTGGCCAGAAGGGCTCTGGGCCGCTCGCGGCGGAGATAGCCGGCCAGCGCCGGGACCGCCTTGAAGACGTTCGATTTCTTGAGGTCCACCACCCGCGCGCCCGCGGGAATGTGGTCGATGTACTCGCCCTTGGCGCTGACCAGCACCAGGTCGACCTCCCGGCCGGCGTCGATCATGCCCTTCACGAGCTTCAAGGTCACGCGCTCGGCGCCGCCGCCGCGCAGGTCGTGGAGAAGCACGGCGATGCGAGCGGAGCCGCGGCTCGAGGCGTGAGCGTCGGACACTAGGCCTTCGCCTCCACGCTGGCGGTCCGCGCCGGCGACGGGCGCACCATCAGGTACAGGGCGTGAGGGTTGGTGACCAGGTAGCGCCAGGCCAGGCGCCCGGGTTCCTGCATCACGCGCCACGCCCATTCCAGGCCTGCGCGTTGCGCCCATTGCGGCGCGCGCGGGGCCTCGCCCGCGAGGAAGGCGTAGAGGCCGCCGCAGGTCTTGATCCAGCCGACGCCGGCGAGGCGCTCGCGGTTGGCGACGCTCCAGAACTCCTGGATCGGCTTGCCCAGCCCGACCCACAGGACATCGGCGCCCGAGGCCAGGATTTCGTCGCAGACCGCTGCGTCCTGTTCACGCGGGAAGTAGCCGTTGCGGCGACCGACCAGGGTCAAGGACGGATACAGCTCGCCGATCGCCGCATAGGCCTTGGCGTTCTGCTCTTCGGACCCGCCCAGGATGAAGAACTTCAGCCCCGCCGCTTCGGCCGCCTTGGCCGCGTCGTGGAAGAAGTCGGTCGTGGCGATACGCTCGGGCAGGCGAGGGCGATTGAACAGCCGCGAGGCGAAAACAACCGACATGCCGTCGGCGTGCACGATGTCGGCCCGGGCCATGACATCGGCGAACGCGGGGTCGGCGGCGGCGAGCGAAACGCCCTGGCCGTTCGAGGAGAAAACGAGCTTGGGTGGATTTGGCGTCTTCTTGGCCCGCGCCGCGCGCGCCGCCATGCAGTCGCTGACCATGGAGTCGGCCAGTTGGACGGCCGTCGCGATGACCGTGTTGAAGCCGCCGATCGGTACGGTTTTCAGGCCCGGATGCGGAGGGGTGAGCGGTTTGGTTTCAGCTGAAGTCAAATCATCACCCATCGAAATCGCGGATAAACGGCTTCCAGTCGAAGGTCTCCGCGACGGAAGCGGAGGCCTGCGTGGGTCCTTACTCGACCCGTCACCTCAAGACGATGACAAGGACGGAAGTCGGGACGCCAATTTTCTGTTTTCGTCCATCGACGTGACGGGGTGGGCTGTCGATGAACGGTTCAGCCTCTTGTCGCTGGAGGCGCCGCTTGTCCCCAACAGAGCTGACCGTCTCGCCCCTGGATAAAGCTGGGCGGCAATCAGATGCCTAAACCAGCTATATGTTTCCCCTCTAAGGTCCCCTTAGCGTTGATCTGTTGTATTTTCAAGCATTACCTTCGGTGCAGTCACCTATTTAGTGCGCCGCATGGGATGGCCGATCAATCTTGCTGAGGACATGGGCGGCCTTGTGGCGAGCATTGCCGCCCGATAGACTTAACGGCGGGGCAGCCCCGCGGCCAGGTTTTCGGCTTCGACGGCGGAGACCGCGCCAGGCGCGGGCTTGGCGGCGGCGCAGGATTCGACCCAGCGCGGATCCGCCTTGCTCTTCAATTCGGTCAGGTCTGTGGCGCTGACGACAAAAAACCGGTCGCGCCGCGTATCGCGGGTGATCAGCATGTAGCGTCCGCAAACCTTCATCGCATCGCTGTCATTCGCGATCACCTGCTCGGCGAGGATGACGTCCGCGTTGGGGTAGCGGCGGCCGAGGGTCCGTTGGGCGGATCCGATCAGCGCGTCGGCGACAGGATCGGTCGCAGGCGCCGCGGTTTCCACGGCTGGCGTTGAACTCTGAGGCCGCGGGCCGCAAGCGGCGAGGCTGAGACACAGCAGGGCGACGATGATTTTCATGGACATCTGATTGGCGTCGGAGGTTGGCGGAGGTCTCAGCGCTTATAGGGCATTCGGACGGGCGCGGCGCAATGTCGAGATTCAAGGTGGAGCGCCGCGCGGCCGAGGACTTGGGTGAGCCGAACGGAAAAGGGCCCGGCGTCTCCGCCGGGCCCTCCGCGTTCGGGATGTAAGCCGCGCCCTTTAGGCGGCGGCCTTCTCCTTGACGCCGAAGCGGCTGTAGAAGGTCTCGCCCTTGGCGGCCATGTCGCGCAGCAGTTGCGGCGGGGCGAAGCGCGAACCGTGCTTCTGGGCCAGGGCGTCGCAGGCCTCGACGAACTTGGCCACGCCGACGCCGTCGATTAGGCTGACCGGACCGCCGGTCCAGGGCGCGAAGCCCCAGCCCAGGATGGCCCCGACGTCGGCTTCGCGCGGGTCGGTGATCACGCCTTCCTCGAAGCAGCGGGCGGCTTCGACGGCCTGGCGGTAGAGGAGCCGGGTGCGGATCTCCTCGATGCCGGCCTTGTCGACGTCGGCGATCTTGACCGGCGCCAGGTCGGACAGACCCTTCCACAGCACCTTGGGGCCGTTCTCCGGATAGTCGTAGAAGCCCTTGCCGTTCTTGCGGCCGTAGCGGCCTTCGCCCTCGACCATCTTCTCGATGATCGCGGTGAAGGGGCGCTCCTCGTACTTGTCGCCGAGGTCCTTCTTGGTCTGCTGGGCGATCTTGTAGGACAGGTCGAGCGCGACGTCGTCGTGCATCTCCAGCGGACCGCGCGGCATGCCGGTGGCCCGGCCGACATTGTCGATGATGGCCGGGGCGTAGCCGTCGGCCAACAGCTCCATGCCTTCCTGAACGAAGGTGCCGAAGCAGCGGCTGGTGTAGAAGCCGCGGCTGTCGTTGACGACGATCGGCGTCTTCTTGATCTTCAGGACGTAGTCGATCGACTTGGCCAGGGCCTCCTGCGAGGTCTCCTCGCCCATGATGATCTCGACCAAGCCCATCTTGTCGACCGGCGAGAAGAAGTGGATGCCGATGAACGAGGCGGGACGGACCGAGGCCTTGGCCAGGCCGGTGATCGGCAGGGTCGAGGTGTTGGAGCCGAAGATCGCGGTGTCGGCCAGCTGGGCTTCGGCCAGCTTGGTGACCGACGCCTTGACGTCGCGGTTCTCGAACACGGCCTCGACGACGAGGTCGCTGCCCTTGACGTTGGCGTAGTCCGACGTCGGATGGATCAGAGCCAGGATGCCCTCGCCCTTTTCCTTGGTCATCTTGCCGCGCGAGACGGCCTTGTTGACCAGGTTCTCGGCGTAGCCCTTGCCCTTGTCGGCGGCTTCCTGCGTCTGGTCGATCAGCACGGTCTCGATGCCGGCCATGGCTTGGACATAGGCGATGCCCGCGCCCATCATGCCGGCGCCCAGAACGGCCACCTTCTTGACGTCGTAATGCGGCACGCCGGCCGGACGGCCCGAACCCTTGCCCAGCTCCTGCAGCGACAGGAACAGGGTGCGGATCATGCCCTTGGCCTGGGGCGACATCAGGGTCTTGAGGAAGTAGCGGGTCTCGATGCGGATGGCCGCGTCGAACGGCACCTGCAGGCCCTCATAGACGGCCTTCATGATGTTCAGCTGGGCGGGGTAGTTGCCGTAGGTCTGCTTGCGCAGCATGGCGTTGCCCATGATGAACACCTGGCTGCCGCTGGCGGTGTAGGGGCCGCCGCCGGGGAGCTTGAAGTCCTTCTTGTCCCACGGCGCGACCGGGTCGCCCTTGGTCTTGACCCAGGTCTTGGCGGCCTCGACCTCGGAGCCGGGCGCGACGACCTCGTGCACGACCTTGAAGGCCAGGGCCTCCTGCGGCTTCATCGACTTGCCTTCCAGCAGGTACGGAGCCGCGGCCATAACGCCCATCAGGCGGGTCAGGCGCTGGGTGCCGCCGCCGCCGGGCAGCAGGCCGACCTTGGCTTCCGGCAGGGACAGCTGGATCTTCGGATTGTCGGCCACGACGCGGTAGTGGCAGGCCAGGGTCATCTCCAGGCCGCCGCCCATCGCCAGGCCGTTGATCGCCGCGGCGATCGGCTTGCCGCCGGTCTCGAGCGCCCGGAAGGCCTTGTTCAGGGCGAAGCCGGCCTCGAAGGCCGCCTTGAGGTCGCCGCCGCCGATGCCGCCTTCGGCGCCGCCGAGTTCGCCCAGGTCCGCGCCGGCGCAGAAGCCGGTGGTCTTGCCCGAGGTGATCACCGCGCCCTTGATGGCGTCGTCGGTCTTGATGCGCTCGACCAGCTCGCCGATCTCGCGGATCACCGAGGCGGTCAGGGTGTTCATGGTGCGGCCGGGCACGTCGAAGGTGACCAGGGCGATGCCGTCGCCGTCGACCTCGATCTTGAAGTTTTCCATTGTCTTCTTTCCTTTAGGTCCTCCCCCTCTGGGGGAGGGGGACCGCGAAGCGGTGGAGGGGGCCGCAACCCCCTCAGTCGCTCCGCGACAGCTCCCCCAAAGGGGGAGCAGCTGTTGCGGTTAGACGCGTTCGATGACGGTGGCGGTGCCCATGCCGGCGCCGACGCACAGGGTGATCAGGGCGGTTTCCTTGTCCGAGCGCTCCAGCTCGTCGAGCATGGTGCCCAGGATCATCGCGCCGGTGGCGCCCAGCGGGTGGCCCATGGCGATGGCGCCGCCGTTCACGTTCATCTTGTCGTGGGGGATGTTCAGCGCCTGCATCATGCGCAGGACCACGGCGGCGAAGGCTTCGTTCAGCTCATAGAGGTCGATGTCCTTGACCTCCATCTTCAGCTTCTTGAGCAGCTTTTCGGTGACCAGCGACGGCCCCGTCAGCATGATCGAGGGCTCCGAACCGATCGAGGCCGCGCCCTTGATGCGGGCTCTTGCCCTGAGGCCAAGCGCCTCGCCCATTTCCTTGGTGCCGATCAAGACGCCGGCGGCGCCGTCGACGATGCCCGAGCTGTTGCCGGCGTGGTGGACGTGATTGACCTTCTCCACCTGCGGATAGCGCTGGGTGACCACGGCGTCGAAGGCCATGTCGCCCATGCCCTGGAACGAGGGGTTCAGCGAGGCCAGGGTCTGCATGGTGGTGTTGCCACGCACGGTCTCGTCGTGGTCCAGGATGGTCAGGCCCAACTGGTCCTTGACGCCGATCACCGACTTCTTGAAGCGGCCGTCGGCCCACGAGGCGGCGGCGCGGCGCTGGCTCTCGACGGCGTAGGCGTCGACGTCGTCGCGGCTGAAGCCATACAGCGAGGCGATCAGATCGGCCGACACGCCCTGCGGGGCGAAATAGGTCTTGAAGGCCGATGAGGGGTCGGTCGGCCAGGCGCCGCCGTCGCTGCCCATGGGCACGCGGCTCATGCTCTCGACGCCGCCGCCGATGGCCAGGTTGGCTTCACCCGACGCGACCTTGGCCGCGGCCATGTTCACGGCTTCCAGGCCCGAGGCGCAGAAACGGTTGATCTGCACGCCGGCCACGCTCTCGGCGTAGTCGGCGGTCAGCACGGCGGTGCGGGCGATGTCGCTGCCCTGTTCGCCGACCGGGGCGACGCAGCCCAGAACCACGTCGTCGACATATGCGGTGTCCAGGCCGTTGCGGTCGCGAAGGCTTTCCAGGACCTGGGTGGCCAGGGACAAGGCGGTGATCTCGTGCAGAGACCCGTCCTTCTTGCCCTTGCCGCGCGGCGTGCGCACGGCGTCGAAGATGTAAGCGTCGGCCATTTGATGGCTCCTTCCTGCGTAGGCTTGGATGGTTCGTTAACCAAAGAGGCGTCTGATTCCGGTGGTTTGGAGATCAGGACGATGACGGCAGCTGAGCGCTCGACGGACGCGGCTCACCCGGCGGTGAGCGACTTCATCGCGCGCGGCTATCATGTGTTCGGCGGCGGCGTGGACCCGGCGGCGGCGAGCGCCCTGCTGGCCAAGATCCGCGGTCTTCGGACCTTCGACGCGGACCTCTTCCTGACGGAAGCCGAGTTCGACGCCGACCCGCAATATGTCGGCGTGAACCCCGCGCCCGGCCGGAACCTGCTGGAGCGATTCGAGGACGACCTGGCCTTCGTCGAGAAGGACCCGGCCATCGTCTCGGCCCTGAGCGCCCTCCTGGGCGACGGTTACGAGATCCTGCTGAAGAAGCTGATCTGCGGCGTGCCGGCCAGCGTCGTGCCGGACTGGCTGAAGGCCCGCATCGCCGGCAATCCGGTCAACAACCTGGGCGCCTATGTGAAGGCCCCGTTCCGGGACATCACCTATTTCTACGGCATCGACTTCCACCAGGACCTGATCGACTACAAGGACCGGGAAGCCGACTTCATCACCCTGTACATCTACCTGCACGACGTGGGGACGCACGACGCCCCGCTGTTCCTGCTGGAGGACAGCCACAAGCTGGGCGGGACGTTGTTCCCGCATGACCTGAGCAAGAACGAGGGCGGTTGGCTGTATCGCGACGGACGCGGCCACGAGGTCCAGACCCGCCAGCACCTGCTGACCGGCCGGACCGGATACGCGGCGATGTGGCACGCCTGCACCCTGCACGGCACCCAGCCCGACGCCGCCGACAACGAGCGTCTCAGCCTGCGCTACCTGATCGCCCGCAAGCCCGGCGTCGCGGCGCCCGGCATGGACGCCGTCAACGCCACCCTGTTGGGCCCGCTCAGCCTGGAGGCCACGCGCAAGGACCTGGACGCCCGCGGCGCGGCCCAGATCAAGGCCAACAGCGTCAACAAGGCTTAGGGCCAGGCGCATTCGTTACTTCCAGGTCCCGATCGGCGACTTGGCGATCGGCGCGCAGGCCAGGCCTCGGGCCGTGGCCTTGGCGCTGTAGGTGACGCGGTAGCCGAACTCCGGCGCGGGCAGGGAGCAGGCCTTGAAGCCCGGCGTCGTCACCGACAGCGACCAGTCCGCCACCTTTGAGCGCAACAGGTTGTTGCACTGGTCGACATTGGCCTTCAGCGGCAGTTCGAAGTCGCCGGGGAATTTCGAGCCAGGCTTCTTGCCGACCAGCTTGCCCGTGAAGAACAGCGGGCGCGGACCGGCTGCGCGCACGCAGACGACGGCGGAACGGGCGCCGGCGTCGACCGGAGCGGCGGCGGAGACGGGAGGCGGAGCGGCGATCATCGGCATCAGCGGGTCTCCTTGCAGGTCGTCAGGCCAAGCAAGCTCTTGCGATAGACGAAGGTCAGGCGCTGGCCGGCGCGGGGCGCCGCGGCCAGGCGGCAGGTCGCGTCGCCGTCGTGGTCGACCGGGACGTCCGTCGCCGCCAGCGGGCGGCCCGTCCAGACCACCAGCTGCGGCCTGGCCAGCGTCACGGGGTCCAGGGCGACGCAGTCGGTCTGACCGGCGGCCACCGTGGGAAAGGGCGTCTGAGCCAGGGGCTCGCGATAGGTCAGGCTGGTTCCCGCCAGCTTGGCCGAGGTGGTCTTGAAGCGGCCGTCGCGCACCACCCCGAACGCGGCCGAGTCGGTCGCGTTGGTCAGGCACAGGACGACGGCGGCTTCGAGCAGCATGGCTAGAGCGTCCTTGCGATCAGCAGCTTCATGATCTCGTTCGTGCCGCCATAGATGCGCTGCACGCGGCTGTCGCGATACATCCGGGCGATCGGATACTCGTTCATAAAGCCGTAGCCGCCGAACAGCTGCAGGCAGCGGTCGACGATCTTGTTCTCCAGGTCGCTGACCCAGTATTTGGCCATCGAGGCGGTGGCGGCGTCCAGCTTGCCGGCCAGATGCTGCTCGATGCAGTGGTTGACGAACACCTTGGCGACGGTCGCCTCGGTCTTGCATTCGGCCAGCACGAACTGGGTGTTCTGGAAGTCGATGATCGCCTTGCCGAACGCCTTACGGTCCTTGACGTAGGCGATGGTCAGCTCCAGGGCCCGCTCGATGGTGGCCATGCCCTGGACGGCGATGTTCAGCCGCTCCTGGGGCAGTTGGCCCATCAGCTGGAAGAAGCCCTGGCCCGCGTCGGAGCCCAGCAGGTTCTCGGTGGGAACCTTGACGTCGTTGAAGAACAGCTCGGAGGTGTCCTGGGCCTCGTGGCCCAGCTTGTCGAGGTTGCGGCCGCGTTCGAAACCCTCGGCGCCGTCGGTCTCGACGACGATCAGCGAGGTGCCGCGCGCGCCGGCGCTGGGGTCGGTCTTGGCCACGACGATGATCAGGTTGGCGGTCTGGCCGTTGGTGATGAAGGTCTTGGAGCCGTTGATCACGTATTGGTTGCCGACCGGCTTGGCGGTGGTCTTCACGCCCTGCAGGTCGGAACCGGCGCCCGGCTCTGTCATGGCGATGGCGCCGACCAGCTCGCCGGTCGCCAGGCGCGGCAGCCAGCGCTGCTTCTGCTCCTCGGTCCCGTATTCCAGGATGTAGGGCATGACGATGGCGTTGTGCAGGCTGATGCCGAAGCCGTCGACGCCCTTCAGGCCCAGCTGCTCCATCAGCACCGCTTCATGGCGATAGTCGCCGCCGGCCCCGCCATATTGCTCGGGCATCGACAGGCCAAGCAGTCCGGCCTGGCCGGCCTTGGTCCACATGTCGCGGTCGACGACGTGGTTCTTGCGCCACGTCGCCACCACGGCCTCGGGGGCGTGCTCGTCGAAGAACTTGCCGACCGCGTCCTCGAAGATCGCGATGTCCTCTTCGGCCATGAAGACCGGCTTTTCGACGTTGAGCACGCCCATGATCAGAAGGCCTCCGCGGGCAGCGCCATCAGGGTTTCCGAACCCGTCTTCAGCTTGGCCAGGTGCGCCCCGGCGTCGGGCAGGATGCGCTCGATGAAATATTTCGCCGTGACGATCTTGGTGGTGAAGAACGGATCCGACGAGCCGGCGGCGATCTTGGCGTTGGCCGCCTTGACCATCAGGCACCACATGTAGGCCAGGCCCGTCAGGCCGAAGAGGTGCATGTAATCGGTCGAGGCCGCGCCGGCGTTGTCGGGGTTTTGCAGGCCGTTCTGCATCAGCCACATGGTGCCGTCCTGCAGTTGGGCCTTCACCCCGGCCAGGGCGTCGACGAACGGCTTCAGCTCGGCGTCGCTGTCGTTCTCGCCGATGAACTGGTCGACCTCCTGGAAGAAGGTCATCACGCCCCGGCCGCCCTTGGCCGCCAGCTTGCGGCCGACTAGGTCCAGGGCCTGGATGCCGTTGGTGCCTTCGTAGATCAGGGCGATGCGGACGTCGCGCAGGTACTGGCTGGCCGGGAAGTGCTCGGTGAAGCCGCTGCCGCCGTGCACCTGCATGGCGTCGGAGCAGATCTTGAAGCCCTTGTCGGTCAGGTAGCCTTTCAGCACCGGAGTCATCAGGCCCATATAGTCCTCGGCCTTGGCGCGCACCGCCTCATCCGGGTGATGATGGGCCAGGTCGCCGTGCAGGGCGGTCCAGAACAGGAAGGCGCGCCCGCCTTCGATCAGGGCCTTGCTCTCCAGCAGCATGCGACGCACGTCCGGGTGGACGATGATCGGATCGGCCGGGCCATCGGCGTTTTTCGGGCCGGTCAGCGAGCGGCCTTGCAGGCGGTCCTTGGCGAAGGCGACGGCGGCTTGGTAGGCGGCCTCGGCCTGGGCGACGCCCTGCAGGCCCACGCCCAGGCGGGCCTCGTTCATCATCACGAACATCAGCTTCAGGCCGCTGTTCTCTTCACCGATCAGGTGACCGACGGCGTCCTCGTACTGCATCACGCAGGTGGCGTTGCCGTGGATGCCCATCTTCTCCTCGAGGCCGACGCACTTGACGCCCTCGTTGCGCTCGCCGACCGAGCCGTCGGCCTTGGGCAGGAACTTCGGCACGATGAACAGGCTGATGCCCTTCACGCCGGCTGGGGCGCCTTCGATGCGGGCCAGCACCAGGTGGACGATGTTGTCGGCCATGTCGTGTTCGCCGGCGCTGATCCAGATCTTCTGGCCGCTGATACGATAGGTGCCGTCAGCCTGCGGAACCGCCTTGGTGCGCAGCAGGCCCAGGTCCGTGCCGCACTGCGGCTCGGTCAGGTTCATGGTGCCGGTCCACTCGCCAGACACCATCTTGGGCAGGTAGGTCTGCTTCTGCTCGTCGCTGCCGCCGGTGTGGATGGCCGAATAGGCCCCGTGGGCCAGACCCGGATACATCGAGAAGGCCATGTTGGCCGAGCTCGACATCTCGCTGAAGGCCAGGTTGACGACGTGCGGCAGGCCTTGGCCGCCATAGGTCGGATCCGAACCGAGGCCCGTCCAGCCGCCTTCGCACAGTTGCTTGTAGGCTTCCTTGAAGCCGTCCGGCGTCTTGACGGTGAAGTCCTTGTTCCAGACGCAGCCCTGCTTGTCGCCGACAGGGTTCAGCGGGGCCAGCACCTCGCCGGTGAACTGCGCGGCGGCTTCGAGGATCTGCTCGACGGTCTCGAACGGCGCGTCGGCGAAGCCCGGCAGGTCGCCATGCTGATCGATGTTGAGCACGTCGCGCAGGATGAAGGCGTGTTCGCGAACGGGCGGCTGGTAGGTCATGAAACAGTCCTGGTCAGGCGGATCGGGGAGGTGAAGAGGTCGGCTTCGCCCGCCCTCCTGTCTTGCAGGAAGCGGGCGAAAAGGAGTCGGTTACTTGCCTAGGGCCGCATCGGCGTGGCCATCGAGCCGGGCGCGCAGCACCTGGTCGTAGTCGGCGGCGCGAGGCAGCAGGTCTGGGCGGATCTCGGCCAGGCGTCGCTCGAGGCGGGCGCAGGCTTCGCGCAGTTCAATCAGGGCGCCGTCGATGTCCTCGCGCTGCTGTTCCAGCGCCGTGGCGCGCTCGCGGAACTTCTTCAGCGACCGGGCCATCTGGGCCGCGCCGTCGTCGTTCTCGTCATAGAGGTCGAGCAGTTCGCGGATTTCCGACAACGAGAGGCCGACGCGCTTGCCGCGCAGGATCAGCTGCAGGCGGACGCGGTCCTTGTGGGAATAGACGCGGTTGAGGCCCTCGCGAGCCGGCGTCAGCAGGCCCTTGTCCTCATAAAAGCGCAGCGCGCGCGGCGTGGCTTTGAACTCGTTGCATAGCTGGCGGATTGTAAAGGTGCGCTCTGGACGTCGCAGGTCGGCCAACATTCGAACCCTCCCTGGGCAGGCCCGACTTCTGCGGACGGGCCGGTTGGTTATCGGCGATCACCATATGCCCGCGACAATCCGTCGTCAACGTTTACGTAAACGTCAACTTACCTGCGGCCGATAGGTTTACTTTCCTAGGGTCGAAAGATATTTTTCCGGTTCAGGCCCGGAGACCGCCATGTCGTCGCTGTCGCACACCGAAATCTGGACCGCGATCGACGCCCTGGCCAAGCGTTTCGACATGAGCCCCTCGGCCATGGCCAGGATGGCGGGCCTGGATCCCACCAGCTTCAATCGCTCCAAGCGCGGCGACGGCGACGCCCGTCCGCGTTGGCCTTCCACCGAGAGCCTGGCCAAGGTCCTGGAGGCGACGGGGGTCGGGTTTTCGGAATTCGCGGCCCTGACCGAACGGACGCCCAAGCCCAATCCGCGCGCCGTGCCGCTGATCAGCTTCGCCCAGGCGGGCGCCGAGGGCATGTTCGACGAGACCGGCGCGCCGATCGGCTCCGGCTGGGACGAGGTCGATTTTCCGGGTCTGGGCGAGGAGGGGGTCTACGCCCTGGAGATCGCGGGGGGCGGCCTAGCCCCTGTCTTCCGCGACGGCGACCGCATCCTGGTCTCGCCGTCCGTCGAACCGCGTCGGGGCGACCGGGTGGTCGTGCGCACCCTGGGCGGCGAACTTCTGATCAAGGAGCTGGCGCGGGTGACGGCCCGCAGCGTCGAACTGGCCTCGCTCAACGGCGACGGCCAGGATCGGACCCTGGATCTGGCCGAGGTGGTGTGGATCGCCCGTATTCTCTGGGCCAGCCAATAAGGCCTCAGGTGCCGATCAGGTGCGGGGGCAGTCGCCGTGCTTGCTTTGCAGCCAGGCGGTCAGGTCGCCTTCCCACGGCGCGTCGCACGAGATGTCGACACGGTAGGACGCCCAGTTGTCGTTGTGGGCGGCTTCGACATGCGCCAACGGAAACTGGACGGCCAGTTCGCCGAGCAACGAGTCGAATTTCGAGCGGTCCGAAGGACGAAGAGTGAAACAAGCCATGGGGCTAACCTTGGTTCTGATGGACCGAGACTAGACTCCAATGTGCGCACAGACCCTTAACCGGTGATTTATCTGCCGTTCATCTGTTGGGACACGGTGTCGCAGCGCCGCTCAGCCGCCCAGCGCGCCGGCGACGACCTTCTTGGCCTCGTCCTGGACGTCGCGAAGGTGATCGGGGCCGAGGAAGGACTCGACGTAGATCTTGTAGACGTCCTCGGTCCCGGAGGGGCGGGCGGCGAACCAAGCGTTCCGGGTCACCACCTTGAGGCCGCCGATCGCCTCGCCGTTGCCGGGCGCCTGAGTCAGGATCTGCTCGATCGGCTCGCCGGCCAGGGCGTCGGCCGTCACGTCCCCGGGGCTGAGCGACGCCAGGCGCGCCTTCTCCTCGCGCGAGGCCGGGGCGTCGATGCGGGCATAGGCCGGAGCGCCGTGCTCGAGCGTCAGGTCGGCGTAGAGCTGGCTGGGGCTGCGCCCGGTGACGCCCTGGATCTCGGCGGCCAGCAGGCCCAGCAGCACGCCGTCCTTGTCGGTGGTCCAGACGGTCCCGTCCTGGCGCAGGAACGACGCGCCGGCGGATTCCTCGCCGCCGAAACCGACGCTTCCGTCCAGCAGGCCCGGCACGAAGTGCTTGAAACCGACCGGGACCTCCAGCAGGCGACGGCCCAGCTTTGCGACCACGCGGTCGATCATCGAGGACGAGACCAGGGTCTTGCCGACGGCGACGTCGCGGCCCCAACCCGGTCGATGGGCGAACAGGTAGGCGATGGCGACGGCCAGATAGTGGTTGGGGTTCATCAGGCCCCCGTCGGGCGTGACGATCCCGTGCCGGTCGGCGTCGGCGTCGTTGCCGATCGCCACGTCGAACCTGGCGCCGCCCTGCATCGTGTGGATCAGGTTGGCCATGGCCGAGGGCGACGAGCAGTCCATGCGGATCTTGCCGTCGGTGTCGAGCGGCATGAACGCCCAGCGCGGATCCACCCGGTCGTTGACCACGGTCAGGTCCAGCCGGTGCCGGTCGGCGATCTCGCCCCAATAGGCGACGGCCGCCCCGCCCAGCGGATCGGCCGCGATGCGGACGCCGGCCCGTCGCACGGCCTCCAGGTCCAGCACGCTGGGCAGGTCGTCGATGTAGTGGGCCAGGTAGTCGTATTCGCCCGCCGCGGCGCGCGCCCGTTCGAACGGGATCCGGCGGACCTCGGCCAGGCCGCTCTCGAGCAAGGCGTTGGCTCGCGCCGCGATCGCCGACGTCGCGTCGGAGCCGGCCGGGCCGCCCGACGGAGGATTGTACTTGAAGCCGCCGTCGCGGGGCGGGTTGTGCGACGGGGTGATCAGCACGCCGTCGGCCTGGCCCGGGACCGCGCGGTTGTGCTTCAGGATCGCGTGGGACACCGCCGGGGTCGGCGTGAAGCCGTCTCGGGAATCGACCATCACCTCGACGCCGTTGGCGACCAGCACCTCCAGGGCGGTGCGCCAGGCCGGCTCGGAAAGCCCGTGGGTGTCGCGGCCCAGGAACAGCGGGCCGGCGATTCCGGCGGCCGCGCGGTGCTCGGCGATCGCCTGGCTGATGGCCAGGATGTGGGCTTCGTTGAAGGCGCCGTCCAGGCTGGAGCCGCGGTGGCCGGAGGTGCCGAAGGTCACCCGCTGGTCGGCCCTGGAGACGTCGGGCTGGATCGCGTCATAAGCCTTGAGCAGGGCGCCCAGGTCGATCAGGTCTTCGGGACGGGCCTGTCGGCCGGCGTGGCTGTGCATGGCGAAACCCTACTGAACGCCGGACGCGAGGCCGACGCGGCCCGTCCTGGTCGAGGTGCGAAAGCGGTGTCTAAACGGCAAATGCGTCATGGTTGATACGCCGGTCGCCGATCACCGTTTCAGGTCGAGCGCGCCGTTGGCGTGCCAGGCCCAGGCGTGCGCGATGATCGCGTCCAGATCGTGGCGCGGCGTCCAGCCCAACCGCTCGCGGGCCTTGCGATTGTCGGCCACCAGGCTGGGCGCGTCGCCCGCCCGGCGCGCCGCCAGCTCCAGCGGGAAAGGCCGGTTGGACCGCCGTTCGATCGCCCCGACCAGCTCGCGCACGGTGGTGCCCGTGCCGGTGCCGAGATTGAAGACTTCGCTGTCCTTGCCGTCCAGCAGCCACTGCAGCGCCAGCACGTGGGCGTCGGCCAGGTCGATCACGTGGATGTAGTCGCGCACGCAGGTGCCGTCGCGCGTGTCGTAGTCGCCGCCGAACAGCATGAACTTGTCGCGCTCGCCGCGCGCCGCGGCGATCGCCAGCGGAATGGCGTGGGTCTCGGGCTCGTGCTTCTCGCCGATCCGACCTTCGGGATCGGCGCCCGCGGCGTTGAAATAGCGCAGGGCGACCGAGCGGAAGCCCTTGTAGCGGGAGAGATCCTGAAGGATCTGCTCGACCATCAGCTTGCTGCGTCCATAGGGGTTGAGCGGCCCCTGCGGATGCTTTTCGTCCATCGGCACATAGACCGGATCGCCGTAGGTCGCGCAGGTCGAGGAAAACACCAGCTTGTCGACGCCGGCCCGGCGCGCGGCCTCGATCAGCGTCAGGGTTCCGCCGACATTGTTCTCATAGAAGGCGCCCGGCTCGGCGACCGAAAAGCCGACCTCGATAAAGGCGGCGAAGTGGATCACCGCGACGGGCTTGTGCTTGGCGAACACCTCGTCGAGACGCTTGGCGTCGCGGATGTCGCCGACCTCCAGCGGGCCCCACCGGACGAACGACTCCCAGCCGTTCGACAGGTTGTCGTAGACCACGGGGGTGAAGCCGGCCTCGGCCAGCCGCAGGCAGGTGTGCGCGCCGATATAGCCGGCGCCGCCCGCGACGAGAATGGTCTGACCCAAAAGCTCGATCCCCCGATTGTCTCAATCCAGCGCTTGCGGCGCCCGCGTCCTCGTCGTCAACGCCGAACCCGGGTCGAACCCGGAACGCCCAGGGTTCCTGACCGGTTCGCCCGATGATCAGGCGTTAAACGGCCAGCTTTTCCGCGATCAGCGCCGTCGTCCGGTCCAGGCCGAAGATCGCCGCGAACGAGCCGAAGCGCGGCCCTTGGCTTTGACCCAGCAGCACCTCGTACAGCGCCTGGAACCAGGCGCGCAGCGGATCGAAGCCGTGGTCCTTGCCGACCGCGAACACCTCGTTCTGGATCAGCTCGGCGTCCTGGCAGTCGGACGGCAGGGCCTTCAGGCGCGCCAGCAGGTCCTGGATCGCTGCGCGTTCCTTGTCGTCCGGCGCGCGGAAGGCCTTCGTCGGCTTCACGAAGTCGTCGTAATAATTGATCGCATAGCCGGCCAGGCGGTCCAGCAGCGGCTGGCTTTCCGGCGTGGCGCCCGGGATGTAGCGCGACAGGAAACCCCACAGGATCTCCTTGTCCGAGGCGTTGGCGGCCGAGACCAGGTTCAGCATCAGGCTGAACGACACCGGCGAGCCGTACTGCGGCGGGCGGCCCGAATGGACGTGCCAGACCGGGTTGTCCAGCTGCTTGGCCGCCTCCTGCTTCGGATAGGCGTCCAGCTGCTGCAGATATTCGTCGGTCGCCTTGGGAATGACGTCGAAATACAGCTTCTTGGCCGACTTCGGGCTCTGGAACATGTAGTACGACAGGCTTTCCGGCGCGCCGTAGCGCAGCCAGTCCTCCATCGACAGGCCGTTGCCCTTGGACTTGGAGATCTTCTGCGAGTTCTCGTCCAGGAACAGTTCGTAGTTGAAGCCTTCGGGCGGAACCCCGCCCAGCGCCTTGCAGATCTGGGCTGAGGCCTTGACCGAGTCGATCAGGTCCTTGCCGCTCATCTCGTAGTCGACGCCCAGGGCCGTCCAGCGCATGGCCCAGTCGGGCTTCCACTGCATCTTCACGTGGCCGCCGGTCACCGGGACCTCGACCTTGGAGCCATCCTCATCCTCGAAGACGATCGTGCCCTTCTCGACGTCGCGCTCCAGGGTGGGGACCTGCAGCACCTTGCCGGTCGAGGGGCTGATCGGCAGGAACGGCGAATAGGACGCGCGGCGTTCCTCGCCCAGGGTCGGCAGCATGACCTTCTGGATGGCGTCGAAACGGGCCAGGGCCGTCAGCAGGGTCTCGTCGAACTTGCCGCCCTTGTAGCACTCGGTCGAGGAGACGAACTCATAGTCGAAGCCGAAGCCGTCGAGGAAGGCGCGCAGGCGGGCGTTGTTGTGGGCGCCGAAGCTGTCGTGGGTGCCGAACGGGTCACGGACCACGGTCAGCGGCTTGCCCAGGTCCTCGATCAGCGGCTGCTTGTTCTCGATATTGTCGGGAACCTTGCGCAGGCCGTCCATGTCGTCGCTGAAGGCGATCAGGCGCGTGGGGATGGCGTCGTCGGTCAGGGCGCGGAAGGCCGAGCGGACCATGGTGGTGCGCGCCACCTCGCCGAAGGTGCCCAGGTGCGGCAGGCCCGAGGGGCCGTAGCCGGTCTCTAGGATCACCGGTTTGGCCAGGGCCGGGAAGGTCTTCACGGCCTCGTCGGCCTTGCCGCTGTTGATCAGCGTGGCGGCGAGATCGCGTTCGGCGTCGGACAGACGCAGGCGCAGGATGCGGGCGAGCAGGGCGCGCGCCTGCTCGAACGGCCAGGAGCGAGCGTCGCGGGCGAGGGGGGAGAGGCCTTCAAACATGGGGCGGGGTATAGGCGGTGCGCGAGGCGGTGGCTAGGTTTTGGGTTGAGCTTGGCGGAAGCCGGGTTTCGGCTAGGGAGGCTTCGGCGGCTTTCGACCCAAGCGAGCCTCGCGAACTCGACGATGGGATCGGATGACGGCTCGACCTTGCTCTCATGCGGGCAACTCCAGGTGGAAGGTCGCGCCATGGTCCTTGCCGGCCGAAGCCCAAAGCCGCCCGCCGTGTTCCTCGACGATGGTCCGGCAAAGCGACAGACCCAGGCCGGTGCCGCTGGCCTTGGTTGTGAAGAAGGCGTCGAAGATGCGCGTCATCTGCTCGGGCGCAATACCGGCGCCGCTGTCGCTGACCTCCAGCAGTACATGCTGAGCGTCCAGCGGCGCCGAGCGGATCGTAAGCTGCCGAGCCCGCCGCCGCGTAGCGCCCAGAGACTCGATCGCATTGGTGACAAGGTTGATCAGCACCCGCTGAATCTGGACGCGGTCGGCCCGGATCGGCGGCAACGCCTCATCCAACTCCAACTGCAACGAGATCTTCGTGCCGTTCAGTTCCCGCTCCAGCAAGCCCGCGGTCTCGTGGACCAGTTCGTTAAGGCCGAATTCGGTTGCTGCGCCCGCTCCCTTGGCGAACGTCGCCCGGATGCTCTTGATGACGTCGCTGGTGCGTCGACCCGCATCGAGGACGGCCCGCAGCGTCTTGGCCACCTTCTCGAGATCTGGTCGCTCGGACTTTAGGGAGTTCAGGCCGGCCGTCGCATTGAGGCTGACCGCCGCGAGCGGCTGACCAACCTCATGGGCGATGGCGGCCGCCAAGGCGTCCATCGTCATCAGTCTGGCGTCACGTTCCCGATTGCGCGCGGCCATTGTCAGGGCCAGTCGGAGGTAGAGCCGGCTGGACTCCGCCATCAGGGCGACCAAGACGATCAGATTTGCCACCAGCACCACGCCAAACTGCGCGTAAAATAGAACCGTGAAGCGTCCCCAGGCCTGGGAATTGAGAAGCGTATAGACGATCCAGGCCGCGAGGGAGACCAGCAACCACATGTCGAGCACCGAGCCCCGTGTCCTGAACAACAGGGCCGCCGCGATCAGTTGAAGCGCGATCATCACCCAATTGACCTTGGTCAAGGTCGCGCGATCCACGTCCAGGCGATTGAAGAAGAAGGACGGCAGCAGGTCGTGGCCCTTCGTCGCCAACAGGGTCATCGCTCCGGCCAGGGCCACGGCCGCCAACAGTCCCAACGCGATGCTGATCCCCGTTTGTCGGGGCCCCAGCGGCGCCGCCACATCCACCCGCTTGAGCAGGGCGTAGGCGATGAGGGCGATTGGACTCGCGCCCCGCCAGAAGGCCCCGATCCACGCCGTCGTGTTGATCTTGGCGCCGAGCAATCCATCCGGGGCGAAGGCGCCGGGAAATGTCAGCACATGGGCAATGAGCATCAAGGCGGAGCATCCGTAGCCGGTCGCCAGGACGGTCAGGGCTCGCGACCTGAAAACCGAAGCATGGACATAGAGCAGGGCCGCCGTGATCAGGTCGCCGAGAAACATGGTCACGTCGACTATGGGAATGAACGCGTTGACCTCGCGCAGTCGCGTGTCGGGTATGACCAGGAAGATGGGGAGGCTGACAATCAGCAGGGCGACAATTGCAAGACCAAGCCGGAATTCATTCCGATCCGGGGGCGTATCAAACAGCCCCAGATGCTCCTGCGACATACATCCCTCTCTCGAAGTTGGGTCGAATCCGGAATTTGCTCGCGGCACGCGAGCAGACACCCGAAGAAGCATTGGGGCTATACCCACAAACCCCGCCCGCTCTCAGGGTTTCACCGGAGGCCAGCAAGGACGACTGGAGCCCCCTGGACCTCTTCGGAGCGTCCGCTGGCTGGCGCTTCGCCGCTGACTGATGCGCCCGCTCCTGAAGTTCGCGGCTCGGCATATGGTCGGTAGAACGTGTCGGACTGCCGACCAACTTCTCGCACGAAGCCGCAACAGGCGGGGAACAGAAGAGGGTGAGAGGCTGTCTTCCCTCCTCCTTGGGCCTGCTCAGAGTCCGTCGGTAGAAGCCGTTTCCGCGCTGGATGGGCGGAATTTTACGACTCCGATCCGGCTTCTCCGCAACCACACCCTTCCGATCCGCACCGCCGAAGGCGTGAGATCGCACTGACTTGCCCCGAAATCCTAGAACGCCGCCGCCAGGATCGTCCCGTCCGGCAACAGCGCCGCGCGCTTGAGGCCGCTGGAGGCGAAGGGCATGGCGACATTGCCCTCGCGGTCGACGGCGATCAGGCCGCCATGGCCGCCGAGGTCGGCGACGCCCTGGATGGCGGCCTGGGCGGCCCGCTCCAGGCTCTCGCCGCCGAACCGCAGCCGGTGGGCGATCTGGGCGGCGACGGCGGTGCGGATGAAATATTCGCCCTGGCCGGTGCAGGACACCGCCGCGTGGCCGTCGGCCCAGGCCCCGGCCCCGATGATCGGACTGTCGCCCACCCGCCCCGGCAGCTTGCCGAACACCCCGGCCGTCGAGGTCGCGGCGGCTAACCGGCCCTCGGCGTCGCGGACCACGCAGCCCACCGTGCCGGTGGGCAGGACGTCCGGCGAAGACGGGGCGGCGCGGTTGTCCTCGAAGGCCCCGGCCTGGGTGAACCAGCTCGCCGGGTCGGCGATCGCCTTCAGCCCCTGCTCGCGAGCAAACGCCATGGCGCCTTCGCCGGCCAGCATCACGTGCGGGGTCTTCTCCATCACCGCCCGGGCCGCCAGGATCGGGCTTTCGAAGCCCTGCAGGGCCGCGACCGATCCGGCCCGCAGGGTCGCGCCGTCCATCAGGCTGGCGTCCAGCTCGTATTCGCCGTCGGCGTTGGGCGAGGCGCCCTTGCCCGCGATGTACAGACCCGAGGCCTCCAGGGCGACCACGGTCTCGACGGCCACGTCCAGGGCGCCGGCCCCGGCGGCCAGCCGGTCGCGGGCGATCTCGACCAGGCCGCGCATGTGGGCGATCTCGACGGCGTAGTCATGGCCCCGCTTGGCGCCGGCCCCGCCATGCAGCGCCAAGGTAAAACGTTTGTTTGACATTCTGCTTCCTTGGTCGACAGGCCTGCGCTAGCGTCCGCGCTCTTAACGACAAAAGACGGGAGAGGCGAGATGAAGGCGGTGCTCAGCAAGGCGGTCGGCGGACCCGAGACCCTGGTGCTGGAGGAGCTTGCAGATCCCGTCGCCGGTCCCGGCCAGGTGGTGCTCGAGGTCAAGGCCTGCGGCGTCAACTATCCCGACGTGCTGATCATCGAGGACAAGTACCAGTTCAAGCCCGAGAGGCCGTTCGCCCCCGGCGGCGAGGTGTCGGGCGTGGTCACGGCGGTCGGCGAGGGCGTCACCGCCCTGAAGGTCGGCCAGCGCGTGCTGGCCTCGACCGGCCATGGCGGCATGGCCGAGCAGGTGGCTCTGGACGCGGCGCGCTGCACGCCGATCCCCGACGACATGCCGTTCGACGAGGCCGCCGCCTTCATCCTGACGTACGGCACCTCCTACTACGCCCTGAAGGACCGCGGCCGCCTGAAGGCCGGCGAAACCCTGCTGGTGCTGGGCGCGGCCGGCGGGGTCGGCCTGGCGGCGGTCGAGCTGGGCAAGGCGGCGGGCGCGCGGGTGATCGCGGCCTGCTCCAGTCAGGAGAAGGTCGACCTGGCCGTCAAGCACGGCGCCGACAGCGGCGTGGTCTATCCGCGCGGCCCGTTCGACAAGGACGGCCAGAAGGCCCTGGCGACCCTGATCAAGGACGCCTGCGGCCCCAACGGTTGGGACGTGGCCTATGACGCCGTCGGCGGCGACTATTCCGAGGCCACGATCCGGGCGTCCGGCTGGAACGGCCGCTTCCTGGTGATCGGCTTCCCGTCGGGCATTCCGAAGATCCCGCTGAACCTGACCCTGCTGAAGTCGTGCGACATCGTCGGGGTGTTCTGGGGCGCCTCGGTGGCCCGCGATCCCAAGGGTCACGTCCAGAACGTCAAGGACCTGATGGCCCTCTACGCGTCCGGCAAGATCAAGCCGTACGTCTCCGAGCGCTTCCCCCTAGCCAAGGCCGGCGACGCCATCGCCCATCTGGCCAGCCGCAAGGCCATGGGCAAGGTGGTGGTCGTCAACGATTAGCCGCGTCCTCGCGACGCCGTCTGAACGTCGTTCACTTATCCCTAGCCAGACGCGTCGCGGCGCGCCAGGATGGTTGCGCTGGCGCAGCGGCCCGATCCCAGAGGCCGCGCCCGGCCAGGGAGCGGGCGCATGACGGGACGTCTGGACGGCAAGGTCGCGGTGGTCACCGGCGGCTGCTCCGGCATTGGCCTCGGAACGGTGGAGCTGTTCGTGGCCCAGGGCGCCAGCGTGGTGGCCGCCGACCTGCAGGCCGAGAAGGGCGAGATGCTGGAAAGGCGTTTCCCCGGCAAGGTCCGCTTCGCGCCCTGCGACGTCACCCATGAAAGCCAGATCGCCGCCGCGATCGCCCTGGCCCAGGACGCCTTCGGCGGACTGGACATCCTGTTCAACAACGCCGGCATGGGCGGCGCGCCCAACGGCGTGGCGGACATGACCGCCGAGGGCTGGGACGCCACCTTCGCCCTGCTGCTGCGCGGTCCGGTGCTGGGCATGAAGCATGCCCTGCCGCTGATGCTGGCGCGCGGCGGCGGCAGCGTGATCAACACCGCCTCGATCGCCGGCCTGCAGGCGGGTTTCGGACCTCTGGCCTATTCCACCGCCAAAGCGGCGGTGATCCACCTGACCAAGTGCGCGGCGGCCGAGCTGTCGCCGCAGAAAATCCGCGTCAACGCCATCTGCCCAGGCCTGATCGCCACCTCGATCTTCGGCGCCTCGATGGGCTTGCCGCGCGAGGTGGCCGACCAGATGGCCGCCCGGGTCGCCGAGGTCGGTCCCAAGATCCAGCCGATCCCCAAGGCGGGCCTGCCGGAGGACATCGCCCGGGCGGCGCTCTATCTGGCCAGCGACGATTCCGAATTCGTCACAGGGACCCACATCGTGGTCGACGGCGGCATCACGATCGGCGGGCGCAGCAGCTGGGACAGCAACGCGCCCTCGCCGCTGCTGTCGGCCATGGGGATCACGCCCGAGCAAGCCGAACAGATGCGGGCGGCCATGGTCGCCGCCCAGGGCCAATGAGCGTGGCGCAGTGAACCTGGTCGCGGCCGGCCGGGCCTTCGGCGACCGGCTGACCCCCAATCTGCGCGGCGCGCTGTGGATGTTGGCCTCGGCGGTGCTGTTCACCGCCATGACCACCCTGATCAAGTATCTCGGCCCGGGCTATCCGGCCGCGCTGCAGACCTTCTATCGGCAGCTGGCGGGCGCGATCATCCTGTTGCCCCTGGTGGCGCGCGACTGGCGCGGCGCCCTGCGGACCACGCGGCCCGGCATCCTGATCTTTCGATCCAGCGCCGGCGTGCTGGCGATGATCCTGGCCTTCTACGCCTATCAGGAACTGCCCCTGGCCGACGCCAACGCCCTGTCGTTCACCCGCACCCTGTGGCTCGTGCCGCTGGCGGCCCTGGTGCTGCGCGAGCCGGTGGGGTCGTTGCGGATCGGCGCGGCCCTGGTCGGCTTCGTCGGCGTGCTGATCATGCTGCGGCCGGGCCAGAACGGCGGCGGCGTCCATGGGCTGGGCTGGCCGCAGGCGGCGGCCCTGGTCTCGGCCCTGCTGTTCGCCCTGACCATCACCGGCATGAAGGTGATGACCCGCGACCACTCGCCCTTCACCCTGCTGGTCTATGCGGCGGGACTGGGCCTGGTGTTCTCGATCCTGCCGGCCCTGTTCGTCTGGCGCTGGCCCAGCCTGCCTGACCTCGGGCTGCTGGCGCTGATGGGCGTGATCGGCACCCTGACCCAGGGCTGCTACATCAAGGGCATGGAGGCGGGCGAGGCGGCGGTGATGGCCCCGATCGACTACACCCGCCTGGTGTTCGCGGTGATCGCCGGCCTGGTCCTGTTTCACGAGAGCCCCAGTCCCGCGGTGCTGGTCGGCGCGGCGGTGGTGGTGTTTTCAACGCTCTTCATCAGCTGGCGCGAGCACCAGTCGTCGCGGCGCAAGGCTCTCGTGGACGGGCTGGACTAGCGCGATCCCCGATCCGGCGCTCGGTCCTCCAAGGGCGTTGGTCCTAGCGAAACGCTTTTTTTGCATTCTCCCGAGTATTGCTGACCGGCGTTTCCGGGGGGCTTGCGTTTGCTGAAGGTTTTGACCTGCCTGACGACAGAGCATGACCTGCGCCTGGTCGTCGTCGCCGGCCTGGTCTGCTTCGCCGCATGCTTCACGGCGTTCCGGCTCTATTCGCGAATGCGCGGCGCCAAGGGCGTGGTGCGGGCGGCCTGGCTGCTGTTGACCGGACTGGTGGCCGGATCGGGCGTGTGGGCCACCCACTTCATCGCCATGGTGGCCTACACCCCTGGACTGAAGACCGGCTACAGCCCGTCGAGCACCCTGCTGTCGCTGATGGTCGCGGTCATGTTCATGGTCAGCGGCTTCGCCGTGGCCTCCGCCCAGCGCTCGCGCACCAACGACATGGCCGGCGGTCTGATCCTCGGCATGGGCGTGGCCGCCATGCACTATATCGGCATGTCGGCCTTCGTGACCCAGGGCTTCGTGCAGTGGGAGCAGGCGACGATCGCCCTGTCGGTGCTGACCGGCGTCGCCGGCGCGGCGGGCGCCTTGCAGCTGGCGGGCCGGGCTCGCAGCCTGCTCAAGCAGCTGGGCGGCGGCGCGCTGCTGACCTTCGGCGTCTGCGCCCTGCATTTCATCGGCATGGGCGCGATCACCATCGTTCCCGACCCGTCGATCGACGTGCCCGACCAGATGCTGTCGGGCGGCATCCTGACCCTGGCCGTGACCTCGATCACCGGCATGATCATCCTTGGCGGCCTGGGGGCGGTGGCCATCGAGTCCTCGACCAGCCGTTCGGCCCTGGACCGCATCCGCCGCCTGGCCAACGCCGCCTATGAAGGCATCGTGGTGATCCAGGACGGCCGCATCAACGACGCCAACGCCGCCTTCTGCGCCCTGGCCGGCGTCGAGTTGGACGCCCTGCTGCGCATGCCGCTGTCCAGCCTGCTGACCTTCGACGGCGACGTTCCGGCGGGCGAGGGCGTGCGGCGCGAGGGCGTGCTGCAGCCGACCGACGGCGGACGCGCCGTCCCGGTCGAGGTGTTCTCGCGCCTGATGGACGACGGGGCGCGGCAGGAGACCTCGGGCCTCACGGTGCTGGCGGTCCGCGACCTGCGCGAGCGCCGCTCGGCCGAGGAGAAGATCCGCTATCTGGCCGAGCACGACGGCCTGACCGGCCTGCCCAATCGCAACTCGCTGCAGGCCCGGTTGGCCGCGGCCCTCGATCGCGTCGAGGCCTCGGGCGAGAGCCTGTCGCTGATCTGCATCGACCTGGACCACTTCAAGGAGGCCAACGACCTGCACGGCCACGTGACGGGCGACGCCCTGCTGGTCGAGGCGGCGCGCCGGCTGCAGGAGTCCCTGACCACGCCGTCCTTCGCCGCTCGCCTGGGCGGGGACGAGTTCATCGTCGTCCAGATCGCCGCCGGCGACCAACCGGCGGCCGCCGCCGAACTGTCCGGCCGGCTGCTGGAGATCTTGTCGGCGCCTGTCGTCCTCGAAGGCCAGGAGCTGACCCTGGGCGCCAGCCTGGGCGTGTCGCTGTTTCCACACGACGGACGCACCACCGAGGCCCTGCTGGCCAATGCCGACATGGCGCTGTACCGCGCCAAGGAGAGCGGCCGCGGCGTCTATCGTTTCTTCAAGCGCGAGATGGACGAGTCGATCCGCGAGCGCCGGACCCTGGCGCGAGAGCTGCGCCAGGCGATCGCCGGCGAGGAGCTGGTTGTCCACTACCAGCCCCTGGCCACGGCGTCGAACGGCGAGGTCTGCGGCTTCGAGGCCCTGGTGCGCTGGAACCACCCGGCGCGCGGCATGGTCCCGCCCCTGGAGTTCATCCCCGTCGCCGAGGAGAGCGGCCTGATCACCCAGCTGGGCGAGTGGGTCCTGCGCCGCGCCTGCGCCGACGCGGCGACCTGGGAGCGTCCGCTGCGCATCGCGGTCAATCTGTCGCCGCTGCAGCTGAACCAGCCCAACCTTCCGACCCTGGTCCACGAGGTGCTGGTCGCCACCGGGCTGTCGCCCAAGCGGCTGGAGCTGGAGATCACCGAGAGCGCCCTGTTCAAGGACTATCAGCGGGCGCTCGACAACCTCCGCCGGCTCAAGGCCCTGGGCGTGCGGATCGCCATGGACGACTTCGGCACCGGCTTTTCGTCGCTGTCGACCCTGCAGTCGTTCCCATTCGACAAGATCAAGATCGACAAGAGCTTCGTCGAGAACATCCATCGCCACGACCGCGCGACCGTCATCGTCCGCGCCGTCCTGGGCCTGGGCCGCAGCCTCGAGATCCCGTGCGTGGCCGAGGGCGTCGAAACCCAGGAGCAGATCGACTTCCTGCGCGGCGAGAACTGCGCCGAACTGCAGGGCTATGCAATCGGCCGTCCGGCCCCGGTCGACGCCCTGGCGGCCTGGACCCTGGCCAGCGCGACCTCGGTCTACAAGCCCGCCAAGAAGCCGCGCCGTCGCAAGGCGGCGTAAGGCTAGCGCCGGCGCATGCCGCCCATCAGGCCACGCATGATCTCGCGTCCGGCCTGGTTGGCGATCGTGCGGATCAGCGAGCTGGCGAAGGCTTCGGTCATCGATTGACGGTTGGACGCCCGCGGCCGCGGCGTGGCGCGCGCCTCGCGCGCCTCTTCCCGTTCGCGGACCTTCTCGGCCGCGGCCCGCTGGCGTTCGGCCTCGGCCTGGGCGGCGGCCGCGTCGGCCTGCTGCTGGGCCTGGGCGGCGCGGCCCTGCAGGGTTTCGTAGGCCGAGGCGCGGTCCAGGGCCTGGTCGTAGAGGCCCGCGACCGGGCTCCTGGCGATCACCGCGGCGCGTTCTTCCGGCGTCAATGGGCCCAGGCGCGAGGCCGGCGGGCGGATCAGCGTCTTCTGGACGACGCAGGGCGCGCCCTTGGCGTCCAGGGTCGAGACCAGCGCCTCGCCGACCCCCAGGGCCTGGATGGTCTCGGCCGTGTCGAAGGCCGGGTTGACCCGGAACGACTGGGCGGCGGCCCTCAGCCCCTTCTGGTCGGCCGGGGTGTAGGCCCGCAGGGCGTGCTGCACCCGGGCGCCCAGCTGGCCCAGCACCGCGTCGGGGATGTCGGCCGGGTTCTGGGTGACGAAATAGACGCCCACGCCCTTGGAGCGGATCAGGCGCACGACCTGCTCGATCTTCTCCAGCAGCGGCTTTTCGGCGTCGTTGAACAGCAGGTGGGCCTCGTCGAAGAAGAACACCAGCCTGGGCTTCTCGGGATCGCCCACCTCGGGCAGCTCCTCGAAAAGCTCCGACAGCAGCCACAGCAGGAAGGTCGAATAGAGCTTGGGCGACTGGATCAGCTGGTCGGCGGCCAGCAGGTTGACGTAGCCGCGGCCGGCGACGTCGGTGCGCATGAGGTCGGCCAGCTTCAGGGCCGGCTCGCCGAAGAAGTTCTCGGCTCCCTGGCTCTGCAGGGTGAGCAGCTTGCGCTGGATCGCGCCGACGGTGGCGGGCGCGACATTGCCGTACTGGGTGCCAATGTCCGCGGCATGGTCGGCGACATATTTAAGGGCCGCCTGCAGGTCCTTCAGGTCCAGAAGCAACAGGCCGTCTTGGTCGGCGACGTGGAAGACCACGGTCAGCACGCCTTCCTGGACGTCGTTCAGCTCCAGCAGCCGCGACAGCAGCACGGGGCCCATCTCGGAGATGGTGGTGCGGATCGGGTGGCCCTTCTGGCCGAACAGATCCCAGAAGACGACGGGCGGAGCGGACGGCGTCAGGGTCAGGTCCATGGCCGCGGCGCGCTGCAGCATCTTGTCGTTGGGCGCGCCGGGCATGGCCACGCCCGACAGGTCGCCCTTCACGTCGGCGGCGAACACCGGAACGCCGGCGTCCGAGAAGGCCTGCGCCATCACCTGCAGGGTGACGGTCTTGCCCGTGCCGGTGGCGCCGGCCACCACGCCGTGGCGGTTGGATCGATCCAGACGCTGGGTGACGGGCCCCTCGCCCAGGCCAATAAGGATTTCGCCTTCGCCGATCGCCAGGGTCATACGCAACGTCCTTCACATTGGGGGCTTAAGTCAGGCCCGGTCTTGCATCGCCTCGATCGGCTCGCGCAATGTAGCGTCAGTCCTGTATAGACGCCTTGGAAAGAGATTTCGCCGATGGCTATTTCCCCGTCGATCACCGGACGCAACGCCTTGGTGTTCCTGGCGGTCATCGCCGGCGGCGCCGCGCTCTACTGGATGCGCGGCATCCTCACCCCGCTGGCCATGGCCGTGTTCCTGGCGGTGATGATCGACAGCTTCGCGCGGGTGCTGGTCGAGCGGGTGCCGGGTTTTCCCAAGGGCCTGGCCCTGCCCAGCGCCATCATCCTGTCGATCATCATGTTCGGCGGCTCCGTCTGGGTGGTCAGCGCCAACGGCGCCGGCTTCGTGGGCCAGATCCGCGACTACGCCCCGCGGCTGAACGAGGTGATCGCCAAGGTCGCTTCCCTTGTGGGCGTCAAGGTGGCGCCGACCATCGGCGACCTGATCGACCAGCTCGATCCGAGCAAGTACGCCGGCGCCGCGGCCCAGGCCCTCCAGAACTTCGCGTCCAACGCCATCCTGGTGCTGATCTATCTGGGCTTCATCATCGCCTCGCGACGGGGTTTCAGCCGCAAGATCGTCGCCCTCTATCCCCACCACGCCGAGCGCGACGGCGCGATGCAGCTGTTCCAGCGCATCCGCAACGGCATCGAGCAATATCTGTGGATCCAGACCGTCACCGGCCTGATGATCGCCGCCCTGGCCTGGGTGGTGATGCTGCTCCTGCGTCTGGACAACGCGATGTTCTGGGCCTTCCTGATCTTCGTGGCCGCCTACATCCCGATCATCGGCGGCGCGATCGGCTGCATCCTGCCGCCCCTGTTCGCCCTGGTTCAGTTCCCCGACAGCTTCTGGCCAGCCTTGATCCTGTTCGGCGCCCTGGAGCTGATCTTCTTCGTGGTCGGCAACGTCATCTATCCCCGCATGCAAGGCGACAGCCTGAACATCGACCCCACGGTGGTGCTCCTGTCGCTGGCCCTGTGGGGCGCGTTGTGGGGCGTCACGGGGATGTTCCTGTCGACCCCCCTGACCGTCGCCCTGATGCTGATCATGGCTCAGTTCGACGGCACGCGGTGGATCGCCATCCTGCTGTCCGAAGACGGCGATCCCAGCGGCTACGGCCTGGATCACAAGGCGCCCGGAGCCTCCAAGACCTCGCCGCCGGACAAAAAGGCCGGCGCGCCGCCGCGGTCTCGACAGAAGTCGGTCAAGGGGACTTAAAATCCCAAATGGCCTTCCTATCTAGATCCTGTCGGCAGCCCCCCACTGTCGACCCCGCGCGACGCAGACCGATTTTTCTGGAGCGTCCGATGCGGAACCGCCCGTCGCCCCTCGGCGGGCCCGCGCCGCCGGTTCCCCCCACCGGCGGCGCTTCCGTGTCCGCTCGACCCCCAGCGCCTCCAGGCCCTGTCGCCTCCAGGATGGCGGCTCTCTGGTAAGATATTTCGCCTATCTCCCTGGTTGCGGTTGAAGTCGAGCCTGGAAAGGCTAGGTTGTCGCCAAAAATTCGCGAGGAAATCCCATGGTCGGTGCAAAACTTGACCCCAAGGCAGCCGCAAGCCAGCCGGAGGGCTTGATCTCGGCGCTCGGCCCGGCTCTGGGGCAGGGGACGCTGACCGCGACGCAGACCCGGTTCGCCGCCCAGGTGCAGGAAGACTGGTCCGCCGAGGAACTGCCGGGGTTCGATCCCGCCGACGTCGCCCATGCCCTGGCCGAGTTCTGGCGTTTCGGCGAGACCGCGTCGCAGCCCCTCTCGATCCAGGTCCGTCACGCCGTTCGCGCTGACGGGACCGACCTGAAGACCGACCTGCTGGAGATCGTCCAGCCCGACCGGCCGTTCCTCGTCGACAGCATCATGGGCGCGATCGCCGAGCAGGGCTTCTCGGTGCGGGCCATGTTCCACCCGGTGGTCGACGCCCCTGACGTCGGCGGCGGGGCGAGCCGGCGCTCGATGATCCAGGTCTATCTGGCCCCCGTCGGCGAAGACCGCGAGGCCACCCTGGTCGCCGCCGTTCGCGACGCCCTGGCCGACGTGCAGCTGGCCGTCGACGACTTCCACGCCATGAAGGATCTGATCCGCCGCACGATCGCGGAGCTGCGCGCCTCCAAGGCCCCGATCCCGCAGGGCGAGCGCGACGAAGGCCTGGCCTTCCTCGACTGGCTGGAGGGCGACCGGTTCGTGTTCCTGGGCGCCCGGGTCTACGACTATCCCCGCACCCCGGACGGCGGCTACGCGGCCGAGGAGCCGCTGTACCAGCCCGAGGGCAGCCTCGGCGTGCTGCGCGACCAGACACTGACCGTGCTGCGCCGGGGCAGCGAGCCGGCGATCCTGTCGCCACAGGTCCGCGATCACCTGCTGCTGGGCGCGCCCCTGGTGGTGGCCAAGTCGAACCTGCGCTCCAAGGTCCATCGGCGGGGCTACATGGACTATGTCGGGGTGCGCCGGTACGGCGCCGACGGTCGGCCGTCGGGCGAGGTCCGGTTCGTGGGCCTGTTCACCGCCGAGGCCTATGAGACGCCCGCCCACGAGGTGCCGGTGATCCGCCGCAAGGTCGAGCACGTCCTCAAGGAGGCCGGCAAGGACCCCGAGGGCTACAGCGGCAAGCGGCTGCGCAACATCCTGGAAACCTGGCCGCGCGACGAGCTGTTCCAGATCTCCGAGGACGAACTGCGGTCGATGGCGATGGGGGTGCTGCACCTCTACGATCGGCCGCGCGTGCGGCTGTTCGCCCGCAACGACCCGTTTGACCGCTTCATCTCGGTGCTGATGTTCGTGCCGCGCGAGCGCTACGACAGCGGCGTGCGCGAGCGGGCCGGCAAGATCCTGGCCGACGCCTATCAGGGCCGGGTCAGCGCCTATTATCCCAGCTTCTCCGACGCGCCCCTGGCGCGGGTGCACTATGTGCTGGGCGTGACGCCCGGCAAGCATGGCGATCCCGACCTGGCCGCGTTGGAAGACGCGGTCGCCGAGACCGCCCGCACCTGGGAAGACCGCTTCGAGGCCGCGGTGCGCGACGGCGGCGCGCCGGGTCGGGTGGCCGAGACCCTGACCCGCTGGCAGGGCGCCTTCCCGCCCGGCTATCGCGACCAGTACGACGCCGCCGAGGCTCTGGCCGACATCGCCGTGATCGACACCCTGGGGGCCGACGAGGCCGTGCGGGTCCGGGCCTTTCGCCATGCCGACGACGACAAGCTGACCTTCCGCTTCAAGCTCTATCGTCCCGGCGCCGCCGCACCCCTGGCCGACGTGCTGCCGATCCTCGAGCACATGGGCCTGAAGGCGCTGATCGAGGACGGCTTCAAGCTGACGCTCGCCGCCGGCGGCGAAGGCGGCGCCAAGGTCTGGGTCCACGAATTCGTCCTGCGCGACGAGCGCGGCGAGCACCTGTCGTTCGACGACATCAAGACCGCCTTCGAGGCCGCCTTCGTCGCCATCTGGACCGGTCGGGCCGAGAGCGACGGCTTCAACCGCCTGGTGCTCGAACTGGGCGTCGGCTGGCGCGAGGCCGCCCTGGTCCGAGCGCTGGCCCGCTATCGCCAGCAGACGGGCCTCGATCCCAGCCAGGGCGTGCAGGAGCAGGCCCTGTCGGACAATCCGGGCGTCACCCGCCTGATCCTCGATCTCTTCCGCATCAAGTTCGATCCGGCCGTGCGCGCCGATCTGGCCGCTCGCCGCGACCAGGCCAAGGCCGTCGAGGCCAGCATCAACGAGGCCCTGCAGGCGGTCGAGAGCCTGGACGCCGACCGCGTCCTGCGCCGCATCGCCGCCCTAGTGGGCGCCATCCAGCGCACCAACTTCTTCCAGGTCGGCCCCGACGGCGAGCCCAAGGCCTATATCAGCTACAAGATCGCCTCCCGCGAGCTGGAGGACCTGCCGGCTCCCAAGCCCTATCGCGAGATCTATGTCTCGGCCCCGCACGTCGAGGGCGTGCACCTGCGCTTCGGCCCCGTCGCCCGGGGCGGCTTGCGGTGGTCCGACCGCCGCGACGACTTCCGTACCGAGGTGCTGGGCCTGGTGAAGGCTCAGCAGGTCAAGAACGCGGTGATCGTGCCGGTCGGCTCCAAGGGCGGTTTCTATCCGAAGGCCCTGCCGCGCGGCGGCGACCGCGACGCCGTCCAGGCCGAGGCGATCCGCGCCTACAAGACCTTCCTGTCGGGCCTGCTCGACCTTACCGACAACATCGACCCCGACAACAGGGTGGTCCCGCCGGCGGGCGTGGTGGTCCACGACGGCGAGGACCCCTATCTGGTCGTCGCCGCCGACAAGGGCACGGCCACCTTCTCCGACATCGCCAACGGGGTGGCCGAGGACTACGGCTTCTGGCTCGGCGACGCCTTCGCCTCCGGCGGTTCGGTCGGCTACGACCACAAGGTGATGGGCATCACCGCCCGCGGGGCCTGGGAAGCGGTCAAGCGCCACTTCCGCGAACTGGGCAAGGACATCCAGACCGAACCCTTCACCGTGGTGGGCGTGGGCGACATGAGCGGCGACGTGTTCGGCAACGGCATGCTGCTGTCCAAGCAGACCCGCCTTCTGGCCGCCTTCGACCATCGCCACATCTTCCTGGATCCCGATCCGGATCCGGCCAAGGCGTGGAGCGAGCGCGAGCGGATGTTCAAGCTGCCGCGCTCGTCCTGGGACGATTACGACAAGAGTCTGATCTCCAAGGGCGGCGGCGTCTTCGCCCGGTCGCTGAAGCAGATCCCGCTGTCGCCCGAGGTCCGGGCCCTGTTCGAGATCAAGGCCGAGACGGTCTCGCCGGCCGAGCTCATGACCGCGATCCTCAAGTCGAAGGCCGAACTGCTCTATCTCGGCGGCATCGGGACCTATGTGAAGGCCAAGGGCGAAAGCCAGGCCGAGGCCGGCGACAAGGCCAACGACGCCATCCGCGTCAACGGCGCCGACCTGCGGGTCAAGGTGGTGGGCGAGGGGGCCAATCTGGGCCTGACCCAAGCCGGCCGCATCGAGTTCGCTCAGGCGGGCGGCCGGCTGAACACCGACGCCATCGACAACTCGGCCGGCGTCGACAGCTCCGACCACGAGGTCAATATCAAGATCCTGACCGGGATCCTGGAACGGTCTCAGAAGCTGTCGCGGGAGGCCCGCAACACGCTCCTGCCGACCATGACCGACGACGTCGCCAGCCACGTCCTGGCCGACAACTACGACCAGACCCTGGCCCTGTCGCTGATGGAAAGCGACGCGGTGTCGGAGGTGGAGTCTCACGCCCGGTTCATGGCCGATCTGGAGGCCAAGGGGCGCCTGGACCGCAAGGTCGAGGGCCTGCCCGAGGCCGCGGCGCTCGCCGACCGCGCCCAGGCCGGCAAGGGGCTGACTCGTCCGGAACTGGCCGTCCTGCTGGCCTACGGCAAGATCGACCTGTTCGACGACATCGTCGCCTCGGAAGCTCCGGACGATCCGTGGTTCGAGGCCACGCTGAAGAGCTATTTCCCGCCAGCGCTCGGCCAGTATGACGACGCCATGCAGCAGCACCGTCTGAGGCGCGAGATCATCGCCACGGTGCTCGACAACCAGATGATCAACATGTGCGGCCCGACCTTTCCGAGCCGCCTGAAGGCGGCCGCCGGTTGCGACACCACGGCCCTGGTCCGGGGCTTCGCGGCCGCGCGCGAGATCCTCGGGGTCGACGCCCTGTGGGACCAGGTCTCGGCCCTGGACGGCAAGGCCTCGGCCAGCGGTCAGTTGGCGCTCTACAAGGCCCTCGCCTACGCCTTGCGCAGCCTGACCTTCTGGTTGGCCCGCCGGACGTTCAAGGACAAGTTTACGGTCAAGGCGCTGGTCGAGGCCTATGGCCCTTCGGTCAAGGCGCTGTCGGCCCTGGGCGCCACGATCCTGTCGTCGTTCGAGCAGAAGGCCGCGGCCAAGCGCGCCAAGATCTATGTCGCGGACGGCGCGCCCGAGGCCCTGGCCCAGGCGGTGGCGGCCCTGCAGCCCCTGACCACGGCGGCCGATCTGGTCGATCTGGCCAACGCCTCCAGCTGGTCGGTCGAGAACGTCGCCCGCCTGTATCACCAGGTCGGCGCGGCCTACGGCTTCGATCGGCTGCGGTCGGCGGCGGGCTCGTTCGTCGGCGGCGACGCCTTCGAGCGCCTGGCCGTCCGTCGCCTGATCGAGGACATGCTGAGCGAGCAGACCGCCATCACCCAGGCGGTGCTGAAGTTCGCCGCCAACGCCCAGGCCGGGGACGACGAGGGCTCGGCCAAGGCGGCGGTGACCTCGTGGGGCGCGCTGCGCACCGACGCCGTCCGCACCGCCAAGCGCACGGTCGAGGACATCGAACAGGCCGGCGGCGGCTGGACCTTCGCCAAGCTGACGATCGCCAACGCGGCGCTGCGAGGCTTGGCGACGGCGGGTTAGCGCCGGCCCTGCGGCCGTCCGCCTAACCCAGGGTTGTCGTTCGCGCGGCGGCGGTCCAGGATCGCCGGCGGTTCGCCGTCGGGGGTAAGCATGGTCAAGGATCGGATCGTCCTGCTGGACTCGCTGCGGGGTCTGGCGGTCCTGGGCATCCTGCTGTGCAACATTCCGATCGCCGCCGAGCCGCATCCGGTCGCCACCAGCCTGACCCTCTGGCCGCCGGGCATGGCGCCGGCCTCCGTCGCCGTCTGGTGGGTCACCCAGGTGTTCTTCCAGCAGAAGTTCTACTCGATGTTCGCCATGCTGTTCGGCGCCTCGATCCTGCTGGTCGGCGGGGAGGGCGCCGGGGCCGACAAGGCCGAGCGGCGGAAGATCCTGATCCTGCGGCTGGTCAGCCTGCTGGCCATCGGTCTGTTCCACGGCTTCGTCATCTGGCAGGGCGACGTGCTCAACACCTATGCGATTGTCGGGCTGCTGGCGATGTGGGCCCGCTCATGGCCGGCCAAGCGCCTCCTGCAAGCCGGAATCGCCCTGCACCTGGGGCTCTCGGCCTGGAACGCCTGGAACCTGCTGGTCCACGCAGCCCAGGGCGGAGGCGATCCGCCGCCGGCCGCGATGGCCAAGTTCCTGGCCCAGATCCATGCCGACAGCGCCCAATACGCCGGAAGCTTCAGCCAGTCCTTCAACCAGAACGCCAAGGACTATTGGGACTTCGTGTCCCACGCCTTCACCCAATGGCCGCAGACCTGGCCGCTGCTGGTGCTGTCGCTGATGCTGATCGGCATGGGGCTCTACAAGCTGGGCGTCCTGACCGGGAAGGCGCCGACAGGGGTCTATCAGGGGCTGATCGGCGCGGGCCTGGGCGCGATGGCGATCGTCGGCCTGGTCGAGACGACCTACATGCTTCTGCCCGACCACCCCTGGGCGCCGCGCGCCCTGGCGCGCTGGTTGCAAAGCGCCACCGCGCCGGTCGTCAGCCTGGGCTATATGGGGCTGATGGTGATGGCGACCCGGTCCCGGCTGTGGAAGGCGATCCCCGCCATCCTGGCCCCGGTCGGCCAGATGGCCTTCACCAACTACCTGGCCCAGTCGGTCTTGATGACGACGCTGCTGTACGGCGGCCGAGGCCCCGGGCTCTTCGGCAAGGTCGACCGGCCGTTCCTGGCGGCGGCGGTGGCGATCATCTGGTTGCTGCAGATCCTGTGGTCGCGCTGGTGGATGGCGCGCTTCACCATGGGTCCGCTGGAGTGGCTCTGGCGGCTGGCCTATCGGGGACCGATGCCGCTGCGCCGGGCGGGAAAGCCCTCGCCGGCCGTGGCCTGAGAAGAGATTCGCCTAGCCCGCGCCGGAATTCAGGCGGTGCTCGCGACGTCCAGCGCTTGGGCGAAATAGCGCCGGGTCTGGGCGAAGAGGTCCGGACGATACTTGGCGCGCGGGTCGTTGGCCCGATCGTCGTCGAAGGCGTGGGTGGCGTCCGGATAGAAGGCGGTGTCCACCGTCAGCCCGTCGCGTCTCAGCCGGTCGAGCGCCCTCTGCGGATATTTCCAGCCGACCACCTGGTCCTTACCCCCGACCACCGACCATACCCGCGGGCCATGGGCGCCCCAGCCCCTGGCCGAGGTCAGGGAGGGATAGGCGGCGTACGGATAGACCAGCAGGGCGCCCTTCACGCGGGCCCGCAGCTTCAGGGGATCGGCGTCGACGATCCCGGTGGCGCGCGCGGCGTTCACGCCGATCGCATAGGCGTCCATGATCGACCAGCCGCCATGGCTCCAGCCGGCCAGGAACACCCGCTCGGCGTCGGCCCAGGGCTCATGCTCCAGCCAGGCCAGCATGGCGAAGATGTCGGCCGAGCGCTTGACACCATGCAGCGTGGCGCCGGTGCAGACGAACAGCTTGCCGTCCAAGGTCGACATGCCGCGCGGCTTGAGGCTGTCGACCACCACGGCCGCATAGCCGGCCTCGACGGCCACCCGGGCGTAGTCCTCCAGGAACGGAGTCTTGCCGCCGCAGCCGTGCAGGATCAACGCCACCGGGAAGGGCCCGGGCCCGAACGGCTTGAACACCTTCGACACCTCGGCGACCCTGGCGCCCCACTGGGCGGAAGTCGTGGCGACGCTGGGCATAGGACCTTCCGTCGTTGCACGCGAGCGGCGAGAACCGGTTTGACGCCGGACTAGCTCTATCCGCTCCGGCGCCGTTGCGCCAAGCGGGACGCGATCAGCGCCAGGTGGTGATCAGGATCGAGGCTGCGGTCGTCGCCTTCACCAGGACCGGCGAATGCAGGTCCTGACGGACGCCGACCTTGAGCGCCTCGGCCTCGGTGGCCAGTTCGCCGCCGAGAACCTGGAGCGAGCAGGCGGGCAGGTTGGCCACGGCTCCGGCTTCCATCCGCCACAGCTGAACCGTCGCGTCCGGCGTGCTGGTCACCGGCTGGCGCTCGACGCCGCCGCTGAAGGCTATGGCGTGACGATGGGCGATGTCGCGACCCCCGGCCTTCAGCACGTCGACCAATGTCTTGACCGCCTGGGCGTCGTCGCGTCGGCAGACCAGGACCGCGTCAGGCTCGGCGACGATCATCAGGTCTTCCACCCCGATCGCGCCGACGAACGGCCCTGACGAACGGGCGAGCACGTTCTTGGTCGCGACCAGGTGAACGTCGCCGGAGGCGGTATTGCCCTGGGCGTCGCGGAGCGAGGCTTCCCAGATGGCGTCCCAGGCGCCCAGGTCCGACCAGGTAAAGGCGGCTGGGGCCACGGCGGCGCGGCTGGTGCGCTCCATGACCGCGTAGTCGAGCGATTTCTTGGTGGCTTTGGCGAACGCGTCGCGGTCCAGATGCAATCGCACCCCGTCGCGAACGGCTCGGGCGACCGACTCGGCCGCGCCTTCGCCGATCTCGGGTTCGAACGCGGCCAGTTCCTCCAGCAGGGTCTGAGCCGTGAAGGCGAAGTTGCCGCTGTTCCAGTAGTAGCCTTCGGCCACGTAGGCCTTGGCCGTCGCCAGGTCGGGCTTCTCGACGAAAGCCGCCACGGCCATGACGCCGCTCGGCAAGGCTTGGCCAGGTTTGATATAGCCAAAGCCCGTGGCGGGCGAGGTCGGCTTCACCCCGAACGTGACGATCAGGCCGGTCCTGGACGCCTCGATGGCCACCAGCGCGGCGTCGCGGAACATCTCGGGCTCGGCGATGTGGTGGTCGGCCGCCAGCATCAGCATCACCCCCTCGGGCGACACCGACTGGACATAGGCGGCCGCGGCCGCGATGGCGGGCGCGGAGTCCCGGGCCTCGGGCTCGATGATCACCGTGAGCCGGACGCCCAGCTCCGACGCCTGCCGCTCGACCAGTTCGGCCATCGCCTGACCGGTGACGACCACGATCTCGTCGGCGCCGGGCAGATCCATCACCCGCAAGATTGTGTCCTGGAAGCTGGACCGATCACCGATCAGCTTGAGGAACTGCTTGGGGCGATCAGCGCGCGAGGCTGGCCAGAGACGGGTCCCCGATCCTCCACAGAGGATAACCGGATAGATGGCGGTCAATATCTGTCTCCTAGCGTCGCGCCCGGCGCGGCGGATTCTACATCATGGATCGTCGGAACGGCGCTCGGCTCCCACGCCCATCTCCCACGGATCAGATTTCCTGGTTGTACTTACCGACCCGGTCGCCCAGGCGCAGCTTCACCTCCTGGCGGAACAGCGCGCGCATATCGTCTTCCGACTGCGTGCTCTCGACCACCACGACGATCTCCGGCTTGTTGGACGAGGCGCGGACCAGCACCCACGAGCCGTCCTCCAGATGCACCCGCACGCCGTTCACGGTGATCACTTCGGTGATCTTGCGGTCCAGGATCGAACCGCCGGCCGCGAACAGCGCTTCGTATTCCTTCACCACATCGGCGACGACGCCGTACTTCACCTCGTCGCCGCAGTGCGGGCTCATGGTCAGCGACGTGAAGGCCACCGGCAGAGCCTTGCGCATGTCCGACAGCTTCACGCCCGGATTGCGGTCCAGCATGGCCAGGACGGCGGCGGCCGCGGTCAGGCCGCAGTCGTAGCCGTAGCCCAGGTCGCCGTTCATGAAGAAGTGGCCGCTCTTCTCGAACCCGGCCAGGGCGCCCAGTTCCGCGCTCTTGCGCTTGATGTAGCTGTGGCCGGTCTTCCAGTAGATCACCTTGCAGCCGTGGGCGGCGAGGATGGGGTCGGTGGCGTAGAGGCCGGTCGACTTGACGTCGACGACGAAGGTCGCGCCGGGGTTCAGCGGGGCCAGGTCGCGGGCCAGCATCAGGCCGATCTTGTCGGCGAAGATCTCCTCGCCCTCGTCATCGACCACGCCGCAGCGGTCGCCGTCGCCGTCGAATCCGAACGCCAGGTCCGCGCCGTGCTCACGGACGGCCTTGGCCATCTCGTGCAGCATCTCCTGGTCTTCCGGGTTCGGATTGTATTTCGGGAAGGTGTAGTCGAGCTCGACATCCATGCCGATCACGTCGGACACGCCCATGCGGGTCAGGCCCTCCACGGCGAACGCCCCGGCGGTGCCGTTGCCGCAGGCGGCGACGACCTTCAGGGGACGCGTGATCTGGGCGCGCTTGGCGACATCCGCGATGTAGCGCTCGGCCTCGCCCTGCACGCGGATCAGCTTGCCGCCGTCGCGCTCGACAAAGGCGCCGTCCAGCACGATTTCCTTCAGGCGGCCCATTTCGTCGGGGCCGAAGGTCAGGGGCTTCTGAGCGCCCATCTTCACGCCCGTCCAGCCGTTCTCGTTGTGGCTGGCGGTCACCATGGCCACGCAGGGGATATCGAGGTCGAACTGGGCGAAATAGGCGGTCGGCGACAGGGCCAGACCGATGTCGTGCACCTCGCAACCGGCGCTGATCAGGCCGAGGATCAGGGCGTTCTTGATCGACGACGAATAGGAGCGGAAGTCATGGCCGACCACGATCTTCGATTGGCCCAGCTCATGGATGTAGGTTCCCAGGCCAAGGCCCAGGGCCTGAACGCCCAGCAGGTTGATTTCGGGCCCGAACAGCCAGCGCGCGTCGTATTCCCGGAAGCCCGTGGCCTTGACCAAGGGTTCGTTCTCATAGGCGGCCGTATTGGCGACCAGATCGGCGCGGGGCTTGGAGAACATCTGGGCTCGCTTCAAATTGACGTGAGCCGTCTTTAGCGGCGTACCGGCGCGGCGACTAGCGCGTTCGCGTGACAACGCTGTGCAAAGACGAAATTGACCAGATCACGCCAGCGTAAGGCGGGTCCCGCGCGGTCGAAGCCGCTGAGACCCGCATCATCGCTGGCCGAACGTCAGTGGCGGAAGACCCGCACGCCCGTGAAGGCCATGGTCAGGCCCAGCTCGTCGGCGGCCGCGATCACCTCGGGATCGCGCATCGAGCCGCCCGGCTGGATGATCGCCGTGGCGCCCGCCTCCGCCGCCTGGATCAGGCCGTCGGCGAACGGGAAGAAGGCTTCCGAAGCGCAGGCGCATCCCTTCAGGTCCAGGCCGAAGTCGGCGGCGCGCAGGGCCGCGATCCGGGCCGAGTCCTTGCGGTTCATCTGGCCGGCCCCGACGCCCAGGGTCTGGCCGGCCCGGGCGTAGACGATGGCGTTGGACTTGACGTGTTTGCCCACCGTGAAGGCGAACAGCATGTCGCGCACCTCTTCGTCCGTGGGCTGGCGCTGGGTGACGATTTTCAGGTCCGACGCCTTGATGCGCGCGTCGTCGCGCGACTGGACCAGGAACCCGCCGGCCACCGACTTGAAGGTGTCGCCGGTCGACAGGGCGTCCGGCAGGCCGCCGGTCACCAGCAGACGCAGGTTCTTCTTGGCCGCGAACACCGCGATGGCGTCTTCGTCGGCCTCGGGCGCGATCACCACCTCGGTGAAGATCTCGACCATCGCCAGCGCGGCGTCGCGGGTCAGGCGGGTGTTGACGGCGACGATGCCGCCGAAGGCCGAGGTGGGGTCGCAGGCCAGGGCCCGCTCGTAGGCGTCGCGCTGGGTGGTCCCGACGGCCACGCCGCAGGGATTGGCGTGCTTGATGATTGCCACGGCCGGGCCGGTCGCGGGGTCGAACTCGGCGATCAGCTCGAAGGCCGCGTCGGTGTCGTTGATGTTGTTGTAGCTAAGCTCCTTGCCCTGCAGCTGCTGGGCCGTGGCCACGCCCGGGCGAGGATTGGGGAAGGTGTAGAAGGCCGCCCTCTGGTGCGGGTTCTCGCCGTAGCGCATGGTCTGGCGCAGCTCGCCGGCGATGGCCTTGCGGGTCGGGAAGTCCTGACCCAGCTGGGCGGCGAACCAGGTGGAGATCGCCGCGTCATAGGCCGCCGTGCGGGCGTAGGCCCGGGCCGCCAGGGTCTGGCGCAGCGCCAGGGTGGTGCCGCCGGCGGTCAGGGCGTCCAGCACCTCCGCCAGGTCGGAAGGATCGGTGCAGACGGCGACATAGCCGTGGTTCTTGGCCGCCGAGCGGATCATGGCCGGGCCGCCGATGTCGATGTTCTCGACGCACTCGGCGTAGGACCCGCCCTTCGCGACCGTGGCCTCGAACGGATAGAGGTTCACGTAGAGGATATCGATGCCGCCGATGCCGTGGTCGGCCATGGCCTGGGCATGCTCGGGGGCGTCGCGCACGCCGAGCAGGCCGCCGTGCACGATCGGGTGCAGGGTCTTGACCCGGCCGTCCATCATCTCCGGGAAGCCGGCCAGGGTGCTGCACGCGGCGGGCACGGCGGACTCCTGGCTGGTCTGGGAAAGACGAACGGAAGCCCAGGCGCGCGGCAAGATGAGGTCCGCGCTCCCCGATGGTTGCCCATCACTAGCGCCAGTCACGCGGACGGCGCGGAAAATAGGCGGGTCGGCGGGGGAGTCAATGCGGCGCCGACCCGTGGACCCTAGTGTCCGCCCTCGACCGGCGGATGAGCCATGGCCGCGACGTCGGCTTCGGTCACGGGCTTGGCGTAGCTGTTGCCGAAGTGGGTGCGGACATAGGTGATCGCGCCCGCCATCTGGGCGTTGGTGAGCAGGCCCGAGAAGGCCGGCATGGCGCCCTTGCCTTGGGTCACCACCATGATGGGGTAGGCCGCCCCGGCCAGGCGCGGGTTCTTGGCCAGGGCCGGAATGGTTCCCGCCCCGGTCCCGCCCTTGGCGTCGGCCATGTGGCAGGCCTGGCAGACCGATTGATAGACCTGCTCGCCGGTCACCGGCTTGGGGACGCGGACGACGCCGCCGCCGGTGTCGCCGCCTTGCGGCGTCTGGGCGGCGGCGGGCAGGGCGAAGCCGGCGGCGAGGACGGCGGCGGTCAGGAGACTGTTGCGAAGGGTCACGGTCAGGCCTCCAGGGCGCGCTTGTGGAGCCGGGTGACGGCGTCGATCGAGGACAGCAGCGCGCCTTCCATCCAGCAGCCGACATAGGAGGCGTGCTCGCCGGCCAGGACGATGCGGCGGTCCATGGCCACCAGGGTCTGGTAGTGCTGCTTGCGCACGTCCTCGGTCCAGCGCGCGCAGCAGCCCAGCGTCCAGGGCACGCGGCTCCAGGCCACGGAGGCGCCGGTGACGAACTCCTTGCGATAGCTCTGCGGGTGGATCACCGAGCCCTGCTGCAGGGCGGTCTCGATCCGCTGCTCGGGGGTCATGCCCGCCAGGCGATAGGCCCCCAGGTCGCGCGCGAAGGCCCCCAGCAGCACGGCCGGCCCGTCCTTGAACAGGTTGTTGTTGGGATAGGAGATCAGGGCGATCTCCTGGTCGGTGAAGCTGTGGCCGCCGTAGATGTAGTCGTCCTCTTCCCAGAAGCGGCGCTTCATCTCCAGGCCGATCTTGACCTGGCCGGAATAGGGCACGGCCTTGATGGCGGCCATCATCTCGTCCGTGACCTGGGTGTCGATCTGGCCCAGCACGCCCAGCGGGATGGTGCAGACGCACCAATCGGCCTTGGCCGTCGTGGTGTCGCCGGTGGCCGTGTCCTGGTAGGTGACGGCCACGCCCTTGTCGTCCTGGGCGATCTTCGTGACCTTGGCGTTGTGGGTCACCATGCCCTCCACCTGCCGGGCGAAGGCCTTGCCGATCATGTCCATGCCGCCCACCGGCTGGAACATGGTGGTCTGCATCTCGTGGCCCATGAAGAACGCCATCGAGGTCCAGACCTGGGGATCGAGCACGTCGTGCAGGCTGTAGAGGTTCGAGGAGGGGATCGGGGCGCCGTTGACGCCGCCGCCCGGCGGCCGCTCGAAGCCGCGATGGCTCGAGGCGCGCAGGCCGGCCGAATACTTGTAGTCCTTGTCCAGCATGCCCCAGCCCTTCAGGGCCTCCAGCAGCTTGTCGCGGTCCTCCTGGGTGACCGCGTCGTCCAGGGCCTTGGCGTTGACCGACTTGGCCAGCAGCTCGGCGATGTTGCCCTCGAAGTCGGCGGCGGCGGCGTTGAACCGCACCGGCTTGCCGCCGAACGCGGTCGAGGAATGGACCCAGGTGTTGTGGTTGAACTGGATGAACGGCTCCAGGGCCACGCCGAACGCCTTGCAGTAGTGCAGCAGGGTGCGGTGGTGGTGCGGAATGCGCCAGGGGCCGGGATTGAGATAGTTGCCGGGCGAGAAGCCGACCTTCTGGGTCGCGCCGCCCAGTTCCGTGTAGGTGTCGCCGCCCCGAAGCGACCAGTTCCGGCCGCCCGACCGGCCTTGGTATTCGAGGATCTTGACCTTGTAGCCGGCCTTGGTCAGCTCGTAGGCCGCCAGCAGGCCGGCCAGGCCCGCCCCCAGCACGATCACCGACGCGCCCGACCGCGCGCCCTGCAGGTTCGGCGGGCCGTGGAACTGGGTCTCGGCCGCGTGGCCCAGGGTGGTCATGGCCTGGTAGAGGGCCGCCGTGCCGCCGGCCATGGCGATGGCCGAAAGCAATTGCCGGCGTGTCGGCGTGCGGGCGCCTGTCGTCATCTGGCGAAGTTCCCCTGGGGCGCGCCCTGTCGGCGCTTGTCCAGCCGAGCTAGCCAGAGGTTGGCCGTTGTCGCGCGCCTGGCGACCCGCCGAGCGGGTCGATCGTTCCGGGGTTCGAGTTTTGGGGCGCCCGGGCGATCCGACTGCGCAGGATGTGGGCAGGCGGTCCTAGTGGTCCGCCGCTCGGACCAGCTTCCAGCGAATCTTGGCGCCCTTCTCGGGCCGCACCTGGCTCTTGAGCACGATGGCGCCGGCGCGGCGCGCCTGGCCGTGGTCGAAATAGGCCGACGGAACGATGGCCACGTCGACCGCGTCGTTGCGCAACCACCAGCCGAGATTGGACGGGCCCTTGATCAGCACGCTCTTGCCGTCGCGGGCCAGCGAGGCGCGGGCGTCGGGATGCAGGTGGAAGGTGACCGTGAACGGCAGGTAGCGGCGCGGACCGTCCGGATTGGCCGAGCCGATCGGGATCAGGCTGTCCTCGCCGCGCAACTCGTCGGCCTTGAGGTCCAGGTAGAGCCGCCGGGCGTGGGTCAGGCCCAGGCGTCGCCAGCCGTCGTGGACGATGTCCAGCCAGACGCCGGCGTCGGCGTCGTGGCGCTTGATCTCGACATCGGTGGCGCCGTCGATCAGCCACGGGCCCAGGGCCGCTGACCGCCAGCCCGACAGCGGCCGGCCGGCCGAGCCGTCGCCCACCGACACGGTCGAGGCGGCGTCCGAAAGCCGGAAGGCGTTGGCCCCGGTCGCTTCCGGGCTCCAGCCGCAGCTGGTGATCAGCCGGTCCTTGCCGAAGACGATCTCCACGGCGGCCGGCTGGGCGCAGGCGGCGACGCTGAGCACCCCGACGGCCGGCGGGCCGGCGTCGGCCATCACCTGGATGCTGCCGCCTTGCATCTTCTGATAGCCGACATGGGGCGCCGATTGCGGCGGGCGGGGTCCGTGGTCGTCGTGGGCCAGGGCCGCCGCGATCCGTCGCGGCTCGACCGCTTCGCCGCCCTGGAAGGCCGCCAGATGGCCGTCGGCCAGGGTGAAGAACCGCACGGACGAACTCAGGCGGTCGATCGCTCGGCTCAGGGCCTCCGGGGCGGGACGGCCGCGTTGGCCCAGGGCGTCGTCGAGGGTCAGCAGGTCGAACAGCAGCTCCAGCCCCGCCTCGGGCGATCGGCTGGCGTGGCCGCCGTCCGGCAGGACGATGGTCTCCAAGAGGGCGTTGACGCGCTTGAGGCCCGCCGCCATCAGCCGGTCGCTGGCCTTGCCGGTCACCGCGCAGCCGGCGATCGTGGCCACGGCCGCCCGTTCCAGCTTGCGATCGGGCGCGTCGGAGGCCTTCAGCAGCTGCCTGGCGCCCCGCACGATGTCCAGCGCCATGGCCGAGATCTCGGCGTCGGACGCCTCGGGGGCCAGGGCGCGGGCCGCACAGGCGAGATGAAAGGTCCGCCGCTCCAGCGGCTCGCCGCTCCAGGAGAAGCTGTTCCAGGTCCCGAACACCCGCCGCCAGTCCTGCAGCAGCCGCAGAGCCAGACGCGCCGAGCCGGGGCCTGCCGCCAGCAGGTCGGGCAGCCAGTCGAAGGCGTGCAGGCCGACGGCGAACTGGCGGGTGGGGCTGGGCTGGTCGAACGCATCGCCCGTTTCACCCAGGCGCAGGGCGCCGCCGTTCAGCGTCATCACGCCGTCCAGCAGCTGGCGGCCGCGTTCAGGATCGAGGGGGCGCGGATCGTGGGGATGGGCGACGGCCAGGCCGACGGGGCGCGGCCGGCTGATCGCGGCGCGATGCGGCGGCGAACCGAACCATTCGCGCTCGAGATTGCTGTTGATCGCGGCGCCGAGCGCCTTGAGGAAGACGCCCTTGGTGTGCGCGCCTCGGCCCCCACGGGCCTTGGGTCCGCCGGCCAGGGCGGGGGACTTGCGGGCGGAACCTGTCTCGGGAGCCCCCTCCATGCCGCTGGATCAGCCGCCCTTCAGGGCGCGAATATTGTCGGCATAGGCGGCTGGCCCGCCCTTGAACACCGCCGAGCCAGCGACCAGGGCCGTCGCGCCCGCCGCCACGCATTGCGGGGCCGTGACCGGGGTGACGCCGCCATCGACCTCGATGATCACGTCGAGACCGGCCTTGTCGACCATCCGCCGCAGGGCCTCGACCTTGCGCAGCTGGCCGGGAATGAAGCTCTGGCCGCCGAAGCCGGGATTGACCGACATCACCAGCAGCAGGTCGACGTCCTCCAGGATCCATTCGACATGGTCGATCGAGGTCGAGGGGTTGAACACCACCCCGGCCTTGGCGCCCAGTTCGCAGATGCGCTTGAGGGAGCGGTGCAGGTGCGGGCCGGCTTCCGGATGGATGCTGATCAGGTCGGCGCCGGCGGCGCGAAACGCCTCCAGGTACGGATCGGCAGGGCTGATCATCAGGTGCACGTCGAACGGGATCTTGGCGTGCGGTCGGATGGCTTTGACGATGTCGGGCCCCAGCGTGATGTTGGGCACGAAATGGCCGTCCATCACGTCGACATGCACCCAGTCGGCCCCGGCCGCCTCGATGGCGGCGACCTCCTCGCCCAGCTTGGCGAAGTCGGAGGCGAGAATGGACGGGGCGATCAGCGGCGCGGTCATGCGCATGGCTTAGCGGGCTTGGCCCCGCGCCACAAGCGAGCCCGTTGTCGCGCCGGGGTTTGCGGGGCTTTCCGCTTTCAAATCGTTGTCATCCCGGACGTAGCGCGCAGCGCGAAGATCCGGGACCGACGCGTGAACCCGGAGCTTCAGGCGGTCCCGGATCTGCGGCTCTTCGAGCCTTGTCCGGGATGACAGCCTTGAGTGGGGCTACCGCTTCACGAACCGCGCCGCGAAGAAGCCGTCCAGCCCGCCTTCGCGGTGGTGGGGCAAGATCCGCAGCGTGCCGCGCGGGGTCAGGCTGGCGGCGGGGGCGCCGCCTTCCTCCGGGGCGATCGGGTCCAGGGCCATGTCCGGACGGCGCGCGAGAAAGGCCTCGACCTGGGCCTCGCCCTCTTCGGGCTCCAGCGAGCAGACGCAATAGACCAGGCGGCCGCCGGGCTTGAGCCGACCCGCGGCGCTGTCGAGCAGCTTGCTCTGCACGCCGGCCAGGCTGGCCACGTCGCCGGGGCGGGCGGCCCACAGCACGTCGGGGTGTCGGCGGAAGGTGCCGGTGGCCGAGCACGGCGCGTCCAGCAGCACGGCGTCGAAGGTCCGCGCGTCGTCCCAGGCGCCGGCGTCGGCGGCGATCACCTCGGCCTGCATTTTCATGCGGGCCAGGTTCTCGGTGACGCGCCCCAGGCGGGCGGGCGAGCGGTCGACGGCCACCACCTGGGCCCCGGCCGCGATCATCTGCATCGTCTTGCCGCCGGGCGCGGCGCAGAGGTCCAGGGCGGTTTCCCCGGCCCTGAGGTTCAGCAGGCGGGCGGGGACGGCGGCGGCGGCGTCCTGGATCCACCAGACGCCGTCGTCGAAGGCCGGCCAGGTCGAGACGTCGCCGCGTCGTTCGGTGCGCAGGGTGCCGCCCGGTAGGATCTCGCCTTCCAGCTCGGTCGCCAGGGCCGCGCCGTCGAAGCCGGGCTTCAGGGAGAGGTCGGTGGCCGGCTCGAAGCCGATCTGGGCGGCGACCGCGTCGGCGGTTTCCTTGCCGTAGGCGCTGAGCCAGCGGGCGTAGAGCCACGGCGGCGCCAGGTGCTCGGCGGCGTCCGACAGGGCGCCGTCCCGCAGCAGGCCGCGCAGCACGGCGTTGACCAAGCCCTTGAACGGACGGCTGGTCTTGTTGGCGGCGGCCAGCTCGACGCTGGTGGCGACGGCGGCGAAGGCCGGGACCTCCAGGAAGAAGGCCTGGGTCGCGCCGAGGCGCAGCAGGTTGCGCACGCGCGGCGGCGGCTCCTTGGCCAGCTTGCCGGCCAGGGCGCGGTCGATGGGGCCGAGGTGGCGCAGGGCCGCCATGGCCAGGGCGCGCGCGAAGGCTCGCTCCCGCGGTTCGAGAAAGCGGAAGGCGTTGGCCGATGCGGCTTCGTCGAGGCCCCCGCGCCGCGACAGGGCCGCGTCGATGAGGGCGAGGGCGCCTTCGCGCGCGGGGAGGCCGTCGTTGAGTTCCTGAGTCACCCGCTCGCCGTGCCCCGGGGCGGCGGCGAGCGCAAGCGGAAATCAGGCGGCGGCGGCGGGCTTGCGGACCAGGCCCGAAACCACCGTGAAGCCGAACAGCAGGAATCCGGCCACGACTGACAGGGCGCCGACCGCCAACAGCGGCCCGAACACCGCGGGCGAACCGGTCTGGCCCAGATACATGTAGAGGCCGCTGATCATGCAGATTACGCCCAGGTTCGACAGGCAGAAGTTCGTCGCCTTGACCCAGTTCGCCACGCCCTGGCCGAGCACGGCGTAGAAGGCGCCCATCAGGGCCAGGCTGGTCCAGCCCAGGAGGTTGAGGTGGGCGTGGGCGGAATAGGTGGCGTGGTCCTTGCTGATGCTCATCGCGAGGCCCCAGCAGACGCCGATGACGGCGTAGGTGGCGGCGGCGGCGAAGAAGGCGTGAGGCCAACGACTGTTAGTCGGCATGAGAACTCCCCCGAGTTGCAGAACGCGGTTATGTGGAAGTTGCGGTTTGAACACTAGAAGCGTTTTCCGGGCAAGACCGTTGATGCTAAACCCTGGTCATGTCCGAGCTTCCATCCTCCCAGTCCGATCAACCGCCGGGCGCCGCGCGCGACAAGGTCCTGACTCCCGCCGCGCGCCGCGCCCTGGAAGAGGCCGCCGCCCGCCGCGCGGCCGAACATGCCGCGACCTTGCCAACCGAAGAAGGCGGCCGCGACGGGCCCGAGCCGACGCGGTTCGGCGACTGGGAGCGCAAGGGCGTGGCGGTGGATTTCTAAACCCCCGCCATCTCCGCCACCACCTTCAGCGCCGCCTCGCGCGGGTCGTTCGCGGCCGTGATCGGGCGGCCGCAGACCAGATGGCTGGCGCCGGCCTTCAGGGCGTCGGCCGGCGTGGCGGCGCGGGCCTGATCGTTTTTGGCGGCCCAGAAGGGGCGCACGCCCGGCGTCACCACCAGGAAGTCCGGGCCGGCGATCTCTCGGGCCAGGGCGGCTTCGTGGGGAGACGAAACGATGCCGTCGACGCCGCACTCCACCGCCTGGCGGATCCGCCGGGCCACCAGGTCGCGAGCTGAGAACGCGTAGCCCATCTCGATCAGGTCGGCGTCGTTGAGGCTGGTCAGCACGGTTACGGCCAGGATCTTCAGATCCGATCCGCCCTTGGCCTTGACCGCCGCCTGCATGACCTGCGGCTCGGCGTGGACGGTCAACAGGTCGCAGCCGGCCCCGGCCAACACCCGGGCCGAGCGCTCGACCGTCGCGCCGATGTCGTGCAGCTTCCAGTCCAGGAAGATCGACTTGCCCTCGCCCTTCAGTTGGCGCGCCAGGGCCATGCCGTCGGTGGCCAGGAGCTCCAGCCCGATCTTGTAGAACGACACCGCGTCGCTCAAGGTCTCGACCATCTGGCGGGCCTCGCCGACGCTGGGCAGGTCTAGCGGCAGGATCAGGCGCGGATCTGCCAAGAGTTTGGGGGTCATGGACGGGTCCCGAGGTGTGGCGCGCGACGTCGCATCACCCTAAGAAGGATGCGGATCCGCGCGAATTGAAGGCTAAGCACGTCGAATGAGCCAGGCAGAACTCGCCGTCAACTTCTTCGTCGCCCTGTTCGCCCTGATCGACCCGATCGGCAACGTGCCGCTGTTCGCCGCCGCCACCCTGGGCGCGGCCGCCGCCGGCCGGCGGATGGTGGCGGTCTATATCGGCCTGTTCGTCGCCGCCTTCCTGATCTTCTTCTACTTCACGGGCGTCAGCCTGCTCGAGTTCTTTGGCATCTCGATGCCCGCCTTCCGCATCGCCGGCGGCATCATCCTGTTCATCCTGGGCCTGGACATGGTGCGCGACGACTTCACCACCATGTTCGCCGACGCCGCCGAGGGCATTGAGGGCCAGTCGGCGCGGGTCTACGCCAAGCAGCGGTTCGAGCGGCTGATCGTGCCGTTCGCCATGCCGCTGCTGATCGGGCCGGGCGCGATCTCGACCGTGATCATCTACGCCAGCGAGGCCAAGAGCTTCGGCCTGGCGGGGATGGCGATCGGCTGCGGGGTGATCACGGCGGTGGCGGTGGTGCTGGTGGCGACCTTCTGGGCCTCGCCGATCATCAGCCGGGTGCTGGGCCGGATCGGCATGAGCATCGTGGTGCGGGTGCTGGGCCTGATCCTCTGCGCCCTGGCGGTGCAGTTCGTGCTGATCGGCGTCGGCGACGCCACGCGCGGCCTGATCCGGGCGGACGCCAAGGCGCCTTATGCCGAGCATCGGTAGAGCCGCCTAGACCTTCCTGAACCGCGATCCCTGGCTGGCCATCAAGGCCAGGGCCCAGTCGTCCGGCACCAGCTTGGCCAGCACGGCGATGGCCTTGTTGGGCGAGCCCGGCACGCAGACGGCGCGATTGGCCTCGGCGGCCTCGTAGCCCGCGGCCGCGACCTCGTCGGCCCCCAGCCACAGCCAGGTGGGCAGGCTCTGGCTGACCTGGGCGCGGGTGCCGTTGACGTCGTGAAATTCCGAATAGGTGAAGCCCGGGCACAGGGCGCTGACGTGCACGCCGGTCGTCTGGTTCTCCAGGTGCAGGCTCTGGGAGAACTTCACGAGGAAGCTCTTGGTCGCCGCGTACAGCGTGTGGCCGGCCGCGCCGGGGGCCAGGCCGGCCAGGGAGGCGACGTTGACGATGCGGCCGAAGCCCCGCTCGACCATGCCCGGCAACACCTTGTGGGTCAGGCCGCAGACCGAGACCAGCAGCACCTGCAGGAAGGCGTTCTGGTCGGCCCAGGTCGTCTGGGCGTAGGCGCCCGGCAGGCCGTAGCCGGCGTTGTTGACCAGGGCGTCGACCACCCGGCCTTCGGCCTCGAGGGCGGCCAGGATCTGGTCGACCGCCTCGGCCTGGGCCAGGTCGGCGACGATCGGATAGGCCTCGACCCCGAACCGCAGGCGGATCTCGGCGGCCAAGGCCTCCAGGCGGTCCAGCCGGCGCGCGGTCAGGGCCACGTCATAGCCGTGGCTGGCGTAGATGCGGGCGAAGGCGGCCCCGATGCCGGCGGAGGCGCCGGTGATCAGGGCGAGACGGCGAGCCATGCGGCGTGTGTCCGGAGCGAGAGCGAAACCTCGCTGGAGTCGAGCACGGCCGGTGATTTGGTTCAAGGCGGGGGAGGGGGCGCCAGGGCTCAAGCGCCCCCTCGGCGGCGCCGCAGCGCCGCGGGGCCGTCCTTGGGGCGGGGGATCGCGAAGGACGGGCCTTGACGGTCAGGCGGCTTCGCTGAGCGCCGGCTGCGCGCCGCGGGTCCAGCGCACGGCGGCCTCGGCGATGCGGACGCCCAACAGGCGGGCGGTCTCGCGGTCGCCGGCCGGCGGGCTGATCTCGGGCGAGACGTTGTCGGACTGGGCGGCCAGGCCGATGAACGAGCCGACCCGGTTGATGGTGTCGGGGCCGCGTTCGGCCGCGGTCACGCCGGGAGGGGCCAGGCCCAGGTTCACCCAGTTCATGCCGTGCTGGGCGGCCAGGATGGTCAGGCTTTCCAGGGCGTGGCCCTTGTCGCCCGAGAAGCTGTGCGAATTGGTGAAGCCCGCGGCTAGCTTGTCCTTCCAGGCGCCGGTGAAGAACACCCCGGCGGTGGCGTCGGCGAACACTTTGAACACGCCGGACACGTCGCCCATGTAGGTGGGCGCGCCGAACACCACGGCGTCGGCCTGCGTGATCTGCTCGATCAGCGGGGCGAAGTCCTGGGCGGCGTTGTCGATCTTCAGCAGCACCGGCGTCTGGCCCGCGTCGCGAACGCCCTCGGCGATCTTGTCGGCCAGGACGGCGGTGTGGCCGTAGCCCGAGTGATAAACGATGGCGACCTTGGTCATTGTCGTGCGCTCTGAAAGGGTTGCCGGTTCCGAAACTGAAACCGTGGCGATTACATATGGTCGTTCATGCGCCTTTCCAGAGGATCAGCAACAGAAGTTGATGCAGTTATTCTGCAAGCCTGTTTAGCGGGCGATGAAGCGGTTTTAGGCGAACGGCCGGGAAACGGCGGAATAGGCGGGGCGTTCACCGCCTCGCCCTTGTGACAACGTTGTCATTCTCCTATCTAGCGGTCGATCTTGCAATCGGCATGAGCCCAGGCGCGTCCCTTCCCGAAGGCCCGCTCAGCGTTCGTGCGGCTGGCGTAAACGAGAAGGCGGCGATCATGACTTCCAACCCGGTTCCGGAGACCGTCCCTCAGGTGAAGGCGCATGCCCCCGGCGTGGTGCTGGCGGCCCTCGCCCTGGGCGGGTTCGCGATCGGCACCACCGAGTTCGCCTCGATGAGCCTGCTGCCCGACTTCGCCGCGGGCCTGGGCGTCGATGCGCCCACCGCCGGCCACGCGATCAGCGCCTACGCCCTGGGCGTGGTGGTGGGCGCGCCGGTGATCGCCGTGCTGGCCGCGCGCCTGCCGCGCCGGATCATCCTGGTCGCCCTGATGGCCGTGTTCGCGATCGGCAACCTGCTCAGCGCCCTGGCGCCCAGCTTCGGCTGGATGCTGGCGTTCCGGTTCTTCAGCGGCCTGCCGCACGGCGCCTATTTCGGCGTCGCGGCCCTGGTCGCCGCCAGCGTCTCGCCGCCCGAGCGTCGGGCCCAGTCGGTGGCGATGGTGATGATCGGCCTGACCGTGGCGACCATCGTCGGGGTTCCTATGGCCAATGTGGTCGGCCAATGGATCGGCTGGCGCTGGGGCTTCGTGATCGTCGCCGGGCTGGCGGCGCTGACCGCCACGGCTGTCTACGTCTTCGCGCCGCGCGCCCCGGCCGACGCCGGAGCCAGCCCCTTGCGCGAGCTGGGCGCCTTGGGCCGGGGACGCGTCTGGCTGACCCTGGCGATCGGGGCCATCGGCTTTGGCGGCATGTTCTGCGTCTACACCTACCTGGCCTCGACCATGGCGCAGGTCACCCACGCCTCGCCGGCCGCCCTGCCGGTGGTGCTGGCGGTGTTCGGGGCCGGCATGACGGTCGGGACCCTGGTTTGCGCCTGGGCCGCGGACCGCGCCCAGATCCCGGCCATCGGCGGGGTGCTGCTGTGGAGCGCCGGCGCCCTGGCTCTCTATCCCATGGCGACCGGCAGCCTGTGGAGCCTGATCCCGGTCGTCTTCCTGATCGGCTGCGGCGGCGGGCTGGGCGCGGTGCTGCAGACCCGGCTGATGGACGTGGCCGGCGACGCCCAGACCCTGGCGGCGGCCCTGAACCATTCGGCCTTCAACTTCGCCAACGCCCTGGGCCCGTGGCTGGGCGGGCTGGCCATCGCCGCCGGCTACGGCTGGGCCTCGACCGGCTATGTCGGCGCGGCCCTGGCCCTGGGCGGCTTCGCGATCTGGATCGTGGCGGCGCTGGACGTACGCTCGCAGCGGCAGCGGCTGGCGGCGGCGGAGTAGGACGCTCAGCGCCTAAATTCTGTCATCCCAGGCGTAGCGAAGCGAAGACACGGGACCAACGCCTGAGCTCGGCGCTCCGGGTCGGTCCCGGATCGGCGCGCTGCGCGCTTGTCCGGGAGGACACTGTTTTTGAGTGGAGCCTTGAGCAGGTCTCAGGCCGCCGCCTCGACCGACGCCCCGGCCAGCAAATCCGCCACCGAGATCTGCGACAGCCGGTCAGCCACGGCGGTGTCGGCGGCGATCATGGCCCCGCGCACGGCGTCGGGGATCCTCTCGCCGACCGGGCAGCCCTTGACCCCCTTGGGGGCGACGCCGAGATGGGCGCAGCCGTTCACGGCCCGCAGGACGACGTCCAGGGTGATGGTCTCGGGGGGCTTGAGCAGCCAGGCGCCGCCGTTGGCCCCGGCGCGCGCGCCGATCAGCCCCGCCTTGCCCAGCATGGCGGTCACGCGACGCACCACGACCGGGTTGGTCGGGACCGAGGCGGCGAGCTCGGCGCTGGCCACGGCGCGGTCGGCCGAAAAGGCGCTCTTGTGCGCCAGATAGGCCAGGGCGTGCGCGGCGACGGGGAATTTCTGACTGTCGGACATTTTTCTGTGGCAGGACCCTAAGGGCGTCGCTCGTGCGTTCAACCAAAAACTAACATCGTTCTTCCGGTTCAGGTCGCGATTGAACCGGACGAGGATTGGGTGTATCGCGCCCCGCTTGATCGATATGGGGCTCCGCACCGCGTTTTGCGAGGGCGACCCCGGAGGGATTGAATGGCTTCCGAAGCCTCTGGCGCCCCCGCTTCGCAAAGCGCCGCCCCCAACGCCGTCCCATGTGACGTTCCCCCGCAAGCCGGCCATGACCTGAAAGGGCACGGCTTCCTTGCGCTCGCCCTCGGCGCCGTGGGCGTGGTGTTCGGCGATATCGGTACGAGTCCGCTCTACGCCATGCGCGAGGCCCTGGCCCATTCGCGCAGCACCACCGCCACCGAGCACGCCGTGCTGGGGGTGGTGTCGCTGGTGCTGTGGACCCTGACCCTGTTCGTGACGATCAAGTACGTGATCTTCTTCATGCGCGCCGACAACAAGGGCGAGGGCGGCACCCTGGCCCTGATGGCCCTGGCTCAGAAGGCGCTGGGCAAGGTCGGCAACAAGCGCTCGACGGCGGTATTCTTCCTGGGCGTGATCGGCGCGGCGCTGTTCTACGGCGACGGCATCATCACCCCGGCCATCTCGGTGCTGTCGGCGGTCGAAGGCATGAAGGACGCGCCGCATGTCGGCCACGCCCTGACGCCTTACATCCTGCCGATCTCGGCCGGAATCCTGGTCGCCCTGTTCCTGGTCCAGGCCAAGGGCACCCACCGCATGGCCGCGCTGTTCGGGCCGGTGATGGCGGCCTGGTTCCTGATCCTCGGCGCGCTGGGCGTGTTCCACCTGGTCGACGACCTGTCGATCCTGCGGGCCTTCAATCCCTGGTACGGCGTGCGCTTCCTGCTGGAAAACGGCTTCCTGGGCTTCGTGATCCTGGGCAGCGTGTTCCTGGCGGTGACCGGGGCCGAGGCGCTCTACGCCGACATGGGCCACTTCGGAAAGAAACCCATCCAGGCGGCCTGGCTGTACCTGGCCTTCCCCTGCCTGGCCCTGAACTATCTCGGTCAGGGCTCGCTGGTGCTGGATCACCCGGCCTCGCGGCACAATCCGTTCTGGGACATGGTCCCGACCTTCGCCTACTGGCCGGTGCTGCTGATGGCCACGGCCGCCACCGTCATCGCCAGCCAGGCGGTGATCACCGGCGCCTTCTCGATGACCCAACAGGCGGTGCAGCTGGGCCTGCTGCCGCGGCTGGACATCAAGCGCACCTCCGAGACCCAGGCCGGCCAGATCTACGTCCCGGCGGTCAACAGCTTCCTGCTCATCGGCGTGCTGATCCTGCTGGTGATGTTCCAGAGCTCGCACAGGCTGGCTTCGGCCTACGGCATCGCCGTGACCGGCGCGATGTTCGTCGACACCCTGCTGGCCTATGTGGTGCTGCGCCTGGTGTGGAAGTGGAACCTCTGGCAGACCGCCGCCCTGCTGATCCCGCTGGCGCTGATCGACCTGGTGTTCATCGCCTCCAACGCCCTGAAGATTCCGGACGGCGCCTGGCTGCCGCTGGTGTTCGGCGCGGTGCTGGTGCTGATCATGTGGACCTGGACGCGCGGCGCCCAGATCCTGACCGACAAGACCCGCCGCGACAGCGTGCCCCTGGTCGACCTGATGGAGATCCTGCGGGCCCGCGCCCCGCACCGCGCCCCCGGCACGGCGATCTTCCTGACCTCCGACCCGGACATGACCCCGGTCGCGCTGATGCATAACCTCAAGCACAACAAGGTGCTGCACGAGCGCAACGTGGTGCTGACCGTCCGCACGGTCGAGACGCCGCGCGTCAACGACGAGGACCGGGTGCGCACCGAGGCGATCAACGCCGATTTCAAGAAGGTCGAGATCTTCTACGGCTTCATGGAAAGCCCGAACGTGCCCAAGGCCCTGGCCATCCTGCGCAAGCAGCAGGGGCTGAAGTTCGACATCATGGCCACCAGCTTCTTCCTGGGCCGTCGTTCGATCGTGCCGTCGGCCAATAGCGGCATGCCGCTGTGGCAGGACCGGATCTTCATCTTTCTGATGAAGAACGCCACCAACCCGACCGACTTCTTCAAGATCCCGCCCGGCCGCGTGGTCGAGCTGGGCGCGCAGGTGACGGTCTAGGATGAACGTCCTGGGCGTCATCGGCGACGTGCTGTGGCTGCTGGCCCTGTCGATCATGGGCGGCGCCTCGCGCATGGCCTGGAGCCGGGTCAAGGACGTGCTGGTGCCGGTGCTGTGGTCGCCGTCCGGCAAGACGCTGTGGCGCGCGCCGCGCGCCGTGGCCCTGGCTTCGCTGCCGACCTTCGCCTTCCTGCTCAGCCTGTGGCTGCTGGTCGAGAGCCGCAAGCCGCAGGATCTGAACCTCGCGATCATCCTGCTGTGCGTCCGCGCCATCCTCGCGGCGATCTTCGCCGTCGCGCACCTGACCCAAGTCCGCCGCGCCCTTAATCAGCTGGCGGCGGAAGGTCAGATCAGGCTCTGACACAACATCTTCGCGCGCTGACGTTTCAATGCGCGTGAAACCGCGCTAAACGCCCCGCGACCTTGTGGTTCTCCCGGCGGAGAACCGCTCGACGACTTTGTGTTTCTCGGAAGGACTCCCCCTCATGGCCGCCAAGCCCGTGAAGAAGGTCGTGCTCGCCTATTCGGGCGGTCTCGACACCTCGATCATCCTCAAGTGGCTGCAGACCGAATACGGGGCGGAGGTCGTGACCTTCACCGCCGACCTGGGTCAGGGCGAGGAGATCGAGCCGGCGCGCGCCAAGGCCCTGGCGGCCGGCGTCAAGCCCGAGAACATCTTCATCGAGGACGTGCGCGAGGAGTTCGTGCGCGACTACGTGTTCCCGATGTTCCGAGCCAACACGGTCTATGAGGGCCAGTATCTGCTGGGCACCTCGATCGCCCGCCCGCTGATCGCCAAGAAGCAGATCGAGATCGCCCGCAAGACTGGGGCCGACGCCGTCAGCCACGGCGCGACCGGCAAGGGCAACGACCAGGTCCGCTTCGAGCTGGGCTATTACGGCCTGGAGCCCGACATCCACGTGATCGCCCCGTGGCGCGAATGGGATTTCAAGTCCCGCGAGGCTCTGCTGGAGTTCGCCGAGAAGCACCAGATCCAGATCGCCAAGGACAAGCGCGGCGAGGCCCCGTTCAGCGTCGACGCCAACCTGCTGCACTCCTCCTCCGAGGGGAAGGTGCTGGAGGATCCGGCCGTCGAGGCCCCCGAATTCGTGCACATGCGCACCATCGCGCCGGAAGACGCGCCCGACCAGCCGCACATCTTCACGATCGACTTCGATAAGGGCGACCCTGTCGCCATCGACGGCGTGGCCCTGTCGCCCGCCACCCTGCTGACCAAGCTGAACGAGCTGGGCCGCGACAACGGCGTGGGTCGCCTGGACCTGGTCGAGAACCGCTTCGTCGGCATGAAGTCGCGCGGCGTCTACGAGACCCCGGGCGGCACGATCCTGCTGGCCGCCCACCGCGGCATCGAGAGCATCACGCTGGATCGCGGCGCGATGCATCTGAAGGACGAGCTGATGCCGAAATATGCGTCGCTCGTTTACAACGGCTTCTGGTTCTCGCCCGAGCGCGAGATGCTGCAGGCCGCCATCGACTACAGCCAGGCCAAGGTCAGCGGCCAGGTGCGCGTCAAGCTCTATAAGGGCAACGTCTCGATCATTGGCCGCACCAGCCCCTACAGCCTCTATGACCAGGACCTGGTCACCTTCGAGGAGGGCAAGGTGGCCTACGACCACCGCGACGCCGGCGGCTTCATCAAGCTCAACGCCCTGCGCCTGCGGGTGCTGGCCAAGCGCGACAAGCGCGACGCCTAAGGGCTCGCGCCCTCCGACACGACAAAGCCCCGCCGGTGACGGCGGGGCTTTTTTTGTTCAGGCCGCCGCCGCTACGGGGCCTCGCCCGGCCGGTAGGTCCGCTCGACATGGCCGGTCAGCTGGTCGGGATAGAAGTAGACCGGCCGCAGGTCGCCCCTGGCGTAGCGCTCGGCCTGGTCGGCGAAGTGCCTGGAGGCCGGATCGCCGCTCTCGCCGCCGGCCGACACGGCCAGGGCCTTCACCCTGGGCCCGAACTCGACCACGGCCACGAAGCTGTTGCCGCTGGTGCCATAGTACTTCTTCGTGCCGGGATAGCGCTTGGCCCCGAACGAGGCCAGCGAGCCCCACTGGCCCGAGGCGAACGGCACGGGGATCGAGGGCTTGCTGTCATCGAAGGTCTGGACGATGGCCCCGTCGTTGCGCTGGAAGCGATTGATCTGGCCCCACGGCGTGCGCCAGTCGCCGAAGTCGGCGCTCAGGCGGTCCGAGGCCTCGGCCAGGGCCGCCAGCTTCTGGGCCGGCGTCGTGGCCTCGGCCATGTACTTGTAGACCGACACGCCCTGTTTCTTGGCTTCGGCCGACGATTTAGCCCACAGGGCTTCGCCCCAGAACACCGCCAGGGAGGTCTCGGTCGAGGTCTCCGACCATTTCAGGTCCCAGGCCTTCAGCGCCGCCATCTGCGCGCCCAGCCGCGCCTTGACCGGATCGGCGTCCGGCGTCTCGTCATAGGCCTTGGACAGGGTGGGGATCAGGTCGGCGAAGGCGGTCAGGTAGGGATCGTAGGCAGCTTGTATCAGGGTGGGCGGGGTGAAGTCCTTGCGGGCGTTCAGGACCCGCGTGGCGTGGATCCCGCGCGGCGTCTCGCCGACGCTGTCCATGTAGCGCGGGAAGTCGGACGGCTTGGGACTGTAGGGACCGGCCGCCGAATAGGGCCAGTTGTTGGTGTTCATCAGCCAGCCGTTGGGCGGGTTCTTCAGGTGCGGCGCCTCGGACAGGGCGTGCAGGCCCCTCCAGTCGGTGGCCGGGTCGGCCCCGTCGACCGGCTTGGTGTAGTCGAAGCGGTCGTCGCGGCGCGGGATGAACTGCGGGTGCAGATAGGCCACCTCGCCCTTGTCGTCGGCGAACAGGGTGTTGTTCGAGGAATTGGCCTTCAGCTCGGCCACCTTCAGGAAGCCGGCGTAGTCGACGGCCTTGGTCCGCAGGAACGACTGCTCCAGCGCCTCGACCGGCTTGTACATCATGGCGAAGGCCACCCATTCGCCGTCCGTGGCCCGAACGATCGGACCATGGTGGGTGCGGTAGACGGTGAAGGTCTTGCGGACCAGCGACCCGTCGGCGGCCTTGTAGGGAACCTCGACGGTCGACACGGTCACCGGCCGCTCCTCGGCCCCGTACCGGTAGAACAGCTTGCCGTCCTTGCGGATGATCGTCTCGGCGAACTCGTCCACCACGTCGACGGTGCTGGAGGTGTGCATCCAGCCGGCGTGGGCGTTGAAGCCCTGATAGATGAAGAACTGGCCCCAGGTAGCCGCGCCATAGGCGTTCAGCCCCGCGTCGCTGGTCATCTGCAGCTCGGAGCGGAAGAAGAACGAGGTGTGCGGGTTGATTAGCAGCAGGGCTTGGCCGTCGCGGGTGTTGGACGGGGCGATGGCGAAGCCGTTGGAGCCGGTGGGTTCGCGAAATTCCACCCCTTGCGCGAACTCCCGCGCCTTGACCTCGTCCGAGGCCTGCAGCTGCGGCTTGCCGTAGAAGGCCTCCAGCTCGCCCAGCGAGATCCGCTCGACGTCGCCGCCGATGCTGCCCTCGGTGAAGCTCAGCGCCATCCACGGTTCGAAGCGGGTGATCACCCTGGGCTTGGTCGCCGGATGGGTCGCCAGATAGAAGTTCAGGCCGTCGGCCCAGGCGTCCATCAGGGTCTTCAGCCAGGCGGGGCTCTTGGCGTAGCGGGCCTGCAGGTCGGCCGGATCGACGAACAGCTTCATCCGCAGGTCCTGCCAGACGGCTTTTTCACCCTCGGCCTCGGCCGTGCGGCCCAGGGCCGTCACATAGTTGGCCTCCACCCGATTGAAGTCGTCCTCGGCCTGGGCGTAGACCATGCCGAACACCGCGTCGGCGTCGCTCCTGCCGTGGACGTGGGCGATCCCCCAGTCATCACGGGTGATCTGGACGCGCGCGGCGGCGGCGCGCTGGCGAGCGAGCTCGCCGCCGGGGGAGGCGGCCAGGGCGGGCGCCGAAAGCGCCGCGCAGGCCGCCGACAGCAGAAGCAGTTTTCCGATACGCAAAGACCACGCCCTCCCGATCCAGGACGCGGACCGTCGGGCGCCGCCCGCGCCTTGTCCAGACCCCCGCGGGCCTCGCAGGCGATCAGGCTCGCCGCGCGCGAAAAGCGGGCGGGTCGCCGGTCAGTCGATGTCGGAAGGGTCCTTGGTGGAGCCGAGGGGAATCGAACCCCTGACCTCCTCATTGCGAACGAGGCGCTCTACCATCTGAGCTACGGCCCCAAGGAAGCGGGGGAATACGGCGAGGCGGACGACGCGTCAAGGCCGCAGACCGCACTATCGGCGGCTTTGCTTGCCAGGGCGGCCAAGGCGCGGCAATGAAGCGGAGCATTCGGACGGGAAGCCCATGGCCGCCATCATTCACTTCGTCTTTTTCATCATTTCCGGACTGCTCAGCCTGTTGTGGTGGGCGATCATCATTTCGGCGATCCTGAGCTGGCTGGTGGCCTTCGACATCATCAACCTGCGCAACCAAGCGGTCTATCAGATCAGCACCTTCCTGGACCGGGTGACCGATCCGATCCTGCGGCCGTTCCGTCGGATCATTCCTCCGCTGGGCGGCGTCGACATCAGCCCCATCGTCGTCCTGCTGATCATCACCGGCGTGCAGAGCTATCTGCTGCCGGCCCTGCGCGACACGCTGATCAACCTGTCGGGCGGCTACTAGTCTCCGCCTCGCCGCGAGTCTGGCCGTGCGCCTCGCCGTCCGCCTGACCCCGCGCGGCGGACGCGACGCCATCGACGGCTGGGCGGTCGACGGCGAGGGCCGACCCTATCTGAAGGTGCGCGTCACGGCGCCGCCGGTGGAGGGCGCGGCCAACGCCGCCTTGCTGGCCTTCCTGGCCAAGAGCCTTGGCGTTCCGAAATCCTCGCTCTCCATCGCTTCAGGCGCGGGCGCGCGGCTCAAGCTGATCGAGATCGCCGACTGCGACGCGTTGTCGCTGGACCGGGTGCTGGGACCGCCGCCGAAGGCCGCCGTTTGATACGGCCAGGCAAGGCGCGGTCGCGAATCTCAGGTCAAGCTCGATCAAGCGGCGCCTCTGCTTCATTCCTGTAACGGTCCAGGGCAAAAAGGCGGGCGAAATCCGTTCCTTCACCCCCTCTTAGCCTCGCTGTTTCATGCTATGGGCTCTCAGCGCACGGCGGGGGCCGCGCGTCACACGAGGGCGGCGTGGACGACAAGCGACATCAATCGGGAGAGATGCGGGCCGTGATGGCGCGCCGTCGCAATCTCTACCTGCGCGTCGTCGCCACGGTGATGATCGCGTTGATGTTGCACGTCTTCATCGGCATGCGCTGGACGTGGGTCTGGGCGGGAGCCTATTCGGTCGCCCAGCTGTTGGAGCTGGGCCTGATCCGCAGCCTGCTGTCGCGGCCGGATCCGATGGCCGCGCGGACGCTGCGCCGGGCCGTGGCCTGCATGCCGGTGATCACCTCGACGATCTTCGGCTTCCTGGCCCTGCCGCTGTTCGCCTCGCAGGAGCGGTTCGCCCCCACCCTGGGCGGCCTGCTGCTGGCCGGGGCGCTGCTCAACGTCATCGTCGTCAATTCCAGCCTGAGGTCAGCCACGATCTCGGCCGCCACGCCGCACGTGATCTATCTGCTGATCGTGCCGTTCATCGCCCGGGCGACCAATCCGCACGCGCCCCTGGCCAACGCCCTGTGGTTCGGCGTGGCCCTGCTGGTCGTTTCGGTGGCCGTGGCCGCCCGCACCCTGGAGCGCGCGCTGTGGGCCGAGGCCGCGGCCAAGGACGAGGCCGAGCGCCGACGTCACGAGGCCGAGGAGGCGGTGGCCGCCAAGTCGGCCTTCGTCGCGATGATCAGCCATGAGCTTCGGACCCCGATCAGCGCCATCCTGGCCGGCGCCGCCCGCCTGCACAGCGACGTGCCCGACGCGACGTCCAAGACCCACGCCCAGCTGATCGGCGACGCCGGCGCGATGATGCGCACCCTGCTCAACGACCTGCTGGACCTGTCGCGCCTGGACGCCGGCCGGATGGCGGTCGATCACAGCCCGTTCGACCTGCGCCAGTCCATCGCGGACACCCTACGGCTATGGCGTCCCGACGCCCACAAGAAGGGCCTGCGCCTGCGCGTCGAGGGCGCGGCCCATCTGCCGCGCTGGGTCGCGGGCGACTCCATGCGCCTGCGCCAGGTGCTCAACAACCTGTTGTCCAACGCCATAAAGTTCACCGAGCGCGGCGCGGTGACCGTGCGCCTGTCGGCTCGCGAGCTTGGCGACCACTTGGTGTTCGAGGCGATCGTCGCCGACACCGGGCCGGGCCTGACCGAGGCGCAGCTGTCGCGCCTGTTCACGCCGTTCGACCAACTGGCCTCCAACGTGGGGCGTCAGCACGGCGGCTCGGGCCTGGGCCTGGTGATCAGCCGTGAACTGGCCCGCCTGATGGGCGGCGACCTGACGGTGGCCAGCAAGCCCGGCAAGGGCTCGCGCTTCCGGATGGAAATCCAGCTCGAGGCCGACGAGGCTCCGGCCGCCCCGGTCGGCGCGGCGATCCTCGAGGACGCGCGGGTGCTGGTGGTCGACGACCATGTGGTCAACCGCCGCGCCATCGAGCTGGTCCTGCAGTCGTTCGGAATCCAGCCGACCTTGGCCGAGTCCGGCGAGAGGGCTCTGGAGCTGCTGCGGTCCGAGGTGTTCGACGTCATGCTGATGGACGTCTACATGCCGGGCATGGACGGCCGCGACGCCACGCGCCATTTGCGCGCGACCGACGGGCCCAACCGCGACATTCCGGTGATCGCCGTCACCGCCTCGGCCACGCCCAAGGACTGGGAAGCCTGCCACGCGGCGGGCATGAACGCCCATGTCGCCAAGCCCATCGACCCCAGCCAGCTGCACGCGGCGATGGGCGAGGTGCTGTCGTCTCGGGCGGCGAGGGCGGCGGCCTAGGTCACGCGACCCGTTGCCCCTATGGCGGCGGACCGTCGGCGTGGCCGCCTGGTAGGGGAAAGTGTTCGGCGGACCGGAGAAGCGCCGCCAGCCTCGCCTTCAGCGCCTCCTGATCCTTCATCTCGCACTCCCACACCGTCTCCACCCGCCAGCCGGCCGCGGCGAGGTCGGCCACGTTCCGGCCGTCCCGCGCGACGTTGCGCGCCACCTTGGCCAGCCAGTAGTCGCGATTGGTCTTGGGCACCCGCGCGCCGCGCGGGCAGTCATGGCCGTGCCAGAAGCAGCCATGGACGAAGATCGCCAGCCGTCGGCCGGGCATCGCCACGTCGGGCGAGCCGGGCAGGTCCTTGCGGTGCAGACGGTAGCGCGCGCCCAGTTGGGTCAGCAGGCGGCGCAGCAACAGCTCGGGCTTGGTGTCCCGGCTCTTGACCTTGGCCATGACGGCCGAGCGCTTGGCGGGGTCGAAGACGTCGCTCATGGCGTCGTAACGTCCCCGCCGCGCTTTGGGGTCAGAGGCCCTCGAACAGGGCCGTCGACAGGTAGCGCTCGGCGAAGCTGGGGATGATCGCCACCACCAGCTTGCCCGCGTAGTCGTCGCGCATGGCCAGGTCGAAGGCGGCGGTCAGGGCCGCGCCCGAGCTGATGCCCACGGGCAGGCCCTCGGTCGAGGCCGCCTTGCGGGCCATGGCGAAGCTGTCGTCGTTGCTGACCTGGATGATCTCGTCGATCACCCCGCGGTCGAGAATGCCCGGCACGAAGCCGGCGCCGATGCCCTGGATCTTGTGCGGGCCGGGCGCGCCGCCCGACAGCACCGCCGAGGCCTCGGGCTCGACCGCGACCATCTTCACCGACGGCTTGCGGGCCTTCAGCACCTGGCCGACGCCCGAGATGGTGCCGCCGGTGCCGACGCCCGAGACCACGGCGTCCACGGCGCCGGCGGTGTCGTTCCAGATCTCCTCGGCGGTCGAGACGCGGTGGATCAGCGGATTGGCGGTGTTCTCGAACTGCTGGGGCATCACCGCGCCGGGGGTGGCGTCGATGATCTCCTGGGCCCGGGCGACGGCGCCGCGCATGCCCTTTTCGGCCGGGGTCAGCTCCAGCTTGGCGCCGAGCAGCAGCAGCATCTTGCGGCGCTCGATCGACATGCTCTCGGGCATGACCAGGATCAGCTTGTAGCCCTTGGAGGCGGCCACGAAGGCCAGGGCGATGCCGGTGTTGCCGCTGGTCGGCTCGACGATCGTCCCGCCGGGCTTCAGCAGGCCCTTGGCCTCCATGTACTCGACCATGGCCACGCCGATGCGGTCCTTGACCGAGGCCAGCGGATTGAAGAATTCCAGCTTGGCCACGACCGCGCCCTTGGGCTTCAGCTCGGCGGTCAGGTTGGGCAGGCGGACCAGCGGCGTGTCGCCGACCGTGTCGAGGATCGAGTCGTAGATCTTGCCGCGCCCGGCGCGCTTGAACCGCGCGGCGTCGTAGATCGAGGAGGCGTCGTCCATGGGAAGTCTCGCTTGAGGTGATGGGCGGCCGAAAGGCTTATTCCACCTTAGGCCGTGGGTTTTCGCGTGTCAGCGGCTCATTCAGCGGCGAGCGACGCAGATTTCCTGAGGGCGAGCGGAGTCAGCAGCCCCTCGGACAGCCAGCGCACCACGGGCGCGACCACGCCGTCGCCGATCACGTGCAGGCCGGCGGTGGCGCTCCTGGGCAGGCGATAGGCGTCGGGCAGGCCCATCAACCGGGCGCCTTCGCGCGGGCTGAGCAGGCGCGAGCGCACCCGGCCCTGGTCGATGACCAGCAGGGTCTGGCGCGAGGAGCCGCCGCGGGGCGTGCGCAGGCAGCCGGCCAGGCCGTCGAACCGCACCTCGGCCCGTTGCCGGCCGTCGCGCATCCGGCGGAACACCGCGCCGACCGCGCGCTGGCCGCTCTGGACGCGCGCCTCGACGGCCGCGCGGTGGGCGGGGGCCATCAGGTCCAGCAAGGCGGCGGTGTCGCGGTCCGCGCGCCAGGCGACCTGGTCGTCGGGCTCCAGCAGCGCCGAGAGGTCGGTGTTGCGGGCCGGGGGCGCGGCCAGTCCCCACCAGATCCAGGCGGCCTGCAGGTCGGCGGGCAGGCGGTCGTGGGCCTCGCGGACGGCGCGGGTCTGGAAGGGGCTGGGTCCGACCAGGCCTTCGATCGGCAGGCGCGTGGCGACCACGAACACCCGGGGGCGAGACTGCGGCGTGAAGCGCGCGGCGTCGATCTCCAGGGCGCCGAAGCCATAGCCTTGGTCGGCCAGCGCCCGGCACAGGGCGGTGAAGTCCGCCCCGCCATGCGAAGTCAAAAGGCCGACGACGTTCTCGACCACGACGGTGTCGGGGCAGCGGCCCTCCTCGGCAAGCGCCTGCATCAACTTCCAGAAGCCGAAGAAGGCCGAGGAGCGGCCGCCTTGCAGGCCCGCGCGGGCTCCGGCCAGGCTGAAGTCCTGGCAGGGACTGGAGGCCCAGGCGAGGTCGGCGTGACCGGGCAGGTCGGAGGGCGCGATCCTCCAGACGTCGCCCTCGTGGAAGTGTTCCGCCGCATCCGCGTGGTTGTCGCGATAGGTGGCGGCCTTCACCGGGTCGAAGTCGTTGGCGAAGGCGCAGGTCCAGGCCTCGCCCAGGCCCAGGCGCGCCATCCCGCCGCCGGCGAAGAATTCGTAGAAGGAGGGCCCAGGGGCGCTGGAGGCGTTCCGATTCATCGGCGGAGAGTCTAGCGTGAGCCGCCCTGCCGAGGATAGCGCCGCCATGCTTCGTTCCGCCGCCGTCGCCACGACCGTCGTTTGTTCGATCCTGCTGCTCGCGGCTTGCGGGGAATCGCCGATGGGGGCGTCCGAAGGCGCCTCGACCGCCCCGGCCGACGCGCCGGCGTCCGCGCCGCCCGGTCCGGACTTCTCCGGCGACTTCCAGCTGGTCGGAACCGAGCCGTTCTGGGGCGGGCGGATCCAGGGCGACGGCCTGACCCTGTCGCGGGCCGGCCAGCCGGACGTCAGCGCGGCCAATACCGGCGTCCATGTCGAGGGCGACACGGGGGTGTGGGGCGTCGGCGGCTTGGTGTTCAGGCTCCATCCGGAGCCCTGCTCGGACGGCATGTCGGATCGCAAGTACGACTATAGCGCCGAGGTGACGATCAACGGCGAGGTGCTGAAGGGTTGCGCCTAGGCGCCGGTGGACCTGCGAGCCCAGCCGAGGCCTTGATCCATCAAGATTTGTCTGCCCGGGCGTCGCGAAGCGGGACGCTAGTTCCCGACGTCCATCAGCTCGTAGTGGCCGCGCGCGTCGAGGTTCTGGTGCACGCCCGGGACGGGCAGCAGCAGGCCGATCGAGACGGCGGCGACGGTGGCGAGGGCGAAGAGGGCCTTGACGGCGGAGGCCATGGCGGCGGGTCCTGGTTGAAGATCGCCGCACCGGAAAAAGGGGCGGACGGCTGATCCGCAACAAAGATGGTTGCGAATTGGGGGCGTTCAAGGGCTGTTCATCACGCAAGCGGAGTTCGACGATCAGGCTATGGAACGCAGCCGCTTCCTTCGCCGGGAAGATGGGCGTGGGGCAAAGAAAAAGGCGGACCCTCAGGCCCGCCTTTTCCCCGCTCGGCGTCGTGTCGGATTCTAGAAGATTTCGAACAGTCCGGCGGCGCCCATGCCGCCGCCGATGCACATGGTCACCACGCCCAGCTTGGCCTTGCGGCGCTTGCCTTCCAGCAGCAGGTGGCCGGCGCAGCGGGCGCCGGTCATGCCGAACGGGTGGCCGATGGCGATTGAGCCGCCGTTGACGTTGTACTTCTCCGGATCGATGCCCAGGCGGTCGCGGCTGTAGAGGCACTGCGAGGCGAAGGCCTCGTTCAGCTCCCACAGGTCGATGTCGTCGACCTTCAGGCCGTGGCGTTCCAGCAGGCGCGGCACGGCGAAGACCGGACCGATCCCCATCTCGTCGGGCTCGCAGCCGGCGATGGCGAAGCCCTTGAACAGGCCCAGCGGCTCGAGGTTGCGGCGGGCGGCCTCCTTGGCGTCCATGATCACCACGGCGGCGGCGCCGTCCGACAGCTGGCTGGCGTTGCCGGCGGTGACGAAGTTGCCCGGGCCCTTCACCGGCTCCAGCTTGGCCAGGCCTTCGAGGGTGGTTTCCGGACGATTGCATTCGTCCTTGGTGACCACGTAGTCGACCAGGCTCTCTTCCTTGGTCTCCTTGTTGACCACCTTCATCTTGGTGGCCATCGGCACGATCTCGTTGTCGAACAGGCCGGCGGCCTGGGCGGCGGCGATCCGCTGCTGGCTGCGCAGCGAATATTCGTCCTGATACTCGCGGCTGATGTTGTAGCGCTTGGCCACGATGTCGGCGGTGTCGATCATCGCCATCCACAGGGCCGGCTTTTCCTTCATCAGCTTGTCTTCGGTGATGTGGAAGCGGTTCATGTGGCCGCCGCCCTGGACCAGGGAGATCGACTCCACGCCGCCGCCGATCGCGACGGGGGCGCCGTCGTTGCGGATGTAGTTGGCGGCGGTGGCGATGGCCTGCAGGCCCGACGAGCAGAAGCGGTTGACGGTCTGGCCCGAGGTCGTGACCGGCAGGCCGGCCCAGATGGCGGCGTTGCGGGCGACGTTCATCCCGGTGGCGCCTTCGGGGCCGCCGCAGCCCAGGACGACGTCTTCCACTTCCGGACCTTCCAGGCCCGCCCGGCTCACGGCGTGCTGGATGGCGTGGCCGGCCATGGCCGCGCCGTGGGTGTTGTTGAACCCGCCGCGGTTGGACTTGGCCAGGCCGGTCCGGGCGTAAGAGACGATGACCGCTTCGCGCATTGGGCGCACTCCCCTTTAAAACGTTAGTTTGAATTGGCGGCCACCCTAGACCGGGATTTCCGTCCGCGAAAGGTCACGCGAACGTAAACCCGGCGCGGAAACCGTCGTGACAGCGCTCGTCAGGAAAAGCCGAGAAGCTTGACCATTACCTTAGGTCATCGTGAAGACCAGCCGGGACATTGTTGCCCGTAATCCACGCGCTGTAGGAAACACTCCCGCTTGCCCAGCAAGGTCTCGTTTCGCGTTGACTTTCGGTGATTCGAGCAAGAACGCTAAGGTTGTGGCCGATAATTATAATCCAAGGGCCGCAGGAAAAAGAGCGGGAGAAAACTCATGCGCCTTGTGACCCATCGCCGACGCGCGCTGTTGGCCGCGACGTCCCTGGCGGCGTCGATCGCCCTGCCGGCGGTCGCCTCCGCCCAGCAAAACGACACCGTCGAGGAGGTGATCGTCACCGCCACCAAGCGCGACGCGACGATCCTGGACGTGCCGTTCTCGATCAACGCCCAGACCCAGGCCGACATCCAGAAGTCCGGCGCGGTGACGCTGGAGGACCTGTCGCGCAACGTCGCCGGCCTGACGATCCAGAATCTCGGGCCCGGGCAGAGCCAAGTGTCGGTGCGCGGCGTCTCGGCCGGCCAGGTGGTCCGCGACCAGCCCGGCGTGAAAGAGCAGGTCGGGATCTATCTCGACGAGTCGGTGATCTCGCTGTCGCTGTTCACGCCCGACGTCGACCTGTTCGACCTGAACCGGGTCGAGACCCTGCGGGGTCCGCAGGGCACGCTGTTCGGCTCGGGGTCGGTCGGCGGCACCATCCGCTACATCACCAACCAGCCCAAGCTGGGCGCGCAGGAGGGCGTGGTCGAGGCCAACTTCAACGTGCTGCAGGGCGGCGACGTCGGCGGCTACATCAAGGGCGCGGTCAATCTGCCCCTGTCGGACAAGGCCGCGCTGCGCGTGGTCGGCTACGACACCCAATATGCGGGTTTCGTCGACGCGCTGGGCGAGGGCGGCGTGCGCAAGAACAACGTCAACGACGGCTATCGCCGCGGCGGCCGGGTCTCGCTGCTCTTCCAGCCGACCGACGACATCAAGCTCACCCCGCGCCTGGTCTATCAGGAGATCCACGCCGGCGGCTTCAACCGCCAGGAAGCCTTCAACCTGTTCGCCAATCCGTTCACCACTACGCGGCCGGCTATCACCATGGGCAAACGCGAGCAATATCTGCTGCTGGACGAGAGCTTCGGCGACAAGACCTTCCTGGGCGACCTGACCGCCTCGTTCGGCTTCAACGGCGTGGAGCTGACCTCGGTCACCAGCTATATCGACCGCAAGATCGATGTGAACCGCGACGCCAGCGCCCTGAGCGGCAGCGTCTCGGTGGACCTGGGCTTCCCGGACGAGGCCGTGACCCTGCCGTCCAAGCTGGTCGACACCACCAACCTGGAGCAGTTCACCCAGGAGGTCCGCCTGGGCTCGGATCGCGAGGGTCCGTTCCAGTGGCTGGTGGGCGCATTCTATTCCAAGGTCGACCGGGTCTATAACCAGCGGCTGCCGACGCCCGGCTACGACGCCTATACCGACGCGACCCTTGGGGCCGGCACGTCGGCGGCGGTCGCCAACGGCTTCCCGCCCAACTCGCCCTACAACGCCTCGCTGCCGTACGACATCAAGCAGAAGGCCGTGTTCGGCGAGGCCAGCTACGAGTACCAGAAGCTGACCGTGACGGCCGGCGGACGCTATTACGACTTCAGCGAGCAGCGCCGCTTCACCTCGGGCGGCCTGTTCGCCAACGGCGACGACCAGACCGACAAGACCTCGTCCGACGGATTCACCCCCCGCCTGCTGGTCAGCTACAAGGCCACCCCCGCCCTGACCTTCAACGCCCAGGCGTCCAAGGGCTTCCGCCTGGGCGGGGTCAACGATCCGCTGAACATTCCGCTCTGCAGCGCGCAGGACGCCGCCATCTTCGGCGGCTTCCAGTCCTACGACGACGAGACGCTGTGGAACTACGAGGGCGGGGTGAAGACCCGGATGGGCGGCGTCACCTTCAACGGCGCGGTGTTCTACACCGACATCAAGAATCTGCAGACGACGCTGGACGCCGGTTCCTGCTCCTCGCGCGTGGTGTTCAACGTGCCCAAGGCCCACACCAAGGGGATCGAGGGCGAGCTGTCGGCCAGGCTGGCGCCCGGCTTCGACATCGGCGTCTCGGGCAGTCTGCTGGAGGCCGAGTTCGACTCCACGGTCCGGGACGGCACGGGGGCGGTGATCGGCGGCATCCGCGAGGGCAACCGCCTGCCGTCGGTGCCCAAGTTCCAGATCTCGATCAACGCCACCTATACCCGGACCCTGACCGCGACGATGGACGGCTACATCACCGCCTCGTTCCAGCATGTCGGCAACCGCTATACCCAGGCCAGCGACCAGGAGGACAATCCGCGCGCCTTCGTCTCCGGCCTGCCGTTCGGCGGGGCTTCGGGCGACGACGCCACGGTGGTGGATCTGCAACTGCCCAGCTACGAGATCATCAATCTCAGCGCCGGCCTGCAGATGGACGACGGTCTGGACCTGATCGCCTACGTCAACAACATCACCGACGAGAACCCTCTGCTGTCGTTCGACCGGGAACGCGGCGGACGGGCCCGGCTGGGCTATTCGATCGGCCAGCCGAGGACGGCGGGTCTGACGATCCGCAAATCGTTCTAAAGAAAGGAACCCTCTCCCAGCGGGAGAGGGTTCGCCCTAGCGCGGCAGAACCGTCAGCCCGTCCGGCAGCTCGTTGAGGTCGCCAGGCCGGGGCGGGACGTGGGCGGCGAGAACGGCGCCGGTCCGGGCGATGGCGGCCACGAAACCGTCGGCGATCGCGCCGCGCTTCAGGCCGGCGACCAGGTCGGCCACCACCTCGTCCCAGACCGCTTCCGGCGCCGCGGCGTGGACGCCCTCGTCGGCGATGACCTCGACGCGATGCTCGGCCAGGGCGGCGAAGATCAGAACCCCCGTGCGGTCGCGGGTCAGGTGCAGGTCCTTGGCCAGGAAATAGTCCAACGCCGCCTGGCGGACCCGCGCCTTCTTGACGGCGGTCGGGATCAGGGCGCGACGCACGGCGGGAATCCAGACCAGGCCCGCGACCACGGCGAAGACCGCCCCCTGCAGGCCGACATAGGTCAGCAGGGCCGAGAGGATGGCCACGTCGTGGGCGGCCTCGTGGCCCACGCTCCAGCCGCCGAACAGCCGGCTGAGCATTTCGGGCCGAAAGCCCGCCAGTAGGGCCAGGGCCGGCAGCAGCAGGGCCGCGCTGGCCGCCCAGATCAGCGGCGTGGACCGATCGTCGCCGACCTCGGGGGCCAGCACGCAATAGATCTCGCCGGCGGTGGTCTTCTCGGCTTCGGCCACCGCCTGGGCGATCCGATCCTGGTCGGCTTGAGACAGAGTGCGCATCACCAGCTCCCCGAAGATCCGCCGCCGCCGAACGAGCCGCCGCCGCCGGAGAAACCCCCTCCGCCTCCGCCGCCGCCGCTCCAGCCGCCGCCGCGACCGCTGCTCAGCACGCCGTTCAGGATGATCCACGGCAGGGCCGAGCCCAGGCCGCCGCCGCGCCCTCGTCGCCCGCGGCCCCCGAACAACCGGCTGAGGCCCATGAAGACAATGAACAGGATCACCAGGACCAGGATCGGCGAGACGCCCTGGCCGCGGCTGGGTTCGCTGGACACCTGGAAGGCCTGCTCGGCCTTGGCCTTGGCCTCTTCGTCGGGCAAGGCGAGCTGCTGGATCACCGCGTCGGTTCCGGCGGCGACGCCGCCTTCGAGGTCGCCGGCCTTGAACCGGGGCAGGATGGCCGTCTGGATGATGACGCTGGACAGGGCGTCGGTCAGGATCGGCTCCAGGCCGTAGCCGACCTCGATGCGCACCTTGCGCTCGGTGGGGGCGACGATCAGCAGGGCGCCGGTGTTGGTCCCCTTCTGGCCAATGCCCCATGTGCGGCCCAGCTGGTAGCCGTAGTCCTCGATCTCGTAGCCCTGCAGGCTGGGCACGGTCGCCACCACCAGCTGGCGGCCGGTGGTCCTTTCCAGGTTCTCCAGCTTGGTCGTGAGCTCAGCCTCGACCTGCGGCGACAGGATATTGGCGCCGTCGACGACCCGGCCGGTCAGGGCGGGGAAGGCGGGGCCGGCGGCCAGGGCCTGTCCAGCGAGCAGGGCGAGCGTCACGAGCGCCAGGAGCGCGGCGATCCAGCTCCTCCCCCGTGCAACGGGGGAGGTGGCGGCGAAGCCGACGGAGGGGGCGTTCATGCGCGCGGAAACGCCCCCTCCGTCACGTCGCCGATAGCGCCGCGCCACCTCCCCCGCCTTGCGGGGGAGGAGAAGAAAAGGCGTCGCGCCCACGCCTACTGCGCCGGGGCGGGCTGGGCGTTGACCGCCGGGGCCGGCGGGGCGCTGAAGTCGACGCTCGGCGCCGACTGGGCGGCGGCCGTCGCCTGGAACAGCTGGGCCGGCTTCTGGCCGCTGTACATGGTCTTCGCCCAGAGGATGCTGGGGAAGGTTCGCAGGGTGGTGTTGTAGGTCTGGGCGGTGGTGTTGTAGTCGCGGCGGGCGATGGCGATGCGGTTCTCGGTGCCCTCCAGCTGGCTCTGCAGGGCCAGGAAGTTCTGGTTCGACTTCAACTCCGGATAGTTTTCCTGGATCATCATCAGCCGGCCCAGCACGCCCGACAGCTTGTCCTGGGCGGCGGCGTATTGCTGGAACTGGGCGGGGTCGGTGATGGTCGAGGCGTCGACCTTGACCTGGGTGGCGCTGGCCCGGGCCTGGGTGACCTCGACCAGCACGCTCTTCTCCTGCGCCGCATAGCCCTTCACCGTGGCTACCAGGTTGGGGATCAGGTCGGCGCGCCGCTGGTACTGGTTCTGCACCTCGGCCCAGGCGGTCTTGGTCGCCTCGTCCTGCCTGGGAATGGTGTTGATCCCGCAGCCGGCCAGCAGGATCGTGGCGGCCCCGATGAGGGCGAGGCGAACGGGGGCGAGACGGGTGAGGTTCGTGAGCATCCGCATGGAAGTCCCTTTGGGCCTGATTGGATCCGGCGCCGGCGCCGTTATGTCGGTCGACGCACACTAGGGCCGAGCTCCGCCCAGATGCAAACGGGGCGACGCCTTCGCCCGCGCGCGGACCGCTTCAGAGTCCCTCGGCCGCGAACGCCGCCTTGCGCGGGCCCATATAGCCGAACAGCCAGGCGGCGACCTTGCGCATCTGGATCTCCTCGCTGCCCTCGGTGATCCGGTAGCGGCGGTGGTGGCGATAGATGTGCTCGAACGGCTTGTGGCGCGAATAGCCAAGGCCCCCGTGCACCTGCATGGCCCGGTCGGCGGCCTCGCAGACCAGCCGGTTAGCCCAGTAGTTGCACATCGACACCTTGTCGGAGAGCCGCTTCTCGACTTCCGGCTTGGTCATCTGGTCCATCTCCCAGGCGGTTTTGCGGATCAGCAGGCGCAGCATCTCGGCCTGGGTCGACAGCTCGACCAGCGGGAACTGGATGGCCTGGTTCTCGGCCAGGGCCTTGCCGAACGGCTTGCGGGCGCGCGCGTACTTGATGCTCTCTTCTATGCAGTAGGTCGCCGCGCCCAGGCTGGAGGCCGCCTGGCGGATGCGGTTCTCGTGCACGAAGTGCTGGGCCAGGGCCAGGCCGCCGTCCAGCGGTCCGAACATCGCCTCGTCCGCAACCCAGACGTTGGTGAAGCTGACCCGGGGATGGTCGGTCGGCATGTTGAAGGTCCAGAGGTACTCCTCGATCTTCACGCCGGGCGCATGGGCGGGCACGAGGAAACAGGTGATCCCCTTGGCCGAACCGTCCTCGCCGCTGGTTCGGGCGAACAGGGCGCAGTGGGTGGCGGCGTGCATGCCGGTGGTCCACATCTTCTCGCCGTCGATCCGCCAGCCGGCCTGGCCGTGGCGCGCCTCGCGGACGGCGCGGGTCTCCATGAAGGTGGCGTCCGAGCCGTGGCCGGGCTCGGTGAGGCCGAAGGTCGGGCGGAAGGCGTGGCGGTCCAGCATGTCGCCGATCAGCGACTGCTGGTCGGGACGGCCGAAGTCACGGATCATCAGCACGAACGGATTGTTGCCGACGATCGAGTGCTCGTTCTGCAGGTCGTTGAACAGGCCCAGGCCCTTGGCGGCCAGATGTTCGCGGATCACCGCCATCCAGAGGTTGGAGCCGTCCTGGCCGCCGTAGTCGCGGGGCAGGGCGAAGCGGTAGTGGCCGGCCGCGTCGGCGATCCCGCGCGCCTTGGCCAGCAGGTCCTCCCATTCGCGGCGGGGCAGGCCGCCGCCGTCCCAGTCGGTGCGGGCCCACTCGCGGCGGTGGTCGAAGAAGCGTTCGTTGTCGTGCTCGGCCTGCAGCGGCGCGATCTGGTCGGCGATGAACGCGTCCAGCGTCGCCAGATAGGCCGTCAGTTCCGGCGGCAGGTTAAAGTCCATGGCCGCGTCTCCCTATGGCCGGCCCCGTTTCGGGCTCGTGCCAGGCGAGTATGAACCGCCGTTCGGCCTCGCCAAGTCTGACGTGGCGGAACGCGACCCGGTTCTGCCTCCAAGGCGGGCAGGGCCGGTGCGGCGCCGATCCGGCCGGCGTCATGGCTTGGCGCGGTGACGCTCCGACCGCTAGGGTCCGGCGCGATCATGACCGGAGGACCGCGCGTGGGCGAGGCGAGAACGAGCAACCGACGGGCCGTGCTGGCGGGACTGGGCGGACTGGGGGCGACCAGCCTGGCGGGCTGCGTCACTCAAGGGGGAGCCTCGGGCTTGATCACCCCGTCCCGACCGGCCTTCGTCGCGCCGCCGCTCGCGCCGCTGCGGATGAGCGCCGACCGCATCACCAAGATCACCGTCTGCCTGCGGCCGTTCCGCGCCGCCGGCCCCAGACTCGATGTCGAGACGGTCGGCGACAAGCGCGTGGTCCACAACTACGGCCATGGGGGCAGCGGCTGGTCGCTGTCGTGGGGCTCCAGCACGATCGCCGCCGGCAAGGCGCTGGAGGGCGGGACCAAGGAGGTCGCGGTGATCGGCTGCGGCGCCCTGGGCCTGACCTCGGCCCTGCTGCTGCAGCGGGCCGGCGCCAAGGTGACGATCTACGCCAAGGAGCGCACGCCCCAGACCCGCTCGTTCCGCGCCACCGGCACCTGGTCGCCGGACTCCCGCGTCGCCGACGCCGACAAGGTCGACGCCGGCTTCCCGGCCCTGTGGGAGCAGATGGCCCGCACCTCGTACGCCACCTACCAGACCCTGCTGGGCCTGCCCGGCGAGCCTGTGTCGTGGAGCGACCGCTACACCCTGTTCGACGGCGCCAACGAGAGCCGCCAACACGTCGAGACCGCGGTGCGGTTCGCCGAATATGGCGACCGTCTGCACGACATCGTGCCGAGCGCGCGTGACCTGCCGGCCGGCTCGCATCCGTTCCCGGTGGGCCGCGTGCGGCATGTCACCTCGATGCAGTTCAACGTCACCGACCTGGCCCATATGCTGACCAGCGACTTCCTGGCCGAGGGCGGCAAGATCGTCGCCATGACCTTCGACACCCCCGCCGACCTGGCGCGGCTGAAGGAGCCGGTGGTGGTCAACTGCACCGGCTACGGCGCCCGGGCGCTCTGGAAGGACGAGACCATCACCCCGGTGCGCGGCCAGATCGCCTGGCTCGCCCCGCAGCCGGAGGTCCGCTACGGGCTCTATTATCGTCACGTCTCGGTGCTGCCGCGTCCGGACGGGATCGTGGTGCAGCAGGTCGGCGACAGCGACATGTGGGGCTACGGCGTCGCCGAGGAACGGGCCGACCGGGCGGAGGCGGAAGCCGCGGTCGCCACGATCGCGGGGCTCTACGAGAGGACGCGGACCGGCGTCTGACTTTTCTTGTTGAGATCAGGCGCCTCCGCTCCGCGTCCCCGGCGAAGGCCGGGGTCCAGGTGAAACCACGAGCCGCCCTGGATGACTCTGGGTCCCGGCCTTCGCCGGGAGAACTGGGCCGGGTAACGGCTCACGAGCACGCCAAGCCCCCTCTCTTGCTCGAACAAAGCGCCGTTTCTGGAAAAGCCGCCCCGTTTCATTAAAAAATGCTCATGCGAAATACTTTTCGCTTGCGCAATTTCTGAACGCTGATATCTAAGCAGTGCTTAGTTCTGATCCGAAGCGTCGGTGGGGATACCGACGCTGACATCCCCGGGTCCGGGCGCCCAGTACAGCTTTTCGCCGATCATCGATCATTCCCACTCCCTGAATACGCTGGAGGGCTTTCTGATGAAGCTCCAATCCCTGGCGGCTGTCGCCGCCCTGTCGTCCTGCCTGCTCGCGGGCTCGGCCTTCGCCGACGGCCGCATCGCCGTCGCCCTGGAAAACCCGGTCGCCGCCAAGACCAAGGTCGTCGCCGGCGGCGCGGTCTTCGTCTGCGACGGCGCCGAGTGCGTCTCGACCGCCGCCCCTTCGCGGGCTCTGACCGCCGTGGCCTGCAAGGCCCTGGCCAAGGAAGTCGGCCCCGTGGCCGCCTTCGGCGGGGACACCAAGTCGCTGGACGCCGACGACCTGACCCGCTGCAACGCCTCGGCCAAGGCCGGCGTGCAGACGGCCGCGAAGTAGCACGCTTAGTACCCGGACGCTTTCGGGCTTCCCCGCCCGGTCCGGCTGTTTCCTCGAGCATTCGCCTGTTGGGCGGCGGGCCGGTCCCGCCGCCCTTTTTCTTGGCCTCTTTATTGTTGGACGGTGTTCGGACTATGGGACCTTCCATGACGCTCTCCGCCGCAGCCCTGCTGGAAGACGCCCTGCGGGAGATCGCCGGGCCCGACGCCGAACCGACCTCCATGACCGTCGACTATGGCGCGTCCGCCCCATCGTCTTCCGACAAGGCGGCTCTTACCACGAAGGCCTGGATCGAGCGCTCCACCCGCAGCCTGGTCTTCGCCCAGGCCGAGGCCCGGGCCGGTGACGGAAACCTGGTCGCCGCCGCCTCGGCGGTGTTCCGCAGGGTCACCTCGAATTAGCGGACCGATTTATCGAAACGCCGCCGTTCCTTACGCAGCGGCCTTGGTTGCGACTGCGAAGGCTGCGTGTTATCAGGCGCGCGGCTTCGGACAGGGCAGCGCGTCAGCGCCGGCCGTCCATGCGCTTTTCTAGAGCGCGCTCAAGCCTTTAAGCCGGGACGAGGGTTAATCTTCTTGTCCGCGGCGATTGCAACGCACCGGGCGGAACAAGTGGCGGACGAAACCAAGGCGACGGATGCGGGTCAGCGCTATGCGCAGTCCCTGTTCGAACTGACGATCGACAGCAACCAGCTGACCCAGGTCGAAGCCGACCTGAAATCGCTGCGCGCCATGGCGGCCGAGAGCGCCGACCTGCGCCGCCTGATCGAAAGCCCGGCCTTCTCGGCCGAGGACAAGGCCAAGGGCCTGACCGCCGTCGCCGCCAAGGCCAAGTTCCAGCTGCTGACCGCCAAGTTCCTGGGCTTCGTCGCCAGCAACGGCCGGGCCGGCGACCTGCTGGGCGCCATCAGCGCCTTCATCGAACTGTCGGCCGCCCATCGCGGCGTCGTCACCGCCGAGGTCACGACCGCCAAGGCCCTCAGCGCCGCCCAGTTGAAGGGCGTGTCGGCCGCGGTCGCCACCGCCGTCGGCAAGACCCCCGAAATCTCGACGCGCGTCGATCCGTCCATCCTGGGCGGCATCAAGGTGCGCGTCGGCTCCCGCCTGTTCGACGCTTCGCTCCGTTCGAAGCTCGATTCCCTGAAATTCGCCCTGAAGCGCGCCTAAGCGTATAAGCCGCCTCAAAGATAAAACGCAGAGAGCCCAAGACAGCCATGGACATCCGCGCCGCCGAAATTTCGGCCATCCTCAAGTCGCAGATCGCTAATTTCGGCGAAGAAGCCGCCGTGTCCGACGTCGGCCAGGTGCTGTCCGTCGGTGACGGCATCGCCCGCATCTACGGTCTGGACAACGTCCAGGCCGGCGAAATGGTCGAGTTCCCGAAGGCCGGCGTCAAGGGCATGGCCCTGAACCTTGAGCGCGACAACGTCGGCGCCGTGATCTTCGGCCAGGACCAGGCCATCAAGGAAGGCGACGAAGTCCGCCGCCTCGGCGAGATCGTCGACGTGCCGGTCGGCCGCGGCCTGCTGGGCCGCGTCGTCAACCCGCTGGGCGAGCCGATCGACGGCAAGGGCCCGATCGTCTCGACCGAGCGTCGCCGCGTCGACGTCAAGGCCCCGGGCATCATTCCGCGCAAGTCGGTGCACGAGCCCGTGCAGACCGGCCTGAAGTCGATCGACACCCTGATCCCCGTCGGCCGCGGCCAGCGCGAGTTGATCATCGGCGACCGTCAGACCGGCAAGACCGCCGTCGCCATCGACACCATCCTGAACCAGAAGGCCGCTAACGCCGGCAAGGACGAGAGCGCCAAGCTCTACTGCGTCTATGTCGCCATCGGCCAGAAGCGTTCGACCGTCGCCCAGATCGTCAAGACGCTCGAAGAGCACGGCGCCCTGGAATACACCATCGTCGTCGTGGCCTCGGCCTCCGAGCCGGCCCCGCTGCAGTACCTGGCCCCGTTCTCGGGCTGCGCCATGGGCGAGTGGTTCCGCGACAACGGCCTGCACGGCCTGATCATCTATGACGATCTGTCGAAGCAAGCCGTCGCCTATCGTCAGATGTCGCTGCTGCTGCGCCGTCCGCCGGGCCGCGAAGCCTATCCGGGCGACGTGTTCTACCTGCACTCGCGCCTGCTGGAACGCGCCGCCAAGCTGAACGAAGACAACGGTTCGGGCTCGCTGACGGCCCTGCCGATCATCGAAACCCAGGCCAACGACGTCTCGGCCTACATCCCGACCAACGTGATCTCGATCACCGACGGCCAGATCTTCCTGGAAACCGACCTGTTCTACCAGGGCATCCGCCCGGCCGTGAACGTCGGCATCTCGGTGTCGCGCGTCGGCTCGTCGGCCCAGATCAAGGCCATGAAGCAAGTCGCCGGCGCGATTAAGGGCGAACTGGCCCAGTATCGCGAAATGGCCGCCTTCGCGAAGTTCGGCTCGGACCTGGACGCCTCGACCCAGAAGCTGCTGGCCCGCGGCGAGCGCCTGACCGAGCTGCTCAAGCAGCCGCAATACGCGCCGCAAGCCGTCGAAGAGCAGGTCTGCGTGATCTACGCCGGCACCCGCGGCTATCTGGACAAGATCCCGACCTCGTCGGTCCGCCGGTTCGAAAGCGAACTGCTGGCCCGCCTGCACAGCCAGCACAAGGACCTGCTGGACGGCATCCGCACCAAGAAGGCCCTCGACAAGGACCTGGAGAACACGCTGAAGAGCGTGCTCGACAGCTTCTCGTCGACCTTCGCCTAAGCCCCCTCGGAACGCTCGGAGAGAGTAGCGCCGAATGGCCAGCTTGAAGGAAATGCGCAATCGGATCTCGAGCGTCAAGGCGACGCAAAAGATCACGAAAGCGATGCAGATGGTGGCGGCGGCCAAGCTCCGCCGCAGCCAGGACGCGGCGGAAGCCGCGCGCCCCTATGCGCGCCGGCTGTCGAACGTCATCGCCAATCTGGCGAGCGGCGTGTCCGGCGACGGCGCTCCGGCCCTGCTGGCCGGCACCGGTCGTGACGACCGCCACCTGGTGATCGTCGCCGCCGCCGACCGCGGCCTGGCCGGGGGCTTTACCTCGTCGATCGTCCGCGCCGCGCGCGAGCGGATCGACGGCCTGGTCAACCAGGGCAAGGACGTGAAGATCGTCTGCGTCGGCAAGAAGGCCACCGCCCAGCTGCGCCGCCTGTACGGCGACCGCATCGTCGAGAACTTCGACCTGTCGGCCTACCGCCAGTTCACCCTGTCGGTGGCCCAGCCGATCGCCGACGTCGTCACCCGCCTCTATGAAGCCGGCGACGTCGACGTGGTCACCCTGTTCTACAGCCGCTTCAAGTCGGTGGTGCAGCAGGTCCCGACCGCGCTGCAGCTGATCCCGGCCGTGGTCGAGGGCGCCGAAGCCGTCTCCGGCCCGGCCGCCGTCTACGAGTACGAGCCCTCGGAAGAGGCCATTCTCGAGACCCTGCTGCCGCGCAACCTGACGGTCCAGATCCTCTCGGCCCTGCTCGACAACATGGCCGGCTTCTACGCCAGCCAGATGACGGCGATGGACAACGCCACGCGCAACGCCGGCGACATGATCAAGCGCTACACCCTCGAATACAACCGCTCCCGCCAGGCCCAGATCACCAAGGAGCTGATCGAGATCATCTCCGGCGCCGAAGCCGTCTGATCCTGAACCCAACCATAAAACGCCCGCAGAAGACGCACGAAAGATCCTGAACGCCATGGCCAAGACCCCTGCTAAGGCTCCCGCCGCCGCCGAAACGCCGGTGACCGTGGGCGGCCCCGTCGCCGCTACCGTCAAGCCGGCCCGCAAACCCGCCGCTCCCAAGGCCCCGAAGGCCGCCGTTCCGGCCGTCGCCGGCACGCGCGAAGCGCCCGCCACCATCGGCGCCGCCACCGGCAAGCTGGTGCAGGTCATCGGCGCCGTCGTCGACGTCGAGTTCGAAGGCCCGCTGCCGGCCATCCTGAACGCGCTTGAGACGGTCAACACCGCCTCGGGCCAGCGCCTGGTGTTCGAAGTCGCCCAGCACCTGGGCCAGAACACCGTTCGCGCCATCGCCATGGACGCCACCGAAGGTCTGGTCCGCGGCCAGGCCGTGCGCGACACCGGCGAGTCGATCCGCGTTCCGGTCGGTCCGGGCACCCTGGGCCGCATCATGAACGTCATCGGCGAGCCGATCGACGAGCAGGGCCCGATCCAGTCGGACATCTTCCGCACCATCCACCGCGACGCCCCGTCGTTCGCCGACCAGACCAACACCGCTGAAGTGCTGGTCACCGGCATCAAGGTCATCGACCTGATGTGCCCCTACACCAAGGGCGGCAAGATCGGCCTGTTCGGCGGCGCCGGCGTCGGCAAGACCGTGACGATGCAGGAACTGATCAACAACATCGCCAAGGCTTACGGCGGTTACTCGGTTCTGGCCGGCGTGGGCGAACGCACCCGCGAAGGCAACGACCTCTATCACGAGATGATCGAGAGCAACGTCAACGTCGACCCGAAGGCCAACAACGGCTCGACGGAAGGCTCGCGCTGCGCCCTGGTCTACGGCCAGATGAACGAACCCCCGGGCGCCCGCGCCCGCGTGGCCCTGACCGGCCTCTCCATCGCCGAGTACTTCCGCGATGAAGAAGGCAAGGACGTGCTGCTGTTCGTCGACAACATCTTCCGCTTCACCCAGGCCGGCGCCGAAGTGTCGGCTCTGCTGGGCCGCATCCCCTCGGCCGTGGGCTATCAGCCCACCCTGGCCACCGAGATGGGCAACCTGCAGGAGCGCATCACCTCGACCAACAAGGGCTCGATCACCTCGGTCCAGGCCATCTACGTGCCCGCCGACGACCTGACCGACCCGGCGCCCGCCGCCTCGTTCGCCCACTTGGACGCCACCACCGTTCTGTCGCGCGACATCGCCGCCCAGGCCATCTTCCCCGCCGTCGATCCGCTGGACTCGACCTCGCGGATCATGGACCCGCTGGTCATCGGCGAAGAGCACTACAACGTGGCCCGCTCGGTCCAGGAAGTGCTGCAGCAGTACAAGGCCCTGAAGGACATCATCGCCATCCTGGGCATGGACGAGCTGTCGGAAGAGGACAAGCTGACGGTCGCCCGCGCCCGCAAGATCCAGCGCTTCCTCAGCCAGCCGTTCCACGTCGCCGAGCAGTTCACCAACACGCCCGGCGCCTTCGTCCAGCTGAAGGACACCATTCGCTCGTTCAAGGGCATCGTGGACGGCGAGTACGACCACCTGCCGGAAGCCGCCTTCTACATGGTCGGCCCGATCGAGGAAGCGGTGGCCAAGGCTGAGAAGCTGGCTGGCGAAGCCTAATGACCGACGAGCACGAGCTGATCAACTTCTGCTGCGAAGAGCTCGAGGATGCGGTGTCTTCGGATCCCGAAGACGCGCTGATCGAGCACGACAGCGGGTTGATCCTGCTCAATCTGGGTCATCGGGAAGAGGGTGGTGAGACCGGCGTCGTGCTGGCCACCATCCGCTTCTGCCCGTTCTGCGGCACCGAGATCCAGACCGACGAAGACATCGAAGCGGCCCTGGGCGCCGTGGAGACTCACGACTGATGGCTAAGCTGCACTTCTCCCTCGTCGCGCCCGAGCGCGAACTGTTCTCGGCCGAGGTCGACCAGGTCGACGCCCCGGGCACGGAAGGCGACTTCGGCGTCCTGCCGAACCACGCGCCGTTCATGACCACCCTGCGCGAAGGCAAGGTCACGGTCCGCGACGGCTCGACCGTGCGGGTGTTCGACATCCAGGGCGGTTTCGCCGACGTCGGTCCGGACGGCTTCACGATCCTGGCTGAACACGCGGTCGAAGCGGCCTAAGGCGGCGTCCCCAAGCCTGCGGGCTTGGGCGCCGCGTCGGCGAAAGCCGCATGACGGGGCGCCCGCGCGCGTTTTTGCTGGCCACGGCGCTCCATCAAAGCTAACCGCCCCTTATGATCGAACCCCACGCCTCGGGCGGCTATATCCTGGAAGAACTCTCGGTCGGCATGGTCGCCGAGAAGCACGTGACGGTGACGGAAGCGCGGATCGCGCGGTTCGCCGAGGCGTCGGACGACTTCAATCCCGTGCACATGGACGAGGCCTTCGCGTCCCGGACCGCCTATCGCGGCCGGATCGCTCACGGCCTGCTGTCCGCGTCGTTCGGCTCGGCCGTGGTCGGCACCATCCTGCCGGGCGCGGGGGCGATCTATCTGGGCCAGACCCTGGCGTTCCACAAGCCGGTGCGCATCGACGACGTGGTGATCTCCCGCGTCACCGTCGCGGCCGTCGACGAGGCCAGCGCCCGCGTCACCCTGCGCTGCGAGGCCTTCGTGGACGGCGAGCTGATCATGGACGGCGAAGCCACCGTCCGCGTGCCGCGCCGCCGGCGAGCGCCCAAGGCCTGAGCGCCGGCCGCTCGTGGGGCGATGCGTCGCACCTTGAAACAGAGAAAATTACACTTGTGACCCAATCTCGGCCTTAATCGGTCACCATAAGGGTTGCGAGGGAACGCCTGTCGGTTTTAATGCCGACCTCTTGCCTAACGGGGATAACTCGATCATGCGCCTTGCGCTCGCCAGCCTGATTGCTCTCGGCGCGGTTTCGACCGCCGTCGCCCAGGAGCAAACCGCTCCGACTGCTCCGACCGCTCCGGCCGCCGCTCCCGCCGCCGCGCCGGCGCCGGCCGCCGCTCCGGCGGCTCAAACGCCCGCCACCCCGACCGACACCATGACGGCGACCCCGCCGGTGGCCGCGCCGCCGGCCGGCCAGGCCGCGGACTATGTCGCGCCGACCCGCGGCCCGCCGACCACTGACCCCGTCTCGCTGCAGTTGCTGGGCGTGCTCGACAAGGTCTGCAAGCCGGGCGTCGTCGGCGGCGACTATGCGGCCCTGACCAAGGCGGCCGGCATGAAGAAGAAAAAAGAACAGTGGGTCATGGATATCGGCAAGCCGTACATGATCGCTGTCGACAATCCCGGCTCGAACAAGAACGTCTGCACCATCACGATCCAGTACGCTCAAGGCGACGCCCAGGCCCAGGCCCTGGCCAACGCCCTGCACGACTGGGCGACCTGGGAGAACAAGCCGCAGTTGCGCCTGATCCGCAACGACCTGACGGTCAGCGACGTCAAGCGCCTGACGGTCTCGTGGGACGACGCCTGGGCCGACGGCCACGCCGGCCTGGTCTATATGCGCCTGAAGAAGCTGGACGACAGCTCGATCGGCAAGAACTACGAACAGGCCCAGATCCTGTACAGCACCACCAGCCGCTAAGCGGCCGGAGGCTTGCCCTCCCGGCCCGAAAGGCTATCTAGGCGAGGCGCGGGGACGACCCCGCGCCTTTTCTCGTTTCCGGGGACGACCCCGTCGGGCGCTTGACCGCGATCAGGCGTCCTTGGCAAACGGAGCGTTCGTCTTGGCCTGGATCATCCTTTTCATCGCCGGCCTGTTCGAGATCGGCTGGGCCGTCGGCCTGAAATTCACCGAGGGCTTCACCCGCCCGATCCCCATCGTCCTGACCGGAATCAGCCTCGTGGCGTCCATGGGCCTGCTGGGCTGGGCGGTGAAGTCCCTGCCGCTGGGCACGGCCTATGCGGTCTGGACCGGCGTCGGCGCGGTGGGCACGGCGATCGTCGGGATCCTGCTGTTCAAGGAGCCCGCCACGGCCGGACGGCTGGTCTGCCTGGCGCTGATCGTCTCGGGCATCCTCGGGCTGAAGCTGTTCACCCCGGCCGCCTGAGGCGAAGGGCGCGACGCGGCCTCGCCGGGCGTCAGCAGCAGGCCGAGCCGGCGCAGGGCCAGGCCTTGCGAGAGGCTGGCGGTCCACCGGGCCAGGACGGGCGCGCCGACCAGGCTGGCCGCCACGACCGCCAGCCACGGCGACAACCCCGCCCCCAGGGCCGGTCCCAGTCCGGCCAGGACCACGCCCAGCCCCATCTCGGGCGCATGGAAGCGGAGGGCCGCCCGCCACGCCAGGCGGCCCCCCTCGCGCTGCTGGGCCGACCAGCCGGAGTCCCTGCCAAGCAGGACGGCCAGCAGCGAGCGGGTGTGGACCGCCATGATCACCGGGGCGCAGAGGGTCGAGACGGCGGTTTCCAGCAGCACGCCGGCCAGGGCGCGCGCAGGACCGCCATACCGCCGGGCCTGGCCCTGGCCCAGCATCAGGCCGTAGGAGATCAGCTTGGGGACCAGCACGAAGGCCAAGCTGACGGCCAGGACCGCGGTTCCGGCCAGCGGATAGCCGCCCCGGTCGCCGACATCGCCGCCCGGCCCCGACAGCAAGGCGCCGGTCACCACCAGGGCGATCCACAGCGGCGACAGGGCGTAGCTGAGCAGGCCGCGCGCCAGGTGCAGGCGGCTGACCGGGTGCAGCCCCCGGGCGCCTAGCACGCCCAAGTGCTGCAGGTTGCCCTGGCACCAGCGCCGGTCGCGGATCAGGTGGTCGATCAGGGTGGGCGGGCTTTCCTCGAAGCTGCCGCCGCCCAAGCTGGCGTCCGGACCGGCGTCCAGCACCGGGATCAGGCGAACGCCCCAGCCGGCCCGGCGCAGGAAGGCGGCCTCGACGAAGTCGTGGCTCAGGATGTGGCCGCCGAAGGGCTTCTCGCCGCGCAGGTGCGGCAGGCCGCCGGCCTGGGCGAACGCCGCGACGCGCAGGATGGCGTTGTGGCCCCAATAGTTGCCGTCCGCCCCGCTCCACCAGGCCACGCCCCAGGCGGCCAGGGGGCCGTACAGGGTGTTGGCGAACTGCTCCAGCCGGCCAAACAGCGTGCGGCCGCCGACGATGGTCGGGGCGGTCTGGATCAGGCCCAGCGAAGGCTCGCGCTCCATCATCGCCGCCAGCCGCCACAGGGCCCGGGCGTCCATCAGGCTGTCGGCGTCCAGCACCACCATGTGGTCATAGGCGCCGCCGTGACGGCGCACCCAGTCGGCGATGTTGCCGGCCTTGCGGTCGATGTTCTCGGGGCGGCGGCGGTAATAGGCCCGCGGGCCGACCCCGCCGCGCCGGAAGGCGGCGAAGCTCCGCTGCTCGTCGGCCAGCACCTCCAGGCGGCGACTGTCGCTGAGCACGACGATGTCGAAGAACGGCGTCAGGCCCTGGGCGTGCAGTCCGGCCCGCATCGCCGCAAGCCGCGCGAAGAACGGCCCGACGTCCTCGTGATAGATCGGCGCCAGCAGGGCGGTGCGGCGGGTCAGGGGCGGCAACGGGCCCTCGACGGCGGTGCGCTCCCAGGCGTCGGGCCGGCGCGACAGCCACAGCCCGCCCAGGCTGGCGGCGAAGGAAAAGGCCATCCATCCGAACAGCACCAGGATCAGGCCGATATGGGCGGCCTCCAGCGGATCCAGCCCGTCCGCGCCCATGGCCTTGGCCACGGCGAACACCGCCAGGCCCGTGCTGAGCAGGCAGAAGGCCGCCAGGGCCGCGCGACGCCGTCCAAGACCGGGCGCGGGCTCGAAACGGCGGGGTTCGCTGGCGCGATGCAGCGGCTGGTCGGGCATGGCCAGGGGCGCCGGCGGCGGCGCCATGTCGTCGGCCGCGCCCCGGTAGTCCGCGAAGGAACGCGGCTCGGCGGCGAGTCGTTGTACGAGATCGGTATAGGCGCGCATGGAAACCTCTTCGGCGCGGAACACGTCGCGTGCCTCAAGGTTCCTGAAGTTTAGAAGCTTTTTAGACCTAGTGTTTCGTCGCCGATTTTCTGAGCAATTCCGCGTCGAATACTGTTCACTGCCGTTTCAGCCGTCGTGTATAGGTCGGAAATCGGCCGCGAAGGCGCCACAATCAGCTTCGACCGGAAATGCAGTTCAGGCGGCGGCCCGGCCGTGGTCGGCGATGAAGTCCAGGCACGTTTCGGCCACGCTCTCCCAGCCCGGCTCGCCCGGCAGCCAATGGCTCATCTGCGGGAAGACCTCGCAGGCGCCGCCCAGTCGTGCGGCGGTCTGGCGGACGGTGGCCGGCGGGTGGATCACGTCCTTGCCGCCGGCGATCGCCAGGGTCGGCACGCCCACCGGCCCGGCGCTGGTGGTCATGAACGGGTCCATGAACCAGTTCAGCGTCTCCCACAGTGCTCGGCCGCTTTCGGCGACCATGCGGCCGTAGACGGCCTTGCGCTGGTCGCGGGGCAGGCGGTCGAGGCTGTAGCGGCGCACGACCCCGTAGTCCGGCTCGACGGCCTGCAGCCAATAGGGCCCCAGGGCGTAGAGGCTGACGGCGGAGACCGCCTCCTCCAGCGTCGCGCCGGCCACGCCCCAGGGGGGGGAGGGCGCCAGGAGGATCAGCCGGGAGACCGGGGCGCGCGCCGCCGCCATCTGCGCCACCAGCCCGCCCATCGAGTGGCCGACCAGGATCGGCGGCTCGTCGCAGGCCTGGCACAGGGCGGCGATCTGCTTGGCGTAGTCGACCATCGAGCGGCCGGCGACCAGAGCGCCGTCGCCATGCCCCAGAAGGTCCGGGGCCTGGACGACGTGCCCGGCGGCTTCGAACGGCCGGCGGAACGCATCGAACGTCCAGCCGCCGCAGAAGGCGCCGTGCACCATGATCACCGGAGTCGCCACGCGTTTCGTCCGTCCGCTCGGCCGAGGCGCCGAGCCTTCAGCCTACACGCTACTTCTTCGGCGCGGGTGAAGATTTGGCGGTCGATTTCGCCGCAGGGGCCTTGGCCGTCTTCGGCGCGGCCGGAGCCTTGGCGGCGACGGGCTTGGCCGCGGGCTTCGGCTTGGCGGCGGCGGGCTTGGCGGCTGGGGCGGCTGGGGCGGCCTTGGCGACCTTCGGGGCCGGCGAGGCCTTCGTGGCGGCCTTCGGGGCGGCGGCCTTCGGCGCGGCCGTCTTGACCGGGGCCTTGGCCGGGGCGGCCTTGGCGGCCGGCTTGGGCGCAGCGGCCTTGGCCGGAGCCTTGGCGGCGGCCGGCTTGGCAGGGGCCTTCGGCTTGGCGGCGGGCTTCGCGGCCGGGGCGGCCTTGGCGACCTTCGACACGGGCGCGGCCTTGGCGGGCGCGGCCTTGGCCGGAGTCTTGGCTGGAGCCTTGGCGGCGGCCGGCTTGGCGTCCGCCTTCGGCTTGGCCGTCGCCTTGGGGGCCGCGGCCGCCTTCGAGGTCGCGGCCTTGGCCGGGGCCTTCGGCGCGGCGGCCTTGGCGGGCGCCTTGGCCGGGACGGCCTTCTCCGCGACCGGCTTGGCCTTCGCCGCCGGAGCCGCCTTGGCGGCAGGCTTCACGGCCGGCTTCAAGACGGGCTTGGCGGCGACCGGCGCCTTGGGCTTCGGCGCCGCCTTGGCGGCCGCCGCCGGAGCCGGGGCCTTGGCCGGAGCGGGCGCGGGCGTTGGGGCGGGAGCCGGGTCCGCCGCCTTGACCGGCGTTGGGGCCGGCGCGGGTTCGGGGGCTTTCGCCGGTTGGGGCGCGGGCGCGGGGGCCCTCGCCGTTTCGGCCGCCGGAGCAGCGGTGTTGGGCTTGCCCGTCAACCAGGCGATCACATCGTCGAGGATTTTCATCGTGTTCGGCTCATCTATCAAATAGTGGGCGTTGTTCGGGTAGATCTTGAGGTCGGCGGTCGGGTATTTTCTGGCCGCCTTCTGGACGTCTTCCAGCGGCGTGGTGCGATCGAGCGCGCCGGCCAGGATCAGCACGGGGACGGTGACCTTGCCGGCGTCGACATGGGCGGTCTTGTGCGGGTCCTTGTTCGGCCAGGCGAGATCGGCCAGGACCTGGCCGCTGTCGTAGACCATCTTCGAATACAGATCGTCGTGACGGGCGGCGGGAACGGCGTTCATGACGCCGAACTTGAAACCGGTCTTCCACATCTTACCCGCCCTGGTCTCGGGCCTGGGCTGAACGGCGATGTTGAGGAAGGTGAAGACCGGGGAAAGCTTGGGCTTGCCGCGCGCGTCGGCGGGCGAGGCGGGGGCGAACAGGACGAGGGCCTCGGCAAGGCCGGCCTCGGCGATCTTCTGGGCGATCAGGCCGCCCATCGAGTGGCCGACGACCAGCGGCTTCTTGCCGGTCTCCTGGGTCAGGGCCTCGGCCAGGGCGCTCATCTCGGCGACGTAGTCGGCCAGGGTCAGGCCGGCGAGGCCCGCCTTAGGACCGTCGACGGTGCGCACCGCCGACTTGATCGTCGGCGCCTCCACGCGATAGCCCTCGGCCTTGAAGCGGTCAGCGACTGGCCCCCAGACGTCCCCCGCGCACCCATAGCCGTGGATCAACAGAACCGTGTCCGTCATCCCGAACTCCCAGCGCGATGGGCGCAAGATCAGCCCCCCCGCGCGAACCCCTCGAACGCGGCGACCACTGCTTCGTAGACCCCGCGCTTGAAGGGTACGATTAGTTCGGGTGCTTCGTCGAGCCTGCCCCATTTCCAGGCGTCGAACTCGACGTGATCGTCGGCCTCCAGATCGATCTCGGACTCGTCGCCCAAGAACCGGAAAGCGAACCAGACCTGCTTCTGGCCCTTGAATCCACGGGCTTTTTTGGAACCTGCGAAGTCGGCGGGGAAGTCGTAGATCAGCCAACCCTCGGTGCGGCCCAGATAGCCGATCGAGGTGACCCCGGTCTCCTCGGCCAGCTCGCGACGCGCCGCGGCCAGCGAATCCTCGCCGTCGTCGATCCCGCCTTGCGGAAATTGCCAGTTATGCGGCGGCGGCTGGTTGTGTCGTTTGCCCAGCCAGACGCGCCCGTCGGGGTGGAACAGCACGACGCCGACATTGGGCCGGTGATCGGGATAGGGGTCGGCCGTCTGGTCGGCGCTCATCGCTTGGCCATGGCCGAGGCAGGGGCCAGTTGCAAGCCCCTGGCCGACAGGCCGGTGGCCCACAGGCGCACCTGGTTGATGGTCACCGGATAGGCGAAGCCCGAGCCCAGGGCCTGGCCGCGGCCGGCCGCGCCGGCCTCGAGCATCTTCAGCTGGCCGTCGATCGCCCCGGCCGCCAGTTCGTCGTCGATGATCCGGTCGGCCGAGGCGCGGGGGATCGGACCGCCGCGCAGGGACGCCTGGCCGTCGTCGATGAACGCCAGGCCGCGGGCCTTCAAGGTTAGGGTGAAGGTGGTCATGGCCGTGTCGCTGGTGACGAAGCGCGAGCCCAGATAGTTGGTCAGGCCGAAATAGCCGGTCGCCCGCGACATCAGCCATTCCATCTTGTGGACGGTGTCCTCGGCTCGGTTGTCGGCGATCAGGGTGTAGGGACCCGGATCGTTGGCCGGGTAGTCGACCGGCTCCATCGGCGCTTCCAGCAGCACCTCGTGGCCGTGGCCGCGGGCCAGGTCGATCCAGCCTTGCAGCCCTTCCGAATAGGGGGCGAACGACAGGGTGATCTCGGGCGGCAGGGTCTCGATGGCGGCGCGGGTGGTCTGGGGATTGAGGCCGAGGCCGCCGATCACCAGGGCGACCTTGGGGCGGCCGTCGGCGGTGAACGGGCGGGCATAGGCCTGGGCGGCCGTACGGCCGTCGGGCGCGATCACGGGCAGGACGCCGCCGCCGGGCCCCGGGGCGGAGAGGCCGGCGATCGGCGCGGCCGGCAGCGGACCGGCGGCCGAGGCCACGGTCGGCGGCGCGGCGATCGCCCCGGCCTCGGCGTCGGCGGCCGGGTCCGAATGATCCAGGAAGGGCCGGTTCGACAGCTGCAGGGCGGCGGGCAGCAGCGAGGCTTCCTTGGCGCTCTCGTCGACCAGGGCCTGGTACCAGCCTGGGGGGACGTTCTTGGTGGCCCCGATCTTGTTCAGGGGCGCCCGCACCAGCGGCGAGCCCTTGTTCGGATCGCCCGTCACCAGCACCAGCAGGGCCAGGCTGAGCAGGAACAGCAAGGCCGCGGCGCTGGCGCCGATGAACGGATTGGCGGCGGCCGCCAGGATCCTGGCGCGCAGATCGCCGTCCGCGCGGCCGTCAGCGGGCGCGGCGGCGCTGTAGGCGGGCTTGCGGGAGAAGGTCACGGCCATGACCCTGGATTAGCCGGAAGCGCCGAACATATGGTTAATGAAGGGTGCGGCGGCGCGCCCTCGAGACGCTCTTCCCTCCCCGCAAGGAGGAGGGAAGATCTGCGTGGCTACTTCTTCTCAACCGGGGCCTTGCCGGCGGCGGCCGCAGCCTTGGCGGTGACCTCGGCGATCTTGGCCTGGGGCTTGGGCAGTTTCGGCACGGACTGGACCGAGCCGGCCTTCAGCACGGCGATGGCGCGCTCCAGCTGGAAGTCGCCCTTCTTCTCGTCGAAGCCGGGAGGCGGGGCCTCGGCGGGGGTGTGGACGCCCTGGCGGGTCTTGCCCTCGTCGGCGTTCAGCGCGTTCTTGAAGCTGGCTTCGCTGAACCACACGCGGTTGGCGATGTCCTGGGCCTGGTCCTTGGTCTGGGCCACTTCCAGGTCCGGCTGGATGCCGGTCTTCTGGATCGAGCGGCCCGACGGCGTGAAGTAGCGCGCCGTGGTCAGCTTCAGGGCGCCGTCGGCCCCGCCGCGCAGCGGGATCACGGTCTGGACCGAACCCTTGCCGAAGCTGGTGATGCCGACCAGCTCGGCGCGGTGACGATCCTGCAGGGCGCCGGCGACGATTTCAGCCGCCGAGGCCGAGCCCTGGTTGATCAGCACCACCACCGGCAGGCCGTTCAGCAGGTCGCCGGGCTTGGCGTTGTAGCGCTGGATGTCGCGCGGATCGCGGCCGCGCTGGCTGACCACCTCGCCGCCGTCCAGGAACACGTCCGAGACGCCCACGGCCTGGTCGAGCAGGCCGCCGGGATTGTTGCGCAGGTCGAAGATCAGCCCCTTCATGTGGGGGTTCTTGGCCTTCAGGTCGTTGATCGACGCGGTCAGGGCGTCGGTGGCCTTCTCGTTGAAGCCGGGGAGGCGAACGTAGCCGTAGTCACCTTCCATGCGGGCGATGGCGGCCTTGGGCTTGATCACCTCGCGCGTCAGCTTGACGTCGAACGGGTCGGTCTTCTCGCGGGCGATGGTCAGGGTGACCACCTCGCCGGCCGGGCCGCGCATCTGCTTGACCGCCTCGTTGACGGTCAGGCCCAGCACCGACTGGCCGTTGACGGCCGTGATGTAGTCGCCGGCCTGGATGCCGGCCCGCGAGGCGGGCGTGCCGTCCATCGGCGAGATCACCTTGACCACGCCGTCCTCGCTGGTGACCTCGATGCCCAGCCCGCCGTATTCGCCGCGGGTGGTGTCCTGCATGTCCTCGAAGCTGTCGGGCGACAGGTAGCCCGAATGCGGGTCCAGGCTGGTCAGCATGCCGTCCAGCGCCGCCTCGATCAGCTTCTTGTTGTCGACTTCGGAGACGTATTGGGCGTCGACCGTCTGCAGGACGTCGCCGAACAGCTCCAGCATCTTGTAGGTCTGGCCCTTGGTCGAGCTGGTCGCCTGGGCGATGGGGCTGATGTAGGCCATGGTCCCCGCGCCGAGGACGAAGGCCGAAACACCGATGAGCAGATACTTGCGCATGTGGCCGAAGTGGCTCCCTGGAGGCGCTGCCGCGCCGCGCTGAAAATTAACCGTCCGCTCAACCCCTAAACGGCTGGTCGTCCTTTATTGCGGCCATCATCGCTGAAAAAGCCGTTTACCGCGATCTCTGTTTCAACCAACGCTCCGGATCGACCGGGGCGCCGTCTTCCCTGACCTCAAAATAGAGTTCTGGATCCGAAGAACCATGGGTCGCCATCCGGCCAACCGTCGCGCCGGGTGCGACAGATTGTCCGGGCGCGACGGAAACTTGGTCCATCCCCGCCAGCACCAGATGGTAGGCGCCCTGGGCGCGGAGGATCAAGACCGCGCCCCAGCCGTTCAGCGGCCCGGCATATTCGACCGTTCCGGCGGCGGGGCTGGCGACCGCCTGACTCTTTTCCGTGCGGATCGTCAGGCCGGCGGCGCGGCCGCCGGCCGGCAGGGCCTGGCCGAAGCGGCGCGCCAGCGGGCCGGGGGCGGGCGAGGCCAGGGTCAGCGGCCCGGTGGCGGGCTTGGGCGCCAGGCCGTCGGTCAGGGCGCCCAGCGTGCCCTCGTCGCCGGTCAGGGCCTCCTGGGCGTAGGCGCGCTCGAGCTGGGTCTTCTCGACGATCATCCGCTCCAGCTCGCCCTTGCGGTCGGCGACCAGGCTTTCGGCGGTGAACAGCTGCTCGGAGGCGGCGGCGGCCTCGCGGCGCAGGGTGGCGACGGCGCGGGCCTGGCGGGCGTAGCCGTCGGCCCGCGCCTGCAGCTCCGGGGTCATGGCGCGGATCAGGATCGCGGCCCTCACCGCGTCGCGGGCGTCGCCGGGGCTGACCAGCAGGGCGGGCGGCGGGTTGCGGCGAAACAGCTCCAGGGCCGACAGCAGGCGGGCCAGCTGTCCGCGGTCGCGCCCCAGCTCGGCGATCAGGGCCGATTCCCGCTCGTGCAGGGCCTCCAGGCGGGCGCGCTTGGCGGTGACGTCGTCGCCGGCGTCGATGCGCTGGCGGCCCAGGGCGTCCAGTTCGCCGCGCAGGTCGGCGATCTCGCGCCGGGTGTCGGCGGCGGCCTGCTCGTCCTTGGCTCTTTGGCTTGAGGGCGCGCGCTGGCTGACCTGGGCCGCGACGAAGCCGCCCACGCCCAGCAGGGCGACCAGGAGGCTGGCGGTGATCAGGGCGAGGCGACGCGACATCGGACGATCAATGCCCCGATTGAATCATGCCGACAACTTCCGTTTCCCCATCCCCATCTCCCCGGCCTTCGCCGGGAAAAGGAGGTGGGGTGGTGTTCTGAAGTGGCTCAATCGCGATGGTACGGCGATCCCGCCAGGATCGTCACGGCGCGATAGACCTGTTCGGCCAGCATGGCGCGGGCCAGGGCGTGCGGCCAGGTCTGGGGTCCGAAGGCCAGGGTCTCGTTCGCCGCGTTCAGGATCGCGGGATCCAGGCCGTCGGCCCCGCCTATGAGGAACACGAGCTTGCGATGGCCGTCGTCGCGCAGCCGGCCGACATGCTCGGCGAAGGCCCGGCTGGGCCGCACCTTGCCGTGCTCGTCGCAGGCGATGACATAGGCGCCCTCCAGGTGCGGGCGCAGGACCTCGGCCTCGGCGGCCTTGCCGGGCTTGCGCGCCTCGACCTCGACGATCTCGACGGGCCCGACGGCCAGGGCGCGGCCGGACGCCGTGGCCCGGGACGCATAGTCCACGGCCAGCTGCGCCTCGACCATGCGGCCGAGCCTTCCGACGGTGAGGAGGGTGATCTTCATCGGGGGCGAGATCCAGGCTCCGGAGCGGCGCGCTTCAGCACCGTCTCCCCGGCGAAGGCCGGGGTCCAGGTGAAACCCGCGAGCCGCTCAGGATGAATCTGGGTCCCGGCCTTCGCCGGGAAGGCGGAAACCTAGTTCGACGCCATCCGGTGCGGCGCGTCGACGGCCCAGATCTTCTCGATGTTGTAGAACGAGCGGACTTCCGGGCGGAACAGGTGGACCACCACGTCGCCGGCGTCGATCAACACCCAGTCGCAGTGCGGCAGGCCTTCGACCCGCGCCTTGCCGAAGCCGCTCTCCTTGAGCGCCCGGATGATGTGGTCGGCCAATGCGCCGACGTGACGGTGCGACCGGCCCGACGCCACGATCAGGCTGTCGGCGACCGAGCTCTTGTCCGTCAGGTCGATGTGGACGATGTCCTGGGCCTTGTCGTCGTCGAGACGCGACAGGATCAGGGTCTCGAGCGCCTTGATACTCAGGTCCAGCTCGGACTCGTTTTTGGTCGAGGTTTCGGTGGAAACCGATCCCTCGTGCGCCGTCGGCGCGGGGTCGCTACGCAGCGGAAATGCTCCTTGATGGGGTTCGCGCAATAGCTCCCATAGCACGGAAGACTCGAAAAGATGAGGGGGTTCGTCATCGGGCGCGATTCGGGACGGATCGGCGACCTATCGGCCACGCCTTAAACCGCCATCATCTCTCGTTCCGCGACCCTTTGACGGGGAAGCGGTCGAGCAGGCGGCGGCACCCAGCTAGGGTCTCGGCCAGGTAGGTTTGATCGATCGAAAACTCGAAGCGATGCGATTGGTTGAGGTGATCAGGCGTCGCATCGATAGTGACATCGATCTGGCCTCGTGTTCCGCAAACGACCCTCGCACCGATCATCGGCTCGGTGCATTCAAGCTCCGCAGATCCCCGCAGATCGCGATGAACCAGCGCCAGTTGCTCGGCGAAAGCTTTGATTTCGTCGGATCTGATCCAAGGGCCGGAAAGCTCGACGCATGACCCCGGCGCATCGACACGCGCATAGATTCTGATCCAGTTGCCGTCCCAATAGTCGTGGCTGGCGTCGAACTCACGCCCGAGGGCCCATACCGAAAGTCCGGCGAGCGTGAGGTCCGGCGACCGGTCCATGTTGATCCTCGCCACCTGCATCACCCCTTGGTCTGCCGCTTCCGCAGGGCCGTCGACGAGGCGTAGTTCAGCGGGCCGGTCAGGTACACCCAGGCCGGGGCGGTGGCGTCGGCCAGGATCGCCGCGGCGCTGGACGGCCGACGGGCCCAGGCGAAGCGGCGGGCGGCGGGCGAGGTGCGGGCCTTCAGCGCCGCCCACGGCCGCGAGATCACCGCCACCGGAACCTCGCGCATGATCTGGGTCCAGCCGCGCCAGCGATGGAAGCTGGCCAGGCTGTCGGCGCCCATCACCCAGACGAACTTGACGCCCGGGAACCGCGCCCGCAGCACCCGCAGCGTGTCGATCGTATATTGCGACCCCAGCCGCGTCTCGGCGTCGGAGACGATCATCCCGCTGCCCCGGGCCCACTGCCGCGCCCCGGCCAGGCGCTCGGCCAGGGGCCGCGTCTCGTGCGCGGCCTTTAGCGGGTTCTGCGGCGAGACCAGCCAGATCACCTTGTCCAGCTCCAGGCGTCGCAAGGCCGTCTCGGCGACGTGGGCGTGGCCCTCGTGCGCCGGGTTGAAGCTGCCGCCGAACAGGCCCACGCGCATGCCCGGCTCCAGGTGGAAGCCCAGGCGCTGCGCGGCGGGTCTGCCAGCTTCAGGGACGAGTCTGGCCGGTCCCGCGAACCACATATTTGAACGTCGTCAGTTGCTCGGCCCCGACCGGGCCGCGGGCATGGAGTTTGTCGGTGGCGATGCCGATCTCGGCCCCGAAGCCGAACTCGCCGCCGTCGGCGAACTGGGTCGAGGCGTTGACCAGCACGATGGCGCTGTCGACCAGGGCCACGAACCGTTCGGCCGCCGCCGCGTCCTCGGTGAGGATCGCGTCGGTGTGGCCCGAGCCGTAGGCGGCGATGTGGGCGGCCGCGCCCTCGACGCCGTCCACGACAGCCACCGAGATCACCGGCGCGAGGTATTCGGTGGTCCAGTCGGCCTCGACGGCGGGGGTCATGCCCGGCGCCACGGCCCTTGAGGCGTCGTCGCCGCGCAGTTCGCAGCCGGCCGCGAGCAGGGCCTCGGCGATCGGCGGCAGCAGCCGCTCGGCCGCCGCCCGGTCGATGAGCAGCGTCTCGGCCGCGCCGCACACCGACACCCGGCGCATCTTGGCGTTCAGCACGATGTCGACCGCCTTCTTGGGATCGGCGGCGGCGTGGACGAACACGTGGTTCAGGCCTTCCAGATGGCCCAGCACCGCCACGCGGGCCTCCGCCTGGACCCGGGCGACCAGGCTCTTGCCGCCCCGGGGGATGATCAGGTCGATCGTGCGGTCCAATCCGCCCAGGATCGCCCCCACCGCGTCGCGGTCCGGCGTGCGGACGATCTGCACCGCCTCGGCCGAGATCCCCGCCGCCTTCAGCCCCTTGGCGATGGCCGCGTGGATGGCGAGGTTCGAGTTGATGCACTCCGACCCGCCGCGCAGGATCACCGCATTGCCCGAGCGCACGCACAGGGCCGCGGCGTCGGCGGTGACGTTGGGCCGGCTCTCGAAGATCATGGCGATCACGCCGATCGGCGTGCGGACCCGGGCTATGTCCAGGCCGTTGGGACGCGTCCAGCGGGCGGTCTCCGCGCCCAATGGGTCCGGTATGGCGGCCACGGCCTCGACGCCGGCGGCCACGCCCTCCAGGCGCTCGGCGTTCAGCATCAGCCGCTCGACCATCGGCGCGGTCAGGCCGCCGGCCCCGGCTTTCTCCAGGTCGCGGGCGTTGGCTTCGAGGATGGCGGGCGCGTCGGCGCGGATGGCGGCGGCCATGGCGTGCAAGGCGGCGGTGCGCTGGGCCGGCGTGGCCACGCGCAGGGCCTGCGCCCCGTGCCGAGCCGCCTGCCCCATCGCCGTCATCGTCGCCTGCAAGCTCATGCCCGCGTCGTCCATCGCTTCATCCGATCCCGGATATGCTCAGAGTGAGGCTTACCTAGGCGCTTTGGGCGGGCGGGGGAATGGGGAAAGGGTGGTGGGGGTGTTAGCGGGGCTGGGAGGCGCACTGTGTCAGGCCGATAAGGAACCCCGCGCAAAGAACATAGCGCAGCGGGTCTCTTGCACTTTTGCCATTGTCCCCCCCCCCCCATCCGCCCCGGATGGGGCCGCGTCTTAAGCCTTGGTGGATCGGAGCTCTGGCGTCTGGTCGTGTCAAGGACCGCCTCTGGCGGCCGCGACGCGCCGTCCTTGACACGGCCAGACGCCAGAGCAGGCTCGCCATCAAGGTTTCAAGGCGCGGCCTCGCCGCTGGCGGAGGACGTCAGGGGTGGTTTCGGATGGGGCGTTCTTTCTGAACCCTCTCTCTTGGAGAGAGGGAGGGGCCCGCCGCCGTAGGCGGTGGGAGGGTGAGAGGTTTCACCCTGTCCGGTTTCACACCGACACCCTGCCGGCACGCCGGTCGACGTTTTACCCCCTCACCCTCCCAAGCTTCGCTTGGGCCCCTCCCTCTCCCTCTGGGAGAGGGCTTCTGCCGTGCGCGCCGGGGCCTTTCGTTCCGTCCCGTCCCCAGCCTATCGTCCCCCACACCACACAGGGGGACCCACATGCCGACACCCGCCCATCTCCGCCGCGCGACCCTCGCGCTGCTCGCCCTCTGCGCCGCCGCCCTGACCACACCCTCGGCCCAGGCGGCCGGCCCGCGCGAGAACGACCTGGCCCTGCCGATCGGCGGCAAGCCGGGGCCGCTGGATGCGATCACCGACGTGGCCGGGGTCGAGGTCGGGCACACCACCCTGATCACCGGCGACGGCAAGCTCGTCCCCGGCAAGGGCCCCGTGCGCACCGGGGTGACGGTGGTCCTGCCGCGCGGCAAGGACGATCCCGACCCGGTGTTCGGGGCCTGGTTCACGCTGAACGGCAACGGCGAGATGACCGGCACCACCTGGCTGCAGGAGGGCGGCTATCTGGAGGGGCCGGTGGCGATCACCAACACCCACAGCGTCGGCGTGGTGCGCGACGCGGTGATCCAGTGGGAGCTGTCGCGCAAGGCGGTGCTGCAGCCCTGGTGGCTGCCGGTGGTGGCCGAGACCTACGACGGCCTGCTCAACGACATCAACGGCTTCCACGTGAAGCCCGAGCATGTGCTGGCCGCCCTGGACGCCGCCAAGGGCGGGTCGGTCCAGGAGGGCTCGGTGGGCGGCGGCACGGGCATGGTCTGCCTACACTTCAAGGGCGGGATCGGCACCGCCTCACGGGTGCTGTCGGTCAAGGAGGGCGGCTATACCGTCGGCGTACTGGTGCAGTGCAATTTCGGCGGGCGCCGGGACCTGCGGATCGCCGGCGTCCCGGTCGGCGAGGCGATCCCCGACCTGACGCCCTGCATCGCCAACGGCGCGCCCCCGTCTGCGGCACAGCCGCGCCTGAAGGCCTGCGACGCGGCGCCGGCGCGCGGCCAGGCGGCGCTGGGCGAGCCCGACGAGGCGCGCGAGCAGGGCTCGATCATCGTGGTCGTGGCCACCGACGCCCCGCTGCTGCCGCACCAGCTGAAGCGGCTGGCCACCCGGGTGGCGCTGGGCGTGGGGCGGCAGGGCGGCTTCGGCGGCAACGGCTCGGGCGACATCTTCATCGCCTTCTCGACGGCCAATCCGGGGACATGGTCGGCAGAGGATACGTCGAGCGTGAAGATGCTGAGCAACGACCGGCTGGACCCGTTGTTCAAGGCCACCGCCCAGGCGACCGAGGCGGCCATCACCAACGCCCTGCTGGCCGGCGAGACGATGACCGGCGCCGACGACGTCCGCGTGTACGCCATGCCCGTCGACCGCATGCTGCAGGCGATGAAGCGGTACGGACGAGAGGCGAAGCCGTAGTGGGCGGGCCCACGCGGGTGCGGTCTCTCCCGATTGCCGCCCGCCCGCTTCCCTGCCACCGTCGCCCCGCCGGACGGTGACCCGGCGCGCCGCGCGAGGGCCGCATGGACTTCATGAAACTGCTGCGGAGCTTCGAGGAGTTCCTGTTCGAGGCGACGTCGTGGCTGGTCTTCTATCCGCTGACCCTGTGGCGGGTGCTGGTTCATCCGCTACGGACCATGGCCTATTCCGACGCCGAGCAGGGCGACGACGAGGAAGGGCGCTACGACGACGCCCTGACGCCGCCGCTGTTCCTGCTGGTCACCGTGGTGCTGATGAACGGCATAGCCATGGCCGCGCACATCCCCGGGCCGGCAGGGGCGGGAAGCCTGCAGCACGCGATCTTCGATTCGCCCCAGAACGCGGCCCTGTTCCGCGCCTTGATCTTCAGCCTGATCCCGCTGATCGCCGCCGTGCTGCTGTTGCGCCGCCAGGGCGTGCGGCTGTCGCGCGAGAGCCTGCGTCCGCCGTTCTACGCCCAGTGCTACCTGGCCGGGCCGACCGCGGTGTTCCTGAACGGCGGCGGGGTGATCTTCCAGCGCCACGACATCCCCGACATCTGGGGCCTGGGGTTGATGACCGCCGGGATGGCCTGGTTCCTGACCGTCCAGACCCGCTGGTTCGCCGGCCGACTGGGCGTCGGGCTGCCCAGGGCGGCGGGACTGGCCGTCTGGGCGCTGGTCCTGGCGCTGGTGGGCCTGGTGGCGATCATCCTCCCCGTGGCCCTGTTCTGAGGCCGATTTACGAAACCAAGCTTCGTAAATCGGGTGACGACGCACGGCGCCTCCGTCTAGGGTCCCGGCCACGTCGGAGGAGGATCCCATGCGTCTTGGACTGGTGCTGGCCGCGATCGCGGCCCTGTCGGCGTCGCCCGCTTTCGCCCAGGACAAGTCCCCCTACGAAGCCGTCGACCCGTTCATCGGCACGGGCGGCGACGGCCATACCTTCCCCGGCGCGGTCGCCCCGTTCGGCATGGTGCAGCTGTCGCCCGACACCGACATCCTGCCGTTCAAGCAGAGCTACGCCCGGGCCGCCGGCTATCGCTACACCGACCCGACCATCCTTGGCTTCTCGCACACCCACTTCTCGGGCTCGGGCCATTCCGACCTCGGCGACGTCCTGCTGGCCCCGGTCAGCGGCGAGGCGAAGCTGGAGCCCGGCGAGGCGGACAAGCCGGGCTCCGGCTACCGCTCGCGTTTCACCCACGACGGCGAGGTCGCCCAGCCTGGCTACTACGCCGTGACCCTGACCGACAGCCAGGTGCGGGCCGAGCTGACCGCCGGCCTGCGCACCGGCCTGCACCGCTACACGTTCCAGAAGGGCGCCCGCGCCCAGGTGCTGCTCGACCTGCGCACCTCGATCTACAACTACCCCGGCAAGGTCAGCTGGTCGCGGATCCGCGTCGCCGAGGACGGCACGATCACCGGCATGCGCGAAACGCGCGGCTGGGCTCCGGGCCGCCAGCTCTATTTCGCCCTGCGCTTCGACCGGCCGCTGGTCGGCAAGGCGCTGTACAACAAGGAAGAAAATGTTCCCTACAAGGGCTTCGCCCAGCCCGGCCGCACCGCCTTCGATCGCGCCCAGATGGAGGGCCGGGCCCTGGTCGGCGTGTTCGATTTCGGAACGATCGACGGGCCGCTGGTCGCCAAGGTCGCCCTCTCGTCGGTCAGCGAGCAGAGCGCCGTCCTGAACCTGTCGAGCGACGAGAAGGGCTTCGACTTCGACGGACTGCGGGCCCGCACCCGGGCCGACTGGGAGAAGGCCCTGGGCGCGGTCGAGATCGCCGCCCCGGCTGAGACGCGGACCAGCGTCTACACCGCGCTTTATCATTCGCTGCTGGCCCCCAGCGTGTTCGGCGACGTCGACGGCCGCTATCGCGGGCCCGACAACGAGGTGCACACCGCCAAGGGCTACACCTTCCACTCGACCTTTTCGCTGTGGGACACCTTCCGCGCCGAGCACCCGCTGCTGACCCTGGTCCAGCCGGAGAAGCGCACCAGCGACATCGTCAATTCCCTGATCGCCTCGCAGCAGGTCAGCCCCTACGGGATCCTGCCGGTCTGGCAGTTCCACGGCCAGGAGACCTGGACGATGATCGGCTATCACGCCGTGCCGGTGATCGCCGACGCCTGGATGAAGGGCCTCCGCGGCTTCGACGAAAAGGCCGCCCTGGACGCCATGGTCAAGAGCGCCACCTACGCCCCCTACGGCGGCCTGGGCGACTATATGAAGCTCGGCTACGTGCCGATCGACAAGGAGCCGGAGGCCGCCTCCAAGACCGTCGAATACGCCTATGACGACTGGACCATCGCCCGGATGGCCAAGGCCATGGGCCGGGCCGACGTGGCCGCGACCTTCGAGAAGCGGGCCGGCAATTGGAGGAACAGCTTCGATACCAAGACCGGCTTCCTGCGGGCCAGGAAGAGCGATGGCGCCTATCGCACGCCGTTCGACCCAACGGCGATCAACTACGGCAGCGACTACACCGAGGGCAATGCCTGGCAATATTCGTGGTTCGCGCCGCAGGATCTGGGCGGCATCGTCCGGCTGCTAGGCGGCGATGCGGCGACCGTGAAGAAGCTGGACGCCATGTTCGACTTCGACAATTCCAAGCTCGACTACTCGCACGCCGAGGACATCGCCGGCCTGATCGGCCAGTACATCCACGGCAACGAGCCCAGCCACCACGTCGCCTACATGTACGACTATGCCGGCGCACCCTGGCGCACCCAGGCCCGGCTGACCCAGATCGTGAAGTCGCAATACAGGCCCACGCCGGACGGCCTGTCGGGCAATGACGACCTGGGCCAGATGTCCGCCTGGCTGGTCTTCACGTCGCTGGGCTTCTATCCGGTCGCGCCGGGCTCGAACGAGTACGTGATCGGCCGGCCGTTCGTGGAAAAGGCGGTGCTGAACCTGGAGGGCGGCAAGCGCTTCACGGTGCGGGCCGTGGGCCTGTCGGACGCCGCGCCCTATGTCGGCGCCGTGACCCTGAACGGCAGGCCGCTGACCCGCAGCTTCGTCCGCGACGCCGAAATCCGCGCGGGCGGCGAGCTGGTCTTCACGATGAGCGCCACGCCGAACAAGGCCTGGGCGACGGGGCCGAAGGACCGGCCCATGTCGATGACGGGCTACGGCCGATAGCCGGCGGGTCGTCAAACCACGACCTCCGAGGTCGTGGTTTCACCGGTGGGGCCATGCCAGGCTGCGCCGTGACCTCGCCGCCTTCCGGAGCCGACATCCCGTGCGACACCTGGCCCTCGCCCTGACCCTGGCCCTCACGGCCGCCTCGCCGGTCTTGGCGGCCTCGGCGGCCGCTCCGGCCGAAAACCTCGACCATGTGCTGCTCTGGGGCTGCGACATCGACCAGGTCTCGGCGATCCTGGCCGTCAAGCTCGGCTTCCAGGTGCGGCCCGGGCGGGATCCGGCCGGGGTGGCCAACCGCTATGTCCGGCTGGCCGACCAGGGCTATGTCGAGCTGCTGGGCATGACCCGGCCCGACCCCGAGCTGGATCCGGGCATGCAGGCCGACTAGGCGTCCCTGCACGGCGGCGCGGGCGCCCGCTCGTTCGGCCTGCGGGCCGACCGGCTCGACCAGGCCCAGGCGGACCTGAAGGCCAAGGGGTTCGCCGTGACGCCGATCTTCACCGCCGCGCCGAACGATCCCGACGGACAGGGGCCGGCCAAGCCGCCGCGCTGGCGGCTGTTCGCCTTTGAGCGCCCGCCGCTGTCGAGCAGCGTCTTCCTGATCGACTACGCGCCGGCCCGGACCGATCCAGCCAGCCTGGACGACGACCGGACGGCCCGCGAGCAGCCCAACGGCGCGCGGGCGCTGTCGGAGATCTGGCTGCTGTCGGCCGACGCCGGCGCCGACAAGGACCGGCTGGCGCAGATGGGATTTTCGGGCGCCGTCCCGGTCCGTCTGCCGCAGGTGGCGGCCAAGGGCTACTGCGTCCCGGTCGGTCCGAACGGGGTCCTGGCGCTGGAGCCCGACGGCGCGGGCGTCGCCGCCGACGCCCTGAAGAGCGGCGGCCCGCAGGTGCTGGGGATCAGTCTGGGCGTGGCCGACGTCGACCGGGCCCGACGGCGGGTCGAGCGCGGCTACGAGCGGTCGCTGACGCCCTATCCCGGCCTGCTGGGTCGCTCGTTCCTGGCCCCGACCGGCCAGGACCTGGGCCTGCTGATCGAGTTCCACGCCCCGACGACCGCGGCGCCCTGCGGCGCGAAAGCCTAAGCGTCCTCGACCGCGAGCCGCGCGCAGACCGCAGCGGTATGATCGTCGGCCGGGAAGGCGCACTCGATCCGCATCTCGTCCAGCGTCACGTCGCGCGGCATGGCGAAGGTGGTGATGGTCTCGAAGAACCGCAGCTCGCCCTCGGGACTGCGGAACCGCATCGTCTGGATCGGCGACGGCGCCCGGTCGACGTCGCGGAAACGCCAGCGCGTCGGCACGTCCGGATAGCGCAGGATCTCATCCAGCAGTTGCTGGGCCCTGCGGTCGTGCGGCGAGACGGCGATCTGGTGATGCAGGTGGCTGATGAAGCCCTCGGCCGCCTCGTGCCAGTTGACGATGACCGGGCGGAAGTCCTCCGGGTCGAACACCTGGTGCAGCAGGTTGGCGTGGCGGCTGGGACGACCCATGGTCAGGCGGTCGATGCGCTGGGTGGCCTGGTTGGTCATCAGCACGTCGAAGTGGCGGTTGATCACGAAGGCCGGGTAGGGCTCCTGCTTGGCCAGGATCAGCGCGATCGCCTTCTGCATCTGCTCCAGGGCGGGCGTGTCGAGCGTGGTCTCCGGATATTTCGGCGCATAGCCCGCGGCGGTCAGCAGGGCGTTGCGCTCGCGCAGCGGCATGGCCAGGGCGTCGGCCAGGCGGGTCAGGATCTCGCGGCTGGCCTGGGCCTTTCCCGTCTCGATGCCGCTGAGATGGCGCGCCGAGACCCCGGCCTCCATGGCCAGGTCCAGCTGGCTGAAGCGCAAGGCCGCCCGCCATTCGCGCAGCAGCCGCCCGATCGGCGGCTGGTCCGGGCCGGAGGGAAAGGCGCGACGCGCGGTGGAAGAGGGGCTCATACGGATCTCTGCGCACGGGGAGATGACCCGCGAGGCCACGACCCCGCGATGCGCAGCCTAGTTGAGAACCTCTAGGCGATCTTCTTACATCGACTTCATCTTCCACGAAGACGAGGTCGACGCCGCGACGAGGCGTCTAGACCCTCAACCCACCGCCAGGTCGTCGGCGTGGATCATCGGGCCTTCGGTGAAGCCTAGCTCGGCCTCGATCGCGTCGGAGCGCAGGCCCGCGATCCGGTGGGCGTCGGCGCTGTCGTAGCGGACCAAGCCGCGGGCCACCTCGCGGCCGGTCTCGTCGCGGACCCGGACGGCGTCACCCTTGTCGAACGGGCCTTCGACGGCGCGAACCCCGGCCGACAACAGGCTCTTGCCGTTGGCCAGGGCGGCGGCGGCCCCGGCGTCGACGGTCAGCCAGCCCTGGGGGGCCAGCGAGCCGGCGATCCAGGCCTTGTAGGCGGCGGCGGGCGAGGCCCCGGCCTCGATCACCGTGGCCAGGGCCCCGTCCTCGATGGCCTGCAGCGGCGCGGGGCGCGAGCCCAGGGTGATCAGGGTGGCGCAGCCGGCGGCCCGGGCGATGCGGGCGGCGGCGATCTTGGTGGCCATGCCGCCGGTGCCGACGCCCGCCGAGGCGTTGGCCCCCTCGGCCATGCCGGCGATCTCCGGGGTGATCTCGCCGACCCGCGCGATGTGGGTCGCCGACGGATCGCGGCGCGGATCGGCGGTGTAGAGGCCATCGATGTCCGACAGCAGCACCAAAAGGTCGGCGCCGACCATCTGGGCCACGCGGGCGGCCAGGCGATCGTTGTCGCCGTAGCGGATCTCCTCGGTCACCACCGTATCGTTCTCGTTGACCACGGGCACGACGTTCAGGGCGATCAGGGTCTCGGCGGTGGCGCGGGCGTTCAGCCAGCGGCGGCGGGTCTCGGTGTCGTCGCGGGTCAGCAGGATCTGGGCGGCCACCACCCCGTGCGGCTCCAGCGCCTCTTCCCAGGCCCGCATCAGCACCGACTGGCCCGCCGCGGCGGCGGCCTGCTTCTCGGGCAAGGTCAGGGACCGGGCGCCGGTCAGGCCGAGCCGGCGTCGACCCAGCGCGACCGCGCCGGACGACACCACCACCACCTGCTGGCCCCGCGCCCGCAGCCGGGCGACGTCGGCGCAGAAGGCGTCCAGCCAGGCGCGGTTGGGCGCGCCCGTCGCTGCGTCGACCAGCAGGGCCGAGCCGACCTTGAAGACGATGCGCCGAGCCCGGGCGAGCGCTCCCCCCGACGCGCTCATTACGGGTTCCAGCCCCCGGGGGTCTCCTCGACGTGGTCTTCGTCGTCCTCGATCTCCTCGACCGCGTCGCCCCGGCGGATGCGCACCTGGGTATAGGCGGCGCGCAGCAGCGCGGTGACGCCCTCGCCCGAGACGCCGGAGACCAGCATCGGCTTGGTCCCGGACACGGCCTCGAGCTCGGCGGCCTTGGCCGCGCGGGTCTCGTCGTCCAGGGCGTCGACCTTGTTCAGGGCCAGGATTTCGGACTTGTCGGCCAGCTCGTCGCCATAGGCTTCCAGTTCGCCGCGGATGGTGGTCCAGGCGCCGGCGATGTCGTCCTGGGTGGCGTCCACCAGGTGGATCAGCACGGCCGAGCGCTCGACATGGCCCAGGAACCGGGTGCCCAGGCCCGCGCCTTCCGACGCGCCCTCGATCAGGCCGGGAATGTCGGCCATCACGAAGCGCTCGCTGGTGGAGAGATCCACCATGCCCAGGTTCGGCGTGAGGGTGGTGAACGGATAGTCGGCGATCTTCGGCTTGGCGGCGCTGGCGGCGGCCAGGAAGGTCGACTTGCCGGCGTTGGGCAGGCCCACCAGGCCGACGTCGGCGATCAGCTTCAGCCGCAGCCAGACCCACAGTTCCTCGCCCTCCTGACCGGGATTGGCGTATTTCGGAGCCTGGTTGACCGGACCCTTGAAGTGCAGATTGCCCCAGCCGCCGTTGCCGCCCTTGGCCAGGCGCAAGGTCATGCCGGGGGTGTCCATGTCGGCGATCAGGGTTTCCTTGTCCTCCTCCAGCACCTGGGTGCCGACGGGGACCTTCAGGATCACGTCGTCGCCGGCCGCGCCGTGGCGGGCGCGACCCATGCCGTGGACGCCCGTCCCGGCCTTGAAGTGTTGCTGGTAGCGATAGTCGATCAGGGTGTTGAGGCCCTCGACCGCCTCGATCCACACGTCGCCGCCGCGTCCGCCATCCCCGCCGTCGGGGCCGCCGTACTCGATATACTTTTCGCGTCGGAACGAGACCGCGCCGCCGCCGCCGTTTCCGGAGCGGACGTAGATTTTGCACTGGTCCAAGAATTTCATGAGCGTCTTTTGTCGCAAGGCGGCCTGTCCGTCGAGCCGAAACCGGCCCAAGGCCAAGCCTGGCGGGCGTTTAGGCGGTCAAAACTGGCCCAGCCAGTGACGCTTTGCCGCGATGAACCCTGTTCGGCATCGTGACGAAATATTAAAACAGATCGTGCGACATTCGGTCCTATGAGGAAACCGATAGGATCTTGCGCTGGGAGGGTTGGGCGTTGACGACGATTTCTGACGCCGAATTTGCGCATGACCTCCAGGATCTGACGCTGCCGACCCTGTGTCGGAAGTACACCCACGAGGCGTCGCTCCACCGGAACATGCTGATGAGCCGGGGCACGGGCCTGGCGCCGGAGTGGCGCGACTTCCGCGCCTTCCTGACCGCCGTCGGGCGTCGCCCGAGCGACGAGCACGACTTCATCCTGCTCAATCGCCACGAACGCACCTACGGGCCCGGACGGGCGCGCTGGATGACGCCGGACGAGCAGGCCGCGCACGAAGAAGAATTCGACCGCCAGCAGGCCACCAAGAGTCGCGAGACGCATCAGCTGATGCATCAGGCCGCGGCGATGAAGCGCGCCCAGGCTCCCAACGCTCCGAACTTCGGCCAATGGACGCCGATGGCCGGCCGCCAGGTCTCCTATACCGACGTGGCCAAGCGCCTGGCGATCCCGATCAACGCCCTCAACAAGACCATGGCCGACGGCCGCTCGGCCGACGAACTGATCAAGCGCTCGGGCTCGGCCCAGGAGCTGATCAATCCGGACCTGCAGTGGCTGCCGCCGGATCCGACCCGCAAGGCCAACTTCTTCGAGGCCTTCCGCATCTGGCACATGCAGGTGCAGCCCCAGTTCGCCCGCGCCGCGACGCCGACGTTCCTGTTCCTCTACATCGCCCTGCCGGTGATGAAGGAATGCCGGGACGAGCTGATGGACCTGAGCTTGTGGAATCCGCTGGGCCAGCGGGCCATGAACGCCCGCGACAGCCATGTCGCGTGGAAGAAGTACTGCGAGTTCATGCCCCGCGCCCAGGTGGCGATGATGGAAATTCCGATCTACGCCACCTATTCGCTGCTCAGCGACCTGGACGCCCTGTGCGAACGGATCATCGTCGCCGAGAAGCGCTTCCGCGAAGGTCCGCAGAAAACCGTCGCGACGCACCGCGCGGCTTGAGTTCGGATTCCCCTCCCAAGAAGGGGAGGGGCCGATCCCAGTCTAGGCCAGCCACACCATCATCCGCGTCGGCACGGGTTCGCCTCTCGCCGTCGACGGCTTGTGCTCGACGACGCCGGTGTAGAGAAAGCCGGCCTTGACCAGCACCTGGCCCGAGGCGGGGTTGTCGGCGAAGTGACCGGCCACGACCAGCTTCTTGCGCCAGTCCTGCCGGGCCCAGGTCAGGGCGCTCTGGACGGCTTCCGTGGCCAGGCCGCGGCCCCAGTAGGGCCGGCCGACCCAATAGCCGATCTCCAGGTGACCGACCGGCGGGGTGAAGAAGCCCAGCACCCCGACCACGCCCTCGTCCTCGAGGTCGATCACGAAGGTGGAGTCCTTGCGCCGGTCCTGGACCTGGCAGCGAGCCACGAAGCCGTCCGCCTCGGCCTGGCTGTAGGGCCACGGCATGCGGGTGGTCATCTTGGCGATCGCATAGTCGCCGCACAGCGCCGCGATCCGCGACGCGTCATCGGTTCGGGGAGCCCGCAGCGTCAGCCGCCGCGTCTCGATGATCGGACTCTTCTCGATCACGCACATCGCGCGCCTCCCGTTCTCGGTCCTTCTAGGTAGGGACCGTGACGCTCGGATTTCAGGCCTGAGGTCCTTTTGCGGCCGATAAATTCCAGAGCGCGGACAAAACAAAAGCGGGGAGCCCGGCGTTCCGGACTCCCCGCTTAGGTTCGTCTGTCCGGATCGTCTTTCTTGAGGAAAGCGCGACCCGGTCTCTACGAGGTTCGCGCTATTCGGCGGCTTGGGCCGGAGCGGTTACGTTCACGTAGGTGCGGTCGTTGCGCTTGGTGACAAAGGCCACCGCGCCCTCGATGAGGGCGAACAGCGTATGGTCCTTGCCCATGCCGACGCCCGAGCCCGGATAGAACTTGGTGCCGCGTTGGCGGATGATGATGTTGCCGGCGGCGACCTTCTGGCCACCGAACTTCTTCACGCCGAGACGACGGCCAGCCGAGTCGCGACCGTTGCTGGACGAACCACCAGATTTCTTGTGAGCCATTGTGCTCTCCTGATCCTTAGAGGCGCAGCCGCTTAGGCTTCGCCGTCTTCCTTGGCGGCGGCCTTCTTAGGCGCTGCCTTCTTCTTGGGGGCGGCGGTCGGCTCGGCGTGCTCGACGACGGCGGCTTCCACCGTCGGCGAGGACTTCGAGGCCTTCTTGGCGACGGTCTGAACTTCGACCTTGGCCGGGATGACGGCCGGCACGGCGGCGTCGCCGAGGCCGCGGGCGCGGGCGTTCAGGATCACCTTGGGGGTCAGGTCGATGACGCCGTCCCACTTGGTTTCCTTGCCGCCGCCGGCGACCGAGGTCACGCGGACGACCGACTCGGTCTGGCGATGGCCGCGGGTGCGGCGATAGCCCTGACGGCGGATCTTCTTGAAGATCTTGACCTTCTCGCCCTTGCGGGTTTCGAGCAGGGCGCCGGTCACGACAGCCCCTTCCACGAGGGGGGCGCCGACCGTCACGGCCTCGCCTTCGCCAAGCATCAGGACTTCGCCGAAAGCGACTTCCGCGCCCGGTTCACCGTCGAGCTTTTCGACAACCAGCAGATCGCCGGCTTGGACCCGGTACTGCTTGCCGCCGGTTTTGATCACCGCGTACATAGGTTAGCGCCTTAAGAAACGTGCGTTCGCAAAATAGGGAACGCCCGCGAGGAAACCCAGCGGGCGAGGGGGCGGACTTATACAGGCCAAGCCCGTTGAGTCAACGGCCGGATGCGGCTTTCCGGCCACCTTCGCGAGTCATATCGGGGCTGGCGTGTTACAATATAACAATCTAAAGGTCGGGACGTGAACACGACCTTCTTCGCCTCCGTCGCCGCCACCGGTTTCGCCGTGGCCTTCCTGCACGCGGCCCTGCCGACGCACTGGCTGCCCTTCGTGCTGGTCGGCCGGGCGCAGAAGTGGACGACCGGCCGGACCCTGGCCGTCACCCTGCTGGCCGGCCTGGGCCATGTGGGCCTGACCATCCTGCTGGGGCTGGCGGTGGTCGCCGCCGGGCTGGCGGCCCAGCCGCATCTCGGCGGCTATTTCCACTGGATCGTTGGCGGGCTGATGGCGACGATCGGGGTCTTCTATCTGGTGCGGGGCCGTCACAAGCACGCGACGATGGACGGGACGCGCAAGTTCGCCTCGGACAGGGCGGCGATCACCGCCCTGGTGGTGCTGCTGACCCTGTCGCCGTGCGAGGCCTTCCTTCCTTATTATCTGGCGGGCATGGAGCATGGCGTGGCCGGCTTCCTGACGCTCAGCGCCGTGCTGCTGACCGCGACCTCGGCGGGCATGCTGGTCTTCACGGGACTCAGCCTGGCCGGCTTCAATCGCCTGGGCCTGGACCGGCTGGAGCAGTACGAGGAACTGATCCTCGGCGGCGCCCTGATCCTGATCGGCGCCGCGGTGGCGTTCCTAAAGACCTGAAGCCCGCAATTTCGCTCATCCCAGCCTTCGCCGGATGAGCGGATCTAAAGACGACGCCCGCTTCCCCCGACGCCCCATCGCTCCTAAATAGCGCCCATGACCAACACCGCTCCCGCCCAAACCGGCAAGATCCCCGTCACCGTGCTGACCGGCTATCTCGGCGCCGGCAAGACCACCCTGCTCAATCGCATCCTCACCGAGGAGCACGGCAAGCGCTACGCCGTGATCGTCAACGAGTTCGGCGAGGTCGGCATCGACAACGACTTGGTGGTCGGCGCCGACGAGGAAGTGTTCGAGATGAACAACGGCTGCGTCTGCTGCACGGTGCGCGGCGACCTGATCCGCGTTCTCCAGGGCCTGATGAAAAGGAAGGGCGGCTTCGACGCCATCGTGGTCGAGACCACCGGCCTGGCCGATCCGGGCCCGGTCGCCCAGACCTTCTTCGTCGACGACGACGTCAAGGCCCGCACCTATCTGGACTCGGTCACGGCCGTGGTCGACGCCAAGCACATCCTGCTGCGCCTCGGCGACAGCAAGGAAGCGGTCGAGCAGATCGCCTTCGCCGACCAGATCGTGCTGAACAAGACCGACTTGGTTTCCGAGGACGACCTGCGCCACGTCGAAGCCCGCATCAAGCGGATCAATCCGCTGGCCCCGATCCACCGCGCCCAGCGCTCGAACGTCCCGCTGGACGCCATCATCGGCAAGCACAGCTTCGACCTGGAGCGCATCACCGAGCTGGAGCCGGAGTTCCTGAACCCGGCCCATGGCGAGGCTGGTCACGTGCACGACGAGCACTGCGGGCATGATCACGGTCATGGCCATCACCACGATCACGACCACGACCACGTGCACGACGAACACTGCGGCCACGATCACGGTCACGGCCACAAGAGCGATATCCACGACGACGGCGTGAAGGGCGTCTCCCTGACCCTGAACAGGCCTGTCGACGGCCAGAAGATCACCGCCTGGCTCAACGACCTGCTGGCCCGCCGGGGTCCCGACATCCTGCGCGCCAAGGGCATCATCGACGTGAAGGGCGAAGAGCGCCGCCTGGTGTTCCAGGCCGTGCACATGATCCTGGAAGGCGACTTCCAGCGGCCGTGGACCGACAAGGACAACCGCTACAGCCGCATGGTGTTCATCGGCCGAGACCTGGACGAAGCCGAGCTGAAGGCCGGGTTCGAGGCGACGGCGGCCTAGGGATCCCACCGCCCGCCCCCACTTGACCGTGGGGGTGGGCGTTCGCACGCCGAGCAAACAAAAAGCCCCGGAACTCGCGTTCCGGGGCTTTGCATTTTTGGCTGTCTTCGAAGGATCCTAGTGGATGTCTTCGTTGATCAGGCCGACCTTGTACCAGCCGCCGGTCTGCAGGGCGTTCAGCACGCCCATGAAGTCGGCATAGGTCACGTCGGCGTCGGCGCGGACCATGACGCGCTGATCGTCCTTCGGACCGTTCTGGCCTTCGGCGGTGAAGGCCGATTCCAGGTCGAACTGCATGTTGTCGAGGCTGGTCTGCTTTTCAGCGATGTACAGCGCGCCCGACTTCTGGATCGAGATGAAGATCGGCTTCTTCGGCGGCGGCGCGTTCGGCGGCGGCGGAACCGCCGGCGGCAGGTCCACCTTGATCGCCACGGTCGCCATCGGCACGGCGACCATGAAGATGATCAGCAGCACGAGCAGAATGTCGACGAAGGGCGTGACGTTGATTTCGGAGTTCTGGCCGAGCGAATAACGACCGCCCCCACCGCCAGCAAGTTTAGCCGCCATAGCCTGACTGTCTCCCAAGGGCCGCCTCTGTGGCGGTCCCGAAAATGTTAGATGGCCACGTCTGGCTCAGACGGGCGCGGAAGTAAAGCCCGAGGAGGCGGCGAGATGGCAACCCTTTTTGTGACTCTTTTTGAGCGAACGCCGTTCAGATGGGCTTCGGCGGCGCTTGGGATCGCCGCGCGTGCGACTAGGCGCCCGCCCTGGGGCGCGGTATGGCGCGCGGATGATCTATTCCTTCGACGCCTATGTCACCGCCGCCCTGTTCGACCGAGCCGGCCGAGCCGCCTTCGCCCTCGGCGACGGCACGGTGCGATTCGAGGCCGCCCTTGAAAACGGCGAGGGCGGCTTCGTCACCGTGGAAGCCCACCAGGGCGCCGTGCTGGCCGCCGCGGTCCACCCGTCGGGCCGAGGAATCGTCACCGGCGGCGACGATGGCCGGGTGGTCTGGAGCCGGGTCGAAGGCGACGAGGTCGCCGCCACCTTGATCGCCGAGGTCAAGGGCCGCTGGATCGAGCACGTGGCCGCCAGCGCCGCCTCGGGCCTGATCGCCTTCACCGCCGGCAAGGAGGCCCACGTCCGGGACGCGGCCGATCCGAAGTTTCTGCGCGTCTTCCCCCACGACAAGACGGTGTCGGGCCTGGCCTTCGATCCGAAAGGCCGTCGTCTGGCCACCGCCGGCTACGGCGGCGTCTCGCTGTGGTGGGCCAAGATCGAGGGTCAGAAGCCGCAGGTGATGAAGTGGGCGGGCAGCCACATCGCCGCGATGTTCAGCCCCGACGGCAAGTTCCTGGTCTCGTCGATGCAGGAAAGCCAGCTGCACGGCTGGCGGCTGGCCGACGGCAAGGACATGCGGATGGGCGGCTATCCGGCCAAGATCAAGAGCCTGGCCTTCTTCGACAAGGGAAACCTGATGGTCACCGCCGGCGCCAACGGGGCGGTGGTCTGGCCGTTCGCGGGCGCCAACGGGCCGATGGGCAAGGAAGCCGCCGAGATCGGCTTCTCGCGCGATTCGATGGTGGTGCAGGTGGCCGGCGTCGAGGCCCTGCCGGTGGCGATCGCCGGCCAGGACAACGGCAAGGTCTGGGCCGCTCACATGCGCTCGGGCCGCATCGAGACCCTGAAGGCCGAGAAGGGCGCGGCGATCAGCGCCCTGTCGGTCTCGGCGGACGGTTCGCGGCTGGCCTGGGGCGACGAGGACGGCGAAGCGGGCGTCATCGCGATTCCGGCGATGGAGACGCGATTCTAGGCGGGCCGCGCACGACGGGCCCAACCGACGAGCTTGTGGCCCGACCGCCTAGCCTTCGAATCCCCGCATCTTCGCCCATTCATCGAAGGGCGCGCGGCTCGACCGCCAGCTGTTCACGGCCGCCGTTTCGTCGCGATAGCCCAGGGCCATGCCGCAGAACAGCATGTGGTCGGCCGGCAGGTCCAGGAACGTCGCCGTCAGCTTGCCATAGACCGACCAGAACTCCTGGGCGCAGGTGTCCAAACCTTTTTCGACGGCCAGCAGCATCAGGGTCTGCATGTACATGCCGATGTCCGACCATTGCGGCGGGCCGCAGTCGCGGTGCACCGAGAAGAACAGGGCGACCGGCGCGCCGAAGAACTCGGCGTTCTGGGCGAACTGCCGCAGACGGCCTAGCTTGTCCTCGCGCGGGATGTTCAGCGCCCCATAGAGGTCTTCGCCCACCTGATAGCGGCGGCTGCGCAGCGGCTCCCACAGGTTGGGCGGATAGACGTGGTATTCCGGCTCGTCGCGATCCATCAGCCGGACAGCGACCTGGGCCTTGAAGTCCTTCAGCGGCTCGCCGCTGAGCGCGTGCACCATCCAAGGCTGGAGATTCCCGCCGGACGGCGCCCGGGCCGCGGCTTCGAGCAGCTGGCGGACCACCGAGCCGGGCACGGCGTCGGGCTTGAAGGCCCGGACGGACATCCGGCGCTCCACGGCTTGCGACACGGTCTGGAACTGGCTCATCAAGGCCTCGCTAACGGATCGGCCGCTAAGGCCGCGACAGACGCTCGAGGCTTGGCTAGCATCCGGCCCCAGCGTCAAGGCAAGAGCGTTTGGCTGGCGACGAGAGGGTGGGGCGATCCGTGCGGGTTCTGTTGCGTAACATCTTCCTGGCGCTGTTCATCGTGCTGGTCGCCGGACCGGTGCTGGCGGTGATCGTCTATCGCTTCGTGCCGCCGCCGGCCACGCCGCTGATGGTCATCCGCTTGGCGGAGGGCAAGGGCTGGAACCACCATTGGCGGCCGATCGACGAGGTGTCTCCGGCCCTGCCGCGCGCCCTGATCGCCGCCGAGGACGCCCGGTTCTGCGATCACCACGGCTTCGACTTCGACGCCCTGCAGAAGGCCTACGAGAACAACGGCAAGGGCGGGAAGATCCGCGGCGGATCGACCATCAGCCAGCAGACCGCCAAGAACGTCTTCCTGTGGCCGGGCCGTTCCTATGTCCGCAAGGGGCTGGAGGCCTATTTCACGGTGCTGATCGAGGCCGTCTGGGGCAAGAAGCGGATCATGGAGGTCTATCTGAACTCCATCGAATACGGCCCCGGCCTCTATGGGGCGGAGGCCGCCTCGCGGACCTATTTCAAGGTCGGGGCCGACCGGCTGACCCCGCAGCAGGCGTCGCGGCTGGCGGCCATCCTGCCCAGCCCGCTGAAGTGGAAGGCGGTCAATCCGGGCCGCTACGTCAAGAAGCGTTCCAGCCGGATCGGCAAGGCCTCGGGCGCGGTGCGCCGCGACGGCCTGGCGGCCTGCTTGGCCTAGGAGGTTCCTGATGATCGCCCCCGGACCGACGCTGGAGACCGAACGGCTGATCCTGCGCCCGCCGGCCGCCGAGGACCTCGACGGCTGGGCCGAGCTGATGGCCGACCCAGACGCCGCGCGCTTCATCGGCGGGGCGATGTCCCGCGCCCAGACCTGGCGGATGATGGCGACCATGGCCGGGTCCTGGGCGCTGAACGGCTTTGGCATGTTTTCGCTGATCGAGAAGGAGACCGGCCGCTGGGTCGGGCGGGTCGGCCCCTGGCGGCCGGAAGGCTGGCCCGGAACCGAGGTCGGCTGGAGCCTGCATCCGCGCGCGACCGGCAAGGGCTATGCGGTGGAGGCCGCCGCGGCGACCATGGACTGGACGGTCGATCACCTGGGCTGGACGCGACTGGTCCACTGCATCGATCCGGCCAATACCGGCTCGATCAAGGTGGCGCAGCGGATCGGCTCGCGTTTCCTGGAGGTGGGCCGGCTGCCCGAGCCCTATCACGAGGTCGACGTCCATCTGTGGGGCCAGACGGCCGAGGACTGGAGGGCGAGACGGTCGGGCGGTTGACGACGGGATGGAGCGTGCGGCCTACGCCTCGAGCGGTCGCGCATAGGCCGCCCGGGCCCGGCCGGAACGTACGAACACCCGGGTGATCCGCTCGTCGATCGTGCGGATGCGGGTGGCGAAGTCGTCGGCCGCGTCCTCGATTTCACCGGCGGTCAGGGCGTCCTGGAAGTCGAGGGTGACGCCCAGCAGGATCTCCTGCGGTCCCAGGTGCATGCTCAGAACCTCGGCCACCGTCTCGACGCGCGGATCGGCGGCCAGCATGTCGCGCACGGCCTCGACGATGGCCGGCGAGGCCGACTCGCCGGTCAGCAGGCTGCGGGTCTCGTTGGCCAGGAAGATCGCCACCAGCACCAGCAGCACGCCGATGGCCACCGAGGCCGCGCCGTCGGCCCAGGGCACGCCGAACACGGCCGAACCGGCCACGCCCAGGGCGGCGATCGCCAGGCCGGCCAGGGCCGCGCCGTCCTCCAGCAGCACGGCGAAGATCGACGGATCCTTGCTGCGGCGGATGGCGCGAAAGAACGGCGCGCCCTTGCGCAGCACGCTGAACTCCTTCCAGGCGACCAGGAACGAGCCGCCTTCGAACAGCACGGCCAGGCCGATGACCAGGAAGTTGATCCAGGCGCGGCCGATCGGTTCCGGCCGCAGGATCTTCACGACGCCCTCGTAGATCGAGAAGGCGCCGCCCAGAGCGAAGATCAGCAGGGCCACGACGAAGGCCCAGAAATACACCTCCATGCCATAGCCGAACGGATGGGTCTGGCTGGGCGGCTTGCGCGCTCGCGCCAGGCCCAGCAGCAGCAAGCCCTGGTTGCCGGTGTCGACGGTGGAGTGGATGGCCTCGGTCAGCATGGCCGAAGAGCCGGTCAGGACGAAGGCGACGAACTTGGTCGCCGCGATGGCCAGGTTGCCGGCCAGGGCCGCGTAGACGACGATGTTCGAGCTGTTGTGGGTTCCCGTCGCGGCCATGGGCCCCGAACGCGCCTGGAGACAACCCCGTTCCGGCGGCGCGCTTTTGCGTCGCCGATCGACGTCAGACGCGGTTGTAGGGATAGCGGTCGCGGATCATCCTCTGGAAGAACCGCCCCTTGGACGGCGCGCGCTCGAAGGCCTCGGTGACCCGGGGCGGCACGCCGACATAGACGTATTCGTCGCCGTCATGGAACGTCACGAACAGCTTGCCGTGCTCGGGCTCGTAATCGATTCGGCGGATCGCCGTGGAGTCGACACGCATGGCTGAAAGCCTCCGCATGAGGATCGGTTCTGACAGAAAAGCGCGTGGCCGCCCGGGCCGGTTCCCAGGTTTTCCAGGCGCCTGTTTTGGGTGCAATCTGGCGCGAATTGAGTTGTAGTCACGGCTGGCAAGGCTCCGCTCCGCGGAAGCCGGGGGGAAGAAACGCACATGCAACCGCATTCCTGGGTCGCCATCGTCACCATCGTCGCGCTGCTGGTCTATGTCTGGATGGCGCTTCGGGTCACCTGGGCCCGCAGCAAGTGCGGGATCTCCCCGCCGACCATGACGGGCGACCCGATCATGGAGCGCCATATCCGCGTGCAGGCCAACACGCTCGAATGGCTGCCGCTGTTCCTGCCGGCGCTGTGGCTGTTCGCGCTCTATTGGAGCGACCGGGCCGCGGCGATCCTGGGCGTGGTCTGGATCCTCGGACGCATTGTCTACGCCTTGGGCTATGTCGCCGATCCGCGCAAGCGCGAGGCGGGGTTCATCATCCAGGCCTTGGCGACCGGGATCTTGATGTTCGGGGCCCTGGGGCGGGTCATCTGGGTGCTGGTGAGCGTCGGCGGCTAGGCGAGGCCTGGGCTGACGGACGCAGCTTGGCTATAGCCGGACCATGACCCTGCCTGTCGATCCCGCCCGCTACAGCGCCTTCCTGGTGACGATGTTCGTCATGGCCATCACGCCGGGCCCCGCCAACCTGTTCGCCATCGCCACCGGCATGCAGAAGGGCAAGGGCGCGGCCTTGGCGGGGGTGGCCGGCATGAACACCGCCACCCTGGTCTGGTTCGCCTGCTCGGCCCTGGGGCTCGGCGCCCTGATCATCGCCTTCCCGAAAGCCTTCCACGTGCTGGCCTGGGCCGGGGCGGCCTATCTGGTCTGGCTGGGGCTCAAGTCGCTGTGGTCGGGCCTCAAGGACCGTGGCGGCGAGGGGGACGGCGCCCACCGCACGTTCCGCATGGGCCGTTCGGCCTTCCGCGACGGCTTCGCCGTCCAGATCGCCAATCCCAAGATCCTGCTGTTCTTCACCGCCGTCCTGCCGCCGTTCATCGACATCCGTCGGCCGCTGGCCCCTCAACTCCTGATGTTCGCCGCCGCCACCATCGGCATGGATCTGATCAGCATGAGCAGCTATGGCCTGGGCGGGGCGGCGCTGTCCTCGCGGATGAACGAACCGGGCTTTCGCAAGGGCTTTGCGATCGTCGTCGGCGTGCTGCTGATCACCGCCGCCGCACTGATCGTCTCGCGCGGTTGATCACAAGGTTGAAACGCAATGGCCTTGGCGAAACCACAAAGCTGCGCCATGCATTCATACTAACGGGACGAAACGAGTCTTTTCGCCGAGATTCCTAGTGAAGGAATGCGCCATGACTATCCGCAAGACCATCGCCGGCAAGGCCGGGCTGGTCGCCGCCATGGCGCTCGCCGCCCTGCTGACGGCCTGCGCCACCGCAACCCCCTACCAACCGAACGTCGCCGGTCAGAAAGCCGCCGGCGGGTTCTCTGAACGACGGCTTGAGAGCGACCGCTTTCAGGTCAATTTCGCCGGCAACAGCGTGACGTCGCGTGAAACGGTGGAGCGTTACCTGCTCTACCGCGCCGCCGAGGTCACCGTGCAGGCGGGCTACGACTGGTTCGAGACCGCCGACCGCCGCACCGATCGCGAAGCCCGGGCGGTGATCGACAACTACGGCTACGGCTACGGCGGCTTTGGCGGCTACGGCTATCCGTACGGCTACTGGCGTCCGGCCTGGCGCGGCTATTACGGCGGCTACGGCGGCTGGGGTCCTTGGGGCGACCCCTTCTGGGGCGGCTCCACCGAGGTCCGCACGATCGAGAAGTTCCAGGCCAGCGCCGAGATCCTGCTGCACAAGGGTCCCAAGCCCAAGGGAGACCCGCGCGCCTACGACGCTCGCGAGATCATCACCAATCTCGGCCCGAGCATCATGCGTCCGGTCGCTTCGGCCCGCTGACCTGGCCGAACTCCACGATCTTGGGCCTCCCCTCGCGGGGAGGCCCTTTTCGTTTAGCGCGGCGCCATGCGGATGCCGCCGTCCAGACGCACGTCCTCGCCGTTGAAATAGCCGCAGGTGATCATGGTCAGCGCCAACTGGGCGTATTCCTCGGGATTGCCCAGGCGCTTGGGAAACGGCACCGAGGCGGCCAGGGCGGCCTTCACGTTCTCCGGCGCGCCATTCATCAGCGGGGTGTTGAAGATGCCCGGCAGGATGGTGTTGACGCGGATGCCATCGTTCATCAGGTCGCGGGCGATCGGCAGGGTCATGCCGATGACGCCGCCCTTCGACGCCGAATAGGCGGCCTGGCCGACCTGGCCGTCCTCGCCCGCCACGCTGGCGGTGTTGACGATCGCGCCCCGCTCGCCGTCCTGCAGCGGCTCCAGGTCCAGCATGCCCTTGGCCGACTTGGCGATGCAGCGGAACGTGCCGACCAGGTTGATCTGGATGATCATGTTGAAGGCGTCGAGCGGGAAGTGCTTGGCCTCGCCGGTCGCCTTGTCCCGGCTCGCGGTCTTGATGGCGTTGCCGGTGCCGGCGCAGTTGACCAGGATCCGCTCCTGGCCGTGGGCGGCGCGGGCCTTCTCGAATCCGGCGTCGACCTCGGCGTCCGAGGTGACGTTGACCTTGCAGAACACCCCGCCGAGTTCCTTGGCGACCTGCTCGCCCTTGGCCTCGTTCATGTCGAAGATCGCGACCTTGACGCCTTGGGCGGCCAGGGCGCGGGCGGTGGCCTCGCCGAGGCCCGAAGCGCCTCCGGTGACGACGGCGGCGACGGTGCTGTCGAGTTTCATGGACGTTTCCTCACGGCTTGCGTTTAAGTGGACCTTGAGGAGCGGTTTAACCCGATGAGCGCCGACGCCAAACCATCCCCCGACGTCAATCCCGGCTTCAAGCCGGACGATGTGCTGGATCCGAAGAAGGCGCTTGTGCCGGCCACGGTGCGGGTCAACGAGCAGCGGGTGACGCGCGGCTTCTGGCCCAAGATCCGCAAGGTCGCCTCGAAGGTCCCGTTCGCCGCCGACGCCCTGTCGCTGTGGTGGTGCGCCAAGGACCCGACCACCCCGACCGCCGCCAAGGGCATGATGTTCGCGGCCCTGGCCTATTTCGTGCTGCCGACCGACGCCATTCCCGATGTGCTGCCGGCCATCGGCTTCACCGACGACGCCGCTGTCATCGCCGCCCTGATCGCCATCGTCGGCAAGAACCTGAAGACCAGCCACAAGGACCAGGCCAAGGCCTTCCTGGCCAAGCTGGGCGCGGATGACTGACGGCTGAGGATGGGGCTGCGGCCATGATCTTGTTCGAGACCCGCCCGATCACCGTGTCGATCGCTCGCCCGGCCGCCGAGGTCTACGCCTTCGCTCATCGACCCGAGAGCTTTCCGCAATGGGCCGCCGGCCTCGGCGCGGGCCTCACGCGCGACGGCGAGCGCTGGATCGCCCATGGCCCGGACGGCGACGTCCATGTGCGGTTCTCGCCGCGGAATCCCTATGGCGTGCTCGACCACTGGGTGACCCTGCCGGACGGAACCGAGCTGTCGATCCCGTTGCGCGTCGTGGCCAACGGAGACGGGGCCGAGGTGACCCTGACCCTGTTCCGCGCCCCAGGGATGGACGACGCGACCTTCGCGCGCGACCAGGGCATGGTCGCCAAGGACCTGGCGACGTTGAAGGCGCTTTTGGAGCGATGATCACCCTGCGCGCGCCCCGACCGGGCGACTTCGGCTGGATCGTCCAGCGGCACGGTCTGCTCTACGCCCAGGAGCAGGGCTGGGATGCGCGGTTCGAGGGCTTGGTGGCCGGCGTGGTCGCCGACTACATCAAGACCTTCGACCCGGCCCGCGAGGCCTGCTGGATCGCCGAGCACGAGGGCCGACCCGTTGGCTCGATCATGCTGGCCCGCGAGAGCGACACGGTCGGCCGCCTGCGCCTGCTGCTGGTCGAGCCTTCGGCGCGGGGACTGGGCGTGGGCGACAAGCTGGTGGCCGAATGCGTGGGGTTCGCGCGGATGGCGGGTTACGCCGAGGTCGTGCTCTGGACCCAGGCCAACCTGCTGCCGGCTCGGCGCCTTTATGGACGCGCCGGTTTCGTGCTGGAGGAAAGCTGGCCCTATGACGGGATCGGCGAGGGCCTGATCTCCGAAACCTGGCGGCTGAGGTTCTAGGCGCGAACTATCTCCGGCGCCGCTTGCGCCCTTTCCAAGCGCCCAGACGTTGCTGTTGCCACGCGGGGCTGGGCGTCATCCCCGTCGCATCAAGGAAAATCAGGCGATGGCCGATCAGGGCAGCTTCACGACCGACGTCGGCAACGGCGGCGAGACCCACCAGCATGTGCCGGAGAAGGGGCCTCACGACGCCGAGGGCCATCTGACCACCAACCAGGGCATCCGGGTCTCCGACAACCAGAACCAGCTGAAGTCCGGCGAGCGGGGGCCGGTGCTGCTGGAGGATTTCGTCCTTCGCGAAAAGATCTTCCATTTCGACCACGAGCGGATCCCCGAGCGGATCGTCCACGCCCGGGGTTCGGCCGCCCACGGCTTCTTCGAGCTCTACGAGTCGCTGTCGGACCTGACCAAGGCCGACATCTTCCAGCGGGCCGGCGAGAAGACCCCGGTCTTCACGCGGTTCTCGACCGTGGCCGGCGGGGCGGGCAGCGTCGACACCCCCCGCGACGTGCGCGGCTTCGCGGTCAAGTTCTACACCAAGGAGGGCAACTGGGACCTCGTCGGCAACAACATCCCGGTGTTCTTCATCCAGGACGCCATCAAGTTCCCCGACCTGGTCCACTCCGTGAAGATGGAGGCCGATCGCGGCTATCCCCAGGCGGCCAGCGCCCATGACACCTTCTGGGACTTCATCAGCCTGATGCCCGAGAGCACCCACATGATTATGTGGGCGATGAGCGACCGGACCATCCCGCGCTCGCTGCGCACGATGGAAGGCTTCGGCGTCCACACCTTCCGGTTCGTCAACGCGGCGGGCAAGTCGACCTTCGTCAAGTTCCACTGGAAGCCCAAGCAGGGCGTGGCCTCGACGATCTGGGACGAGGCGGTGAAGATCGCCGGCGCCGACCCGGACTTCCAGCGCCGAGATCTCTTCGAAGCCATCCAGCGCGGCGACTTCCCCGAATGGGAGCTGGGCCTGCAGACCTTCGACCAGGCCTTCGCCGACAGCCTGCCCTTCGACGTGCTGGATCCGACCAAGATCATCCCGGAAGAAGTGCTCCCGGTACGGATCGTCGGTCGCATGGTGCTGGATCGCTGGCCCGACAACTTCTTCGCCGAGACCGAGCAGGTGGCCTATTGCCCGGCCAACATCGTACCGGGCGTCGACTTCACCAACGATCCGCTGCTGCAAGGCCGGCTTTTCAGCTACCTGGACACCCAGAAGAGCCGGCTGGGCACGGCCAACTTCCACCAGATCCCGATCAATGCGCCCAAGTGCCCGGTGATGAACTTCCAGCGCGACGGCCAGATGCAGATGACCGTCCCCAAGGGGCGCGCCAACTACGAACCCAACAGCCTGGCCGAGACGGCGGGCGAGGTGACCGGGCCGCGCGAGTGCCCGATGACCGGCTTCAAGACCTTCCAGACGGCGGATGGCGCGAACGAGCAGGGCGACAAGCTGCGGATCCGGCCCGAGAGCTTCGCCGACCACTACAGCCAGGCGCGATTGTTCTTCCGCTCGCTGGACCCGGCCGAGCAGGCCCACCTGGCCTCGGCCCTGGTGTTCGAGCTGTCGAAGGTCGGTATCGAGGCGGTGCGCACGCGGATGATGGCCAATCTGGTCAATGTCGATCCGGACCTGGCCAAGCGGGTCGGGGCGGGCCTGAACATGCCCGTGCCCAAGGCCTCGAAGGCCGCCGCGCCGGTGCAGGACCTGGAGCCGTCCGCGGCTCTGCGCATCGTCAACGGCCCCCGCGCGCCCAAGGACATCAAGGGTCACGTGATCGGCGTGCTGGTGGCTGACGGCTCCGACGCCGCGGCGGTCGACGCGTTGAAGACGGCGATCAGCAAGGCTGGGGCGGTCGCTAAGGTCATCGCGCCCAAGATCGGCGGGGCCAAGGGCGCGGACGGCACGCTGATCCCGGCCGACGGCCAGTTGGCCGGAACGCCGTCGGTGACGGTGGACGCGATCGCTCTTGTGCTGTCCGACACCGGCTGCGCGGCGCTGCTGAAGGAAGCGGCGGCGGTTCAGTTCGTGATGGACGCCTTCGGGCACCTGAAGGCCATCGGGGCGACCGACGCGGCCAAGCCGTTGCTGGACAAGGCGGGCGTCGAACCGGACGAGGGCGTGGTCGGGCTCGGCGCCGACTTCATCGCGGCGGCGGCCAAGCGTTTCTGGGATCGCGAGCCGAAGGTGCGGATGCTGGCGTAACGGGGCCAAGCGCCCCCTCCGTCACGATGCTGCGCATCGCGCCACCTCCCCCGCTATGCGGGTGAGGAGGATGCGGCTCTGTTCTCCTCCCCCGTGAAACGGGGGAGGTGGCGGCGAAGCCGACGGAGGGGGCGTCCTCAGCCCGCCGTCAAATGCCCCCGCCACGCCTCCCGCAGCACCTTCTTGTCGATCTTGCCTGTCGCCGTCAGCGGCACGGGCGCGAACACCACGTCGTCGGGCGTCCACCACTTGACGATCCGGGACGCCAGATAGTCCAGCACCTGCGCCTTGCCGACCGACGCCCCGTCGTGCGCCTCGATCACCAGCAGCGGCCGCTCCTCCCACTTGGGGTGCGGCACGCCGATCACGGCGGCGATCTTCACGCCTGGACAGCCGGCGGCGATGTTCTCCAGGTCGATCGAACTGATCCACTCGCCGCCCGACTTGATGACGTCCTTCTGGCGGTCGGTGATGCGCATGAAGCCGTGGTCGTCGAGGGTGGCGATGTCGCCGGTGTCGAACCAGCCGTCGTCCTGGGCGGCGTCCGCGTCCTGGCGGTAGTAGCGACGCACCACCCACGGGCCGCGCACCTTGAGGGCGCCCGAGGTTTCGCCGTCGCGCGGAGCCTCCGTCCCGTCCTCGGCCTCGACCCGCAGCTCGACGCCGAACTGCAGCCGGCCCTGGCGGGTCCAGATGGCCTCGTTCATCGCCGCTTCGCCCAGGGCCGCCAGCGAGGGGGTGGGGGTGGCGACCACGCCGATCGGGCAGGTCTCGGTCATGCCCCAGATCTGCAGCACGTCGACGCCGTACCTGGTCTTGAAGGTCTCGGCCATGGCGCGCGGCACGGCGCTGCCGCCGATCACGACGCGCTTGAGCGTTTCCGGGCGCTGGCCGGTCTGTTCCAGCCAGGCCAGATACATGGTCCAGATGGTCGGGACACCGCCGGTGAAGGTGACGCCCTCGCCCTGGATCAGGTCATGCAGCGAGGCCCCGTCCATCTTGTCGGCCGGCAGCACCAGCTTGGAGCCGCAGATCGGCGCGGTGAACGGCAGCCCCCAGGCGGTCGCGTGGTAGAGGCTGGAGCACGGCATCACCACGTCGAAGGCCGTCAGGCCGAAAGCGCTGGCCAGGCCGCCGGCCATGGCGTGCAGCACAACGGCGCGGTGCGAATAGAGCACGCCCTTGGGATCGCCGGTCGTGCCCGAGGTGTAGCAGAGGAAGGCCCCGGCGTTCTCGTCCAGGCTCGGCCAGTCCAGGCTTTCGGCCTCGCCCGCGATCAGCGTCTCGTAGGAGATCGCTCCCACCCCCGCGTCATGGGCCTGCTCGGCGTCCGACAGCATGACGAAGGTCTTTATCGTCGTCAGGCGCGGAGCCAGACGGGCGACCAGTTCAGCGAAATTGCGGTCGAACAGCAGGACGCCGCTGGCCGCGTGGTTGATCGTGAAGACGATCTGCTCGTCCGACAGCCGGGGATTGGCGGTGTGCAGCACCGCGCCCAGGCCGGGGACGGCATAGAACAGCTCCAGGTGCCGGTGGGTGTTCCAGGCCAGGGACGTGACCCGGTCGCCCGATCGCACGCCCAGCCGGGCCAGGGCGTTGGCCGCCTGGGCCGCGCGCCTGGCCAGGCCCGCATAGTCGTAGCGCCAGACGGGCTCGTCGATCAGCCGGGAGACCACCTCGCGCCCGCCGTGGGCGGCCGCGGCATAGCGCAGGATGCCGCTGATCAGCAGCGGCGCGGTCTGCATCAGGCCCGGGATCATGGCCGCTCCTCCCTTTTGTCGTTGGGAAGAGGGTAAGCGATGATCGGCCAAGGGGAACCCCCTCAGTCGCTCCGCGACAGCTCTCCCAGAGGGGAGCATCTGCTCGGCGTGGATCCTCCCCCTCTGGGGGAGGTGGCCCAAAGGGCCGGAGGGGGCTTACAGCCCCTTCAGCACCGCGTCGCCCATCTCCGCCGTCGACAGCGCCCCGCCCAGGTCCCGGGTCCGCGCCCCGCCGTCCAGCGCCGCCTTGACCGCCGCCAGCAGGGCGTCGGCGGCGTCGGCGCGGTTCAGCGACCAGCGCAGGGCCATTTCGAACGACAGGATGGCGGCCAGCGGATTGGCCACGCCCTTGCCGGCGATGTCGGGAGCCGAGCCGTGGATCGGCTCGTAAAGGCCGGGCTTGCCCGCCGCGCCCAGGGCCGCCGACGGCAGCATGCCCAGCGAGCCGGTCAGCATGGCGGCGGCGTCGGACAGGATGTCGCCGAACAGGTTGTCGGTGACGATGACGTCGAACTGCTTGGGCGCGCGGACCAGCTGCATGGCGCAATTGTCGGCCAGGATGTGCTCCAGCTGGACGTCGGCATAGTCGCGGGCGTGCAGGTCGGTGACCACCTGCTTCCACAGCAGGCCGCTCTCCATGACGTTGGACTTCTCCGCCGAGGCCACGCGATTGCCGCGGCCGCGGGCCAGCTCGAAGGCCACCCGGGCCACGCGCTCGATCTCGGCGGTGGTGTAGACCTGGGTGTCGACGCCCCGCTTCTGGCCGCCGCCCAGGTCCTCGATGCCACGCGGCTGGCCGAAATAGACGCCGCCCGTCAGTTCACGGACGAACATGATGTCCAGGCCCGAGACCAGCTCGCGCTTGAGGCTGGAGGCGTCGGCCAGGGCCTCGAAGCAGTAGGCCGGGCGCAGGTTGGCGTAGACGTCCATCGCCTTGCGCAGGTTCAGCAGGCCGGCCTCCGGGCGCAGATGGCGCGGGGCGTTGGCCCATTGCGGACCGCCGACCGCGCCCATCAGCACCGCGTCGCTGGCCAGGGCCGCGTCGCGGACCTCGTCGGTCAGGGGCGTGCCGTGGGCGTCGTAGCTGGCGCCGCCATAGATCCGCTCCTCGACGGTCAGGTCGGGCGTGAGGGCGGCGGCCACCCGGCGCACCTGGGCGCAGACCTCGGGGCCGATCCCGTCGCCGGGCAGGAGCAGAAGCGTGGACATCGGAAGGCTCTCTTAGAGGGTGCGATAGTCGGAGACGTCGAACGACGACATGCGGCGCTCACCGACGCCCAGGTCTGGCCAGCAGGCCCGCCAGGCGGCCATGTGCGGGCTGGCGCGGTGAAGGGCCAGGGCTTGCTCGTCGACGAAGTGTTCGAACACCCGGATCAGGCCGGGATCGAGCGGGTCCTCGCTGAGCGCGTAGTCCAGGCAGCCCGGCTCGGCCCGGCTGCCCTCGACCTGGGCCTTCAGGTGCGGGCGCAGATCGGCCAGACGCTCGGGCGCGACGCGGACCGTGCCGGCGAGGATGACCGTCATGGGTTTGCACCCCAGCCCGTTGTCATCCCGGACAAGCGACGCGCAGATCCGGGGCCGCCGGAAGCGCGTGCGTTCCCGCGTCGGTCCCGGATCTTCGCGCTGCGCGCTTCGTCCGGGATGACAGCGGAAAGGCTCAAGCTTCCAGCCACGGCCGGTCCAGCGCCCGCTTGCTCTCGTAGACGTCGATGTCGGCGCCGTGCATCAGGGTCTCGCCGATGAAGTCCAGGCCCTTGAGCATCTTGTCCTTGCGGACCGGGTCGATGTCGAAGTGGAAGCTCGCGCCCGAGGGCGAGATCACCGTTTGGGCTTCCAGGTCGATGCTGACCATGTGGTTGCCGCCCTTGGCCTCGTCCATCAGCTGGGCGACTTCCGCAGGGCTAAGCACCACCGGCAGCAGGCCGTTGTTGAAGCAGTTGTTGTTGAAGATGTCGGCGAAGCTGGTCGAGATCACGCACATGATCCCGTAGTCCATCAGCGCCCAGGGCGCGTGCTCGCGCGACGACCCGCAGCCGAAATTGTCGCCGGCGATCAGCACGGACGAGCCCTTGTACTCCGGCCTGTTGAGCACGAAGCCGGGGATCTCGTTGCCCTCGCCGTCGAAGCGGAAGTCGTAGAACAGGCCCTTGGCCAGGCCCTCGCGCTCGACGGTCTTGAGGAACTGCTTGGGGATGATCTGGTCGGTGTCGATATTGGCCAGCGACAGGGGCGCGGCGCGGCCGTCGAGGCGGGTGAAGGCCTGCATCAGACGGTCTCCTCGAGCAGGGTCCGCACATCGACCAGATGGCCGGCGATCGCCGCCGCCGCCGCCATGGCCGGCGAGACCAGGTGGGTGCGGCCGGCGCGGCCCTGGCGGCCTTCGAAGTTGCGGTTGCTGGTCGAGGCGCAGCGCTCCTGCGGGGCCAGCTTGTCGGGGTTCATGGCCAGGCACATCGAGCAGCCCGGCTCGCGCCAGTCGAAGCCCGCCGCCTTGAAGATGGCGTCCAGGCCCTCTTCCTCGGCCTGTTCCTTGACCAGGCCCGAGCCCGGCACGACCATCGCCTTGACGTGCGGCGCCACCAGGCGGCCGTGCAGGAAGGCTTCCTGCACCACGGCGGCGGCGGCCCGCATGTCCTCGATCCGGCTGTTGGTGCACGAGCCGATGAACACGCGGTCGATGCGGGCCTGGCTGATCGGCTGGCCGGCGGTCAGGCCCATATAGTCCAGCGCTCGGTGGGCGGCGGCGCGCTTGTCAGGGGTGGCGAAGCTTTCCGGGTCGGGGACGTTGCCGGTGACCGGGATGACATCCTCGGGCGAGGTGCCCCAGGTGACCATCGGGACCAGGGCCGAGCCGTCGATCACCACGGTGCGGTCGAAATGGGCGTCCTCGTCGCTGACGAAGCTCTTCCAATACGACAGCGCCATGTCCCAGGCCGCGCCCTTGGGCGCAGAAGGTTTGCCTTGGATATAGGCGAAGGTCTTGTCGTCCGGCGCGACCAGGCCGGCCTTGGCTCCGCCTTCGATGGTCAGGTTGCACAGGGTCATGCGGCCTTCCATCGACAGGTCGCGAACGACCTGGCCGGCGAACTCGATCACATAGCCGGTGCCGCCGGCCGTGCCGATCTCGCCGATCACGGCCAGGGCGACGTCCTTCGCCGTGACGCCGGGGCCCAGCTGGCCGTCGACGCGGACCAGCATGTTCCTGGCCTTCTCCTGCCGCAGGGTCTGGGTGGCCAGGACGTGCTCGACCTCGGACGTGCCGATGCCGTGCGCCAGGGCCCCGAAGGCGCCGTGGGTCGAGGTGTGGCTGTCGCCGCAGACGATGGTCATGCCCGGCTGGGTGCGGCCCTGCTCGGGACCCACCACGTGGACGATCCCGTTGCGGATGTCGCCCATCGGGAAGAACTCGATGCCGTTGTCGGCCACGTTGCGGGCCAGGGTCTTGAGCTGCAGGCGCGCTTCGTCGTCGGCCACGGCGTCGACGCCCAGGGCCTGGCCCTCGGTCGGGATGTTGTGGTCGGCCACGGCGAGCGTGCGATCGGGCCGGCGCACCTTGCGGCCGGCCGCGCGAAGCCCGGCGAAGGCCTGCGGGGTGGTCACCTCGTGGATGAGGTGCAGGTCGATATAGAGGATCGCCTCGCCGTTGGTTTCGCTGACGACGTGGGCGTCCCAGATCTTGTCGTAGAGGGTCTTCGATGCGCGGGTCATGATACCCGGGCATCTAGGCCCTGAGGGCGCGTGCGTAAAGCGAGGAAGCGCCGAAAATTCACGTTCTGCGGCCGGTGTGGCGATCAATCCTGCCCCGTGGGCGCGCGCCCGGACGTTCTGACGCAGTTTCTTGCCTCGGGAAGGCGTGGGGCGGGCCTGAAACGAAAAGAGGGCGCGCTCTGTGGCGCGCCCTCGTATCGTTTTTTCCTTCAGGGGCTATGACGCCTTTTCTGAAGAGGGCCACTCCCTTGCAAGGGGGCGGTCTGTAAGCCCGTCGCAGAGCGGTGGGGGTGCATTCAACAAACACCAGGGAACGGTGTTCTGTCAATATATCCGTGCGGTTGCACTGAAGCTTGGCCTTGCGACAGGCGGCGCGCCGCTTCGAGGCGCTTGATGAATTCTTCCCGCCCCATCGGCGGTTCCGGCGTCAGATCGGCCAGCATCTGGTCGCCCCGTCCGTCGCAATCCCAGTCGGCCACGACCATGCCGGTCGTCGGGTTGTAGAGCAGGCCGGCGTCCACGCGGCGGTCGCCGTCGCGGTCGGCGTAGAAGCGCTCCGACCCGCCGGTCTTCACGGCGTAGAAACCCATGCCGTCGACCTTGCGGACCAGCCGCAGGTTCGCGCCGCGCAACCGCTGGCCGCGATAGCCGCCGAACGCCCAGAGTCGGGCTTCGTTGGCGTCGACCAGCACGCCCGTCCGGCCGGTGCGGGCCAGCACGTCGACCCGGCCCGGCGCGCCCAGGGGATGCGGCGCCGGCGCGACGCCTGTCGTCAGCAGCGTGACCGCCGCCAAGGCCGTCCATCCGATCGTGCGCCGCATGCAATTCTCCTCGGGCTTAACCTGAGATTGCGGACGATCGCTCGATTGGCAGGCCGAAAGAAAAAGGCCCCGGCGTTTCCGCCGAGGCCCTGATCCTTCGCGAAGTCGCGCGCCGTGTTAGGCGTCGGCGGCTTCGGTCTTGCGGATGTTCGAACGCTCGGCGATCCGGGCCGACTTACCGCGACGGTCGCGCAGGTAGTACAGCTTGGCGCGACGGACGACGCCGCGACGCTTGACTTCGATGCTTTCGATGCTCGGCGAGAGCAGCGGGAACAGACGCTCCACGCCTTCGCCGAACGAGATCTTGCGGACAGTGAAGCTCTCGTGCACGCCGCCGCCCGAACGGGCGATGCAGACGCCCTCGTAGGCCTGGACGCGCTCGCGCTCGCCTTCCTTGATGCGGACGTTGACGCGCAGGGTGTCGCCCGGCTCGAAGTCCGGAATGGCGCGGGCCGACAGCAGACGCTGGGCTTCTTCGCGCTCGAGTTCCTTGATGATGTTAGCAGCCATAACTCTAGTCTCCTTTGGGCTTACCCGTTTTCGGGCCGCCTTTTGCCTGTTGATTGGCGAGATGCGCTTCCCAGAGGTCTGGACGCCGCTCGCGGGTGGTCTCTTCACGCATACTGGACCGCCACTGGGCCACCTTCTTGTGGTCGCCCGACAGCAGCACCTCGGGGATATCCAGTCCTTCGAACGTCCGCGGTCGCGTGTACTGCGGATGCTCGAGGAGACCGTCCTCGAAGCTTTCTTCCTGCGTGCTCTCGAAATTGCCCAGAACCCCTGGAGCCAATCGAACGCACGCCTCGATCACGACCATCGCCGCCGCCTCGCCACCGGCGAGAACCGCGTCTCCGACCGAGACCTCCTCGAACCCCCGGGCGTCGAGCACCCGCTGGTCCACCCCCTCGAAGCGGCCGCACAGGACGATGACGCCCGGCGCTTGGCTCCATTGCTTGACGCGCGCCTGGGTCAGGGGCCGACCCCGGGCGCTCATGTACAAAAGCGGCCGCCCACCGACCTCCACGCTGTCCAGCGCGGCGGCAATGACGTCCGCTTTCAATACCGCTCCCACGCCGCCACCCGCGGGGGTGTCATCGAGGAAGCCGCGCTTATCCTTGGAAAACCCCCGAATGTCCAGTGTTTCCAATCGCCACAGGTCCTGCTCCTTCCACGAGGTTCCGATCAGCGAGACGCCGAGCGGGCCGGGAAAGGCCTCGGGAAACATGGTCAGGACGGTGGCGGTGAACGGCATGGGCGCTGCATAGCGCCCAAACGCCGCGAAAATCTAGGCCAAGCGGCTCAGGTGAGGGTGGTTTTGGGCAGAGGCTTGCCGGCTTCGGCGGGCATCAGCGGCGGGGTCAGCCTGACGGGCTCGCTGGTCGGGCCGGCGGGCGGCGCGACGTGATGCGCGGGCGCCACCGCCAGCACGGCGGCGGTGGTCAGGGTGGCGGCGACGAGCGCCGTACCGACACGGATCTTCTTCCATGAAACCATGGGCCAGGGTCTTCCTGTGTTTCGGGTCGTTCAAACCAAAGCCCGGGAAAGGGGGAGGTTCCCGTTTTTTCGGCCCTGGCGAACGTCGTGCCTCTAGGCCAGGCAATTGACTTCGCCAAGGCGGCATTACGACGCGTTGGCCGCATTTCGCAGATCGCCGCTCCGGCGGGCGCCCGCCGCCAACGGGTGTCAGCAGCAGGTCATCAAGGTCCGATTTCCGCGAGACGACTAGGGCGCGATTGCTCGATAGTCGCGGCCGCAGAGATTCCCTAGGAGCCGTCGCCATGACCACGACCGCCGCCCGCTTCCACGCCCTGCACGCCGGTCCGGACGTGCTGGTCCTGCCCAACGCCTGGGACGCGGCCAGCGCCGCCCTGATGGAGGACGCTGGCGCCAAGGCCGTGGCCACGTCCAGCGCCGCCGTGGCCTGGGCGCGCGGCTACCCCGACGGCGACGCGGTTCCCGTGGCGGCGGTCATCGACACCGTGGCCGGCGTCGCCCGGGTCGTCTCGGTTCCGGTGACCGCCGACATCGAGGGCGGCTACACCGACGACCTGGCCACCTTGGCCGAGACCATCAAGGCGGTGATCGGGGTGGGGGCCGTGGGGATCAATTTCGAGGACGGCCGTCGCGATCCGACGCTTCACGCCCGCAAGGTCGAGGCCGCCCGCGCGGCCGCCGAGCAAGCCGGCGTCGACCTGTTCATCAACGCCCGCACCGACGTCTATCTGGCGGGACTGGCCCAGGGCGAGGCGGCCCTGGCCGAGACCCTGCGCCGCGCGGCGCTCTATCAGGCGGCCGGGGCCAGCGGGATCTTCGTGCCGCTGCCGGTCGAGGAAGACCTGCTGTCCCAGCTGGCCGCCGGCATCGCCCTGCCGCTGAACGTCATGGGGCGCCCCGGCATGCCGTCGGCCAGCCGGCTGGCCGAGCTTGGCGTGCGCCGCCTCAGCGCGGCGACCGGTCCGTTCAATGCGGCGTACGGCGCGATGCTAAGCGGGACGCGGACCTTCCTCGCCGACGGCGACACCACCGGCTATGCGGCGTTCGGCAAGGACCTGCCCAACCTGAACGCCCGCTTCGGCTAGGGAGAGGCGTCTGAGGTGTTTCCGCCTCGCCCGCGACCGCCTATCTTCCCGGCCATGACCGACACGCTCGCGCCCGATTCCGCCGCCGCTCCCGAAGCCGACCGTCCCCTGACCCAGGACGGGCCCGCCGTGCGGCTGTTCCTGGTCGACGGCTCGGCCTATCTGTTCCGCGCCTATCACGCCTTGCCGCCGCTGACCCGCAAGAGCGACGGCCTGCCGGTCGGCGCCGTCCAGGGCTTCTGCAACATGTTGTGGAAGCTGATGCGCGACATGCAGGGCGACGCGCCCACCCACCTGGCGGTGATCTGGGACCATTCCGAAAAGACGTTCCGCAACAATCTCTACGACAAGTACAAGGCCCACCGCCCGCCGCCGCCCGAGGACCTGATCCCGCAGTTCCCGCTGGTCCGCGAGGCGACGCGGGCTTTCGGCGTGCCGGCCATCGAGCTGCCCGGCTATGAGGCCGACGACCTGATCGCCGCCTATGCCTGCCGTGTGCGCGAACAGGGCGGTGAAACGGTGATCGTCTCGTCCGACAAGGACCTGATGCAGCTGGTCGGCGAGGGCGTCTCGATGTTCGACCCGATGAAGGGCGTGCGCATCGACCGCGAGCAGGTGTTCGAGAAGTTCGGCGTCTATCCCGAGCGGGTGGTCGACGTGCAGTCGCTGTGCGGCGACAGCGTCGACAACGTGCCGGGCGCCCCGGGCATCGGGATCAAGACCGCCGCCCAGCTGATCAACGAATACGGCGACCTCGACACGCTGCTCGAGCGGGCCGGCGAGATCAAGCAGCCCAAGCGCCGCGAGACCCTGATCGAATTCGCCGACCAGATCCGGCTGTCGCGGGCGCTGGTCAAGCTGGACTGCGACACCCCTCTGCCCGAGCCGGTCGACGACCTGGTGGTGCGCGAACCCGACAAGCAGGTGCTGGCCGACTTCCTGGAGCTGATGGAGTTCCGCTCCCTGGCCCGCCGGGTCGGCGACGGCAATGCGGCCGCCGCGCCGCGCACGCTCGACCGGCCGGCGACCACGCCGACCGCCCCGGTGCTGGGCGTCTCCTACATGGGCGCCGCCGCGCGCGCCGCCGCCAATCCGGTGGCCGAACCGGCGACCATCGACCATGCGTCCTATGTTTGCGTGCGCGATCTGGAGACCCTGAGCGCCTGGGTCGCCAAGGCGACGGCCAAGGGAATCGTGGCGTTCGACACCGAGACCGACGCCCTGTCCTCGGCCACCGCGGGCCTGTGCGGCGTGTCCCTGGCCATCGCGCCGGGCGAGGCCTGCTACATCCCGCTGGGCCACTGCGAGAAGGACGGCCTGGCCCTGGAGGCCGCCGCGGATCTCGTCCAGATCCCCCTGGAAGAGGCGATCGCCGCCCTGAAGCCGCTGCTGGAAGATCCGGCCGTGCTCAAGGTGGCCCAGAACGCCAAGTACGACATCGCCGTCCTGGCCCGTTACGGCGTCGACGTGGGGCCGATCGAGGACACAATGCTGATCAGCTACGTGCTGGAGGCGGGGCTGCACGGTCACGGCATGGACGAGCTGTCGGAGCTGTGGCTGGGCCACAAGCCCATCCCGTTCAAGCAGGTGGCGGGCAGCGGCAAGGGCCAGATCAGCTTCAAGCACGTGGGCCTCAGCGAGGCGACGGCCTATGCCGCCGAGGACGCCGATGTCACCCTGCGGCTCTACCAGGTGCTCAAGCCCCGCCTGGCGCGCGAAGGCCTGCTGACGGTCTACGAAACCCTGGAGCGCCCGCTGCCGACCGTGCTGGCGGCCATGGAGAACGAGGGCATCCGCGTCGATCCCGACACCCTGCGCCGGCTCTCCAACGACTTCTCGATGCGCATGGCCGAGTTCGAGGCCCGCGCCCAGGAGATCGTCGGCCGGCCGTTCAACCTGGGCAGCCCCAAGCAGATCGGCGACGTGCTGTTCGGCGAGCTGGAGATGAAAGGCGGCAAGAAGACCGCCACCGGCCAGTGGTCAACCGACAGCGACGTGCTGGAAGCCCTGGCCAACGAGCACGAGCTGCCGCGCGTGCTGCTCGACTGGCGCCAACTGTCGAAGCTGAAGGGCACCTATACCGAGAACCTGATCGCGGCCATCGCGCCGGGCGGCGGCAACCGGGTGCACACCTCCTACGCCCTGGCCTCGACCACCACGGGCCGGCTGTCGTCGTCGGATCCCAACCTGCAGAACATCCCGATCCGCACCGAGGAAGGCCGCAAGATCCGCAAGGCCTTCGTGGCCGCGCCCGGCAAGGTGCTGATCAGCGCCGACTACAGCCAGATCGAGCTGCGCCTGCTGGCCCATATCGGCGACATCCCCCAGCTGAAGAAAGCCTTCCAGGAGGGCCTGGACATCCACGCCATGACCGCGTCGGAGATGTTCAACGTGCCGATCGAGGGCATGCCGTCGGAAGTGCGCCGCCGGGCCAAGGCGATCAATTTCGGCATCGTCTACGGCATCTCGGCGTTCGGTCTTGCCAACCAGCTGTCGATCCCGCAGGGCGAGGCCGGGGCCTATATTAAGACCTATTTCGAGCGCTTCCCCGGCATCCAGGCCTATATGGAGACGACCAAGGCCTTCGTGCGCGAGCACGGCTACGTCACCACGATCTTCGGCCGCAAGATCAACATCCCCGACATCGGCGGCAAGTCGGTGGCCCACCGGCAGTTCGCCGAGCGGGCGGCGATCAACGCCCCGATCCAGGGCGCGGCCGCCGACGTCATGCGCCGGGCCATGGTGCGCATGCCGGGCGCCCTGAAGGCGGCGGGGCTTTCGGCCAAGATGCTGCTGCAGGTGCACGACGAACTGGTCTTCGAGGCGCCCGAGGCCGAGGCCGAGGCGACGATCGCGGTCGCCCGCCAGATCATGCAGGGCGCGGCCGAGCCCGCCGTGGCCATCTCGGTGCCGCTGACGGTCGAGGCTCGGGCCGCCGCCAACTGGGACGAGGCGCACTAGGGCGGCTTCTCGCTTGGATCATGCCCCCTGGGCCGTCTTCCCGGCCCTGCCGCGCAAGCTTTTGCGCCAAAGGGCTGGGAAGACGGGTCAGACTCGCGCTCGACGCCGGCCGAACGTGGGTTCGGCGAAAGATTTTTTGATCGCTCCAGCGCGTCCTTAGGTCGAGTCGCGCATCTGTGAGCTCGCCCGAGCCCTTACTCCGTACAATCTAGAATTATCACACGTTCGAAGAACGTTGGCATACGATAGGTATTGATACCGTCGGTGCGGCATTCCGCCACAGTACAGTTAATGTCGTGGAAACCCTGATATCGCCACAAATAGAGCTGCGACGCGTACTTCCAGGCGCAGTTTGAAATAGCCGGGGTCTGGAAAGTGTCCTGCGTCGCGTTCTGCGCTGGAGAGCGGCCGTGAAGTTTGGTGATCTGAAAATCCCCCACAAGCTGATAGCGGTTTTCGCTGTCATGCTGGCGACCATTGCGGTCATGGGCGTGACGCTGTTCATCAACCAGATGGACTATGAAGGATCGGTCGCGCGGACCGAGCGAGCGTACGAGTCCCTGCGGGCCGCCGACGCCGCCTCCTTCCGACTGACCCGGCAGGAAAACTCGCTGCGCGGCTTCCTGCTGTCGGGCGACGAATATTACGTCAAGCGGCTGGAAGAGGCGCACAAGCCGAAGTTCCTGGCGGCGCTCGACAAGCTGCGCACGCTGGCCGAGGGCGACGCGGCCGACCTGGGGCGCATCGCCGCCGTCGACGCCGCCTACGCCGATTACCGCAAGCTGGCGATCGAGCCGGGCGAGGCCCTGGGCCGCGACCCGGCCACCCGTCCCCAGGCCATCGAACTGGTCAAGCACGACGGCGTCGCCGACCAGGCCGTCACGCCGGTCGAGGACGCGATCGAAGCCATCACCAAGGACGCCGAAGACGTGCTGGCCGCCGAGGCCGCCGCCCAGAAGAAGGCTTCGCTGGAAACCACCCTGGCCCTGGTCATCGGCATCGGGATCACCATCGCCGTCGCGGTGGCCGGCGGGCTGTTGCTGACGGGCGGCATCGCCGGCCCCGTGGCCGCCATGACGGCCGCCATGCGCCGCCTGGCTTCGGGCGACAACGCCGTCGACATCCCGGCGACCGGCCGCAAGGACGAGATCGGCCAAATGGCCGCCGCCGTCGCCACCTTCAAGGAAGCCGCGATCGCCAAGATCCGCCTGGAGGCCGCCTCCGAACAGGCCCGCCTGGCGGCCGACGGCGAACGCGCCGCCAACGAAGACGAGCGCCGCGCCGTCGCCGCCGAGCAGAGCGCCGTGGTCGACGCGCTGGCCTCGAGCTTGGCCAGCCTGGCCCAGGGCGACCTGACCTGCCGGATCGAGGCCGAATTCGCCGGCCGCTACCGCCAGCTGCGCGAGGACTTCAACCTGGCCGTCGAGAAGCTGCGCGAAGCCATGGGCGCCATCATCCTCTCGACCAACGGGGTCCGCAGCGGCTCCGACGAGATCGCCGACGCCTCCGACAGCCTGGCCCGCCGCACCGAGCAGCAGGCCGCCAGCCTGGAAGAGACCGCCGCCGCCCTGGACGAGATCACCGTGACGGTGCGCAAGACCGCCTCCGGCGCCAAGGAAGCCTCGTCGGTGGTCGCCACCGCCCGCACCGACGCCGAGAAGTCCGGCCAGATCGTCAGCCAGGCCGTTCGCGCCATGACCGAGATCGAGACCTCGTCGGCCCAGGTCAGCCAGATCATCGGCGTGATCGACGAGATCGCCTTCCAGACCAACCTGCTGGCCCTGAACGCCGGCGTCGAGGCGGCTCGGGCCGGTGACGCGGGTCGCGGCTTCGCGGTCGTGGCTCAGGAAGTCCGGGCCCTGGCCCAGCGCTCGGCCGAAGCGGCCAAGGAGATCAAGACCCTGATCTCGACCTCGACCCAGCAGGTCGGGGCGGGGGTCGACCTGGTCGGCCAGACGGGCGAGGCCCTGCAGCGCATCGTCGCCCAGGTCGCCTCGATCGACGAACTGGTCACCGAGATCGCGGCCTCCGCCGTCGAGCAATCGACCGGCCTGCACGAGGTCAACAACGCCGTGAACCAGATGGACCAGGTGGTGCAGCAGAACGCCGCCATGGTCGAGGAGGCCACGGCCGCGAGCCATTCGCTGAAGAACGAGGCCAGCCAGCTGGCGGCCCTGGTCGCCCGTTTCCAGGTCGGCGACAGCGTCGCGGCCGCGCCGGCCAAGCGCGCGCCCGCCGCCCGTCCGGCCACGGCCCGCGCCGCGACCTTCGTCCGTCCGGGCGCGACCCGGGGGAACACCGCCCTCGCGGTCCAGACCGATGCGTGGGAAGAATTCTGATCGACGTCCCCTCGACGATCGGATGAGGAAGGCTCCCCGGTGTCCCCGGGGAGCCTTTTTCTGTTTGGCGGTCCGCTTCCCGGCGTCAGTCGACGTCAAGCGTCCTAGTACCAGCCCGCCTCGCGCAGGGTCCGGGCGTAGGCCCGGCTGACCGGGGCCTCGACGCCGTTGGCCAGGGTCAGGGTCGCGCGGCCGTCGCCGCGCTTGGCGTCGCGCACCGCCGCCTTGGCCACCCACCAGGAGCGATGGGTCTGGGCGCCTTCGATGCCTTCCAGTTCGGTCACGGCGTCGGACAGGCGCAACAGGATAAGGTCCTGGCCCTTGGAGGTGTGCAGGCGCAGATAGTGATCCTCGGCCTCGACCGCGTAGATCTCGCCGCCGCGCAGGCGCGGGGGAAGACGCTCAAGGAAGCGGGGCGGCGGCGCCTCGGGCGGGGCGGCGTGGGTCTCGATCGAGCGGCGCGTGGCCAGGGTCATCAGGGCGGTCATGCCGCTGGTCATCACCAGGGTGACGCCGAAATAGGTCGCCGCGATCTGGAGGGTCAGCGGCGCGCGACCGCCGGCGAACCAGACCAGCACGGTGAGCAGCGGCGTCAGCACCGCGACGATGACCAGGGCGCGCCACCAGGTCGACTCCAGGCCCGGCCAAAGCCGGCTGACCATCAAGGCGACGGTGGTGCCCAGCACCGCGCCAAGCGACGACACGCCGATCCAGTAGGCTAGGCGCGGTCCCAGCGGCATGGCTCCGGTGCCGAGCGCGCCGATCAGGGCCAGGAACGCGCCGGCCAGGACGGCGACGATCAGGGGGCGAAGATAGCTGCGCAGCATGGTGGCCGTTGACGCTTCGCCAATGGCCGACGCCCGCTGTTCACGAATGGCCGACGCCGTCTCACGCACCTTCGGATGACCCCGCTCGCCGCCGATCCTAAGCCGGATCCGATCTTGATCGCCCTAGCACGGGGTCGATCGCTTCGGGAGAAAACAAGATGTCCGACGCCAGCCTGTCAATCGGTCCCCGCCGCATCCTGCGTATGCTGTTGATCGGCCTGGCGACCACGGTGGGCCTGACCCTGGCGGTCGGCGGGGCCCAGGGGCGCGGTCCGGCGGCGGTGCTCGGCGCGGTCCTGCATGCGGGCGGCAGGTTGCATGCGCCGCATCTCGAACTGCTGGCCGCGGCGCCGATCCAGATCAAGATTCACGTGGCGGCCGTCAGCACGGCCCTGGCGGTCGGCATCGCCCTGATGCTGGGGCTGAAGGGCGATACGGCGCACCGCACGCTGGGCTGGGTGTGGGTGGTCGCCATGGCGACGGCGGCGATCTCCTCGCTGTTCATCCATAGGTCCAACCCCGGCGGCTTCAGCTTTCTGCACCTGTTCGCCGGCTGGACGCTGATCGCCCTGCCGATGGGGGTGTTCGCGGCCCGCAAGCACAATGTCCGCCTGCACAGCCGGACCATGACGGGGATGTTCGTGGGCGGTCTGCTGATCGCCGGCGCCTTCGCCTTCATGCCCGGCCGGCTGATGTGGCAGGTGATGTTCGGCTAGCGGCGGGCGAGGGGAACGGCGCGCCGCGCTTGCCAGGTCCGCGATAGGAGGCTTACGAACAGTCAAGCAATGCGCGGACCACAGAGCATGACGTCGCAAGTTCGAGCCCCTCGCGCCCAAACCGACCCTCCCGCCAAGCCCGCCGGCCGCGGCCGCCCCGCCAAGGCCGCGGGCCGGGACCTGAAGGAAACCATCCTCGACGCCGCCGAGGGGCTGTTCGCCCGCCACGGCTTTCACGGCGTCACCATCCGCCAGGTGGCGGCCGAGGCCGGCGTCGACACCGCCCTGATCCACTACTATTTCGGCGCCAAGCGCGAGCTGTTCGACGCGGTGTTCCTGCGCCGCGCCGAGATCCTCAACAGCGCCCGCGTGCTGTCGATGGACGCTTATGAGAAAAGCCATCGGGGCGACATGACGGTCGAGGGGGTGATCGAGGCCTTCATCGAGCCGCTGCTGCGCATCTCCCAGGAGGGCGGTCAGGGCTGGAAAAGCTACTTCGCCCTGGTGGCCCAGGTGAACAACACTCCGGCCTGGGGCGGCGAGACGATGGCGCGGTTCTTCGACCCGGTCGTCCATCGTCTGGTCGAGACGCTGAAGGTGGTTCGTCCGGACGCCGAGTATCGTGACCTCTACTGGAGCTATCAGTTCCTGACCGGCTCGATGATGCTGGCGCTGTCTGAGACCGGACGCATCGACTCCCTGTCCAAGGGGCAGTGCCATTCCAGCGATCTCCCCGCGGTGCGAGCCCGACTGTTCGCCTACTGCGCCGCCGGCTTCGAGGCGGTGATCGCCCGCGCGGCGAACCCCTGATTCCCTAGATTTTCAGCGCCCCGACAAGCGCGCCGCCCGCATTTCATCAGATGATGAAAAAAAGCTGGCGCAAAGCCTTCGTCTGGGTGACAGTGTTCTCCAATTCGCGAGCCGATGAATTCGCGAAAGCCGGGAAATGCGTCCGTTCAACGGGGCTGTCCGGCCCGGGACGGAACGCATAGGGGAGGGGAAACCCATGAAAACGATGCTCAAGCTCGCCTTGATGGCCGGCGCGGCCTGGTCGGCCGCGGCCACGACGGCCGTCGCTCAGGACGCCGCGCCCGCCGGCGCTTCAACCGCCACCGGCGCGCAGGTCGAGGAACTGGTCGTCACCGCCCGCCGCCGCGAGGAAACCCTCAAGGACGTCCCGGTCGCGGTTTCGGCCTTCACCGCCGAGACCCTGGAGCGGCAGGCCGCCAACGACATCACCACCCTGTCGCAAACCTCGCCCAACACCACGGTGCAGACCGCGCGGGGCTCGAACTCGACCCTGATCTCCTACATCCGCGGCATCGGCCAGCAGGACCCGCTGTGGGGCTACGAGCCCGGCGTCGGCCTCTATGTCGACGACGTCTACATCTATCGCCCGCAGGGCGCGGTGCTGGACGTGTTCGACGTCTCGCGGATCGAAGTGCTGCGCGGCCCGCAGGGCACGCTCTACGGCCGCAACACCATCGGCGGGGCGATCAAGTACGTGACCAACCGCCTGGGCGACGAGGCCGGCGGCAAGGTCCGGGCGACCTATGGCAGCTACAATCAGACCGACCTCTTGGTCGAGGGCCACACCCCTGTCGGCGGCGGCCTGTCGGTGGGCGGCGCCTACGCCCTCTACAAGCGCGACGGCTACGGCACGAACCTGACCACCGGCGCCGAACACTACAACAAGGACGTCCAGGCCTATCGCCTGAGCGCCGAGTACAAGCCGACCGACGACCTGTTCTTCCGCCTGGCCTATGATCGCGTGGAGGACGACTCCAATCCCCGCCACGGCCACCGCGAGCTGCCCGCCCTGACCGGCGGCTACAAGGTTCTCGACGTCTATGACACCCAAGCGGGTCTGGGCGACAGCAACTCGGTCACGACCGAGGGCGTGTCGCTGACCGGCGAGTACCACGCCAGCGAGGCCCTGACGTTCAAATCGATCACGGCCAGCCGCAAGGGGCACACCGACACCCTGATCGATTTCGACGGTACGCCGCAGCCGACCCTCGACATCCCCGCCACCTACGACGACCGTTCGTTCTCGCAGGAACTGCAGGCGGTCTATTCGGACGAGACCGTGCAGGGCGTGTTCGGCCTCTACTACATGAACAGCCAGGCCTCGGGGGAGTTCGACACCATCGCGGGCAACGTGCTGCCTGCGTTCGGCGGCGTGGCCATCGCCGACGGCGGCAAGGTCAACACCCAGAGCTTCGCGGCCTTCTTCGACGTCAGCGCCAACTTCACCGACCGCTTCAAGGTTTCGCTCGGCGCTCGCGCCACGCGCGATCACAAGCGCGCCAACGTCTACCGCATCACCTATCTGGGCGCGGTTCGCACGCCGTACCAGGGCGGTCCGGCGCGCGCGCCGTTCGCGGTCAACACCAACTACAGCGCCGAGAAGACCTTCGAACAGTTCACCCCGCGCCTGAGCGCGTCGTACGAGCTGAGCGACGACCTCAACACCTATGTGTCCTATTCGAAGGGCTACAAGTCGGGCGGCTGGGACATGCGCGGCGACGCCGCGGCCACGCCGATCACAAAGGACGGCTACGACCCGGAAACCGTCGACGCCTATGAGCTGGGCCTGAAGGGCTACCTGTTCGATCGGCGCCTGTCGTTCGCCTCGGATGTGTTCCTGTCCAAGTACAAGAACCAGCAGGTCTCCACCCAGGTGCCGCTGAACAACACCATCGTCAGCAACATAGACAACGCCGGCGCCTCGACTCTCTACGGCGCCGAGTTCGAGGCCAGGGCGGTGTTCGACGAGCACTTTTCGGGCACGGTGGCGCTGGGCTACATCCACGCCGAGTACGACACCTTCGACCGCTTCGTGGCGGGCGGCCTGCCCAACCCGGCCAACCCCTCCCAGACCATTCCGGCCGGCGGCGCGCACGTCAACGTGGCCGACCTCTACGGCTTCCAGAACACGCCGGAATGGACCGGAAATGTCAGCCTGACCTGGCGCGGGACGGTAGGCGGCGGCGAATTGCAGATCACGCCGATGGTCAGCTATCGCGACGATTACCAGCAGTTCGAACAGCCCCTGCCGCTGCTGGACCAGAAGGCCTTCACCCTGGTCGATCTGACGGCGAGCTGGGCGCCCGAGAACGGCCGCTTCAAGGTGCTGCTGGCCGGCAAGAACCTGACCAACGAGCGCTACCGCACCGGCGGCTATAATTTCGGCACAGCCACCTACAACAACTCGGTGATCGGCTTCTACGGCCCGCCGCGCACCTATTCGGCGACGGTCGAGGTCAAGTTCTAGATCCCTTCCTCCCACCTCACTGACCGGCGGCGGCTTGCCGAAACGAGCCGCCGCCGTTTCCTTGTCCACTTCACGAATCGCGGCGGGACCGATGAGCGACGCACCGAACCCGAAGCCCCAGCCCGGCGCGCGCTACCGCTACGTCGTGCTGGCCATGCTGATCCTGGTCTACACGCTCAACTTCCTGGACCGGCAGATCCTCGGCATCCTGGCCAAGCCCATCAAGGAGGAGTTCGGTCTGAGCGACGGCCAGTTCGGCCTGATGAGCGGCCTGGCCTTCGCCCTGCTCTACACCACCCTGGCCATACCGATCGCCTGGCTGGCCGACCGGTTCAGCCGAGTGTGGATCATGACCACGGCCTTGACCCTGTGGAGCGGCTTTACCGCCCTGTGCGGCTTCGCCGGCGGGTTCTCGGCCCTGTTCCTGGCGCGGATGGGCGTGGGCATCGGCGAGGCGGGCGGCGTGGCCCCGGCCTATTCGATGCTGGCCGACTATTTCCCCAAGCATCAGCGGGCGCGGGCCCTGGCGGCCTACGCCTTCGGCATCCCCCTGGGCACGGCGGCCGGGACCCTAGTCGGCGGGCTGCTGGCCGTGCACTTCGGCTGGCGCACGGCCTTTATCGCGGTGGGCCTGATCGGCGTGGCCCTGGCGCCGATCTTCCGGCTGGTGGTGCGTGACCCGCGCCGGGGCGGGGCCGACATGGCGGCGGGTGACACCACGACCGTCCAGGCTCCCGCCGCGCCGCTGGGCGAGGTGGTGCGGGTGCTGGCGGCCAAGCCCAGTTTCTGGCTGCTGTCGTTCGGGGCGGCCTCGTCGTCGGTCTGCGGCTATGGCGTGGCCCTGTGGCTGCCGTCGTTCTTCATGCGAAGCCTGGGCCTGACCCTGCGCGAGACCGCCTGGTACTATTCCGGCATCGCCTTTTTCGGCGGGCTGATGGGCATCTGGCTGGGCGGGGCGGTGGCGGACCGGCTGGGCGCCAAGTCCAAGGCCGGCTATCCGCTGACCCCGGCCGTGGCCTTCCTGATCTCGGTGCCCTGTTTCCTTCTGGCGATGAACAGCGGGTCGCTGGCCGGAAACCTCGGCGGGAGCGCCGCCCTGGTCCTGGCCTTCGCGATCTTCCTGGTCCCGACCGGCCTGAACCTGGCGTGGCTGGGGCCGATCACGGCGGCCGTCCAGCACCTGGCGCCGGCCCCGATGCGGACCACGGCGTCAGCCCTGTTCCTGCTGATCAACAACCTGCTGGGGATCGCGGTCGGCGCCTATTATTTCGGCCTGGTCTCGGACCTGCTGAAGCCGGCGTTCGGCCAGGAGTCGCTGCGCTGGTCGATCTATACCGGCATGGGCTTCTACCTGATCGCCGCCCTGCTGTTCTTCCTGGCCTCGCGCCGTCTGGCCAGAGACTGGGTGGACTAGGCATGGGGCGATTGACCGCACCCTTTTAAGCGCCACTGTTCCGACACGTTCAGGTTACAAGAGGCCGCTGACGAACGCGCGACTGCGGGACCAAGGCCATGAGCGGCGACGAGCGGCATATCTTCCACGACCCGACCGGACGGCGGGACCGGAGGATGCGGCTGATCCTGGGGATCGTCCTGTCGGCCCTGGCCGCCATCGTCGCGGCGTTCCTGGCCACCCTGGCCTTCGCCCCGCGCCTGCCGACCGTGACCCTGAAGGACCCGCACGTCCTGTCGTCGCTGCACAAGGAGTCCGCCCACCGGCTCAAGCCGGAGCTGGCCTGGCGCAAGGTGCCCAGGCCGACGGCCGCCGCGGGCGGCGGCGCGACCCAGGTCCGGCCGATCAGCGTCGGCTTCTATGTCAGCTGGGACGAGGATTCCCGCGAGTCCCTGCGCCGCAACATCGACAAGCTGGACGTGGTCTCGCCGCAGTGGGTGGCGCTGCGGGGCCCGAGCGGCGACATCGCCATCGACGACGATCCGCAGGGCGTGGCCCGCATCGCCGCGGCGCCCAACCACCCCGCCGTGCTGCCCCTGGTCCATAACTCGGCCAACGCCGCCTTCAACGGTCCGTTGGCCGACGCCCTGCTGGCCGATCCCAAGGCCCGGGCCAAGCTGGTCGCGGGCCTGGCCGACCTGGCCGTGCGGCGCGGCTACGGCGGCTATGTCTTCGACCTGGAGAACCTGTCGCCCAAGGGGCTGGCGAACTATCCCAAGCTGCTGGACGAGGCCCGGGCGGTCCTGAAGCCGCAGGGCCGCGAGGTCTGGGTCACCGCGCCGTTCGACGGCCAGGGCTGGCCGCTGAAGGCGCTGCAGGACGCGTCCGACACCCTGGTGCTGATGGCCTACGACCAGCACTACGGCGGCGGCGATCCGGGCCCCAACGCCGGGCAGGATTGGTATGAGAGCGAGTTGGCCAAGCGGTTCGCCAAGCTGGATCCGAGCCGGACGATCATGGCCTTGGGCGCCTACGGCTACGACTGGACCCTGAACAAGGCCGGCAAGGCCGCCTCGGGCGCCCCGGCCACCTTCCACGAGGCGATCCGCAACGCCCAGGACGCCGGCGCGACGATCGACATGGACGACGACGCCCTGAACCCGACCTACGCCTATCAGGACGACAACGGCGACGACCACGTGGTCTGGTTCCTGGACGCCACGACCCTGTTCAACCAGGTCAAGGTCACCGACGAGTGGAAGCCGCGCGGCTATGGCCTGTGGCGGATGGGCATGGAGGATCCCGGCGTCTGGAGCGTGCTGGGCAAGCCGTACGGCCAGGCCTCGGCCGCCGGCCTGACCAGCATCCCGGCGGGGACCAGCGTCGACTTCGACGGCGGCGGCGAGGTTCTGCGGGTCGAGGGCCTGCCTGCGCCCGGCAAGCGGACCCTGGAGTTCGACCCTGACACCGGCCTGATCGCCGACCAGACCTATGTCGCCCTGCCCAGCGCCTATGTGATCGAGCGCTACGGCCAGAAGCCGGGCCTGGTGGCCCTGACCTTTGACGACGGCCCCGACGCGCGCTGGACGCCGAAGATCCTCGACATCCTCAAGGCCAAGAACGCCCCGGCCACCTTCTTCGTGATCGGCGAGAACATGCAGACCCGGCCGGACCTGGTCAGGCGCGAAGTCGCCGAGGGGCACGACGTCGGCAGCCATACCTGGACCCACCCCAATATCGGCGAGACGCCGATCGCCCAGACCGACGTCGAGCTGAACGCCACCCAGCGGCTGTTCGAGGTGATCACCGGCCGCTCGATGCGGCTGTTCCGCCCGCCGTTCTTCGGCGACGCCGAGCCCTCGACCCCGCATGAGGTAGCTCCCCTGGTGATCGCCCAGACCCTGGGCTACTTGGTGGTCGGCCTGCGGATCGACCCGGACGACTGGCAGAAGCCGTCGCCCCAGGCGATCATCGACCGCACGCTGGAGCGCCTGGATCACCCCGGCGACCGGCCGGGGCAGGTGGTGCTGCTGCACGACGCCGGCGGCGACCGCTCGCGCACCGTCAAGGCGCTGCCTGGCCTGATCGACGCCATCCGGGCCCGCGGCTATCGGCTGGTCACGGTGGGCGAGCTGGCCGGAATGACCCCGGCCCAGGCGATGCCGATCAGCGATCGCGATCCCGTGGCCCTGGCGCTGGACCGGGTGGGCTTTGGCCTGTTCCGCGGCGTGAAGATGCTGCTGACCACCCTGTTTCTCACCGCCATCGCCCTGGGCCTGGCGCGGCTGGTGTTCCTGGCCGGCCTGGCCCTGGTCCATCGCTGGACGCACGAGAGCCCGGCCAATCTGGATCCCACGACTGGGCCCCTGGTCAGCGTGCTGATCCCCTGCTTCAACGAGGAGAAGGTGATCGCCGCCTCGGTGGCGCGGATCCTGGAGTCGGAGTGGACGAACATCGAGGTGCTGGTCCTCGACGACGGGTCCACGGACAACACCGCCGAAGAGGTGCGCCGCGCCCATGGCGACGACCCCCGCGTGACCCTGCTGAGCTTCGAGAACGGCGGCAAGGCGCGAGCGGTCAATCGCGGTCTCGCCGAGGCCAGGGGCGAGTATGTGGTGGCCCTGGACGCCGACACCCTGTTTCCGCCCAAGACCATCGGTCGGCTGGTGCGCTGGTTCCAGGACCCGAAGATCGGGGCGGTCGCCGGCAACGCCATCGTCGGCAACCGTCTCAACATCGTCACCCGCTGGCAGGCCTTGGAATATGTCACCGCCCAGAACCTGGAGCGCCGCGCCCTGGCGACCCTGGGCGCGGTGACCGTGGTGCCCGGCGCGGTCGGGGCCTGGCGCAAGAGCGTTCTGGATGAGCTTGGCGGCTATCCGGCCGACACCCTGGCCGAGGACCAGGACCTGACCATCGCCTGTCAGCGGGCCGGCTGGAAAGTCGCCTTCGATCCCGCCGCCCAGGCCTTCACCGAGGCCCCCGACACCGTGGCCGGCCTGCTCAAGCAGCGCTTCCGCTGGTCGTTCGGCACCCTGCAATGCGTCTGGAAGCATCGCGCCGCCCTGTTCAACCCCAAGACCCCCGCCCTGGGCTTCGTGGCCCTGCCGCAGATCTGGCTGTTCCAGATCCTGCTGGCGGTCGCCGCGCCCCTGGTGGATCTGGCGGTGGTCTGGAGCCTGATCTCGGGCCTCTATGGCGCGATCGCCCACCCGGTGGAGTGGTCGCCGGACGACACCATCCGCGGCCTGCTCTACTGGGCGGTGTTCATCCTGGTCGACCTGTCGGCCGGGGCCCTGGGCATGGCGCTGGAAAAGCGCGCGCCGTGGTCGGACCTGCCGTACCTGCCGGTCCAGCGCTTCGGCTACCGGCAGCTGATGTACTATGTGGTCGTCAAATCGGTGATGACCGCGGCCCGGGGCGGCCGGGTCGGGTGGGGAAAGCTGGAACGGCGCGCCACCGCCACGGTCAAGATTGCAGGATGACAAGGCTGTCATTCCGCTTCGCGAGTGGTACCGGTAACTTTTTTTGAGCGCCCAAGGCAGGGGTTGACGTTCCGTCAGCGCCGCATCCTCAGAAAAATCCAGGCCTTATCGGGGCTGGACGACATCCGCCCACTTTTTCACAAGAGCCGATGAATCGGTCCAAGCGCGGTTGCGCCTGCGAAATCGCGCTCCTATAACCCGGCCACAATTTTCAGAAGCCGTCGTCGAGACCGGTCCCTCATGAACATCCACGAACACCAAGCCAAAGCCGTCCTCGCGGAGTTCGGCGCCCCCGTCCCGCGCGGCTACCCCGCCTTCACCGTCGAGGAGGCCGTGGCCGCCGCTGAAAAGCTGGGCGGTCCGGTGTTCGTCGTGAAGTCCCAGATCCACGCCGGCGGGCGTGGCAAGGGCAAGTTCGAGGGCCTGGGCCCCGACGCCAAGGGCGGCGTCCGCGTCGTCAAGTCGGTCGACGAGGTCAAGACCAACGCCGCCGAGATGCTCGGCCGCGTGCTGGTGACCCACCAGACCGGCCCCAAGGGCAAGCAGGTCAACCGCCTCTACATCGAGGAAGGCGCGGCGATCGCCAAGGAATTCTACCTGTCGCTGCTGGTCGACCGCGAGACCTCGATGGTCTCGGTGGTCGCCTCGACCGAAGGCGGCATGGACATCGAGGACGTGGCCCACGCCACCCCCGAGAAGATCCACTCGTTCTCGATCGACCCGGCGACCGGCGTGTGGCCGACCCACGCCCGCGCCCTGGCCAAGGCCCTGGGCCTGACCGGCGGCCTGGCCAAGGAAGCCGCGACCCTGCTGGGTCAGCTCTATACGGCGTTCCTGGCCAAGGACATGGCCATGCTGGAGATCAACCCGCTGATCGTCACCGCTGACGACCACCTGCGGGTCCTGGACGCCAAGCTGTCGTTCGACGGCAACTCGCTGTTCCGCCACCCGGACATCCGCGCCCTGCGCGACGAGAGCGAAGAAGACCCCAAGGAAATCGAAGCCAGCAAGTACGACCTGGCCTACATCGCCCTGGACGGCGAGATCGGCTGCATGGTCAACGGCGCGGGCCTGGCCATGGCCACCATGGACATCATCAAGCTGTACGGCGCCGAGCCGGCCAACTTCCTCGATGTCGGCGGCGGCGCCAGCAAGGAGAAGGTCACCGCGGCCTTCAAGATCATCACCGCCGACCCGGCCGTCAAAGGCATCCTGGTCAACATCTTCGGCGGTATCATGCGCTGCGACATCATCGCGGAAGGCGTCATCGCCGCCGTGAAGGAAGTGGGCCTGACGGTTCCGCTGGTCGTGCGCCTGGAAGGCACCAACGTCGAACTCGGCAAGAAAATCATTTCGGAAAGCGGCCTGAACGTCATCGCCGCCAACGACCTGTCGGACGGGGCCGAGAAGATCGTCGCCGCTGTCAAAGGGGCTGCGTAACTCTCATGTCCATCCTCATCGGTTCTGACACCAAGGTCATCTGCCAGGGCATCACCGGCGCCCAGGGCACGTTCCACTCGGAACAGGCGATCGCCTACGGCACCAAGATGGTCGGCGGCGTGACCCCCGGCAAAGGCGGCCAGACCCACATCGGCCTGCCGGTGTTCGACACGGTCGGCGAAGCCAAGGAAGCCACCGGCGCCGACGCCTCGGTGATCTACGTCCCGCCGCCCTTCGCGGCCGACTCGATCCTGGAAGCCATCGACGCGGAAATCCCGCTGATCGTCTGCATCACCGAAGGCATTCCGGTGCTGGACATGGTGCGGGTGAAGAAGGCCCTGCAAGGCAGCAAGTCGCGCCTGATCGGCCCCAACTGTCCCGGCGTCCTGACCCCGAACCAGTGCAAGATCGGCATCATGCCGGGTTCGATCTTCTCGAACGGCTCGGTCGGCGTCGTTTCGCGCTCGGGCACCCTGACCTACGAAGCCGTGTTCCAGACCACCAACGCCGGCCTGGGCCAGACCACGGCCGTCGGCATCGGCGGCGACCCGGTCAAGGGCACCGAGTTCATCGACATCCTCGAGCTGTTCCTGGCTGACGAAGCCACCAAGTCGATCGTCATGATCGGCGAGATCGGCGGCTCGGCCGAAGAAGAAGCCGCCCAGTTCCTGGCCGACGAAGCCAAGCGCGGCCGCAAGAAGCCCATGGTCGGCTTCATCGCCGGCCGCACGGCCCCTCCCGGCCGCCACATGGGCCACGCCGGCGCGATCATCTCGGGCGGCAAGGGCGGCGCTGAAGACAAGATCGCGGCGATGGAAGCCGCGGGCATCCGCGTCTCGCCGTCGCCGGCGCGACTGGGCGAGACCCTCCTCGAGGTGCTCAAGGGCTAATCAGACACCGAACCCCGCCCCGCGGGGCCCAGGTTTTTTGCGACCGCCAGTCGACGATCCGAAAAAATCACCTGGGCCCCGCTAGATCGGCGGGCGCCCGGTGATTGAGAGACTATATTTACGCAACGCGTTTAGCGGTGGCGTAAAAGGATCGTAAGGCGAAGACGATGGCGGACGACGCAGGCATCATCAATCAGGTCTTGACCGAGACCTCGTTCCTCTACGGCGCCAACGCGGCGTTCGTGGAAGATCTCTACGCCCGGTGGGCGGAGAACCCTGGATCGGTCGAGCCTTCTTGGGGCGCTTTCTTCGCCACGCTCTCGGACCAGGCCGATCAGGTCAAGCGCGCCGCCCAGGATCCGACCTGGACGCCGCGCCAGGCTCCGGCGGTCCGTCCCGAATGGCTGTCGGCCATCGACGGCCAGTGGCCGACCGTGGCGCCCGCCGTCGAAGCCAAGATGACCAAGGCGATTGAAGGCAAGGCGCCGGGCGCCTCCGCCGAAGCCGTCCGCGCCGCCACGCTGGACAGCCTGCGCGCCATCATGATGATCCGGGCCTACCGGATGCGCGGACACCTGGCCGCCAATCTCGACCCGCTGGGCCTGGAGCCCAAGCCCGCCGCGCCCGAACTGGATCCGTCGACCTACGGCTTCTCGGAAGCCGACTACGACCGCCCGATCTTCCTGGACTTCGTGCTGGGCCTCGAGACCTCGACGATCCGCGAGATCCTGTCGATCCTGCGCCGCACCTACTGCGACAACGTCGGCGTGCAGTACATGCACATCTCCGATCCGGCCGAGAAGGCCTGGCTGCAGGAGCGCATCGAGGGCCGCGACAAGGAGATCGTGTTCTCCAAGGAAGGCAAGATCGCCATCCTGAAGAAGCTGATCGAGACCGAGGGTTTCGAACGCTTCCTGCACAAGCGCTTCCCCGGCACCAAGCGGTTCGGCATCGACGGCGGCGAAGCCATGGTCCCGGCCATGGAGCAGATCATCAAGCGCGGCGGTTCGCTGGGCGTGAAGGACATCGTCCTGGGCATGCCGCACCGCGGTCGCCTGAACGTTCTGGCCGCCGTGATGGGCAAGCCCTACCACGTGATCTTCCACGAATTCCAAGGCGGCTCGAGCCTGCCCTCGGACGTCGAGGGGTCGGGCGACGTCAAATACCACATGGGCGCCTCGTCGGATCGCGAGTTCGACGACAACAAGGTCCACCTGTCGCTGACCGCCAACCCCTCGCACCTGGAAATCGTCAATCCGGTGGTGATCGGCAAGGCCCGCGCCAAGCAGGCCTTCGCCCTGCGCGAACAGCCCGACGCCGGTCGCGGCCACGTGCTGCCGCTGCTGCTGCATGGCGACGCGGCCTTCGCGGGCCAGGGCGTGGTGGCCGAGTGCTTCACCCTGTCGGGCCTGAAGGGCTACCGCACGGGCGGCACCATCCACTTCATCGTCAACAACCAGATCGGCTTCACGACCAGCCCGCGCTACTCGCGCAGCTCGCCGTATCCGTCGGACGTGGCGCTGATGGTCGAGGCCCCGATCTTCCACGTCAACGGCGACGACCCCGAGGCCGTGGTCTACGCCGCCAAGGTCGCCACCGAATATCGCCAGATGTTCGGCAAGGACGTCGTGGTCGACATGTTCTGCTATCGCCGGTTCGGTCACAACGAAGGTGACGACCCGACGATGACCTCGCCCTTGATGTACGCCAAGATCAAGGACCACATCTCGACCCGCGAGATCTACAGCCGCCGGCTGATCGCCGAGGGCGTGGCCAGCCAGGCCGAGGTCGAGGGCTGGATCAGCGAATTCGAGACCTTCCTCGACAAGGAATTCGACGCCGGCAAGAGCTACAAGGCCAACAAGGCCGACTGGCTGGACGGCAAGTGGAAGGGCCTGGCCCTGCCCGGCGACGAGGAGCGCAAGGGCAAGACCGGCGTCTCCCAGACCCGCCTGCTGGAGCTGGGCCGCCAGATCACCACCGTCCCCGAGCGCATCGACACCCACAAGACCGTCAAGCGCGTCATCGAGAACCGTCGCGAGGCGATCGAGAAGGGCGAGAACATCGACTGGGGCACCGCCGAGCACCTGGCGTTCGCCACCCTGCTCGACGAGGGCTTCCCCGTCCGCCTGTCCGGCCAAGACAGCGTGCGCGGCACCTTCACCCAGCGCCATTCGGACATCATCGACCAGACGACCGAAGAGCACTACACGCCGCTCAACAACATCCGTCCCGGCCAGGCCCATTACGAGGTCATCGACTCGGCGCTGTCGGAAGAGGCGGTGCTGGGCTTCGAATACGGCTTCTCGCTGGCCGACCCGAACACCCTGACCCTGTGGGAAGGCCAGTTCGGCGACTTCGTGAACGGCGCCCAGGTGGTGATCGACCAGTTCATCAGCTCGGGCGAACGCAAGTGGCTGCGGATGAGCGGCCTGACCATGCTGCTGCCGCACGGCTACGAGGGCCAGGGCCCCGAGCACAGCTCGGCGCGCCTAGAGCGCTTCCTGCAGTCGTGCGCGGAAGACAACATGCAGGTGGTCAACTGCACCACCCCGGCCAACTACTTCCACGCCCTGCGTCGCCAGATGCACCGCGAGTTCCGCAAGCCCCTGGTCGTCATGACGCCCAAGAGCCTGCTGCGTCACAAGAAGGCCGTCTCGAACCTGGCCGACATGGCCGAGGGCTCCAGCTTCCACCGCGTGATGATCGACGGGGCCGAAGCCGGTTGCGACGTCGGCGGGATCAAGCTGCAGAGCGACGACAAGATCACCCGCGTCATCGCCTGCTCGGGCAAGGTCTATTTCGACCTGATCGACGCCCGCGCCAAGGCGGGCCGCGACGACGTCTACATCGTGCGCCTCGAGCAGTTCTATCCGTGGCCGCTGAAGTCGGTGCTCGCCGTGCTCGGAAGGTTCAAGAACGCCGAGCTGGTCTGGTGTCAGGAAGAACCCAAGAACATGGGCGGCTGGACCTTCGTCGATCCGTGGCTGGAACTGAGCCTGGCCAAGCTGAACGTCAAGGCCAAGCGCGCCCGCTATGTCGGCCGTCCGGCCTCGGCCTCCACGGCCGCCGGCATGATGAGCCGCCACCTGAAAGAACTCGAGACCTTCCTGAACGAAGCCTTCGCCTGATCGCTTCGTTCAAATCCTGAACCCGCCGACCTGAACAAGAGACATCGGAACCCCACATGGCCGACATCATGACCCCCGCCCTCGGCGAATCCGTCACCGAAGCGACGGTGGCCCGCTGGACCAAGAAGGCCGGGGAGGCGGTGAAGAAGGATGAGCTGCTCGTCGAGCTGGAAACCGACAAGGTCAGCCTCGAGGTCGTGGCTCCGGCCGACGGCGTCCTGGCCTCGATCAGCGCCGAGGAAGGCGCGACCGTCGTGCCGGGCACGGTGCTGGGCGTGGTGACCGAAGGCGGCGCCGCGACCGCCGCGCCGGCCGCCGCCGCGCCGAAGGCCGCTGCCCCGGCTCCCGCTCCAGCCGCCACCCCGGCGCCGGCGCCTGTCGCCGCCGCCCCGGCCCCGGCCCCGGCCGCCGCCGCGCCGGTCAGCCCGGCCCCGGCCCGTATCGCCGCCGAGAACAACCTGGACCTGTCGAAGGTCGCGGGCAGCGGCAAGGACGGCCGGGTGACCAAGGGCGACGCCCTGGCCGCCCTGGAAGCCCGCGCCAACGCCCCGGCTCCGGCCGCCGCCCCGGCCGCGCCGCGCGCCATCCACGAGCGCGAAGAGCGCGTGAAGATGACGCGTCTGCGTCAGACGATCGCCCGCCGCCTGAAGGAAGCCCAGAACAACGCCGCCATGCTGACGACCTTCAACGAGGTCGACATGAGCGCGGTGATGGCCCTGCGCAATTCGTACAAGGACGTGTTCGAGAAGAAGCACGGCGTGAAGCTGGGCTTCATGTCGTTCTTCACCAAGGCCGTGGTCGCGGCCCTGAAGGCCGTGCCGGACGTCAACGCCGAGATCGACGGCCAGGACATCGTCTACAAGAACCACTACGACATCGGCGTGGCGGTCGGCACCGACAAGGGCCTGGTCGTTCCGGTCGTGCGCGACGCCGACGTGCTGAGCCTGGCCGAGATCGAGAAGGCCATCGGCGCTCTGGGCAAGAAGGCCCGCGACGGCCAGCTGGCCATCGAGGACATGCAGGGCGGCACCTTCACCATCACCAACGGCGGCATCTACGGCTCGCTGATGTCGACCCCGATCCTCAACGCCCCGCAGTCGGGCATCCTGGGCATGCACGCGATCAAGGAGCGGGCCATGGTGGTCGGCGGCAAGATCGAAGTGCGCCCGATGATGTACCTGGCGCTGAGCTACGACCACCGCGTGGTCGACGGCCAGGGCGCGGTGACCTTCCTCGTCAAGGTCAAGGAAGCCCTGGAAGACCCGCAGCGCCTGCTGCTGGAGCTCTAGTCGCTCCACGCGATCGACGAATACGGAGAGGGGCCGCGCGAGCGGCCCCTTTTTCGTGCGCTGCTTTCGTTGAAGGTCGGGCGCGAAAAGTGTATCTACGGAATGTAGATACAAGAGGTCGCCATGACCAAGCACGAGATCGAACTCGCCAAGGCCAAAATCTTCACCCATGGAGGCAGCCAGGCGGTCCGCCTGCCCAAGGCCTTTCGTTTCGAGGGCGGCGAAGTGACGATACGCCGGGACGGCGAAGCCGTGATTTTGGAGCCTATTGCAGCCAAACCGCGTCCAACCTCTTCGGACCTCGACGCCATGTGGATGCGCATTGATGCGTTGGTTGGAGGCGAATTCCCTGACCGTGAACAGCCTCGCCCACAAAAGCGGAACTTCGATTAGTGACGCTGGCCCTCGATACCAACGTCTTCATTGATCTCATCCGCGGAAAGCGGCCCAACGTTCGTCAGCGTCACAAGCTTGCGGTATTAGACGGCGACCTAATGGTGACGTCTCTAATTGTCTTCCACGAGCTTCGCTTTGGCGTCATCGCGAGCCGAAATCAGGCGGCTGAGGAAGAGGTCGTCAAGATGGTCTTGCAAGACATTTCCGTCGAACCCTTGACTGAAGACGACGTCGCCGTTGCGGCAGCCATACGCGGGCGGCTCAAGATCACTGGCGACCCCATTGGCCCCTATGACGTGCTGATCGCTGGCCAGGCCATGGCGCGCGGATGGACTTTGGTGACTTCCAACGCGCGAGAATTCGAGCGGGTGCGAGGGTTGGACGTTCAGGATTGGAATGAAGTTCTGTGACCCAAGCCCGCGACCGCCTGTTCCTGCTGCGTCCCGACTGGATCGATCAAGACCGGCCGTGGTTCTGCATGGCCTGCGCGGCGGTGGAGGGGTTCCTCGGCTACTATCCCGCCGTCCGTGACCGGCTCGACATCGCCTATCTGCCCTACGAACGCCCGCGCCATCCGGTGGTCGAGCTGCTGGGCGAGGCCCACCAGAACCTGCCGACCCTGATCCTGGCCGCGCCCCTGACGCATCCCGACCTGCGCGAAGGCGACGTCCAGGCGGCGAACGGCCTCTGGTTCGCCACCAACGAGGGGCCGATCACCCGCGTGCTGAGCGCTCGCTACGGCGTCGCGCCGCCGCATCCGTGAGGTCGCAATCGCGCAAGACGCCCACGAACTGAGCCTTTAACGCCCCTGTTGGGTTGATCCTTAAGATAGAGGCGCTAGGAGTACCCGCGCGTCCAGTCACCCTCCCAAGTCACCCTTGGGAAACCGGGGGGCAGGCCCCATTTTCTGTCCGGCGCCGAACGCGGCGCGTCTCAAGGCGAAGATCCATGGCTCAATACGACGTCGTCATCATCGGGGGCGGCCCCGGCGGCTACAACGGCGCGATCCGCGCCGGGCAGCTGGGTCTGAAGACCGCCATCGTCGAAGGACGCGGCAAGCTGGGCGGCACCTGCCTGAACGTCGGCTGCATGCCGTCCAAGGCCCTGCTGCACGCCTCGGAAATGTTCGAGTCCGCCAGCGGCGGCGAGTTCGCCAAGCTCGGCATCGAGGTGAAGCCCAAGCTGAACCTGCCGCAGATGATGGCCCAGAAGGCCGAGAGCGTCGAAGCCCTGACCAAGGGCGTCGAGTTCCTGATGAAGAAGAACAAGGTCGACTACATCAAGGGCTGGGGCCGCATCGACGGGCCCGGCAAGGTGGTCGTGAAGGCCGAGGACGGCACGGAAACCGTGCTCGAGACCAAGAACATCGTCATCGCCACCGGCTCCGAGCCCACCCCGCTGCCGGGCGTGACCGTCGACAACAAGCGCGTCGTGGACTCGACCGGCGCCCTGTCGCTGCCCGACGTGCCCAAGACCATGATCGTGGTCGGGGCCGGCGTGATCGGACTGGAGCTGGGCTCGGTCTGGAAGCGCCTGGGCGCCGAGGTGACCGTGGTCGAGTTCCTGGACCGCATCCTGCCGGGCACCGACACCGAAGTGGCCAACGCCTTCCAGAAGATCCTGACCAAGCAGGGCTTCAAGTTCAAGCTGGCCTCCAAGGTCACCGGCGCGACCGCGACCGACAAGCAGGTCCAACTGACGCTCGAGCCGGTGGCCGGCGGCGCGGCCGAAACCCTGCAGGCCGACTACGTGCTGGTGGCCATCGGTCGCCGCCCGTTCACGCAAGGCTTGGGCCTGGAGACGGTCGGCATCGTTCCGGACAAGCGCGGCGTGATCGCCAACGACCACTACAAGACCGGCGTCGACGGGATCTGGGTGATCGGCGACGTGACCTCGGGTCCGATGCTGGCCCACAAGGCCGAGGACGAGGCCGTGGCCTGCATCGAGATGATCGCCGGCAAGGCCGGTCACGTGAACTACGACATCATCCCGGGCGTGGTCTATACCAGCCCCGAGGTCGCCACCGTCGGCAAGACCGAAGAGGATCTGAAGGCCGCGGGCGTCGCCTACAAGGTCGGCAAGTTCCCGTTCCTGGCCAACAGCCGCGCCAAGATCAACCACGAGACCGACGGCTTCGTGAAGGTGCTGGCCGACGCCAAGACCGACCGCATCCTGGGCGCCCACGCCGTCGGCCCGAACGTCGGCGACATGATCGCCGAGATCTGCGTGGCCATGGAGTTCGGCGGCTCGTCGGAAGACGTCGCCCGCACCTGTCACCCGCACCCCACCCGCTCGGAGGCTTTCCGCCAGGCGGCCATGGGCGTCGAAAACTGGACGATGCAGGCCTAGGGCCAAGCTCGATCGCAGAGTTCGCGATGGCGGGGTTTCGGAAACGGAGCCCCGCCATTGCTTTGTTTGGATGGCGGCGGACGGCCTGAAGGTCCAAGAAGGGTGGTTCCCGACATTCGGATCCACTTGCTGTTCATCGTCAGTTCCGACCCGCACTTCAGCGGCGCCGTGCCGACTGGTGGGATTCGGAACTGCGCGACGGGCTCCCCAGGCGGGATGACCATTGACGCCCCACCTGCGATTACACATGCTCGCCCCACACTTTATGGGATTGCGCGTCACAGATTGGGAGTGCGCGCCCTGGGGCAGGGGGAGCTACCATGCAGGTCGCCGCGTTGCTCTTGGCGGGTTTCCTCGCGGCCCAGGCCGTTCCGCCGTCGACCGACGGCAAGTCGGCCGCAGAGTCCAAGCCCACTCCGCAACCCGACAGGATTTCTTACAAAGGCAATTTCACGCCCAAGGAACATCGCGCCTCGATTCCGTACGAACTGGTCAATGGATACGTCCTGTTCAAGATCAAGGTGGCGGGCCGCGAGGTCTGGGCGCTGCTCGACACCGGCGCGACGAGAAGCATCGTCGATACGGGTCTGGCTAAGGCAGCGGGGCTCAGCGTGACTCCGGCGGTCGGGACGATCCGCACCGCAACGGGCGTGGCGGTCCCCAAGCTACGCGTCTCCAACGTATCGCTGTCTATCGACAAGCAACTAGACCTCCAGGCTGAGGCTCTAGGCGGGATGGACCTCACGACGGTTTCGCAGACCATCGGACGAAAGGTCGAGTTCGTCCTTGGCGCTGACCTGATCGCCGCGACCACCCTGCGGCTCGATCCGGGCCAGAAAACGTTCGATCTGTTCCCACCCGGCGCGTTCCGGCCACCGCCGAACTTCCCGTTTGTGCCGCTGACGTACGACCAAAAAACTATCCGGCTCGAAATCCGGGTCGATGAACAACCCGTGCAGGTCACTCTCGACACGGGATCAAGCGTGCCCCTAAGCCTGGAACCGCAGGCCTGGACGCGCTTGGCTCCTGCGGGGGCCAAGCTGCGGCCAGGCACGACAGTCGGCGCCGACGGGCAAGTCCACATCGCCGACTACGGTGTAGTCTCGAGCATACGGATTGGTCCGGTCCGTTCCAGTGACGTCCGGACCAAGGTCGCCCCTCTGTTCGCCGACGCCGACGGCTCTATCGGCATTCCCGCGTTGAGCAGGTTCTTCCTTGTAATCGACGTCAGGTCCGGAAAGCTGTGGTTGGCGCCGAGGCTGTCCGCCGCGCCGGCGGCAACAGCCGCTCCAGTCCCGTAAGCGCCTGCAGAGCTCTAAAGCTTGAACATGGAGCCACACTATGGCTCCGGAAAAGGCCAGCGCACAGGGGCCGCTCGGGGTCTGAGGCGGACCCTCAGCGCCCAAAGAAAAAGCCCCGCCGGGGCGAACCGGCGGGGCTTCCTAAGTCCTCGAGGGGAGGAGACGCCCTCAGTCACGCGAGGGCGGTACGCTTACTGAAAACCTAGAATTCTTCCCACTCGTCCGAGGCCGGCTGGGCCGAGCCGGCGAAGGCCGCCAGCTTGGCTTGGGCCGCGCGGACCGGGTTGGCGCCGGGACGGCTGGTCGCGGTGGCCGGAGCCACCGGCGGGCGCGGGGCCGGGCGCGACACCTGGGTCGGGGCGGCGGCGCGACGCGTGGTGGTCGTTCGCTGGGCCGAGGCGCCGCTGACCTGGAACCGGCCGATCATCTGCATCAGGCCGTTGGCCTCGCCCTTCAGGGCGTGGCTCGCGGCGGTCGACTGCTCGACCATGGCGGCGTTCTGCTGGACGGTCTGGTCCATCTGGTTGACGGCGGCGTTGACCTGGTTGAGGCCGGTCGCCTGCTCGGCGCCCGAGGCGGCGATCTCGCTGACCAGGCCGTCGATCTCGCTGACCTTGCCGACGATGGCCTGCAGGGCGTCGCCCGTCTGGCCGACCATCGACACGCCCTGGCTGACCTGCTGCGAGGAGGTCGAGATCAGGGTCTTGATCTCCTTGGCGGCGTCGGCCGAGCGCTGGGCCAGGGCCCGGACTTCCTGGGCGACGACCGCGAAGCCACGGCCCGCGTCACCCGCACGGGCGGCTTCGACGCCGGCGTTCAGGGCCAGCAGGTTGGTCTGGAAGGCGATCTCGTCGATGACGCCGATGATCTGGCTGATCGACTGAGACGACTTCTCGATCTCGTTCATGGCGTCGACGGCGTTGCGGACCACCACGGCCGAACGCTCGGCGTCCGAACGGGTCGAGGTGACGACGCGCGAGGCCTCGACGGCGCCGGCCGACGAACGCTTCACCGTGGCGGTGATCTCGTCCAGGGCGGCGGCGGTCTCTTCCAGGCTGGCGGCCTGCTGCTCGCTGCGGCGCGACAGGTCGTCGGCGGCCGAGGCGATTTCGTCCGAGCCCGAACCGATGCTGTTGGCGGCGTGGACGATGGTGCGCAGCGCCTCTTCCATCTGGGCGATGGCGCCGTTGAAGTCGTTCTGCAGGCGCTGGTAGGCCTGCGGGAACTCGACGTCGACGCGATAGGTGAGGTCGCCCTCGGCCAGGCGGGTCAGGCCGGTGGCGACGTGCTCCATGACGAAAGCCTGCTCGCGGGCGCTGGCCTCGGCGGCCTGCTGGTTGCGGGCGCGTTCGGCTTCGGTCTCGGCGCTCAGGCGCTGCTGGGCGGCCTCGGCGGTGCGCAGGGCGACGGCGTTGTCCTTGAACACCTGGACCGAGCGTGCCATGGCGCCGACCTCGTCCTTGCGGGTCGCGCCGACGACTTCGACATCGACCGAACCCTGGGCCAGCACCTCCATGGTGCGCGACAGGTTGTTCAACGGGGCCGAGATCTTCGAGCGGCCGATCCACAGGGCGAAGCCCATGGCGGCGATCGAGGCGATCAGGCCGAAGGCGATCGACATCAGGGTGCCGGCGGCCGACTGCTTGGCGGCCTTGGCCACCATGGCGCGGGTCTCGTCGTTATGGCTGTTGGTGTAGGACGAGACGTCCTTGCTTAGGCTGGCGATGTCCGGGTCGATCACGCCCATGACCATCTTGGCCGCGTCGGGCGCGCCCTGCATGCCAAGGTCCGCGCCTTGGCGGGCGCTGGAATAGATGCCGTCCAGGCGGGTCTGGAAATTGGCGACCTTCTTGGCGGCGGCCGGGTCGGCGGCCTTGACCTTGCCGAGCGAGATCTTGCCCTCCTTGTAGGCCTTGTCGATCTCGTCGCTGGCCTCCTTGGCCTGAGGCGAGGTGGCGTCGTTGGCGATCGTGCGATAGGCGGCGTAGCCGATGGTCGCGACCCGGCGGTTGAACCGCGAGCCTTCCAGTTCGGCCGGGGCGCGCTGTTCGACCAGCACCCTGGTGGCGGCTTCCGAGACCTTGGCCTGCCACGCGCCGACCCCGGTGATCGCCAGGGCGACCACGGTCAGGATAATGGCGGGCATGGCCACCTTGGTGGAGATCTTCAGATCGTCGAACTTCATCACAAACCCCATGTCCGGTCGCGCCCAAAGAGAAAGAGAGGCTCCGGTCTTGGAGGCAGAAGCCCTCAACGCCGTAAAAACGCAGTTAACTGCAGGGCTTGAGCGGGGCTGAAGCGACGGAATGTCACAGCCGCGCCCCATGGGATGTCGCGCTTCGCACCCTGGGATAGCCGGATGGCCGGCCCGACAACTCGCCTTCGCGCCGCGCTAAGCCCGCGGATGGGCCTTGCCATAGGCCGCCAGCAATCCCGCCGCGTCGACCTGGGTGTAGCGCTGCGTCGTCGACAGCGAGGCGTGGCCCAGCAGGTCTTGGATCGAGCGCAGGTCGGCGCCGGCCCCCAGCAGGTGGGTGGCGAACGAATGGCGCAGGGCGTGCGGCGTGGCGCGGTCGGACAGGCCCAGGCGGCTTCTCAGGGCCTGCATGGTGGCCTGCACGTGGCGCGGCGACAGCGGGCCGCCGCGCTTGGCGCGGAACAGGGGGGCGTCGGGGTCCAGCGCGAAGGGCAGGGCGGCCAGATAGGCGTCGATCCGTTCCCGGACGATGTCGAGCACCGGCACGATCCGCGTCTTGCCGCCCTTGCCGGTGATCCGCAGGCTCTCGGCCAGCGGCGCGTCGCGGCGGGTCAGGGACAGGCCCTCGCTGATCCGCAGGCCGCAGCCCCACAGCAGGGTCAGCACCGCCTCGTCGCGGGCGACCTCCCAGTCCTCGCGGTCGGGATCCAGGGACAGTTCGGCGATCAGGCCGTGGGCCTGGTCCTCGGACACCGGGCGCGGCGCGCCGACCTTGATCCGGGGGCCGCGCACCAGACCGATGGCGGCGTTCGGGGTGTCCAGGCGATGGTCGAGATAGCGGTGGAAGGCGCGGATCGACGACAGGCTCTGGGACAGGGAGCGCGGGGAGAGGCCCTCCGAGTCGCCGCCGGGGGCGCGGCGGAAAGCCAGATAGGCGCGAAGGTCCGCCGCCGTGATCCCGCCCATGTCAGCGACCGACAGGGCCTCGCCGCGGTGGCGCTCCATGAAGTTCAGATAGGCCAGGACATTGTCGCCATAGGCCCGCACGGTGCGCGGCGAGGCGCGCTTTTCGTTGGCGAGGTGATCCAGCCACGCGGTCAGGGCGGCGCGTGCCGTTGCGGGAACCCTCATCCTGCCGTCCCCAAAAGCTTGTCATCCCGGACAAGCGCGCAGCGCGCCGATCCGGGACCGCCGGAAGCGCTTGCGCTCAGGCGTCGATCCCGGGTCTGCGCTTCGCTCCGCCCGGGATGACAACCGTTGTGGAGTTTGCGCCTATCCTCCCCGCAGCGTGGGAGGAGACGTTTCACAACACCGGCCAGCGCTCGGCCGTGCGCTCGACGACCCGGGCCAGGAAGGCGACGAGGTCGGAGCCCATGTCGGCGGTGAAGCCCTCGGGATCGGTCGAACCGAAGGCCAGCAGGCCTTGGCGCGACGGCTCCCAAAGGGCCATGCGCACCAGGGCCATGCTCTTGATCTGCTCGATGCGGTCGCCGAACAGGCCCAGGGCGGGCGCGTGGAAGCCCATGCGGGCGACGCCATGGTCGCCCATGGTCATGTCGATCTGGCCGGGGATCAGGGCGTGCCAGCCGGCGGGCACGCGGCCGGGGCCTTCCAGCACCACGACGCCGGCGGCCAGGCCGAAGCGCAGGATGGCCATCTCGTCGACCCGGCGGGCGAGGTCGGAATGGTTGCGGGCGTCGAGCAGGTCGATCACCGCGGCGTGGCTCTGGGCCTGGGCCGAGAAGTTGGCGCGGGCGGTGGCCTCGATCTGGCGGCGGAACAGGGCCTCGCGCTCATGGGCGGCCGAAACGCGGGCCAGGGCGGCGGGCCCGAAGTCGACGATGTTGCTGGCGTCGGGACGCAGGCCCAGGTCGCTGAGCAGGTCGGGGTCGCCGTGCAGGAAGTCGGGCTCGGCCAGCAGGAAGTCGCGAACGACGGCGGGATCGACCGGCAGGGGCAGCCTGGCTTGGGTCGCATCGGTCATGGGGGCCTACTCCGTTCACGCTTCGTCCCCATATGCGTTCATGACCGGGGACGGACCGATGAAGCCCCAACTCGGTTAACAGCCGCTTGATGAAGCGGTGACGGGTCCTCTCGACCTGGGAATGTTTCCAAGGCAGAACCCAGGTTCCCTTTCACGTCCGGTTCCATGCCCCGCATCGCCTCCGTCCTGCTGCCCATGCCGCTGCCCGAGGCGTTCGACTACGCCGAGCCGGAAGGCCTGGGCCTGGCGGTCGGCGACCACGTGACCGTGCCGCTGGGGCCGCGGGTGATTCGCGGCGTGGTGACCGGATTGCGCGAGGGGACCGGCGGCAACCGGCCGCTGAAGCCGGTTCTGGAGCGGGTGGACGATCCGCCGCTGCCGCCGGGGGTGCTGGCCTTCGTCGAATGGGCGGCGCGCTATTCGGTCGACATTCCCGGCTGGCCCCTGGCCATGGCCCTGCGCGGCCTGCGCCATCCCGCCGCCAAGCCGGACAAGACCCTGGCCCTGACCGGACTCCAGCCGACCCGCATGACGCCGGCCCGGCTGAAGGTGCTGGCGGCCGCCGAGCCGGGACCGCTGGCGTCCGGAGCCCTGGCGGCCGCCGCCGGCGTCTCGGCCGGGGTGGTGAAGGGCCTGGTCGACGAGGGCGCGCTGGAAGTTCGATGGCTCGAACCGGACGCCCGTTTCCCGCAGCCCGACCTCTCCTTGCCGCCCCAGACGCTCAATCCCAGTCAGCAGGCCTCGGCCGACGGGCTGGCGGACATGCTGGCGGCGGGCGGCTTCCAGGCGGCCCTGCTGGACGGGGTGACCGGCTCGGGCAAGACCGAGGTCTATCTGGAGGCCGTGGCCGCCGCCCTGGCCGCCGATCCCGACAGCCAGGTTCTGATCCTGCTGCCCGAGATCGCCCTGACCCAGGCGGTGATCGCCCGCTTCGAGAGCCGGTTCGGCGCGGCCCCGGTCGAGTGGCATTCGGGTGTCTCGCCGCCCAAGCGCCGCCGGGCCTGGGAGGGCGTGGCCACCGGCCGGGCGCGGATCGTGGTCGGGGCCCGCTCGGCCCTGTTCCTGCCGTTCCGCAAGCTGCGGCTGGTGGTGGTCGACGAAGAGCACGACGGCTCGTTCAAGCAGGAAGAGGGCTTCATCTACCAGGCCCGCGACTTGGCCGTGGCCCGCGCCAAGATCGAGGGGGCGCTGGTGGTGCTGGCCTCGGCCACGCCGTCGCTGGAGAGCCTGTGGAACGCCCAGCAGGGCCGCTATCGCTGGCTGCGGCTGTCGGCCCGGCATGGCGCGGCCCAGCTGCCCGACATCGACCTGATCGACATGCGCGCCACCCCGCCCGAGCCGGGCCGCTGGCTGTCGCCGCCGCTGGTCAAGGCGATGGCCGTGACCCTGTCGCGCGGCGAGCAGTCGCTGCTGTTCCTCAATCGCCGGGGCTACGCGCCGCTGGTGCTGTGCAAGGCGTGCGGCGAGAAGATGAAGTCGCCCGACACCGACAGCTGGCTGGTCGAGCACCGCTATACCGGCCGCCTGGTCTGCCACCTGACCGGCTTTTCGATGAAGAAGCCCGACGCCTGCCCGCATTGCGGGGCCAAGGACAGCCTGACCTCGATCGGTCCGGGCGTCGAGCGGGTCGAGGAGGAGGCGCGACACCTGTTTCCCGACGCGCGGATCGCGGTGTTCTCCTCGGACACCGTGTTCGACGCGGCCCAGGCGCGGGCCCTTGTGGACAGCATGGCGGCCGGCGAGATCGACATTCTTGTCGCCACCCAGGCCGCCGCCAAGGGCCACAACTTCCCGAACCTGACCTTGGTCGGCGTGGTCGACGCGGATCTCTCCCTGCGCGGCGGCGACCTGCGGGCCGGCGAGCGGACCTTCCAGTTGCTGGCCCAGGCGGCCGGCCGGGCGGGGCGGCACGAAAAGCCGGGCCGGGCGCTCCTGCAGACCTACGCGCCCGAGCACGCGGTGCTTCAGGCGTTGAAGGCCCAGGACCGCGACGCCTTCGTCGAGGCCGAGATGGCCATGCGCCAGGAGGCGGGCCTGCCGCCGTTCGGCCGTCTGGCCGCGGTGATCGCCACCGGTCCCGATCCCGTGGCCCTCGAGGCCTACTGTCAGGCCCTGGCGGCCGCGACCCCCAACGCCGAGGGCGTGGAAGTGTTCGGCCCCGCCGACGCGCCCCTGGCCCTGGTGCGGGGACGGCGCAGGAAGCGGTTCCTGGTCAGGGCCGACCGCTCGGTCGACCTGCAAGGCTTCCTGGCCGCCTGGCGGGCCCGGGCCAAGGTTCCCAACTCGGTCCGCGTGGTGTTCGACGTCGATCCGTACAGCTTTTTGTAGGGGTCAGGCCGGGGGGCGCACAATTCCCGGGACGATGTCGGGTTTTGCCGGTTTCCTTCGTCGTTTCGGCGTCAGGCTGACCAGGCCGACCCGAACAAGGTGACAGACGATGTCGACGATCCCAATCCTTACCGTCTTCGAACGCTCGCCCGATCGCGGCCGCGGGCTGGCGCGCGACATGCGCGTGCGCTGGGCGCTCGAGGAGGTGGGCCAGGCCTATGACGTCCGCCTGGTCTCGCTCCAGCAGATGAAGGCGCCCGATCATCTGGCGCGCAGCCCCTTCGGGCAGATCCCGACCTATGAGGAGGACGACCTGGCCCTGTTCGAGTCGGGGGCGATCGTCTTCCACATCGCCGAGCGCCGTGCGGGCCTATTGCCGCAAGACCCCAAGGCCCGGGCCCGCGCGATCACCTGGATGTTCGCGGCCGTCAACACGGTGGAGCCGCCGCTGGTCGAGTACGGCATGGCGCTGGTCTTCGAGCGCGACAAGCCCTGGTTCGAGCAGCGCCAGCCGATGCTCGAAACGCGCGCCCGCAAGGTGCTGGGCGAGCTTTCCCGCCGGCTCGGCCAGGCCGAATGGCTGGACGGCGCCTTCTCCGCGGGCGACCTGATGACGGCCGGGGTGCTGTTCCGCGCCAAGGGAACCGGGATCGTCGACGACTATCCCATCCTCGCCGCCTATCTCGCCCGCGCCGAGGCCCGGCCGGCCTTCGGGCGGGCGTTCGACGCTCAGCTGGCGGTGTTCAAGGCCGCGAACAGCTGATCGCGCCGGGCCTGGGCTAGCCCGGGGCCTTCTCCAGCACCGGCTCCGGCCCCGGTTGGCGACCCCGCAGCGGCAGCTCGGGGATCAGGAAGATCACCACCAGGCCCGCCGCGATCACCAGCAGTCCGGCCGCGAACACGCCGGTGATGGCGTGGGTCAGGGCCTGGGCCAGGACGGGGTCGGCCTGGCGGGCCGCCGCGCCGCCGCCGCCGGGCGCCGTGGCCTTCAGGGCCAGGCCCTGCAGGGCGCCGAGGTCCAGGCCCTGGCCCTCGTTGGCCAGGCGGTGGGTCAGCAGGGCGCCGAACACCGCCACGCCGATCGTCGAGCCGATCTGGCGGAAGAACTGGTTGGAGCTGGTGGCGACGCCGATGTCGCGCACCTCGACGGCGTTCTGGGTGGCGAGGTTGAACAGGCTCTGGCCCGGACCCAGGCCCAGGCCGACGATCGCCATCCGCCAGCACAGGTCGGGCAGGGTGGTGTGGGCGGTCACCCGCGTCAGCAGCCCGATGCCGACCAGCAGCAGCACGGCCCCCAGGATCATCAGCGGCTTGTAGCGGCCGGTCCTGCTGACCAGTTGGCCCGCCCCCGTCGAGGCGACGATCAGCCCGCCCATCAGCGGCAGGATCGCCAGGCCGCTGGTCGTGGCGTCCACACCCAGCCCCAGCTGCATGTAGAGCGGCAGGAAGGTCACCACGCCCAGGAAGGCCATCGAGATCAGGAAGCCAGCCAGGTTGGCGGTCGCGAACACCTTGTTGCCGAACAGGCGCAGCGGCAGGATCGGGTTGCTGACCTTGGCCTGGGCGTAGAGGAACAGGGCCAGGGCCGCGGCCGAGAAGGCGAACAGGCCGATGCTCTGGGGCGAGTTCCAGGCGAAGTCGTGGCCGCCCTGGCTGAGCGCCAGCAACAACGGCACGAAGGCGGCCACCAGCAGGATGGCGCCGACATAGTCCACCGCCCCCGACCGCCGGTGCTCCAGCGGCGGCATCTTCACCAGGATCATGAACAGCGACAGCAGGCTGAGCGGCAGGTTGACATAGAACACCCAGCGCCAGCCGGCGATCACGTGCTGGCCCAGGTGCACGGTCCCGTGGTCGGTGAAATAGCCGCCGATCAGCGGGCCCAGCACGCTGGCCAGACCGAACACCGACCCGAAGATGCCGGCGAACTTGCCCCGCTCGCGCGGCGGATAAAGGTCGGCGATGATCGCGAAGGCGGTGGTGAACAGCGCGCCGCCGCCGATTCCCTGCAGGGCGCGGAACACGATCAGCTGGACCATGCCGCTCATGCCCAGCACCGGCCCGAACTCGCCCGACAGGCCCGACAGCCAGGAGCCGGCCAGGAAGATGGCGATGCCGGCCAGCAGGACGGGCTTCCTGCCGTAGATGTCGCCCAGCTTGCCCCAGATCGGCACCATCACCGTCGAGGTCAGCAGGTAGGCGGTGGTCACCCACGAATAGAGCGTCAGGCCGTTCAGCTCGGCGATGATCCGCGGCATGGCCGTGGAGACCACCGTCTGGTCCAGGGCGCTGAGCAGGAACACGATCATCAGCCCGGCCAGGGTGGTCCGGCGCTCGGTGTCGGTGAAGGTCTGGGCGGTCATGCTGTCCCCACGCGCGTCATGGCCGGCTTCATGCGGGCGAGCCGGGCGGTTCGCAAGTCGAACGTGGCGAGGCGCGAAGGGCTCCGGGCAAGATTGGGGACAGGCGCATGCGCCTGTCCCCAGCCGTGTCAGGGCTTCTTGCCGCCCTTGCGGCGCGACAGCATGTTCAGGCTCTCCACCCCCGCCGAGAAGGCCATGGCGGCGTAGATGTAGCCCTTGGGCACGTGGACCCCGAAACCCTCGGCGATCAGCACCGCGCCGATCATCAGCAGGAAGCCTAGGGCCAGCATGACGACGGTCGGGTTGTTGTTGATGAAATTGCCCAGCGGGTCGGCGGCCAGCAGCATGACGCTGACGGCGACGATCACCGCCACGATCATGATCGGCAGGTGGTCGGTCATGCCCACGGCGGTCAGGATCGAGTCGATCGAGAACACGATGTCCAGCAGGATGATCTGGAAGATCGCCCCGCCGACGTTGGAGATCGCCGCCGTCTTGACGTCCGGCGCGGACTCGTCGGCGTCCGGATCCACGCTGTGGTGGATCTCCTTGGTGGCCTTCCAGATCAGGAACAGGCCGCCGGCGATCAGGATCAGGTCGCGCCATGAGAAGGCCGTCTCGAAGGTCGGCTCGCCGTGCGACAGCGGACCGGCCAGGCCCAGGTCGAACACCGGAGCGGTCATGCCGACGATGAAGGCGATGGTCGACAGCAGGCCCAGCCGCATGATCAGGGCCAGGGAGATGCCGATCCGGCGCACCCTCTGCCGATGCTCGACCGGAAGCTTGTTGGAGAGGATGGAGATGAACACCAGGTTGTCGATGCCGAGCACGACTTCCATGACGATCAGCGTGACCAGGGCGGCCCAGGCGGCCGGGTCCGCGGCGAGGTGAAGAAGTTGATCCATCGTACCGATCTATGATCTCGGCCTGGAAAACGCGTCTCCGCCTACCCCTCAATAGACGCCGTTCATGCAGGAACGCGACGGAAGCCCCAGGCTTCGCCAGACCGAAAATTCGACATAGGCCCTATGGGGCCAATATCAAGTCCCCAAGCGGCCAGACGCCGCGCGCGGTGGACGGCGCCCCCCGGCCCGGCGGCTATGCGCGGATCCCGCCGATGATCGCTGGGCGCCCGTTTGTTGGGCGCCCGCCGCGCGCCCTTGCGCTTCGACGCCCCACGCCGTGATCGTCATGACGCCTGAGCCCGAAGCCTCGCCCCGGCATGGCCGGGGAGGGCGCGACGACTCACGCTCGGCTCGTGTATTTCGGCGAGATCATCTTGGGCTGTTTGATGATTTCCATAGCCCGGAAACCACGCTATCAATGCATCGCTCAAGCTTCTGAAGATCGTGTGCGGTCAGCCGTCGCCCTATGCTCTGCGGACAGGCGACCGTGCTCCTGCTACGCTTACGGACGCCGCGCGCCATCTGGTCGATAGGCCCGAGCGACAGCGGATGAAACTTGCGCGAACAGTGAGTCGACGCGACAGCCTGCCACGGCTAAACCCGTATAAACAGACTTTTCATCTTTCCCTGCGAGGGTTATCCCTTAACCCTAGTGACGCGGGGAGTACCCACAGCATGACGAAACGGACGAGAGCCCTTTGGGGTTCCCTGGCCGCTGCCGCCATGATCAGCCTTGTGCCGATGAGCGGCGCGCAGGCTGACGGATACTGGCAGTGCGTCCCGTTCGCGCGTCTGATGTCGGGCATCCAGATCTTCGGCGACGCCCGCACCTGGTGGAGCCAGGCGGTCGGCAAGTACGACACCGGATTCGTGCCTCGCGCCGGCGCCGTTCTCTGCTTCAAGCCCACCGCCCGCATGAATCTCGGCCACGTCGCCTTCGTCAGCCAGGTGCTGACCGACCGCGTGATCCAGGTGACCCACGCCAACTGGTCGATCATCGACGGCGGCCGCGGTCAGATCGAAAAGGACGTCACGGTCGTCGACGTCTCCCCGGCCGGCGACTGGAGCGAGGTCAAGGTCTGGTACGACCCGATCCGCGACCTGGGGACCACGGTCTATCCGACCCACGGCTTCATCTATCAGAACAATCAGGCGGTCACGATCGCCGCCGCGACCAGCAAGCTGGCCCTGGCCCAGAACGCCGCCGTGTCGCTGGCCAAGTCCGCCGCCAACCAGGTCGCCGCCTCGGTGCGCGTCAGCTCGCCGCTGGACATGATCAACCAGGCCGCCGACTCGACCGACCGGATCGCCGCCCTGATCGCGCAATCCTCGTCGCAAGACACCGACAAGACGCAAGCCGCGCGTTGACGGCGCGCCCGCTCTGGGCCATGCCCACCCCCTGAGGTGACGGGCGTGAACAAGGCTGACATCCCATGCTGAGGGTACTGCGGCACGGCGCGCCGGGTTTCGAGCCCGGCGGCTTGACGCTCGACTGGGCGCTGCCCGCCGACGCGGTGTGGATCGAGCTGATCAGCCCCACCCGCGCCGAGGAAGTGGCCATCGAGAAATCGATCGGCCTGCTGCTGCCCACCCGCGAGGAGATGGCCGAGATCGAGGCCTCTTCGCGCCTCTATCAGGAGGACGGCGGGACGTTCATGACCGCCACGGTGCTGGTCAACGCCGACAGCGACCTGCCCACCGCCGCGCCCGTGACCTTCGTGCTGACCGGCGAGCGCCTGGTCACCATCCGCTATGTCGAGCCCAAGGCCTTCGCGGTGTTCGCCGCCCAGGCCGAGCGCCAGCCGAGCCTGTGCCCCAGCGGCGCCCAGACGTTCCTGGGCCTGCTGGACGCTGTGATCGACCGCACCGCGGACATCCTCGAGCGCACCGCCGGCGAGGTCGAGGCCCAGTCGCGGATCATCTTCAGCCGGCCGCGCGGCGCGGCGTTCGAGGCCATCCTCAACCGCCTGGGCCGGGCCCAGATCGTCAACTCCAAGGCTCGCGACAGCCTGGTCAGCCTGGCGCGCCTGCTCAGCTTCGCGTCGCTGGCCGACCAGTTCGAGGGCGACAAGGAACTGCGCGACCACCTCAAGTCGCTGCAGCGCGACGTCCAGTCGATCACCGACCATTCCGGCTATCTGTCGGGCAACATCACCTTCCTGCTCGACGCCGCCCTCGGCCTGATCAACATCGAGCAGAACGCCATCTTCAAGATCTTCTCGGTGTTCTCGGTGATGTTCCTGCCGCCGACCCTGGTGGCGGGGATCTACGGCATGAACTTCGTGCACATGCCCGAGCTCAACTGGCTGCACGGCTATCCGTTCGCCCTGGTCCTGATGATCGTCGCCGCGGCCGGGCCGCTGCTATGGTTCAAAAGACGCGGATGGCTTTGACTTTTCGGGATAAATCGAACCTTTCCTTAAAGCTGATCGGTGAAGCTGGCTGAAAAAGAGCCTCTCTCATGCCCGCCGCCCCAGCCATCCCATCAGCGCCGTCAGCCCAGCAGAACCTGATCCGGGCGCTCACGCCCAAGGCGTTGAAGGCCGTCATCGAAGCCCACGCGCGCTATCTGAAGGGCCTGCCGGCCGGGGCTCGCGCCAACCTCTCCTATGTCGATCTCGACAATGTCAGCCTCGAAGGGGTCGACCTGACCGAGGCCGACCTGACCGGCGCGCGCCTGTCGGGCGCCCTGCTGTCGCGCGCCGTCCTGACCCGCGCCACGCTCTACGGCGCCGACCTGCGCGACGCGGACCTGCGCAAGGCTGAGCTTTCCCGCGCCGACCTGCGCGGCGCCTGCCTGCGTGGGGCCAATCTGGGCGGCGCCGACCTGTCGGGCTGCGACCTGCGCGAGGGGATCACCGCCACCCAGGACAGCGCCGAGGGCTTCAAGATCCTGGAGCACCGGGTTCGGCGCGGCGAACTCGACTACGCCCTGACCCACGGGGCCAAGCTGGCCGGCGCCCAGGTCGGCGACGCCTTCACCCGGGTGAGCGACCTGACCGACGCCGATCTCTGCGGCGTCAGCCTGCAGGGCGCGCGGCTGAACCGGGCGATCATGACCGGCGCCAACCTCTCCCAGGCCAATCTCTACAACGCCGACCTCAGCGGCGCCTGCCTGCGTCGCGCCGTTCTGGCCGGCGCGGATCTGGCGGGAGCGATCTTCGACGACGCCGACCTGACCGAGGTCCTGCGCGCCCCGCCGCCGCTGATCTATATCGACGACGCGCCCCTGCACGAGATTCTCGAGGCCCACGAGCTGTTCGTGAACAGCGATGGCCGCGACGGCGCGGCCGCCCGGATTCCGATGGTCGACTTTCGGCCGCTGAGGCGTCTGCGCCGGCGGCGGCTGGCCGGCCTGTCGGCCCCGGGCGCGATCTTCTTCGGCATGGACCTGGAGGGCGTCGAGCTGCAGGGCGCCAACCTGGCCGAGGCCGACCTGCGCGGCGTCAATCTGCGGGCGGCCGACTTGCGCGGCGCCCGGCTGGTCGGGGCCCAGCTGTCGCGGGCCGACCTGACCGGCGCCCAGCTGGGGCCGCTGAGCATCGCCCAGGGCCGCGTCCTGCGCACCGATCTCAGCCGCGCCGTGCTGCGCGCGGCCGACCTGACCGGGGCCAGCGCCCGTCGGGTCCGCCTGATCGACGCCGACCTGACCCGCGCCAAGCTCGACGGCTGCGACCTGACCAGCGCCGAGATGGCGGAGGGCTTTGGCGGCTAGGCCGGCGGCGCTACATCCGTTTGCGGAGCGGCACGAGGTCCGGATAGACCGGCTCGCGGCCCTGGGCCTTGGCCTGGAAGGCCTCCATCATGTGCGGCGGCGAGAACATGCCGGTCTGCCAGGTGGCGATATAGTCCAGCCCGTCCTTGATGCTGTGATCGCGGGCGTAGTTGATCATCACCTTGCTGCCGGCCACGGCCAGCGGCGACTTGGCGGCGATCTCGCGGGCGGTGGCCAGGGCGTGGGCGACGACGGCCTCGTGGGTGTCGAACACCTCGTTGACCAGGCCAATGTCACGCGCCCGAGCGGCTGGAAGCCGCCGGCCGGTATAAGCCAGTTCGCGCACCCAGCCCTCGGGGATCAGCTTGCACAGCCGCGGGAAGGTGCCGACGTCGGCGGTCATGCCGATATTGATCTCGTGGATCGTGAAGAAGGCGTCGGCGCTGGCGTAGCGGATGTCGCAGGCGCTGGTGAAGTCGACCGCCCCGCCGATGCAGCCGCCCTGGATGGCGGCGATCACCGGCATGCGCGCCTCGTCCAGGCAGCTGAACGTGTCCTGCAGGTGATGGACGTGGCGGCGGAAGCTCTCGGCGGCCACGAAGCGGTCGGCGGGTTCGCCGCCGGTGACGCCCTCGCCGTCGGTGAACACCGACAGGTCCATCCCGGCGCAGAAGTGCTTGCCGGTCGAGGAGATGACGATGCAGCGGGCGCGGGCGTTGTCGTCGATGTCGCGGACAATGGCCGGCAGCTCGTTCCAGAACGCGCGGGTCATGGTGTTGAGGGCCTCGGGGCGCTTCAGGCGAATGTGGGCGACGCCTGTCTCGATCTCGACATCGAAGCAGCTATAGTCTGGCTTGTCCTGCACGCGCGTTTCTCCCTTATCGTTGATCACTTTGTATCACGAGCGCGACGGGCGCCAACGGGCCCTGATCCTAGGGCCTGGTTTTTACGAAGGAGACCTTCCCCCATGGTCAAGCATTCGATCGCCGCCACCCTGTCGGTGGCCGCCGTTCTCGCCTCGATGATCGCCGCGCCGGCGCCGGCGATGGCTCAGTCCAAGGGGATCGGCGGGCTGTTCGCCTGCGAGGGCTCGGGCAAGAAGCAGGAAGGCGGAGCCCTGATCGGGGCCGCGGCCGGCGCCTTGCTGGGCCGGACCATCGCCAAGGACAACAAGACCCTCGGCACGGTGCTGGGCGGCGCGGCCGGCGCGGCGGCCGGGGCCTATATCGGCTGCCGCATGCAGTCGACCGACCAGGCCATGGCCCAGCAGGCCACAAAGCGGGCTTTGGACAACGGCCAGTCCGAGGCCTGGAGCAATTCGCGCACCGGCGCCTCGGGCCGCATCGACGTGGTCTCCTCGTCCTACGGCCCGCCGCTCAGCGGCGACGGCCTGCGCTTCGAGCGCGGCGTGACGGTGCTGCGCAGCTATGACGCCGTCGGCGGGGACTACACCGCCCGTTCGACCGCCAACCTGCGCTCGGACCCGTCGACCAGCGGCAGGGTGGTCGGCAAGCTGTCGGCCGGCGAGCGGGTCGAGGTGCTGGGCGGCGCGCCGAACAGCAATTGGCTGCTGGTGGGCCGCAACGGCTACGGCGTGGGCTACGTCTCGTCCTCGCTGCTGCGCCAGAGCAATTATGGGCCCGCTCCCAGCTGCCGGATCATCAACGCCTCGATCAGCACCCAGGGCGCGGCGTCCACCAACGAGCGCTACAGCGCCTGCAAGGACACCAAGGGCGAGTGGCAGCTGACGCCGGCGTGATGACGGCCTGAGCGAGAGAACACTTGCCCCCACCTGACCGCTTCGCGGTCTGTCCGCCCCCATAGGGGGCGGAGCCTTGCGCGCCAGCTCTTCCCCCTATGGGGGAAGACGATCGCGAAGCGATCCGTAGGGGGCAAGTGTTCGCCGCCCCGGGCCTAAAGATCCACCACCTCGCACTTCAACCGCGCCCGGATCTCGTCGGCCACGATCGCCCGGTGGCAGCACCGGGCGTCGGTCTCATAGCAGAGCAGGGCGATGCGCTTCTCGCCGGCCAGGGCGGTCGCCTCGCCCAGCGCCACCTGGGCCGCCGGCTCGGCCAGGTGGGCGTGGAAGATCTCGCGCATCTCGTCGGTCCGGCCCGCGCGCGCGGCGTCGCGCCCCGCCTTGGGCGTGCCCAGGGGCCGCAGGTGGACATAGTCGATCCCTTCGGCCCTCAGGCTGTTTCCCAGCATGGTCTTGGAAAAGCCCGGCCGTCGCGAGGCGGCCACGGCGCGGACGTCGACGACCGTCTCCACGCCGGCGGCCTTCAGCCGACCGATCATGCCGTCGAGGGTGTCGGTCTCGTAGCCGATGGTGGCGAGTTTCGGCATCGGGAGTCTCCAGGACGTGTTCTTTGAGGGCGGGTCCATGGACGAGGTAACGCCGCGCGCCTACCTTAGGGGCCAGCAGCCGCAACAGGAGCTTCCCGCCATGGACGCGGCCGTCTTTCGTGATCCTCGCCGGCGCTTCATCCCCATCGCCAGCCGCGCCGGAGCCGGCGAGATGGCGGTGCTGGAGTTCGGCCCAAGCGACCGGCCGGTGGACGTGGTCTTCGTCCACGCCAACGGCTTCAACGGCCAGACCTATCGCGCCCTGCTGGCCCCGCTGTCGGCCGGCCTGCGGGTCCTGGCGGTCGACCAGCGCGGCCACGGCTCCAGCCGGCTGGCGGCCGATCCGGATCACCGGCGAAACTGGCTGGACCTGCGCGACGACCTGCTGGCCCTGCTGGCCGCCCTGGACCAGACGCAGCCGGTGGTGCTGGCCGGCCACTCGATGGGCGGCACCGTCAGCCTGCTGGCCGCCGCCGCCGCGCCAAATACGCCAGAGGGGGAGTCCGTCCGGGGCCTGGTGCTGCTCGACCCGGTGATCATGCCGCGGATCATGGCCTTCTACGCCCACATGCCCTGGACCTCCGGGGCGCTGTGGCGTCACCTGCCGATGGTCCAGGGCGCCCTGCGCCGCCGCGCCGTGTTCGACAACCGCGAGGCCGCCTTCACCGCCTATCGCGGCCGCGGCGCCTTCAGGACCTGGCCCGAGGCCATGCTGGCCGACTATGTCGGCGGCGGCTTCAAGGATCGCGACGACGGCAAGGTCGAACTGGCCTGCGCCCCGGCCTGGGAAGCCTCCAACTACAGCGCCCAGGCCCACGATCCCTGGCGGGCGATGGGCCGCATCCGCTGCCCGGCCCGCATCCTCAAGGCCGAGAAGGGCTCGACCGCCCACATCGGCGACGGCGCCGGCCTGATGCGGCGGCGCCCCTTGATCCGTGTCGAGACGATCGCCGGCGCCAGCCACTTCCTGCCGATGGAACGGCCCGACCTGGCCCGTGAAGCGATCTTCGAGATGGCGACGGCCTAGGCGGCATGGCGCGGAGCCTGGTGGAGCTGGCGGCGCGTTACGCCACCCATCCGGAGATGGCCGGGGTGTCGATCGACGGCCCGGACGTTCTGGGCAAGGGCCGTGACGGCCTGCTGCACCTCGCGGCGCGGATGGGCCAGGAGGCTGATCTTCGCGATCTCCTCCGCCTCGGCGCCGCCATCGACCTGCCCGGCGACCAGGGGTTCACGGCCCTGCACTACGCCGCCGCGGCCGGCCACGCTGGAATCGTCGACGCGCTGCTGGAGCTGGGCGCCGACCTCGACGCCAAGAACCACTGGGATCAGACGGCGCTGGAAGTGGCCATGCTGGCCGGGCATGGAGCGCTGATGGAGCGGCTGTAGCGCTCTACACCAAATCGGCTGTCATCCCGGACGAGCGCGCAGCGCGAAGATCCGGGACCGACGCCTGAGCTCCGCGCTTCCGGCGGTCCCGGATCGGCGGCCCCTTGGGCCTTGTCCGGGATGACAACCTTTTTGGGTTCCGCTGAACCGGCGCCTAAAGCGCCAGCCCCGCCACAGCCGACTTCGCCAACTCGGCTCGCGCCGCGTCCGAGATCGGCACGATCTTCCTGGCGTCCAGGTCGAAGGTGACGGCCACGGCCTCCGACGTGCCCCAGGCCCGGCCGGTGGTGGGGTCGAGCATCCAGTGGACGACGCGCATCGCCTGGCCTTCGGTTCCGACCAGGCCCGAGCGCAGCTCCACCCGGTCGCCGGCCCGGGGCCAGGCCAGCTGGACCAGGCGGTACTCCAGAACCGCCCCGCCGACTCGCGCCGGCTTGGCGTCGGCATGGGCGACCACGGTGTCGCGGAACGGGCCGATGAAGGCGCCGATGCCGTCGGAGGCCCGGCCGATGAACTGCTCGGCGCGCATTCGTCCGTACACGTCGCAATCGGTCGGCGACAGGGCGCCGAGGCCGATCCGCTTCAGGCCCAGGGCGTCGGCGCGCTCCAGGCCGGCGGTAGGCTCGAACGGCGACAGGTCCAGGCTGCGGGCCCGGGCCTGCTCGGGGATCTCGACCTGCAAGGCCTTGGCGCGGTCGTGCACGACGCGTGGCCAGGGGAAGGCCTCGCCCTCGCGCGGGGTGACATGGGCGATCGTGGTCTGGAAGGTCGCCGCCAGCTGGCCGGTGGCGGTGTGGACCAACAGCTGCAGGACCCGCGCCTCGGTCTCGGTGATCTCGATCACCCCGCCCAGCATGTGCAGGGTCGCCCCGGCGTGGGCCTCGCGCAGGAAGCGGATGTGCTGCTCGCGGACCACCACGGTGGCGTTGGCGTGCGGCGAGAAGGCGTGCGGCAGGCCCAACTCCGCCGCCAGCCCGGCCAGCCCCTCCATGGCCCGCACGACGTAGAAGCGCACGTTCATGTGCCCCATCTCGTCGCAGTCCCAGGTGTTGACGCCGCCGCGCCAGATCTCGACGCCGGGAAAATCTTGGACGCCCGTCATGGCGCGGCTCCTTCCCAAGGAAGAATGGCGCGCCAGATATCGACGCCGGGATAGGTCTCAGCGCTCGTCATGGCATGGGTCCGGGAGGGTTGAACGGCTGTTTGGAGCCTAGCGGCGTTTGCGCGCTGTCCGCAATCGCTCCCATCTCACTAGCCGGGGACATGCCCTCGCGGCGTGTCCCCAGAATACATCCCGGCGCCTTGCCCTTGATGGGGACACGCCGCGAGGGCATGTCCCCGGCCGGATCAGCCCCGGCAATCCGCGCACAGCCCGTGCGCCTCGATCGTCACCGCCGTCAGGGCGTAGCCGGCGGCGGCCCCGGCGGCGATGATCTCGGCGCTGGCCTTGGGCTCGATCTCGCGGGTCGCGCCGCAGCAGTCGCAGATCAGGAAGGCGGCGGCGTGGCCGTCGGCCTCCTTGCGGCAGGCGACATAGGCGTTGAGGCTCTCGATCCGGTGGGCGAAGCCCTGCTTCTCGAGGAAATCCAGGGCGCGGTAGACGGTCGGCGGCTTGGCGGGCGGGCCATCGACGGCGAAGCTGGCGATCAGGTCATAGGCCTTGACCGGCTGGCCGGCGGTCAGCAGCAGTTCCAGCACCCGGCGGCGCGGCGCGGTCAGGCGTTGCTCGGCCGCCCCGCAGCGAACCTCGGCGGCGGTCAGTTCGGCGGCCAGGGCCGCCCCGGCGACGCCGTGGTTGTGGTGATCGTGATCGCAAGCGGCGTGATGGGCCATGGTCAAGAGGTAGAGGGCCTACGGGGCCGGCGCAACCGGCTAGGAGGCATGCGCCCTCGTCATCACGGCAGGGGCTGGGCCAGCAGGGCGGCCTGGGTTTTGCACCAGGCCGGATCGGGAGCAGGGCCCTTGGCGCGGGCGGCGTCGAGTTCGGCGCTTACCGCCCTGAGGTCGGCCTGGAATTGGGGCGAGGCGCTCAGGGCGTCGACCAGCGCGGTGGCGTTGATCCGTCCGGCCTCGACGGACGAGGCGTTGTGCACGCCGCAGACCACGCGGCTTTCGCCATAGGCCTTGGCCCGGGCCAGGATGGCGTCGGCCCGGTCCGGCTGGGCCTTGGCCAGGACCAGGCCGACGCTCCAGCCCCAGGTGGTGTGGCCCGACGGATAGTCCGAGGTCATGGCCACGATCATGCCGCTGCGGGCGCAGATCGCGCCGCGGTCCACCTGGTAGGGCCGCTTGCGGTCGTAGAGCCGCTTGGGGGCCGAGATGGCCGGCCGGACGTCGCGGCCCAACCGGCGCAGCATCGCCGCCAGCCGGGGCGTGGTCCGCCGGCTGGCCGTCACGCCCAGGGCGCAGCTGTAGGCGTCCATGATCCGGGCTTCGCGCGCGTCCTGCTGGGCCAGCGACCAACGCGGCGTGTCCTTCAGCTGGCGGGTGGCCAGGAACGTGGCGCGGTCCAGCCTGTCGAGGTCGGACCCGGCGACCGGGGCGGGCGGCACGGCCTTGCGGGCGTCATAGGCGCCCTTGGCCAGGTAGGGGGCGCCCGCGCAGCCCGCGACGACCAGGCCGGCGAGGGCGGCCACCCACAAGACGCGCATGAAAAAGGGTCCCTGAAGCAACTTCAGGGACCCTGCATGTCTTGAGGCGCCTTTTCCAGCCCCCTCATTCCGTCTCCCGGCGAAGGCCGGGAAAACGGGTGATGGGTGGCTCGTCCTGGGTCTCGAAAGCTCTGGCCGGAACCTACTTGCCGAACAGCTTCTGCCAGCGCGGCTTTTCGCGGCCCTTCCAGGCTTCGCGGTGGTAGGCGTCCGAGGCGATCAGCGGCACCACGGTGGTGGCTTCGGCGAACACCATCTGTTCGTGGGTGGTGTTGACCTTGCCCCAGCTGGCGGCCTCTTTCAGGGTCGAGGACGAGCAGGCGCCGTCGCGCACGTCGGCCACGGTGATCTGGATCGCGTACTTGTGCATGTCGGCCTCGACGCCGAGGATCTCGGCGCAGACCACGGTGTCCTGGGCGAAGTTCTTGGGCACGCCGCCGCCGACCATGAACAGGCCGGTGGTGCCGGCCGCGATCTTGATGTCGGTCAGTTCACGGAAGTCCGCCACCGCGTCGATCATCAGATAGGGCTGCTTGGCCGCGATCCGCTCCTTCTGGTGCTTGACCAGGCCAAAGCCCGCCGAGCTGTCGACGAAGGCCGGGCAGAAGATCGGCACGCCTTCTTCATAGGCGGTCTGGATCAGCGAGCCGGGCTTCTTGGCGTTGCCCTCGCTGAGCCACTTGCCCATCTCCCAGATGAACTCGCGCGAGGAATAGGCGCGCGGCTCCAGGCGATTGCAGATCTCCAGGATCGTGTGATCGCAGTTCTGGAGCTCTTCCTCGTCGATATAGGTGTCGTAGATGCGGTCGATATAGTTGTCGCGCAGCACGTTGTCGTCGACCGGGCCGGCGGCCTGGTAGTGCTTGAAGCCCAGGGCCTCGAAGAAATCCATGTCGACGATCGAGGCGCCGGTGGCGACCACGGCGTCGATCATGCCGTTCTTCACCATGTCCCGGTAGACGTGCATGCAGCCGCCGGCCGAGGTCGAGCCGGCCAGGATCAGCCACGGGGAGCAGGACTTGTCTTCCAGCGCCATGTTGAAGATGTCGGCGGCGCGGGCGGTGTCGCGCGAGCTGAACGACATCTTGCGCATGGCGTCGATGATCGGGCGGGCGTCGAACGCGGTGATGTCGATGTGCTCGACGACGTTCTGCAGCAGCTCGGCCTTGGTGTTGTTCGGAACGGGAGCGTTCATCGCTTCGGTTTCCCTGACTTTGGACGCCCGTCGTTGATACTGGCCTTCCACCGGGACGGAGCGACCGGCGGGGGCGATGGGGTGTGACCGCGCCGCTGACGGAGAACGCCGGCGGGCGGGCGGGGTTCTAGGCCGATACGGCCAGACCCCCAAACCCCGTTTTCCCGGCGAAGGCCGGGACCCAGGTTCATCCAGAGAGGCTCTAGGTGTCATCTGGGCCCCGGCCTTCGCCGGGGAGACGGAATCTTTTGTGACTCAGTAGCTGTCTAAGACGTCAAATCAACGACGCCGGCGCTTCTTGCCGGCGGCGCCTTTGGGACGCGAGAAGCGGACGATCTTGCGTTCCTCGGCCTCGGGCCGCGGGGTCGGGATCGAGCGCTTGGCCAGGCCGTACATCGAGGCCATCGGGGCGTCCTGCACCTCGGCGGTGTCGGTCTCCCCAAAGCCGTTGAAGCGGGTCGACATGGCCACGCCATAGGCGCCCAGCATGCCGATCTCGATGTAGTCGCCCTCGTCGATGCTGTCGGGCAGGTAGAACGGGCCCGGCATGTGGTCGACGCTGTCGCAGGTGGGGCCGTAGAAACGGAACGGGCGCAGGCCGTCTTCCACGACCTCTCCGTCCTTGCGGTAGGCCTTGACCGGGAACGGCCACTTCATGTGCGCCGCGTCGAACAGCGAGCCGTACGAGCCGTCGTTCAGATAGAGCGCGTCGCCCTTCTTCAGCTCGACCTTGACCAACAGCGACGAGGCTTCGGCCACCAGGGCGCGGCCGGGTTCGCACCACAGCTCGGTGGTCTCGTGGACCATCATGTCCGAGAAGCCGCGGTCGATCGCGGCCAGGTATTCGGACATGTCGGGCGGGACCATGCCCGGATAGATCGACGGGAAGCCGCCGCCCACGTCGACGACGTCGGCCAGCACGCCGGCCCGCACCAGGGCGCGCGAAGCCTGGGCCATGGCGGCCTGGTACGCGGTGGGCCGCATGCACTGGCTGCCGACGTGGAAGCTGACGCCCATCAGGTCCTGGGTGGCGCGGCGGGCGGCCAGCAGCAGGGCGGGGGCGTTGTGCGCCTCGACCCCGAACTTGCCCGACAGCGAATAGGCCGCGCCCTCGGCCTGCACGCCCATGCGGACGATCAGGTTCAGGTCCTTGGCCTGGCCGGTGGCGTCCAGGATCTTGGCCAGTTCCTCATGGGTGTCGAACGAGAACGTCCGCACGCCGTGATCGAAATAGGCGGCCGAGATCGCCACGCGGCTCTTCACCGGGTGCATGAAGGCCATGCGCGAGCCGGGGGCGTGCTCGCCGACGAGTTCGACCTCGTTCAGCGACGCCACGTCGAAGGACCGCACGCCGGCGTCCGCCAGTTCGCGGATCACCCACGGCGAGGGATTGGCCTTCACCGCGTAAAAGACGTCGCCTTTGAATTCAGCCTGGAACCAGCGCGCCGCTACCGACACCGCGTCCGGTCGCACGAGGGCGACAGGACGTTCCGGTGACCGCTCACGGACCAGGTCCAGGGGTGTATGGTACGTGTGCAATTCACGTAGACCCCTGCAGAAGTGAAACCCAGGCCGGCGTTAGCAGCGCTTATGAGGACTTCGGGTCCGCCGGAGCGAGCGAAATAGGGTCATACCCGCAGGATGTAAAGAGACTTTTGGACGCGCCTTCGGCCACGCTTTGGTTCGGCGGCGGTCCGCCCGGGCGGTGAATTGATCCCTTGGCCGTCACAAATCCGTTGCTTCCGTGCCCCAAACCGTCGAACGCATTCCCCAGCGCCGAAAACCTCTTTAAGGATTCGCCCCGACCATGACGTCGGACCCCGTTCTCTCGATCCGCGCCGCCTCCAAGACCTTCGGGTCGCGCCGAGCGCTGGACGCCGTTTCGCTCGACGTGGGTCGCGGCGAGATGATCGCGCTCATCGGTCCCTCGGGCTCGGGAAAATCCACCCTGCTGCGGTCGATCGACGGCCTGCAGACCATCGATGAGGGAGACGGCGTGATCACCGCCTTCGCCGGTCCCGTCCAGGCCAGGGGCAAGGTCAGCGACCAGGTGCGCAAGGCGCGCATCCGGATCGGCTTCATCGCCCAGCAGTTCAACCTAGTCGGCCGCCTGACCCTGTTCACCAACGTCGCCCTGGGCTCCCTGGGGCGGATCGGGTTCGCCCGCGGCCTGTTCGGGGCCTGGCCGGCCGAGACGCGGACCGCCGCCATGGCCGCCCTGCAGCGGGTGGGCGTGGCCGACTACGCCGCCCAGCGCGCCAACACGCTTTCGGGCGGCCAGCAGCAGCGCGGCGCCATCGCCCGCGCCCTGGTCCAGAAGGCCAAGATCATCCTCGCCGACGAGCCGGTCGCCTCGCTGGATCCCGTCTCGGCCCGCAAGGTCATGGAGATCCTCCGTGATCTGAACAAGACCGACGGCCTGACCGTCGTCGTCACCCTGCACCAGGTCGACTACGCCCTGCGCTACTGCGACCGGGTGGTGGCGCTGAAGGCCGGCAAGAAGGTCTATGACGGCCCGACCAGCGGTCTTGGCCGCGACAAACTCATCGACATCTACGGCCCGGAATTCGAGGACGTATTCTGGGAAGGAGCTCCGAAATGATCCGCCGCAGTCTCATCGCAGGCCTCGGCCTGATCGCCTTGTCGCTCGCCGCGTGCGGCGAGACCAAACAGGCCGCTCCCGCGCCCAAGGACACCATCGTGTTCTCGATCCTGTCCACCGAGTCGGCCCAGAACATGGAGAGCTACTGGAAGCCCATCCTGGCCGACATGGAGACGTCGACCGGCATGAAGGTGAAGCCGTTCTTCTCGTCCAACTATTCGTCGCTGATCGTGGCCATGGGCGCCAAGCAGACCGACGTGGGCTGGTTCTCGAACGCCTCGGGCCTGGAGGCCGTGCGCCGCTCGGGCGGCGAGGTCTTCGCCCGCACCTTCGACCCGTCGGGCACGGACGGCTACAAGTCGGTGATCATCGTCCCCAAGGACAGCAAGATCCAGTCGCTGAACGACCTGCTCAAGTGCGACAAGACGCTGAACTTCGGCATCGGCGACAAGAAGTCGACCTCGGGCACCCTGGCCCCGATGACCTACGTGTTCATCCCGGCCGACAAGAAGCCGGAGACCTGCTTCAAGACCGTGCTCAGCGCCAGCCACGACGCCAACCTGTTCGCGGTGGCCAACCACAAGCTGGACGCGGCGACCAACAACTCGACCGCGCTCAGCCTCAACCGGCTGGCCAAGGGCGGGGCCCAGGCCAACGAGGTGCGGGTGATCTGGGAGTCGCCGACCCTGCCGGAAGACCCGATCGTCTGGCGCAAGGACCTGGATCCGGTGGTGAAGGAAAAGCTGCGCCAGTTCTTCCTGACCTACGGCCAGGGCGACACCCCGGTCGCCGCCCAACAGCGCAAGAACCTGGCGCGCCTGTCGATGGGCGGCTTCAAGGCTGCCGACAACAGCCACCTGCTGGTGGTGCGCGAGATGGAGGCCCTCGAGCAGGTCGGCCTGGCCCGCGAGGCCGGCGACCAGGCCAAGCTGGCGGCGGCCGAGAAGGCCCTGGCCGGCATCCGGGCCGAGCGCGTGGCCGCCGAGGGCAAGGCCGGCCTCGCCGCGCCGGCCAACTGAGGGTCGGGTTTGCGTTGCGATCTCTCACCGTTGTCATCCCGGAAAGCGCGCAGCGCTTGTCCGGGACCCAGGTGAACCGCACCGCATCAGCCCAGTCCCCTGGGTCCCGGACAGCCTCGACGAGGCTTCCGGGATGACAACGGTTTGGAATCTCGAAACTGAGAGCCTGCGATGAGCGCCCTAGCCAGCGACCTGATCCCGCCCGCGCCCAGCAAGCCGCTCTCGGCCCGCGCCTTCGACCTGCTGCTGTGGGGCGGGGTGGTCGCCTTGCTGGTGATCAGCTTCAAGCCGGCCGAGATCGACAAGTTCCCGCAGCTGTTCACCGACGCCGGCAAGATGCAGGGCTTCGCCAGCGGGTTCTTCTCGCCCTTCACCGACCCCAAGGCCTTCATGGCCGCCGACTGGGAGCTCTACATCGGCAAGATGTGGCAGACGATCCAGATGGCGCTGTGGGGCACGGCCCTGGCCATCGTCGTGGCCATCCCGCTGGGCCTGCTGGGGGCGCGCAACATCAGTCCGTGGTGGATCCAGCAGCCGGTGCGCCGCCTGCTGGACCTGATCCGCTCGATCCCCGACCTGGTGGTGGCGCTGATCTTCATCACCGCCGTGGGCCTGGGGCCGTTCGCCGGCGTCATGGCCCTGATGTTCAACACCGGCGGCGTGCTGGCCAAGCTGTTCGCCGAGGCCGTCGAGTCGATCGACAAGGGACCGGTCGAGGGCGTGCGGGCCACCGGCGCCGTCAAGCTGCAGGAGGTGGTTTGGGGGGTGATCCCGCAGGTCGCGCCGCTGTGGACCAGCTATGCGCTCTACCGCTTCGAGAGCTCCAGCCGCTCGGCCACCGTCCTTGGCCTGATCGGGGCCGGAGGCGTAGGCCAGGTGCTGCTCGATTCGATCAACGGCTTCCAATACGACCAGACCGGCTGCATCGTCCTGGTCATCGTGGTGGCCGTCTCGCTGATCGACCTGCTGTCGCAAATCATCCGCACACGTCTCCTTTAGGGACATCTTATGTGGCCTTACAGCCACATTTAACGCCTTGAAAAGGCTTGTCATCGGTCTGTCATCAAAGGGTGGCGGAACCGTCACGGGACCCCCGTAAAGCGGCTCTACCTGATCCGGACCAACGGGCAGGGGGCAAAGCCTTAAGGGGAATTCTCACATGCGGAACAAGACCTCGCTGGTCTGCGGCGCGGCGCTGGGCGTCATGCTCGCCTGCGGCCTCGGCGTCGCGGCTCACGCGCAAGACAACACGGTCGCCTGGAAGGGCGCGCCGCAATGGACGAACGACGACGTCTACTTCAAGGTCCGCGGCCGCGTGCTGCTGGACGGCGTCTTCCAGGACGTCGACCGCGACGCCCCCAACACCGACTATAAGACCAGCAACATCCGCGGCCGCCAGGTGTTCCTCGGCGTCGAAGGCAAGCTGAACAACTACATCGCCTACAAGGCCGAAGGCGGCTGGGTGAACGGCGGCAGCCCGAGCTGGGACGACGTGGTCATCGAGGTCAAGCCGACCGAAACCACCTCGATCCTGTTCGGTAACGTCAAGGCCACCGGCCTGGAAAACCTGACCTCGACCCGCTTCACCACCTTCATGGACCGCGGTCCGTACGGTGACATCGGCGTGGACAGCTACCTGCTCAGCATCGTCGGCAAGGTGAACGGCCCCAACTGGAGCATCACCGGCGCCGTCCAAGGCGACAGCATCAACAGCACCGACGTCAACAACACCTCGTCGAGCGCCACCACCAACCAGAACTCGAACGAGCGCCTGGGCTTCACGCTGCGCGGTCACTACGCCCTGCTGCTGTCCGACACCGACAAGATCCACCTGGGTCTGTCGGGCCGCGCCCGCAACCACGGCAACGACGGCGCCTTCAACTACCAAGGCCGCCCGGACACCAACTACGGCACCAACGGCCTGTACTATAAGACCGGCGCGATCGGCGACTCCGACCAGACCTTTGCCGCCGAAGGCGCCTGGTTCCACAACAGCCTGTCGATCCAGGGCGAATATTCGGACATCAAGGTCACGCGCCTGGCCACGGTCGCTCCGGGCTCCAACCCGGACATCAAGGTCGGCTACGCCTTCGTCAGCTTCTGGCCGACGGGCGAGACCCGCAACTACGATCCGGTCGCCGGCGAAGTGAAGCGTCCCAAGATCCTGAACCCGATCACCGCCGGTGGCTGGGGCGGCGTCGAGCTGGCGCTGCGCTACGACTACGCCGACCTGTCGGAAGCCTACAAGACGGCTTCGACCGCCGGGGGCCGGACCCTGTCGCAGGACGCCGGCAAGTACACCGCCTGGACCGTCGGCGTGAACTACTACCCGACCGCCTATGTCCGCTTCATGGCCAACTACACCGACGGTTCGGTCGATCCGTCCGTCGTCGGCCGCGGCATGGACATCCAGCAACTGCAGTTCCGCGCCCAACTCGACTTCTAAGACCCGCGGGCCGGTTCCAAGCGGAACCGGCCCGCACTCCCATTCAAAGCTCTCGAGACTCCAGGAGTTCTCCATGAAAAAGCTGCTGTCCTGCGCGGCCGCCGCCGTCGCCCTCTCGGGCCTCGCCGCCGCGCCCGCCCACGCCGCCCGCGACTACGTCTGGGCCGCCGGTTCGTCGACCGTGTTCCCGTTCGCCACCCGCACCGCCGAAAACTTCGCCAAGAAGACCGGCAAGAAGGCTCCGAAGGTCGAAAGCCTCGGCACCGGCGGCGGCATCAAGCTGTTCTGCTCGGGCTCGGGCGAAGGCTTCCCGGACATCGCCAACGCCTCGCGTCCGATGAAGAAGTCGGAATTCGACGCCTGCGCCGCCAAGGGCATCAAGGACATCGTCGCCATCAAGGTCGGCTTCGACGGCATCGTCGTGGCCACCGACAAGGACGGCGCGGACTACAACTTCAAGACCGAGCACCTGTATCTGGGCCTGGCCAAGAGCGTGCTGAAGGGCGGCCAGTTCGTCGCCAACCCGTACCACAACTGGGACGAAGTCGGCGCGGGCCTGCCGGGCAACCGCATCCAGGTCTACGGCCCGCCGCCCACCTCGGGCACCCGCGACGCCTTCGTGGAACTGGCCATCGAAGCCGGCGCCCGCAAGTTCCCGACCGCCGACGCCCTGCGCTCGGACAACGAGAAGAAGTTCAAGTCGCTGGTCGACCCGCTGCGTAACGACGGCTGGATCGACGCCGGCGAGAACGACAACGCCATCGTCGGCACCCTGACCAAGACCCCCGGCTCGCTGGGCGTCTTCGGCTGGTCCTACCTCGAAGAGAACATGGACAAGATCAAGGGCGCCTCGGTCAACGGCGTGCGTCCCTCGCCGCAGACGATCGCCGACGGCTCCTACCCGCTGTCGCGCTCGCTCTACATCTACGTCAAGAAGGCCAACCTCGGCGTGACGCCGGGCCTGGCCGAATTCGTGCAGGAGTTCACCTCCGACGCCGCGACCGGTCGTGGCGGTTATCTGCAAGGCCGCGGCCTGATCCCGCTGCCCCCCGGTCAGCACGACGCCCAGAAGCAAGTCGCCGCCAACAAGACGGTGATGGCGCGTCCGGCCCAGTAAGGGATGGCGTTGATTGGGTGGAGAAGGATCTTCCTTCTTCCGTCTCCCCGGCGAAGGCCGGGGCCCAGATCGTAGGGCGGGGTGGTTCGGATACAGTATCCGGCGCCCCGGCTGAATCTGGATCCCGGCCTTCGCCGGGAAGACGGATCGGATGAGTTTCGGAGCTCATCCGCAAGCGCCCAGGCCTGCAAACAAGACAGCGCCGCGGTCCCCAGTGGGCCGCGGCGTTTTCTTTTGTATAGTGGACCAACCGCGTCCGCTCGGCCGCGCCACCCCTGAAGGGCCATGATCCTCCTCGCGCTCGTTGTCGTCCTGCTCCTCGTTCTGTTGAACGGGGTTTTCTCCATGTCCGAACTGGCGGTGGTCTCGGCCCGGCGCGCCCGGCTCCAGACCTTCGCCGACCGGGGCGACAAGGGCGCCAAGCTGGCCCTGGCCATGGCCGAGCACCCGACCCGGTTCCTGTCGGCCGTGCAGGTCGGCATCACCCTGATCGGCATCCTGGCCGGCGCCTACGGCCAGGCGACGATCGCCGGCGCCCTGGACCTCTGGCTGAAGGACAAGCCGGTGGTCGGGGCCCATTCCGAGGCGATCGCCACCACCATCGTCGTCATCGGCCTGACCTATGTCTCGGTGATCCTGGGCGAGCTGGTGCCCAAGCGCCTGGCCCTGCTGTTTCCCGACGTCATCGCCCGCCGCATGGCGCCGTTCCTGGCCGGGGTCGCCATCGTCCTGCGCCCGTTCGTGACCCTGCTGACCGTCTCGACCGCCGCCATCCTCAAGCTGCTGGGCGTGCGCGACGAGCGCACCAACGACATAACCGCCGAGGAGGTCGAGACCGTCCTGGCCGAAGGCGCCGACGCGGGCCTGATCGAGCCCGAGGAGCGCTCGATGATCCAGGAGGTGCTGCGCCTGGGCGACCGGCCGGTGCGGGTGGCCATGACCCCGCGCCGCGACCTGTTCTGGATCTCCCTGGCCGACAGCCAGGAGGAGATCCTGGCCGAGATCCGCGCCTGCCCCTATTCGCGCATCGTCGTGGCCAGCGAGGACGACCTGGACGGCGAGATCGGCGTGATCCTCAAGAAGGACCTGCTGGACGCCTGCCTGTCGGGCGAGGCGGTCGACATCCGCAGCCACGTCCAGCAGCCGATCGCCATCCCCGAGACCATGTCGCTGCTGCGGGCCATGGCGGTGTTCAAGCAGACGCCGCTGCACATGGCCCTGGTGGTCGACGAGTTCGGCTCGATCCAGGGCGCGATCACCCCGCTGGACCTGCTGGAAATGATCGCCGGCGACTTCCCCGAGGACCACGACGAAAGCGACAGCCGCATCCTGCGCCGCGAGGACGGCTCGTGGCTGGTCGACGCGCGCCTGGACATCCAGGACCTCAACGACGCCCTGGGCGAGAACTTCGAGGCCGAGGGCGGCTACCACACCGTCGCCGGCCTGATCCTCGACCGCCTGGGGCGCATCCCGCGCGAGGGCGAGATCGTCCAGCTGGACGGCTTCGACGTCGAGGTGGTGGATATGGACGGCTCGCGGATCGACAAGCTGATCCTGCGCTGCGTGGCGCGGGATTAGCGGGGCTTAGTCTAGGCCGCCGGCCGTCTGCGCAGCCGCGCCAGCCGTCGCAGCCGGCGCCAGAAGCGGGTCTTTTCCGGCTCCGGATAAGGCTGCAGGTTCTTGTAGAACTCCTCGGCGCAGGCCCGCCACGAGAAGCCCTCGGCGAACTTGCGGACCACGACGTGGTCGATGTCCAGGCACGCCAGGCACGCCTCGCGCAGGCCGTCGGTCTGGCCGGAGGCCAGGACGCCGGCCCCCGAGCCGGGAATGATGTCGATCGGTCCCGGGGCCGAGAACGCCGCCACCGGCACGCCGGCCGCCATGGCCTCCAGGATCACCAGGCCGAAGGTGTCGGTCAGGGACGGGAAGCAGAACACGTCGGCGCAGGCGAAATAGCGGCCCAGCTCCTCGCCGAACTTGGCGCCGGTGAACACCACGTCGGGATATTTCTCGGCCAGCTCCTCGCGTTGCGGGCCGTCGCCGACGATCACCTTGGTGCCGGGCAGGTCCAGGCTGGCGAAGGCCTCGATGTTCTTCTCGACGGCCACGCGGCCGACATTGAGGAAGATCGGCCGGGCCAGGCCCTCGAACACGTCCGGCTCGCCCTCGTGGCGCGGGCGGAACACGTCGGTGTCGACGCCGCGCGTCCAGGGCGAGATGTTGCGGAAGCCGTGGCGGATCAGCTCGTCGCGCATGGTCGGGGTGGCGACCATCAGCCGGCCCGACGGCTTGTGGAACCAGCGCATGTAGGTGTAGCCGGCCGACAATGGCAGCGGCAGGCGAGCCGACACGTACTCAGGGAATCTCGTGTGGTAGCTGGTCGTGAACGGCAGCTTCCATTCCAGGCAGATGCGGCGGGCGGCCAGGCCGATCGGGCCCTCGGTGGCGATGTGGATCGCCTCGGGCTCGAACGACTTGAAGCGCTCCATCACCGGCTCGTAGGCGCCGATGGCCAGCTTGATCTCCGGATAGGTCGGCAGCGGGAAGGTGGGGAACTGGTCGGGGCTGACGACATCGACCTCATGGCCCATGGCTTTCAGCTCGGCCATCACCTTGGTGAGGGTCCGAACCACGCCGTTGACCTGCGGTTCCCAAGCATCGGTGGCGAGTAGTATCCGCATCAGGCGGCGGCAGGCTCCGCTATCGGGGGCTCGATCGTGAGCGCCCTTGCCCGGTCGATCACCGACCAGGACCTAAGCTTGGACCATTCCAGGATTTCGAGCCGTCCGTCCATATGTTCCACGAGTGCGGTGCAGCTTTCCACCCAGTCGCCGTCGTTCACATAGAGAACGCCGTCGATATCGCGCATCTCGGCTTTGTGGATGTGACCGCAGATCACGCCGTCCACGCCGCGCCGACGGGCCTCGTCGGCGACCGCGGCCTCGAAATTCTCGATGAATTGCAGCGCGTTCTTCACCTTGACCTTCAGGAAGGCGGAAAGACTCCAGTAGCCGAACCCCAGCTTCCGGCGCGCGCGGTTCAGCAAAGTGTTCAGCATCAGGATGGTCCTATAGGACCAATCGCCCAGGAAGGCGAGCCACTTGGCGTGCTGGACGACGCCGTCGAACTCGTCGCCGTGCACCACCAGGTAGCGCTTGCCGTCGGCCGCCTCGTGGATCACGTCGCGGACCACCACCACCCCGCCGAAGTGCACGCCGCAGAAGTCGCGGACCCGGTCGTCGTGGTTGCCGGGCACGTAGATCACGTCGACGCCCTTGCGGGCCAGGCGCAGGATCTTCTGCACGACGTCGTTGTGGCTCTGGGGCCAGTACCAGCCGCTGCGCAGCTTCCAGCCGTCGATGATGTCGCCGACCAGGTAGAGCTTGTCGCACTCCACGTGGCGGATGAAGTCGAGCAGCAGCTCGGCCTGGCAACCGCGCGTGCCCAGGTGCACGTCGCTGATGAAGATCGAGCGGTAGCGGCGGATCTGGATGTCGGTTTCGGTGACCATGCTAGCCCCTCAGCGGTTCTGGTCGGCGTTGGCGCCGGTCCCCCCGGACCGGCCGCGGCCCCGTTTCACCCGGGGGCGCGTGGTCCGCCGATTAAGCTGATTGCATGTCGCTTTCGTGAAACGGCGATCCGCATACGGCGCGACGCTGCGCCGCACCAACGCCCGATTTTTCACCAATGGCCAAAACATATGGCGCAAGGCAAAGCTTTGAGGGCCCTGCGCTGTTGCAGCGCAATATCGGGGCGGTTAGACCAGAGACATGGACGCCGCCCGCCTCGCCAAGGATACGCCCAAGTCGCTGAAGACCCGGGCGCGGATTCTCGACCAGGCGATGCGTCTGATCGCCGAGATCGGCTATCACGCCGCGACCAATCCCGTGATCGCCGACGCCGCCGGCCTGACGCGCGGCGCCATGCTCTACCACTTCCCGACCCGCGAGGCCCTGGTCGAGGCGGCCGTGGCCCACGTCCAGGCCGAGCGCTCGGCCCTGTTCCGCGCCGCCGCCGACAGCCTGCCGCCGGGCGCCGACGTCACCGAGCACGCGATCGACAGCTATTGGGACCTGCTGCACACCGTGCCGTTCCTGGCCTTCGCCGAGCTGGAGGCCGCGGGCCGCACCGACCCGGCCGTCCAGGCCCTGCTGGCCCCGGCCCAGGCCGAGTTCGACCGCGCCCAGGCCGGCGACCACTTCCTGAAGATCCTCCACGCGGGCGCGGGTCCCCGCTTCCAGGCCTCGCGCGACCTGGCGCGGTTCATGCTCGAGGGCCTGGCCCGGACCACCCTGACCTATGACAGCGACGGGCGGCGGGAACGGCTGCTGATGCTGATCAAGCGGGCCACGCACATGCTCAACCGCAAGGGCGACGTGCAGGATTTGTGGCCGGACTGAGGGGCGACCGCGGCGGCGGCTTTCGACCCATGGCGGACTTTCCCTGCGGTCGGCTAACATCATTCTATGAGCGACCTCGAACAGCAAATCAGGGACAGCGCGACACGTCTCGGCGCATCACCAGATTTCCGTGAGGACCTTTGGCTGACGTTGTATCTCGCTGGGCAGCCGGACGACCTCGCTGAGCTGGCTGGCCAACTTTCGGCAGAGGGGTGGATCAATGTCGGTGGCAGCGAAAGCGCCTTCATTTACCCGAAGAAACTCGCTCGAAATGACGGCGGGGAGATTGTCGAGCTAGCGCTTCGCACGTCGGAGCTTTGCCGCCGCTACGCCGTCGACCTCCTCACGATTGACGCTGACACCAGTCCCGAAGTTGATCGATCGAAATTCGTCACTCTGTTTCAAGCTTAGGTCCGACATCCACCCTTCTCGGATATCCCAAACGTCAGCTGTTGGACGCAAAGCTCTAAGGTCTGCTACGGGCCAGCGCCAATCGGCTTTTGATCCAAGCAGACATCAGCTGCGGCTATGCGGCGAGCACTTCGATGCCGATCAGGCGACCCTTGGCGTCAAAGTCCAGATTGACGTCCGGTCCTTCGTAACCCTCGATAATTTGGTCGAGTGGAATGGTGTCCGTGACGCATCCCCATGTCCCCTTCCGGGGTGATAGGGCAAAGTGAGATAGGATGCACCGGCGGCGGGATCTCTGAACAGCTGGACTAGTCCCATTGGCGCAGCGCCTGCCCGTAGCTCAATGATCTGCTCTGTCTCGGTTAGCAGTTCGCGAAGCACTGCTAGATTTGGATTGGGCGGCGCTGCCATCGCGGCGCGCTTCCGCACCCAATCGAGTTGAGGATCCTTGATGGGCGTAGTTTCAAAGCCGTCCCAATCCCATTGGCCACCGGCGCCGGCCAAGAAGTCGCGGAGATATCCGGCTACTTCCTCAGGGGTTCGATCCACCTTCCCTCCACCAGGCCAAAGTTGCGCAATGAGCCCAATTGGTACGAGGATCGGGGCTAGTAGGATCGCTTTCCAGCCTGTGATCGCGTGTTCGGATGATCGCTTCATGGTCCAAGCTTGGCTTACCGAGGTCGGGTCTGCAATCCACCCATCTCGAGCCTTCGGAGAGCCCGCTTTGTGAAAGCCCTCCATCCGCCCCGGATGGGGCGGCGCCTTAAAGCCTTGGTGGATCGGAGCTCTGGCGTCTGGCCGTGTCAAGGACCGCCTCTGGCGGCCGCGTCGCGGCGGCGCGACGCGCCGTCCTTGACACGGCCAGACGCCAGAGCAGGCTCGCCATCAAGGTTTCAAGGCGCGGCCTCGCCACTGCTGGCGGTCTCTCAACATCCCCCAACGCCCGTCATCCTCGGACTTGTTCCGAGGACCCCTGTCTCCTTCGCGAAAGCCGCGGGGTGGCGGGCTGGCCCGCCGAGGAACCGACAGCTCGGCTGAACGCGGGGTCCTCGGAACAGGTCCGAGGATGACGGGGATTGTCGCTGAGCGGATTTCGGAGCTCACAACCGCCCCCGCCGGCCGCCCTTGAGCTTGTCGAGGGCGCGGCGGGCGGGTTCGGCCTGGGCCGCCACGGGAGCGGGCGCCGGCGTCATCGCCGCCACCATCTCCTGCACGGTCGCCACCGCCTGGGTCGTGGCCATTCCGGCGATCGCTTCGGCCAGTTTCAGCTTGCCGCGCGGGGTCGGGATCATCAGGGCGACCTTGCGGGCCATGGCGGCCAGGTCGCCGACGGCTTTCGCCTTGTCGCGGGCCCGGCGGATCTCGGCGGGGTCGTGGCTGTGCTCCAGGATCGCCCAGGCCGCGTCGAGGGCGGCCATCAGCTTGAGCTGGAAGGTGTGGCACCAGTGGGGGATGTCGGCTTGGGTCATGCCGAGAGTATGCGGCCGCCCCGGAGGGTGGGGACGGGAAACGTGCGTTTTCCTATAAGTTGCTGAATTCCTTGAGGGCGGTTTCGAAAACCGCGGGGATAGAGCGCTCTCAAACCCGTCTCCCCGGCGAAGGCCGGGGCCCAGGTCGAACCCAGAGCGGTCACGGATCAGGGCTCCGCCGGAGGGCGCGTCATCGCCAGACGCTCAGGCTGAATCTGGGCCCCGGCCTTCGCCGGGGAGACGGGGATGAGCAGAAACCCCTGTGGATAACTTTTATCCCGTCGCGATCGGCAGGGCCGTGGTGAACTTGATCTGCTCCATCGCGAAGCTCGACGAGACGTCCGTCAGCGGCGCCGTCGCGATCAGGCGGCGGTAGAAGCGGTCATAGGCGGCGATGTCGCGGACCACGACCTTGAGCAGATAGTCGACGTCGCCGCTCATCCGGTAGAACTCGACGACCTCGGGCAGGGCCTTGGCGCCGGCCGCGAAGGTCGCCAGCCAATCCTCGTCGTGGCGGCCGGTCTTGACGGCCACGAACACCGTCAGCGACAGGTCCAGGGCCTCGCGGTCGATCAGGGCGACGCGGGCGACGATCACCCCGGCGTCCTGCAGCCGCTTGATCCGTTTCCAGCACGGAGTCTGGGACAGGCCGACCCGCTCGGCGAGTTCGGCGATGGGCGTGGTGGCGTCCTGCTGCAGAATCGCCAGCAGGCGCCGATCGATCTGGTCCAGAGTGATCATTCTCGCATCAGCCGCTTCTGGAGAACACAATTCTCCTTAACTGCCACGGGGCGGCGTCTGAGACCATGTCATTCTCGCCAGTCGCGGCATGATGACGACACGCGCCATCCCGGGGATTTTCCATGCTCGACGCCTTCACCCGTCATCCACGTTCGGTCGACGAGACCTATGGCGAGCACATGGCCATGGCCTGGAGCTTCGCCTTTCCGATGCTGCTGGGCGGCGTGGCCTGCTTCGTCCACGGCGTCTTCCCGTTCCTGTTCGAGACCACCGGCAGCCGCTGCGTGAAGCTGCTCTACACCCGCATCGCCAATCGCGGCCGCAAGTCGGGCGCCGACGCCCAGGTCCCGAACTGGGCGGCCTTCGACGCGGTGATCTGAGCCTGCCGCGCGGAAGGAAGTGAGGTTCAGGGAAGCCAAGCGATCCGTTCGGCGTTGAGCAAGGGCGGCGATCCGGCCGCGCGGACGGAGATTTCGATGAGCCTGGTCCTGGCGGTCGACCTGTTCGCCGTCCTGCTGTTCGCGGCCGGCTTCGTCCTGGCCTTCAAGCCGAGCCTGATCCGCGGGTCCTGGCGTCGCGGCGAAGGCGGCGTCTCCGAGGAGGCCGCCTCGGCGCTGCGGATCGGCGGGGTGATGATGATGGCCTTCAGCGTGACGATCTGCGTGTTCGCCAATCTGATCACCTACTATTCGGCCAGGGGCGCGGCCTAGGGCGGGCTTTCACCGCGGGCGCGGCGCCCCGCCTGTCCAGCCCCGCTGCACGCGCTTGTCAGAAGACGTCGTCGGCGGACGAAATTCTCCCCCTTGGCGACGCTTCGTCCCTGGCCCATCGTCCCGCCCCACAGCTGTCCATGGGACAGGCGCGAATCAAGCATCCGGAGCGTGGCGGGCGCCGAAACCGGCATCCCCTTTCGGCCGCCGCGCTCTGGAGTCGGGAGAACAACCTTGAGCTTCTGGAACCGCCGCAAGGCGATCGACACCGCCGCCGGCGATCCGGCCCACGCCCTGAAGAAGACCCTGAGCTGGTATCACCTGATCGCCCTGGGCGTCGGGGCCATCGTCGGCACCGGCATCTACACCCTGACGGGCGTCGGCGCCGGCCTGGCCGGACCGGGGGTGATGCTGTCGTTCCTGATCGCCGGGGCGGTCTGCGCCTGCGCGGCCCTGTGCTACGCCGAACTGTCGACCATGATCCCGGCCTCGGGCAGCGCCTACACCTACAGCTACGTGGCCATGGGCGAGCCGGTCGCCTGGTTCGTCGGCTGGAGCCTGATCCTCGAATACACCCTGGTCTGCGCCGCCGTCGCGGTCGGCTGGTCGGCCCACGCCGCGGGGCTGTTCCGCATGGCCGGCTTCCCCGAATTCCTGCTGGCCGGCCCGCACGTCGAACTGGCCGACGGCACGCACGGCCTGATCAACCTGCCCGCCGTGATCATCTCATTCGCCGTTGCAGGGCTGCTGGCCCTGGGCACCAAGGAGAGCGCGACGGTCAATATGGTGCTCGTCGTGATCAAGATCTCGGCCCTGGCCGTGTTCGTGGCCCTGTGCCTGCCGGCCTTCGACGCCACGCACTTCACGCCGTTCATGCCCCAGGGCTTCGCCGCCCACACCGTGGCCGGGGGCGGGGCGGACGGGATCAAGGTCGGGGTGATGGCCGCGGCCAGCCTGATCTTCTTCGCCTTCTACGGCTTCGACGCCGTGTCGACCGCCGCCGAGGAGACCAAGAACCCCAAGCGCGACCTGACCATCGGCATCGTCGGATCGATGCTGGTCTGCACCCTGATCTACATGGTGGTGGCCGCCGTCGCGATCGGCGCCTCGCGGGCCGAGGTGTTCTCCAAGAGCGAGGCCCCGCTGGTCTTCATCCTCGAGACCCTCCGTCAGCCGAGGATGGCGCAGCTGGTGGCCCTGGCGGCGGTGGTCGCCCTGCCGACCGTGATCCTGGCCTTCATGTACGGCCAGAGCCGGATCTTCTTCGTCATGGCCCGCGACGGCCTGCTGCCGCCGGCCCTGTCGCGGGTGAACCAAAAGACCGGCACGCCGGTGCTGATGACCCTGCTGACCGGGGCCCTGGCGGCCTTGCTGTCGGGGCTGCTGTCGCTGAAGGACATCGCCGAGCTGGCCAATGCCGGGACCCTGGCGGCCTTCATCGCCGTGGGCCTGTCGGTGATCATCCTGCGGGTTCGCGATCCGAACCGGCCGCGGGTGTTCTCCACGCCGCTGTGGCGATTGGTGGCGCCCGGAGCCATCCTCGGCTGCCTGTATCTGTTCTACAGCCTGCCGGCCAAGACCCAGCTCTACTTCCTGTACGCCCACCTGATCGGGGCGGCCGTGTACCTGCTGTATGGGGTGCGACGTAGCGCCCTGGCGCGGGCCGAGGCCGGAAAGGTGTAGACCACGCGCGTTAACCGCGTTTCCGGGGGTGAGTATCTTGCGGCGTTTCGTTCGGCCTCGGCCAGACCAATCCACCCTTTGGCGCCCTGGCTTCTGGGTCCTGTTCGCGGCGATCCCGCTGGTCGCCTGCGGCGGCGGGGGCGGCGGGGGAACTGGGCCATCGCCCGGCGTCGTCGTGGATCCGCCACCGCCGCCGCAGGCGACCAGCGGGATCGCCGCGAACAGGACCCAGAAGCCAGGGCGCCAAAGGGTGGATT